>Ga0315282_10000008_pt1 | contig 690605 bp, 782 predicted proteins | sample YL17G07_20_MG_FD_203693 | JGI IMG/M metagenome (GOLD analysis project Ga0315282, IMG submission 203693) | Sediment microbial communities from Yellowstone Lake, YNP, Wyoming, USA - YL17G07_20 | ecosystem: Environmental > Aquatic > Freshwater > Lake > Sediment | place: USA: Wyoming | collected...
CCCCAGTATTTCTTCCAATGCAGCTTGAAAAGAATATGAGATTTTATTTCTTCATCAGTTACTTCAGGCATATTTTTACTTAGTTATCGCTAGAATATAAAGGTATGTTTAAACATACTTTCAAAGGGTATATTTAAATACTACTAAAACTACTAGTAGTAATATGAAAACAAAAGATGCGTCAGTACTAGTAGAATACTTTGGAGAACACCCGATAGTAAAGATAACAGATTTCTTGATAGAGAACAAATTATTCGACTACTCAAAAAAGCAAATAATGGAAGAAGTAGGAATATCTAAAGCTACACTATTTAAATATTTTGCAAAGCTAGAGGAGGCAGGGACTGTAAAGATATCTAGAAAATTTGGAAAGACAAAATTATACAAAATAAATACAGAAAGCCCGATAGTAAAGAGAATAATAGATCTGGGTCTGACATTGGCAAATGAAGCTTCAAGAAAGATTGTTGAAAAAGAGTTAAAAGTACCAGTTAGACAATTAAAGACATAAGTAAGAAATTATAAAAGAGATACTATAACATGAAAAATGAATCAATATTTTTAGAAGTTTTAGATTCTCCAGTCTTAAAAATAGTAGATTATTTGATAGAAAACAGACTTTTTGACTATTCAAAAAAAGACATAATAGAAGGGACAGGCATAGGTAGAGCGACTTTTTTCAAGTACTGGAATAATTTAGAAAAATTCGGAATAGTAAAATTAACTAGAAAATTTGGAAAGACAAAATTGTATAAATTGAATGAAGTAAATAGAATAGTCAAACTTTTGATAGCAGTAGACTGGGCTTTAACTGAAAAAGGTTTTGAAGAAGTTAAAACAAAAATTCCTATACAAATTACAAATCGTAAGTGAAGTTTTTTAACAGAGTGGTATAAAGTTGAAAGAGGAAATAAAGCAAATAATAAAAAAGCATTTTCCAGAAATGGATGGAGAAGAAAAACTATTGATAAAATTGATGGAAAAAGATGCAATTTCAAAAGAAAAAGCAGTAAAAATTCGAACCACAAAATTCATAGGAAATTTAATAAAATTAAATAGACTTAAAAAAACAAAGGACGGAAAAATTTGCTTAACGGACTTGAGATATGGAATTGCTTGTGGTGCAAAAAAAATTCATGGAGATTAAAATTTTCATACAACTTTTTCTTTTAAATATTTTTCTGCCTTGTTCAAATCATCAGGAATTTTCTTCACGTCTATTAAGAAAACATCCTTAGCAAAATTAAATTGCTTAATTTTTTCTTTAGCTATTTTCTCTGTCAGGTTGCTTTCTATCTCATAAACGATTTTATTGTCCACATCTATCAAATCAACTATCCCATTATTTGTTTCTATTTCTGTCCCAACAGTTCTTCCCCTATCCCTAAGGATTTTAAATATCATTGCTTTTATTAGCCAGTGTTTTATTGTTTCTTTTCCGCTGTTTCCAAAAAGACAATTTTATTTTTTATGGAAAATTTATTAGGTTTGTTCATCCAGAAAAACAGGATACATTGGCTTTTCAAATAAACCGGCATATTAAACCCAAGGTGTTTAAAAAAGGAGAAACCAAAAATAAATTATTCAAAATTTTAAATAACGAAAGTTTAACAAGTTTAGAATTGGCAAAACGTTTGGGTATATCACAAAACTGGACAGGAGCATATTTAAGAGGTTTAATAAAAGAAGGGTTAATAGAAAAATATAGAATTCCAGGTAAGAATAAAATTGCCTATAAATTAATATCAAATTAAAACTGCTGTGCCGCCTGCGTGGTGGCTAAGTCTCGGCCTTATGTTGACTGTAAAGACCTTTTCCAGATTATCATCCAGAATAATTGAAGCCCCCGGCCAGCGCGGTAATCTATTAATAAATTTTTCCAATTCTTCAGGCATATAACTTTGATAAACTCTATGGAGCGCTTCTAAATCATCTCTGCTTGTGAGCCTAAATGAAATTACCAAATCACATTGGCTCAAGATGTCTTGATTAACTTTGTTTGGCATCTGTGTTATGACAAAAAGGCCTATGCCTGGTTCCCTTCCTTCTTTAGCCAGCCTCTTGATGCTATCACTGGAAACAACATCCCTGTCAGAAGGGATGAAATTGTGTGCTTCTTCGAGAACAAGCCATGTCATCGGGAAAGTTACTTCTGATGTTCCTCCCTCCATCTTCACTCTCTCCTCTTCTTTTCTCGCAAGCACCCTAGCCATATAAATCTTTCTTGACAAAAGGGCAACTAACAGACTTCTCAATTCGGTGGAAGGCATCCTTGATAAATCGATGATAGTAACATTCCCTGCTTTAACCAAATCCTCAAGTCTTATCCCTTCCTTAACTATCATGCCCCACTGCTTCACAACTTGGAGCAAACTCACAAGAGCGTTCTTAATCTCAATCCTAACTTCCCTATCGTCTTTCACGGCTTCTATCAACTCTTCAAATCCAAAAATTTTGTTTTCAGCCAAAAGCCCGTTAAAGTTTTTTTCCAAGGTAATTGAAATCTCTTCTGTCCTCTTAAGGCCAAATGCTAAAATCAAATCTTCTGCTGAAAATTCTTTGAGCGAAATCGAGATTGTTCCATCAATTGGTATGCCAGCTTTTTCATATTCTTCCTTCTGCTGAGCTGGAACATAGACTTGAACCAAATCCTTGAAGCCTTTTGGCTCAATGCTCCATTCTTTTAGTAAGGCTACCTGCTGCTCATTTGGGAATTTCATACTCCAGTATATCCCCATGGGATCAACGACTACAAAAGCCAATCTCTCTCTGTATTCCTGTTCGAGCATGCAGAATTCTTCCAAAACAACAGATGCTGAATAAGTTTTACCGCTTCCTCTTTTACCGCAGCAGAGAATCACATGAGGCCTCAGCAAATCAATCAGAACTTTTGTTGTCAAGTGTGTATCTTCTCCAGTTCCAACAATATGCTTGCCGATATAACCAGTTGCCTTTTTCTCGTATTTCAGCAAATCTTCCTTCAGTCTTCCGACAACAGTTTCATAAGCCATATATTAAAGAATTGTAATTCCTAATCAAATAATATTTTGAAGGGGAGATCTGCTAGCTTGGTCTAGGCATCCAGCTTGGGGTGCTGGCAAGAGATTCAGCAAAACCCGGGTTCAAATCCCGGTCTCCCCATTATTCCACTACGATTAAATCTCATCGGAAACATCGGAAATCTGGTTCCCAAAAAATGATTAATAATGTAGATCAATATAAAAATATGAAAATTGAACCATCTAAAGAATTAGCATATTGGGTAGGAGTAGTGCAAAGTGACGGTTATGTAGATATATTTTATGATAAAAATAGAAAAATAATTTATCATAGAATTTCTGTAATGGTAAGTAAAAAGTCTTTATCAATGTTAGAGAAATTTCAGTCTATTTCTAATTCTTTACTGGGTTCAAAAGTAAAAATCTACAAATGTAAAAATGAAGTTTTTAAATGTACACTTGGTGCAAAAAGATTATTAAAATTTTTAGAAAATCTTAATGTTAAAATTACTGATCCTCCTATACCACCTAAATGGGTATGGAATGATGATAGTTTATTAGGGGCGTATCTAGCAGGTTTAATTGATGGGGATGGAAATATAAATGTAAGAAGAAGTGAAAGAAAATGTAGTATCGAAATTTTTAGTCATTGTAAACAACTTCATCTCCAAAAATTAATTAGAAGCAGGTTAAAATGTGGTGTGTGGATAAGGAGATTAGGAAACTGTTATGGTATAGGATTTAGAGTGTCCCATAAAAACTACAAGTTCATAGAAAATTTTATATTACCATATCTCACTATTATTCATAAGAATGAAAAACTAAAGATTTTTATTAATGAAAAAAGACCTGTTTATATGGGGTTGACGACGGAGGGGATAATTTATAACCTTAATCGTCGGCTAGCTAACGAAGTCTAGAATGGTTTATTTAACAGCCAAAAGGCTTCGAGCCTTGGGCGCTTGAGACCTGGGTTCAAATCCCAGCGACCCCACTGAGTTTAAATTTTTAACTTATCTTCTTTTAATTATGTGTAGCAAGTTAAGAGAAGTAAGAAGAAAAAGACAAAATCACCTAAGCAAAAAATATAGGAGAGAAATGGGAGAAGAACTTGACAAACCTCTTAAAAGTCCGATATACATTTCTTTTAAAACAAACTTAGACAGGACAGAGATAAACAAAATCGTTACAATTATGGACTTCTCTCCTGAAACAAATTGTTACAAAGGAAAAATTGATAACCATGATGAATTTCATGATAGGATAGATAAATTAATATCTAGTGGTAATTTAACCTATCTTCATATTCTTACATCTGAAGACTATTCGCCTCATTTATCTTAAAATTCAAATTATTATTAGATGAGAATTCGAACGAAGAAACCAGAGTGGCAGAAAAAAATAGCTGAAGAAAGAATTCAGATTCTTTTTGATCTAGCGGAGAAGGAATTCAAAAAATATCCTGAGAGAAGCAGTAGGTATGTTGAGCTGGCGAGGAAAATTGGTTTGAGGTATAACATCAGACTGCCTAAAGAAACCAAGAGAAAATTCTGCAAGAACTGCAACACATTGCTGAAGCCAGGATTGACGAGCAAAATCAGATTCCAAAATAAAACATTAACTATAAAATGCGTGGTCTGCAATAAAATTTATAGATACAGAGTGAAATAGATGGTTGGGATATCAAAAATCGCATTCGGTCTTTTAACAGTTTTCGTGGCGGTCTTCATGCTCTTCTACATCTTCGATAACATAAACAAAACGGCTGAGAAATGTAAGACAGAAGAACAGAAATCTATAATCTGCCAGCAACTCACAGGTTTCACTCTCACTATGATTGTTCTGTTGTTGATCATTGGTGGGTTTATGTTTGTCGTGCTGACAATATTTTATATATTGTTATCCTCCTAACGTTACTATATTTAAACGTAAAACTAAAATTTTATGACAGGTATGAAATATGGTAACTGCTAGTGAAGTTAAACCAGAAAAGCTCATAGAAAGGCTGAAAGAAGAATTGAAGAAAGTTGATTCTATAAAGCCACCGGAATGGAGCAGATTTGCAAAATCTGGGGTGCACAAGGAGAGGCCACCCGAACAAAAGGATTTCTGGTACATCAGGTCGGCAGCTGTGCTAAAGAGAATCTATGTGGATGGACCAGTTGGGGTTGAGAAGTTGAGGAGTTTTTATGGTGGGAGGAGGGAGAGGGGCTGTGCTCCAGCTCGTTTCAGGAAGAGTTCTGGAAATATAACCAGAAAAATATTGCAACAGCTGGAAAAGGCTGGTCTTATAGAAAAAAATGCAAGGGGGAGGAAGATAACTCCGAAAGGTCAAAGCCTTTTGAACCGTATTGCATATGAGGTAAGCAAATGAACGAAGAGATGAACTTGGAAGAGATGAAAAAAGCTGAAGAGATGAAGAGAGTTATACTGAAAAAAATATTGTCTAAGGAGGCAATAGAAAGGATTGGAAGAGTTAAGCTTGTGAAACCAGAGTTAGCAAACCAGCTTGAGCTTTATCTCATACAACTCTATCAATCTGGAAAATTAAATGAAGAAATATCGGAAGAACAGATAAAATTAATTTTGGAGAGTTTGACCTCGGGAAAAAAATTCAATATAATCAGGTGAGAAGATGGCAGTAGGAACCACTGGAAGATATGGAGTAAGATACGGGAAGGGAATAAAGAAGAAAGTTGCAGAGATAGAAAAAGTTCAAAGGCAGAAACATATCTGCCCTAAATGTGGAATGCCATATGTTAAGAGGGTTTCCTCAGGAATTTGGAAATGCAAGAAGTGTGAGACAAAATTTGCTGGTTCGGCTTATTTTCCAAAATCTGAGATGGTTGGAAAGGAGAGGTGAATATGTACAAATGCATAAATTGCAAGAAGACGATTGCAAAGTTGGGTGAGAAGATCAGATGTCCTTACTGCGGACAGAGAATTTTTGTTAAGCAGAGGCCGGAAGTTGTAAAACACGTGCAGGCCAGATAGATAATTATTGACCCAAATAGAACGGTGAGATAAATGGCAAAAGAAGTATCAGTCGAAGAGCAGTTTCAATTCTACCAGCAGCAACTGCAGAGCGTTTTGATACAGAAAGAAAGCTTGAAGCTGCAGACAGTTGAAATAGAGAGGGCTCTGGAAGAACTGGAGAAGACAAATCAGAAGAGTGCTTACAAAATTGTTGGAGGACTGATGATCAGCAAACCTGTGGAGGATTTGAAAAAAGAATTGAGGGAAACAAAAGAGGATGCTGATGTAATGATCAAGAGCTTGGAAAAAACGGAAGAAAGGATAACGAGCAAACTAAAGGAACTGCAGGCCAAGGTAGGGGGTGTCTAGCATGGAAAATCTTACACAGATTTTATCAACATTGGACTTGGTGATAAATGACAGAACTGTACCAAAGAACATAAGAAAGGCGGCGGAAGACTCTAAGAACGTACTCAACGATGGCAATCAGCCTATGGAATTGAGGATAAGCACTGCTATACATATACTTGACGAGACAATAAACGACCCTAATATGCCGATGTACGCAAGGACAAAGATTTGGAATGTGGTGAGCTTGCTCGAGGAAAAGAGGAGAGAATTTATTTAAATTTAAAATACAATCATAATTTATAGGTTTTGAGATGGTTCTTGAAAAACTGAAGAAGATCAGGGATAAATTAACTGAGAAAGAAGAGGGAGAAGACTTTATTGAGGTCGACACTAGTTTTGATGAAGAGGGAAAAGTAACAGTAAAAATCGACACTTTGGACAGCTTTGTTGATTCTGACAGAATTCAGCAATTTTTAAGAGAAGGTAACATTGTGTTTTTGAAGATCAAAGATTTGAGAACCAAGAACATAAACGAGCTCAAGAGGGCTGTCGAGAGGCTGAAGAAGACGTGCACGGCAATGGAAGGAGATCTTGTAGGTGTGGATGAGGACTATATCATCATCACTCCAAAGTTTGCCAGAATTTACAGAGGAAAAGTCTGATTTCTATTTAACAAGCTTGCCCAACTTTTCGAATTTCTCGCCTTCTAAAATTTTCCACAAAACATCTTTCAGGTCTTTTATTTTTACACGAATCTGCTTTGTTGTGTCCCTATCTCTGATGGTTACTGTCTTGTCTTTCAACGTCTGATAGTCGGTCGTGATTGAAGCAGGTGTTCCAATCTCATCTGCTCTAGCATATCTCTTTCCTATGCTTCCTGCGTCATCATAGAAAACGTCAAAACATTTCTTCAGATCAGTATAAATTTCCTTTGATTTCTCTGGAATACCGTCTTTGTTGACTAAAGGATAGACTGCTGCTATGAATGGTGCTAATTTTGGAGGAATCTCAAACCATTCCCACCCTCTTTCTTTGTCCTCTCTAAAACAGTAAAGCAAAATTGCATAGATTGCCCTGTCAACTCCAAATGAGGGCTCAACAACATGTGGAATAATTTTTTCCCCATCATCCACAACTTCAAAATTCTCTCCCGAATGCTCCATATGCGTCTTGAGATCATGGTCTGTTCTGTAAGCATTTCCCACAGCTTCCTTCCATCCGAAATCAAATTTTATCTCAAGGTCAAAATTACCCTTGCTGTAGTGTGGCGTCTCTTCTGGTTTCATATGCCTGAATCTCAGAGCATCTTTAGGAATTCCTAAGCTTTGGTACCAGAGAAATTCCTTTGCCATGAAATATGCCATGATTTCATTCGGAACAATCCCTTTCTTCGCTGCTTCCTCTGCAGTTATTTCAAGTTCTTTCGGATTCTTTTTCTCCTGTTCCTCCCTTGTCAAAATCCTAATTTTTGTTTTCAATAATTTTTTGTCAGGAACTTCAACTTTCTTCGGGTTGAAAAAATATTCTATTTCCATCTGTCTGAATTCTCTCAACCTGATTATCCATTGTCTTGGAGAAATTTCATTCCTGTAAGAATTTCCAATCTGGGCAACACCGAAAGGCAGGTTTGCTCTTGTGGAAGCTAGCAAATTTTTGAAGTTGACAAACATTCCTTGAGCTGTTTCTGGTCTTAGATAAGCAATATTTCCCATAACCGGTCCAATATTTGACGATAGCATCAGGTTGAAGACTTTCGCTTCTGCTAATTCTCCGTTGCATTTTGGACACTTGAGGTTGTTCTCTTTTATAATTTTTGTGAGTTCTTCTGGACCCAAACCCTCAACGAACTTACCTGCGACATCTTCTATCAGATTGTCTGCTCTGTAGAAGCTGTTGCATTTTTTGCATTGTGTTAGAGGGTCTATGAAACTTTTAAGATGACCAGATGCTTCCCAAACTTTTTCATGCATTATCAGAGAAGACTCTATCTCAAAAATATTTTCTTCTGATTTGATAAAAAATTCTCTCCACAAATTTTCCAACTTATTCTTCAGTAGAAAGCCTACATTACCATAATCGTAGAATCCGGAAAGACCACCGTAGATCTCAGAGCTTGGAAAAATAAATCCCCTTCTCTTGGCAATTTGCATGATTTTTTCTATGTTCATAAAAATCAATTGGGTTTAAACAAATTTATTTCTCCAGCCATCCTTTTAAGCTTGCCTGTCTGCCAGAAGTGAAACTCTGCTGCATTTTCTCCACAATTTTTTCCACTCTTTCTCTTAAAAAATCATGCTCATCAACCATAAAATCAACTATTTTCGCTACATCTGGCTGTTTCCATTCAATTTCATATTTCTCTGTTACAGGTGGATTCAGGAAAAATTCGAAAATCTCCTCAGGATCATTTTCATCTTTCCATTCCACGTTTGCCAAAACATTTTTCAGAGTCTTGTGTTCTTTTACCAGCTTGAGCGCAGTCTTCGGTCCGACTTTTTCAATTCCCGAATTGTAATCTGTTCCGATCAACAAACCCATGATGATAAGTTGTTCTCTGGTTATTCCAAGCGCGTCCAAAACTTTTTGAAGTTCAATTAATTCAGGCTTTATTTCTATATAACTCTCCTTCCTTGGCAGCTTTCTCTTACCTGTTATCGATAGGTTACGGACTAAATATGGAGAGCCGAAGAGCAAAGCATCGCTGTCTTGCGAGCCTGTTGCAAAAACCACATTTTTCTTGCAGAGATGTGCGCACATCGCCTCTCCTTCGCTTGGTGCTTGAATCCAAGGAATACCCATGGTATCTAACAGTGTTTTAGATTCTTCAATCATTTCATCTGTCAGTTTCGCAGCTGCCTGAGCATATGTGATGGCTCTCTCTCCTTTTTCCAGAGCCTTTTCCCACTTCTTTCTTGCTTCCTCTCTTATCGCTTCTCTCTCAGCCACCGTTCTTCTCTTGAACTTTGGTGGCTGGCCATCGAAAACAAAAATTGGTTTTATTCCTGCTTCTATCAAATTAGAGGTTCTGTAGAAAAGACCAGAGAGATGCGAAGTGGTTCTGCCTTTACTGTCTCTCAAAGGCTCTCCTGTCATCCTATCACGGATAATACTGAGGAACTGATAGAGAGTGTTGAAAGCATCAATAGCAATTTTTTTGCCAGATAAATCCACTAGCTCGATTTCCTTCCTTGATGCTATATCTCCTAACTGTACTCCCATAAATAATTAAAAGTGAAAGAATAAGATAAAAGGAAAGAATTTATTTTTTTCTTGTCTTTCTCTCTTCTGAAGCAAGCTCTCTCTCGATCTTCCATTCGTCCCATTCAAGCCAGAGCATGAAAAGCCCTAACAAGACTATCAGCAATGGGACTCCTCCGTTGAGCATCACGAGAAAGTCTGTCAACGCATGTTTTGAAGCGTCTATTCCTGTGAATTGCTGTAACTTACTAGAAAGCCATGTAGAATCCTTTCCTTGAAATATCCACCAAGCTCCTACAATTATTAGCAACAGTGCTATTAGCATTTTCATTATAGGGTGCAAAATATCACCTTTAAAACATTATAAAGAATATAATATTTAAATCTGAGTGATAGTATGGTGAGCAGCGGCTATAAATATCTTTCAAGGCTGAGGGAGAAAGCTGGGAAAGAAGTTGAGGATTTGATGAGAGGAAGGTTTGTGGGATGGAGGAAGAAACAGACTGTGGAAAGGATTGAGAGACCAACAAAACTTGACAGAGCGAGAGCTTTGGGATATAAGGCAAAGCCGGGATTTGTTCTAGCTAGAGTGAAGATGAAGAAGGGTGGTAGAAGAAGGGCAAGGTATCATAGGGGGAGAAAGCCTTCGAAGGCAGGAATGGTTCACTTCACATCAAAGCAATCTTTGCAGGCTATCGCTGAACAGAAAGCTCAGAGGGAGTTCCCAAATCTTGAGGTCTTGAACAGTTATTTGGCGGCTGACGATGGGGTAACGAAGTTCTTTGAAGTAATTTTGATTGACCCAAGAAATCCACATATCATCAACGATCCAAGAATCAATTGGGTTTGTCAGCCTCAGCATAGGAGAAGGGCTTTGAGGGGATTGACATCTGCTGGAAAGAAAGCTAGAGGATTAAAGTAAAATTGTGCAATGGTTTCTTTATTGCTTCACGAGTTCAAATCCCACCTCCATTATTTACAGCTGTAAATAAAACCAATCTCGCCTGATAAACTGAGTGTAGACACTATACTCACCTCCCGCATGAAATAAAAACTAAATAACACACAATACAATTTCTAATTATGAGATTTTTTGATCTGCACGTGCACAGCGCATTCAGTGGTGGTGAGTCTAGCTTAGAACAATTAGCAGAGACTGCAAAGCAACTTGGTTATACTGGAATCTGTTTTGTGTTTTATTATCAGGACGATAGGCAGAAGGATATTCTGTTAGCTGAAATTGACAGAATAAGTAAAAAAAATGGAATTGAGACTTATTTAGGCTTCGAAGCGAGAAACTTGAAAGAATTAAATGTTTTAGCTAAGAAGAGAAAAAGTTTTGATATACTCTTGGTCAGGGGAGGAGATTTGGAATTGAATAGGACTGCATGCGAGACTCCTGAGGTTGATATTCTGACGCATCCAGAATACCAAAGAACTGACTCTGGTTTGGACCATGTTTGTATGAAGTTCGCTGCAAAAAACAAGGTTGCGATAGAGATGAATTTCAGGGAGATTTTGATATCAAATAAAGCAACAAGAGCAAAAGTGTTATCGAATATCTCACATAACATAAAGCTTGCAAAAAAATATCATGGGCCAATAATCCTTTGTTCGGGGGCAATAAATCATTTCGAAATTAAGGATCCTTACTGCTTAATTTCTATGGGATGTCATCTGGGACTAAGTTTAAAGGAAGCAAAAGAATCAGTAAGTAGAATCCCACAAAGGATTATTAATCGAACGAAGGAAAGACAAGACAAAACTTGGGTTATATCAGGTGTAAAAATCGTAAAATATTAAATTACAAATAAATAAATTTAAATATTAATGAATACAAGTAAATATTATGAGAAATAAAAAATTAGTTACAATAACTGTTAGTAAAGAAGTTCTAGATTGGATAGATGAAAAAATAAAGAGTAGAAGATTTGCAAGTAGAAGTCATGCGATAGATTATATCGTCGCCAAATTTATGGAAGAAAAAAGTGAAGAAAAATGAAAATAATTAGTTTAGAAAATTTACCTAATAATTTCAGAATAGGGTTAGATACAGAATTTCGAAAAGCACTTTTTAATACTTGTATTAAAAAGATTAGCATGAATAGTTTAGTAAAAGAATTAGAGTACGCTAAGAAGACTATAGAAACTCTAAGAAGAGGTTATGTTTCTGGTGGCAAAAATAAGAAAATAAGAAGGCGTTTCTTAAAAGCCAAAACTTTAAGAAAATTGGCTCAAATAGCAAATGTTAGTTTTGAGAAAGTCGAATCACATATTACTGAAATAAATTCGGTAAATGCTTCTTTGAAAATTAAATTGCCAATATACTCGACTAGGGAATTGACTTCACTTATAGGACACTGTTTCGGAGACGGATATGTAGGAACATATTTTGGATATTTTAACAAATGTAAAGATTTAATTGACGAAGTTAGAAAAAATGTAGAATGTATATTTAAGTTACGGGGAAATGTTATAAAAAATCGTGGAGTTTACTTTCTTTATTTTCCTGGGATAGTATCACAAATGCTCAAATTAGCTGGAACTCCTGTTGGAAATAAGATAAAACAAATTTTAAAAGTACCTATATGGATAAAAAATGGGAATGAAACAATAAAATCTTCTTTCCTGCGAGCATTGTTTGATGATGAAGCATCAGTCAAATTTAGAGGATATAATCGTCTCATACAGTTTCGGCTTTTTAAAAATGAGAATTTAATTAAACAACATAAAGAATTCATCCAAGATCTACAGGAGCTTTTATTAGATCTTGACATAAAAACTACAAATCTTCATGAATTTAAAGGAACCGAAAACGGAAGGTATGGAAAAACTATTGGAGTGGGATTTGAAATTTCTGGTCAAGAAAATTTATTAAAATTTCTAGAAAAAATAGATTTTGCCCATCCAAATAAAAATAATAAATTAGCAATGGGTATTAAAAGTTATAAACAAATTCAATATAGAAAATATGAAATAAATAAATTGATTCTAAGAGAATTAAACAATGGTCCTAGAGATGCTCACATAATTGCAGATAAATTAAATAGAGATTATGAATATATGCTAAGAAGACTTCGTGACCTTTGTAATAAAGGTTTAATTAAGAAATTAGACTCTACTGATGCTAAATTGTGGAAAATAAGTACCATAAAATAAAAGTGGTAAAATGAGAGAAAAATTAAAAATACTGATTCCGACATTGAGAGAAAAACACAGATATGTGAAGTTCCAAGTGATATCGGAAGAGAAAATTGTTTACACTGATTTGGAACAAGCCATCTGGAACACTATGCTTGATTTTTATGGTGAGGTTGGTGTTTCGCAGCTATCGCTCTGGTTGATAAAAAACCTGTGGGATGAAAAAAATCAGATTGGCGTGATCAAATGTAACAACAAGTCTGTTGAAAAAATTATAGCAGGACTTGGTGTTATATCCAGACTTGGCGACACTAGGGTTGTCTTCAAAGTATTAAAGGTCTCGGGAACAATTAAAGGATTAAAGTAATTTATAAATAGAAGATAAAATTATTTGAAGTGAGATAATGCCTGAAATGCTTCCTGAATACATGGGTTATGATAGAACAATAGCAGTTTTCAGTCCTGACGGCCGTTTATTTCAAGTGGAATACGCGAGAGAGGCTGTGAAAAGAGGGACTACTTGTATTGGTATAGTTTTCAAAGGTGGTGTTCTATTTGCGACTGTCAAGCCGACTACAAGCTTGATGGTATCGGATTCTCTTGAAAAAATATTTCAATTGGATGATCATTCCGGAACGGTTGCTTCCGGTCTTTTGGCAGACGCAAGAGTGCTGGCAAACCAAGCAAGAGTGAGAGCCCAAATCCATAGGATAACTTATGAGGAATCAATTGATATCTGGAATTTGGCAAGGATTGTTGCTGACAGGATGCAGATTTCTACGCTGTATGCTGGATTGAGACCATATGGTGTCTCGTTTTTGATTGGTGGTATAGATAAGACGGGAACACATCTCATAGAAGCTGATCCTTCTGGCATGCTCTACGAATGGTTTGCATATGCAATTGGAAGAGGCGCTGCAGTTGCTAACAAGATTCTCAAGCAAAAATGGAAGGCTGATATGACTGAGAAAGATGCGCTGAATGTTGCCCTGGATATCATATCAAAAACTGAGAAAGAGAGAGGAGAGGCAAAAGCCGATATCGCAGTCATAAGAATTGATGACAAGAAATTCAGAAAACTTTCGGAAGACCAAATCAAGAAGATAAAATAAATTTGTCAATTTATCTGATCATCGCTCATATTTATTAAGGTGTTAACATCGTAATCGGAGTAGATAAAGCTGTCGTCGCAAGACTGCAGCATGCGGGTCAAAGGTTCGAAATACTTGTTGACTCAAACAAAGCATTGGATTTCAAGAAAGGTTTGAAAGTTGGCATGGATGAAATTTTAGCTTATCCTGCTGTCTATAAAGATGTGAGAAGCACTGAGATGGTTCCAGAGCAGGATCTTCAAAAAGCCTTTGGCACAACTGACATTAGAAAAATTGCAGAGAAAATCATAAAGGAAGGAGAGCTGCAGCTGACGACAGAACAGAGAAGACAGATGGTTGAACAGAAGAGGATACAGGTAGCGAGCATTATTTCAAGAAAAGGAATAAACCCACAGACAAATTCACCACATCCGCCGCAAAGGATAATGAATGCGATGGATCAAGCTGGAGTGAATATTGATCCTTTTGTGGATGCTGAACTGCAGATCGATAAAGTTTTAAAAAGTATAAAAACCATATTGCCTATAAAGTTCCAGAAAGTGGTAGTTCAGATCAAGGTGCCTCCGCAGTTCTCTGGAAGCGCCTACTCTGTGCTGAAAGGCGCTGGAACGATTTCAAACGAACAATGGTTAGGAGATGGTAGTTTGCAAGTGAATATTGAAATATTGGCAGGCGTCCAAGACGAATTGTTCCAGAAGATTTCATCCTTAACCCATGGTAATTTTGAATCGAAGGTTGTAAAGAGGGAAGACATATGAACGGAAAGAGAGAGGTAGTTTTGCCAGGAGATTTCCTTGCTGAGAAGGCTGGAAGGAAGGTAGGTTTTGGTGCTTATTTCGAGGGAGAAAAGGTTTTTGCAAAAGTCCTTGGTATAGCAAGAATCAGCGAGAATGAAATCATTGTTATTCCTCTTGCCGGTGTTTACATTCCCAGAATCGGAGACAAAGTCATAGGCACTATTTCTAGCGTGGAAGTCTCTGGCTGGATGGTTGACATAAATTCTCCCTATGTTGCATTTTTGCCTTTGGCCGAAGGTGTTAGAGAGTTTGTGGACACTTCAATAACGGACATAAGCACATTTTTCAATGCAGGCGACATAATTTTCTGCACGATATCAAAATCAACTAGGAATAAAACAATCCAAGTCTCGATGAGAGATATTGGCAACAGGAAGCTGTACGGTGGAGTGATTATCAAAGTTATTCCCAATAAAATTCCGAGAATCATTGGTAAAGAGGGGAGCATGATAAGCCTTATAAAACAAAAAACTGGAGCTGAGATCTACACAGGAAGGAACGGCATCGTCTGGGTAAGAGGAGAAAATAGTGCAAAAGCGATAGAGGCTATACTGACAGTGGAAAAAGAATCTCATATTGTTGGGTTGACAGAAAAAATTGAAAAGTTATTGAGTGAGTGAAATGGCAAAAGAAAATGTTAAATTATTGGTTGGTGGAAAAAGAATAGATGGGAGACTGGCAGAGGAGTTAAGACCAATTGAAATGAAAGTTGGTGTTGTCAGCAGAGCTAATGGATCTGCTTTGGTGAAATTTGGCAATACTGTGGCCATAGCAGCTGTATACGGTCCAAGGTCTCTATTTCCAAGATATTTGCAAGAGGAGCAGAGCGGTATATTGCGCTGCAGATACAATATGGCACCGTTTTCCGTGGATGACAGGAAGTCGCCTGGACCAGACAGGAGAAGCGTTGAGATTTCAAAAGTCACGAGGCTTGCATTGGAACCAGCAATATTTTTGGAGGAATTTCCAAAAGCAACGATAGATGTTTATGTTGAAATCTTGCAGGCAGATGGGTCGACAAGAGTGACTGGAATAAATGCAGCGAGCCTTGCGCTTGCGAGTGCTGGCATACCGATGAAAGACATGGTCACAGCTTGTTCAGTTGGTAAAATAGATGACACTCTGATCCTTGATTTGAATGGAATTGAGGATAACAATTCTGAGTCTGATTTGTCCTTTGGGTTTATGCCAACCAAAGATAAAGTCACGCTTTTGCAGATGGATGGAAATCTGACACAAGAAGAAATTGAAAAATTGCTAAATATGGCAAAAGATGCATGTAAGAAAATACATGAGCTTCAGAAGAATGCGCTGAAGGAGAAATACAGGTGAGAGAATGACTGACGAATATGCAATCAATCTGATAGAAAATATGAGAAAGATAAACGAGAGGAAGATTGATGAATTCAGAAAAATAGAGATAAGGCCAGGCATAATTAAAAACGCTGAAGGATCTGCTTCTGTTAAAATTGGGGAGACAGAAGTTATAGCTGGTGTGAAACTTAATACTGGAGAGCCTTTTGCTGACACGCCGAATGAGGGAGTTTTAATTGTCAATTCAGAATTTACTCCTCTAGCATCACCTGATTTTGAGTCTGGTCCGCCCGGGGAAGATGCGGTCGAACTGTCAAGGATTGTTGACAGGGGAATCAGGGAATCAAAATGCATAAATATGGAAGATTTGTCTATAGAACCAGAGAAAAAAGTCTGGTGCGTCTTCATCGACATACATATCATCAACCATGCTGGCAATCTGATTGATGCGGCTGCTCTGGCAAGCATAGTAGCTCTTTTGAACACCAAGATACCGAAGCTCGATGGTGAAAAAATAATTAGGAACGATTTTGAGAGAAAATTGCCTGTTAAGTACAAACCTATAACTATAACTATTTGTAAAATCAAAGACAAATTTTTGCTCGATCCTGTTCTCGAGGAGGAGAATTTGGTTGAAGTCAAACTCACTGTTGCTGTCAGAGATGATGACAAGGTTTGTGCCTTGCAGAAGCAGGGAACCAAAGAATTGGATATAGAAGATGTGGAAGAAATGATCAGGATTGCTATCGAGAAAAGCAAAGGTATAAGGAAGATGACGGAATGAGCATAAGACATATTACCAAGAAGATAAAACTCGGGAGAATAAGAAAAGTCAGAGCTGCTCCGAGATGGGTGGACATAAAAAAATTTGGATTGAAGAGAGCCAGGACGAGAAGAGTTTCTGTGAGCAAGGTGAAGAAGTGGAGAAGGACAAGACTGAGGGTTTAGTCTGAAATTTTTGTTTTAATACCGTGATGATATGGCCGAGGAAAAAATATTGACCTTGAACATGAGAAAGGAAATGGTAAAAGGTCCAAGATATAGAAAAATCAACAACATAATCTCATTTCTTAGGAAGAAAATACAGAAGATGTATAAGGACCAAAGAGTAATAATCGATAAAACTGTGAACGAAAACATTTGGAAAAGAGGAACACAAAATCCTCCGGCAAGCTTGAAGCTTAAGGTAATAACAGTAGATGAAAAGACTGTTAGAATTGAAATGGGAAAGTGATGGGTTGAAAATCTGGCAAACCAATTTTTATGGCGACCATAACTTGGGTTTGTACGGCAAAACTTCTGATAGAATTTGTATTCTGGGAAGGATTTTAGAGGGGAAGAGAGAACATATAGAAAATATTTTGAAAGTTAAGACAGTTGCTCTGACTGTTTCTAACACAGACTTTGTCGGTATTTTCTGCGTTCTCAATGAAAATGGAATGCTGCTGCCAAAGATTGCCACTGACACGGAAAGAGGAAAATTTGTTGAACTGAAAAAATTATTTGGCTTGAATGTTGATTTTTTGGACACAAAATTTACTGCGTTGGGAAATTTGATTCTTTGCAACGAGCACGGTGCTGTCATCAGCAAATTATTCACAAAGAAAGATAAAAAAATGATTGAAAACTGTCTTGGTGTGGAATCCTCTTTTTCAACGATTGCAGGAATTCAGAGTGTTGGGTCCTGTGGAATTGCAACGAACAAAGGATGCCTGCTGCACAGGGATGCAACTGAGGAAGAAATCAAAAACGTGGAGGAAATTATGAAAGTAAAAGTTGATATTGGGACAGCAAACTTTGGCTCGCCTTTCGTCGGCTCTTGCGCAATTGCCAACAGCAACGGTGCAATCATAGGTGAGAGCACAAGCGGACCAGAAGTAGATAGAATTTATCAAACATTGGGTTTTATATAGAGATTTAATAATTTACCTGCGACAGCTAACATGCTTCATGGGTTCAAATCCCACCTCCCGCACAGAATAAAAAGCGTAGTGCGGCAATTCGATCGAACTTTAAATAATTAATTGGATTCATAAAATAGTAACTATTTTAAAATTTCAGCAACTGTCGCATCTGCAAAAATTTTCATTGTGTCATATATTTTTAGTTTAGGATGATGTGGTATCAAAAGTTGTAGATCAGTACAAGCTAAAATAACATTCCTTACGCCCTTTTCTGCAAATTTATCAATTATTTTAAAAAGTTCTTGTCTATCTTTGTTTGCATGTCTATTCAGTACTATATTGTTTATTATCTTACCAATCTTAGCTTGATCAAAATCATCAGGTATTATTTGCTTAATTCCTTCTTTTTTCAAAACATTCTCATAAAGTTTTCTTTTTATAGAACTTGTTGTTGCTAATATTCCTACTTCTGATATTTTTTTAAGTTTCAAGAATTTTACGGTTTCTTCAACAATACTTAACACGGGTATTTTGACTGACTTTCTAATGTCATCAATAAAAATATGTAAAGTGTTGCATGGCATGACTAAAAAATCCGCTTCTCCTCTTTCTAAAATTCTTGCTGCTTTTGTAAGGAGAGGGATGTATCTCTCTTCGCCAATCGACTTGGTCTGAACCTCTTCTTCAACTTTATAATTTCCAGGTACATTCCATATTAAAATGGAAGGTCTATTTTCTTTATTTTTTAGATAACAACCAAAGCTTAATTCTAAATAAAACTCTGCCGTTGTTTCTGGACCTAAACCACCGATTATACCTACGGTCTTCATATTAGTAGTATGAAACTCAGTTGTTTATAAAATAATCGCCATTATAAAAAGTGTTTCTAACAGAATTTTAGTTGTCTTTAAGTGGCATGTTCAAACTTAAATTTTTACAAAACAAATAATAAGAAAGAACTAAAAATGAAACCTAATGCACTATACTTTTTGTTCTGTGCTCACCTCCAGTATAAGAATTTAAATGTTTGATTATCTTCTCATGAAAGCTAATTTAGAAATTTTAGATAAACACATTGTAAGTTATTTGTTCTGCTGCTTCCAGATCGTCAAGCCACATTTGCCGCAGTACCATCTGTTCGCATGCTCGGCCATAAAAGTTCCTTCCCCGCATCTGTCACATATCTTCAACTTTCTCTCAATTTTTCCTTCATTTACATTGAAAAATTTATTTTGCTTCACTGCTTTGTGCTTCACTTTTCTCCACCTTTGGTTTTTCTTCTTTCTTTTTCTTGACTTTTATCTTTGGCGGCTCTTGATAAATTTTGACCTTTGCCGTCGATTCCTGTATTCCTTTTTTTGTAAAGATATAATCAACTACAACGTGCTCCTCAGGAACAGAATATTTTGCGACCATCTCTTTAATCAGATCTTGCTTTTTTGGCGTCGGTGATTGAGTATGCTTGATACCAAGCTTCAGCTCTCTCCTCTTCAAAAGGGCGTTTTCTCTGTCTTCTATTATCTCAATATCCATCTAACCACCAAAATTAACCAACGTACAGGGCATATTTTCCTGGCTCAGCAATGTTTAGAAGCTTTGCAACCTCGCTGTTCGTGTCCAAAATGATTACCATTCCTTTCCAGCTTGTGGAAAGATTTGTTGATTTACATATCGGACAAACCTTCTCGCTCGTGAATCTCCTGCAGTTCCTGCAGACTTGCGTTCTCTTTGCCATTTTATTCCTTCCCTTTCTTCAATCTTTTCTTCTCTTCCTCTATCCAAGAAAGAGCTCCTAGCATGGGCTGCCTCATCGTCAACCCAATCTTATTGTCCTCTTTACCAAAGCTTATGGAGATTATCCTTGCTCTTATCAAGTCCCCTTCCTTCAGGCTTCTCTTGCTCTCCTTGCCCAAGAATACTGAATTCTTGTTGTCAAAACTCACGAAGTCATCCATTAATTGGGAAATGTGTATCAATCCGTCCATGGGTCCAATTCGAACAAAAGAACCAAACTCTGTATTATCAATCACTTCTCCATACACAAGCTCTTGTATCTCCGGTTTGAAGGTCAAAAGCTTGAAATTTGTATCGTAGAAGACTCCAGGATCGCCTGGAATTATTTTTCCCTCCCCGACTTTCTCTACTTCTGGACAAGAGATGATTGCGCCTAACCTTGGGTCTATGGTGCCCTCAAATGTCTCCTGAATGCTCTCCTTGACTGCGTCCTTGACCTTCATATTGAGCTTTGTCGGAGGTACTCTAACTTTGTCCTCGATTGTGACTATTTTATACATTTTTTATCTCCTTCTAAGCAGATTATAAATTATGATTTTTTAAAACATATTTAAGAGCATTTTTTTGATTTAAATAGGTTAGATGCTTTAAAGCATCTTTTGCGTCCACCCATTTAAACTTATCGTGCTCTCTCTTATCGATTTTAATCTTTTTATCAAACAGCCGAACGATATAGAGATTGCCAATAGCCCCGTAAAACCTATGCTGATCTTTCATATATTCTCTCGGCCATTTGTACTTTATTATGTGTCTTGTCTTGGACAATGTTTTGAACATTTTTGCTCCTGTCTCTTCGGCAATTTCTCTTCTCAAGCATTCGCCCTCGCTCTCATTGCCCTTCAGCCCGCCTTTCAACAACTCCCAACCTTTCCAATTCTTTACTCTGTGAAAAATCAAGAATTTTGTTTTCCTGTCTTTTATGAAAACCACGGCAAAAATATATCTTCTGAATTTTTTCATACAAATCATTATCAGCTCATTGCCAGGTGTTTTTTTGACCTCAAATAAATTGTTTTAATTCCTGAATTCTTTAGCTTTTTCCTCAATTCCGCATCATCCGTGGCGATTATCGTATCTTCATTTGCTAAAGTTAAAAGTGCTTTATCTGCATTCCTTTCTTTGACTTCCACTGTTTCTATACCCTCCAATCTTACCATCTCCAAGGCAATCTTCGCGAATTTACCAGCTGCTCCACTTCTTTCAGCTATTTTTTTCAACTCGGCGATTGTAGATGAAAACACGAAGACTTTGTAGGGTTCTGATAATAATTCTGAAAGCTCTTCAGCATCAACCTTGAACCTAGCAAGGTCGATTAAAAAATTAGTGTCGAGTAAAATTTTTTTCATAAGATTACATTTATATAGTGTGAATTCAAAATAAAAATAAGTTAGATATGAAGGGAATTTCGGATATAATAGGAATGCTAATACTGTTATTAGTGACGATTGCGTTGGCTGGGATGGCAGCTGTGTTTATTTTTGGGACATTCACATCAAAAACAAGGTCAATCAGTCTGATTGATGCATATTGTATTGGAACAACCGGCTCGGCAATAATCAGTAATGTTGGACCTGATGTCATAAGAGCCTCTGAACAAACTCTTGTGGACGTTGACGAAGCTTGTACTGATCCTAGCATGGTTGACATACCTTTTGGGGGAAGGGTGATTTACAACTTCACCAGCTGTACAACGGCGAGATCGCACCGGTACAGGTTAGTAGGCCCATCTGGCTCAGTAGAAATAACATTCAGATGCGCTTGATTGAATTAAAAAATAGCGCCTAATCCTACCAAATGCCATCTTCCAGCAATTTGTCTAGAAATTACAATCCTATCGTTTTTTTCAACACAAACAGGGATTTTCAATTTAAGGCTAACCCTATTCTTTTTTATCTCCACCACGCTTCCTATTGATCTCGCTGTTCCGACATTGATCATCAAATCTTCATTCAACTTGATTGGTGGCATGGTCTTCAGATCTTCCATTCCAACTATTCTCTCCAAAAGTTTTATTTCCATTGTCAAATCGTACTTTACTTCTGGTAATTTTTCTGGAAGACCTACAACATTACCAACCAAAGAATCTGATTTTGTCAAAAATGGGTCTAATTGAGTTAACACTCCTAACAATCCACCCGGTCCGGCTTCCTGTAAATCTCTCTTTGCTTTCTGCAAACCAATGATTTTGGTGAGAAGCGGCACGTATTTGTTTTCAATTCTTGCACCTGGTTTAATCTCAATCTCATCACCCACTTTTAGCTTGCCACGAAGTATGGATCCACCCAAAACACCACCGACCAGCCTCTTTGGTTCTGCCCCTGGTTTGTTTATGTCGAAGCTTCTTGCCACAAACATCCTCAAATCCTTTGTCTCGTCTCTCTTTGGTGTGGGAATGAATTTTTCTATGGCCTCTATGACAGCATCTATGTTGATTTTTTGTTTTGATGATACAGGTATTATCGGAGCATTCTCCAGGGCTGTTCCTTTCACAAATTCTTTGATCTCCTGATAATTTTTAAGCGCTTCTTCCTCTGAAACCAAATCAATTTTGGTCTGTACAATCAAAACATTTTTAATTTCAATTACATCAAGAGCAGATAAATGCTCTCTTGTCTGTGGTCTTGGGCATTTCTCATTAGCAGCTATGATCAAGATAGCTCCATCCATCAGAGCAGCTCCTGTCAGTACAGTAGCCATCAATGTCTCATGGCCCGGAGCATCAATAAAACTAACAGTTCTCAGAATTTGACAATCAGAAAAACAAATGGGACATTTTTCGCTCGTGCAGAAGTGGCCATTCTTGCATTTGTAAAAAGTTACATCAGCATATCCAAGCCTTATTGTTATCCCCCTTCTCAGTTCCTCAGAATGCGTCAGCGTCAGCTTGCCAGTTAAAGCCTCAACAAGGCTTGTTTTTCCATGACTGACATGTCCAACCATTCCAATATTTATTTCAGGAATCGTCTTTTGATTAACTTCATTGTTTTCCTGTACCTTCCTCACCTCCGGCTTTAGCTTCTTCTGTTTTCTGCTCTCCTGCCTTCTTTGGAACGAGCTCTTCCAAAATTTTCTCCCCCTTCTTTGTGATAACTGCATTTATCTGAACAATTGAATCGGAAATTGTATTTCCGCGTATAGTCTTTCTCTTCCTCTGTCCTTTTATCTTTGGATGGAAACCTGGTGGGCTTGCGAGCAAAACCCTTTTCTTAACAGCCCCTTGAACATCAGGACGCATTGGAAAACCATCTTTATCGGTTCCACCAGTTATTTTAAGCGTGTATCCTGTCAACCCGACAAGATCACCATTGAACTCTTCTCCAATCTTTTTCCCTATGAGCCCGGCTGCCTTAGATTGATCTACCTCAAGCTGGTAAGACTTCCTTGTCTCAGGTTCTGAAACTACCATTTTGAATGTTGCCATACCATCACTTTTATTGAAATTAAAATTCTACATATTTATTGTTAAGAGCTTTTCAAATATCTATATAAGATGATTGAATGGAAAGACAAAAATTCGTTGTTACACCGTGGGAAGTCAGAGGAAAGATAGATTACGACTATCTCATAAAGAAATTCGGCACTAAGAGAATAGATGAAAAATTGCTGAATAGAATCAAAAAACATACAGGAGAACTTCATCATTTCTTGAGAAGAGGAATTTTCTTTTCCCATCGAGATTTAGACTGGATTTTGAACGAATATGGTAAGGGAAATAAATTTTTCTTATACACGGGCAGAGCTCCTTCCGGACCAGTCCATGTGGGCCATCTAGTTCCATGGCTTTTCACGAAGTGGTTGCAGGACAAATTTGATGTTGAACTTTGGTTCCAATTTCCGGACGAAGAGAAGTTTTTATTTAAAGAAGAATTGACGCTTGATGATACAAAGAAATATACGATGGATAATGCTCTTGATGTCATAGCTTTGGGCTTCGACCCGAAAAAAACCCATTTTCTTATAGATACTATCCATGCTGACCTAATGTACAAGGAAGCTTGCAAAGTTGCGAAGAAAATCACATTCTCCACTGCAAAAGCTGTTTTCGGTTTCACAGATGAGACAAACATAGGATCTATTTTTTACACTGCAATGCAATCAGTTCCAGCAATTCTTCCATCGGTTTTGAAGGGAAAGAATATTCCATGTTTGATCCCATATGCAATAGATCAAGATGCCCACTTCAGAGTTGCAAGGGATGTGTTGCCAAAACTGGGTTTCTATAAACCTGCTGCAATTCACTGCGTCTTCCTTCCAGGACTTGGCGGAATCATGCAGCAAGGAAAGATGTCCTCATCTGAAGCACAGACAGCAATATTCACCACAGATAAACCAGAAGTGGTCAAAGAGAAGATAATGAAATATGCTTTCTCTGGTGGACGAGATACCATAGAAGAACATAGAAAGAAAGGTGGAAATCCTGACATAGATGTTTCATATCAATGGCTGACGTTTTTCGAGGAGAATGACAAAAAATTGGAAAAAATAAGAGAAGATTATAAAAGCGGGAAGCTTCTTACAGGCGAACTGAAAAATATGTTGATAGAGAAATTGAATTCATTCCTCAAAGAACATCAGAAGAAAAGAGAAAAGGCAAAAGACCAAATTGATGATTTTGTGTTTAGAAATCAGTGATTTTTTGAACAAAATAAAAAAACTACTTAAAAATTCAAAAATTGGTTTAATAGGATGTTTTGTTTATATTTGGTGTCTTTTATCCCTTGGTTTTTATGACTATCTTATCCACAATACTTATCCACAGAACATTAATCCCAACGAGGTTGTTATTCCCATTAACCCAACTATGGCAGAAATTTATTGGATGTTTAGCTCTCTATTTATGGGGGGCATATCCTTTATAGTTTTATTGTATATTTTCTATAGGCCTTCTAAGAATTTGAAAAGTATCTTTATTTGGACATTGTGGCTCATAAAAATGCTACTCATTGGCACCTTTATCGAGCAGGGAACAGTTTTATCATTGTCAATTTTCTTTTATCTTATTGGTTTGAGACCATTAAACTATTTTAATCCAAACTTTAAGCACGACGTGTGGACTTCGGGATTAATAAAAATACATCCAAACATCATTGGTATTCTGACGATTAATATTGTTTTTGTTATTATACTGTTTTTGAGTGGTTTTATGGAAAATTTTTTAAGAAAAAGATGGAATAATTTATTGTAAAATCCAAAGGTTAATTAATGGTAAAATACAAATTGACAGAAGAGGGAAAGGAATATTTGGAAAAAGGTTTGCCAGAAAAAAACCTTGTTGAACTTTTAAACAATTTGCCACAAAAATCTGCAACTCTGGGCAAACTCATCCTAAAAGTCAAAAATTTCCCCATAGCATTGAAGTGGGCTCTGGATAAAGATTGGGTCAGCAAGAGGGGAGACGAAATAATTCTTTTGAAGCCACCGCATAAAACTCCAGAAGAGGAAGCTTTGAGAAAAATTCATAAAGGAGAGGAAGTGGATGAGGAAATTTTGAAAGTTTTGATCGGAAGAAATCTTGTTCAGAAAATCACAGAGACTTACCAAAAAACAGAGGAGAGCTTGGTAAAAACTGGAAATGTGGTTGAAGAACTGACTCATGATATTCTTGTAACCGGATTGTGGAAAGGTAAGAAATTCAAACCAGTAAAAGCGGAAGTTGTGAGAAAGAAATTAGATAAGACAAAAATCATTCCTGGAAAAAGACAGCCTTATGATTATTTCCTGATGCAAGTCAGGAAGAAATTGGCCGAGATGGGTTTCAAAGAAATGGTTGGACCGACGATTGAGTTGGAGTTTTGGAATTTTGATGCTTTGTTCCAGCCGCAAAATCATCCGGCGAGAGATTGGACCATGAGCTATTCTTTGAAATATCCAAAGTTCGGACATTTGCCGGCGAAGAATATTGTCGAAAGAGTTAAAGCTGCGCATGAGAATGGGTGGAAGACCGGCTCGACTGGTTGGCAGTACAAGTGGAGTGAGAAAAAAGCTTCGCAACTAATGCCGAGGGCGCATGACACAGCGATAACACCAAGGTATTTAGCAAAAGGTGTGAAAATTCCTGGAAAATATTTCCAGATAGTAAGATGTTATAGGCCAGATGTAATTGATGCAAAACATGGAGTTGAGTTCAACCAAATGGGAGGAGTTGTCATTGCAGAAGATTTGGCTTTTAAACATTTGCTTGGTTTGCTAAAGCTTTTTGCTCAGGAAATTACTGGTGCGAAAGAAGTTAAATTTTCAACCGCGTACTTCCCTTTCACAGAACCGAGTTGTGAAGTTGCTATAAAACATCCGGAATTAGGTTGGATGGAAGTTGCCGGCGCTGGTATTTTCAGACCGGAATTAACTGAGCCTTTGGGAGTGAAAGAGCCTGTGATTGCTTGGGGATTTGGAATTGATAGATTAGCGATGAACGCTTTGAAGATAAACGACATAAGAGAAATGTTTTCGAGGAATCTTCAATGGCTGAGAAATCAAAAGGTGGTTGAACTTGGTTAAGTTGGAAGTTTCATATTCAGATTTGTGTTCGTTGATTGGAAAGAAGATTTCGACACAGGAACTGAATGAGAGCATCGATTTTGCGAAGGCAGAGATTGATGAAATAGAAGGGGACTTGCTAAAAGTAGAAATAAAAGACAGTAACAGGCCGGATCTTTGGTCGGCTGAGGGAATTGCAAGAGAGATTAAAGGGAGATTGACGAAAGATAGAGGATTGCCAAAATACAAAGTTGAAAAGTCCAATGTGGTTGTGGAAGTTGATGAAAAAGTTTCTAAGGTAAGACCGCTGACTGTTTGTGCTGTTGTAAAAAATTTGAAGATGAATCAAGCGATGATGTCTCAGCTGATTCAGTTGCAGGAGAAGGTTGCTGGGACTTTTGGAAGGGGGAGGAAGGAAGTTGCGATAGGAGTTTATGATTTGTCAAGGATAAAATCACCGATTAAATACACGACAGCTAAACTCAACAAGAAGTTCGTGCCGCTTGATTTTGAGGAAGAGATGACGATAAAAGAGATTTTGGAAAAACATCCAAAGGGAAAAGAGTTTGGACATTTGGTTGAAGGAATGAAAGAGATACCGATTTTCATCGATGCTGCTGGTGAAGTTCTCTCAATCCCGCCGATCATCAATTCTAATTTCACTGGGAAGGTTAGTGAGAAAACAAAAGAAATTTTCATTGAATGCAGTGGGTTTGATTTCAAGTTCTTGATGCCTGCGCTAAATGTTTTGGTTGCTGCGTTGATTGATAGAGGAGCGAAGGTGGAAAGTGTAAAGGTTGTTTACCCAAGAAAAGTTATTTTCACCCCAGACTTGACACCGAAGAAAATTTCTGTTGATGTTAATTTTGTGAATGAGATTTCTGGTTTGGGCCTGTCTGCCAAAGAAGTTGCTAAATTGCTCGAGCAGGCGAGGTATGAGATAGTTGGAATGAGGGGAAAGAAGATTGAATTGCTCTATCCTGCTTACAGGCAGGACATCATGCACCAGAGGGATGTGGTCGAGGATGTGATAATTTCTTTTGGTTACAGCAGGATTAAGCCAGAACCGATCAAGTACAAGACGAAAGGGGAGATAAGCAAGATGGAAGTTTTGGCGGATAAGGTGATTGAAAAGATGGTGGACTTGGGATTCCAGGAGATTCTCTCTTACAGTCTGACTAACAAGGAATTTTTGTTCAAGAGGATGAACATGAATGAAGAAAAGGTTGTTGAGATTGAAAATCCCGCTTCATTGAACTGGAATGTTTTCAGGAATTGGCTGCTTCCGAGCTTGATGGAGTTTTATTCAAATAATCAACATGTTGAATATCCGCAGAAGATATTTGAGGTTGGAGATGTTGTGCTGATTGATGAGAAAGGGGAAACCGGAACGAAGGATGTGAGGAAGATTGCAGTAGCTATCGCTGACTCAAAGGTGTCTTATGATAACATTGCTTCGGTTCTCGATGCTTTTATGTCCTCTATTGGAGCAAAATATGAATTGAGAAGGAGCAAGCATTCGAGCTTCATCGAGGGAAGAGTTGCAGAAATTTTGGTTAAAAACAAACCAATTGGGTTTATTGGAGAAATTCATCCTGTAGTTCTTGAAAATTGGAAAATAGAAATGCCTGTGGCTGCTTTTGAGATAAATATAGAAAGATTCTTATGAACAGTCATGAAAGAATAGAGGCAGCACTAAGAAGAGAGGAAGTTGATAGAATTCCTCTATTTGAATATGGTATTGATCCTGCAATAGCATTTGAGATAAATAAATTTCCGAAATATTTGATAAAATTTTCTGGTTTAGTCGCAAACCTGCCACCATATTTAAAGAATCTGTTCAATTCCATTATACAAAAACAAGGTCAAGAATACGTTGTCAAAGCTGCTGAAAAGGTTGGTTTAGATGCTATAGGTTTTGTTACTGTACCAAAATTTTGGTGGATTACTAAGGATGAAATAAGATCAGAAGTTGGTGAAATTTTAAAATATGATTTCGATAAAACATTCGCCTCGGGAAAATTTGGGGGTTGCACTAACTATGATATTTTTGGCGCTATAAAAACACCGGAGGAATTTTTAAATTTGAGATTGAAGCCAGAGCATGAAGAAGGTATTAACACGGTAGAAGAAATTTCCAAAAAGCATCCCAACATAGTTATTGTGCCCATTCTTCTTTCCTTTCAACCCCTTTTACATGTTTTAGGTTACGATCAAATCATTGATTTGATGACGAACAAACCAAAAACGGCAGAAAAAATGATGGAAAAGGTTGGTGATTTTAACATTCAATTGTCAAAACTTTTAATCGAACGGGGATTTAACATGTTTTTCTGGCCCGAGGACTTGGGATCAACTCGTGGGCTCATATATCCATTGAAGGGAATCAGAAAAATAATTTTACCCTCTGTTAAAAAGGTTGTAAAATTCTGTCACAAAAAAGGCTCTTACGTGATTCTTCATTCCTGTGGTGATGCAAATGAAGCAATTGATGGTATAATCAAAGCGGGTCTTGATGCGCTTCATCCTTTGGAACCACCTGGTATGAATTTCTTATACATAAAACAGCAATATGGGGATAAGATATCTTTGGTTGGTAATATAGATGTTAGAAAAACTCTCGTTTCTGGCACCAAAGATGATGTGATTGAAGAGGTGAAGGAAAGGATTTTAATGGGAAACCTGGAAGGCCATATATTGAGCTCTAGCCAAGCGATTGGTCCCAGCATCAAAACCCAAAACTTTGTGACAATGGTTAAGGCTGCAAAGAAATACGGAAATCATGAATGGTTGGGGGCGCATAAAAAAAGTTTTCCAAAAATCAAAAAGACAAAGAGAAAAATTAAGTTGGAGGGGCTATCGTGGTCTAAAGCCATAAAGCTTAGAAAAAAAGGCTTGATAAATCCTGTGGAAATATATTTGCTTTCCAAAAAAGTTAAGACGAAGTATATAAAGGGAAAGATTATTATTGGTACGATAGGAAGCATGCATACGATAGGAAGAGCATTTATCAACTCGTGTTTGAAAGCCTCTGGTTTCGAAGTGTTGGATATTGGTGGTTTTATAACCGCAGAATTGTGCATTGAAAAAATGAAGGAAACGGGAGCAAGAATGATTGCAGTTTCTTGTGTACAAACACCATCATCAACAAACGAGTTGGGTGATTTCATTAAAAAAACAAAAAGGGCTTTGCCTGAAACAAAAATTGTTGTGGGCGGTGGGGCATTAAACAGGATATTTTATGACTTGGAAAAAAGTTTCGGAAAGGAAAAAGCCAAGAAAAAGATCTTAGAAATGTTTGGTGCTGATGATTTTGATGTGGATGAAATCGATGTAGTGGGCATGTGCAATAAGTTTTTCAGCGAGTCATCCAGTTTACGAGTTTATTGATGAGTCTGAAACGTATACTTGCCTTTTCTGAGAACGGCTTTCCCATCAGATTGTTGGCAATTCTCTTGAATTCAACAGCTGCAGGCGAACTTGGACTGTAGTCAACCACTGGCGTCTTTGCGAAGATTGCCCTGGCAACGTTTTTATCATCTGGGACTTGAGCTATGACAGGATAACCAATCATCTGCTCGATCTCCTCCTTTGTCAGCTCATAATCTTTTTCCCTAACCATGTTTACAACTATTCCGATAATTTTTTTATTCAGGCTTTCCGCAAGCTTAACAGTTTTAAGTGCATCTGCTGCAGATGGCAGATTTGGATTGGTGATCAGCAAAATCTCATCAGAAGCATTTATCGCTGATATGGCTTCCCTACCAAGACCGGCTGCTGAGTCCAAAAGTACAAAATCCGATTTTCCGAGCAGGTTCAGAGTAACTTCTGACAATCTTGTTGGGTCAACTCCTGTCAAATCATCAACCGACATGCTGGCCGGAATCACTTTGAATCCTAAAGCATGTGGATATGTAGCTTCCTTTATCTTTGACTGGCCTTTCAAAACCTGATGAAGCGTGTTTGGGGCAAAATGCAACCCTAGATGAATGCCAAGATTTGGGGTTGTCAAATTACCGTCGATGGCGATAACACCTGCGCCCAGCTGGGCCAAAGCAGAAGCAAGGTTAGCGGTAAGCGTTGTCTTGCCTATACCTCCCTTTCCACCGATAATCGCTATTACTCTTGTCATCAAACCAACTCTAAATTATTTTTGAATGGTAAAGCTTAAAAGCTACTTCTCTTGCTTGTCCGAACTTCTGAAAACCATGCGATCGAATTGAAATGGTTTTTTGATTTCTTGCTTAACTCTCTCAATCCAGCCCTCCAAGATTATCACTGCCTCGCTGAGAGGGAACTTCTCTCCCTTTGTCTTCAGCTCAACTTGCATCTGTTTGGTTTTCTTGTTTATCTTTCTGACTATGAATATTCCAAACTTTTGCTCTTGAATTTCTTCTTCCATATGCCCCCGGAGGGATTCGAACCCACGACCTTCTCCTTAGAAGGGAGCTGCTCTATCCAAGCTGAGCTACAGGGGCTTCAATCTATAGTTCTCTATTTAAAATAATCAAATAAGTTTATAATTAAAATATCTGGCAGTTTAATGTAGTAAAATTTTATTAGGTATAAACCGAACAAAACCAAAAGTCTTTTCTACTTGATCGTTAAGATAGAAAATATGGAAGAGCCTGTAACAATAGTTGACAGGGAAGTGCTAAAAGTCTTGTCAACAGAAACAAGAATGGATATAATTAAAGAATTATCTGAAGGTGGAAGGACTCCTTCTGACCTTAGCAAGAGGTTGAATAAAAGCGATGCGACGATAGTTGAGCATCTTGATGTTCTGTGCAAGGCTGGACTGGTTAAAAAAACAGAACAGCCTGGCAAGAAATGGATATTCTACAGTTTGACTGAGAGAGGGAAAGGAATAATTTCCAGTAAGTCAAGAAGGCTGGTGATCATCCTCAGCACATCCATCATAGCGCTCATAGGCGGTTTTATCACTTTTGGACAGTATTTCCAATCCACTAATTATCAGATGCTACAGTCCCCAGCTGCAGAAGCTGGGAAGGACTTAATATCAACAATTTTTCCTTCACCCACTTTTTTTTATCTTTCCATTGCTCTGTTTGCAATCTCGGTAGTTGGATTTTCAGTTTATTTCCTTCAAAAGTCAAAAACTAAAGGAGTGGGAATATGAAGAAACTGGTTCCTTTATTTATTTTTCTGTTGTTAAGCTTTGCTCCAGTTCTGGCAGAGCAACAGACATACTGGCACTCGAACGATTATTACAGCGTTGAGTTGAGCGGCAGCGGGAACGCATTTGTTGTTGCAAACATCAATCTTGAGAGTCTGTCAGAGGAAGAAGTCTCTTCTTTGACTCTGCAGATTCCGTACACCAACGTTCAAATTTACAAATTAGCTCAGGGTGGTGGGTATTGGTATCCTCCTTGCAGGGGTTCTGTGTGTCCAGTTTATGAATGGAGTTATCATGAGCCTATGTTTTTGAATTACACCACACAAACTTTGGCTGACTCTACTTTACTAAATGTAAATTTGGTTTACCCCATTTTCAATAATTCACAAACAACTCTTTATCTGGTTTATTCAACCCAAAGAATCGCAAGCGAAACTTTCCAAGGATTTGAGTTCAGCTTCAAAACTGTTCAGGACAGTAAAGCTCTGACAAGGTATGTCAGCGCTAGCATCAGTGTCCCTGAGAATATGGAGTTGAAATGGAAACCGAAGTTTAATATCGATTACAGACCATCTGACATAGCTTCTTCTGCAGTCAAAATGACATCTGCTCAGGAATTTGTAAGTATGATTAGTCCTTACTATGGGGGCTATCAATATTCTGCTCAAAATCTTCTGCCGGGAGAATCTTTCACGATTACTGGCTTGTATGGAGATAATGTCTTTCTGCTCTACTTCCAAGAAATCACACTTGCTATTCTGGGATTAGTTCTTTTCTCAATAGTTTTCAAAGAAATCTTATATGGAAAAATCATTAGAATGTTCGTAAGAAGACAAGGACCAGAGGGAATGAGAGCAAGGTTTGGATTCTCTTTTGGACGAGCACTACTGACAGGAATGTTCTCCGGGTTCATTTTTGTCGTTGTTTTCTTTGCCATGATCTATCTCGCAGGCTTAGTCCGCATGGATTACTATTGGTATCAACCAACACAAATTTTGTTCTTCTTGCTGAATCTGATCATTCTGCTGATAGCCTTGTTCGGTTTGTCTTACTATCTCTTTTCAAGATACAACAGAGCAGAGGGTGTTGTGTCAGGAATAATTTCAATCATTTCCGCGATTGTACTGCTAATCATTATTTCCATTCTCTTCCCATACTCGCCGCCAATATTATATGCAAAAACTCTGCTTGGTGTGGCGACAGGAACCGAGTTGGTTAAATAAAAAACAAAGCTTAGATATGATTTAATTTATTCTTTTCCTATTCTATAAAATATCAAGAGGGTTGCAGATGGCAATAGATTTCAAAAATATAGAGAAGAAATGGCAGACCAAGTGGAAAAAGGCAAAAATATTTGAAGTTAAGGAAGGAAAGAAGAAACTGTATGTATTAGAGATGTTTCCCTATCCTTCTGCTTCCGGTTTGCATATGGGACACGCCTTCAACTACACGATTGGGGATATTTACACCAGATTCAAAAGAATGTGCGGCTTCAATGTTCTTTATCCTATGGGTTACGACAGCTTTGGACTGCCAGCTGAGAACGCTGCCATAAAAGCTGGTATACATCCCAAGAAGTTCACAGAGGACGCGATTGCAAATTTCATCAAACAGCAGAAAGCACTAGGACTCAGCTACGATTGGAATAGAGTGATTATGACTCACAATCCTGAATATTATAAGTGGAACCAGTTTTTCTTTTTGAAATTCTATGAGAAAGGTCTTGTTTACAGAAAGAAATCTCCTGTAAATTATTGTCCGGAATGCAAAACAGTCTTAGCAAACGAGCAGGTCCATGATGGAAAATGCTGGCGACATAAAGACACCTATATAGAAATAAAACATCTTGAACAGTGGTTCATCAAGATAACAAATTACACAGAGGAACTTTTGAAATGCCTTCCAAAACTAGAATGGCCGGAAAGAATCAAGATAATGCAGGAGAATTGGATAGGAAAGAGTCGTGGAATAGACATTTTATTTGAAATTCAAACAAAATCTAATTTTGTATTGTTACATGGCTACACAAGCTCTCCAAACGCAGTTTTCTTTCCTTGGTTAAAAAAAGAGTTAAATGAAAGGGGATATGAAGTAAGTGCTCCAACACTACCAAATACAGATAACCCTAAGATAATTAAACAAGTTGATTATGTTCTCAAAACTCAAAAATTCGACGAAAATACTGTGTTGTTAGGTCATAGTCTTGGCTCTGTTGTTGCCCTAAAGGTTGTTGAAAATTTGAAGAAACCAATAAAGAAATTAATCCTGGCTGCAGGATTTTTAGAGCCTAAGTTCAAAGATCATAAAAGACCTTTTGAAAAAACCTTTAACTGGAAATTTGACTTTGAAAAGATAAAGAACAATGTAAAAGAAATTGTTATACTTAGAGCTTCTAATGATTATGCAATTCCAAGTGACCAAGCAGATAATATTCAAAAACTTGTTGGTGGAAAAATTATTGATTTCAAAGCAGAAAAAGATCATATCTGCGGTGAAAGAGAGCCAGTTGTTCTAGAATCTTGTCTAGATAAATGGCCCATTTTCACAACAAGACCCGACACTATCTATGGAGTCACATTCATGGTTATTTCTGCGCAACATCCGAGATTGATGGAAATTGTAACAAAGGAACAGAAAAAGGAAATTGAGGAATTTCTAAGAAAAATCAAATCAACGAGTGAGAAAGATTTAGAAATTTTGGAAAAAGAGGGAGTATTCACAGGAAGTTATGCAATAAATCCGTTGACTGGTAAGAAAGTTCCTGTATATGCAGGAAATTTTGTTATCGCGGAATATGGCAGCGGCATGGTTATGGGTGTCCCTGCTCATGATCAAAGGGATTTTGAATTTGCCAAAAAGTACAATCTTCCGATAAAAATTGTAATTAAACCAAAAAATTCTGAGTTGAATGAGTTGAAAGAGGCATATGTGAAAGAAGGTGTTTTAGTCAACTCTGATGATTTTACTGGTATAAATTCGCTTGAAGCAATTGAAAAAATTTCAGATCATTTGGAAAAGAAAAAATTGGGAAAGAGGGCAATTCAATACAAATTGAGAGATTGGCTCATCTCAAGGCAGAGATACTGGGGCACTCCGATACCAGTTGTTTATTGTAAAAAATGTGGGATTGTTCCTGTCTCTGAAAAAGAATTACCGATTATGCTGCCGGAAAAAGTGGTGTTTGGGAAAGGAAACCCATTGGAAACAAATGAGAAGTTTTTGAACGCCAAGTGTCCGAAATGCAAGGGTAAAGCGAGAAGAGAGTCAGATACCATGGATACTTTCTTTGACAGTAGCTGGTATTTCCTGCGATATTGTGACAGTAAAAATAGCAAAACCCCGTTTGATTCCAAGAAAGTATCATACTGGATGCCTGTTGATCAGTATATAGGAGGAGCAGAGCATGCTTGCATGCATTTGATTTATGCAAGATTTTTCACAAAGGCATTGAGAGATTTGGGGTTTGTAAAAATTGACGAACCTTTCACAAAACTTTTCAACCAGGGGATGTTGCATGGGGAAGATGGTTTTGTTATGTCGAAGTCAAGAGGTAACGTGGTCCTGCCAGAAGAGGTCTCAGAGACATATGGTATTGACACTGCAAGATTATTCTTGGTCTCTGGCTCGTCTCCAGACAAGGATACACAATGGAGTAAAAATGGAATTGAAGGGAGTCTTAGATTCTTGAAAAAGGTGGTCAAATATTTTGATGAGGTGAAGATTGGTAAATCAAGCAAAAGAATCGAGAGCAAGATAAACAAAACCGTGAAGGAAGTTACTGAGAATATTGAAGAGTTCAGATATGATCTTGTTGTTCTAAAATTAAGAAATCTTTTCGATTCCTTAGATCAAAAAGTTGATAAAAAGACAATTGAAACATTTTTGAAACTTTTGCATCCGTTCTGTCCACACATCACAGAGGAATTGTGGGAAAAAATTGGTAATAAAAATTTCATAACCTTGGAGAAATGGCCAATCGCAGATGAGAGTAAGATAGATGAGAACATCGAAAAACAGGAAAAAGCAGTTGAAGATCTTGCAGATGATATAAATAATGTTGTTAATATTGTCAAGGGCAAGGGAGGAGAGGCCTCAAAGGCATTCATTTATGTTCTGCCGAAAGAAAAAGAAGTTTATTCTGAAAGAGCAGATTTTCTCCAGAGAAAAACTAATTTAGAGATAAAGATCTACGCGGTTGACGACAAGAAGAAATACGATCCTCAGAACAAGTCTGCAAAAGCCAAACCCGGCAAACCAGGAATCTATTTGGAGTAAACTATAATCGCCGTTTCTATAAATCCAGCAATTATCAGCAATATGATTGAGATAATCATTAGTTTCAGACTGTCCTTTATGATGAAACTAAATTTCTTCGTGTTTCTTGTTGTGAACGCGAGTGAGATGAGACCTCCGGCAATACCACCGATGAAGTAAGCAAGAATCTCCAAGCTGCCGTGTGGGAAATATCCGAGAACAGCGAGTGGGATTGCTTTAAACCCACCAATAGTTTTTGCAGTCATCCCGATTGCAGCTGAGAGAACGGAAGCATTCCAAGAAAGGATGAAAATTGCGCCAGCTCCGAACAAAAATGAAAATATGAATGAAAGAATGAGAACGCTAATATTGTTAAGGATTATCTCCTGAATAGTTCCACCAAATGTTACTTTCCCTCTGATTATATTTATCTGGTTTATCTGGTCATCGAAGAGTTTTTGGGACCATTTATCTGGCATTAGAAAATATAGGATGGATTGTGATAGAATCATACCCACAAAAAAGGCGATGTAGACGAGAATGATGCTCCTATGTCTCTGGAAGATGTTCATTTTTTGTAAGGCCTCTGTCTTTTGATCCATCTTAGATCCCTCATATCTTATGAAATCAAGCATGAAGGGCAAGATTGCAAAAGTTATCAGAAAATTGCTCAGTAGGCCGGCTGAGGTATCAAAGATTAGGAAAGAAATGAACAAGCAGATTGTCGATATAACGCCACCTAGGATGAAAACCCAAAAAGGCTGTCTTAATGCCATCCTTACGTTGACGAGTCTTTCCAGAACCATGCTCTCATATAAAGATTTATTTTTGAGAAATTAAATCTCTTAACTATATGAAAATCAAAAAATCCGCCATCATAGTATTGGTCCTTATCTTGGTTATGGTTGGATCTACATTTGCGAATCTTTTATACTCCATGTTTTCCCAGCCAAAGTTGCCTGAAGGTAATGACATAGATTACGAGCTGACTGGTCAAGAAAAAAACCTTGTCCTGAGGCAGGGTAAAGTTTTATTGGAATTCTTCTATGGTAGCAATTGCGGGAACTGCCAGGATAAGATTTCCTTCCTGGATTTCCTAGCAAACCAATATAAGGACAAATCGTTCCTAGAAAAGATATTGATAAATGAAAGCACACCAAAACTGAACATCATAGGCTTCAACGTAACACAAGACAACATTTACCTTGATGAAAGATATTTGGAAGGAGAAAACATAACGGAACAAAGGGTAAAAGATGTTCTGTGTGAAGTGTTTATTGTTCCTCCTGTGGAGTGTGCAAAGGTTTAATGATTTTGCCAGGAAAAAAAGAGTCATTAAGAAAATTTATTTAACATTGTCTTTCTTATATATCCTTTTTGCGAGATAGTTCTCGATGACTTTTTTTGTTGCGATATAGAGGTGTTCGGGTAGATTTCCCAAATCAAACCATTTAATCTCTTCAACTTTTTCATCTGTTATCTTTACTTGACTTTCTATTTTATTTGCTTTGAATGCTATTGTAACGTAATGCAGACCATACGCAACATCATTAGTAATAGAAATTAGTTCTAAATTATCCACACTCAATCTTGTCTCTTCCCTCACTTCTCTTTTTGTACAATTTTCAAGACTTTCGTTCATCTCCAGTTTTCCACCGGGCAAACACCAAGCTCCCCTTCCTATTGTTTTCTTCCTTTTAATGAGTAAAATCTTTCCATCTTTCTCTATAAGGACTATAACTCCCACGCCAGGTCTATCTATGTTATCACTTCCTAATTTTTTATTCCAGAATTGCCTTTATCCTTCTTATGCCTGCTGCTATACTTTCTTCCTTGATTATCTTGAATGTACCAAGCTCTTTTGTATTTTTTACGTGTGGTCCGCCGCATATCTCAACAGAGAAGTTTCCTATAAGATAAACAGAAACTTTTTCACCATATTTATACTCAAAGACAGCCTGCGCTCCCATCGCCTTTGCTTCAGCCAATGTCATTTCCTCTCTGTTAACAGACAATCTTTCTTTTATTTTCTCATTTACAAGATTTTCAATTTTCTTTATTTCATCCTCTGTCAATTTCCTGTCAAAATTGAAATCAAAACGCAATCTTTCTGGGGTGATATTCGAACCTTTTTGGATTATATCTCTTTTATTCAGAACTCTACGAAGCGCTTCGTTCAACAGATGTGTGACCGTGTGCAGCCTAGTTGTCTGTTCTGATACTTCAGCTAGACCGCCCTTGAACTTTTTCTCAGCACCGATGCGTGATATCTCTTGGTGTTTTTTGAATTCTTCCTCAAACCCTTTTTCATCTACGGTTATGCCAACCTCTTTTGCGATTTCTTTTGTGACTTCTATCGGAAACCCAAAACTTTGAAATAGGAGGAATGCATCTTTTCCGTCAATGTGATTTTTTTGCTTAACTATTTCTTCAAATTTCTTTGTACCGAGAGAAAGTGTATTCAGAAACCTCGATTCTTCCTTACCAATCTCATCCAAAATGAATTTCTTATTCTTCTCTAAATGGGGGTAATTTTTTTTGAATAAGTCTATGACAATTTTTGCTAGTTCGCTTAAAAGCCCCCTTTCGATTCCAATAAGCTTTCCGTGTCTTATGCTACGCCTTAAAAGTCTACGCAGTATGTAGCCTTGATCTTTGTTGCTTGGTTTTATATCTTCTGCGAGAATGAATGTTGAAGCCCTAACATGATCTGCAATTATCCTTATGGATTTCTCTTGTTTTTCATCTGGTGATTTAATTTTTGCAATTTCTTTTATTTTTTCAACGATTGGTGTAAAAGTTTCAATCTCAAAAACTGTTTCTTTTTTCTGCAAAATTGCAACAACTCTTTCAAGACCCAAACCTGTATCAACATTTTTTTGATTCAAAACTTCATATTTGCCATCTGGAGTTTTATTGTATGTCATAAAAACATCATTCCATATTTCTACAAACTTACCACAGTCGCAATTTGGATGGCATACTTCTCCAAAAGCTGGGTCATGCTGTCTGCCTGTATCGTAGAACATCTCGCTGTTTGGTCCACAAGGTCCTGTGTTTCCGACAGGCCCCCAAAAACATTTTTTTCTGTTATACGTGAAAATACGACCACCTTGTGGAAGCGGAACACCAACCTTTGGTTCAATACCGGCTTTCTTGAAAAGTTCAGACCATGTCTTTATCGATTCTTCGTCTCTAGGAATTTCTTTATCCCCTTCAAATGCAGTAACGAATAGGTTTTTGGGATCAACTCCTATACCATTTTTTTTATCAGTAAGAAATTCCCAACTCCATTGTATAGCTTCTTTCTTAAAATAATCGCCTAAAGACCAATTTCCCAACATTTCAAAAAAGGTAAGATGTCTGTTATCTCCAACCTCGTTGATATCATCAGTACGAATACATTTCTGTACATTTGTCAGTCTTTTCCCAACCGCGTGTGGTTGCCCCAATAAAAATGGGACAAGTGGATGCATGCCAGCGGTTGTGAACAAGACAGTAGGATCATTCTCAGGAATAAGTGGAGCATTGGGAATAATCTCATGTCCCTTCTTCTTGAAAAATTCTAGGTAAAGGCTTTTCAGTTTCTCTGAATCTAAAACCATAAATTAGATTTATTTTGTAAAGATTATATTCATATACCTAATAACCACTCACCTAGTTCTAAATTTATATGACGCCACTTTCTCCGTTCTTAGAATATGGATATGCGCACAGTATTTCAGGAAAAATATTTGATTGTTCTAATCTTTATTTTAACTGTTGCTGGGTTGTCAATAACTTACTATGCTGTTTCTACAATTGACCCTATAGAAATAAAAATCTCTGAAATAACTGAATCGTTGAAAGGCAACCTTGTCAGAATAAGCGGAACTATAAAAACTGTCAAACACACCACATCTGGTAATACTTATCTGACTGTAGATGATGGTGGCAATGAAATAACTGTTCCTTTGCTCGGCAAACTCTCTCAGCAGTTTTCGAATATTAAAAAGGACCAATTTGTCAACATAACAGGCATAGTTTCGGAATACAATGGTCAGTTGGAAATCATGCCAAAAAACATCGAGGTATTGGAATGATTGACCTTCTGCTTTATACTTTGGTCGGGGTTCTCTTAGGCTGTTTAGCTGGTTTGATTCCTGGCTTGCATTCCAGCAACTTATCTCTTTTGTTAACATCTTTCGGCTTGGCTACTTCACAGTACAGTCTTGTGTTTTTAATCATTGGTATAGAGGTATCATATGCTTTCTTTCAGTTCTTATCTCCAATTCTTTTTGGCATATCAGATGACTTGGCTGCGTTATCTATAGATGATGATCATTACTTCGTTGTAAAAAACCTTGTGGACAGAGCTGTTAAAATCATAGCAACTGGTGGAGTGGTTGGTGTTTTGATTTCTTTTCCACTGATGTTTTTTTCACAGAAGATTTATCCGCTGGTTTATGGCAGCATCAAGCCATTGGTCGGATGGCTGCTTTTAATCGTTTGTATCTATATATTCTGGACAGAAAAAACCTGGAAGAAAAAATTTTTTGCTGTTATAATATTTTTGGTTTCTGGGATCTTTGGCACGATTATAAAAAACTCTGGTTTTATACCTGATACTTATCTTTTCTTGCCAGTATTCCTAGGCTTGTTTGGTTTCAGCTCCATCATAGCAAGAAAACCCAGAGCAACAGAAATCATTTATGAAATTCCTGCTAAACAAAAAATCAGAATCTCCTTCACATCATTTCTTTCGAGCCTTTTTGCTAGCCTGATTCCAGGAGTTAAAAGAAGTCAGGCTGCTGCGATAGCATTGGAGACAGGCAAGATTGGGCAAAGCGAAGAAAGGCTGTTTGCTCTTTCCGTGGTGTCTCTCTCGTGCATGATGCTCTCTATTCTAGTGTTGGATTCGACTGGTAGCGTGAGAAGTACTCTTGCTTACGAGATAAATGACATTATTGGAGAGATGTATTTCAACAAAACTTTGCTTCTAATAGGATGCCTGGCTCTTGCCGCATCCTTGTCCTCTATCTTAATGCTTTTATCGGCAAACCCTTTGAACAAGATTTTGAGCAAGGTTGATAAAAAATATTTGAAGGTGTTTGGCTTTGCCATGGGTTTGATTCTGATCACATATTTCACTGGCTGGAAGGGATTGCTACTTGCTTTTACCGCTACTTGTATCGGCATATTGGCAATCTTACTGAGAATACGTTCTACGTATCTGATGGGCGTTCTGTTACTGCCATCGATAATAGGGATGTTGATGTGAATGAGATTACTGATTCTTGCGCTCGTTCTACTTTTTTTCATAATCGCTCTGAATTATCTTCTACCCAGCTGTTATTTTTCCAAACCGATGGAATTGAAGAGTTCGCAACTTAAAACAGTTTTTTCTCCAGGAAACTCTGAAAATGAAATCATAAGCCTACTAGACAATGCAAAGACTGAAATAAAAATTGAGATGTTCGAATTTACTTACAAACCTCTTAAAGATAGTTTAGTGGAAGCAAAAAAGAGAGGAGTAGATGTGATGGTTATTTTGGATAGACAATCCTCTCAGAATAAGGATACGTTTGATTTCCTAGAGAAAAATGGAATGTATGTAAAATGGGCTCCATCAAAGTTCAACCTTCTACATTCCAAATTCGCCATTATCGATAAAAAAATTGTCTTGGTTGGTTCCACAAACTGGAGCAAAAACGGGATGCAGAAGAACAGAGAAGCGTCTGTGATAATTTACTCAGAAGACCTTGCGAAAGAATTTGAGAGTGTATTTGATAAGGATTGGAGAGGTTAACTATTTTCTGTCAAACGAAATTTTAACTTCTTTGTTTTCAAACTTCAATAATCCTTCATACTTTCCTTTCAACTTTCCAATCTTCACACCACTTGCCCCGACTTCCCTATGTAAGAATTTTATATTTTTCTCCAGTACTTTGTTAGTTTTATCGTCAGACGATAAAGTTAGAAATATTTTTTCTCTAACCACAAACCCATTTTTCTTCCTCATATCCTGTATCTCTCTGACAACCTCTCTCACCATAGCCTCTTCTAAAAGTTTTTCATCAAGTTTTTTTGGGACAAAGACTTTTCCAAAATTAAAATCAACTTCTGAAAATTCTCCTTTAGGTTCTTTACTTGTTATACCAACTTTTTTACTGTTGCACATCATCAATAAGACTTCTCGCAAATCTTTCACAGTTTGAGCAGCTTTCTTATCTTTCGAAATGATGATTACATCAGAAATGGGCCATCTCAATTTTATATTGGATTTTTGTCTTGCTGCTTGGCAGGATTCAACTATTTGTTTGGCTATGATCATCTCTTCTTCTAATTTTTTATTTATCAATTTCTTGTTGGGTCTTGGCCAGTCCTCCATATGAACAGAAAACTTTCCTTTCTTGAGTGGTATGATTAAATTCTGATAGATTTCTTCAACTAAAAATGGGCAGAATGGGGCTAATAACTTGAGTAAATTTTCTGAGACTGTGGTTGCAGTGAAGAAAGCTGATTGCTTGTCTTTACCTTCATATAATGGCCAAACCCTGTCCCTAATTATTTTGATGTACCATCTCGAAAAATCATTCATGATAAAATCTAAGATTTCAGTTGCAGCCTTGTGCGCATTATGTTGATTGAAATGATTTGTGCAGCTTTCAATTAACGAATTTAATTTTGAAAGAACCCAAACATCTTCTTTCTTCAATCCCTTTGGTGTTCCTGTTGAAGAAACATAGGTCTTCACAAAATTGAAAGTGTTTTTGAGAATAACAAATGATCTTGCTATTTCATTCAATCCTTCCCAACTGAAATAAGAGTCATTCCAAGGTTCGCTGGATAAATAATAGTATCTCAACAAATCCCTACCGTATTTTTCTATGACTTCCTCTGTTGAAACGATATTCTGCAAGCTCTTAGACATTTTTTTTCCATGTACATCCAAAATAAATCCATGCAATAAAACACTTTTGAAGGATGCTTTACCAAACGTCATCATGCTTGTTATTATCAGTGAATTCCACCAACCCCTGAACTGGTCTGGACCTTCAAGTATAAAATCAACTGGCCACATTTCCTTGAAGAGTTTTTTATTTTTTGGAAATCCTAGCGGTGCCCAAGGAGCAACGCCAGGATCGAACCAAGCATCCAAAACATCGGGAACTCTTTTCATAACTCCGCCGCATTTGCATTTCAGAGTTATCTCATCTATATACGGTCTGTGGAAGTCTTTTGGGATTTTTGGCAATTCCTTACGAGAACCTACTACTTTTATTTCATCACATTTTTCACAAATCCAAATTGGCAATGGACTTCCCCAGTACCTCTGTCTGGAAATCGGCCAGTCCCCCAAACTTTCCAGCCAATTCTGGAATCTTTGACCTGCCCAATCTGGGTTCCATTTGATCTTTTTATTTTCTTCTATCAGTTTTCCCCTTATAGCTGTAACTTTGAAGAACCATTGAGGAACTGAGATTAAAAGCAAAGGCGAATCGCATCTCCAGCAAATTGGATAATCGTGCTCGAATGTTTCCTCGTGCAACAGCAAGTTTCTGTCCCTCAGTTCTTGAATAATCATGTTGTCAGAATCTTTTACAAAAATGCCAGAATATTTGCCACAGCTTTCATCAAAAGTTCCATCCATTTTCACCGGAGAGACCGCTGGAAGTTTTGTCTCAAGACCAACTTTGTAATCCTCTGCTCCATGCCCAGGGGCAGTATGCACTAAACCAGTTCCGTCTTCCAAAGTGACAAATTGATCTGATAAAACAACCCGATGAGCATTTGTTAGTTTTTTCTGGAATTGAAAGATGTCTTGAAGAGGATGTTCATATTTCAAATTCTCTAGTTGTTTGCCTGTCAAAGTTTCTAAAATCTTGTAATCCTTAATTCCAACTTTACTCATGACTGTTTCCAAGAGATGTTTGGCTAAAATCAAGACTTCATTGCCAATTTGAATCCTAACATATTCAGCATCGGGCTTTGCCATCACACCCGTGTTTGCTGGAAGTGTCCATGGTGTTGTTGTCCATATGACCAAAAATTCATTTGATTTGTTTTTCAGTTGGAATTTAACATAAATTGAAGGATCTGTAAGTTTTGTGTATTCGATTTCATTGTATGCCACTGCTGTTCCGCATCTTGGACATACATGAACAGGATAGTTGCCTTTGAACAAAAACCCCTTTTCAAAAGATTTCTTGAAAGTGAACCATACTCCTTCGATATAATCATTGGTCAAAGTCAAGTAAGGATTCTTCCAATCCATCCAAACCCCGAGATTCTCGAACTGTCGTCCCATCACTCCAATATATTTCGTTGCAAACTCCCTGCATTTCTCAATGAATTTATCTATCCCAAAATTTTCTATGTCTTTTTTAGTTTTGAATCCGAGCTCTTTCTCAACCTTGTTTTCTATAGGCACTCCATGTGTGTCGTATCCAGGCTGATCCCAAACTTTGAATCCTGACATCCTGAAGAACCTTATATAGCAGTCTTTAATGACTTTATTCATAGCAGTTCCCACATGGATGTTGCCAGTGGCATATGGTGGACCATCAAGAAAGTAGAATTTTTCGGATTTCTTTCTCTGAGCTTTGCACTTTTCATAAACTTTGTTTTTTGCCCAAAATTGAATTATTTTTTCCTCAGACTCTTTTGTAGTCAGTGCTACTGGATTTTTAGTCTTCATAAAATCACCTTAGAGTTTTCACTAAATAAAAGTTTAGAATGAGATCCGAGAATCGCCTTTCACTCTTCTCACTTAAATTTATCTTGTCAAATAGCATTTAAATATTTTAACATCTCCATAAAAATTGAGGAAAATGAAAGACACGCTAATCATTATTGGTGCAAAATACGTTCTTCCCGACGGATCTCTTTATCCCATCACAAAGAGCAGAGTAGATGTGGCTGTTGATGAGTATTCTAAAGAACTTACTAAGACTGTAACGATGACAAGCATTGTGGCCAACTATATGAAAAAATATGCAGTAGGCATGGGGGTGCCTAAAGGTGATGTGTTAACACAGGCATATTCTACCACTACCGTGGAAGATTTATTATTCACTAAGATATTGATTGTTGAACCAAAGGAATTTACAAACTTGGGAATTGTTTCGTCTTATTGGCATAGAAATAGGTTAAATTTCTTACGAAAAGTGTTCTTCCCTGAGAAAATATATAAAACTGAATTTATTCAAGCACTTGATTTAAGATCAAAAAAGGAAATTGATAAAGACATCAAATTAGAAAAAATCAGATTACCGGTTGAGGAACTCATCTATAAAGTTCCCCTAGCTAAAAATAGTTTACTCTTGTCAAGGTGTCTTAAAAAACTGGAGGACAGCTTAATTTCACCGATGATAGGTTTTATAAATTAAAATCAAATCCAGATTCCTGTTTCTTGAATCATCATATCAACTGTCGCATGTGTTATTATTCCCAAAAGAAGTAATCCTATATTGTACTCAAAATCTTTGAATTCCTTTTTCCTGATGTACTTTTGGAATAAAAGGAAGAACAAAACGAAAATTGTTTGGATTATCATCCATAAACTATTGAAAACAATATCTCTGTGGGCAAAATATGATGAATTTATAAGCGCCATAGGACTGAAAGTTCTTAGAAGAAGGGGCGCATAAGCGATTATAAAGATGTCATGAAGAAAATTCCCGATAAGAATCGCTGCTGAATACTGCAACTTCCTAAAGTTTTGATATACTATTATAGCTGAAATTACACCAAAGATCAAATGGATTATTATTCCTGCCATGAAAACTAATTATATTTTGTGAAAAAGAATTGAAATTGCTATTCCACCCCAAAGTATTTATATATAGAATTTCATCATTTTCTCAGGTAATGAGCATGAAAGGTGAAGGTTTCCACAACAGGTAATGGATTCACTTTGAGTAGTGCTATTTCTAATAAAAATACTAAAAGAAAAATATCTAATATGAACGAGGTAGAATTAACTCAGGAGCTTGTCAGAATAAATTCAGAGAACCCTCCAGGAAACGAAAAACAAATAGCAAAGTTTATTTATGATTATTTAAACGATTTGAAAATACCAACGGAATTAATAAAAATAGAGGGGAACAGGTTTGATGTTGTTGGTGCCCTGGGTAAAGAAAATGGATTAATGCTGAACGGACATTTAGATACGGTTCCTGCAGGAGATTTAAAAAATTGGAAATATGATCCATTTTCTGGCAAGATAATAGGTGATAAGCTGTATGGTAGAGGAACGAGTGATATGAAGGGTGGCGTGGCAGCGATGTTAGCTGCTACCAAGGATTTAGCTAAAGAAAAATTCAAAAGGAAATTGCTCCTGACATTTGTTGCAGACGAGGAAGTTGGTCAAGGAGGTTCGATTTACCTGATTAAATATAGGAAAAATTTGTTGAAAGACATTAAATATGGTGTGGTAGGAGAACCACGTGAAATGAATATTGGTATAGCAAACAAAGGTGTTATTGACTTTATAGTTAAATTTTTTGGAAAATCTGCTCATGGATCAAAACCTTGGTTAGGAGATAACGCTATTTTGAAGGCGTCAAAATTTATACAAAAATTAAATAAGTTATCGAAAAATCTAAAAATTAAAGATCAGTTGCTAGGTAAAGGAACAATTAATGTGGGAATAATTAAAGGTGGGACAAAGATTAACATGGTACCTGATTTTTGTGAAATAGAAATTGACCGAAGAATTGTTCCAAGAGAAACTCCTCAAATGGCTTTAAATCAAATCAAAAGTTTAGCGAAAGAATTTAGCGATAAAGTAAAAATTGAAATGGCCAGAAGTAGGTCACCATTAAAAATATCTAAAAATTCTGAAATAGTCAAACTCCTTCAGCAAATAGCAAAAACCAAATTAGTTGTGTCAATGGGATATAACGAATCGGAATTATATTACAGAAGTTGTGGTATCGAATGTGTGGCGTGTGGTCCAGGAACTTCAGATGCTGCTCATATTACAAATGAATTTATAAAAATATCAAATCTCAAAAAAGGGACCATTATTTATAAAAATTTAATAAGAAAGTGGTGTCTATGAAATTCCAACCACCGAAGGGGACTAGAGATTTTTCACCTGAAGAAATGATTGTTCGAGAATATGTCATTCAAACAATCAAAAAAATCTTTGAATCCTATGGTTTTGATACCATAGAAACTACTGCTTTAGAGGATTTGGAATTATTGACTGCAAAAAGTGGGGAGGATGTAGCAAAGCAGATATTTAGAATAGAGACTGAAAAAGAGAGGAAGATTGGTTTGAGGTTTGATTTGACTGTTCCTTTGGCAAGATTCCTTGCAAACAATCCTCAAATTCCAAAGCCGTTCAAGAGATATGTGATAGCTCCAGTTTGGAGATATGAGGAGCCTCAAGCTGGAAGGTTGAGGCAGTTCTATCAGGCAGATGTAGATGTTTGTGGCTCGAAGAGTATGGAAGCTGACGTTGAATGTATAGCCTGTGCTGTAGACTGCCTAAAGGCTTTGGGTTTCAAAGGTCTAAGAGTGAGGATAAACAACAGAAAAATCTTGGAAGGTTTCATTGAAGTGATAAAGAAAGAAGTTGTTAAAGAAGTTAAAATTGAGTTCGGTAGCTTAGAGATATTCAGGATAATAGATAAGATTGGGAAGATTGGGACTGAAGGCGTAAAGGAGGAGTTAAGAAAAATTGGGCTACCAAAAGAACAGATAGAAGATTTGTTGAAAATGATAACTGTGAATGGAAAATTTGAGAATGTTTTCAAGAGAGGAGAAAAATTACTGGCAAACGTTCAAAAAGGAAAAGAAGGGATGGGAGAACTCAAACAAATTTACGAGTTCTCAAAATTTTATGGTATCTCAGACTTGATTGTCTTAGACTTCAGTCTAGCCAGAGGCTTAGACTATTACACTGGCCCTATATTTGAAATCGAGGCAAAAACAGAAAAGAATGTTGGCTCGCTTGCGGGTGGAGGGAGATATGATAATTTGATTGAATTGTATGGCGGTCAACAGACTCCTGCTACTGGAATTTCTCTGGGAATAGAGAGGATAATGGAGATAATCAAAGAAGAAAAAATGATAAGGTTGCCGAAGACCAAAGTCAAAGTTTTTGTTGCCACTGTAGATGAATATGTGAAGAAAGAAGGAATAAAAATTGCTGGAGTGCTCAGAAAGAATGGTATATCAGTCCAAACAGATCTCATGAAAAGAAATCTTACAAAGCAATTGGAATATGCTGATGCTCTGGGAATACCTTATGTCGTCATCGTTGGCAAGAATGAGATTAAAAAGAACAAATTCAAGCTAAGGGACATGGAGAAAAAGACTGAGAAGGAATTGAAGATTGAAGACATTACAAAATTGCTTCAGAAATGAATATTTTGCTTTTATAAAATTTTCTTTTTGTTTTTCACTTCCAAAGCATAACACATTTGCAAAATATTTTTTTCGCCATCGAAAACTATTTAAAGTTAAAATATGGTTTTCTAATCAGGATTGAAATGATATCATGTCCAGAATGCGGGAGCAACAAGATAAGTTTGGAAAAAGAAAACGAGTTGATATGTAAAAAATGTGGCCTTGTGATCGAAGAAACTTATTCTAGATGAGATTTCTTGTCTGAAGGCCGAAATGAGATTTGTATATGAAAATTAATCGAATATTTTTCTGAAATGCTTTATATAAACAAAATAAAAAATATAGGTTTAAAACAAAAGAAAAACAAGGTTAAAATATGGTAATAAAAATTGTGCCAGATACATCGATAATTATTCATAGAAATCTTACTCAGTTGTTCGAAAAGGGGCAGTTGAAGGATATTGAGCTAGTGGTACCGTTAGCTGTTTTGGACGAATTACAAGCTCAAGCATCAAAAGGAAAAGAGTATGGATTCATGGGACTTGATGAATTGAAGAATTTGAGAAAGATTTGCGAGGAGAAAAAAATAAAAATCAGATTTACTGGCGAGAGACCAACTCTTGAGGAGATAAGGCTTGCTAAGTCTGGAAGGATTGATGCGCTGATTCGTGATGTTGCAAAAAACGAGGGTGGCAAGCTGATGACGGCTGATTATGTGCAAGCTTTGGTCGCTGAGGCTGAAGGTATTCCAGTTGAATATATTCGAACTGAAATCAAAACAACTGGGTTGAAATTCGAAAAGTTTTTCACTCCCGACACATTGAGCGTGCATTTGAAAGAGGGTGTTCCCCCGCTTGTGAAGAGAGGAAAGCCGGGAAAATTTGAGCTCATAAAATTCCGAGAAGAGAAACTGACTGTAGATGAGATTGAAGATTTAATCAAGGAGATTTCAGAAGCAACGAGGATTAGCGAGGAGGGGTTTGTAGAAATCTCAAGAGCGGGAGCTTTGGTTTTGCAGTTGGGTTTATATAGGATAGCGATAGCAAGACCGCCCTTTTCTGATGGCGTTGAGGTCACGATAGTAAGACCGATAGTCAAGCTTAGATTGGAGGATTACAAACTCTCTGAAAAATTGATGAAGAGACTGAAGGAGAAGGCAGAGGGAGTTCTGATAGCTGGACCTCCTGGGTCCGGAAAATCAACGTTTGCCAGTAGCATAGCAGAGTTTTACAAGGATCTGGGCAAAATCGTCAAGACTTTAGAATCACCGAAAGATTTACAAGTTGGACCAGAGATAACTCAATATGGTCCTCTGGAAGGGGATTTTGAGAAGACTGCTGATATCTTGCTTTTGGTGAGACCTGATTATTCTGTGTACGATGAAGTTAGGAAGACGAAAGATTTTGAAGTTTTTTCTGATATGCGCTTGGCTGGAGTGGGAATGACAGGAGTTGTTCACGCAAGCAACGCGATAGATGCGATACAGAGGTTTATAATGAGAACTGAACTTGGTATGATTCCGCACATCATTGATACTGTAATTTTTGTGAAGGAAGGTGAAGTCAAAAAAGTCTACGAGCTGAGCATGGTTGTCAGAGTCCCGACTGGGATGACTGAGGCTGATCTGGCAAGACCGTTGGTTGAGATCAGAGATTTTGAGACTGGCAAACTGGAATATGAAATCTATACTTTCGGTGAAGAGAATATCGTTATTCCTATTGACACTGCTACTGAAGTTTCGCCATTGAAGAGATTAGCGACTCAGAGGATAATGCAGGAGATAGAAAGGTTTGATCGTAATGCTCAAGTTGAGCTTGTCTCGGACAGAGAAGCAATAGTCAGAGTTGATAATGATGTTGTTCCAAGATTGATCGGAAGAGAGGGCAATACCATCATTGCTCTTGAGAAGAGGCTTGGAATCCACATAGAGGTTGAGCCAAAGACGCCTGCAATGGGCAAAGAAGTAAGATTTGAGACTAATGAGACTGGGAATAGCATAGAGTTTAATTTTGACAGGAAGCTGATTGGAAAAGTTGCCAATTTCTATTCCGAAGATAATTTCTTGTTTTCAGCTACAGTTGGCAAGAAAGCGAACATCAAGGTGAGCAAGTCTTCCGAAATTGGAATGGAGCTTGTAAGAGCAATCGTGAACAGGAAAAGGATTAAGGTTTTGGTTTAGGTTCTTGTTCTTCTTTTTTGGTTTCATTGTATAAACCCCTTTGTGTCCACCAATCTATGGCAATTTTTTCCACCACATCGAAATTACCCAAAATTTTTTCAACATGGGGTTTATAATGAGATTTATACGCTGGGTCTTCCAAAGTTTTTTCGAAATTTTTTCTTGCTTCTTCAGGTTGTTTTTTAAACAAATTTATACAACCTTGATAAAACGGTGATAATGGCCTTGTTTGTGTCAAAAACCATTTGGGATCGCCTGATAGTGTATTGAATAGTGGTTTGTACAAATCTGGTCGTCCATATTTTTCACAAATATCTTTCAAATTAGCTGTTTTTTCTTTTACAGGTTCTGGGTCTTTTTCTGCCCTTTTAAAGATTTTCCATGGCATAGTTAAAAGATAAATCATAAAAGATTTAAGTTTATTGTTTTATTCTCAAACAACTATCAATCTTGCCTTAGTTAAAATCTTTGGCCCATATTTTGTGAGCAAAACGTCATTTTCTACTCTACATCCTCCCAGGCCTTTGACATAAACAGCTGGCTCTATGGTGAAAACCATGCCTTCTTGAAATGTTATTCTCTTCATTTTCTCCCATCTCAGTTTTTTCTTTCCTTTCAAGCGTTTCCTAGGCATGCTTATTCTTGGTAACTCATGAATTTTCAGTCCAAGACCATGTCCGAGTGAATGCATCATCTTGAAACCCCTCGTTCTCAAAAATTTGTTGACTTTTTCATACAGTTTCCAGCACGGGAGATTAATCTTTATTGAGTTGATAGCAAGGTTGTAAGCTTCTAAAGTTGCCTGAACCATCTTTTTTTCTTTGTTACTGATTTTCCCTTTTATGAACGGAACCGTGGCATCTGTCTTATATCCTTTGTAAGAAGCACCAAAATCAACATATCCCAAACCGGAAATAATTTTACCTGTTGGTCTGGCGTGAATTCTTATGGATCTTTTGCCGCAAACAACAATTGTTAGAAAAGCTAGTCTTGCATTCTGACTGTAGATTTTTCTTCTGATCCTTCTGCTGAGATCTCTTTCACTAATTTTTTCTTTCAGAGATTCTTTTATTAAAGGTAAACAAGAATTTGTTATTTCGGCGGATTTTTTAAGAAGTTCGATTTCGCGCTTTGTCTTTATCATTCGATTCAGAATTTTTTTAGCAAATCTCTTCAATTAAATCACTGTTCTTTTATGAGTATTAATGGAATTGTAGAAACGGCCATGACTGTTGACGCAATAATAAATATTATTTCGAATCCGAATGTTTGGACAGCTGATCCGCCGATAATCATTGCCATGCCTCCAAGAAGTCCAATGATCATTTTATATTTTCCTATCGTTGTGCCTCTTATTTTTCTTTTTGTTATGTCTCCCAAGAAAGCAGTTTCGGACACTATCCAAACAGCACCCGTTACACCATAGATTACTTGGAGGATAAACAGTTGTGGAACAGAAGATATAAAAAGGTAAGAAAGAATTGCTGCCGCTGATAAAAGAGTACTCCAAATCAGAAATGGTTTTCTCCCAAACTTGTCTGAGTATTTCCCGACCAAGTAAAAAGTTATTGACTCTGCGATTGCCATCAGACCGAAAGATATACCAAAGTTTTCAAGAGTTCCCCCCAGTTTTTGAACATACAAAATATAGAAGGGTCCAATCATACCTCCGATGAAATTGCCAATAGAACTGGATAACAAAAAAAGTCTGAAATTATTCCATTTCATAATAATAATTTACCGTCTTTCATAATTAGTTTTTTATCAACATACAGCCTGCTGCCTTTGCCCATTGTTTTGAAGAAGTCCCAATGAAGAGTTGAATCGTTCTTTCCGCCAAAATGCTTGTTGTGGCCCAAAGCCATGTGAATAGTTCCTCTCACCTTCTCGTCAACGATTATCATTCCGCCAGTTGTCCTTGCTCTTGGGTTAGTCCCTATGGCAAACTCTCCTATCTTGTTCTTGTCGCCAGAAGCATTCTTGAAAACATTCTCAAAATTCTTTTCCCCCCTCTCAATCTTGTAATCTATGAGTTTGCCTTTCTTGAATTTGAACCAAACTCCTTCAACCTGCATGCCGTAATGCCACATGCACGGCAGATCAAAATATATTTCGCCGTTGACAGAATTTTCAACTGGGGGAACAAATACCTCCCCATCTGGCAGATTTATGTAGCCAAACTTATCATTAGCGATAACACCAGAAGAATTTATGAATTTTCTTCCCTTGACAGAAAATGTCAAATTTGTTCTTTCTCCAACTATCTTGATCTTGTTTCTACCTCTCAGTTTTTGAATTAATTTTTTATTATATTTGTAGAGCTTCGTGTAGTCCACATTCATCGCATCCCAGAAAATTTTCTCTAATTTTCCAAATGGAATTTTCATCGCCTTTGCGTCCTCAGGAGTTGGAAAACCGAGCAAAACTGCTCTCATCTCCTTCTTTCTCTGCCTCTCCTCCTCTCTATTTCTTATCGGCTTGATAGTCTTCCTTCTTATCTCAATCTTCTTTTGAGGCAACTGTCTTGCCAAGAAAGGATTTGAATCATCTATCACTATGCTCACGTCGACAAGCTTTGAAAGAACATCCGCAAGCTTTGGCCAGTTCTTCAAGAATTTTGGGTTGATTGCTTTGTAGATTTTCAAGCTAAGCTCATCACTTCCATAATTGATAGACTGTTGTGCCCCTATCCTTGCTGCCTCAAACGCCAAAGCCTCGGCGAGCTTGAGCGATTCTGGACCAGCAGATATTGTAACAATGTCTTTTTCCTTCACTCCCAGGTTGAGATGAATGATTGTTCTTGCAATTCTCTGCAATTCTTTCTCAGAAAGCATATATTTAATTAAGGTGTTGGACTGTATAAAATTTAGGGCCCTCGTAGCTCAACTTGGATAGAGCTGCGGCTTCCTAAGCCGAAGGTTGGGGGTTCAAATCCCCTCGAGGGCACTCTTGATTGGAATAGGTATTTTATCTAGAAATTATAAAATAGTTTAAAGGGGAGAAAGTTAATGAAAACAAGGTTTATCCCACTTATTTTATTATTTATAACAATAATCTCACTTTTCTTGAGTTTAAGTTCTGGATATTCTGTTAAATGGAGTTCCCCAAATATGAGTTTTAATGTAACTCCAGATACAATTTATCTAAACTGGACTAACAATTATAACAGCAGTTTTCTCGTCTTCGTTAATGATACCTATGGTGTTTGGTTCAACATTACAATCGATAACACTACTGCTATTACTCAAACTATTCATTACTCCTTATATTTCAACTATACAAGTGGTGCTTATTCTTGTGGTGTTGGTACTACTCCTTGTGCAAAATTACTCGTTCATAATGAAACTGGAAATTATGTAACTGCTAGTAAGAACTTAACAAATATCTCAACACAAAACAATGAAACATTTTATTTAATCAATAATGAATCATCAAGTCTTTGGGCAGGAAGATATAGGGGAATTGTTAGAATTTATAATACATCTGTAGCAACCGAGCATGCAAATATAACTGTTGTTTTAGATATTCCTGCACAGATCAATAACAATACAGGCATTGGTAGTTTTAGTGGTACGTTACCAATTAATACTTCAATTTATCAATCTTTCTATTTCAATACTACTTCACTTCCAAACGCCATAGCAGTTAAAATAAATATAAGTGGTTGGACCTCTTCTCAAGATGTTGATTTATTTTTGTTTGACAATTCTTCTACACCACAGTTGTTAGCAAAATCAATCAATAAAAGCTCTACAGACGAGAGTCTAGCTTATAGCTTCTTACCCTCTACAGAAAAAATATGGGAAATCCGAGTTTACGGAAATCATACATCATCTATTAGCTATAGTGGTAATATATTTTTCACAACTTTAAATTCGTCCGTTCGCACATTAGATTTTAGTGTGAGAAATGTATCCTATACTAATCAATCAATGATAACATTGAACAATGTTGGCAATTTGAACATATCGAATGTTTTGGAATCAAAAGAGCTTTACCATGTTATCAGATTTGCTGGAAATGGTACTCAAAACTTTACGTTCTTAGTTCCAGATTCTACAGTTGCCCAAAAGGTGAAGGTATCATTAAATTGGACTGTGTCCAATAGTAGTTATTTGCTTAATGTCTATAAACCGGACAACAGCCTTGCATTTACTTCTGTAAACAAATTCCTTTATGCAAATATTAGTAATGCGAATTTGGAAGAATATGATGAAATAACTAACATTAACAAAGGTTACTGGACTGTAGAAGTTAAAAATAGTACGAATGTAACTGCAATAGATCCTTATAATGTAACGGCATATATCTATGTTAATGCTTCGAATTGGATAGTAACAAATTATACTAATTCTACATCTGGAGTTACTTTTAATGCAACAAATTCAACTTCAGTTCAAGTAAACCTAACAATTCCAAATACTACAATGAATGGACTTTACGAAGGATCATTACAATATCTGGACAGGAATGGTGTAGGAATCAAAATACCCATTAGTGTCAACGTTACAGCACCAACATTACTCGTTAATAGAACATTAAGCTCAAGTACAGTTACAGTTGTTGAAAACATTAATGCAACCTTACTAAGATTTTTGAATATAACTCTCAATAATACTGGTAGTTATGACATTTCTAGTATCGCTACAACTAATTCAACAAGTTTAAACAATGGTAACTATTATATTAATTTTAGTTATCAGGCTCCAACTAGTCTTTTTGCAGGCAGTTCTGGAATTTTAAATATAACAATGAATCTGAATGCCTCAATAACAAATGACAGTACTGGCATATATTCAGGTTGGATAATCTTAAACACTAACGCTAGCAGTTATCATTCAGCTCCTTATCCAAATTTCACTTTAAACATAGAATTTAATTTAACTAATCAGCTAGATGTAAGAGTCATTGGTGTTAATACGTATGATACAACTGCTAATTGGATAACAAATGCATCAACCTTACCAAAAAATGTAACGATACAATATCTTAACCTTTATTATATTAATGGGACACCAATTACCGGATCCTCGCTATTCAACTATACAAATATAAGTTCTGTGCGTTTGTATCAAGCGAATGCTAGTTACTGGACTTCGTATCTTAATAAAAGTGAAACAGGTTTTTCACCAAATCCTTTTGAAGTTCCAGTGAATTCTGGTAATTATCGATTTAACATAACTATCCCTATAGGCTTACCTGGTGGTAATTATCAAGTTCACGTCAGTCTAACAAATGCTAATGGAAAATTACAAGGAGAAAGCTCTAATACTACCCTTTTTATTAATGATACAGGTCTATACATGGGACTTGTTAGTTACCCCTCTTCTTTATCAAATAGTTCAAGTGGTACTGTTAACGTATCCATTAAAAACTTTGGACCATTAGATGCAACTGGTGCAAAAATAAAATTGAATAAAGGTTCTTACATCAGCAGCGTCACAGCTTTGTCAAGTAATTGTAATAGTACAACCCTTGGTGAAGAAACTATTTTCTCAATAGTGGCAAATAACACAATAGGCTGCTTTGTTGCATGGACTATAACAGCAGGGAATGCTGTTGGTACAGGAACATCAACAATCAATGGAACTCTTGGGAGATGGTTTGGTAACTTATCTTTCTCAACAACTGTCAGTGTTCCCACCACAACCACGACTACAGCTTCACAAACTCCCACACCAAGCATAACCACGACTACAATCATATCTACTACCACGACTACAATTCCGATAACTCCTGTAAATGTGACTGTCAGCATTCCTCTAATCACACCAGCATCACCAGCAACCTTCAACATCACACAATCAGAAACTCTCAAGATTCAGAGTATCACCGTAGCTGTCAAGAACAACGTCAGCAAAGTATCAATTATGGTTAAAGAGGGTCAACAACCAACAGGTGCCCCAAACATCACAACACCAGAAGAGGGCTTGGTCCTGAAATACTTGGAGATTGTGCCGACAAACATCACTGATGCTGATGTGGCAAACGTGACGATAAACTTCCAGATTGAAAAATCTTGGGTAACAACAAACAATATAGATGTTGAGACAATCGCCCTTTACAGGTATTCAAACAACAGTTGGAACAAGTTGCAAACAAATAAAATTAATGAAACCTCAACCTATTTTTACTTCCAAGCATCTTCTCCAGGTTTGTCTGTATTTGCCATAGCCGGCCAAAAAACAAAGGTATTTCCATGGCTGACAGTTATCATAGTTGTGGCGGCGGTTGGTGGCATAATTCTTGCCTATCTCTTCTGGCCTGTGAAAGGAGAGAGAAAAACAATAATTCTTCCGCAAGAAAAAAGAGACGAGGCACGGGAAACTTGGGAAACATTGAAGAAGAAGTGGGACGAATTGATTAAGAAGAAAACTTAAAACTTTTTCTTCATTTCTTCTAAGATTTTTAACTGAGAATCTATCTTAGCCAGACTTTCTTTCAACATTTCCTTTGCATCAAAATTCCTTGTTGAGTTTATCTTGCCGCACAGCTCCGTCCTCTTGGATTTCAACCTCTGAATTTGTCTGTCCACATCATCTATGATCATCATATCACTCTTGATTTCGAATATGTAGAGAACAGATCATAAACCGGCAAAGTAATATTGCTCTTGAACTCTGGCTCCAAGACTGAAATGTTATCAAAGGTCTCCGCGTCCAAGACTTTCTGGATTATGTTTTCCGCGCTTTCTATTATTCTTTCAACACGCCTAGCATCCATGTTAGCATACTTTGAAGTGATGAGGGAAATTATTTTGTCTATGTTGCCTATGATTGCAGTCTTGTGTCCATCTAAAAACTTCTTTTCCATCGTTGAGTAGTTGAGCTGTCTTTTTATCTCAATCAGCTTTGTGCTGAATTTCAAATCTTTTAGTCTAAGTAATAGGAAATCGCAAAAGTCGTTCTTGAATCTTTTGGCATCTAAAAGCTCTTGAGTCGCCAAGCACAGACTAATCGGCATCAAATCATTTAGCGTTAAAGCCATGGTATCCTATTATTTAAATATATTTTAAAATTGATTAAGATAGCGGTGTCAAAAATGATAAGGTCGCCTATAATCGTAACAGTTGGTCACATAGACCATGGAAAGACAACTTTACTGGATAAGATTAGAGGGACTTCCGTAGCTAAAGGAGAGCCTGGTATGATGACCCAGCATGCGGGTGCAAGCTACATTCCGATTAAAACCATCAAAGATATGTGTGTCAAGCTGCTTGAAAAGATGAAGATTCAGATAAACATTCCTGGTTTGCTTTTTTTGGACACCCCCGGACACTCAGCATTCATAACGTTGAGAAGGCGCGGTGGGGCTGTATCTGATCTAGCAATTCTTGTTATCGATATCATCGAGGGGTTTAAAGAACAAACAGACGAAAGCCTTGCTGTTTTAAAAGAATTTAAAACACCTTTTGTTGTTGCTGCAACGATGATTGATAAAATTCCTGGGTGGTATCCAAATCCAAATAATTGTTTCATAGACAGTTTCAACAAACAAAGTGAAGATGTTAAAGATGAATTGGATAGGAGGGTTTACCAATTGGTCTCGCAGTTGTCTGAACGTGGTTTCAATGCAGAAAGGTTTGACAGAGTTGATGATTTCACAAAGCAGATAGCGATTGTACCCTGCTCTGGAATAACTGGAGAGGGTGTGGCTGATTTGCTTGTTGTCCTAGCAGGACTATCACAGCAGTTTTTGAAGGATAGGCTTGAGCTGTCAAAAGTTGGAAGGGGGACTGTGTTGGAGGTGAAGGAAGTCAGAGGACTTGGAACAACTATTGATGTTATTCTTTATGATGGAAAAATAGAAAAAGGAGATACTCTTGTGATTGGTGGAAAAGAACCGTTGGTCACAAAAATCAAATCTCTTCTCGAGCCAAGGCCATTGCAAGAATTGAGGGTTGAAAGACAGTTCCAGAGCATTGATGAGATTAAAGCTGCTGCTGGAATAAAAATTTCCGCTCCCAACCTGGAAAAGGTTATAGCTGGTTCGCCATTGATTGTTGTGAAAAGTGAAAAAGAAATTGAAAAAGCTAAGCGAGCTGTGCAAAAAGAGATTGAGGAAGTTGAATTCATCAAAGGAATAGAAGGAGTTATAGCAAAAGCAGATACTTTGGGCAGTTTGGAGGCATTGATCAAACTTTTGGGAGAAGATGGAATACCTGTGAGGAAGGCCGAAGTTGGGCATGTTACGAAACAAGATTTAATAGAAGCTGAAAACGTCAAGGACGAAGTGAGAAAGGTTATTCTTGCGTTCAATGTTGAAATTTTGGAGGAAGCAAAAAATCTAGCAAAGGACTTGAAGATAGAAATTTTCCAGAACAACATCATCTACAGGATGATTGAAGATTATAAATCATGGGTTTACAAAGCCAAGGAAAGGGAGATAGAGGAAAAACTGGAGAAAGTTACACGACCCTGTGAACTATTGATATTGAAGGGGTTTGTTTTCAGGGCAAGCAGTCCAGCAATCTTTGGTGTGGAGGTCAAGAGAGGTTTGCTCAGACCAGGAGTTTTGATGAAGAGAATAGATGGAAAAATTGTTGGAAGAATCAAGGAAATACAGAGAGAGGGGCAGACGATAAAGGAAGCTAAGAAAGGAGATAAAGTTGCAGTAAATATGGAAGAGCCAACTATAGGGAGGCAGATTGATGAAGGAGATACTTTGGTTTCTGTGATTGGCAACAAAGATTTGAAAGTTCTGAAGGAAATTTGGGATAGATTGGCTGAAGATGAAAGAGAACTTTTGAAATAAGTTTTATACTTCTGAAATCACCAGAATGAAATATGAAGAAGGTCTTGATAACAGGTGTTTTAGCAATTTTATTATCAATCAATCTAGTCTTTGCCCAAGAATTGGTGAATCCTGGTTTATTGCCCGACAATCCATTCTACACAGTAAAAATATTCTTTGAAAAAGTCAGGCTTTGGCTAACCTTTGACCCGGAAGCGAGAGCAAGATTCCATACATTCCTTGCAGAATTGAGACTGGCAGAATTGAATGCAACCATCGTCAGGGGTAAATTGGAATACATTGGAAGACTGAAGAATGAATTTGAGAATGAAATCAATGAAACTGAGAGAGAGATAAACAGGACTATTGGTCTGGGAAGGAATGTTACTGCTTTGGCTGAGTATGTTTCAAACATGACTTACAAACACATTCTTGTTTTGGAAAGAGTGTTGGCAAAAGTCCCTGAGCAAGCCAAATCAGCGATAGAGCATGCGATAAATGTTTCCATAAGAGGTCATGAACAGGCTGTTGAAAGTATCCTGGCAAGAATAAACAAGACAATAGAAGAAGTAAGGAAGGTCAATTGTACTTCAGATGCCGATTGCAGACATTTGTTCTGTCCGATGGTCTTGGGTAATGATACACCAGTTTGTCAGGAAGGTAAATGTAAGTGTGGAGGGAAGTGGGAAATATTGAACAGGACAGAATGGAAAGAAAGATTTAGAGAGGAATACTCGAACATCACAGAAAAAATTCATGAAATTTGGAAGGAAAAAAAGAAGGACTAATCCTTCAACTGTTTTAATGTGCCAAGAAGTGTGCCATCTAAGAGATAGACTTTTGATTTTTTCATGTCCATAAGTTTATTCACAATTTCTGGACCCGCATGCTCCTGTTTTATCAGTTTGTTCACATCAACGCTGCCAAGAAGCTTGTTGAAAGTCGGCATCACAATCGCATTCAGTTTTCCCATCTTCTTTATCTTGTATTTCTCTCTCACTTTCTCTGCATCAAACCTGCCTTTGATCCAGACTTGTTTGATGTTTCTGAAGCCAAAGCTGTCCTTGAATTCTAAAGCAGGATGCAAGTGAGCCATGAAGAGATAGTCGCACTGCAACAGCCTTTTTGAGGGCCAAGCATGCCCGTGAAAGAAGCCATATTTTCCGAGCTTGAACCCGCGACTACCGTAAATCTTTATTCCTTCTGGTATAATTTTTTCTATTTCCGCGTCATGATTCCCTTTCACAAGAATAACTTTAACTTTGTTTTTAAGATATTCCATAAACTTCGGCAGTTCCCTCTCTTCCCTGATGCTTATGCCAGGGACTTTATGTTTTATATCACCGAGAATCACCAAAGTTTTTGCTTTTGTAAGATGCAATAGCTTGTCCAGAATTTCTTGGAATTTTTCTCTTTGAGGAGGAATAATTATTCCTTTCTTGTAGAGCTCGTATTCGATACCTAGATGCAGTTCTGCTATGACCAAAGTTTTTTCTTCAACTATGAAGATCGCAGAATAGTCTGTGATGAACCTTATTTTCATATTTTTCCTATTACATTATTCAAATTTAAAATCTCTAAATGGTGACTATTGTCGTCACACCATCTCTTGTTTTATCTCTTTCCAATCTGTAGGCGCGACCTGTAACAGCATCCTCCAACTCTGGCTGATGTGTTATCAAAAATGTCTGGTCAATCAGCTCGTTTATCCTTTCCCTCAATGTTGTTGCCAGCTCTCTCACAGATTTCGAATCCAAATTCGCAGTCGGCTCGTCAAGTATAAGCATCCTAAGCTGAGGTGCAAGAACCAATGCAAAAGCAATTCTTAAAGCCAAACAAGCTATACTCCTCTCCCCTCCAGAAACAACTCCTTCCGCATTCACCCATCTTCCATCTTTTCCTTGCAACTGCAAAACATAATCCCCTTCCTCAGCATTTAATCTTACGCCAATGAAATCTTGATAAGGATAGAGTGTGTACCAGAGTTTGTTCATAGAATAATTGACAGCTTCTATAAAATCGCTCCTGAGCTCAATCTGAGTCTGTTCGAGCGCAGAGCTGAATATCCTAAGGTCTTTTATCAAACTTTCTAGCTTCTGAACCTCTTTCTTCTGTTTCTCCAGTTCTTTCAGCTTGTCTTCCTGCTCCTGCTTCCTCGCTTCCTTTTCTATGATGAACAAATCGTATGACAAGAATTTTGTCTCAGCTTCTTTCTGTTTGCCTACAATTGTTTTGAGCTCTTCCTCCATAGCATTCAGATTTTTGCCCGCAAGCCTAGATTCTGCCTCCCTTATTTTTATTCTCACATCCTCGATCAATTTTTCCAGTTCTTGGCCTCTCTTTCTCTTTTCCTCGAGATCCTTGAGTTGAATAAACAAAATCTCATACTTTCTCTTCTTGTTCTCATTCTCACCTGCTTGCTTCTCCATTCTCTCAATTTCTTTTTTCATTTCTGCCAATCTGACTTCAGTCTGATTTGTGAAGGTGCTTAATTCAAGGAAAAGTTTTTTGGAATCTTCCATATCTTTCTGAACAATTTGCAGGTCTTTTATCTGAACAAACATCTCGCCTATTCTCTTTGCCGCGTCCTCGAGCTTTCCTAGGGTCTCATTTGCATTGTATTTATCTATTGTCAGCTTGCTAAACCTATCCTGTAATTTTTCGAGCTGATCTTTCTTTTGCTCAATGAGGAGATTTTTCCTTTCAGGAGTTAATGTTGAATCACATATCGGGCATTTATTTTCCTCTGAAGAGAGATGTTGAATGTAAGAATTCATCTCAGAGATCAAAGTGTTTGCGGCAGAAATTTCCGTGGTCAGCATCTCCAATTCTTTTTTCTTCCTCTCCAATTGTTCTTCTACATTTTCACCAACTGCGCTCAATAAATGGTCAAACTCTTTTTTTATTTCCAATTTCTCTTTCAATGAGATGTCTAGTTTAGAAATCTTCTCATCTTTCAAAAAGTTCAACTTGCTCTTTGCCTGAGAAAATTCGGTAAAAATCTTTTCATATGAATTTCTGTTTTGTGCCAAATCTTGGCTGATTTTACCCATAAATTCATTCAATTCCGTCAGACTTCTCTCCACGCTTTCCTTTGAAAATCCTTTTGTTGCTTCCTCCAATGACATCATAGTCTTGGCTGTCTCTTCCAGTGCGCTTTCCGATCCTCTCTCCTCTCTTTTCAGCATTTCCACATTTTCCTTAATTTTTTGCAGGATTTGCAGCTCTGACTCAATCTTCTTTCTCTCTTCAGTAGTAGCTTCAAAAACTTTCCTCTGTTCCTCTTTCTCTGAAACAATTTTTATTATCGACTCTTCAAGCTCAAAAATATTTTTCTTCAACTCATCCTCATTCATCTGGCCGACTATACTCTCAATACCAATTTTTCTATCTGCAATTCTGTTCGTAATCGTAACTGCAGAAGATCTAGCCTTCTCAAACTTGTCTATGGCAAGAAGCTCATCAATCTTCTTCATCCTCTGTCCTTTCGGTATTGTCAAAAAATAATCCAAAGCATTCTGTTCAGAATAAATTGCCTTGCTGAACAGCTCGTAATCGACTTTGAGTATTTGCTCCACGAGCTCTGTTACCCTTTGGGAGTTTGGAGCCTCAAGTAATTTTTCATTCTCCTTTATTTCACAATAGGTTGTGCCTTTTCCCTTCTCTATGACTCTTTTGATGGTATAGTTTGTGCCATTGGTCTGAAAACAAATATCCACCTCTGCTTTATCTTTCTCGATAGGCTTTCTCATTATTATATCATCAAGCTTCAATTTTTTCATCTGAAGATTTGGAAAAGTGCCGAAAAGAGCGAAGCAGATTCCATCTAGCACGCTTGTCTTGCCAGAGCCGAGAGAACCGAGCAAAGTATTTGTGCCCGTGGAAAATTCAAATGTTGATTCCAGATGTGATCTCCAGTTCTTCAATTCAATTCTTGTTATCATTTTTTCCATCCTTCCAGTGTTTTTTGTTCTCCGATCAGAATGTTGAATGTTTTTTCAGCATCCCCCTCGCTGAGCAGCCTGAAAACATGCTCGTAATCGAAAGCTGAGGAAAAATTAAGCTCATCTAAATTCTTCTTGAGAACTTCCAATCCAATCTCCTCAACAGAAAGTTTTTGCTCCCTCAGGGCTCTCAAAAATTCCGTCTTTTTTTCTATCTCTGGTGATTCAACTTCTTTTACAAAAATCAAAAGAGCTCTATCAGAATATTTTCTCTCCAAATCCCTTAGATCTTGATTCAGAATTTCTGTTTCCTTGCCGTAAATCTTTATTCTGATTATGGGTGATTTTTGAAAGTTGCTGGCCAGAATATCGGTTATCATCCTTTCTATCTGCTCTTTTGCAGATCCTTCCTGCAGGAAGACTTCTTCGTAGAAGAACTTTCTGTTTTTTTCCAGAGGAACAAATTCAATTTTCACTTCTTTGTCTATGTCAATAAAGTGAATTCCCTTCTCCACTTCTGCTTCTGTCCTTTCAAATTGTGTCACGACGCTGCTGCCTGCGAAAAGTAGAGTTGCATCTCCGAGCTTGATTTGGTTGTGCTCATGAATGTGCCCATCTATGACTAAATTGAATCCTTTTGGTAAATTGGAGACAGAAATGCTTGGTGGGTCAAGTGGTGAGTAAATGTACGGATCAATACTTTGATGCAAGAGCAAAATATTGTAGCAGTCTTTTATTGGTTGAGGATTCCATTGCTGCAAAACATCCTTTGCAAATCTCTCTGGCACGCCGGACATGCCATGGATTGCGACTTTAACCCCATCTTTCTCAAAAACAACCGTGTTGCAGTGCAAATGTATTAACAGACCTGCATTCTCCAGAACCTCAATCACATTCGCTTCTTCTCTTCCTTTTCTTTCATGGGTGCCATGCAACGCTACAACTGGTAAATGATCCAAAGTTCTTTTAGATATTTCTTTCATTTCCTTTGTCGATTGGATTAGTTTGACTCTACTGTTCTCTTTCATCAATGGTTTGACCAAAATTTTTATTGATTTTGCCCAAGTGTTTGTTTTTGGGGACCTGGAATCAAAGATGTCGCCGAGAATTAGAATCAGGTCTGAGTTCAAAGCCTTTTCCATAGCTTCATCTGCATTCTCAAAACTGTCGTTTTCAACCTCGGGGCTATAGGCAAAGCCAAAGTGAAAATCTGATAAAGCAGCTATTCTCATACCCACTACTAAAAGTATAGGATGTAAATTTATTTAAGTAGTGATTTAATTTTAAAAAACGGTATATTTTTAAGTGATAAGATGGCTGAGCAGGAAGGAATAACAGTAAAGAAGAAGGAGAATTTCTCTGAGTGGTACACGCAAGTTGTCCAGAAGGCTGAGCTGGCGGACATAAGGTACAATGTAAAAGGTTTCCTAGTGCACATGCCTTGGTCAGTAAGGATAATGAAAAAAATGAATGCTTTTTTTGAAGAAGAGTTGGAAAAAAACGGACACGAACCTGTTTGGTTCCCTGCTGTCATTCCTGAATCTTTTCTAAAGAAAGAGAAGGAGCATGCTGAATTCTCTGCGGATGTTTTTTGGATAACTGAAGCTGGAGCTGATTTTGAAAAACTGGAGGAGAAGCTTGCTCTGAGGCCAACATCTGAGACTGCAATCTATACTATGTTTTCAATGTGGGTGAGGGGATGGAGGGATCTGCCACTGAAAACATATCAGAGTTGTCAGGTGTGGAGATACGAAAGTGTGACAAGACCATTCATCCGAGGAAGAGAGTTCTACTGGATTGAAGCTCATGATGCTTTTGCGAGCGAGGAGGAGGCTCTGAAGCAAGTGAAAGAAGATATGAAGACTACAGGAAATGTGGTCTACAAGAAATTTGCTATTCCATTCTTATTTTTCAGAAGACCTCAGCACGACAAGTTCAAGGGAGCTGTCAACACTTTTGCCGCAGATTCTATCATGCCAGACGGAAGAGTGATTCAACTGCCTTCAACCCATCTCCTCGGCCAGAATTTCTCCAGAGCTTTCAATATAAAATTCAAGGACAAGGACGAGAAGGAAAAATACGTCTGGCAGACCTGCTATGGCCCGGCTTTCTGGAGGATTCTTGGTGCACTAATCGGTATACATGGTGATGATAAAGGATTGGTGCTTCCTCCTATGATTGCTCCTATACAGATTGTAATTGTGCCTGTTGTCGGAAAAGATGAGAAGAAAATAAGTAAAAAAGTTGAAGAGACTGAAAAAATACTGAGGGAAAATGGTTTTGAAGTCAAAGTTGATGACAGGAAGGAATATACACCAGGGTGGAAGTACAACTATTGGGAACTGAAGGGTGTGCCAATAAGAATAGAAATTGGTCCTGTGGACGTGAAGAAAAAACAGGTAGTTGTTGTGAGGAGAGATATTGGAGAAAAGATTGCTATAAAGGATAAACTCTTAGTAAAAAGTTTAAGAAAAATGCTCGATGGGATTCAAAATAATTTGACAAAAAAAGCGGACAAGTTCTTCAAGAATAATTTGCATGAGGCAAGAGATTTTGAAACTCTCAAGAAAATTTTGAAAGAAAATGGGGGAATAGTTAGAGTTAATTGGTGCGGTAGCAAGGAATGCGCGGATTGGATCAAAGCTGAGACCGAAGGCGGAACGATAAGGGGAACTTTGTATGACAAAAAAGAGAAAGTTTTTGGGAACTGTATCTGGTGCAAGAAGGAAGCTAAAGAAGTAGTTTACATTGCCAAATCTTATTGAGAACTTTTACATCCGCAGCTAGTACAAAAGTCTTGAACTATATCTGAGCATTGTTTTGGTTTACATTTTGAAATATTCAAATCATAGTAACAGCATTTTGTGGTTGAGCATTCGTACTTAGTTCCATAACTACAAACTCGAGTGTTTGCTCCTGTACAATTACTTAGAGGTATAGTCGTAGTTGTGGCAAGTATAGTAGTGGTCGTAATAGGAAGAGTTGTGGTTGTTGTCTCAGATTGGCCAGGAACTTCTGTTTTTTTGATCAAAAATAGTATTCCGATGAATAAAAAAATCAAAATCAGAAGTATTGCTGATGATTGCTGGCCTTTGAACATAAATTAAATTTGTCTTTCAGTTAATAAAATGTTTGAATACAACCAACCACCCAAAGCTATTTAAAAGCAGATACATAAATTAAATTATCCAATTTCTGGGTGAAAAACTTGGTAAAACTTGACGAAGAAAAGCCTGAAGTTAGAAAAACTGGAACAACTACAATCGGAATGATCTGCAAGGATGGTGTAGTGTTAGCAGCAGAGAAGAAGTCAACGATGGGCTATCTTGTCGCGAGCAAGGAGTCAGAAAAGATTCTTCCAGTAGCTGATCACATAGCTATGACCATAGCTGGTGTTAGCGGAGATGCTCAGACTCTGGCAAGGTACATGCGAGCTGAACTGAAGCTCTTCGAGATACAAAACCAGAGGAAAATTTCTGTGAAGGGGGCAAGCACTTTGCTCTCAAACATCTTGCAAGGAAGCAAATATTATCCATACTACGTTCAATTGATTTTGGCTGGGTTTGATGAGACTGGACCGGCGATATTTAGCTTGGATGCCATAGGCGGATGGGAAGAGGAGAAAAAATTCTTTTCCACTGGTTCTGGATCACCGATGGCTTTAGGTGTTCTTGAGGACAGTTACAAAGATAATGTTTCTATTGAAGAAGGAAAAAGGATTGCGCTGAGAGCGATAAAGGCCGCAGTTGAAAGAGACATAGGCTCCGGTGGAAAGGGAGCTGACGTAGCTGTTATCACAAAAGATGGAATAAAAATCACAAGATACGAACAGCTATAAAATATCGGTAAATAAAAAATCCTGTGAATGAAATGGAAATTCTAAAAAAAGTAGAGAGTAGCTTACCCAAAGAAGTCGTGAGCAGAATAGAGTTGGAAGGTTCAGAGATCATAGTATACACAAAAGACAGGGAATTCTTCAAGACCAATGAGAATACTGTCAGACAGATAGTTAGCGAGCTGAAAAAGAGAATAGAAGTAAGGCTCGAGAGCAATCTTTGCATGGATCAAAAAGCAACTGAGGAAAAGATAAAAGAGATTGTTCCTGAAGATGCGAAGATCAAGGATATTTATTTTGAGACAGAGCGTAGCTTGGTTATTATAGCTGCTGGGAAGCCCGGTCTTGTCATTGGAAAAGGTGGGGAAACTTTCAGGACAATCAAATCAGAAACATTATGGATCCCAAGGATAGAGAGAGTGCCACCGATAAAGTCAGATGTGATTAACGGGATAAGAAAAGTTTTGCACACAGAGAGCAAGTTCAGGAAGCAATTCCTGAATGAGATTGGAGAAAAAATTTTCAGCGAGAGGACAACCAACAGAGATTGGATAAGAGTTATTCCGCTAGGTGGATTCAGAGAGGTTGGAAGGAGCTGTTTGCTTGTCGAGACGCCAAAATCCAAGATATTGATAGATTGCGGAGTTGCGGTTGGTGCTTCGAATTCTAACCAGTATCCAATACTTCAAACAAAAGAGTTTGATTACAATGAGCTCGACGCAATAATTATTTCCCATGCGCACTTGGACCACTGCGGCTTTGTACCAGTTCTTTACGAGCACGGCTACAGCGGACCTGTTTACATGACAACTCCGACAGTTGATCTAGCAACGTTGCTCTGGCTTGATTATATTGATGTGATGCAGAAGAGCACGAACACTCCATTCTTTACAGCAAAAGGCGTGAAGGAGGCTGTGAGGCATAGCATTCCTTTGGAATATGGCGAAGTCTCTGATGTAGCTCCGGATGTGAGGCTGACCTTCCAGAATGCCGGTCATATTCTTGGAAGCGCTCTTATCCATCTGCACATAGGAGATGGTTTGCATAATATTGTCTATGCGCTAGACCAGAAGTTTGGGAGAACAACCTTGCTTGATCCTGCTTTCGTAGATTTCCAAAGGGTTGAGACTCTCATAATCGAATCAACTTACGGTGGCGAGAGGGATAGCATGCCGCCTAGATCAGAAACAGAGAGACAACTGATGGATATCATAAACAGAACTATGGAGAGGAAGAGCATAGCTCTAATACCTTCTTTCTCTGTTGAGAGGGCACAGGAAGTAATGGCAATTTTAGTTGAAAATGATTTTCAGTATCCAGTCTTCATCGATGGAATGATTTGGGATGCCAATGGAATCTTCACAGCTTATCCAGAATATCTTTCGATGAACATGCAGAGAAAAATCTTCACTGGACAGGATCCCTTCTTGAATCCAATATTCAGGAGAATAGCATCGCCGAGTGAAAGGGAGAAGGCGTGGGAAGAGAAACCGTGTGTCATAATTTCCACAAGTGGTATGTTGATCGGTGGTCCTGTGATGGAACATTTGAAAGCTTTAGCTGAGAATTCAGATAATACACTAATATTTGTCGGATACCAGCACGAGGGAACGCTTGGAAGAAGAATACAGAAAGGGTGGAGGGAAATTCCTGTGAGAGCAGATGATGGAAAGACGATATCGATTGAGATGAAGATGAATGTCCAGACTATAGATGGATTGAGTGGACATTCTGATAAAAACCAGTTGCTGAACTTCATTCACAAGCTTGCCTCGAGACCAGATAGAATAATCATAGCACATGGAGAAACCCAGAAAGAGCTGGAATTTGCTAGGAGCGTCCACAGACTGTTCAGAACAGAGACTAATGTTCCCAGAAATCTCGAGAGTTTGAGATTGAAATAATTAGTATGGATAGGCCAATCCTAGATTAAATTTATAGACCTCAAACATGTCTTGATTCATGACATTGATGTAAGAGCTAGAATAACCGGATCTTATTGGCATATACAAAATTGGTGTTGCTTGTTTCTTAGATGCCCAAAGTAGAAGCGAGAGTAGTAACATCTTTCCATCATCTGATGCTTGTCCCCCGCGTGCGAAATCCGGAAGCCAAGCAACTCTAGCTAATGTTCCGTTCAAGATTACTGCAGGATATTCATTTTGCGCCTTCACAGCTTTGATTAAAACCCTTTCCATGTTATTGTCTATTGGCTCTATGTCAGTAACTTGCCTTGGAGGAAGTACATAAGATAAAAAGTCTGGGAAAGTGTAATCTGGCTTGAACGAGAGAGCTATGCTCTGATTGTCGTTGATGTATTTCAGGGCAAAACTGTAACTACCTATTGTCACAGAATTTCCCAAATTAACAAGAGTGTCCCCCGCTCCGTTGGCATCGGTATCAAACCAGACAGAGCTGCAGCTGCAAATCCAGAAACCATAGTCAGTTGCTCCTAATGTTAGTTTTCCTTTGGCTGATGATTGATAATCACAGCCAGGAATGCTCTCATAAGAAGATCCATTGAGTGGAAAAGGTATGTGATAAAAATATTTGTATGGACCATAATTAATGCTGCTCGAATTACTGGGCTTGCTCCTGAAAACCATATAATTTGCTGCTCCATCTTGCACGCCGTCCCATCTCAAGCCGAATATTTCTTTCTGCGTGCTGTCACCATTCACATCATTTTGATTATAGAAATCCATCATCTCCACAATCCCCACGCCTCTGGCAATATAATTCTTGAAAGGCTGAGAGCTACCTAGGGGCTTGTAGCCACGTATGAAAAGAACATTTGTTTCTTCTGGAATTGTTTCGAGCGAGGATTGTATGAACAAAATTTTTACGTTCCTTCCGTTGATTTTAAGACCATCAAACCAAAAATTCATCTCGTTTATTTGACTTGGCGTGCAGTTGCAGGCAACTATCATACGATCTAATATTGTGCCATCTATCTCAGACCATGCAACAAGATTTGTTTTGTTTGTGGGAATGATGCTATCGATAAAACTTGAGAGAGAGTTTTTGTCAAAAGAATAATCGTATAATTTGTTCATTCTATCCATTGTCAGTATCAAATCTCTTGAATTGATCATCAAATAAGCTTCCTTCCATCTGTTTTCATAAGTGAACCTTGGGAAGAAAATTCCTAAGGCTATGAGTAGTGCTACAAGAACAAAAATCAATTCAACTATATTTATTTGTCCTTTCATATCACCACATCTGCAGTATCAACTCTCCATATTTTATCGTTCCGCCGTCATCGTAAGCTATCAATCTTCTTATAACTGTCTGAATCTGTCTGGTTATTGTAACAGGCGGACTGCAAGAAATCTTTGTTTCACTCCCACTTATCATGATCAACGAGAAGTCATTGTCAATGCCCATCAAATTTTTCACATTGTCATAATTCTGCTGACAGCTTGAATTGAAAGCAGATATTTTGCTGCCTGAAAGCAGGTTTGTCTTGTTTTGAGTTTGATCGAGTAGTCCTATTCTCTTCGCATTCGCGAAATTGATATTCCAGTCGAGCGGCTGACCGGGATCATTGATCAAAAGCTCGGAAACTTGGAATGCTTCCGACCTCAGCCCTTCTCCTTTGATTTCGTTTATATAAGATGGTATGAATATCAGTATCTGTAATGAAAAGTAACCGACAAAAGTAATGAAGATGATGATTGATGTCAAAAATTCTACAAAACTTATTTGTGCTTTCATTTAAACTCCCAAGAGATTTATGAATTTTAGCAGGAGCATTATTCCCCAAACCGCTACGGTCAATATGACACTGTGTTTGAGTCCTGCTACTATTGAATCCTCGCTTATCTGCCCTATCACCAAACCACAGGATATAGCGATGATTGTGGTCATGTAGAAGAATATTGAGAGATAGTAGGCTGACATGCCTGTCGGGTCTGACATGTTAAAGATGTATCTGGCTGGAATTGAAAAAATTATGCAGATGGGATCTGGGTTGTTAAGACATGGGCTCTGAAGTCCTGTCACTGCTCCTCCTATACCCGATGAGGTCTGAAATACAGGGATCATCAGCCTATTGATTGCAACAAGGATGAAAACGAAAATAAAGACTATCGCATAGATTAAGACAACATATTGATTCAAAAGGCTCTTTCTCTCTTTCTCCGCGTCGCTCAATTCGGTCAAATTGTTCGAGACTGATTCCAAAGTAGCAATCACGTCTCCGCCAGTGATGTATGATTCTCTCAAAATTTTCAATGCCATGAAAAGCCTCTTGCTCGATTTTACCCTTTCTATGAACTGGTCGAGAACTTTATTGACGGGCATCCCCCAAGAAATCTGGTTTGACATTTTCTTAACTTCTTTGGAGAGCTCGCCATAATCCAGTTTACTGGATGATACTATTGCTTGGTGGAACGGCATGCCAGAACGTATTGATTCAACCAAGTCTCTGAGGAACAGAGGCATTTTTTCTTCTATTTCCTTTATCGCTCTCTCTCTTTCATATTTCAGTAATATCAGTGGCAATACTAGCATGAAAGCGAACAGAATGAGAGCGTTTGATATAACTCCTTGATTTGATGTGAAAATTCCCAACGCAATCAAAAATAATGTTATCGAGACTGAAATGAGAATGATATCCTGCTCGACTGTTAGCTTTATTTTCAATCACTCGCCTCCTGGTGTAGAGGTTCTAATCAAGTATATGAAGAGCGCTGAAATAATGGGCAGGAAGACAAAGATGAGAAAGAACTGGAGGGAGAGGACTTGCTGGCCAACACCCGTGATCCCAGCAACTATTGATGTCAAGATCACGAAGAATATCGCGCCGAGAATCGCTGCGGTCAAATAAATTTCTATGAAAATTGCCAATGAATGGGAAAAGTCACGGAGTTTTAGCCTGTAATCTGACATGAAGCTTTTTGCTTTCTCTCTCAGAAAAGTGTCGACATCTCCACCAGTGGTGTTCGTGGAAAAAATCCCCCATAGAAGTTCCTTGAGATTTTTTGACGGCGATCTCTCTACTGCTCTCTGAAGCGCAGTATTTACATCCAGACCAAATGACTTCATATCACTAGTAATCTTTGAGAGCTCATCGGTGATTTCGCCATAAGCGCTGAACTTGGAAAAAATTTCAAAAACCTTATTCAATGGAAGCTTTGTGCTCGCAAGTGTTGAGAGATGGACGGTGGCGAAGGAAATCTGATTATCGATCTTCTTTGTCTTGTTTTTTATCACAAGCTTTGGATAATTGACATAAACTATGAAAACTATTGCTATGATGAAAAACGATGACGTGACTGCAGATAGAAAACCTGACAGAAAATTTTTAAATAAAAATGCGAAAATAGTGGACAAGAGTGGTAGACCAATGATGAAAAAAAGAACTGTGATGAAAATACCTTGGCACAAAAATTCTTGTGTCGAGAGATTTATCCCCGCCCTCTTCAGATCTGACTTCATCTCAGAAAAATATGGTGCGATGACCTCTGCGAACGGATAAAAAAATTTCATCGAGAATGTCCCAAATTTCATCAGAGTCCTCCCTTTATAGTTGTTATCAATCTGGAAGGGTCTCTATAGTAAGAGTTGAAAATTGTGTTAACATCTATGTATTCGAGGATGTTGTTTCTCTGCATCCAGTCCAAAACCACCATCCTTCTCTCAATTTCTTCCCCTATTTCTCCCTCCTTCATTCCAGTCATCTCTGAAATCTTCTTCAGCAAAACACTCTTGCCTGTCACATCAAAATTGTCATTGATAGGATTCCATTTGAAGATCTGGTTGAAAATGGGTGTTCTTGTCTCTTCATCTAACCCAACTATTTCTAGGATTTCTGTCACTCTTCTGACTTGTTTTTCTCTGTATCTTGTGGTTATCAGGAAAACTATGACATCAACACTTGCAATTAGGCTTGATGGTAGGCTTATTGGTGGTGTGGTCAATCTGTCAAGTAATTTCGGCACGTTTTCTGCATGTATTGTCGCAAGGCTTGGGTGTCCAGTGGCCATTTCCTGAAAGAGAACATAGGCTTCCTTTCCTCTGACCTCACCGACAATTATGTAATCTGGTCTTTGTCTAAGACTCTCTTTCAGCAAATCAAACAAATCTATCTCACCTGACTTTCTTTCAAATTCTGTTCCGATTGCTGTCCTCGCAACATGTGGAACCCAGTGTGGATGTGGCAACTTTAGCTCTGGCGTGTCCTCGATGGAAACTATTTTTTTTTCTGGTTTTATGAAAAGTGAGAGTACGTTCAGAAAAGTGGTCTTACCAGATGCCGTTCCCCCTGAGACCAGAACACTTTTTCCCATATCAACAGCAAACCAAAGGTATGCCATAGATTTCACATCAACAGTTTTGTAGCCGAGTAGATGAACCGGCGTCAAAGGCTTCTCAGTAAATTTTCTGAACGTGAAGTTGCTTCCCCTTCTCGCTATGTCCGTCGCAAGAGTTGCTTGTACTCTGCTCCCATCCGGAAGCGCACCAGAGAGCAATGGGTTTGTGACAGATATAGACTTTCCGCAGATCTGGGCAACCCTCATTACAAACGAATCCAACTCATTAACATCATCAAAAACAACATTTGTCATCACAGATCCCAGAGTCGGATTTCTGTGGAAGACAAAAATAGGTATGTTCAAACCATCGCAAGAAATATCTTCTATCTGTTCATCATTCAACAAAGGCTCAATTCTCCCAAAGCCGATGAAATCTCTTTCTATGTAATATTGCAGGACTTGCCTCTCTGTCTCGCTTAGCGCCAGTCCATAATAATTACCTATGTCTAAAATTTGTTTCTTGAGATAATCCTTGGCCTCAAGAATCTTCAGCTTTGAAAAATCAACATCCAATCTCTGCTCCAATGCCTCCTTCACTTTTTTCAATGTGTCCTTCAGTCTCTCAGTCAATGATGGCTCAACAACTTGATAGACATGTCTTTTTGCCTTCTCGTCCCAGTAAATTTTTGCGTACGCGAAAACCGTTTCGTTCTTTGCTGGTTTTTTAGGAATGAGTGGATATGCCATTGTAATTTTTTCCCTTTCACCTTCCTCCATTTTGGCAATTTTCACATGAGCTGGTGAAAATTCTGGAATCTCCACTCCTTCTTCAATTTTTCTTTTTTTCCCCACAGCTTCCTCATATTTCACAGGTAGTGCTATAGGCTGTATTGGAATTATGATTGGTTCACCTGCAGTCTGTAGCGATATCTTTTGCAGAATCTCTTGTGGCATGACTTCTGGTTTTTGAGCGGAAACTGCTTCATATCCTTTTTTGACTCTTATGACAAATTTTCTCAGCGGATTCATTCAACCATTAAATTATTATTGGTTCTGTTGAATGTTAAAATTAATGTTTTGTTGGACATCATACCATCTTGTTTAAAATAACATCATAAGAAGCTTTAGCAGTCCCATCTGCGTGTTTCAAACCAAATGTAGCTTCACAAACAACCTTAGAATTATCATCTTGAATTTCATAAACTATTATATTTATCGGACCTGATTTCTTGAATTCTTCTATATATCTTGATACGTAATAACCTTGATCACTTTCTGTAAACCTTCCATCGCCAGTACAGATTCCTGTCTCTCCGATATAAACAGGTTTCTCATATCGAGATTTAATATCGTTTACCCTATTTTCTAACGCATTAATTATTTCGATATTGTCATCGGGATATATGTCAAGAGTTAGAACATCTAAATTCTGCCCTACTACATCGAAGAATTCTTTCCATTGGTTATGAAGTATGTCATTGTAAGGATAACCACCAACATTTGTTGTGATTAATGTATCAGAATCTATTCCCTTGATTGTGCTTCTTGCTATCGAAATAATCTGATTTAGATTATTTAGGTAAGATGTTGTTAGTATGATTGTCGAATAATCTGTATAATTGTGAATATTTGGTTCATTAAATATCTGCCATACGTCTACTTTGTCCTTATATCTATTTACAAGAAATGAGTAAAATTCCTGGGTTGTTGTTTTGTATTTTTCAAGAGAATAGCTTTTTGCCCAAGAAGGAACATTAGTTACAAGAAATATCTTAAGTCCTTTGTTTTTTGCATAATTTATCGCTTCATCGTACTTAGCCAGATTTACGTAATTCCAGTTTATACTTGCTACAGAAGGTGCTACCTCCCAATCTATAACATTAAATCTAATCCAATCAAGGCCTTTAGATGCTATGTCATCTATGTTCTGCTTAAAAGTAGTTAAATTTAAATTTGAAATTCCTGATGCATACATGTGTGTATTAAAACCATATTCTGTTATTGATGGTGGTGGAACTGTAGTAGTTGTGGTCGTTGGTGTGGTTGTAGTTGTTGTAGTAGAAGTCGAGGTTGTGATGCTTGTTGTGGTTGTCGAAGTACTTGTAGTTGTTGTAGGGGTTACTGTACTACCAAGATAAATTTTGTTCTGACTTCTATCGAATGTTAAAATTATGGTCATTGCCGATGATGATGAGCCAGATGCTGTAAGCGTGTCGATGAGCAGGTTGTGTATTGTTGTGAATAATAATTCTGATGTTGTTGGTGCAAAAGTTTTAAACGTTGAACCCAAGAACAGAATATCTATTGGATAGCCAGCAGATGTGTTTTGTGTTCTAATGCTTATATTGACAAAATCACAGCCCTTGCAACTATCGACAAGAGCAACTGCTGCAGAGGATACGTAGCTGCTAGTCATTTTTATGCTCGAAGAAATTATCATTTGTCTGAATAGGTCAGACTGATATCTGAAGAAAGTTCCTATGGAGATGAAAATCAAAAAACCTATAACAAAGAACAGGACGAATTGTATAACTACGGTTTGTCCCTTGGTCATCCTATCATAAAAGAATTTCAACTTCTGTTGTAATTAATGTTTTTTGACCAATCTGAGACTGATCCACAGATTTGCGGGAGATTTGAATATTCTTTCCTGTAGATGTTGTGACTCCTCCTGATGGCTTCACCAAATCTATCTGGTATATTTTTGTTCCGTCGCCGGTCACAACTCCCCTGAAGCCAAGCTGATATGTTATGTTAAAGCCTGTGCCCGATTGTGTGGCAAAAGAACAAATTACAGAAGAGCTGTCGATACCCATAGTCCCTGTTTGGCTGGGGTTGAAAGGACAGTCCTTTCCTATCCATTGGTTCAATCCTTTGTCTGAAACAGAGCTGGAGAAACTGAATGAAATAACATTATTTATCTCGTCCAAACTCCAAATACCATCTACATCCAAAGAAAAAGTATCCAGACCGCCTGTGTTTGCTATATGCTCAATCCTTGATGGCAAATCCTGACTCAAAGCATTGCTGACTCTAGCCACTACTATTGTGTCTTGTCTCTTCTGAATAAGTGGCAATCCCCAAATGAGTGCTGCAGATGTGAGCGAGAGTGCTAAGATAACAATAATAACTGCTGAAAGTATATCTGTTTGGGCCTTTAACATAAAAATCACACTATCTTAGGTGGAAAAGGTTTTCTTGGAGGCAATGTCAAGACCGGTCTTCTCAGTTTTTTATCCATTTCCTCCAAAATTGAAAGCACTGCCTCATTGCTGTTGGCCATTTTCTTGTTCGCTTCGACCAATTCATTCACCTTATCGCTCAAGTTTTTTGTTGCTTCTTGAGGTTGTGGTGACTCCTCAACTGCAGCTGCCTTGATATAAGAGAGTAATTCATTCAAATTATTTGTAAGTTCTTCCAATTTCTGTGCCAGTTTTGACAATTCGAGTCTCATAGCATCGTTTGCTTTTGAAAGCTCGTTCACTATCTGCTGATTCATTCTCATCACGTCAACGACTTCCCTGAAAATCTCTTTGACATCAACAGCTGGTGGGACCGACTCAACCTGTTCTATCCTCTTTTCCAATCTTCTTAAAGGAGAAATAGGTATTATCTCGTATTCTTCCTCTTGCTCTTTGTTTGGCATATATTAATTATTTAAATGGAGGAAAATAAAAGCTTTGTTTTATTCCATACCCTCTCCCATAGGTGGAGATGATGACATTCCTTTTTCAAGTTTGCTTGCTGAGATCACATCATCAATTCTCAATATCATCTCTGCTGCTTCTGATGCAGATTTTATCGCCTGCGTCTTTACTTTTAATGGTTCTATGACGCCCATCTCGAATGCATCTGCGATTTTTCCATCATATAAACAAATTCCGCTGCTGATTTTGCCCTGTTCGTGAGCTGATCTTAACTCTACAAGAGTATCAATTGGGTCCAAACCACCGTTTTCTGCCAAACTTCTTGGTATGATTTCCATCGCATCTGCGAATGCAAGAATTGCAAGCTGTTCTCTTCCTGAGAATTTCTCAGCAAATTTCCTCAACCTATTTGCAACTTCTGCTTCAGGTGATCCTGCACCCGCAACAATCTTTCCAACCTCAAGCGCAGATGAAACCGCCCCTATTGCATCCTCAATGCTTCTATCAATCTCATCAACAACATGCTCTGTGCTTCCCCTGACCAAAATTGTCACAGCTTTCGGATCCTTGCATTCTCTGATAAAAGTCATAGCTTCTCCTGCAATCTTCTCCTCTTCAACTAATTTTGCAAAACCCAAATCATCCGAAGATAAATCATCGAGATTTGAAATTATTTTTCCACCAGTTGCCTTTGCTAGTTTTTCCATGTCAGACTGCTTTACTCGCCTGCATGCAAGAATTCCCTTCTTTGCAAGGTAGTGCTGAGCCATATCATCAATTCCCTTTTGGCACAATACCACATTTGCATTGACCCTGATTATTTTATCAACCATGTTCCTGAGCATCCTCTGTTCCTGATCCAAGAAAGCTTGTATCTGTTCTGGAGAAGTAATCCTTATCTCGGCGTCCGTCTCTGGTTCTTTGATTTCGAGTGCAGTATCAATAAGAGCAATCCTTGCGTCTTCAACCTTTTTCGGCATCGTTGGATGGACAACTTCCTTGTCAATGACTATACCTTTGATCAGTTCAGTATCTTCAGTTGATCCACCATGTTTTTTCTCCCTTTTGATGTCATCTGTGTTGATCTCAATTTTTCCATCAGTTTTCTTGGCAACCTCCCTCACAGCTTGTATTACTATATCTCCAAGCTTTGGTGAGGCCCTTTCCACGGATTTTCCTGACATAGATGTCATGGCTATCTTCATCAGAGCATCTGTATCATCGATATCAATTGGTTTCGCTATTTCTTCCAAGATTTTCAGTGCTTCATCCTTCGCTATCTTGTATCCCCTTGTTATGACAGTGGGATGTATCTCTTGGTCTAGAAGATCTTCTGCTTTTTTCAGGAGCTCTCCTGCGATAATAACTGAAGTGGTTGTCCCATCTCCTACTTCCTCATTCTGCGTCTTAGCAACTTCTACCATCATCTTTGCAACCGGGTGCTCAATCTCCATTTCCTCCAAAATTGTGACCCCATCGTTGGTTATCACTATGTCTCCTATAGAATCAACCAGCATCTTATCCATCCCCTTTGGACCTAGTGTACTCCTGACCGCATCTGCCACTGCCTTGGCCGCAGCGATGTTGTTTTTTTGGGCGTCTCTTCCTGCTGATCTCAATGTTCCTTCTGGTAAAATTAGTATCGGCTGTCCACCGAGATTGCCAATCATTGCTTTTCCGTTCGACATAGTCGCACCTTAGAAATCCTAAAATTCTATAGTTATATATAAATATTTATATTTAATTGCAAAATCCAAAATCAAGATGGGCCATTAGCTTAGCCTGGTAGAGCAATCGCCTTATATGGCACTGTCCGACCTAGGACAGCGATAGGTCGCTGGTTCAAATCCGGCATGGCCCATTAAATTTCTTCTAAAACAAAATAATTATTGAGATAAGCATGGAAGAAAAGGAATATGAGTTCTGGCCAGACCAGATTGCAAAAGAATTGAGAAAAAATTGGAAAGTGAAGAAACAAATTGTTACTACAGGAACTTCTATGTCTGGAGAGCCACATATAGGAAGTGCAAATGATGTCATAAGAGGAGATGCCATAAGGCTTGCTCTCAAAAGTATTAAAGTTCCTGCTGAATTGGTCTGGATTTCTGACGATATGGATCCTTTCAGGTCTGTTCCTCAGGACATGCCAAAAGAACTGGTGAATTATCTTGGTATACCAGTGTGTTTTATCCCAGATTTTTGGAAATGTCATGAAAATTTCGCTGAGCATTTTGAGGACAAGTTTATCAAACAATTGGAAACAGTCTTCGTCAAGCCAAAAATCCTTAGAGGAATTGAGATGTACAAGAAGGGAATGTACAATGACGTGATAAAATTGGCGATGAAGAAAAGGAAGCAAATTGCAAGAAAATTGAACAAATTCAGATCAATTCCATTAGCAGATGATTGGTATCCTGTCAATATAATTTGTAAGAAATGTGGCAAGATATCAAACACAAAGATTCTGAAATACGATGAGAAGAATGCTGCTGTTGAGTATGAATGCAGTATAGATACGGAATTGCTCAAGAAAAAATATGAGGTTAATGGATGTGGATACAAAGGCAAAGCATCTGTTCTGAATGGAAATGCCAAATTGACCTGGCGCGTGGAGTGGGCAGCAAGATGGGTGTTCCTTAAAACTACGTGCGAGCCTTTCGGCAAAGAGCACGCCGCTGCTGGCGGAAGCTGGGATACTGCAAAAGAAATCGTGAAAATTTTGGGGTGGAAGCCGCCATATCCAGTGGTTTACGAGCATTTCCTTGTAAACGGGCAAAAAATGTCAAAATCTTTGGGTAATGTGATCACAGTTCCAGACATGCTCAAATACATGACACCAGCACACTTGAGATATTGGATGTTTCAAGGAAGATTGACTATTGCAAAGGATATAAATCTGAAACAGATGGTGCCTTTGCTCTGGAATGAGGTTGACTTGGCTGAAAGAGTGTATTTTGGTTTGATATCATCTGGTAACAAAAGAAAGGACCAGAATTTTAAAAGAGCCTATGAATTGGCAGTCGTGAAACCAGAAAAATCTTCTGCAATTTACATACCATTCGAAATCATGGTAGAAATTGTGAAGATACTGCCTGGAAACAACCAAATTGATTTTGTTTTGAACAAGTTAAAAGAGTTTGGGAGACTGAAAAAAGTCACGGCAGCTGTTGTGAAAGAGATTGAGAATAGACTGGAATATGCAAAAAGATGGTATGAAGATTTTGGAGCATCTAAAGCTGAAATAAAAATAGAGCTGAAGGAAGAAGGAAAAATCGCGATTGGGAAATTAATTAATTTAATTGAAAGAGAGGATGATAAGGAGAATCTGCAGAAGGAAATATTTATGCTCGCTAGGGAGTGTAGAATCAATCCTTCGGAATTTTTCAAGCTAATTTACAAAATAATCCTGAATTCAGAAAGGGGGCCGAGGCTCGGGCCGTACATAATTGACAGTGGGAAGGAAGAAATAATTGAAAAATTGAAAAAGATATTATTGTCGTAGGTAAAATGATTCGTGAAACAAAAATTTTTAAGAATGAGGAGGCTTTGTCACCAGAATACTTGCCAGAGCTATTGCCGCATAGGGAGCAGCAAATAAAACATCTTGCAGAGAACTTGCTTCCAGCTACAGAGAAGAGAATGCCTCAGAACACTTTTGTTTTTGGTTCTCCTGGTGTTGGAAAAACAGCTTCAACAAGATTTGTGTTCAGGGAATTTGGCGATTATTCTGGTGTGAAGGCAATATACATCAATTGCTGGGAATACAACACCATAAATTCCATTTTTACTAAAATTTCCTTGGAGATTGGAGCATTTGTCCAGAGAAGGGGCTTGGGAAAGGACGAGATTTTGGAAAGGTTGATTGAATCTTGTAACAAACTTGAGAGGAGCCTTGTTGTTTGCCTAGATGAAGTCGACCAGTTAATTTTTAATGATGGGACTGCTTTGTATGATTTATTGAGACTCAATCAGTATATCAAAATTCCCATAGGTCTTGTTTTCATCTCAAACAACCAGTTTGTTTTCGCTGAAGTTGATCCAAGAGTCAAGAGTAGTTTGAACATAGAGGAAATTGAGTTCAAATCATATTCCTTAGAAGAGATGAGAGATATAATTCAGGAGAGGACAAATTTAGCTTTTATTTCTGTAGAAAGTGCTGTGGTCCTCTTGGCAGCAAATCATGCTGTCCAAAATGGAGGAGATGTTAGAGTTGGGCTTGAATGTTTGATGAAAGCGGGAAGGCTTGCTGAGAAGGAGAATTCCGAGAAGTTAAAGGTTTCACATATTAAGGAGATTCTGCCAAGTGTAAGACCTGTCAAACCAGAGATTCTAAAAGAAAGGATAAATTTGGATGAAAAGACAATCCTTCAGATTGTCAATGAAAAAAGGAAAGTTTACACAGATGAGTTGTATTCAATTTATTCAAAAAGTATGGAATACCCAGTCAGTGAAAGAAGGTTCAGAGATTTCTTGAAACATTTGTCAGAGGTCGGACTTGTAAAGATTATCGATAGAAAAAGGGGTGTACGAGGCAAGAAAAGGATTGTTACAAAAGTTTAATTATAGTTGATAATTTAAATCTTGTGTATCAAATTTATTGAGTAGATCAATATGTCTAAGATAAAAGTCTCAATAGTCATACCAACCATGAATGAAGAAAAAAACCTTCCAATAGTTTTAAAAGATATAAAAGAGTTTTTCAGAAAAAGAAGCAACTATTCATATGAAATTATCATTGCTGATGGACACTCGAAAGACAATACAATAAAAGTCGCGAAAAGTTTTGGTTGCAGGGTCATATGTGATCATTTGGCCAAAGGCGCAGCGCTCTTGAAAGGAATGGAAATCGCAAAGGGTGATATTATAGTTACGATGGATGCTGACGTCTCCCAAAGACCTTTGGAACTTGGGCTATTGTTGGAAGGTATACAGGCTGAATATGACATTGTAATGGGGTCCCGCTTCATCCAAGGTGGTGGAACTGAGGATATGCCTTGGTTTAGGAAGATGGGAAACAAAATCTTTGTTCATTTCGTCAATCTGTTATGGGGCATGAATTACACTGATCTTTGTTACGGCTACAGGGCTTTTAGAAATGGTGTTTGGAAAAAACTTAATCTTAAATCAATAGGGTTTGGTATAGAGGCAGAGATTTCCATAAAAGCTGCAAAGAAAAATCTGAAAATTTTAGAGGTTCCTAGTTTTGAGAAAAAAAGGTTGTATGGAAGAGGTAAGCTGATGACTTTCAAGCATGGATGGGTTATCTTGAAAACCATTCTAAAAGAGCTGGTGGTTGAGTGAATGCCTTTTTGAAATTTTTTTATAGATGGTTGAAGGCTAGATTAGGATTGTTCTCTCCTTTCGAATTGAACTTTGCTATAACATATATGTGCAATTCTAGGTGCAAAATCTGCAACATATGGAAGATAAAATCAGAAAATGAACTAACTCTTGAAGAAATAGAGAAGATTGCTAAAAATATAAAGTTCATTCATTGGTTAAGGCTGACAGGTGGTGAGCCGTTTCTTAGGAAAGATTATGTCGATATAGTGAAAGTTTTGAACAAGGAGCTTGACTTGTATTTTTTAAGTGTTCCTACTAATGCTTTGATGCCAAAAGTTGTAGAGAAAAAGGTAAAAGAGGTTTTGAAATTCTTTAGGGCCAAACATGTTGTCTCAATCAGCTTGGATGGGCCTAGAAATATTCATGAAAATATAAGGGGTATGCCTGGAGCTTGGAATAAAGCAATAGAAACTTACAGAAATTTGAAAAAACTTGAGAAAAATCACAAGAATTTTAAGGTAGTTTTTGGATATACAATTTCGCCTTACAATGTTGGTTATTTTGAGGAAACTTTTAACGAAGTAAAGAAAATTTTCCCAAAAATTACTCGTGATGATTTTCATATCAATGTATACCAAACATCAGAAGTGTACTATCATACAACAAAAAGCCATATAAAAGATCTTGATTTCTCTGAATTTTCACATAAGGCTATAGAAGAGATAAAAGATATTCTTTCAAAGGAAAGCTCGCTAAGGATTTTGGAATTCAAGGTAAATGAGTTTATAGAGACTATATACAAGAAATTAGCTGTGAAATATCTAACAACGATGAATATGCCTGTTCATTGCAACATCTACAATTTGTCAGCATTTATCGATCCTTACGGTGATGTTTATCCCTGCACAATCTTCAATATCAAGCTTGGGAACCTTAGAGAAAATAATTATAATTTGTTAGAAGTTTTAAATTCTAAACAAGCAGTTACAGTAAGAAAATTGATAGAAAGGAAGAAGTGTCCACACTGTTGGACGCCTTGTGAGGCGCATCAAATAATAATGACTAAATGGCCTAGAATATAGCTTGGTTGAGATATGAAAAAAATTCATAAATTAAAAAATGTTACTAAGGAAATTAAAAAAGTTAAACCAATTGTCTGGTTGGTTCTTATTTTGATTTTTGCTTTATTATTGAGGTTATACTTTTTTGTTGGAATTGGCTTCAACGATGATTCCTACTATCTCGAATTTGCTGAAACGATCTACAAAAACCAGAAATTTGTGCCTCCATTATATGAGGAGTGGGGCGTAAGGATAGCTGTATTTTATCCTGTAATACTGTCTTGGAAACTGCTTGGCATAAGCGAAATGTCAACATCGATCTATTTTCTATTGTTATCATTGGGAAGTGTTATAGTAACTTACCTTCTAGGAAAAGAGTTGTTCAACGAAAAAATAGGGTTATTGTCGGCGTTTCTTTTAAGCATTTTCCCGCTTGACATAATCTATTCAACTCAAGTGGGACCGGATATACCTTTTCAGCTTCTCTCAGCAGTATCAGTACTCTGCTTCATCAAGGGTGAAAATGACAAAAAAACATTGTATTCATTTCTTTCAGGCTTGTTCATCGGCCTGTCCTACATAGCGAAATCTGAAGTCTTACTGTTGGTACCCATTTTAGCATTCTACCTATTGTTAAAATTGATTCAGAGTAAAAAAGGATTGAGATATTTCAAAACTAAAGACATTCTCAGATATGTTTTTCTCTTAGTTGGTTTTCTATTGATATTTTCAATACAGCTTGTTCACTTCTACACTCTAAGTGGTGAATGGTTTTATGGAGAAAAGGTACGTGATTATTCCTTTACACATGACATGAACAGCAATTCTGATTTGACATGGTATATTCGCGCCATGTTTAACCTAGGACAATTTTTTGAGTGGGTTCATAGCAAGCCTTATTTTGGTTTCACTTACTATTTTGTAGTTTTATCATCAATCTACCTTTTATATAAAAAGGATAAAAATTCCGTTTTTCTCATTTTTTGGTTTTTATTCATATTCTTCTTTTTTGAGTACGGATTACAGTTTTATTGTACAAAAATCGTAGAATATTGTAATTATGTAAGACACCCAAGATTCTTATCAGCTTTTTCTATACCTTCTATGATCTTGTTAGCTACGTTTTTCATGTTCAACTACAAGGCTAAGACCGTTAAAAAATTGCTTTTATTTCTTTTAGTTTTCTTAGTTGCAACATCCATTTTCTACACATATCAGAGCTATATCTTCTTAAGAAACGGAATGGGTTACCTCAGAGAGGCCGCATACTTCTTGAAGGGTTTACAACTGAAAAACATATACATCCCTGATAGATGGACCATCTCTAAATTCAAGTTTTTCTTTGGCTACAATGATACTATTGTCAATAGATTAAGAGTTTATGAGTGCAATGAGATAAATTGCATGGATGAGTTGTATAACAGCGGAAAATATATCCATGATTCCTACGTTGTCACTCAGGTGAGCCCTTACTCTTTCATAAACAATGATTATCCTGGCTTTATGCTATCTCCACCAAACAATTGGATATTATTAAAAAACATAACTCTTGAGACTATCGGGCTTTTCTCAAAATATAATCCGTGTGTTTATTATGCACCATAAAACTCATATTTTTAATTCAAATAAAGGATAAAAATCTGATTAGTCATTATAAGTTTTATGATAATCCTTGGAATTTGGGACGGGCATGAGGCAGGAGCATGTATTGTTGAAGACGGTGAGATTAAAGTAGCGATGAATGAAGAGAGACTGACGAGAAGGAAGCTTGAAGTAAGGTTTCCCGTGCTTTCAATAAATGCCTGCCTAGACTATTTGAATCTCAAGCCCACTGACATAGAAATTGTGGCTACGACAGGAACACAGTTGTCCCGCATAATAACAAGGCAATTCCATTTTATTGACGAAAATTTTTATAAGTTCAGAAGGAGGTTGACACCAAAGCCAAAATTCGAAAAATTCCAAAGGCTGTATGTAAAATACTTGTTGGCAAGATACAATTTCCCCTTTCTAAGAGGATTCACAGAATGGCAGATAAAAAGGAAGCTCAGAAACATTGGGTTTGAAAATGTAAATCTCCGCATGGTTGACCACCATTTGGCGCATGCTGCCTCGGCAATTTTCACCTCGGGCTTCAAGAAGAACCTCTGCATAACATTGGATGGTGTGGGTGATGGACTTTCTGGCACAGTCAACATTTTTGAAAATGGAGAAATTAAGAGGCTAGCTGAGATGAGTGAGAAAGATTCATTGGGTATATTCTTTGAAGAAGTTACAACAATTCTAGGCTTTCGTGAACTAGAAGACGAAGGCAAAGTGATGGCAATGGCCGATTATTCGTACCCAATACCAGATGAAAAGAACAAACTTATAAATTTCTTTGAAATTGATGGGCTGAAAATAAAAGCTAAACACTCGACAATCAAAAGATTCAACGAATTGGAAAAAATAAAATGGGGGACACCCAGCGAAAGATTTGCGTACATTGCCCAAAAAACTTTAGAAAAACATGTCTTACAACTTTTCAAAAACGCGATAGATAAAACTGGTATGAAGGATGTTTGTTGGTCCGGTGGCGTTGCGTCAAACATAAAACTTAACAGGGTTATTCGATTGAATTCTGGTTTGAAAGATTGGTTTGTTTTTCCGCATATGGGCGACGGTGGTCTTGCTGTGGGAGCTGCTCTTTATGTTGCACATATGCTTGAGGGGATAGAACCAAAGAGAATAGATGATGTATACTTTGGTCCAGAGTTCGATGAAGAAAAAATCAGGGAAGCATTGAACAAATATCCAAACGAAGTTAAATATGAGTTTGTTAAAGACTCGTCTGGTACGGCAGCTGACTTGTTGGGAAAAAATAATTATCTGTTTTGGTTCCAAGGAAGGATGGAATATGGGCCTAGAGCTTTGGGCAACAGAAGCATCCTCGCACCAGCCGACTCTGAAGATGTCAAGGAAAATTTAAATTTGATGGTTAAACAACGAGAATGGTTCCAGCCTTTCTGCCCTTCAATACTTGATCAGGATTCCAAGAAGGTTTTTGAAGACTATGATGAGATACCAGATAGATTCATGACCATGGGATACATGCTGAAAAAAGAAATGAAAAGAAAATTCTCAGCAGTCTCGAACGTTGACGGGTCTGTGAGGCCACAGATGGTTGATGTTGAGAATCAAAAATATCAGGAGTTGTTGAACAAAGTCAAAGACAAAACGGGTATTGGGATAGTTTTGAACACAAGTTTCAACATACATGGTGAACCGATAGTCTGCACGCCTGATGATGCCTTGAATACTATGTTGAGAACAAAAACTAAGTATATGATCTTGGGAGATTATCTTGTCGTTCTCAAATAAACTTTAATAAACATTAGACAAATTTTATTATATGCTTTTCCCAAGGATAGGAAAACCTGTTCGAAATAATCTGTTGTTAATTGTAATCTTTATTCTGGCCTACTTTGCTATTCTAAACTATTTTTCTTACTTTGAAGTCCAGCTTGTTCAAGACTTCATCATGAAAACAGAAGTCCTTTTCTACATTTTAACTATCATAGCTCTATTATCTGTTTTAATTCTTTCTGGTCAAAAGATCTACCAAAATTTAAAGAGTATTAAAAAAGATGTTTGGATTTATGCACTAGTCATTTTTATTTTTGCGCTATTGATAAGAGAAGTTATACCACCAAAAACCACAAGGCTTTTTTTCGATGAGGATATTTATCTTGACATGGCAAAGCAAATCGCCACACACGGGTCTTCGTGTCTTTGTGATTATGGAACCAAGTACGAGTGTTTCAAATGTGAGCTTATGAAGTGGCCGGTTGCCCATCCTTTTTTAATCTCAATTCCATTTTTCATATTCGGTTCGAGTAATCTGATATCTTCGCATTTTATGGTTTTCCTAAGCAGCCTATCTACTGTCTTCATTTTCTTTTCGTCCTATATTCTTTTCAAGGATAAGAGAATTGCTATTTTCTCTGCACTTATTTTGGCTCTGCTTCCGGTTCATATTTTATGGTCAACTACAAGCTCTGCAGATGTCACCTTTTCGTTTTTCACATCTGTAGTTCTGTTTTTGTCCATACTTTCAGCTCAATCGACTGATATTAGAATTCACTTGATCTCCTTGCTAGTGTTGGCACTTTCCGTACAAACAAAATCAGAGGGTGTTATATTAATACTGCTTTATTTTCTGACCCAAATATTGCTCAATAAGAAATATACAAAAATGCTTGAAAAGAAGTCTTACGCTCTGGTTTTAATAGCATCTTTCCTTTTGATGTCGATCTATTTTCTCCACATATTCTACACTAGTAGAACAGATACATGGGGCAGTACTGGCGAAAAATTTGCAATAAGTTATCTGTATCCCAATGTTCTTAGCAATTTAAGCTATTGGTTTGAGGCGGGTGTAGTAACCGATCCTTCGGCGTATGTTGCCAAACAACTGTATCATCCTATAATATTTACTTTATTAGCCTGCGTGGGGCTTGTCGCGCTTTTTAAAAAAGACTCAAGAAAATTTATTGTTTTATTCTCTTGGCTTGGCATCTTATTCTTGCTTTATGCGAGTTTTTATGCTGGGGGGGTTTACTTTGGAGTTGATGTAAGGTATGTATTACCACAGTATATTCCTTTCAGTGTTATCTGTGGCTTTGGTATTTTTTCGATTTTCAATTATTTGAGAAAAAAAATTGATAAAAATATTACTTTCATTTTCATAATATTTGTTTTGCTGGTTTATTTCTCCTTATACATACCAAAAATGCATATTCCTGCTGAGGATATATCCGAGTCTTATGGTGCAAGATTGTATACCAAATCAGCAATAGATTTTGCTTCTGATTATCCTGATGATTGTTACTTTATCTCACATGTCTCTAGCCTCTATTCGTGGCTCGGCAAGGGACAAATGCAAATTTGGTATATCTACCAACCAGAATTTGATTCTATTGTAAGAAATAGTGGATGTGTTATTTTCGATGAAGGTTATTGGTGTGCCATTAATGTTCAGGAAAGCAAGAGCTGTGTGGAATTTAGCAACAAGTACAATTTGATATTATTGAACAGAGTTAACGATAGTGTAGAAAATAAGGTTTATTCATTTTATAAAGTTGTTCTGAAATAATCAATTTGTGATTTTAGTTTTAGATACACTCAGCCCACTATATTCCTCAAAATGAACATCAGTTGCCTTATCTCAAACCTCGGTCTCCATTGGAATACTTCATTTGATGAAATTTTTATCGTTCCTTTATCTCCATTTATCGTGACCTGATATCTGTTGTGATTGTTTAGAAAATTGATCTTTGGTCTGAAAGTTATTGCCCTTAAATTTTCTGAATATGTTTTTAAATACTGCTTGTATTTTTCATTGTCCTCAAGGTAATCCCCTTTTAGGACTTCGCATACTAAACCCTCGACATTTCTGAACATAGCTTGCTTGAGCTCTGTAGCATGCTCTGAATAAATTCTCTTCAATTCATCTGGCTTGAGATTGATTGGATTGAATTTAATCTTAAGCAGTTTTTCGAGAAGGGAAACTATTTCCTCTGCCTTTCTATCCGGTCCCCTGTAAATCTCCAATGTCTTCAGGAAAAGATTTATGAAACAATATGTTCTTTTCAAGACCTTGCTTTTCCCGTTGTTTTTCAAGAATGAAACAATCTCGTAAACATCTTCCTCGGATATGTTCTGCTTCAAAACATTCTCAATATCCTCATAGTACCAATACTGGACAAAAATTTCGGTCTTGCTGTATTTGCTTTCCTTGGCTGTGAGCCAAGCATTCTCATTTTTATTCCTATTCAGAATCTTGACCACTTCTTGAATCTCTGGCAAACTCCTGAAAGTGTAAACTGTTATTATTGGCATTTTCTCTTTTAGAAGTTTGGAGAAATAGTTGTTATATAAATTTTGAACTCATGGGGGTGGTTATGACGAGCCCTTCCAGACTATTATTCTCGCGAACACTGTTTTTATCTCTCCGTTCATATCCTGAATTAGCATGGGAAGTTCGTAGACAACCCTATCTACTGACCCAATTGGTGTTTTCCCGTAGTATGGAGCGACATTTAATGTGGTGCTGCCTTGGACTATCGAGCCAGTTCCATTCGTGACAGTAACCGTGACTGCATATGACCCAATTTTTGTCGGTGCGCTGAACGAGCAGTTCCAGTAGCCTCCTGAGTATGTTGATGAGCACGAGTAACTTGCAGTGTCAACACTCAACGAGACCGTGCCGCTTATACCAGATCCACTTGCGTATGTTGCAATCCCGCTCGCATTCACACCATCATTCCACCAAACATTTGTTGCGTTCAAACTGATGGTGACTCTGTCTGAACTTGTGGCGACTGAGAAAGCAATCAGCAAAAGGAGGAACAGAACTGAGAAAATTAACATCCTAACATTCATATTTATTATTAAGCTTATTGTTCAAATTAAATTGTGATGATATGCCAGAAGAGAGAGAATTGCAAGAAAAGGTTCTTGCTTACAGGTTAATAGAATCTAGGATAGAGACGCTGTTCAGGCAAAGGGAGTCTCTGAACGCTAAGCTTATGGAGATAGCAACCACGCTAAATGGTATTGACGAAATTGAAAAAACTGATGAAGATTCTCTGTTCTCTCTTGGCTCTGAAACACACTTCTTTGGCAAAGTTACTGACAAAAACAGAATGATCGTTGAGATAGGAGCGGATACAGCTTTGGAAAAAAGTTTTGAGGAAGGGAAGCAGATACTGAGTAAAAGAAGGGAAGAGATTGAGAATTTGATCGCCAGTCTGGAAAATAATATATTACAGCTTTCTGCAAGCCTTCAGAGTTTGGAATCGCAGATAAATGAGTTAGCTGAGAAGAGAAAAGAAGCTGGTTGATATGTTTGAGATTCTGAAAGACAAGCTGAAGAAGGCAATAAAATCCATATCCGAGAGTTTTGAGAAGAAGGAGATGGAAGTAAAAAAAGTCGAGCAGGCAAAAGAAGAGATTGAGAAGAAGATTGAACCCATTCTAGAGAAAGAAGGAACACCGGAAAAAATACTGGAAGAAGTCAAGCCGGTGATAGAAGAAAAAGCTCCTGAGATAAAGGAAATTGAAGAGAAGCCTAAGGAGAAAAAGTCATTTTTCAAGAAGATTACCGAAAAACTAGTTAAAAAGGTAATAGAAAAGAAATTATCTGAAGAAGAATTGGAACCAATATTGAATGAGCTTGAATCTGGCCTGATAGAAGCGGATGTTGCTTATGAGGTTGCAGAGAAAATTAAAAATGATCTAAAGAGAAGTCTTGTGGACAAACCGATAAAAAGAGGAAAGGAGAAGGAAACTGTTATTGATTCTTTGAAGCAGAGTCTCTTGGAAATTCTTACTGTCCCTCAAGTTGATATAGAAAACATGATTAAAAAATCCAAAGATGAAAAAAGACCTGCCGTCTTCATATTTTTTGGTGTGAATGGTGTTGGCAAAAGCCTGAATTTATCTAAGGTTGCCAAGTATTTGAAAGATAGAAATTACAAAACAATACTTGCTGCTGGGGACACTTATCGTGCTGCTGGGGATATTCAGCTTGAAATGTATGCAGATAATGTTGGTGTGCCTGTGATAAAACAAAAAACTGGCGCTGATTCTTGCGCTGTGATATTTGACGCAAGAAAATCTGCAGAAGCAAGAGGAATTGATGTTGTGTTAGCTGACACAAGTGGTAGGATGCATACGAAAAAGGATTTGATGGATGAGTTGGGCAAAATTGTCCGAGTTAACAAGCCTGATTTGAAGATTTTAATCTTGGATAGTTTGACTGGATCAGATGTAATTAATCAATTTGAATTTTTCAATAGTGCTATTGGTGTGGACGCTGTTATTTTTTCAAAAGTTGATGTTAATGAAAAAGGTGGAAATATTCTTTCCGTTTGCCATAAGTTCAAAAAACCGATTTTGTTTTTGGGTGTTGGTCAGAAATATGATGATTTGTTATCTTACAATCCTGAAAAAATAACGAATTCTTTGATTTAAAATATAAATTCTTTAAGAAAAAACAATATTAAAGATTGAGGGTTATATGAAAGATGAAATGATCATAGGAAAATATGAGGCAGCTGTCTATGTTTTGAATAATCTTATTTTTACTCCAGTAATTTTAGAAGATACTGATCTTAATACGTTGTATCTAGGGGTATTTGAAAAATTTAATTACAGAATGTTATTCTCGGCTCTTAGAGAAGTGAGAAATAATTTCTCGGATGTTTTTGTAAACGATAAAGGAGATTCTATTTTAGTCCATTATGGTATGGGTTTTTTTCGTAGATATAGAACAAGCAGTAAATCTAAAGAAGATGATAAAATACAACCTATTTTTGGGATTGTTATAAATCCGTTCGCAATTTTTTATGAGAATAAGTCTGGTTCGGAATATAAAATCGATATACGTGATTTTATAGATAATAATGAGAAAGAAAATTTTCATCGCTTATTGAAAAAACTTGAAAATTCAAGATTAGCCGAAAATAAAAAACCAAAGGGAATGTATGTTTAAAAACCTAATCTAATTTATTAATTATTATGTTCGATGATCTTGGAAAAAATCTAAGCAACTTAATAAGAAAAATAGTTATGGGTACTACTATCGATAAAAAAACTGTAGAGGAAGTTCTGCAAGATTTGAAAAAAATACTTTTGCAGTCTGATGTTGACATAAAACTGATTGATGAGTTGATTGACAATATAAGGAAAAAATGCTTGGAGGAGAAAATTCCTGCTGGATTAACTCTGAGAGAGTATGTGTTGAAATCAATTTACGAAGGTTTAACAAAGCTTCTAGGCGAAAGGCCTGCTGGATTGATTGGGAAAAAGAAGATAATGTTTGTCGGTCTTTTTGGATCTGGAAAGACCACTTCCATAGCCAAATTGGCAAAATATCTTCAGAAGCAAGGATTGAGACCAGCCCTAGTTGCTCTAGACTATCACAGACCAGCAGCTCCAGAACAACTCCAGCAATTGGGAAAACAAATCAATGTCCCTGTTTTTGTGCATCCGAATAAAGACCCATATGAAGGGGCAAAGGAGGGATTGGAGAAATTCGAGAAGTACGATACGATAATTTTTGATACTGCTGGGAGAAATGCTCTGGACAAAGAACTTGCTAATGAGCTCAAAAAATTAGGAGAGATTATAAAACCAGATGAAGTTTTGTTGACAATACCAGCTGATCTTGGAAAGGTTGCAAAAATACAATCAGAAGAATTCAACAAACTAGTGGGCATAACAGGAATATTTATTACAAAAATGGATGGGACAGCAAAAGCTGGTGGGGCTCTGGCAGCAGCATCTGTCACAGGAGCAAAGGTCAAGTTTATCGGAATTGGGGAAACCATAGAAGATTTGGAAGTCTACAATCCTGAAAGGTTTGTTTCTCGCTTATTGGGGTTGGGTGATCTGCAGACTCTGCTCGAGAAGGCGAAAGAGGTTGAGATAAAGCCAGAAAAGGTTGAGAAGATAATCGAGGGAAAGTTTACACTGCAAGACTTTTACGAGCAGATAGAGGCAATGCAAAAAATGGGGCCACTTGGTAAGGTTGCTGGTATGATTCCTGGGATGGGAATGATGAAATTGCCAGAAGGGATGATGGAAAAGCAGGAGGAAAAGATGAAGCATTACAAGCACATCATGCAGTCTATGACAAAAACAGAAAAGGAAGACCCAGAGGTTATTTCTTCTTCGAGGATAGCCAGAATCGCCAAAGGCTGTGGGAGATCGGAAGCTGAAGTAAGAGAACTGATTCATCAGTATGAACAGATGAAAAAGATGATGAAGATGCTTGGCGGAAAAGCTGGATTGGAAAGAGGCGCTCTTGGGAAGCTTATGAAACAACTAGGGTTTAAAATGTAGATTTAGAAGTATAAAAATAAGAATTCGAAAGAAATTTAAGTGTAGATTACAAAGGAGATAAACAGGTATTATGATGAGAATCAAAATCAGCATCTTGCTGCCAATAATTGTTTTGGTTAGCATAGCTGCGATAAGCTATGTTTTCTTTGTTCCCAGAAATTCCTATAGAAATGATTGCGATAAAGCTTTGAGTGGATATGACGCTTTTTTTGTCTATCTGCAGGCTTGCTCGCACTGTAAGACAGATTTTGCCAGGATGCAGGAATTGAATCTAACTGAAAGATTCTACATGATTGATGCTGAGAGCTCTACATGCAAGAAAGTAATTAATGACTATTCAGACTATATAGTCAAACATAAGAATTCTAACGCACCTGACACCCAGGCTGGAATCGCAACACCAACAAAGGTCTGTCTACGTGACAATAAAACATATGTCGGGGAAATGCAAACGGATCAGATGAAAGAGTTTTATGAAAACTGCACGGGTGTGAAAATATGAGAAGCGAAAAAATATTTAAAAATATGATCATGGGAATGGTGTTTATGCTCTTGGCAACATCCAATGTAATTGCCACCTGCCCTGTTTGTGTGATTGCTGTTGCAGGAGGAGTGGAGCTTGCCAGATGGTTGGGTGTTGATGATACAATTTCAGGAGTTTGGATAGGCGGACTGACACTCTCACTTGCAATCTGGCTCATAATATGGCTCGACAAGAAAAACATCAAATTCAAATTCAGAGATGTTTTGATCGTTGCGTTTTTTTATGCAACTACTATTCTCTCGCTATATTGGATGAAGTTCATAGGATCTGATTGCGTGAAGATTTGGGGAGTGGACAAGCTTTTAGTTGGTATAGCTGCAGGTAGCTTTGTGTTCTTGATTGGCTGGATTGTTCACAATGCGCTGAAGAAAAAGAGGGGAAAATCGTATTTCCCGTACCAAAAGGTTGTCATCCCTGTTTTATGTTTAATTATTGCCAGCATAATCTTTTATTTGATAACGGTGTGTTGAGATGAGCGAAGAAATTGATAAACTGTTGAAAAAAGTGCAGGAAGCTACCAAGAAGAATAAGCTTGACCTTTCCTCAGATGAAGACCTGAGCATAGCCATCATGAATCTTGTCGGAATTGAAGAGCATCTGTTCTTCACAGGAGCAAAGACTGGAAAGAGCAACTACTACGACCTCTTGAAGAAAGTCAGAGAAATGAGAGTTGAGCTGCTCAAGAAAATAATCAAGGAATATGAGGGCGAGGTGTGGTGTGTTTCTAAGCATCTCTTAGCAGCTTCAATGAGGCTCATAGAAGTTGGCACGAAAGAGCTCAGCAAAGGCAACAAAAAAGAGGCTGAAGATCTGTTCTCAAAAGCATACGAGCTTTATTCCTTGTTCTGGGGTATAAACCTCAAGCTGATAGACATTGGTGAAGTCAAGAAGATAGACGAGAAGCAGTTGAATGTTCATGACAAAGAGAACACTTTGTTTTCCAAGCTCGGTAACATTGTCCAGAAGATTATCGACTGTTGCAAGGAATGATTTATAAATAAAATAATTTAAATCTAATTCTGATGATCCTATGAAATTGGAAGAGAAGATTGTTGAAGCCCTTAAAGATGGGTTCATATGCGACAGCTGCCTAGGCAGAATCGTGGCAGACTTGCTCAGTGGTTTTTCTAACGAGGAGAGAGGAAATATTTTGAGACATTACGTCGCTCTTTTGCTGGATTCTGGCGAGAAGATTGACATTAATACAAGCAATTTCTACGGAATAAAGTTCAGAAATGTGAAATTGGACATAAAAAAACCTGAAAAATGCAAAATCTGTAAAAATTTTTTTCTTGAGCAGATAGATGATGTAGCAAATAACATAGTGAAAGAGCTGAAGGGAATCGAATTCAAGACTTTCCTCATTGGCACAATACCAACTGACGAGATGATGAAGGAAGAGGAGAAGCTTTACGAGAGGACAGGAATCGATTTTGTTGAGCCTATAAAATCCGAGATCAACAGAGAGCTTGGAAAGAGGATTGAGAAGAAGACTGGCAAACTGTTCTCCAAAGAAAATCCCGACATCACATTGCTCGTCAATCTGAAAACCGGGAAAATCAAGAAGGAGATTAGAAGTTTGTATATTTTTAGCAAATACAAGAAGCTTGTCAGGGGAATTCCGCAAACAAAATGGGTTTGCCCCGAATGCAGGGGAAAAGGATGCATAAAATGTAAGGGAACTGGCAAACTATATTCAATATCCGTTCAGGAGATAGTCGAGAAGCCGTTGCTGAAAGCTGCGAATGCAAAAAAATCAGCTTTCCATGCTGCTGGCCGCGAGGATATAGACGCACGATGCTTGGATTACAGGCCATTTGTCATAGAGCTTGTTCAGCCTGCGAAAAGAAAGATTGATTTGAAAGCTTGTGAGAGGAAAATCAACAAGTCCAAGAAAGTCAAAGTGAAAGGACTGAAATTCTGCACTAAAGATATTATACTTAAGCTGAAGACCGATAGGATTGATAAGACGTATTCTGCAGAGATTGAGTTTGAGAAGAAGATTGATAAGAAAAGATTGAAGGAATTGAGAAAACTGGTGAAAGAACCGATACTCCAGAAAACTCCACTCAGAGTTGTGCATAGGAGAGCTGACAAATTCAGAAAGAGGCTTGTTAAGAAGATTTCGTGGAAAGTGATAGGGAATAAGAAAATGGTTTTGAAGGTCAGAGCGGAAGCCGGTCTCTATATTAAAGAGCTGGTAAGCGGCGATCAGGGCAGAACAAAGCCAAATGTGGCAGAGTTAATAATTAATAAACCAAAAAAGATAAAGTTGGATATCGTAAAAATACATACTAAGTGATTGAAATGAAAAAATCGAGGGGATTCAGATCAAAGACAAGAAGTGTGCTCACGCAGAAGACTGCGTACAGGCCAGCCATAACTAGGTTCTTGCAGGAATTCAAAAATGGGCAGATTGTCATGATATCACTTGAGCCGTCTTCTCAAGCTGGGATGCCGCACTCGAGATACAAGGGAAGAGTGGGAAAGATAATTGACAAGAGGGGAAAAAGTTATATTGTTGAGATAATAGATGGAAATAAGGTGAAAAAGTTAATTTCCAGGCCAGAGCATCTCAAGGCGATAAAATGAACATCATATCAGAAAAAGAGATAACGGATTCAGAAGTAAAGGAGATTATAGAAAACAGGGAAAAGGAAGGGGAGCTGAAGTACGAGCAGAAAGGAGCTTTGTCTGTTTTAAGAAAATTCATCAAGGCTGATCCTGAGAAGATAAAGAAGATTGTTGAAGAGTTAAAGACTGTAGAAAGATTGAGAGAAAAGCAAATAGTTGCTATTGCCAATTTCTTGCCCGAGGATAGGGATGACCTAAGGGCTATACTGCACAAGGAATACACAGCATTTACTTCAGAAGAGATTGATAAAATTCTTGAAATCGTGAAGAAACCTGTTTGATCTCTTCGGTGATGAATATGGCGAAAGATGAATACATGATAATCTTGGATTTTTTCCTCCATGGTAAGCCTGGGGATAGAAAATCCGAGCCTGTAGCCCAAGGAATAGGCGAGAAATTCTTCAGTCTTTTAGAAATTGTGATAAAAGAAGGAGAACAGTTGAAAGCTGGGGACAGAGTTTATGTGGGAGAAGAAAAATGGGATAAAGTGAAGTATATTCGAGATAGGATTAATTATGGTGATCTGACAAATTATGCAAAAAGCGAGCTGGAAAACATTGTCTTGAACCTGATAAACGGCGACGAGCAGAGATTTGTGAATTTCTTCAACAAATCAATGCCATTGACAACGAGATCGCATAGTTTGGAATTGTTGCCTGGTATAGGAAAGAAACATTTATGGCAAATACTTTCTCAGAGGAAGAGTGCCCCGTTCACTAGCTTCAAAGATCTGCAGGAGAGAGTAGAGATGCTGCCGGATCCGAAGAAGATGATAGTCAGAAGAGTAATTAACGAGTTGGAAGAAAAGGATAGGCATAGGCTTTTTGTTGGTGGTTTATTCTAAGAACATCCACCAGATGCTGCAGTTCCCGTTGATGTTAAATTCTGAGAGCATTCTGCTGGTTTGGTATTGAATCCTGCACATATCGCCTGCTTGAAGGCTTCTGGCGTTCTTGCTCCGTTGTAAGTTGCACCGTTGACTATCAGAGTTGGAGAACCGCTGACTCCATATTGTTCGGTCAACTGCTCGTCTGCTTTCATCAAATTGATTGCATCCGTGCTGTTCGAGCAGCTCTCTATTTTTGCCGTATCGATGCTAAACTTGTTAGCAGCCGCTTTCCAGCAAACATCAAGGTTTGCTGCGTTGTTATAGAGTGATGAACAATTAGCATCAAATTCCATCAAATATTTCCAATAAGTTGCTTGATCGTAATTCTTCATGATGCACACTTGTCTCAAATCCTCCATAGCTTCATTAGCTCCGTGGAGAGATTGGATTGAATCCATTGTAGTGCCTTGGACATTTGCTATAAATCTTATCTTTATGTTTGCCTTTGTGCCAAGCAAATCAAGAACTGGCTTCATGGTTTGTTCGGCTTGGATTCCATACGGACAAAAGCTCATGACATACAAATCTGCATCAGGAACATCCGTCTTTGTTGGATTGAACTCTTCTGGCTGGGTTGTTGAGGTTGGTTGCGCCATGTTGTAACTTTGGAGGAAAAGATAGTTTCCATCTTTTGTTGCATAAATTATTATGTTACTGCTTTTGTAAGAGGTTGTGATCTCATAAATATTTCCAGCATCTTTCACTGAAACAAGTGTTGCTGTGCTTCCAGCTTCAACCAAGTTTTGGTTGATGTAATTTACAGCTTTCTCCCCAACCTGCTGGCCTGAGAGAGAAATCAAACTTGTTAAAGATAAAAAGCCTGTCAACTGAGCTAACAAGATAACAGCTAGAATAATTGTTAAAATCCTCCATGCATCCATTTTTGGCACGCGGATTGTGATTTTCCTTTCAGTCATAATTACCACATTTGATAAAACAAGTATAAAAATCTATTCCTCCTCGACTTCCCTCAGGGCAAGGGCAACTGAAATCCAGAGAAGACTAGCAGTCAAGAAAAGCGTCAGGCTTAAAACAAAGGCTATCAGAAATCCTATGTCATTTGTTCCTATTGTTTTTTGCAGCTGGCCCGCTATCATCGATCCCATGACCATGCAAATTGACCCAAGAACCCAAAAACAGATGATCTTCCATTTGCTTTTTCTGTAGATTCTAGGAATCATTCTGACCATAAAAACTATTTGTGAGGCAGAATAAAAATCTATAAGCTGCGGGTGACGCCAATGACCTCTATTTCTCCCACTTCTTCTATAGCCTTCAACTTGCTTTCTAATTCATCGATTTGACCGCCTGCATCCGGAACTATCTTGACAACATGCAGCGCGACAAGACCAAAAGCTATGGGTTCCCTTTGCATTTTCTCAGGGTCTATCGCTTTCTTTATTTTTTCCTCTAGTTTATCAAGGTCAACCTCGACCGTCTTTGGTAGAACTTTCAATCCGACTATCACTTCTGCCATTTTCTCACGGTCCTATGAAGCCACATGCAGAGCAAGTATACTTGTTGCTCAGATGCTTGCATGTAGAACACCTTGTTATAAGCTCGCGACCGCAAGCAGGACAATCGAACTTGACAAAATTATCTTTAGACAGAACACTGACCTTGCAGGTTGAACATCTTAATTCCATACCATCACTTTAGATTAATTATCTTGGTGATAATTATTTTTATAGTTATGCCCCTATCGTCTAGTTGGACAGGACGGGAGCTTGCGGTCTTTTGGCGAAAAGCTTCTAACCTGGGTTCGAGTCCCAGTGGGGGCAACTCACTAATTGTTCGTAAAGTGTTTTTATAACGAATTCACTCCTGAAGTGAGTGAAAAATTAATTTAATACGCAGTGGGAAAGAATTAATTAATGCAAAAGGAAGAAATCGTTCAAACATTGCAAAAATTTGGTTTGACTGAATATGAATCCAAAACTTACGTTACTCTTGCTTTACTCGGATCTGCAAAAGCTGCTGAGATCAGCAAGCAGTCGGAAGTTCCTCAATCTAAGATATACGTAACGCTTGAAAACCTGATTGAAAATCAGCTAGTGGAAGTTTTTGACGGAAGACCAAAAGAGTTCAGAGCTGTTTCTCCACAATCCGTCATCAGGAGTCTGCTTGATAGCAAGAAAGAGGAGTTTGTTAATCTGAAGCAGAAGGCTTTTGCGATAAGCAGCCTGCTGAGACCGATAGAAGCCGATGAGAAAGTGATAGAAGGAATATGGGTGCAGAAGGGTGAGAAGTACATGGAAGTTCTTGACAGGCTTGCTCAGATGCTTAAAAAAGCCAAAGAGTATGTTTACGACGTGACAAGGGATTTCTCCTATTCTTCAAAATACAGAGAAGCAGTGCTTAACTGCAAGAGGAGAAAAGTGAAGCTGTACATAATGGCGATGAGGATCGACGAGAGCAATTATCAGAGAGCAAAATGGTATTTTGACCACGGAATAAAGCTGAGGGTCTTTGAAGCAAGCGTGCATCCGAGGATAATGATCGTTGATGGAAGGGAAGTTTCAATAAGGCTGGATTATGATCCGCAAAAGAGCAAGTTTGGCTTCCAGTCCATCTGGTCTCGCGACCCTTCCTTTGTAAGCATGATGGACAATTACATGAAGAACATGTGGGGAAGTGCTAAGGAAGTGAATTTGAGGTTGTTACCGCCAGTGTGAACTACTCCCATCTTTCGAAGGGAGCTTCTTGATTCATTGATAGAATTTGCCGATTATTTGGTATTGATTCCATCTCCAAAAGATAGGCTCGTTCCAAGCCCGATTGCAGTATATTCCTTGCGGAATTTAGGTCTCTGTCTATGACAAGACCGCAACTGCATTTATGGATTCTATTCCACAATTTCTTCGGAACAATCTTTCCACACTGACTGCATTCTTGCGTAGTCCCTCTCGGTTCTACTTCTACAATCTGGTTACCAGCATTTTCAGCTTTGTATGCCAAGAATTGCAGAAAGCGAGACCAAGATGCGTCAAGCATATTTCTTGGGTTGTATGTTTTTTCAATCAATCCCTTTACATCAAGCTTTTCCACAGCTATGAACCCATAACTATCAACATATTTCCTTGATAGTTTGTGGAGAAAATCATCCCTCTGGTTGCATACTCTTTCATATAATTTGGCAATCACTATCTTCTGTTTTTGCCTATTTACAGAACCTTTCTTCATCTTTGATAATTTCCTTTGCTCATATTTCAGTTTTTCAAGAGATTTGTTTAGGAATCTTGGATGGTCTATATGACTGCCTTCACTATCATAGACAAAATTCATAGTTCCCAAGTCTATACCCACTTTCTTATTATTGTTTATTTTGATAACATTCTCTGCTTCACAACAGATGAATGCAAACCATTTTCCAGAAGGATAACGCTTCACAGTTACTTGCTTTATTTTTCCTTTTGTTTTTCTATGCATTCTGATTCTTATGTCTCCGATTTTTGACAGATGTAAAGTTTGGCATCTCTTTCCAGTCTCTATGATTTTGAACCCACTTTGATTCACTGTAAAAGTCTTGAACCAATCTTTGCCCTTGAACCTTAACCTACCCACTTTCTTACCGTTCTTCTTCAGTCTTGACAATGCCTTCAAGTTTGAGAAAAGTTTGTATGATTCATACTGAAGAACTTTTGAATAGACCAATTTCAGCTCTGGAAAGTCTTCTTTCAGTTTAGGGATAGAGTTCTGTAATTCCAATCTGTTTGGCTTGTCTTGCTTATTTAGACCCTGCAACATCTTGTTGTAGACAAACCTACATCTGTCAAGGACTTCCAACAGTTTCTGTTCCTGTTGTCTTGAAGGATACAATCTGAACTTATAACTTTGCATTTTTCACTAACCTCTTGATTATTTCATCGTAAGTTTCATTCTTTTTGCCAACTTCTTGTAACACTTTTACTGTTTCTTTTTCTAATCGTATTGTTGTATATTTTATAACCATATATAATGATTATAAGTGTAACTATAAATATTTTATTATTCGGCTTTCATCCCTCAGCTCTCGCAAAGGGACTTCTCGGCGATAAAGTTAAACTTATGGAAATGGGGGGTATAGGGCCAAGTAAAACTTTAAATACTTGTAAAACAAGTATGAAAAGTATGACAGAAGAAAAACTTGAGGATATTGTAAGAGTTTCGCCCAAGGGTCAGATAGTTATACCGAAGGAAATTAGAAAAAGATTGGGAGTTTCAGCTGGTGAGAGGCTTTTGGTCATGAGTAGAGACAAGGAAATTCTAATTAAAAAAATGGAAAGGCTCTCGATAGAGGAAATAGGAGAAAAGGTAGACAAGGTCACAAAAGAGAAGGGTATTGACGTTGACAAGCTGATAGACGGGGCAATCGAATGGGCAAGAAAGTCAAGGTAGTCTTTGACACTAATGTTTGGATGTCTATCTTTATCAAAAAAACTTTGGGTGAAGAATTCTCAGAAATCTTTGAAAGGGAGGAAATAGAAGTATATATAACGGAAGAAATTTTGGGAGAAATATCCAAAGTGCTGATGTATCCCAAGATCAACGAATTGTTAGAACTTTCTAGGGTGAGTGAAAGGGAAATACTTCAAAGAGTCGGTGAAATTTCTGTTTTAGTTAGACCCAAGTTAAAATTAAAAGTTATAGAAGAGGATTTGGAAGACAACAAGATTCTTGACTGTGCCTTACAGGCTAAAGCTGGTTTTGTTGTCAGTGGTGATAAACATTTGCTCAGACTTAAAAAATTTAGAAATATAAAAATTCTTACACCAAGGGAGTTTTTAGACATTTTCAAAAATAAGTTGTAAATTCTTATGGGCGGTTATCTGAAGAGTTTGTGGGGAAGCGCCAGAGAAGTGGATTTGAGAAAATCTTTACAAGCATAATCTAAACATTTTCAATCCTGTACTGCAGGCTCCCCATTGCCAATTTCTCCGCTTGTTCTATCTGAAGCAGAAAAGATTTCTTGTTCAATTCCTTGAATATGTCTTTTCCAGCTTTTTTGACTATTAAATCGTGAGAAGCTTTCTCTATCGCCACGATATCATTTCCAGCTAAGATTCCTATGTCATCCATCACGGGCTTTATCGGATGGTTGTAGCAGTCGCACTCTTTTGTCAGATTTTGCAAGAAACTGATGAAATAAACATTCTTGAATTTTGAGATCGCTGACTTTGCCGCTTCTGCTAATAGAAAATCAAAGATAGCCACTTTTGGTTTCAAAGCTTTCTGCGGACAAACGATCGTACAATTAGAACAGCCGTAGCATCCGTTAGTTGGTAGATTCGGTCTATTATTTTTCTTATCAAGATTGATTAAACCTTCCGGACAATTTTCAACACAAGTACCGCACAGAATGCAACCACCGACGTAAACTGGCTTGCTGGAGTCGTGGATGTTTGCCTTAGTTTTTTTGGTCATTGCACCCATTCCTAGATTCTTTATTGCTGCACCGACGCTCGAGCAGGAGTGACCTTTTACATGCGTTAGGACAAGAACTGATACCCTGCAGATCTCTTTTGGAATTTCATATTCTATTTTGCCTTTGACTGTTTCGTGCTTTTTATCGCCTATAACTATAGGGCAGCCGATGAAATCTTCTGTGAAGCCGTTCAGAGCAGCGACTTCAAGGTAGCCTTGCTTCTCGCTTCTCTTGCCTGGGTAGGAAACTGTTGTATCAAAAAGAAAAGGCTTGCAATTCATCTCCTTAAGCAAAGAAACTATTTTTTTCACGTCCTCTGCTTTCAAATGATTTTTGTTCCTCGGCTCACCCATGTGTAGTTTTATGGCAACTTTCTCGTTTTTGAAAGGCATTTCTTTTTTTATTCTTTCCAAAAAACTTTCATTCAAATTTTCAGAAAACAGAAGATTTGAAATATTCATAATCATATAATTACAGTACAGATATCTTTATATAATATGTAATTACCAATTAGTAATGATAATATGATATCCCGACGTGATTTGGATCTAGAGTTTGTTCTCCCTAATCTCAATGTCCTTTATCCTAAAATAAAGCCAGAAGACGTTCTACCAGAAAACACTCTGTTTATCGATAAGGTGGAAAAACTAAAGGATGTTGATATTGACAAAGTGGGTATGTTGTGTTTTGTTGACGGTATAGGGATAATCGTAGATAAAAAAGATGAAAAGCCTGTAACAATTCATATGCCCTCTGGGCAGAGCTGGATTAATGCTGAAAAGAAAATCTTTGACATCTACAATGTAAATCCTGAGCTTGGTGAATTAATCGCAAAAGAATTTTACGACAAATATAAGATAAAAGAAATTTATTATGATGAGTTTGGGATTAGCCCAGAAGTGGCTATAAATAATCAGCTTCTTTCTGATCCAACTTATGTTTTTCTAGCTAAAGAAGAGTCCGATAGACATTTGATGGAAAGATATGAAGAAATTGGAATCAGACGATCAGCACTTCTTGAACCGTTGCTTGATCCCTTTCCTTCAAAGATATCACAAGACGAAGGAGAGAAAGATAAAACAAAACTGATAAATATTTTCAAAAATGTAGCAGATGTGGAATTTGTTGAAAACGGCAATAGTCTGACTGTATATGACACTGCATCATATGAAGGTGTGAATGAAGAGGACTTTGAAAATGGAAAGTATAAAGCATGGGAGCTCATTCACCAAGATCCGAAAAGTGTCCTTGTGGTAAAAAACTCAAGAGTTGCATTGAGAAACATAGATTGGCTAAAGAGGTCGTACAAGGAAGCAGTAAAAGAATTTGAAAAAGAAACTGGGAAAGAGGCACCGAGATTAAAATTATTTGATCGTTTGGATTACATTAAAGACGCAATTAAAAAAGGAAACTACATCACCACAGAACAGGATGAAAAAACAAAAGATTTAGACAAAGAGTCAATCGAACTCCAAACACAAATATTGACTCATCAGCTTTTGCAGTATGTCAAGGACACACCTCTGGAGGAAAAGAAAAGACTGATCTTCAAATCTTACTCTGTCCCCGCTGACGCAATGGAGAATTTTGTCAGTATGGGCATTCGTTTGACAGAAATATATAATGAAGCAATCTTGAAGAATGCACTGGGCAGATCTGAGAAGTCTTTGGAGAATCTGGAAGATGGTTATGAATTAGAAAAATTCAAAATGCTGAAAAAAATATTTGAAAAGATAAGTGGGTGGAGCAGAAGAAGGAAAATTGGAGTGGCGTTGGCTGCTATACTTGGTGTAGCGGGGGTAGCGTATGCTATATCGGATTACCTGTATAAAGAAGACCTTAGAAAAAGAGATTCTGATAAAGATGGTATAAATGACCTCAGAGAGATGGAACTTGGGACGGATCCGAATAAACCAACTTTGATGTGGGATTTAAATGAAGTGGAAAATAGCATTGGGAAGCTAGTACCGTTGCTTTCTAAGGTTAGAAGTGATTATTCGAACATTGATCTTTATGGAGGTAGTGATTTATTGCAACTTACATCCTCTTTAAAAACAAATGTACCAACATTTGCAGACAATAATTGGAATTCTTTGAATGCAACATCCAATTATAGAAATACACAAACGACTTTATTGGATCGATTTGGAAATTTAACTAATCCAAGTTTAAGCGAAGATTCGAGATTAGCATTGATAAGAAAATGGAATGAATCTCATTCAACATTGGATACTAGTAATGATGATTTTGGCAAAAACACTGTCTATTGGTTCATAAAGGAGGGTATGAAAAATGAGATTAAGGCTTATGATGATTATTTGAATTCAAGTCATCTCCAAGCTTGCTACGTTCTTTCCAAAGAAGGGATTGGTGCCGCTGATAGGGTTAAAAGTATTTTGAGTTGTGGTGAGTTGGTTTATAAAAATGTTTTGGCTGATTGTAAACTAATAGAAAAATGTATTTCATTTTCAAATGAGAGTTTGTTTATTCCTGGGTATGTTGATCTTCTTGAGCTTAAAAATGTAAGCAATGAGCTTTTAAGACAGTTGGGAATTCAATTGAATCCTGGAGAATCAGTAAATTATCTGAAATATACCCTTCCTTTCAGCAGATGGCCCGATGTGGAGTTGAAAGACAGAGTAACCCTTAACAACATTCTTGACAAACTTGATAAAGAATCCAGAGACAGATTCATTCAAATTTTGGATGGCGTATCCTCAAAATATGGTCCTGCTCAATTGAGTCATTTGCTTGACAAGCTTGTGGGTTATGAAGATCAGTTTGCAGGACTGATAAGCGGAAATGGTAACACGGATATAAAAGATTTTTCTTCGCTTGCTCACATTGCTAGTGATAGGGTTTCTATACTTCATAAAGGTGGTATGGCTGATAAGTTTTATGAAAAGGTTTATACAGTTTTGCCTTCTAACTATAGAGAACTTTCTAACATAGAACTTACTGATAGTATGAATTTACCAAAGTTTAAATATCCAACCTATGGTGGTGGTGTGACATCAATCCATGATGCTTGGGAAAAACAAATGGCAGACTGTACAGGCTATACAATAATTTATAACGATGTGATGTCACTCGCTGGGAGAAAAGCTTATACGGTAATGTGGTTTGGGCCTGGACCAAATAGTAGATCTCATCTTTCTTCTTTGTTTAAAGAAGGTGAAATTTTATATTACTATGATGCCCTCAATAGAATTGGTCCTCTTAATTTTGAGTCATATATGGGGGATGAAAAAAATGGTGGTTATAACCTTACACTTACTGTTTCTTATCCGTTTTTAGGCGGATGTGTTATTTGGAGGGTTTATAACACTTTTGATGGTCTCCTGGAAGAAAGAGAGATTCCTTAGACATTTATAAATATTATATATTTAATAGAAAATTTAATTATTATTTAATGTCTAACAAGAATCTTTTCTTAATTCTCGTGATAGTTACCTTACTAGTAGTTTCATTATATCTTTACTCCAAACTCTCTGAACAGTTTGAAAAGCAAAAACAGTTCAAATTCATCGATGATTGCGAGACAGAATTGCTTAATGACTATAGAACTTGGGTGATGTGTTGTGAAAGCGACGGCAAGATTTATCTTTGTAACAGCAAAACTAGGTTTAAACCTGGAGAATATATAGTAATCCATGCAAACCTTCAGAAGCTTAACGTATATTTTGATTCCTATTATGCATGTGGTTCAAGTGACATAATAGAAAAAGAATATCCTGAAAAATATGGAAACAATACTATGTTCTCTGACCAAAATTTTGGGTGCAGCAAGGAATTGTTACGAGCTGAATATCATCATTTAACAGTATCAGGATATGTTCCTGATAAGGATGAATTTACTTTATTGGAAGTCAGAATATTTCCATCCGGGAGTTATCAATCGAAAGAAGATTTTATACAAAATATTAACAAAAGTATATTAGTATTATCCTTAAAGGGTGGTGTTGGTGGATAAAATTGCCAAAATCATTTTTACAGTTTTAATATTTTCAATTATTTTTTCAGCTAATGTCATATCTGTACTAGGAGTTGTGATCGAGGGTGGAACATGCACCGCAACATCCTGTTCATGTAATTGTGGTAGTTGTGGAACGTGTTCTGGGACTAGAATAGCAATTAATTGCGTAGTTGTTGGTTGTACAAAAAATTGTGGTAGCTGCTCATCGGGATACACATGCCAAAATCATAATTGTGTAAAGGTCACTACTACAACTACCAAACCATCAACGACCACGACAAAACCAACAACAACTACCACAATTCCATCATGTCCAGGCTGTTGTAATTATAACGCGCTGCATGATGACTGTTTTCCTTCAAACAGCAAATGTTCTGGAGGACAAACATGTAATGCCAATTGTCAATGTATTGTAGTTACAACAACTACAACACCTCCAACCACGACCACAACAACTATACCAACAACAACTACCACAATTCCATCATGCCCAGGTACATGTAGGACAGGAAACATATGTTTAAGTGGAGAGACAAGTATTGGTCAAGATGGGTGTGGAACAAGTCAATTATGTTGTAAGCCATCGACATCTACAACTACTACGACATCCACGACAACTACCACAACCATAGAATATTGTTGTTGTTGTGGTATGTATGGGTGTAGTTGTAGCATTAAAAGTGCTTGTATAGCTGCTGGTTATGGATGTAGTGGGGGATGTCCATGCCTAACTACAACCACGACAACAACCACCACTACATCAACAACGACTACAACTGTACCACTGGGACAATGTCCAAGTGGCTATACCTGTAAATGTGGTAGCTGTGGAACAGGTGAGATAATTGATGGTAGTTGTTCTCTTTCTGGATGTGGTCCTCAGTCTCAAGGAGTTTGTTGTAAACCAGTGGTATGTGGGGATAATTATTGTGCACCGGGCGTTGAAGATTGTCATAATTGTCCAAATGATTGTACTTGTCCTGGAGGTAGTTGTGATTATTACATACGTGCTGGTGGTTGGCGATGTATAGCTTGTGGGACTAATGGTTGTACACCAGGAGTTGAAACTTGTGAAAATTGCCCAGGTGATTGTCCTTGTCCTGCTGATACACCAATATGCGCTCAGTTAGGTATTTGTATGGCACGAAATGTGTGTGGGAATACTATTTGTGAGTCTGGAGAAAATACTATCAGCTGTCCAGCAGATTGTATACTCATGGCTTCTTGTGGAAATGGTAACTGTGATTCAAATGAGAATTGTTACACCTGCCCGACGGATTGTTCAGATCAATGTACACCACCACAATATTGTTATTGGGGCGAGTGCAGAGGAACTACAACAACGACTACAACAACTCTGCCACTAATCGAATGTCAACCAGGTGCTTCTGGCCAATGTACAAGTACACAGGGTTGTACACATACAATAATATGTAAAGATGATTATACATGGCCTTCATGTCCACAAGATGCATGTACACCTGGCTCAACTCAATCTTGTCCTGGAGGAACACAAACATGTCAAAGCAATTGTCAATGGGGTAGTTGTGTGACAACTACAACAACTAAGCCACCAACTCCTACAACGACAACCACTACAACTCTTCCGTCAGGTTGTGGAAACGGTATATGTGAGTTTTCAAGAAGCGAGAATCAAGTCAATTGCCCTTCAGATTGCACAACAACTTTCCAATTATACAGCGGTACTACACTCATTCTTCCTTCAACTTACCTCAAGCCAAACCAAGTGATAACAGTGATTTTAAGTTTTAATGATTCAAGATACAACTCGACCCAAGGCTTCAATTTAATGTTAAATGCTACAATCGACGATCAAATAATCTGGAGCGAGACTAACGGCTGCAAGGCTTGTGGGAAGAAACTGAATGAGATGGGCTGCAGTGATTGCGGAATGAGTGGAAAGATGGGGGGGACAGGAAATCACTGGTATGGTCAAAACTATGGATACGAGGTAGATGCTTACATGGAAAACGGCTATGGGAGAATGAAGTTCAACGCAACCCTTCCGAGCACGATCACATCGGGCCAGCACACGCTCAAGGTCACTCCTATAATCTTCAGCCTTCCGATAACTCTGAGAGCGGCCGAAGTTCAGATCAGCATCGCAGACGGCCTCTACACATTTGTGCTGATTGTCAAAAACATTTTCAACAGGTTGACAGGCTTGATAATCTATCCGTTGCCCTAAACCATTTTTAGACGAAAGATGAAGTTTAATATATGAAAATCTTGCCTGCGATTCTGTTTTTTGTTTTAACTGCCACTTTGTTTTTTTCATTTTTTACTGTTGATGCTTATGTTCAATTGCAGCCCGGCATAGCTCAATTCACAGTATCTGCAATCTTCTTAATTAACACAACACCTGACGGGCAAATGCTCAGCCTCACAGGAAACCTCACATATCTCAACACTTATTGGGAAGCTTATTACTGGGACGGGTCTCAAAAGGACATAGGAGCTGTCTGCTTCTTGAATTGCGATGAGAGGTACAACACAACTTGCCCGCCTCCATGGAACTGCACCTGTTCTGCCGTTCAGAACTGCAGCACATTAACATCACCTGGAAAAGGAGTTTGTTCTATTTTGTCACCAAACTACAATCTTCCGTTGACCAAGATAAATTTTGTCGGCTGCAGAATCTACGATCCTCTAAATCCAAGCACAGTGAGTGGGAATCTCAACAAAACTTTCACTCCAGTCAATTTCTCTGCCTGGTTCTCTGACTACTCCTCGATGGTTGGAGAGGAATTTAACTTTCCAGTAAACATAAAGAATCAAGGCCTGTTCACAGATACTTATCAGGTGAATGCTTGGTCAAACAAGCCAGATGTTGTTAGAATCAATCCGCAGACTCAGTTATTTTCCGTCCAGCTTCACGGGGATTCCTTTGAGCCGCACAGCTGGCAGCAATTGGGCCCTGAGACAAGGCAAACATACATCAAAGTCACTTTGCTCGATGCAAGCGCAACTCAGACAAACCTTTGTGTCAACGTTACCTCATTATTGGGTCAATCCGACCAGCAGTCTTGTAAGCAGCTCAAGTCCCAGTTCAAGAATTTGCCTGAGCTGAGTCTGTTTGAATTGCTATTGATAGCGCTGATAGCATCAGCTTTTATTTTTAAACTCAAAACAAAATCTTAAAGGGTCCATAGTCTAACGGCTAGGACGCCACCCTTACAATAATTATTTGAAAGGTGGAGACGAGAGTTCAACTCTCTCTGGACCCACTAAATTTTTATTTCCAAGATAAAAAAATTGAATATGGAGATTGCAGAAGCTTACGGAAGAGCGGTCAATCTTGCCCAAACAAAAGGCGTGGCAAGTTCTCTTCAGTCCTTAGAACTGTCAACTGATAAGATTGAAAATCTGGTTAGGAAAAGGAAATTCTTGATAAATGGTAAAAATTTTGATATAGTTATCGATAAGAAGGACAAGCTGAACCAGCTAAATCTTTACCTGACTGAAAGGAAGTGGAGCAAGAAGTTGCTTGCAAGTTTGAAGAAGTCTTCTGATTTTAAATCCATGGTGATTTATCTTGGCCGTATACCAGTCTTGAAAAAAGTTTACGAGTTGAGACTTGGTGCTTTTGGAATATCAAGCTCTAATCTAGTTAAAGCTGTCATCAAGTTCAAGAAATAGATTCTGCTAATTTCTCTGGCAGTTTTTCTCTGTTTTTTGGAGTAACCTCGATGATATCACCGTATTCCTTGAATAAATCGATAAAATTTCTATGCACAACAGCAATCAGTGTTTTGTCAATAAGCATCAGCATTGCCAATTTGTTTTTGAAATTCTCGCTGAAAAATTCCATTTTTCCAATCTCATCAATGGAAATAATATCACAATTTTCCAGAGCAAAATCTATAGCTTTTAGAGCAATTTTTTCAAAAGCACCAACATCAATTCCATACTTTCCAAGCTTGGGCTCAATTTTGAAATCAACGCTTGCAAAAACTTCCATCTCGTTCGAGAAAACATTCTTTACATAAAAACCAACTCTTTGTTTGTTTTCAATGATTTCCGGTGTGATGAAGCCGCCGACATTCACTCCTTTTTTCTTCAGCAATTCAATAGTTTTGATCAAAACTGTTGATTTTCCTGAGCCTGCTTTACCTGTCAAAAAGATTTTCATAATTCTACTATTGATTTCCTTTTTTATAATTCATCGGAAACAGCGGAAATGAGGTTGGCAAAGTTGGATATATTCTTATTGACAATTTTTTCGTATGTTAGATTTAACTAGAATTGAACTCACAAAAAAAGATATCGAAAAAGGAATTGTTTTACCCACAGTAATTAGTGAAGATTTAGCTTATTTATCGGGTTTTTTAGCCGGTGATGGTAGTTTTAATTTTAGAACTAAAAAACATGAATATTCAATAAAAGCAGTTGGAAATCCTAAAGATGAAATAGATTTTTATAACGAAATCATAATTCCATTATTTAAAAAATTATTTAACATTGGAATTAAACCGAGATTTTATGATGGTGATACAACATATGGAATTAGAATTTATTCAAAAAGTATTTTTATGTTTTTCACTAAAATAATTGGAATACAACTCGGTTACAAATCTAAAAAAATAAGTATACCAGAAATTTTTAAAAATAATGAAAAGTTAATTATGAGTTTTATTGAGGGATTTGCTGATGCAGATTTTTGCTTTACTTTAAAAAAGCGTTATAAAAAGGAATTCTATTATCCGTGTATAGAGGGTGAATCTGCTAGCAAAAAGATAATTGATGATATTGCCTTTTATCTGGATAAATTTGGATTCAAATTTACTAAATGTAAAATTGTGAGATTCGATAAACGAGTAAATAAATCTATAACAACATTTAGAATTGATTTGAATGGTTATCTTCAACTTTTCATTTGGATGATGACTATAGGATTTAGGAATTTGAAATATATTAGAAAATTAGAAGAGTGGAGAAAAAATTCATCAAATAATAAAAAAATATCGAATGCATTAAAAATTTTAGTAAAATCTAGTAATAATTAAGAAAACAGTTTAGCGGGGCGTGGAATATCAGGGTTTAACCCTTTTGAACCTTATCCAAGATGTGGCTTCTCACCAACATCTTTACGGACCTTCGGGTCTCCCAGAGCAGTTATGAGCCATTCGTGGCATAAAAGCCTCGACGAGCACTCCAGGCTGCTCCACCCCGCTGTTATTCTATTTTAGCTCTGGGTAATTTAAACTTAAGTTCTTTCACTCACTCCTTGAGTTCAAAATCTAAATACCAGTTGATTTTCCAGCTATTTCTCATGAAGCAATTGACTGAACTAAGTTTAGAACTTTACGAGGTGATTAGATGGGAGAGAAAAGTTGGATCGATAGATTAGTCTCGCTTGCAGCCAAGACTGGCGGCGCTGGAATTGGAGCAACAATTGGTATGTACGGCTCTGTTCCGTATGCGATTGGAAAGGAAGTATCCAGCATCATCTTGAGCAACCAAATCTATCCTCTTCAGAATCTTGCTTTGGAATCACTTGCATTGGTCGGAAGTTGCGCGTTGCTTGGCAGAGCAGCGGTGTGGTACTTTTCAAAATATTTCAAATAGGAGGTGAATAGATGGTGAGATTGAGTGATATCGAAATAGGAACTAAAGATGTTGTCGTCGCTCTGCTCTCTGCAGCTGCTGGATACTACATGCGCAAGCCTATAGAGGAAAAGAAAAGGGAGGAAAAATTGCGCGATGCAGAGCTTTTCGGAAGAACTGCTGCGCAGTATCTTGCTGAGGAAATGAAAAACAGGGGGGCTATAGGACCTGAGACTTACAAGGCCATAGATGAATTGACAGCGACATTGAAAGACGTGAAGGAAGAACTCAAGAATTACAGGGCAGAAAAATGACAGATGACGACGTAACGATAGGCCCTCTCATCTACGCAGTATCGAGAGGCCTGAGAACGTATAGGGAAGCTTACAGAGAAGCTGCGAGCGCCTACAAAAATCTGACAGGAAATGAGATTGAGTCTGGTGAAAATATCATAATGAAGATAATAGGCTCAGCGACAGGCGAGATAGAAAAATCTTCAGAGCTAGATGCAGAGAATTTTCTCAAGAATTATCAAAAATTTGAAACCCTGTTCTCCATCGCTAAAAAATTCCTGGGCTGAATTGAATGGATTATCTGTCGAGGATGATCGAATATTCAGACTTGTTGCACGGGCTAGAGATAAGCGGAGGAGAGCACCTGAAGGTGATTCTTGAAGAGCCATATTCTTACTTGAAAAGAGCTAAAGATACCCGAGTTAGGATATCCTCAGACGCGTTCTTGTCGAGTGAAGACAGGGAAAGAATGTTGGAAGAGATTAATGGCTATATTGAAAAAGTTGAAGGAAGTATTCCAAAAATTAAAGAAGACGACAGAAAAGATGATGGTCTTGGCATTCTACTACTTCTGGCAATGGCTGCACTTTACATAATGAAAGGTGACGAACATGATTTCACATCGGAAGCACTCGTTGCTTTTGGGGGCGAGCTTGAAAAAATTTTGGGCAAGTGATTTCATGCCATCTTCTTACATACACAAAAAAATATCCAAGATTTTGGTTGGAAAAGATTGCAAATTAACTCATAAAATCATAGACTATCCTGTGAGATTCCTTGGTAAAAAACATAGGATTCTTTTTCATGATCCTGTTTCAGCTCTGATGATTGGATTGATCTCGGATGGTTATACCGGCATGATATCCGGATTATTGCACTTAGCCACGGACAGGTGCTGCTCAAAATATAAAATTGTGGAAAAATTGGCTGAATATCTACTTTAATTTTACGGTCATGAAGTCGTATGCAACTCTTGTATTGTGAAAAATTTTCTTTGCTTCCTGTTCTATTTCTTTCGGATCAGTATATCTTCTGCTTATGTGTGTCAGAATCAGCTGCTTTACTTCTGCATCCTTTGCTATTTTTGCAGCCTGCTTGACGTCAGCGTGCCCCTTGCTCTCTTCCTCTTCAAGGAACGTACCATCATGGATAAGCAGGTCAGCATTCCTTGAGATTTCCAACATGTTATCGCACGGCTTTGTGTCACCAGAGTAAACAACTTTCAATCCAGATTTGATATTTGCAACATCCTCAATCTTAATCTGCTTTCCCCTGCATTCGGTCTTGCCAGTTTTTTTCAGTTTTTTCAGCCATGCCCCGCTCCTCAAACCAATCTCCTTAAGTTTTTTCGTGTCTATATTCCATCTATCTTTCTCCTGAAAGCAATAGGCAACCGATGGTATTGTATGAAGAACTGGAATCGAGAGGACTTGATATTCTTCTTCCTCGTCCAAAACCACAATCTTGTTTCCCTCGAAAGGAACATTTATTGCTTCAAGAGGAAACCTCAACCCAAAGTAGCCGAGATCTAAGATGTTTGACACAAACTTCTCAGCTTCTGGTCCAAAAATCTTCAACTCATCTTTTCTCTTTTCCAAGCTCATCGTCTGAATCAAAGGAATCAAACCAGCGAAATGATCGGCATGCCAGTGAGAAATAAAAATTTTGTTTATCTTCATGAAGCTTATTCCAGACTGCATCAACTGCTTCTGAGTTCCCTCACCACAGTCGAATAGTAAAGTGTCCTTTTCTTCACCAAAATACTCTAGAGCAATGGCCGCATGATTCCTTTCCTTGCTTGGGATTCCGGAAACTGTACCCAAAAAAGTTATTTCTATCATACCAAACTCTCCTTAGAAAAATATTTCTTGAGGAAAACTCCAAACTCCCTGTCTTTTCTAACAATCTCCATAATCTTATCGCTGTCTGTAATAATCTCGAATTTCTTTGCTATCTGTTCTGCGATATGGTTTGGGATTCCTTTTGCCTTCAGTATATTTGCATCCGCAGTCAAACTGTCCATGAGCTTTTCTCTGGTAGTCCTGAATCTCCTTTTGACTTCAACCACCCAATTGTTTCCTTCCACAAACGGCCCGTTAATCGCTATTTCCTTATATTTTTCAAGAAATCTTTTAGAATCATCAAAATCAAAAACTTCCGGTCCAACTTTTTTCTGTACAGCCGGCAGAGTCGAAACCTCCATCTCGAGCAGCGCTATAGCAAGATCCTTTTCGTTTGTGTAGCAATCTCTTCTCAAAACCTTGAATTCATATCTCGTCTCTTCTAAAATGTTTTGCAATCTCTCTGCAAACTTTCTCAGCTGAGGCCAGAGGACGTCAGAGACAATATTTGGAGGATTGAACTTGAGCAGAACCAACTCGGTCTCCCTGTTCAACAGATTGGTTATAAGCTCGTTCTCTGTTATAATTTCCGGTTGCTTGGCAAAAAACATTTCTTCTCTTGGGTTTGAAAAAAATTCACTTGCTAATTTCCTAAGTTTGAAGAAGTTCTCTGTGGATAAAGCTGCAGCAGTATTTCTTGTCTTGTCCGTCGGATCTATAAGAATCAAAACTTGTTTTGCGAATTCTTTTTTCAATTTTATATAATCTTTCTTGGTGTAAAAATTCTCCATGTCAATTATTTCGCCAGAATTCCACTTCTCAGCATGCTTTAAAACATTCAGGAAATTCTTGTATTTGATGATCAAAAGCTCGCAGACATAGCCTGAAAATCCCTCTGTCTTTGTATCCGCGCCATAAATCTTGTTTGCAGTTAGAAGCTGCTTGAGTACTCTGACTTCGTTAGAAAGTCTCATCGGCAAGTTCTTCTGCAGATACTTGACATGAAAAGGAGTTCTGTCTACAGCAGATTTTAGATGTTCTGTCGTCTTGACGTCAAAACAAGGAACTATGTCAATTCTTATATTATCAACTTTTCCGGAGACATATGGGTGTTGAGCATATTCGGTCTTGTAGCTTCCTCCCAATTTCTCGATTGTTTTCTTGCCAACATCGAGTCCTCTTTTTTCCAATTGCTTTGTTGTTATAGCAGGTGGAAACAGAATGAAGACATCAAACTCCATTTTCCCAGGCAGCCATGTTTCTCTGGTTATGCTGCCGGCTATCATTGGCTTTGCTTTAAACTTCCTCGCTTCCTTCTTTGCAGAAGCCATCACCTTCCTTGCAATCGACTTCAGCTTCCTGTTTTCCTCGGCAGAAGGCTTGGTTTTCTTCAAAACTTCCCTCAAAACTTTAGAATAATTTTTCACCATAATTAACAATATGCTCATCTGAAAAATAAATACAGGGATTAATAGCTGGCATGACAAATATCTTACAAACTGTTGGAATATGCTTAAAAGGAAGTTTCCTATTTAATAGGAAATTATTCACTACTCTAAGATAGTAAAGCTTATATAGTAGCACTACTAAATAGTAACATATGAACGGAAAAGATAGAGACAACGCAAGATTCTTTGAAGAGCAGCTATTCGAAGCAAAGCAAGCCCTTTTCGCAGCTACGACAATCAAACAAGCTAGGTTTTTGCAGAACAAGATAAAATATCTTAATGAGAAAGTGAACGGATCGGAAAAATAAATTTGATTTGGATGCTTGCTTCCTATATTTTGCAGCACAAAAAAGCTTATTAATATTCTAAACAAATTTTGGTATGGGCCTTAAGTTTAAAGAAAATAAAAACTTTTTCTCAAATCGATACCGGAACCAACCTCCTCCATATTTTTATTAAAAATAGCCCCGGCCAGATTCGAACTGGTGTGTTCAGGTCCAGAGCCTGACATCCTTGACCGCTAGATGACGGGGCTGTGTTACATATTTAAATTTGATTAATAAATTTAATTAAGATGAAGATGGTCGGCGAGTGCCAAACACCACTTTGATTTTTCTATTCCAAATTCTAAAGATTTAATTGATAGTGGAATGAATCTGATTGCATACCTTAAAAACAATGGTGTTTGGTTTAAGTTTATAGAAAAAAACGAAACTGTGCATACTGTCGATGCTGCAGCTGCCACTGGCATACCATTAGAGAGAGTGACAAAATCCTTAGTTTTTGTTGATGAAGATAAGAATCCGATCCTCGTAATCATTCTTGGTAATTGTATTGTAAATAAAGGAAGGTTGAAAAGTATACTGGCTATAAAAAATATTGAGTTGGTTCCATTCGATCAAGCAGAAAAATATTCTGGCTATGAGCCCGGCGCAACCCCACCTGTCTGCCATAAAAATATTTCAAAAGTTGTTATGGATCAAAAAATTATGTTATATCCTACTGTATATGGTGGTGGTGGATCGAGAAAAAAATTAATTGAATTAAAGCCTGAAGACATACAAAAACTAAATAATGCTATAGTTGCTGATATTGCTGAGGTGAAGAAATGAAAATACTGCAAACCCATTCGGATTGGATAGAATACGAACCTGTTCAGAAGGAAATAGCTCTTGCTGAGGAAGCGGAGAAAAAAACTTACAAGCTGAATGATGTGTTGGTTCTTTTCACTGCAGTCGAGGCTGGTGATGATGAAAATATTGGCAAGATGGCTATAGACGAAGTGAAAGAGTTTTTGAAAAACTTGAAAGTAAACAGAATTCTGATATATCCTTTTGTCCACCTGAGTAACAATCCTGCAAAACCAAATGATGCTTTGAGAGTTCTGAAAACAATGGAAGAACATGCAAAAGAATTGAAGATTGAGACTTACAGGGCGCCATTTGGATGGAACAAGAGAATTACAAATGCGGTCAAAGGACATCCTTTGGCTGAACAGTCAAAAGTATTTGGCGCCGGTAAAGCTAGAAAAAAAGAAGAACAAGAAGTTAAAAAAGAAAAATTCCATCGTTTTGCAGCTATTGATGTTGATGGGAGAGAATATGAATTTAACCAAATGAATTGGGAAGATTGTAAAATTTTCTCAAAGAAGGGAAAAAGATATGAATACTTAAAAATTTTTATTAGAAACGAATTGGAGGGAAACCCACCAAAAGAAAAACAACCAAAGCACATAGAGCTAATGCGAAAACTTGAGTTGATAGATTATTGTCCTGAAAGTGACGTTGGAAATATGAAATGGTATCCAAATGGGATACTGATAAAAGACCTGATCATGGATTATGCCCTCAACAAAATTGCTATACCTTGGGGCGCTATGAAAATTCAAAATCCTTTGTTATACAGAACAGATCTGCCTGAGATACAGAGATTACAGGGAGAATTTCATGAAAGAGATTATGAAGTTGAGGGAGAGGTCCCTCTGGTTTTGAGATTTGCAAGTGATCCAGGTGTATTTCCCTTTGTTCAAAAACTCTGTTTCACTTACAAAAATATGCCTGTAAAAGTTTATGAAGAGGCCATATGTTTCAGAAAAGAACAGAAGGGTGAATTAGCAGGACTGATGAGGGTTAGAAATTTTTGGATGACTGACCAACATGCTTTTTGTTCTGAGGAGAAACAAGCAATGAAAGTTTATGAGGAACTTTCCATCCTATTCGCAAAGTTGATGAATGAAACAATAGCAAGAGAACATTGGACCCTAGGATTTGAGATAGTGGAAGAATTTTATGAAAAATATAAAGAATTCTTCAAAAAAATTATAAAAAGAATTCAAGTTCCAGCATTCTTCAAACTCATGAAAGAGATGACACATTACTATGCTTTCAAAAATGAATTCCAAACTATATTTCCAGATGGTAATAATCTACAAATTTCAACAGTGCAATGGGATGTTAAAAATGGTGAGAGATTTAACATCAGATTTGTGGATAAGAATGGGAAAAAAATTCCTGTTCCGTACATAATTCATGCTTCGTCCTTCGGTAGCATAGAAAGGGCTATGGCAGCAATACTTGAAACTGCAGCATGGATGGAAAGGGAAAAAAAAGCACCAATGTTACCACTTTGGCTTTCTCCGGAACAAGTGAGATTGATCCCAGTTAGTTCTGAGAAACACTTGAAAAAATGTAATGAAATTGCTGAAATTTTGGAAAGTGAAAAAATTAGAGTTGGTATTGATGATAGAGATTCGACTGTGCCAAAAAAAGTTTTTGAAGCCAAAAGAAACTGGGTACCTTTCATCATCGTGATAGGTGATAAAGAATTGAAATCCAAAAAATTGCCAGTTGTTTTGAGAGAAAAATCTTCTGTTAAAAAAGAAGTTAGAAAAGACTTTAGTTTGAAAGAATTCATTAAAAAGTTGAAAGAAAAAACTTTTGGTATGCCATTTAGACCTTTGTATATACCAAGAGAAATGTCAAAGAGAGTTATATTTGTTCCATGGGGTGCTGGAATTTAGTTTAGCTAACTGGTTTTGAATGTTGCCAGACTAACTTGAACAATGGTGAAAAGACATTTCCTGATGCATGCTCGCTCTTGCTCCAGAGTGCCATGTCTTGAGTTGAATGGACTTTTGCGTCTGTCAGTGAAAGAACAAACTGTTTGTCATCAACAACGCAAAATCTTCCTGCAAGATCCACATCTTTCTCATCCAAATTCCTTATCTCTGCTATGGTGCTCAATGTTTTGACGGCGTCATTTGATTTTTCTTTTCCTGTTGTCGCAATCCTTATGTTAACTCCTTTCTCTTTCGCTTTCCTCAGAACATCCAAGTGGTTTGTCGTGAGCTCAACAAGGCCCTCTGGTGTCGTTACAATTGCTATCTGCTTGTTAGCATCTTTGATCATTGAGCTAAACTGTTGTTGGAGTATGTATCTTCCTTTCAGCGCTCCTGTCATGTCTTCTGAGGAAATAAGTTTCATTCCATGAGTAAAAATGTCACTCAGTTCTTTCATAATTGGACTTGTCTTCAATTCATCAATCCTTTCCAACATCGTTCTTATGTCTTCTTCCAATTTTGATTTTGCTTTTTCCAAAGCCTCTTCAGGAGAAATCGCTACATATTTCAGCGGCTTAGCTGATTGAACTACAACAAATCCTTTTTCAGCCAGGCTCTGCAAAACATCATATGTTCTTGACCTAGGAACGCTTGCTATGCTAGAAAGTTCGCCTGCAGTGCTTGTTCCTCTCGCTAGAAGAGCGACCCAAAGTCTTCTTTCATACAAATTCAGACCAATTCCTTTGAGCGCGTCCATTGTTTTAACAGATGCGAGCATCAAAATACCTCTGTTTTAACTATTCAGTGATTTAATATTTAAGGTTTTATATATTACTGTGCAGTTAAAAAACATTTAAAGATTTATTGATTAATGATTCGTATCAAAACTTTTCCATATATGTAGAAAAAAAATTATCCTTCTCTTCCTTGACTCTCGAAAAGGGATTTTACTCTCTCTATTGCATCAGCATCATCAGCAGATTTGTCTATGCTGCGGTCCCTTAAAAACCTTGGAAACCTCAGTGCAAATCCAGACTCGTAGTTTGGCGATCTCTGTATCTCCTGATAGCCCACTTCAATCACAATTTTTGGCTTGACTTTAACATTTTTTCCTTTTTCCTCCATTATCAATGGCTTCAGCATCTCTGTCATCTGCTTGTATTCTTCCTCGCTCAAGCCAGTGGACATCATTCCACATCTCAGAAATTTTCCTGTGTCAGGGTCCCTGCATGCAAGCTCAAAACTAGTGAGCCACTTGGCTCTTGTGCCTTCTCCCCATGTTGCACCAACTATCAGTAGGTCCAAAGTCTCCATTATTGGCTTTATCTTGTAGAGGGTGTTGACATGTCTGCCAAATATGTATGGTGAATCCAAAACTTTCAACATCAGTCCCTCTTGTTTTGCATTCAAAGCTCTTTTGTAAAATTTTTCAGCCTCCTTTATGTTGTCTGTTATAATCTGCTCAGTAAGCTGGAATTTACTTGGAATCGTGTTTGTAATTTCTTCCAAGATTTTTCTTCTTTCAATAAATGATTTGTCAAAAAGAATCTTTCCGTTAAGATAAACAACATCAAAAAGATTTAACTGCACAGGAATTTCTTTCACCATCTTCTCTATGTCATATTTCCTGTGAATCCTCTGTGAAAGAACCTGAAAAGGAAGTGGTAGTTTAGTTCTTGGGTTTATCGCCAAAGCCTCCCCCTCAACTATGCATTCTTTTGCTTTAAGACTCTTCCTGCAAAATTCGACCAAATCAGGAAACTGCTTCGTCACGTCTTCAAGCCTTCTTGTGTAAATCCAAATCTGCTCCCCTTTCTTATGGATTTCCGCGTGCATCCCATCGTATTTGAATTCTGCTGCAATCTTTCCAAAATCTTTAATAATTTCTTCAATACTTTCCGCCTTCTCTCCAAGCATCACCTGTATTGGTTTGCCGATTTGAATCCTAGCTTTCTTCAAACCCTCAACGCCTTTCTCTTTTGCAATTCTCGCGATTTCTCCAAAATCAGAAGCAATATTCCAAGCATAGTCCACGGCCTCTGTGGCTTTAGTCTTTTCTTCCTTGCTCGTTTTCTCCTTCACAAGAAATGCTTGGACGATTGCATCTCTAATCAAGCCTTCGGCAACACCAACTCTCAATTCCCCCAAAATTGTTCTCACAATGTATCTTGCTTCCTTTGGTTTTGCTGAAACAAGAAGCTCGGCGATCAAATTCAACTTTTTCTCCTGAGAGCCTTTACCTGTCACAATCGCAAGTTTTTTTAGATTCTCAAAAATGAAATCAACCGTCAATTTTTTCTTCATTAGTGTTGCTTGTTTTCTCGATTTTATGCACTCTTCTGTAACTAGGCCAAGGTCGCCAATCTTTGCAAACTTTGTTTCAATCTCATTTGGTTTAAAGCCGGATGCTTTAGCAATTGCTCTCATCGTCATTTGCGTTGCTATTCCTAGTTCCATTTGTGCGAATTTCGGATAAACAATGCCCTGAACAAGCAAGACAATTTTTGGCAATTCCTCTGCTGGGTTTTTCTTGAAAAATTCGGCGAGAATCTCTGTTTTTTTCAGTTTTGAAGAGACTGCTTCCAGTTTTTCGTAGTAGTCTGACAAGATAGAATAGTCCATACAATCAACATTTATTTTGTTCTAACTTTATACTTATGTTTAATGGTAATAAGAAACTGGACATATGGCTTGTGTGAAGATTGCTTGAAAAATTCACATGAAAAGATTAAGATGGAAAAAATGATTTTTTCTGCGGATATTGGTGGCAAGACGGAAGAGATGTGGTGCTGTCCGCTGTGTGGGGCGACCAAAAGACTTTAATTTTTGAAATAAAAAGTCTTAATAGAGAGAATGAACATTTTTGATGCAATTGTCAGTAGGAAAAGTGTCGTGGATTTCAAAAAGGATACTGTTGACGACAAACTTATTGGCGTGATGCTGCACATGGCAACATATGCTCATTCTGCAGGCGATATGCAAGAGTGGAATTTTTTGGTTGTCAGGGATGATGAGAGGAAAAAGAAATTGTATGATGCTGCTCTCGAACATCCGCTTGTAAAAAAAGCTCCTGTCATCATAGTTGTTTGTGCTGACTTGGAAAAAGCAAGCTTGAGATATCAAAAGAGGGGAGAGGTTTTTTATTCCGTTCAAGATACTGCAGCTGCAGTGATGCTTATGTTGGTAACTGCGAACGCCCTTGGTCTGGGAGGTGTCTGGATTGGGTCATTTGATGAGGAAAGAGTGAAGGATATATTGTTTTTGCCAGCTAAGTTTAGACCAGTTGCCATGATTGCTGTTGGTTATACTTCTGCAGACGAGGAGAGAAGAGAAAGAATTCCTTTTGACAATTTGACTTGGTACAATGCTTATGGAAAGAAGTATGATTTGTCCTATATTTTCCAGCCTGGGGCAAAAAAGAAGGTTGATATCAAGCCAATCGGCAACATGATAGAGGATTTAGTCAAAAAAATGAGAAAAGAAAGCAAGAAATGAAATTTAATTTATTTAAAAGTCAATTTAATATATGGTGAGCTTAGTTGAAGGGTAAAATTTGTATTATTTTCTTCGTTATCTTCTCTCTTCTACTGGTCAAATCGTCTCTGGCTGCAGGAGAAATAGAGCTTTCGCTCAATGTGAAGAGTTTGACAATCTATACTGGTGAAACTGGAACCGCTGAGATAACTGTGAAGAACAATCAGGCCTCTCAAGACACATTATCTGTCTCTGTTTTTCCTCAATATATTTATGGCATAATACCTACTCTTGAAAAATACAGTTTGACTATTGAACCCAAAGCTACAACAACATTCAAAATTTATTTCAATGTTCCCGAATGCTCTGAAGAAGCATCCACTTCATTCACAATAACAGTTAATTCCCAGAAGAATACGAATGTGGAGGAATCAAAGACAATAATATTATACACTATCAGAAAATACGGTGTATGTATTTCTGACCTTAAGCTCGACAAGTACATAGTTAATCCTGGTGAGGATGTTTCCATCGAAACATCTCTTTCAAATCCAGCAGTTGGTCTGTCACTGCCAGTCAGGCTTGAAACCAATGTAGTCAAAGATATTGAAATTGTAAAGACTTTCAGTGATTCTGTTGAAAGCATTGAGGGGAAGAGCAGCAAAACGATCAAACATGTTTTTTCTGTTAACAAGTATGAGAAGCCTGGCTTCTACAAAGTTGAAGTTATCATGAAAGATCGCTTTGGTTCTGCTGTTGGTTCCAAAAAAACACAGTTCAGAATCCCGGTTTTGAATGCAAGTGAAAATTCAAACTATCTGCTGATAAAAAAAGGTATGAAATTTGGCCTGTTAGCACAGACTGTGGAGATAAACGTGAAGAATGATGGAAATGTTCAGATTAATAGCTTCTATGTGTCTGAGAGCATTCCAATTTTCATGAAGATTTTCTTATTCCCGAAAAAAGAGCCAGTCTCTGAAGAAACAAAGGATAATAGAATTATTTACTCGTGGCTTGTACCGTCATTAGCCCCAGGCGAGAGCTACATGATATCATATGAAATCAGCACTTGGAATGCTGTCCTGATCATTACTGTTTTGGCAATAACAGTGTTTTATGTTTTCAATTACGCTTTTGCTATAAGCGTTGTGAAAACGCACAGGCATTTTGGGCCTATAACAAAGGAAAAGGAAATAACTGTGATGCTTGAAGTTAGAAACAGGACAAGGAATGAAATAAGGGATGTCGTAGTGAGAGATTTTGTGCCTGCTGTCGCGATGGTTGTTGAAAAGTTTGATACGCTGAGACCAATGCTGAGGAAAGTTGGCAGTGGAACAGAAGTTGTGTGGAGGTTTGATGCCTTGGGTCCTGGAGATGAGAGGACACTGACTTACAGGATAAAGCCTGTCATGGAGATTATTGGGACATTGAAACTTCCAAAGGCATACGTAAGATTTATGGACAAGAGGAAAGAAGTGAAAAGAGTCCTGTCAAAAGGCGTGTATGTAAAGGCTGGATAAAATTTTTATTTATACTCATATCCTTTATTTTTATTAACCCGCCTTAGCTCAATGGTAGAGCAACCGGCTGTAGCTGAGTGCAATAGCACTTGGTGGTAGCAGTTGCTCGATAGAAACCGGTGGGTTGCTGGTTCGAATCCGGCAGGCGGGACTTTTTTCTCTTTTTTGGAGTGTTAATAAAATTTAAAAATACGAAACTAATAGTAGATAATGCCTCGGTCGTCTAGCGGTCTAGGATGCAAAATTTATGCACAAGCCTGTCACGCTTGAGACACGGGTTCAAATCCCGCCCGAGGCGCTTCGTGATTTAATGAAATTAGTAAGCGCCTGTTTGTTGGGAATAAACTGTAAATGGAATGGAAAAAGTAGATTTAACAAAAAAATAATTGCGTTGTCCAAAAAAGAAGCTCTCATTCCAGTCTGCCCGGAGCAACTCGGTGGATTGACAACACCAAGAAAACCTGCTGGTATTTATGGCGGTTTTGGTGAAGATGTTCTTGATGGGCGTGCAGGTGTAAAAGCTGCAAGAGATGGTGAAGATTTTACAAAATATTTTGTCAGGGGTGCAGAAGAGACTTTAAGAATAGCGAAACTATTTGGAGTTAAAGAGGTTATACTTAAGCAGGGAAGCCCTTCTTGTGGTTGTGGTAGGACTTGGCAACTTGATAAAAAACTAAGGAACCATCATGTGGAAGGCAATGGTGTAACAGCTGCATTGTTAAAAAGACATGGGATATACGTCAAGACCCAGGAAGACCTTTAAAAGTGTTACTACCATCAAATTTAAAAAGTTAAATATAGAAGATTATAAATTATATTGTTGGCGATCAAAGCGGAGGGGAAACATCTGTTCCCATTCGAACACAGAAATTAAGCTCTCCAGCGATCTGGACTGTACTTTGCGAAAGCAGGGGAATTCCAGGACGTTGCCAACACATTTATCCCGGTGTCGACTTGACCAGAAAAGTTTATATAAACCAACATTTCTCATATCTTAATCCGGTTGTTGCCTGTAGGGTGAGGAATTGAAAAAAATAGAGATTGAAAAACATCATATGGTTCCTAAGCACATCGTTTTGAATGATGTGGAAAAAAACGAGGTTTTGCAGAAGTATAAAATCTCCTTGAGGCAACTGCCAAGAATTTTATCAACAGACCCAGCAATAGCTGAGAAGAATCTCAATGTTGGTGATGTCGTAAAAATAATCAGGAAGAGCCTGGTTGCTGGTGAAACTATTTATTTCAGAGTTGTCGTCAAAGGATGATTGAATGAACACAAATTTCTTAACACTGTTAGATACCTTTGTGAAAGACAGGGGACTCGTCAGATTTCAAATAGATTCTTACAACGATTTTATCACAAGAAGGGTTCCAAAAGTTCTGAGTGAAATAAGCGTTATCAAGCCCCAGGTTCCAGAACTTGGTGAATTCAAAATAAAATTGGGGGAGTTTAAGATCGGAGATCCATCTGTCAAGGAAGCTGATGGTTCGATAAGACCAATAACACCCAGAGAGGCGAGGATAAGAAATCTCACTTATTCTGCTCCAATGTTCGTTGAGATGACACCGGTTCTTAATAACATTGAGAGCAACACAGTGGTTGTTAATTTTGGTGATATGCCAGTGATGGTAAAATCAAAAATTTGCCCACTTTCTAACATGAGCAGGGAAGAGCTGATAGCTATGGGCGAGGATCCTGATGATCCGGGGGGCTATTTTATCATCAATGGCACAGAGAGAATCCTTGTTTTGGTGGAAGAAATTGCTCAGAATAGAATAATCACTGAAAAAGTAGAATCAGGCAACGTGACAGAAGTGGCGAGAATACATTCTGAAAAAGATGGATATATTCAGAGACATCTACTTGAAAGGAAAGCGAATGGAAACATAACCATAAGCTTTGCGAATGTTGAGAAGCTGCCCGTTGCTATATTAATTAAGGCTCTTGGCTTGGAAACAGACAAAGAAATAGTCAATGTAGTCTCCTCTGATCCAGATATACAGGAAGAATTCTATACAAACCTCTATCAGATAGAGATAACTTCGAAAGAAGGGGGGTTTGATGAGATTGGAAAACACATAAAAATAGCGCAGAAAGAACATAGAAAGGACAGGGCGATCGTGCTTATTGACAGATACTTGCTGCCTCATTTGGGGCAAACACCTGATGCAAGAATTGACAAGGCAATGTTCCTTTGCAAAGCAATCGGAAAACTGATAAAGCTGCATTTGGGTAAAATTGAGGAAGATGATCTTGATCATTATTCGAACAAAAGATTGAAGCTCTCTGGTGATCTTTTGGAGATTCTGCTCAGATCAATATTGCTAGGGAAATGGGGATTGATAACAAGAATCACTTATAATTATCAAAAACTTGCAAAGAGGGGAAGGATTCCTCCGCTCCAAGCTATTATCGAATCAAATGTTTTAACAAACCAGCTTGTTTCTGCTTTAGCCATAGGAAGCTGGGTTGGGGGAAGAACTGGAGTGAGCCAAAGGCTTGAAAGGGGGAGTTTTATCAAAACAATTTCGCATATGAGAAATGTCCTTTCGCCATTAACTTCAACACAAGAACACTTCGGTGCAAGAGAATTGCATCCAACCCATTTCGGAAAACTGTGCACAAGCGAAACTCCTGAAGGAGCAACGATAGGACTGAGAAAATATCTTGCGATAATGTCTGAGGTCACAAGAGGACTGAATGAAAAAGAAGTGAAACCTTTCGCCTCGTATGTACAAAAAATGGTGGATTAAATGACAGATGTTTTTATCGATGGTAAATTCATAGGAACGACAAATGAGCCAGAGAAAATTGTAAATGAAATAAGGACGAAAAGGAGAACTGGCGTCATTTCGTCACAAGTGAACATTGCCTATCATGAACACTTGGGAGAAGTCAAAATTTTAACGGATGATGGGAGAGTGAGAAGACCGCTCATAGTCGTGGAAAATGGTAAGCCGAAACTGACTTCAGAGCACATACAAAAGTTGAAGACAGGTATGATAACATGGGAAGAACTTCTCAAAACTGGGGTTCTTGAATTTTTGGACGCAGAAGAAGAAGAAAATTGCTATATTGCTCTGAAAGAAGAAAATTTGACAACAGAGCATACTCACTTGGAAATCGATCCTGCTGTTATTCTTGGTTTATCGGCGTCATTCATCCCGTATGCTGAGTTCAACAGAGGTGACAGAGTCAATTATGGAGCAAAAATGGTTGGACAGTCCATAGGATTGTTCATAACAAATTATCTCAACAGGGTTGATACAAAGTCAAATGTGTTACTCTGTCCTCAAAAACCATTGGTTCAAACACATGCTCACAAAGTCATGGATTATGAGAAACATCCGAACGGAAACAATGTTATCATTGCCATCACGAGCACTCAAGGCTATAATGCAGAAGATGCAATAGTCATCAATTCTAGCTCTATTCAAAGAGGATTGTTCTGGTCGTTGATGTTCAGAACATATGATGCTGAGCAAAAAAGATACATGGGTGGACAGGAAGATGTCATCTGTATTCCAGAACCAGGTGTGAGGGGATATGCAGGAGCTGATGAATATAGTCATATGCCAGAAGACGGTATCATCAATCCTGAAACAAAAACAAATTCTGATGATATTTTAGTTGGAAGAGTCTCTCCTCTAAGATTTTTGGGAGCAATGGATAGTTTTATCACAGGTGTTGAGAATATCAGAGATACTTCTGTAAGGCTGAGACACGGTGATGTTGGTATTGTTGATAGAGTATTCCTGACAGAAACTGCTGACGGGACAAAACTTGTTAAAATTGTGATCAGGGACTTGAAGACTCCTGAAATCGGGGATAAATTCGCAAGCAGACATGGACAAAAGGGTGTTATCGGATTGATTCTGCCGCAAGAGGATATGCCATTCACGCAAGATGGCATAGTACCGGATCTCATTTTCAATCCACATGGTCTTCCAACAAGAATGACGGTCGGTCATTTCCTTGAACCTTTGGCAGCAAAAGTTGCAGCGCTAACCGGAGAAATAGTTTATTCGCCTCCGTTCAATCCAACGCCAGAAAATGAAATAAGAGAGACGTTGAAATCTTATGGGTTCAAAGATGATGGTAAGGAAATCTTGTATGATGGTAGAACTGGAAAGAGGTTTGAAGCAGAAATTTTTATCGGTCCTTGTTTCTATCAAAAACTTGATCATCTGGTCTCGAATAAAATCCATGCAAGATCAAGAGGGCCTGTTACTCTTCTGACAAAGCAACCCACTGAGGGAAGAAGCAAGGAAGGTGGTTTGAGACTTGGTGAAATGGAAAAAGATGTTTTGATTTCTCATGGCGCGGCGCTTGTTTTGAAAGAAAGATTTGATTCAGATAAAGCTATAATTCCAATCTGCAGCGAATGTGGTTTAGTTGCAATATTTGATAGGATAAAGAACAGGAAGTATTGTCCGGTTTGTGGAGAGACAAAGATTATCGATGTGGAGATGAGTTATGCTTTCAAGCTGATGCTTGACGAGCTGAAGAGCATGCTGATCTATCCGAAGATCATTTTGAAAGAGGAATAAACATGATTATAGAAAAAATAGAGTTTGGTTTGATTGATCCCGAATTGATTAAAAAGATGTCTGTGGCAAAACTCACAAAGACCGAGCTCTATGATCAAGAGGGATATCCAATTGAAGGAGGATTGATGGATCCGAGACTTGGTGTAGTTGATCCTGGTGTAAAATGCAGAACTTGTGGTGGCTCAGTTGGCGAATGTCAAGGCCATTTCGGCTTGCTCGAGCTGACAAGACCGATTGTTCATGTGCATTATGCAAAGTTTCTCTTCACACTTTTGAAACTTTTCTGCAGGAAATGTAGTAGGATATTAATCGATCCGAAAGATCTTGAAAAGATAAAGAACAGAAAGATTCCGTTCAAGGAAATTGTTAAACTTGTCAAGAAGAAATGTCCGTTCTGTGGATCTGCCCAAGGGAAATTCAAGTTCATCAAGCCTTACACTTTTACTGAAGATAATGACATGCTCAGCCCGATAAAAGTCAGAGAAAGATTGGAGAAAATACCGACAGAAGATTTGATTGCAATTGGTTTCAAAAAGATGAGGCCAGAGTGGCTCATACTAACTCTCCTACCAATTCCGCCTGTCACGGTCAGACCATCAATCACTTTGGAAACTGGTGAGAGATCTGAAGATGATTTGACGCACAAGCTGGTTGATATTGTCAGGATAAACGAAAGATTGAGTGAGAACATAGATTTGGGTGCTCCTGATTTCATCATCGAAGACCTTTGGGAACTTTTACAATATCATATAAGCACATTTTTTGACAACGAGCTTTCTGGAATTCCGCCAGCAAGACACAGATCCGGAAGGATTCTTAAAACATTATCGCAAAGACTTAAAACAAAGGAAGGAAGATTTAGGGGAAACCTTGCTGGGAAAAGAGTTAATTTTTCTGCTAGAACAGTGATCAGTCCTGATCCAATGATTGACATACATGATGTTGGCGTTCCTGAAAGCATTGCAAAAGAGCTTACTGTTCCTATCAGGGTCAATGAGAAAAATATTGAGGAATTAAAAAAACTCGTGATTAATGGTAGTGATGTCTGGCCAGGAGCAAATTATGTGATAAGACCAGATGGAAGAAGGAAGAAGATAACTGAGTTGAACAAGGAGGAGATTTGTAAGGAGATAACAATTGGATATATCGTGGAAAGGCATATTAGCGATGGTGATATTTCACTTTTTAATAGACAGCCAAGCTTGCATAGAATGAGCATGATGTCACATAGGGTAAGAGTCATGCCGTTCAAGACTTTTAGATTGAACATAGCAGTCTGCCCGCCATACAATGCAGATTTTGATGGAGATGAGATGAACTTACACATACCTCAGACGGAGGAAGCGCAAGCTGAGGCTTTATTATTGATGGAAGTTCAGAAGCATATCAGAAGTCCGAGATTCTCTGGTCCGGTCATTGGAGCTACAAGAGACTGCCTTTCTGGTCTCTACATACTTACGAACGGAAATAAAAAACTGGAGAGGGATGAGTTTGTAGAACTGATAAGAACTGTGGATACTGAAATGGAGATTCCGGATAAGCAGAACATGACTGGAAAAGAATTGTTTAGTTTATTCTTGCCAAAAGGATTTTCAATTGAGCATAAATCCAAGTCTGGGGATATGGTTGTAATAAAAAATGGTGAACTGATTTCTGGAACAATCGACAAAGCTGCCGTTGGAGATGAAGATGGAAAGATAATTGATAAAATGGAGAAGGAATATGGTCCTGAATTCGTGAGTGATTTCTTGTTCAAGATAATTAGACTTTCATTGGAATTCATAACCAGGCATGGTTTTTCATTGAGCGTTTCTGATCTGGATTTGCCGAAAGAGGCAAAGGAAGAAATAAAACATGTTATAGAAAACATCAGAAGGGATATTAAAGAACTGATTGATAATTTTGAAAAAGGCGAGCTCAGGGCTCTGATTGGAAGAACACCAAAGGAAAGTTTGGAGACTCTGATAAAAAGGAGATTGAATAGGGCTTTGAATGAAGTTGAGGAAATTTTGGTGAAGCATGTGAAGGAGACGTCGACAATTATAATGGCGAAGAGTGGTGCGAGGGGAAGCCTTGTGAACATGGTACAGACATCAGCGATGATTGGCCAGGAAACAATTATGGGAGAAAGAATGGAGAAAGGATATTACGAAAGAGTTTTTCCACATTTCAAAAGAGGGGATATAAGTCTGGAAGCAAAGGGATTTGTTGACAGAGGATTCAAAGATGGCTTGACGCCTTTCCAGTTTTTCTTCGATTCGATAAGCAGTAGAGAATCATTAATGGACAAATCGCTCAAGACAAGACATTCTGGTTATATGGAGAGAAGGCTTGTTGGCGCTTTGCAAGATCTAAAGGTAGAATATGATGGTACTGTTAGAGACAGTGCAAATAGGATAGTTCAGTTCTTGCCAGGTGAAGATGGTTTGGATCCATCAAAAGTTGAAGGAGGAGAAATAAATGTCGGGAAAATCGCAGACAGATTTGCCAAATGAAGTTGAAATCCCAAAAGGTTTAGTGGATCAAATAGAGAATATAGCAAAGGAAAAAAGGCTGAGCAAAGAAAAGAAAGAGCAGTTGCTGGAAAGCGTGAAGAAAAGTTACCTTAAATCTATGTTTGAGCCTGGTGAAGCTATTGGAATAATAACTGCGCAAAGTATATCCGAGCCGGCAACACAGATGACAATGAGAACGTACCACTTCGCAGGATCGGCAGGAATTAAAGTTACTTATGGATTGCCAAGATTGATTGAAATTTTTGACGCGAAAAGGGAGCCGGAAACCCCTGTGATGGAAATTTATCTCAGAAAAGAGTTCAACAATAGGGATATGGCGAAAAAATTGGCTGAAGAGATGGTTGAGAAAAAGATTTTCAATGTAACAGACAGCGTCTCGGTTAATTTGAGTGAGAACACCATTGATATTGTGCCAGATGATTTGAAAAGGTTGAGCAAGATAACGAGAATTATAAAGGAAAATATTCCGAACGTCATTGTGAAGGAGAAGGCGAAAAATATTTCTGTTTCTCCGAAAGAAAATCTTGAAATCAAAGAGCTTCAGAACTTAAGGGAAAAAATAATTAATCTTCATTTTGATGGGATAGCTGGTATCAATAATGCTATTGTGAGGAGAGAGGAGGAAGATTGGGTGATCAATACGCTTGGATCTAATCTTGCCGAAGTCCTGAAGATAGATGAGATTGATGAAAGCAGGGCTGTGACTAATGACATTCATGAAACTTTTAGGGTCTTGGGTATAGAGGCTGCAAGGAATATAATAATTAAAGAAGCTAGGAAAACATTAGAAGAGCAGGGATTGAATGTTGATTTGAGACATATTGTGCTTGTTGGTGATATTATGACTACCACTGGAAGGATTCAATCCATAGGAAGATATGGCGTTGCGGGTACTCAGACTTCCATACTTTCAAGAGCAGCATTCGAGGAGACAATAAAACACTTGGTGAGGGCGTCGATAAGAAATGAAGTTGATGAGTTCAAGGGAATTTTTGAAAATGTCATGGTTGGCCAAGTTGTACCAGCAGGAACAGGAATGTTTGATCTTGTTGTAAAATCTGAAGAGGGAGAGAATAAATGAGCCTTGAAGAAATCATACAAAGTGCAAACAAGACAAATAGCATTGTTATTGGTTCCAGGGAGAGTAAAAAGTTTATAAAGTTGAATGATGCTAAACTCATAGTTATGGCAAACAATACACCGGAAAAAATGAAAAAAGAAATGGAACACAATGCAAAAATAGGTGGAATAAAAGTAGAGATATTTGGGAAAAACAGCAAAGAGCTTGGCGTACTTTGCGGAAAACCTTATCCTATAAGTGTTCTAGTGGTCAAGTGATGAAGAAATGTCGACGACTTTTGATACTGAAACGATAAGATTGATGGCAATTTTTGAAAATCTAACTGGAGCATCTATAAAAGACTGTATTGTTGATGAGAACATACTCTATCTTGTTGTTGATGAAGGAAAAATTGGTATTGCCATCGGAAGAAATGGGGATAGTGTGAAAAATGCTGAAGGTGTGTTGAACAAAACTATCAAATTGTTCGAATTTTCGAGTGATCTGACGAAATTTGTGAAAAATCTTGTCCCAAAAGCTATCAATGTTACAGTAAACAATGAGGACGATAAGATTGTTGTAGAGGTTAAAGTCGATAGGAGCGACAGACCGATGGTTATCGGAAGAGATGCGAAAAACTTAAAAATATTCAAAGAGTTACTTAAAAGAAGTCATAATGTGAGTGATTTGATAATAAGGTGAAAATATGCCAGGAGAGTTTTCATTAAGAAAGATGAGGAAGACCAGAAAAAAGTTCAGATGGAAGGATATACATTACAAGAGGAGAATGTTGCGTTTATGGAAGAAAGATCCTTTAGAAGGGGCTCCCCAAGGGAGGGGAATTGTTATCGACAAGCGTGCTATAGAGCAGAGAAAGCCTGCTTCCGGCTTGATAAAGGCTGTGCGAGTGCAGCTGATCAAAAATAATGTCCAAGTCACTGCACATGTTCCTGGTGAGGGAGCGATAGACCAGATAAACGAGCACGATGAGGTGATCATAGAAAGTATAGGTGGTGCTCAAGGCGGTCCAAAGGGAACTATGTGGGGCATCAAATATAAAGTTATTGCTGTAAACGGAATTGCACTCAGTCAGATTCTCTCTGGAAAGAAACAGAAACCCGTGAGGTAAATTAAATGGAAATGAAAATATTTGACCGATGGACAATGGAAGGGATTGAAGTGAAAGATCCAGGACTAAAGAAATATATAAACTTGCATCCTGTTCTCGTTCCGAGATCTGGAGGAAGATACGCAAATAAGCAATTCCACAAATCAAAAATGAACATAGTCGAGAGGCTGATGAATAAACTGATGGTTCCGGGCCACAGAGGCAAGAAGCACGTTCTAACCTCCGGAAAAAATGTTGGGAAGACTTTGATTCATTATAGAATAATGAAGAATGTTTTTGAAAAAATAGAAAAGCAGACTGGGAAAAACCCAATGGTTGTTTTAGTTGGGGCAATCGAAAATGCTGCTCTGAGAGAAGAGATCACAGCTTACCAAGTTGGTGGCATAATATTAAGGAGAGCAGTGATAACATCGCCTCAAAGAAGGGTTGATATAACTCTGAAAAATATCGCTCATTCGGCTTTCAGAAAATCTTTCGGAAAAAAAGAGACTATGACTGATGCATTGGCAAATGAATTGATAGCTGCTTATAACAATGATCCATCAAAATCAGAGGCGGTGAAGGAGAGGGAGAGGATAGAAAGAGAAGCAGAAGGGGCAAGATAGAAGGTCTTCTTCTAAAAATCAGAAATATATATTTATCTGCCTAAAATTTAGAGATTTGAGGGGAACGAAATGCCGAAAAAAGACATGATTGAAAGAATCAAAGAAGCCATGAAGAAGCCCAAGAGGATTAGGAATGTGGCTACAAGCTCGCATGTCCATCATGGAAAAACTACTCTGACAGACAACCTGATGGGTGGAGCTGGGATGATAGCTGAGGAAATGGCTGGAAAAGTGATGTTCACTTGGTTTGACGAGCAGGAGAGGAGAAGACAGCTTACTATTTATGGTGCAAACGTCTCGATGGTTCACGAATATGATAATGAAGATTATTTGATCAATCTTGTGGACACGCCGGGCCATGTTGATTTCGGTGGTGATGTTACCAGAGCTATGAGAGCAGTTGATGGAACGATAGTTCTTGTGGATGCTGTTGAATCTATAATGCCTCAGACCGAAACTGTTTTCAGACAAGCATTGAGAGAGTATGTCAAACCAGTTCTTTTCATAAACAAGACTGACAGATTGATAAAAGAATTGAGGCTCAACTCGGAGCAGATGATGCAGAAGTTTGAGGAAATCGTAAGAGATGTCAATATTTTGATTCAAAAATATGCTCCGCCTGAATTTAGAGACAAATGGCTTGTGAATGTTCAAGATGGTTCAGTTGGAATAGGTTCTGCATATAAAAGATGGGCGATTTCCATACCATATATGCAGAAAACAGGTGTCACATTCAAGGATATAATCGATTTGACTCTTGCTGGAAAGGAGGATGAGCTCGCGAAGAAAGCTCCTTTGCACCAAGTTGTTCTTGATATGATAATCAACCATCTACCAAATCCTTTGGAAGCTCAAAAATACAGATTGAAGAAAATTTGGAGAGGAGATTTGAATTCTGAAATTGGGAAACAGATGCTCAACGTTGATCTGAATGGGAAATTGGCGATGATTATAACAAAGATAGTTCCTGATCCGCATGTTGGTTATGTTGCTACTGGTAGAATATTCTCTGGAAAAATTTTCAAGGGCAAAGATGTTTATCTAATAGGACAACACAAACAGGAAAAAATCCAGCAAGTGGCAGTCTACAAGGGAATTTTAAGAATTGCTGTTGATGAAGTGAGTGCCGGAAACATCGCTGCTATTATTGGCATACCTGACGCATTCACTGGTGAGACTGTCTGTGAGCCAGATGCCCTGATGGAACCTTTCGAAGAGATAAAACATTTGTTCGAGCCTGTTGTCACAAAATCCATTGAACCTAAGAATACAATGGACCTTCCGAAACTTGTCGATGCTCTCAAGAGGATTGGAAGAGAGGATGCTGTTCTGCAGGTTAAAATAAATCAGGAGACTGGGGAGTATCTTGTTTCTGGTCTTGGTGAGTTGCATTTGGAAGCAAAGGTTGAAAACAAGTTGAAAGAGCAGGGCATTGACGTTGAAATGAGCAAACCAATAGTCGTTTATAGGGAAACCATTTTTGAAAAATCACCAGAGATTGAAGGGAAATCTCCGAACAAACACAACAAGTTCAACATCATTGTTGAGCCATTGGAAGATGGGGTTTACAAGGCGATGTTGGAGGGCGAGATTCCAAGTGAAATGGGATTCAAGGGTAAAAGCACTGAGATGTTCAAGAAAATTTCCAATTTTGGAATGGATTACGATGAAGCGAAGAACATTTCGCTCATCTACAACAAAAATATTTTCATCGATATGACCAAAGGAATTCAGTTCATGAATGAAGTCATAGAAATGGTGAAGGATGCTTTCAAGAGAGTGATGGACGAGGGGCCGCTGGCAAAAGAGCCATGCACAAAAATCAAAGTTAAGCTTGTAGATGCTGAGTTGCATGAAGATCCTGTCCACCGTGGCCCAGGTCAAGTGATGCCTGCAATAAGGTTTGCCATAAGGAATGCTATGTTGTATGCAAACGCGACTCTTCTCGAACCTAAACAAACAATTAGAATCGATGTGCCATCAGAACTGTTCGGAGAGATTATAAGAGAGGTTGAGAACAGGAGAGGGCAGATACTTGACATGAAGGAGGAAAGAGGAGCAAGCATAGTCACGGCAAAGATGCCTGTTAGCGATATGTTTGGTTTTGACTCGAGCCTTAAGTCGGCTACATCTGGTAGGGGATTCTACAGCCTGATAGAAACTATGTTCGAGAAACTTCCAATAGACCTGAGGGACGGAGTTATAATGGGTATAAGGAAGAGAAGAGGAATGCCTGAAGAAATCCCAAAACCGGAAGCTTAAAATATTTAAATATTCATGCTAAATAAGATTAGAAGGAGTTTGATGAGATGCCTACAAAACCGCACATGAACATAATTACCGCTGGTCACGTAGACCATGGTAAGTCCACAATAGTGGGAAGAATATTGTTCGATTCTGGGACAATAAGGGAAGATGAGCTGAAAAAGCTGAAGGACCTTGCTACAGAATATAAGATTGAGGGTGGGGAGTTTGCCTATATTCTTGACACTGTTAAAGAAGAGAGACAGAGAGGGATGACAATTGATATCATGCACAGGCCATTTGAGACAAGGAAATATTTCTTCACTATAATCGATTGTCCTGGCCACAGGGATTTTGTCAAGAACATGATAACAGGTGCTTCGCAGGCAGATGGTGCATTGCTCGTTGTTTCTGCCCGTACGGGAGAGGGTGTGCAAGAACAAACAAAAGAGCACATTTATCTTATAAAAGTTCTTGGAATATCTCAAATATTGGTTTTAATAACTAAGATGGATTTGGCTAACTGGAGTAAAGAGAAGTTTGAAGAAATTAAGAAAGATATTGTTACGGTTTTGCAACCATTAAGATTTGATGTTGAAAAAATACCTTTCATTCCTGTTTCAGGACAGCTGGGAGACAATATCTTGAAAAAATCAACCAACATGCCTTGGTACACAGGACCAATAGTGGTGGAAGCTTTGGACATGTTTGAGATTCCTTCTAGACCAGTGGAGAAGCCTTTAAGAATTCCTGTGCAGGATGTTTACAGCATAACAGGTGTTGGAACTGTGCCTGTTGGAAAAGTAGAAACTGGTGTAATGAAAACTAATGATGTTATAGTTTTTGAACCAGCTGGAGTAAAAGGTGAAGTTAAATCAATAGAGGTTCACCACCAAAACATACCAGAGGCAAAACCTGGAGATAATGTTGGTTTCAACGTTCGAGGTGTCAGCAAAGAACAGATTAGGAGAGGGGATGTTGTCGGTCATCCTGACAATCCGCCAACAGTGGTAAAAGAATTTACTGCGCAGATAATGGTTTTGCAACACCCAAGTGTTATAACAGCTGGTTACACACCTGTATTTCATTGTCACACTGCTAGCGTTGCTTGCCAAATCACTGAGATAATAGCAAAGGTTGATCCAAGAACTGGAGTATCTATCCAAGACAAGCCTGATTTCATCAAGGCAGGAGATGCGGCAAAGATTAAAGTCGTTCCAACAAAGCCGATGGTAATTGAGAAGCAGTCAGATTTTCCTGAATTGGCGAGATTTGCAATCAGAGACATGGGAATGACAGTAGCTGCTGGTATGTGCCTGGATATAGTTAAAGCGAAGTAGAGTTTATATTCGTCAAACCAATTAATTAATTTTTATTTTTATACTTAAAAATAATTTCTATTCTAGAAGATATATTGTGGAGCACGATTCGATGGAAGAAAATACAAAAATTCGGAAATAGATGAAAGAAAATTAAAAATAGATAGACTAGAAATATTAATAAGAAAACAAGATAAATTATAATAAGGCTATGAGGCTAGCCTTCAAATGCTGCAATCAAAACAAATTGTGGCTGATAGCTTCTACTTCTGCTATGTCAATGGATGTGATTTGATGGTGAGCAAAAAATGGTTGAATAGGAATGTTGCGGCGATGGGAGTTACAAGTCTGTTCAGCGATGCTAGTCATGAGATGGCAACTTCTGCATTGCCGACCTTTTTAACAGTTCTAGTTGGACCTGCTCTTGCCCCACAACTTCTTGGAATAATAAGCGGTTTGTCCGATGGATTAGCGAGCTTTATGAAAATATTCTCAGGATGGTTTAGCGATAAGATCGGAAAAAGAAAACCCCTCGCGGTGTTGGGATATGTTCTTACTGGTTTTTTTGTCGGACTTATAGGATTTGCAACAAATTGGATAGAAGTTCTTTTCTACAGGGTTCTTGCATGGGTTGGGAGGGGAACAAGAGAACCTCCGAGAGATGCGATGCTTGCAGATTCTGTCGATAAAAGGTTTTATGGGCATGCGTTCGGATTTCATCGAGCCATGGATACGCTGGGGGCAATAATTGGCCCTCTTCTTGCATTTTTCCTTCTAACTCTCACAGACATAAGAAACATTTTCTATGTTTCTTTTATCCCAGGTGCATTGGCAGTTATTGCAATCGCATTTGGCGTGAAGGAACAAAAATCCAGAATAAAAAAGAAAGTGCAAGGACTTTTCTTTCACTTAAAAACACTTCCGTACAATTTCAAGCTATTCGTTTTCGTAATGTTTATTTTTGGGATAGGCAATTTTAACAGAACTTTACTGTTGTTGAGAGTACAAGAAGTATTGACACCCACAAACGGCCTACTGATAGCTGGAAGCATTGCCGTCTTCCTCTATATCATAAGAAATGTCGCTCAGGCAATTGCAGACTATACCGTCGGATCAATAAGCGATAAGATTGGTAAGAGAATTTTATTAGCTTTTGTTGGGTTCTTCTTGTTTGGCATGGTGTCGCTTGGGTTCATTTATGTCACGACAAATTTTTATTATTTGATGATTCTTTTCATTTTATCTGGAATAAGTGCGGCAGGCTACACAGCGCTTGAAAAAGCATATGCAGCCGACCTTCTCCCATCTCATATAAGAGGAACTGGCTATGGGGTTCTGAATACTATTGATGGAATTGGAGACTTCATTTCGAGTTTTGTTGTCGGAACAATTTGGGTTTTTGTATCACCGAACTTAGCATTCATCTATGGTGCAGCAGTCTCATTTGTGGCAGCTTTTCTACTTATCGTCACTAAAAAATTTTGATACATTTTTTAAACAAAACAACAAAAGGTTTATGTAGTAAAAGCCAAGTAATTTTTCTTTTTCTATAAACTATTTAAGGTAGAATCACAATTCAATTTCTAGAAAAGGTAAAGAATTTAAATATAACTTAACCAAAGAGTTAAAGTGATGTTATGCAAGTTGCAAGAATAAAGCTTTCAGGAAAGAAACCAGAAGAGTTGGATAGCATTGCGAATGAAATCAAAGATATTGCAAAGAGGTTTGGCGTGACGAGTAAAGGCCCTATCCCGCTGCCGACAAAAATAATGAAGGTTGTCACGTTAAAGACTCCTTGTGGTGATGGTACTGGTCATGGTAATGCTACTTTTGACAGATGGGAATTGAGGATTCATAAAAGGGTTGTTGATGTTCAAGCTGATGATCGAGCTTTGAGGCAGATAATGAGAATCAACATTCCTCAGGGCATACATATAGAAATAAAACTGCAAGATTAAGCTTAAAATTTTAAAACAACATAATATTTTGTGCGACCATACTACATTTTCATAACAGGTGGTGTACTTTCTGGCCTAGGTAAAGGGATAACAACCGCTTCTATCGGAAAAATTCTTCAATTTCGCGGATTCAAAGTTACGGCAGTAAAGATTGATGGATACTTAAATTTCGATGCTGGCACACTTAGACCAACTGAGCATGGTGAAGTCTGGGTTACTGAAGACGGCGGAGAGATTGACGAAGATCTCGGTCATTACGAAAGATTTCTCGATGTCAACATATCAAAAGAACACAATATAACCTCCGGACAGATTTTTTGGAATGTTATAAATAAAGAGAGAGAGGGCAAGTATCTTGGTAAGACCATACAATTGATTCCTCATGTAACGGATGAGATTAAAATCAGGATAAGGGATATTGCCAAAAAATCTGACGCAGATTTTATCTTAGTTGAGATTGGAGGAACTGTTGGTGATTATGAAAACCAATTGTTCATAGAGGCCGCTAGACAGATGAGAATGGATGGGGACAATTGTTTGTACATTCACGTGAGTTATGTTCCTGTGCCAAAATATTTGGGTGAGCAAAAAACCAAGCCAACACAGCATTCTGCACAAAAGTTGCGTGAATTGGGTATTATCCCTGATTTCTTAATCTGCAGATCTGAAGCGCCAATAGACGATGTGAGAAAAGAAAAGATTGCTCTTTTTTGTAATGTGAAAAAAGAAGATGTGATCTCTGATCCAGACATCAGGAATGTGTATGAGCTTCCACTGATTTTTGATGACCAAAATTTAGGAAGAAGGATATTGGAAAAACTAAATTTACAACCCAAAGATATAGACTCGAAAGAATGGAAAACTGCCATAGAAAAAATAAAAAACATTCACGAGAAAGTTAAAATCGGGATAGTCGGAAAATATTTTGATGTTGGTGAATTCACATTACAAGATTCATACATTTCAGTTATAGAAGCCATAAAACATGCCAGCTGGCTCAACGAAAGGGAACCAGAAATAGAGTGGATTGATTCAAAAATTTTTGAAAATGATAAAAACAAACTATCTATCCTAAGTTCCATGGATGGAATAGTAATTCCTGGTGGATTTGGAAAAAGTGGTGTGGAAGGAAAAATAGCTGCCATTGAATATGCGAGGAAGAACAACATCCCTTTTTTAGGTTTATGTTTGGGGTTGCAGTTGGCCGTAGTTGAGTTTGCAAGAAACGTTTGTAGTTTGAAAGGTGCAAATTCTACGGAGTTTGATGCCGAAACTTCTTATCCTGTGATAGATATCATGCCTGAACAAAAGAAATTAATAGAAAATTCAAAATATGGAGCGACGATGAGATTGGGATCATATCCAGCGATCTTAAAGGAAGGTAGTGTTATTTGGAAGGTTTATGGTGAACAGAAGGAGATAACAGAAAGGCATAGGCATAGGTTTGAAGTGAACCCAGAATTCCATCAAATACTACAGAAGAAAGGCCTTGTTTTCTCTGGTATTTCTCCTGATGGGAAATTGATTGAGTTTATTGAACTTGCAGACCATCCATACTTTGTCGCTACACAAGCTCATCCTGAATTTAAATCAAGACCACTTAAACCTGCTCCTTTGTTTGATGGTTTCATAAAAGCCTGCATAAGGTGAAAGAGTAGTATGGAAAAAATCAAACAACTGCTTGAATTGTATGAAACGAAGAAAGAAGAAATTCAAGAAAAACTTTTTGAGTTCAAACAAATTCTGAATGAAAGTGATGAAAGGATTTTTGCTGAATTGTCTTTCTGCATCTGCACTCCTCAATCAAAGGCAACCACAGCCTGGAATGCTATAGTTGCTCTGATGAAAAATGGTTTGCTTTACAGAGGAGACGTGGAAGAAATAATACCGTTCCTAAATGTTGTCAGATTTGGGCAGAATAAATCAAAATATATTGTTGAAGCCAGGAAAAAATTCACAGTCGATAACAAAATACAAATCAAAGAGTTTGTTCAATCGTTTATAGATCCAATCGAATTGAGAGAATGGTTAGCAGAAAATGTCAAAGGGTTGGGTATGAAAGAGTCCAGTCATTTCATAAGAAACATCGGTCGCAGCGAAAACCAGCTTGCAATTCTTGATGTGCATATCCTCAAGAATTTGAAGGAATATGGGGTTGTAGAAAAAATACCGGAAACGCTTTCGAAGAAAGAATACCTTAAAATTGAAAACAAGATGAAAGAGTTTTCCAAACAGATTGGTGTTCCAATAGATGAACTAGATATGCTATTTTGGTCCAAAGAAACAGGAATCATTTTCAAATAGCTACAGTTTGGTCTTATTGTATTTTATTTTCAAATCACCATTCTTCCATTCAAACACAGGAACATTTCTTTTCAATGTTTTGAACTTCTCGCTCAAAGAATGTGCTACTAACGGCAGAGCTATTGTAGCATCAGAATAACATTGCACCATTTTGGCAGATGGCCCAATCTTTCCCCAACTCTGAGCTTCCTCAAAAGTGCAGCCAGAAAGGCCTCCCCATTGTGGCATGTCTGTTGAAATTTGTATTGCAAGACTATGGCTTTTTTCATGTCTTGTCTGATATCCTGCAATAACAGCTGTTTGTTGAATGAAGTTCTTTGGCACACCACCACCAATGTATATCACACCAGTTTCTTTTGATTTTTCAGTAATCTTTGCGCTTTCATCAACATCTTTTAAGCCATCGACAACAATTCTCTTCTTTCTTAAATTAACTGTTTTCCCATTGACTTTCAATGTGTTTTTCCTTCTGTTTGCAAACATCATAGAAAATCCTATGGAACTGTCGCCAAAAGCTGGGCAAAATATCGGCACTCCTTGCCTGTAAGCATTAATCAAAACAGAATTCTTGTCCTTTGCGGCTTTGTCAAGAGCTTTACCCAAGAGGGAGAGGACTTCACGGGAAGAATGATAATAATGGTCTTTAAGTGTTCTAGAAAAAACTCTTTCTATCCACAAATCAGACTCATAAAATTTATCCTCATCTGCAAACACATCATATATTCTATCCACCCTTTTTTTTCTGAGAGCGACGTCATCAATAAGATGTGATCCAACATAGTGCTTGCCACCCATCGATTCAAAGTAATCGTGATAAAGATTTGCACCTGTGGAAACTATTACATCTATCATCCTTCTTTGAATCAGATAAGAAACTATTTTTCTCATACCAGCTGGTATCATCGCACCAGAAAGACCAAACCATATGACAATGTTTTTTCTCCTTAGCATCTTTGACCAGACTTCAACCACTTCGGCAACTTTTCTTCCTTGAAAACCAGTCTTCAACATGTCGTCTGTCAGTTCGCTGATTTTTTTGTCAGGCCAGACTTCGATTGGTGCTGTTGGTAATTCCAAAAATTTTTTTACCACATTATTTATTAGTTACACTAGAAGAAAAATCTTTTCAAACCAAAAGATTAACCTTTCTGTAAATAATTTTATATTAGTGGTTGTGTTGAAAGAAAAACTGCTTCTGTTGGATTCGGATTACACATTGATAGACGAAAAAGCAACAGTTCGCCTGTATTGTAAAGATGTTAAAGGAAAAACTGTTCTTGCCCTTGATCAAAACTTCAGACCATACTTCTATGTGATGCCCAAAGAGGGAAAGGTAACTGAGTTGAGTAAAAAAATAGGGCAGCTTGATACGAAAAAATTGGAAACAAAAATCCTCAAAGTTGAGACTGTTGAGAAGAAATGGCAACTTGGGAAAGTAAAAATCCTCAAAATCACAATTGATAACCCAAGAAGGATTCCAGATGTACGAGATGCTCTAAAAGATTGGAAAGAGGTTGAAGAAACCTACGAATATGACATTCCATTTTATAAAAGATATATTATTGATAAACAATTAGAACCAACTGGTTCTATAGATGTGGTTGGAAGGGAAGTAGAAACCGAAAAGAATTATCAAGTTGATAGAACTTTGAATGTAACTTCTGTTGAGAAAAGTAGTTTCTCAAAGGCAGTTAAATTAAAAGTTTTAGCATTCGATACGGAATGGGTTGAAAAAAACGGAAAATCGGAGCTCATAATGTTAAGTGTTGCAAGTAATGATGGTTATAAAAAGGCTCTGACGACATGGTATTGGGACAAGAAGCCTGCTTACGTTGAGGTTTTGAAAGATGAGAAAGAATTGATTGAAAGATTTATGAAGATAGTTAATGAAAAAGATTCGGATATTATTGTTGGCTATAATTCTGATGCTTTTGACATTCCTGAGTTAAAAGATGCTGCATCAAAATTGAGAGTTTCCCTGAAACTTGGTAGAGACAATGTTCCAGTTTATGTTGTCAGGAGAGGGAGGATAAGCTCAGCTAAGACAAAGGGGAGGATACATGTGGATCTGTTTGATTTTATTGACCATGTCCTTTCTCCATCGATGAAAAGCGAAGTTCTGACTTTAGATGAGGTTGCACAAGAGCTGCTGGGCATCGGGAAGAAAAAAATGAAATATAAAGATATGACTGAGATCTGGAGCAAGAAAGATAGAGTTGAGATGATAGCTGACTATTGTTTGAGGGATTCTGAGCTGACTTTAAAACTTGCCAATTATATTCTTCCACAAATTTTTGCGCTTTGCAAAATCACAGGGCAACTGCCGTTTGATGTGACACGCTACACCTATTCACAGCTGGTTGAGGCATATTACATGAGAAAGGCGTTTCTGGACAACTCAATTATACCAAACAGGCCGAAGACGGATGAAATGGAGAGAAGAAAAATGCAGCCTGCGTACAAGGGGGCCATTGTCATAGAACCGAAAAAAGGAATCCATTCTGATGTTCTGGTTTTCGATTTTCGTTCCCTTTATCCTTCCGTGATTGTCACACACAACATCTCTCCGGAAACTCTTAATTGCGGGCACAAAGAATGTGAAGAAAAAAACAGGGTTCCTGGAGAAAAAATTTATTTCTGCACAAAAATCAAGGGATTTATTCCAAAATATTTGGAGGAAGTCATCAAGCTAAGACAGGGAATTAAGAAAAAATTGATGAAAGTGAAAAAGGATTCTGAAGAACACAGTCTTCTGGACAACGAACAGTTTGCTCTCAAGACGATTGCCAATGCATCTTACGGTTACTTCGCATTCATAGGAGCGAAGTGGTACAAGAGGGAGTGTGGATTATCCGCTGCTGCCTTTGGCAGATATTATATTACAAATGTCATAGATGAGGCGAAGAAAAATGGATTTGAAATAATCTATGGTGATACTGATTCTCTGATGGTGAAGTATCCTAAAGAGCTTTCAAGAGTGAAATTGATAAAGGTTGGGGAAAGGTTTGTAAAAGAAATCAATGATAAACTTCCTGGAATTGTTGAGCTTGAGTTCAGGGATTTGTATAAAGGTGGTATTTTCGTGGCTAGGGAAAAAGGCGGAGTGGGAGCGAAGAAAAGGTATGCCTTGTTGGATTACAGTGGCAACATCGAAATCAGGGGCTATGAGGCAGTAAGGAGGGATTGGTGTGAGCTCAGCAAAAAAATACAAAGAGATGTTCTGGTTACAATTCTGAGAGATAATGATCCGAACAAAGCTGTTCAGCTGGTCAGAGACATGATTAAAAAGATAAGAGATGGTAAGGTTGGTCTGGAGGAATTGACAATATTCGAACAGATAACAAGACCATTATCTGCTTATGAGCAACTCGGACCGCACGTCAGAGCCGCACAGAAAGCAAAAGAGAGGGGGAGACCAGTTGTTGAGGGGAGCGTCATAGGTTTTGTGATCACAAAAGGCAAAGGAAGCATTTCTGATAGAGCCGAGCCGGTTGAGGATGTCAAACAAAACCAGTACGATCCTGATTATTACATAGGGCATCAGATCTTGCCTGCGAGCATGCGCGTACTCAAAGCCCTAGGAATAACAGAGCAAGACGTTCTGATGGGAAGAAAACAGAAGAAACTGGAAATATATATTAAAAAGTAGTGGTGCGATGGGAATCTTAAGGAAGATTGCAAGATTTGCAAGTGGTTTATTGTTTTCGCTCTGTTTGTCATTGCTTCTTTTGACAATCCTGGCAAGCAGTTTGACAAAATATGAAAATGTAAAAATGATTTTCACGGATGTCTATGTTAACGCGCTGAAAGGACAAATGGGCGACCAGCAAATAGAGCAAACTTACAATAACATGTCCATCTATTGTCAACAGAATGAAAAAATTGATTTTCCTTTTATGAACCAAAACATGACATTGAGTTGTTCTGACATTGTTGGCACAAATTCGACCCATTTCCTCTATCTTTTAGCTGGAAAAGTTGTTGATGTTTTTTATTACAAAGACTATGGCTGTGACTTCATAAAATGTTTGCAAGAAATGTTTTCCGAAAAAATATTGTCAACACCTGAAAAGGCAATGGCATTGCTCAGCTCCACAAGCAATAAATTTTTTGATAAAATCTTTTTGCCGATGGCCCTAGCTACTGTTTTCACTGGTCTGCTCCTTTTAGCTTCAATTGAAACTTGGCCCGGGAGATTCAAGACAGTTGGGATAGAGTTCCTCTTCATCGGTATCTTCTACTTCCTCGCACCTTACCTTGAGGGATTTATCTTCAAACTGCTGCCACCACAGGCTTCTGTAGCAGAAGGTATTTACGAGACAGTTTTCAAGATGACTTCCCACGTTCTTCTAATCTTCTTTGTCATTGGTGTTGTTTTTATTGCATTGTGGGTATTAAGCAAATTCCTCATGAAAAAGAAGAAGAAAAAGTCTAAATGATTTTTTTGTTTGTCTTCATATCAAGAATATGAATGCAATTGACCGGACAAACCTCTGCAGCATCCTTATTGCAACCCAAATCATCGGTCTGCAACTCAAAGCTTGATCCAACTTTCTTGGCGCCTTTGAGTTTAGACTTCCCGTCATCTAGAGTCCAGAAATCTTGGCAAGTGGCAGCACATGCGCCACATCCTATACAAGCATTCCAATCGTGAATGATTTTGTATTTGACCATCACATCACTCCCAGTTTCTTTTTAGCTGTTTTTGACATCCTATCTGGAGACCAAGGAGGATCAAAAACTATTTCAACATCAACTCCTTTTACTCCTCCTATCTTTGAAACTTTCTTTTTAACATCCTCGACTATATAAAACTGCATCGGACATCCTGGAGAAGTTAATGTCATTTTGATGTTCACCTTGCTATTTCTTACACCAATGTCATAGATCAGACCAAGGTCAACAATGTTTATTGGCATCTCTGGATCATAGCATTTCTTCAGAACGGCCATTACAGTTTTTTTTTCAATCATAAGTCGTCTCAAAAATATAAAGGCGTGAGAGTTTAAATTGTTAACATCAAAATACAAAACCTTTGAGCTTGGCACCACAGTTCGAACATCTATCCTCTGATATCTTCGATGTAACAGAGAAACCCATTCTCTCTATCAACAACTCTTTACATTCTGGACAGTATGTGTTCTCTAGTTTGTGTCCAGGGACATTTCCGATATAAACATATTTCAGACCAATTCTCTTAGCCTCTTCAGCAAAATTTTCAAGTATATTGGTTGGTGTGGCACCGACATCAGATAATTTATAACTTGGATAAAATCTCAATATGTGAAATGGTGTGTCTGGTCCAAGCTCATTCAAAACCCATTTTGACAACTCAATGAACTTTTTCTTATCATCTCCTATTTTAGGGATGATAAGATCTGTGATCTCAATATGGGTCTTGAGTTTCTTCATCAGCTCAAGTGTTTCAAATACCGGTTTTATTGACGGGACAGAAGCATATTTTCGTAAAAAAGATTCGTCGCCAGATGCTTTGAAATCTACTGTAGCAGCATCCAAGAATTTGGAGATTTTTCTCAGTGGTTTGTTTGTGATATAACCATTCGTCACAAACATGTTTTTGATTTTTTTCTTATTTGCAAGCTTTGCTATGTCAAAAGCAAATTCAAAAAAGACAGTTGGCTCAGTGTAAGTATGGCTGATGATTTTCAATCCCTTCTCTTCCGCCATCTTAACAATCTGTTTTGGAGAATATTTTGTTCCCCATTCCTCTGTTTCTTTCGCCTGACTTATTTCCCAATTGCAGCAGTAAGCGCATCTCCAGTTACAACCTGCACACGCATATGATAATGCAAAAGAGCCTGGATGAAAATGGAAAAGTGGTTTCTTTTCAATCGGATCAACATTTAGGGCAACAACTCTTCCGTAATTGAGAGAAAACAGTCTGCCTCCTCTATTCTCTCTGACCATACAAAATCCCCTTTTACTGTCAACAATGAAACATTTTCTAGCACATAGCTCGCATCTTATACCAGACAAATTGTCGGTTTTTTCTTTATGCCAGAATAATGCTCTATGTGATTTTTCTCCCGTAGATTATCACCTAAACAAATGTTGCCCCCTCATGTAGCGATCTTGATGCAAGTTTTAAGCCCTCTGATGATAACTTGAAACTGTTGCCGGCTGGGTTCTTAATTACATAGCCATCGTCTAACAACCTTTCGAAAAATCTTCTTACTGTTTTTCTCTGTCTCATCGGAAACTTTAACACTATGTCGTCCTCTTTGATGAATTTTCTAGTATTTCCTCTAACCAAAACCAGGATTGAAATCAATATTGTTTTTTCAAGCTCTGTTATTTCCCTGTTCATATTTTCTTCACAATTACAACATATGTTGCTTTTATATAAATTTTAGTTTCTGATATGGTAGAAAACTTCTTATATACTGAGTTGAATCTTTTAATTGTAATTTTGGAGATGAAAGAAGAATGCAGAAGCATGGTGTTGCTGAAGATAAGATATACCAATTCGTTTGCGAACATCCAGGAGCGAATACTTACGAGATTGCAAAGAAGCTTAAGATGTCCGGAGGTAATGTTAGGAATGCTCTTTCTAACCTACATAAAAAGGGGTTAATCGCATTCAGATTTGAGAGGAGCAATCCGAGGATTAAGAAGCATTGTTTTGCTATAAAGATTTGGAACTTACTGCCAAAAAGGCTAAGAGGGGAAATCAAAATTCTATTGAGAATCAACAATCAAAAACAAAAGCAGATATACTGCCCTTAAGTGGATTGATGCCGAAAGCGTCGGTTGTATGATGTTTTTGAGTTTGGGAATATTTTTGTAGAACAGTGTCTTCTGGGTCGATTGATTTGAAAAATATTGTTTGTGGTCTCATCCCCTTGTCTCTTAGAAAATTTCTGAATTCCTTTGCCCTAGTGTAGTTTGCTTCCGCATGTATCAACATCTTCTTTGCGCCGCATTTTTTAGCAAATTTTATCATAGCATCCAAAACAAACTCTTTCATTTTTTCTTGGCCTAAAGATATGTAAGCAAATGATCCGCCTTCCCATGTGTCAACCATTACAGCAGGTTCGTCTTTAACACTTCCCGCATAAAAGAACGCTACAGAAATCGGATTAGTTATTCCTTGGACATAAAAATGTAGCATCGTAGTCTGTGGGTCCATCAAAAATAAAGGTATTTCCTGCTGTTCTCCCTGCGGTAAGAACCAACAACACCAAAGAATTTCGCTGTCATAAAAGTCTTGTGGAATGTTTCTCTTCCAAACTTTTGCCGTTACTTTGGCTCCTCTGAATGTGAATATGGTACCATCCTTGATCATTTTTATCAACCCATCGATATAATTTAATGTCTCACCTGTTGATTTGGGCATTTTCCTGTTTTGATAAGCATCGGTTATCCTTTGCTTGAAAATATTTAGTACTCTTCCTGCAGCTTCTTTGTCTTGATTTAAAGCAAGATTATAATCTTGCTTGATTTTCTTGAAAAGAGAACCAGGTGATTGATTCGGTATTGCAATTTTCGGTAATAGTTCATTCTTCTTGCTTCCCAATACTTTTAATGAAATCCTCTTAAAAACATCTATCCAATTTTCAGAGAAAATTCCGCTTGGCCTCTTTTGTGAAATTATATTCCCACTGTTTACAAAGATTTTCGGATTTATCCCCTGTTTTTCCATTTTTTCTATAACTTTCTCTATTGTCTCATTAGAATCAAACCATTTTTTGAAACTACCATTCTCTAATACTTTATTGTACAAAAGTGTTACATTTGGGTTAGTTTTAAGATTTTCAGAAAATTTAATACCACATCGCAAAGAGTAATGATCTTGCAATTTTATATTTTTCAAGTCTTTTTCTACTTCTCTTCTGAGCTCGTCTAAACCAGTTCTAACTAAGATATCCGCGTAATTTTCCTTGTCAACTTTTATTATGTCTCTCAAAAAGGACAACAATTCAACCTTCTTTTCTAATGGTAATTTTTTTCTACTGATTTTTGAAGCATAGTCTTCAAAAAGATCTATCTTCGTTGGACTTACCTCAAGAATCATAAAAACATCTTGTTGTAATTTTGTGTTTCCATTTCCAGGAAATTCTGATACAAAATTTAAAAGTTTGGAAATATGGCCATTTCCTACCCATTCAATGTATTTTTTTGTTAAATTCACGTCAGGCATATCTGTAATAGACCATGTTAGATTATTGAAGATTTGCGAAAGATTGATCATGTTAGACCTGTATTTTAAAAGAAGATCATCAATTTCATCAAGCATAAAACATTTAGAAGCGGCCTTTACATCATTGATATCTTTTTTTGTCTCGGCGATCCAAAGCAAAGTTTCTACAACATCTCTACTGAAATTAGTTTCTAATTTTTTATCTATTTCCTTGTATTTCTCGATTGTTGGCTCTATTATTTTCCCGGCATTTTCATTCTTAGTGAATTGAATTATTTCTTGTATTTCCTCTTGAGGAAATTTATTAATTAAATTATCATCCATGTGATTTTTTTCCAATCAATTGATTAATAATAATTTGGTTGTTCTAATATAAAAATTTATTTGAAAATTTTATTTATTCAATCCAAAGAAAATTTTCAACATTTTGTACCGAAATTAATTTTTAAATATATTGAATATAATTTATTATGATGGTATGGATGAGATTTTAATAATTTTACTAATTTTGTTGGTTTTTTTGAGTGGATGTGTGGCTCCAAAGATAAAGACAGATTTAGAAAGTTTCAAAGAATATTGCATAAGCACGTGTGTAAATGAAAAAAACAGAGGAGTAAGCTTGAGCAACGGCCCGTGTTTGCTTAATCCAATGCCAGAAAACATCGACTGGGTATGTGATGTTGCCCACGATCCAAGAGAAAATGTTGATAATTTGCCTGAAAACCAGTGCTCAGCTTTCAAAGAAGGGAGAGCGACGCATTTCATTGAAGTAACTCCTGACTGTAAATTTATCAAAGCATGGTGATGTTGTGGATGAATTAATCTACAGTGATGTTAAAGTGGAGTGGCTTGGACATGCATGCTTCAGAATCTCGACAAAAAATAAAATAATATATTTTGACCCATACATATTGCCAAAGGATTTGCAAAAGGCGGACATTATCTTTGTCACTCATGAACATTTTGATCATTGTGCCACGGAAAATATAAAAAAACTCATCAAAGAAGATGGTGTTGTAGTTGTAACAAAAGACTGTGCATCAAAACTCACCGGCCTAAATCTGAAAATTATTGGTCCAAATGAGCAGTTCGAAGTAAATGATACCAAAATAGAAACAATACCAGCATACAACGTAAATAAGGATTTCCACAGAAAAGCTAGTAATTGGGTTGGTTATGTAGTAACTGTTGACGGAATCAGAATATATCATGCTGGAGACACAGATTTTGTTCCTGAGATGAGAAAATTAAAAAATATAGACATCGCCTTGTTGCCAATAGGTGGGACTTATACCATGGACGAAAAAGAGGCAGCTGAAGCAGCCAACGTAATCAAACCTAAAATAGTGATCCCGATGCATTTCAACACTTTCAATGAAATAAAAAAAGACCCAAGAGAATTCAAAAAACTTGTCATGAGTAATATTGAAGTAAAATTTTAGTGTACTTCTTTTTCACGAGAGCGGAGCAGAAATCCATAGAATATTCCGAAGAAAAGACCCCCAAGATGTGCTCCATGTGCGATTGTTCCTGGAGTGAACAGACCAGAAAATTCTGTTATTGTCCAGAAGAAAGCAGCAAAAATCATCGGCATTGCCATTCCTCCGATAAAAACAATCGTGCTTGGTCTAAGGATAGCAAAAGTTCCCATTATTCCATAAATTGCGCCTGATGCACCTAAGCCCGGAATGTTTGAGCCTGGAGCAGTTACCATGTAACCAATATTACCAATTATACCAGAAACGAAAAAGATCATCAAGTAAGTCTTTTCATCTACGATCTTTTCGAGATGTGTTCCAAAAATAAACAGTGCGAACATGTTAAAGAAAATGTGTGGAAAATATGAAGAATCGTGGAGAAAGATTGAGGTAACAATTGTCCATGGCCTTGCAAATACATTTTCGGGCACAAAGCTTCCCCAATCTTCTAATGGAAGAACAAATTCAAGAGAAAAAATTATGACCATCGCAAGAATTAGGAGCAGTGTGATACTCCTTTGCCTTTTCTGATAGTATTGCATGTTCTCACGTTTGATATATATTCAAAAAACATCCATAAATTTTTATATGGAGTTAGAAGAACTGAAAAATTACAAAAAAGCTGAAGAAATCTCTGATAGTGTCTTGATTTTTGCCAAGAAATTTGTGAAGGAGGAAATGAAAATTCTGGACTTGGCTGAAAAAATAGAGGGGAGAATTAGAGAATTAGGAGGAGAAGTGGCTTTCCCTGTCAATATTTCGATAAATGAGAATGCTGCTCATTACACGCCAGATATAGATGATATGATTGTTTTGAGAGAAGGTGATTTGGCGAAAGTTGATTTTGGTGTTCATGTCAATGGCTACATCTGGGATAGGGCATTCTCTGTCTTGATTGGAGAGGAGAAGAATGATTTGATAGTTGCAGCTGAAAAAGCAGTAGAAAATGCTGTGAAGATGATTAAGCCTGGAGTAAAAGTTTTTGAAATTTCTGAAATCATTGAAAACACTGTGAACAAATTTGGTTTGAAGCCGATTTACAACTTATCTGGTCATGGTCTTAAGAGGTTTGTCCAACATGCTGATCCGTCAATACCGAACAGCAAAAATAAAATTCAGTATGAAATAAAGGAAGGACAAGCAATAGCAATAGAGGTTTTCACCACGAATGGAATTGGCCTAGTGAAAGAGTCGGGCCAGACTTTAATATACATGTATGTTCAAGATAGACCGATCAGGTTGTGGGAAGGAAGGAAAATTTTGGAGAAGGCAAAAACAGAATTCAATGGGCTTCCTTTCGCCAAAAGATGGATTACTGATGTGGCAACTGGAGCGAAGCTTGATTTAGCATTAAGACAGCTTGTTGAGATGAATGCGCTGAGACCTTATTCTGTTCTCAAAGAAGAGAGTAATGCTATGATTGCTCAGGCAGAGGAGACTGTAATAGTTAAATAGTCTGTGTGTTAAGTTAATTAAATAAATTTGGGGGTGAATCAATGGGGTTCAGTTTCAAGAATAGCAGGGGTCAGATTTATCATTTACACTTAAGAGAAGGGAAAGGAGGGGCAAAACTGTTCTTCTTCTCAAAAGATCCTTCAAATTCAATAGATCTCCCTGAAAAGTACGAAGTTTTTGAAAACCAAAAAACATCTTTACCAATGGTAAGGAAGAAATGATGAGTGTAAGAGCTCATGTCATTGTAAGCGGTGTGGTGCAAGGTGTTTCATTTAGACAGTATACTAGAACCAATGCGTTAGAGAACAGTGTGACAGGTTGGGTTAGAAATTTGCCAGATGGTAGAATGGAAGCTGTGTTTGAGGGTGAGAAGGAAAATGTGGAAAAAATGATCGAATTCTGCAAAATAGGTCCTCCAAATGCTTACATAGGAAATTTAAACATCAAGTGGGAGGATGTTAAAGGCGAGACAAACAAATTCGAAATCAGATACTGAGCTCTACAAATGGATTTAAGTCTGAAAAGTGAATTATTTTATGAAATCTGCGCCAGCTGTGCCTAGTTCATTTCTGGAGAGATTAAGATGAGAAAAGATGTGGCTAAAAACCTGGTTAAAATTGTTAATTGTCTAAAGGGGGCAGAAGAAGGCTGGATTTGGTATAGAGAAATCAGCAGAAGAACTGGTTTGCATCACAAAACTGTTTCCCGCCTGATCGAGAGCCATCTGCAGATGTTCATTGATGTTCAAACCATGGAACCTTTCAATGTCAAGATGATCAGGCTTAAGCCAGGAACAGAAACTAACGGAGTTTTTAGATATCTGACCGTGAGAGAAAAGCTGGAAAACGTCAAAAAATAACTGTTTGTATGAAAGTCTGTTATTTATCGGTAGGTAGTGATTTAAATAGTTTGAAAACTATATATTATAGTACCGGTGTCGATTTGGGTAAAATCATAAACGGATATTCTTACAAGGTTAGTGTGCCCTGTAAAAACTGCCATTCTCTGATAAGAATGGGGATTGAGGAAAAGATTAGTGTTTGCCCGATCTGTCATTCTGGCTGGAATGGCAACGGCAGAGCCAAATAGACCCCTTCTTTCTTAATTTTTCTTTTAGAGGACTAGATTCCCTTTTTAAATGAGATTACAGCGCTGTTCCATCGCTTTGAGAACGATTTAAAGCGCTTTTGCCAGTATAATGGAGCCATCCTTTGCCATCTTTTTCGAATCGTTCGATATCGTTTGTCCTTTTTATCATATTAGACAACAAAGCACGCAGGGCAGAAACTTCGTTTAAATTAAGTCTTTTTGCAAGATCCTCATAACTTATTTCCGTCGATTCCTTGACTATTCCCAATATTTCTTTCATTCTTGGTGTAAGGGGGAGGTGAGATTCTGCGATATCAATCTGTTTATGTAGTTCAGACCTAATTGGTTGAGGAGCAGTTCTTGCAATGGTTCTCATGGAATCTAAAGAATTTTGAATTGTTTCAAATCTCAGTTGCTCCTCCTGTTCATGTTGTTTTAAAACATCAACAACTTCTCTAATAGATTGTCCAAAAGTGAGTTCAAACCAATCTTTTGTAGGTAATTGTGATTCTATACGAACTAGTGAATTTTCAATAGATCTCAATGATTTGCCTGTATACCCCGCAGCTATACCTAATTGTAAAGAATTTTTTTCAAGACCAATTGTTGGTTCGGTAGTTGAAACAGAAGACTCAGGAATTTGTGTTTCTGATGATATTTCTTTATTATATTGAGTGCTTTGAAGCGCTTCCATCGCTTTGAAGCGCTGTTCCATCGCTTTAACATCGCTTTGAAGCGCTTCTGATTGCGCTTTTTTGCCAAAGATCTTTAGTAAGCCATCAAAAAAGCCCATATTCTTATATTGTTTTCCTTATATTTAACTCTTACTTTAGCCTTATACTCACTTTCCTAACTAAAGCCAGCTTTCTCACTAACTCTCACTTTTCTCTCAAGGTTGTTTTTCCTGCTGGTTTTTCTTTTTTCTAAACACTTTGTATAGAGATCAATTGGTTCGTATAATTTATCAAGTCTCACTTACACCGTAAAATCAAGTTTACAACACAAATGTTGCATAATATTTATTTTTAAAAATATATTAACAAACATATGTGAAAGTTACTATATAAAACATTACAATAATGTATCACTAAATATATAATTTAAAACATAGTTTATATATCATCATTTTCTGGTCAACTCTCACTTCCTAAAAATTCACAATTTGCTCAGCCTATATTAAATTACTGGCGCAATTATTATAAATTATTTAAAGTTTAATAAAAAAGTTAATTTTATGGTTGGTTATAATCTAAAAACACTTAGAAATGGGTTAAAAGAAAAGTTTTATAGTATGTGTAGATACATAAAAGACAATCCCGATGTTGTATGTATACCACTTGTTGTAATTGTTGCTAGTTTATATTTTTCAGGAGATCTTAAGTTTAATCCCACATACTCTGAAAAAATAAAATTGTTAAAATACTGAATCTACAAATAGCTCAATCCCCTCTAAGAGTCGGCGCACTTAACGAGAAAAAATGGCAAAAATGAGGCAAAAAACCGATTTTTTGGTTAAAATGACGTATAAGAGTGATTATAAGAAGTTCGCAGGGCTATATATGTGAACTTTTCTATATTTAATTTATGAAAATCGCTGTATGCAAAGAGTGCGGAAAGGAGAAAGAAATTCATGCATTTGGGAAATGTTATCGTTGTTATAGAAAAAAATATAGGCAACCGACCATAACGTGCAAGGTCTGTGGGGAAGTTAAAGAACATCATTCACGTGGCATGTGCAAAAATTGTGTGCAAAAGAAATTTTATTATGAGCAAATAAAACGCTTTAATGTCAAAAAATATCATGGGATTCCTTTAGAGTTATGGCAAGAACTGACAAAAAAATGCATTCTCTGTGATTTTGATAAAATTATCGATTTACATCATCTCGACCGTAATATTAAAAATAACTCAAGGGAGAATTTAATTGGTATTTGCCCAAATCATCATAGGATGATTCATGACATGCGATTCAGAGAAGATATAGAGAATCAAATAAAGGAGAAATTAAGTAAAGATATAAAAGTTATATCATCTTAGTGCGGTTAGATGAACTGGATTTGGCTTTATTTTTTTAAGTAAATGTTATCTAACCATCTTTCACAAAGCATTTTTTGGTCTTCTTCCGATATATCAATAGTTTCCCTCATCCACTTAATGAATTCAAGTACGTCATTTTTATTTTTCATTCCAGAAACACATTTCCCCCAATCTCTTGGGTCCAATCTAATCCATCGATGTTTTCTAGGTAGATGTATCTGGTTCAAATAAAATTGATTTGGACCTGGCTTTTCTATGTATTTCCATTCAGACCCATACACAAAATGCATTCCTGGGGCAACTTTTTCTAAACGATCTTTGGTTTGATCTATACAGGCAGCGCCGACTAGAAAGACCAGATTTTCTACTATGAGACCAAATTTCCTTAACTCATTGATTATACCTTCAACTGTGGATCCGGTTGCCTCGCCCATCTCGTAAAGTATTACAACAGCATTAGATAAATCTGGTTCTGAGTTTCGTAGAGTATTCCAGTAAACTTCAGCTGGTAACAAATCCGGATTTCCGTACGGCCTACTTGCACCTATTCCAAAAGAATAAAATTTAACTCCAAGTTCTAGAGATCTTCTTCTAAGTTTTTCAACAACCCTTGGTCTAAATAATCCACATCCAGCCCTAGCAACTGGGGCAGCATAAATCGCACCTGTTTCTTCCTTCGCGGTTAGTAATGGTACGTGAGCTAATGCATAATCAGTCAGCTTGAGTCCTATTTCTTCAAAGGATTTTCTAGTTGCTTGAATAGTCTTCCAATCTTTCTCATAAAATTCTCTTACTTCTTTTTCGAGTCCAGCATGGTATAAACATAAACTATTCATAAACCCACGTTTCTTTTAATTATAGAAGGTCGAAAGACTTAAATTTCTAACTTAACAAAGAAAAAATGGTTAAATGTCAATAAGAACTAAGCCAGAATTGGAAAAACATTGTCTCTACTTAGCATCTGGAGTGACAGGATTGGGTTTGCTGTTGGATTATGGGGAAGTTGGTCCCGAATTTAAAACATTTGTAAAATATCTCAAGGAAACACCCGAATATAATTTTAGAGATTCTCAATATGCAAGCAAAATCCCAAAATTAAGGTGGTGGGTATCTACATTGCCAAAAATCATAGAAGAAAGAATGAACGAGCTTCTTTCAAGCATAAAAGCCTCTATAGATGTCACCAATAAAGAAGAAATTAAAAAAGCAAAGACTTTGACTGATGAATTATACAAATTGATGTCAGAATCAGAAGTTTTGTTTCGTTGATTTTTATGTTAGAAATTTTGAAAAAATATAGAAAAACGATTGCATGTGCTTCAACTTCTGTAGTAAGTGGATTTGCCACTTTATGGATATATTTTTCAAATGATCCTATGATAATGCTTGGATTATCTATTGGTATCGCATCAACAATCACTTCTGCATATTTTGCCAAAAAGAATTACGAACGTGAGAAAATGAGGTTAGATGATTCAGATAATTCTTATGACATTTGGTATGGCTTGCCAGAATTTAAGCCTTAAATTTTTAACTATTCTTCTAATTTTCAGATAAACATGCTTAAACACGAATTTACTCAAGAAGAATTGAATAAGTGGATCGGAAAACATGTTAAAATGGATTATACACATTGGGCATATCCACCATGTATTCTTCATACTGGGAGAGAAAAGCCATATTTGAAAGAAGAAACAGAATCTGGAACTTTAAAAAATGCTCGTGTATTGGAAAAACATCGATATGAAATTGAAATTCAAAAAGATGGTGTAACGACAGGATTTCTGGCTTATCAGATTCTAGCAATAGAAGAAATATTTCACGGTTTATAGCTCATCTAATGTGAGTTAGAAGAACTGGAAGTTTATAGGTTATGTGGTCCGGGGCAACATTGAAAAGTCATATAGTTCTTTCATTTTTTTGGGTTCATAGAGTTTACATTCTTCACAACAATAATTAGCAATGAAGGCCTCAGCGAACCATGTGAATGTGAAATCAAGTTCATCTGCAGTGTATTCCAAGCAATCCATAGTGTTTTTACAAGATCTTATCTTGCTTATCGCTAATTGAGTTGCGTCATGGATAAAATCTATTTTTCCTTGGGAATTGGCTATTTCATGTTGCCGCTTCAAATAAGCAGCTATTTCTTCCATAGATATTTGATATGAGTAAAAGAATTTATTTCTCACTATGTAAACATCTAAACTATCGAGTGTATTGAAAATTATAACAGCTAAGATGTGTTAAATGAACAGATTTCAGGTAGCAAACTTAATCGTCCTTAAATATTTTACTTCCATCTGTTATTTGTGTCAGAGGAAGAACATCCAGAATTGATTGAACTAATGACTAGACTTTACAACGAAGCTGAAAGAATTAAAAAAGAGGAGATGGTGAAAGGAAATAATGTAACAAATTTAAGATACTGTCTCACACCTCATGACCATGAAATTTTAATGCGTAATAAAGCATTCAGAGATATTGTTAAAGGCAACATTCACTTTAAAGGCTATGTGAAACCAAATATTGGTGGTTCCGAGGTCATCAAAGACAAAACTATTAAAGAATCAACCCCAAAATATGATATTTCTCTAAAGCTGGTTCTTAGCACTACATAAAATGTGTTAGATGGAAATTTTCATCTAGAATCGCTCAATTTGATAATATTTCCCCCACCTAATTGCAAACGGGTAACTAAATGTGTCTGTTGTTTCTGAGAAATCTGAAACTGAAAACAAAACTAAATAATTTCAATACAAAGATTTGACATATATAAAAAGTTTTATTATATCTTCAGCAACAGATATTACATCAGTCTTTTCTGGGGTTTTCTTCTTAAGTTCTTGGTTGTATTTTGTGACTTCTTTAAGATACTTTTCCAGATCTGGTAAGAAGTCTACATCATTCGTATCGCCCCAATACATTTTTTCTCCAATAGGAGAGAGTATTTCATCTCCTGAATACGTGGCTTTGTTTAGAATTTTTTTGTACTCTGGTATTTTTGTAAGATCTGGTGGTCGTTTATATTCAATAATCTTTTCTGGAAAATCTGAATTTCTTTCTTTAACTTCTGCCTCCTCTCTTTCTTCAACTTTTCTTTCACGCTGAACTATGAGAGGTTTTGATTTGATCTTAGATTTAGGTTTATATGAAGGATGAGAAACAATTTTTCTCTCTTTAACTTCATCGGATATTGGATAGTATTTTATTCTTTTCTTCAATTTTTCAGTTGCAACATTTTTTCCTTCTATGAAATTAACTTCGTTGCTTTCTCTTAATTTTTCCAAGTATTTCAATATCTCATCCTTCTTTTTAGGACCTATTCTATGGTCGAGTGAACGCCATTCAAGCAGACTCAAATCAATGGCATCACTTGTTGAAATTCCTTCTTCACCACCATCAACAATTATTTGATCAATAATTCTGTATTTTAATTCTACATCCATTCGAACCAATTTAAGAAAAGAACTCTAAAGATTTATGTCTTTCGTTCTTCTAAGGTAGCTTATATCTTACAATCATGATTTGAATTAAATCGTATCATTTTATCCTGATTGAAAAAGCAAAGAAAGTTCAGATGAAAGTTAATAACTAGCTACAATAAATTTAATTCTATGAAACAGATAAGAGCAATTCTATTCGATCTTGACAACACGTTGATAGATTTCTGGCAGATGAAGAAATCGGCGAGCAAGGCTGCAATCACAGCGATGATTAAAGCCGGACTCAAGATAGATAAGAGAAGGGCTTGGAAGCTACTCAACAGACTCTTCGATGAATATGGTATCGAGAATCAGAAACTATTTAACATATTCCTGAAAAAAGTTACTGGCAAAGTTGATATAAAGCTTCTGGTTGCTGGTGTGGTTGCATACAGAAGAGAGAAGGAGTTGCACATGAAGACATACCCCAATGTTGTAAGCACATTGAGAAAATTGAAGAAGAGAGGATTAAAGCTGGCGATAATAACAGATGCCCATAAATTTCAAGCATGGTCCAGATTGTTTGAGTTGGGGCTGGAAAAATATTTTGATTTCGTAATAGCTTTGGAGGACACTGGTCAGAAAAAACCCAGCAAATTGCCGTTCAAAGTTGCACTGAAAAAGCTGAAAGTTAGACCTGAAGAAGCTATGATGATCGGTGACTCTATACATAGGGATGTGCTAGGTGCAAAAAGATTTGGCATGACTACGGTGTTGGCTAAATACGGGCAGATCTGGAAGGAAAGGGGCAAGCCTGATTTTGAAATCAATGATATCAAACAAATTCTTGAAATAATTCAGAAGCGAATCTAAATAATCAAAGGAACTCAACCTAATACCCATAGTTTCCTATCCAAGGGATTATTAATTTGTCAACAAAATCCAAACTGGGCTCCTTGTCATCCTCACTAATTCTCAATTCAATAAAATCTCTCCATGTGCGCAGATTTCTCAAATAATAAATATCATTCCATCTTTCATTTCCAGTAGAAGCATCTATATAGCGTCTGACATTATCTGGTTCTCTCAAACCAGTTACACCTATGGCATAACTATCATCTAATTTTCTTCCAAAAATCATGTATAAGCTCAATTTTTTGTTAGTGGCTGTAGACTCCAATTGTTTTCTCTGGTAAGTTGGGACTGTTACGGATTTCTCGCCATAGTCATCAAATATTTTGTCTCTTCTGCTGCAAGCCAGACCAAACCTGAATTCCACTGTTGGTGTATCTTCCATCCATCTATTTGCTATCAGTATATCTGGTGAAGTGTAAGATAATTTTCCTGCTCTCTTTAATTTTTCATAGTGCCCAGTTTCTATCGGGCTCCCTGTAGAATAAATTTGTCCCTCTAAATAACCGGATAGGCTTAATAGAGTAGTGATATGTTCTTGGAATTCGTATCCTTTTTTGTATCTGTTGGACATTTTCTCTACGAAATTTTTTGTTTATAAAAGATTAAATATTCATCTCAAATATTTTACCACATGAAATAATTAAGATCTAAAGTTTTAATCCTTCTGGTATGTTTAACTGTACTTCATCAAACGTCTTTGTCTTATCTAAAGGTGGTTTATTGACTAATAAGACTTCTATGTAATCGCCGTCAACTTTGAGCATGTGTGGTTTATAGGGTGAAATATGTAAAACGTCTCCGGGTCCTAATCTAGTCTCTTTTACGATATGTTTCCATGTTTTTCTCCCCAAATCTCTAAATTCCTCTTTAGAACCAGTGTACATGATCCCGCTTCCTTCTACAACAATAAATGTCTCTCTTGATTTTTTGTGATAATGTGGTGGTATCCTTTCAAAGTTTACATAGTTCATCTCTATATCTTCTTTTTTAAAAATCCTCCAAAACGATCCTATTCCTTCGACTTTGAAGGTTGGTTCTTCCAAGAGTAATTTTTCTAAATATGGAATTCTCATCGATAAATTTAGTATCAATTAAGAATTTAAGCTCTACTTCAAAGAAGGTACGCCAAAATCAAGCAAGTCCAGCCAATGATATATGTGAAGAGATAGCCTGCAAGAATCCTTGGAAAGATGTGTTTAAATTTTTTGTATTTTCTCATTTTCCTTTCAAAGAATCGAATTGGAGGAATTTTCAACAGAATGTTATCTATCGGCTCGATGATTCTATCCGGCAGTATCATTCCAATCAAAAAAGAAGTAGCTAACTGCATGCCAAAATCAGGAATGATAAAATTGGAGAATAACAGCCCGATGACGAGAAGTATGTATTTCAATTTCAATCCGAAGTCAGTAATCATTTGTTTTTCCCTCGGGTGATTGCTTGATGGCATCCAAGAGCTTTTGAGTCGAATCCGTCTTCTCCCATGAGAACTCATCTCTGCCGAAATGTCCATAGACTGCTGTTCTGGCATATATTGGCTTGAGTAACTGCAGTTTGTCAATTATTGCTTTCGGTCTCAAGTCAAAAATCTTCTTGCAGGCTTCAGTTAAAATCTCATCTGGATATTTTCCTGTCCCAAAAGTATCGACGGAAAATGCTACTGGCTGCGCTATGCCGATTGCGTAAGCAAGTTGCACCTCGCATTTCTTTGCCAGTCCCGCTGCCACGATGTTCTTTGCTATGTATCTGCACATGTACGCTCCTGACCTATCAACTTTCGACGGGTCCTTTCCGGAAAAACAGCCGCCACCGTGCCTTGCGCTCCCGCCATAAGAATCAACCTGCGTCTTCCTCCCTGTCAATCCAGAATCAGCAAGTGTTCCGCCGATGACAAATCTTCCAGTTCCATTTACAATAATTTTTGTGTTCTCGTCGATGAGATTTGCTGGTATCACTTTCCTTATAACATGTTGCTCAATATCTTCCTTTATTTTTTCTTGGCTGATGTTGTTTGTGTGCTGAGCGGCTATAACAATGGCAGAAATTCTCTTCGGTTTGTCGTTTTCATATTCAACTGTAACTTGTGATTTTCCGTCTGGTCTCAGATACTGAAGAGTTCCGTCTTTCCTGCAAACAGCCAACCTCTTCACAAGAGCATGAGAAAGCATAATTGGTAAAGGCATAAATTCAGGAGTCTCGTCGCAAGCATATCCAAACATCATCCCCTGATCACCAGCACCTTGCTCATGATCAGCGGTCTCTGTCACACCTTGGGAAATATCAGGAGACTGTTCTGTGATAGAAACTATAACACCACAGGTCTCGCAGTCCAAACCATCCTTAGAATTGTCAAACCCTATCTCCTTAAGTTTTTTTCTTATTACGCTTGGTATATCAACATAACAATTAGTTGTGATCTGGCCTGTGACGACTACCATGCCTTGCATGATTAATGTCTCGCAATCCACTCTGGCCTTAGGGTCTTTTGCTATTATCTCATCTAAAATTGTATCAGAAATCTGGTCTGCCACTTTATCAGCATGCCCTTCGGCAACTGATTCTGATGTCACTGTTTTTCTAATCTTGCCGTCAAGCATAATAAAAATTATATAAAAACTGCTTGAAATAACCACCCTAGGAGTTCGAAATTATTATACGAATTGGTTACAATATATAATCATGGCAGATTTGCAGAAACTCGAGAACGAACTGAAGCTGAGGGGGTTCTCTGAGAGAACCGTTAAGATGTATCTATTCTACAATCAGAAATTCTTGGAATTCATAAAAAAAGAACCAGAGCAAGTGACTGAAGATGATGTAAAAACATTCCTCACCAGCAGAATGGATAGTGGGATTTCAGCCAAATCAATAGTCTTGATAAAATCTGCTCTGAAGTTTTTCTATGACGAGGTTTTGAAGATGAACATAGTTACGTTCAAATCCCCGAAAGTTTCGAAAAAGCTTCCGATTGTTCTGACGAAAGACGAGGTAAGGAAGATGATAGATTCTGTGGAAAACAGAAAGCATAAGCTGATTGTGATGATGCTTTATTCCTCCGGACTAAGACTTAGCGAGCTGACAAACCTTAAGATTGGTGATCTGGAGTTGAATGAAAAAATCGGCTGGGTGAGAAGCGGCAAAGGAGAGAAGGATAGGATGTTTATCATTTCTGATAAAATTGTTGAGAGGATGGGAGAGTTTTTGAGTGGAAAGGAAGCATCTGATTATATTTTCAACGGAAGAAAGGGAAGACTGTCTTCAAGGTTGGTTCAAAAGATTGTGGCGGCTGCTGCAAAGAAAGCTGAGATAAGCAAGAATGTTAGTCCGCATACGCTAAGGCATTCTTTTGCCACACATTTGCTCGAATCTGGGGAGAATATAAGAAAAATACAGGAGTTGCTCGGGCATTCGTCGCTGAGCACTACTCAGGTCTATACACATGTATCAACAGATGAATTGAAAAAAGTGAAGAACCCTTTGGATGAACTTTAAATCTCAGAAAAAAGATACTTTGCTATTTTTTCTCTATCGGTCTTTCCTTGAGCTTGACCAATTTGCCATAAGCTACCTCGAATGCTTTTGCTACGTCATCACCGAGTTCGGTTAGCTTCACAACCTTAATTCTTCCCTTCTTTTCGAAATCAACAAGACCGAAATTCCTGAACTGGTCCAGTAGTTTGACTGTGTGCGAGTATGTCAGATCAACCTCCTTCGATAAAATTGTGGCGTATTTCGGCTCGCTTCTCAAGTTGATGAGTAGTTTGACTGGTTTTGGTCTGAAAAATAGAGATAGTATATGTTTTTCTTTTATCAACTCACTTCACACTCTGAAAAAATATTATTTTTTCATAGTATTTATGCTTTTAAAACCACTTTTAAAAAGTATATTTTTCAATAGATATAACCAAGAATCGTTGAAAATTAATTAATTTTAATAAAACAAATAATTCGATGGATATGATATCCATAAGACAACCTGTCGCAGCAGGCAGCTTCTACAGTTCTGATACCGAAACGCTGAAAAAACAGATCGTTGAGTCGTTTTCACACAAGCTGGGGCCGAAGGGATTCAAGAATCAGGAACTCGTTGCTGCAGTGGTTCCACATGCTGGCTACATGTATTCGGGTCCTGTTGCTGCATGGGTCTATTCTAGAATCGAAAAGGCAAATTACATCATCCTCGGGCCAAATCACAGTGGAATGGGAGAAAATTTTGCTGTGATGAAGAATGGGTTGTGGAAGACGCCACTTGGTGAGGTTGTCATTTATGAGGAAATCGCTGAAAAGCTGTTGAAGGAATGTGATATACTTAACTATGATGTCATTGCCCATCAGCATGAGCACTCGATAGAAGTCCAGTTGCCATTCCTGCAGCACAAGTTTGGGAATGACTTCAAGTTTGTTCCAATCACGATACTGAATGAGTTTGCAGATGATTTTCTGCTTGAAAATTGCAGGTTGGTTGGAAAGGCTATAGCAGGTGTGATTAAAAAACAGAAGGGAAAATGGATTATATTGGCGAGCTCTGATTTCTCGCATTATGTTCCTCAGAAAATGGCAAAGGAAATTGATTTGAGTATTGTCAAAGAGATTAAAAAAATGGATGAGAAGAAATTTTTTGGAAAAATAGTTGAGAAGAGTGCTAGTGTTTGCGGGTTTGGGGCTATAGCAATAACAATGGTAGCTGCAAAGGAGCTTGGAGCGAAGAAAGCTGATTTGTTGAAGTATGCCACATCTGGAGACGTGACTGGTGAGACAGATTCTGTTGTTGGTTACGCCTCTCTAATAATTTATTAATTCTGACACCAATTGACTAAATATGAAAAATGTCATTCTGAGATGTGCTCTTGTTAATGCTGTTGAGCATGATGGAAAAGCAGATACAGGAGCTGTCATAAAAAAAGTTATTGCTGAGAAGCCCGAGCTGAGGAATCAAATAAAAGATGTTATTGAAGAAGTCAGAAAAATTGTTGGTGAAGTAAATTTTTTGAGCATTGATGAGCAGAAGAGAAAAATTGAGGAAATGAAAATCAAAATCGAGAAAAAGAAATTTGTGATTGGCTTGTCAGAACTGCCAAACGCAAAGAAGGGAAAAGTTGTAATGAGATTGGCTCCTTATCCTTCGGGTCCTTTGCATATAGGGAACGCGAGGATGATAATATTGAATGATGAGTATGTGAAGAGATATGGGGGGAAGCTGTTTTTAGTGATTGATGACACCATAGGGTCGGAAGAAAAATTCATAATTCCCGAAGCATATGGTATGATCCTTGACGGTCTCAAATGGCTTGGCGTGAAGTGGAATAAAGTTTTTTACAAATCAGATAGACTGAAAATCTTTTACAAGGCCGCTGAGGAGTTTATAAAAAAAGATATTGCCTATGTTTGCGAGTGTGATATTGATTCTTTAAGAAAATATAGAGCCGGAGGAATAGAATGTGAGCACAGGCAACAAACCGTCAAAGAGAATTTGAAGAAATGGAAGAACATGCTGAAGGGAAAATACAAAGAGGGCGAAGCTGTGTTGAGAATGAAGACAGATATGAAGGACCCGAATCCTGCTTTCAGGGACAGAGTGATGTTCAGAATAGTTGAAAGAAAACATCCTAAAGTTGGTAAAAAGTATAGAGTATGGCCGATGTTGGAAGTGTCATGGGTAGTTGACGACCGCTTGCTCAAAATCACACACATATTACGAGGAAAGGAATTGATGATAGAAGATTTGGTTGAAAAATTTGTTTGGAGAAAAATGGGAATTAAAAATATTCCGATATTTGTCCATTATGGTTTGCTTAAAATAAACGAAGTAAAGTTGAGCAAGACTGCTGCAAGAAAGGCAATAGAAGCTGGAACATACACTGGTTGGAATGATCCTAGGACTTGGTCGTTGCAATCTTTGAGAAAAAGAGGAATAAACCCGGGAGCGATAAGAAAATTCATTATAGCAATGGGGCTTAGCGAGGCTGATGTGAGTGTGCCGGCTGAGATTCTTTATGCTGAAAACAGAAAGTTGATTGATCCAACTGCAAATAGATACTTTGCTGTTCTGGATCCCGTGAAAATTTCTGTAAACAATGCGCCAAAAATAAATAATGTTGAGGCTGATTTGCATCCCGATTTTCCAAAAAGAGGAAGGAGAAAACTTGCAGTTGATGTCAAAAGAATATATGTGGAAAAAAATGATATTGAAAGGTTTGGGGGAAATGAAGTGAGATTGATGGATCTTTTCAATGTTATTTTAAGCAATTCTCCTAAATTCACAAGCGAGAAGATGAAATTGGAAACTCAGAAAATACAGTGGGTTTCAGAACCCAATGTAAAAATAAAAATCATGATGCCTGATGGAGAGGTAAAAATTGCTTTAGCCGAGCCAGGGATCAAGAAGGTAAAGCCAGACCAAATCATCCAGCTTGTGAGGGTGGGCTTCTGCAGAATGGAAAAGGCAGATAAAGATATAGTTTTATATTATGCTCATAAATAAGTTATAAGGTGAGATGATGGCGAAAACATTTGATGTGCCAAAGGATTTGAGTGACAAGGTATTGCAAGCATTGGAAATTGCAAAGAACACTGGAAAGATTAGAAAGGGAATGAACGAATCGACAAAAGCTGTGGAGAGGGGAATTGCACAGCTCGTTGTGATCGCTGGAGATGTTGAGCCGCAAGAAATAGTGATGCATCTGCCTGTTCTCTGTGATGAGAAAAAAATTCCGTATGTATATGTTCCGAGCAAGCAAGAGCTTGGAAGATCTGTTGGGATAGATGTTGCATGCGCGGCCGTGAGCATCGTGGAGCCTGGAGAAGGAAAGGATTCCCTCAAAGAGATTGTTAGAAGAATTGAAGAGTTGAAGAAGTGATTGAATGCCAGAAGGCTCTTTTCCTGCTGAAGTGTTGCAATTGTTGGGAAGAAGCGGGGTCAGAGGAGTTATGCAAGTCAGATGCAGGGTTCTTGAAGGACCAGATAAAGGAAAGATATTGACAAGAAATGTTTTGGGTCCAACTAGAGTTGGAGACATATTGATGTTGAGAGAGACTGAAATGGAGACTGCTGCAAGGTTTGCTGAGAGGTAGTTTAGATGAAATGCTCTTTTTGCAAGGGTAACATAGCTGTTGGTAGCTGCAAGATGTATGTGAGGAATACTGGCGAAATATTCTATTTCTGTTCTTCCAAATGTGAGAAAAATGCGATGCTTGGAAGAGAGTCCAAAAAGAGGAAATGGTCTAGAGGTAAAAAATAAAACTACCAATAAATATTAGGGGCCAATAGATCAACGGTAGATCGCTTCCTTAACAAAGTGGAAAAGGCATGAGCTAATTTAGCTGCAATGAAGAGGCTGGGGGTTCGAATCCCCCTTGGTCCACTTGTCCAAAAACTTAAAAAGGGTTAAGATAAATTATAGATAACAAAATATAGTGTGAAAACATGGGCGTAACAAAAGTAAGAGCTCAGGAAGAGAAGGAAGAAAAACCGAAAGAGAAAAAGGTAGCCAGAACAGCAAGAATTGAGAAGCCGGAGGAAAAAGAACTGAGGGCGATTGTTAGAGTTGCTGGCAGTGATCTTGATGGTGAAAGGCCGCTGAGGAATGCATTGATGGGTATCAAGGGGATTGGTTATGTTATGAGCAAAGCTATTTGCGAGGTTGGTAATTTTGATCCGAATGTTAAACTGGGCTCTCTGACGACTGAAGAGATGATAAGATTGGAAGCTGTTATAAAAGAACCGATGAAGTTTGGTGTGCCTGTTTGGGCTTTGAACAGAAGAAACGAACCTGAGACTGGAGTGAGCAAACATCTGACTGGAGATGATCTTGAGGTTGCAAAAAAGTTTGACGTGCAGAAGATGATTGATTTGAAAACTTATAGAGGGATGCGACATATGCTTGGGCAGCCTGTTCGAGGACAAAGAACAAGGAGCTCTTTCAGAGAAGGAAAAGTTGTTGGTGTTGTTAAGAAGACGATAAAGTTTGCTATGGAGAAGAAGGAAGAAGAGAAGAAAAAGAAGTGATTGAATGAAGAGATCTAGAAAAAAATACGAGAGGCCGAGAAATCCATGGGATAGCACGAGATACGAAAGGGAGAGAGCTATTTTAAAAAATTTTGGGCTGAGAAGCAAGGGGGAGATATGGAAGGCTGAAGCTATTTTGAGGAAATATAGGGGGATAGCGAGAAGTCTAGCTGCAAAGAAGGATAAAGAAAAAGAAAAGATGCTTTTGGAAAAATTGAGAAAGATTGGAGTTTTGAGTGAGGATGCTGCACTGGATGATGTTCTAGGATTGATACTTGAAAAGTTTCTGGAAAGACGATTGCAAACTTTAGTCCAGAAGAAAGGATTGGTCAACTCGTCCAAGCAAGCTAGGCAGCTGATTGTCCATGGTCATGTGAAAGTAAATGGAAAAAAGATTTCTTATCCCAGCTACATGGTTTCAAAGGATGAGGAAAATAAAATAGAAGTTGATTTGGCAATTCAAAAATCAAAGGTGAATGTCAGTGAAGGATGAGGGGAGAGAGGAGAAATGGGGAATAGCAAATATTTTTTCCACTGCAAACAACACAATTATCCACATCACTGATGTTACTGGTGCTGAGACTATTGCAAGATTTTCTGGCGGCATGATGACTGAGAAGGATAGAGAAGGAGGGATGCCTTATCCTGCGATGCTTGCTGCGAGAAAAGCTGCTGAAGCAGCAATTGCAAAAGGGATAATTGGTATACACATTAGGGTGCGAGCGGCTGGCGGAACAAAATCAAAATCACCAGGCCAAGGTGCACAGCCGGCAATAAGGGCTTTGGCAAGAGCTGGATTGAGAATAGGGATGATAGAGGATGTCACACCAATTATCCACGGATACATGAGACCAAAGGGAGGAAGAAGGGGTAGAAGAGTTTAATTATCAAAAAACAAATGATTAAGGTGGTACAATGAAAGTAAAGATTCTTGAAAAAAATGGGAATGAAATCAAATTCTCTGTTGAAGGTCTTACTCCTGGTTTTGCAAACGCTCTGAGAAGAATAATGATGAGTGAAGTTCCAACGATGGCAATAGAATGGGTTGATTTCAAGAAGAATGATTCTGTTTTGCCTGACGAGATTATTGCAAACAGGCTTGGCCAGATTCCTTTGACTTTTGACAAGAAGGCATATGATCTGCCAAGTGAATGCAAGTGTGACGGCAAGAGATGCAGCAGATGCCAAATTGAATTGGTTTTGAAGAAGAAGGGGCCAGGGTTTGTTTATGCTGAAGATCTGAAGAGCAGTGCAAAGGATGTGAAGCCTGTGTTTGAAAAAATTCCGATAGTTGAATTGTTCGAAGACGAGGAGCTGCAGTTCGAAGCAATTGCACAGCTTGGTTTGGGAAAGGATCATGCTAAATGGCAAGCAGCTATTGTTGGATACAATTATGATGGAGGTAATTTTGTTTTTGATATCGAATCTGTTTCTGGTCTGCCTGCAGAGGAAATTGTGACAACTGCGGCGGAAGTTTTGGAGAAAAAGATGAATGAATTTGAGAAAGACTTAGGTAAAGTAAAATAGATTAATTTCCAAGTTCAATTTGTATTTTAGGCAGGGGTAGCCAAGTCTGGTCAAAGGCGCCAGAGAATACTGCTGTTAAGCCGTATTCGCGTGAGCTTAAGATGCTCTCCAGACTTAAGCACTGAACAAGTGATGATGAGTATTAGTTACCTGGTCGGTTAGTCCGTTCGTGCGTTCAAATCGCACCCCCTGCATGTTTATATTTTTAGTGTTGTAATTTCTACAAAGGTAATTTGATGACGCTTGGTGGAATCTGTCAAAATTGTAAAAAATATTCTCCTGGTCTATTCAGATGCCATGCTTGCGGTGCACAAGTCTGTCCGCTTTGTGTAGTTGAAGGCACAACTTTCTGCAAGATTTGCAAAGGAAGAAAGATGATTGAATGAAATCTGGAGACTTTGTTTACATAGATTACATTGGCAAGATAAAAAATAGTGGAGAGATTTTTGATCTGACAAGAGAGGATATTGCAAAGAAGGAAGGAATATATAATGAAAAACTGAAATATGGGCATGTTCCTGTGGTTGTTGATGCTGGTTTTGTGGTTGAGGGATTGAATGATGCTATAAAGGAAATGAATATTGGTGACAAGAAGAAAATTATGATTGAACCTGAGAAAGCATTTGGAGAAAGAAGTGATGAGCTTGTCAAACTTATACCTGAAGCGAGATTCAAAGAGCAGGGAATTGATGTTGTTCCTGGCTCTAACATAATGATTAATAATTTGAGAGGGAAGATCATCAGCAATGATGGCGGCAGGGTGAAAGTTGATTTCAATCATCCTCTTGCTGGCAAAATTCTTGAATATGAGATTGAAATCATTCAGGAAATGAAGGAAAACATTGATAAAATAAAAGCCCTTGCCTATTATTTTACCGGCGCAGATAAAGAGAAGATAGATGTGCAGATAAAGGAAAAAATAGCAGAGATTGAAGTAAACGAAATAGAAGTCAGAAGAGAGGTTAGGGGAAGGATAGCTGCGCAGATAATGAAATGGGTTCCGGATATAGAAACGGTTAAGTTTATAGATGTATTCAAAAAGCCTGAATAAGCATTTATTTTTAATAAATTGAAATATTAAAAGAGGATTTTTATGGGAGTAAAACAGTTTGTAGAAAAACCTGTGTCCGATAAGTCTGCTCAGGTTGATGAAGAATTAAGAGCAATTCTCGAGAGCAGGAAAACCCAGATAAGGGTTGTTGGAGCTGGTGGTGCTGGCAACAACACCATAACAAGATTGATGCAGGTCGGAATAGTAGGAGCAGAGACTATCGCTATCAATACTGATGCGCAAGATCTTCTTTACACTGACTCGGACAAAAAAGTCTTGATTGGGAGAGAACTGACATCAGGACTTGGTGCTGGCGGTGATCCGAAAGTTGGGATGGAGGCAGCGAGAGAAAGCAAAGAGGATATCAAGAAGGCTTTGCAGGGGGCTGATCTGGTATTTTTGACTTGTGGTCTTGGTGGTGGGACTGGAACAGGAGGTTTGCCTGTGGTGGCTGAGGTTGCCAAGAAAATGGGAATATTGAGCATTGCGATTGTCACACTGCCTTTCAGCATGGAAGGGAAACAAAGAATGGCAAACGCTAGAGAAGGATTGACGAACTTGGGTGATAATGTTGACACTTTGATAGTTATACCTAATGATAAACTTCTGGAAACTGTTCCCGATGTATCGCTCGGAACTGCATTCAAAATATGTGATGAGATTTTGGTGAACGCGGTGAAAGGAATCGCAGAGCTTGTCACCAAGCCTGGTCTGGTTAACCTTGACTTTGCTGATGTCAGAACGATAATGAAAGAGGGCGGATTGGCGATGATTGGAATGGGTGAGAGCGATAAAGAAAATAGAGCAATAGAATGTGTAGAGAAAGCTCTGAGCAATCCGCTGATAAGTGTTGATGTTAATGGAGCGACTGGTGCTTTGATAAACGTGGTTGGCGGTCCAGACATAACTATCAGGGAAGCGCAGCAAATCGTTGAAGCTGTTTCATCTAAGCTATCACCAGATGCAAAGATAATCTGGGGAGCGCAGATTGCAAAGGAGTTGGGAGAGACTGTGCGAGCTATGCTAGTCATCACTGGTGTTCAATCACCTCAGATATTCGGACCATCAAAATCATGGACAAAGGAAGAGAGGAAGGATATAGAAAAAATATTGGGAATAGATTTTGTTGATTGAGTTCCTTCTGGTGTTATCTATGAAGCTGAACATAATAGAAAAATTAAAAGATTACATTCGCGTCCTCAAACTGAATAAAACTCCAACTAGAGAGAAGTTTTTTGAAACTCTGAGAATTTGTGTTTTGGGTGTTATTATCTTTGGATTAATCGGATTTGTTTTCTACATTATATCAATGGTTCTTGGTTTGTAGGTGAGAAGATGATCTATACTGTGAAAACTGTTGTTGGGAGAGAAAACATAGTAATTGATTCCATATCTTCAAGAGCAAAGACAGAAGGCCTACTCATTCAAGGATTGTTCCATCCTGAAGAGATCAAAGGATATGTTTTTATCGAGGGTGATATAAGGGAAGTTGAGAAAGCAATTCAAATGGTTCCGCATGTGCGAGGCTTGATCAAGAAACCGATTGAGCTGAAAGAACTTCATAGATTTTTGCAACCGAAGACAGTTGAGGTTGAGTTGAATGTTGGAGATGTGGTTGAAGTTATAGGTGGTCCTTTCAAAGGAGAAAGAGGAAAAGTTACGAGATATGATAAGACGAAAAGAGAGGTGACGATTGAGCTTGTAGAAGCTGTTGTGCCGATACCAATAACTGTTAGTGTCGAGTTCATCAAACTTTTGGAAAAGAAGGGAAAGTGAGAGAAATGGCTGATGAAGAAGTTATTGATTTGCTAGTAGATGGTGGGAAGGCTGCGCCAGGTCCGACTACTGCACCTAAACTTAGCGCATACAAACTGAATGTTGGAGAAGTTTTCAAACAGATAAACGACAAGACAAAGGAATATGGAGGAATGAAAGTTCCTGTGAAACTAATAATCAATAAAAAAACAAAGGAGTTTAGAATAGAAGTTGGTCTTCCTCCTGTCTCGAGCTTGATAAAAAAAGAATTGGGAATCGAAGCAGCAAAGATTACGGAAGAGGAGAAGACTGCTGGCAAGACTTCTGTTGGAGATTTGAAGATGGAAATGATAGTGAAAATTGCTAAAATGAAAATGAGTGGCTTGCTAACAAAAGATTTGAAATCTACAGTCAAGCAGGTTATTGGAACATGTGTGTCAATGCCTGTTTTAATTGAGGGTAAGAAGCCTAAAGAAATATTAAAGGAAATCGACGAAGGCAAATGGGATAAAGTTATTGCTTAGATTGGTAAGGTATTTAAATTTGTTTTTGTAACATATACTAAAGCCCGCTAGACTGCTTAGGCAGGAGGGTCAAGAGATGAAAGAAAATATATTGAAGACTATTGAGGAATTGAAGAAGGGTACTAAGAAGAGAAATTTCTCTCAGACATTCGATCTTATAATTTCTCTGAAGGAATTCGATGTCAAAAAACCGGAGAATAAATTCACTGAAGATGTTGTCCTGCCGCATGGGAGAGGTGAGGAGGCTGGTGTTGTTGTTTTTTCTGACACGTTAAAGAATCTTGATTGTGATGTTTTGACTGGAGCAGATATAGAAAGATACTCAAAGAACAAAAGGGAAGCAAGGAAGCTTGTGAAAAGCACGGAGTTTTTCTTTGCCGAACCAAAGCTTATGGCAACTGTTGGAAAAGTTTTCGGCCAGTTTATCGGCCCTCGCGGCAAATTACCAAAGATCATTACAGGTGATATCGCTGATACAGTTAAAAACTATAGAAATGCTGTAAGAGTCAAGGTCAAAGATTCTCCTGTTATCCAGTGTTTAATTGGAAAGGAGAACATGAAAGACGAAGAGGTTGCGGAAAATGTGGAAGCCGTTGTAAAGGCTCTTGAAGCGAAACTGCCTAAAGGCATTCACAACATAAAATCCATCATGCTCAAGTTAACAATGAGCAAGCCAATGAAGGTTGAGGTGTGATGAATGGTAAGAGAAGAAAAGATTAAAGCAATTGAGGAATTAAGGAAAATGATTGATGATTATCCTGTAATCGGAATAATTGACATGAACAAGCTTCCGAGCATGCAGTTGCAGGAAGTCAGAAAGAAGGTGAGAGAGGACACCATAATAAAAATAACTAAAAAATCCGTTCTTGGTTTTGCCATAAAACAGGCTAGCAAAAAAAACATACAGGAACTGGAGAAAATAATTCCTAGCCAACCTGCGTTGATTTTCACAAAGCATGGTGCTTTCAAATTTTATTCTGTTGTAGATTCTTTGAAATTCCCAACTTTCGCTAAAGAAGGAGATATAGCTACGGGTGATGTGAGTGTTTCGGCTGGACCGACTAGTCTGCTAGCAGGACCTGTAATAAGTGAACTGACTAAAGCTGGAATACCTGCTGGGGTGGAGGAAGGAAAAATTGCGGTCAAAAAAGATGTGACTGTTGTGAAGAAGGGAAGAAAAATATCAAAAGATCTGGCAAATGCTCTTAGGAAGCTTGGGATTCAACCAATATTTGTTGGTCTCAACATCACTGGTCTTTATGAGGATGGTAGGATTTACACTAAAGATGTCTTAAATCTTGTTAAGATGTTTCCGGAAATGCTTTTGACTGCACATCAGAGCGCAATTAATCTTTCCGTTTATGTCTGCTATCCTACGAAGGACAACATTAAACTGTTGTTGGCCAAAGCCTTTAATAGTGCTAAGGCCTTAGAAAATAAAGCTGGGGGTGTAAGTTAATGGAATACGTGTATTCAGCTTTGTTGCTTCATTCAGCAAAACAACCAATAAATGAAGACAATGTGAAAAAGATTTTGCAATCCGCTGGAGTTGCAGTAGACGAAGCTAAAGTCAAAGCCTTGGTAGCTAGCCTAGAAGGAGTGAACATAGACGAAGCTATCAAACAAGCTGCTGTCGCTGTAGCTGCTCCTGTTGCAGAAGAGAAGAAGGAAGAAAAGAAGGAAGACGAGGGTAAGAAAGCTGAAGAAGCTGCTGCTGGATTGAGTGCATTGTTTGGATGAATTATATGCAGGAATTAATTCAATTTGCAGAAAAGATCAAGGATGGAGAATTGAGAAAAAAGGTAGTTGAATTTCTCAAAGACCCCAGTCTATCTCACAAGGATTTCAAGAAATATCCGAGAGAAAAAATGGAAAAAGTGAAGACTCCTTTCACGGTTGCCGGTCAAGGAACCGTTGAAAGAGGAGATTTGGTCAGACACACTGTAGTTGTAACTGATCTCTGCCTCAAGACCGCAGATGATTTGGAAAAGAAATATGGAATACCGATTAACAGAGACCATTTGCTCGCTGGTGCTTTACTGCATGATGTGATGAAAATGTTTGAATGGAAGTTTGAGGGAGGAGAGACGAAACACACTGGCATTCTGCTTGATCATTCCATGCTTGCAGTAGCAGAGCTTTACCACAGAGGATTTCCTGAAAGCGTCATACATATTATTGCATCACATTTTGGCGAGACCGGCCCAACACCACCAAGAAATTTTGAGGCTTTGATTTTACATCATATCGACACTCTTGTTTCACAGATAGAGTTTCATCTTTATAGTCCTGGTGAGCAGCCTGTTCAGTTAGTTCTTCTTGATGAAGAGATGGTTAAAAAAATAGTGGGTGAAAAACCTGGAGAAAAAATTAAGTGAGTCTTTCGACAAAGAAGTTCTATTCATACTGAAGATAAAACCAAAAGACAGAGTTGTATTGATTTACGATGCTGATGTTGACGGTGTCTCTTCAGCGGCAATAGCTCTTTCTGGTCTGGAGAAATTAGGTATGAAAAATATAAGGCTTGTTCACAAGGATTGGGAAGTCACAAACAATCTTAGCGGATTAGTTGCAAGATTTGACAAGGGAATTATTTTGGATGTTCCTACTCCTGTGATAGAAAAACAGCTGAAGAAAATTAAAAAAGATTTGCTGGTTATAGATCATCATCCATCGAAAGATGTGAGCTCGAAAAACATTGTCTATATAAATCCTAGGTTGAAAAAAAGAGAAATCTATCAGCCTGTGAGCTATCTGACATATAAGATCTTCTCGAAAATTGTTGATGTGACAGATAAGGAGTGGTTAGCTGTTGTTGGAACAGTTGGGGACTATGGTTTTGAAGATTGTAAGGATCTTTTGAGAAAATATTTGGAGATAAAAAAGAAGGAGGATGTGTGGGAGACGGAGCTTGGAAAGACTGCAATGATGATTAATGGTGCTATAGCTGTTCTCAATCCAAGGAAAACTTTGGAGATTTTGAAACCAATAAAAGATTTGGAAGAATTCAAGAAAAATGTAAAGATAAAAAATGCCTCGAAAAGATTTGATAATGAGTTTGAACGAGCAAAGATTGAGTTCAAGAAAAATTTGGAGATTTATGTTGATTTTGGTTTGATTTTCTCTGAGATCAAGCCTAAATTTTCTAGAATCGGTTCTACTCTATCAACATACATCGCAACGAAATATCCAAACAAATTCATCATGATTGTGGAAAGGATCAATGGAAATTACAAAATACATGGAAGAATGGAAAATGGAAAGATACATGTTGGTGAGTTGCTTGAGAAATTATGTGTTGGCGGCGGACATAGAGAAGCCGGGGCAGGAATGTTAAAAATAGAAGAGATCAACAGGTTCAAGGCAAATCTAATAAGGGAATTGGCTAATTTTACAGGCAAAAGAAGCTAATCTAAGCCTTCTTTCATATGAATTCAGGCTTTTTCTGCCTTGTTTTTTGAGTTCATCGGAAACATCGGAAATGAGGTTCCCAAAGACGCCTATAGTCAGATTGTCATTTAATTTTTAGGATTAATATGAAATGTCTGAGATGTCGCTCTGCCAGAACGTTTGGTTTTATCGATGGTTTTGGTGAGAGGAGAATATTTTGCAAGGAATGTGGTGGTAGTTTTTTGGAAAGCAGGATAGAAGAGATTGGTTGGCAGAAAAATCTTCATGAATTCAACCTTGATGTATACAATAGGCTTGGTTTCCATAGGTAGGTGATTAAAATGGAAGAGATAGCGAGAGTTCAAGTTTCATATCTGATGGACAGAGGAGTAAAGAAAGTGAGGACGAATGTGATAAAGAATGGTCGTATTTGGGGGTTCTTGAAATCGGTTTGATTTTTTTCCTCCTTCTTTCTTTTTTAAAAGATCAAATGGGTAGGTGAAAAAATTGAAGTTGTTCCTTGATATTGAAACAACTGGTAGGAAAGCTGACAGCGGACAGATCACTGCAATAGGGATCATCAAAGACGACAAAATAGAAGTGAAGTTTGTTGACAGTCTAGAAAATGAAAAAGATGTTTTAACATGGCTCAAAAAAGAGCTAAAGGATTGTAACATGATTGTTTCTTGGTTTGGATCTGGATTTGACCTGCCATACATACTTTCCAGAGCAATAATCAATGACCTTGATCTGCATGAATTGTTAGAAATTCCTTCTTTGGATTTATGTAAGTTTTGCCAAAACAACCTGTCTTTAACAAAATACAGTCTGGTGGAAGTTGCAAAATCTTTTGATGTTCCAAAAAATTCTGAGATAAGTGGAAAGGATATGCTGACACTCTATATCAAGGCTGTTCGCGGGGATGAGAAGGCAAAGAAAACTATAATTGAACATTGTCTTGGTGACTTGGAGACTCTCAAGAAAATTTACCAGAAGTTAGAGCCTTACCTTAGTCTTACGACAAAATAACCATGATCTTTTTCATAAGGATCTAGTGTGACAAAATCTAGAATATCAAATATTGCTTCAAACTTTTTTCTTGTTTCTTGGTAAATTACTTTGGGCTCTTTGAGCACATTGATGCTTCTTGATTTTACTGCAATCATCCCAAATCCTTTTGGCTTTAGGAACTTCTCACAATTCCTTATGAAAAGTTCAATCTCATCTGGGCTTGCAACATCGCAGTAAACAAGGTCGACTTTCTCAGCAATAGTGTTCTTATATTCTTCTGGCATTCTTGAATCAGCAAGTATGGGAACTATGTTGCCTCTTTTTTCTGCATGTAGAACAAGTTCTCTCAAAACTCTTTCGGAAATATCAACTCCGTAGATCATTCCCCCCTTTCCAATGATGTCACTGAAATGGCTGGCTGTTGTGCCACTGGCAATCCCAAGATATAGAATTATCATTCCTTTTTTAATCGGAAATTCTTTAAGACCTTTTTTAATTGCCGCAGCTGGTTTGCTCCTGTAACAGTCCCAAATCCTATATTCTTTGTTGTTGATTCTGACTAAATCCTCTCCATAAACTTTTTGACCTGGGACAAGATTGACTGTAGACAAATTGTTATCGACTAAAAATACCCCATCAAATTTTTTATATTCTTTTGCTTTCATATCAGATCTATGACGACAATATTTTCTTGATTTTTTCATTCATATCTTGCTTCAGTTTATCTGCTTTGTACTCCTTGGAGTAAAAGTCTATTTTGGCAGCAAGTGATAGTTTTGAAGACAGAACCCTTGCAATTTTACCCTTCAGCCTTTCAGGAGCGTTCAAAACCAAAGGATGATAGTAAAGGATTCCGAACCTCGGTGACCTTCCTTGGCCGTGTAAAAATCTGAATAAACTTTTCTCAGCACCAATTAACTGTACGGTGCTCGACGGCATTTTTGCTAGTTTGTCCAATCCACCTGCTCTTGAAATCAGCTTGGCTGCCAATATTGTACCAGCCAATTCTGTAAAATTAGGAGCAACCTCCCTCAATAATTTTTCCAAATATTTTGTCAGCTCATCTCTCAGCTTGTACAATCGTAAAATTTCGCTGGCAATTGATTGGATTGTTTTTATATCCTCGTCTTTCAAGTCCACTCCCATGCTCTTTTTGGAAAATTGCTTGAGTTCTGTTTCTTCTATTTTATCCTTTGCACCATATTTTTCGACTATCTCTGCGTATTTTTCATGGCTACTAATTATTCTGTCCATCTCTGGAAAGTGCAAACCATAAAATTCACGCAATCTTTCAATAAAAACATTTACTGACTTATCCAGCTCCTCTATTGCTCCTATTGTTTGTATTACCAAACTATCTCTTCCCACAGCTTTCTTGATTTTGACTTTTGTGAGTTCGATGTTGATCCTTGAGAGCAACTGATTGAATTCTATTTGATCATTAACAAACTTTTTGTCAACTGCAATTTTTCTCAGATTCTCTTTGACAAATCTTTCAGCATTGTTATCAGGCTCAACTTTCTTTGCTCCGCTCTTTCTAAAACTGAAAACAAATTCCTTGTAACCCTTCTTCCACAAATCATGCATCAGTTGCTTTTCTTCATCAATGACCTCAAGCTCAGATGTTCTTATCTTTTCTGCTATTTTCTCTGGTTCTTTAGGAAAAACTCTGAATCCGACTATTTTGTTCTTCTCATCAATGCCAAGACTTCCAATGAAAGTTGAGATTATGTAGACTCGCATAGATTTTATTATATTTTGGTAAACTTTAAAAAGCGAGTTGAAGTAATTAACTATTGGTGTTTGCTTGAAAAAAGGCGAATTGGTCTTGTTTGTATCAAAAGACAGGTCATATTTAATAGAGTTGAAAGGTGGAAAGTTGCATACTGAAAATGGTATATTTAATCTTGACAAGATTGCTAAAAAGAAATTTGGTGATGAGGTTCGGACACATTTAAAGAAAAAATTCAAGCTGGCCAAACCAAGCATTATTGACATTTTGAAGAGAGGAGCAAAGAGATTGCCTCAGATAATAACACCGAAAGACGCGTCTCTTATACTTGCTTACACTGGAATCTCTCAGGGAAATGAAGTTGTTGATGTTGGTACTGGATCTGGTTTTTTGGCTATGTTTTTGGCGAACTACATAAAACCAGGAAAGGTTGTGACGTATGACAATGACAAAAAGATGACAAAAGTTGCGGGAAGAAATGTAGAGTTATCTGGTCTTTCAAAATTCATAAAAATAAAAAACAAGGATGCCATAAAAGGAATTTCTGAAAGGAATGTCGATCTTGTGACAATTGATATTCAGCATCCGGAAAAAGTTGTAAAGCATGCTTACAAATCACTTAAGGTTGGTGGTTATCTAGTTGTCTATTCGCCAACAATTGACGAGGTTATGGCGACCACAAAAGAGATAAGAAAGTTGAGTTTTTCTTATATAAGCACCGTTGAAAATATTGTTAGGGAGTGGCAAACTGAAAGAACCACAAGACCAAAAACAATGGGCCTGATGCACACTGGCTTCATCACATTCGCCAGGAAGATAGAATAATGGAAGAAATAATAAAAATGCAAGAGTCTTCTGATGTTCAGGAACCATCTCCAATAATAACACCCGAAATGGTACAAACTGTTATTGAAGCGCTAGAAAGCAGGGGAATTATTTATTATTCAGAGGGTGGAGCATACGTGCCAACAGAAATGGGATGGAAATTAGTAGCAAAAACTAGACCATTAAAAGAGGTAATTCTTGCTCGTGGTCATCAAAAAATTCTAGCTTCGAACCAAAATATGATATTAATAACAAAAACTGTGGAAATGAAAAAAGATTTTGATGCTGTTATTGGTGTGAAAGCTGATAAATCATGTAGAGATTTGACAAACGAGATGAAAAACGCGCTGAAAGAGGCTAAAAGAATTGAAATCGTAATTGAGGCTGAAGGAGAAAAAGATAAGATAATTGCATATGGGTCGCCTGCGTTAAAGCTCACAAACCCTGAAGAAATTGTAATAAGAAAAGATGATTTCATTGATGGCAGAACTGTTGCCATTCTTGCTGATAAATCCGCAAATGAGTTGAGCCAAGATCTGATAGAAAAATTGAGAAAACCAGATAGTGAAATCAAGATAACTTTAGAAATAAACCAGTGAATCCATATTTCTTAATTGTGGGGTTGTCATCTAGCTAAGACGATCTAGAATGGTCTAGGATCCGGCCTTCGGGTCTTTGAGAAAAAGGCTGAAACCTGGGTTCAAATCCCAGCAATCCCATTAGAATTTTTTGAGACTTGCCTGCTTCTCTACTTTCTTCATCTCTTTCTTTCCTTCCAATTGGTCCTTGATGATTTTTGCAATGTTGGATCCAACTATTTGCGAAAGTCTCTCGTTTGATATTTCTTTCAAATCTGATAAAGATTTTATTCTGTTGTTGAATAGTTTCCTTGCACGTATGCGACCGACCTGTTTGAGCCTGACAAGAGGAATCAGTTCTTCTCTGATACCATATTGCACTCTGATTCTAACTCTTCTTATGTCTCCCAAAATTTCTTTGTAGCCAAGCAGCAGGGCAAGTTCCTGCAAGGAATAAAGAAGCCAGTTTGCATTTTCCTTCCTCCCGTAAAATTCGCCAGGAGCAATCCTGTATTTTGTCAAGAGCTGGTCTTCAGTTGCTTCTTCAATCCAATCCTCGAACATCAAGGCTATCTTTAAACTTCTCAAGAAATTATCAAATTCCAGTTCAGATTCGTCTGGAATTTTTTGCAGAAGCTCTTCCTCCCTCTTAGCTATAATATCTTCAAACTCAGAAAATTCTCCAGTTCTCACAGAAAGAAATGGCTGCATTTCAATTGTGTTTGAAATAGTTTGCAGAAAACTAAAGGGATAAGTTTTTTTCTCGGTTGCTATTTTCAAGGCTTCTATGAAACCATGCGCTGTGAATGGATCTATGTAAAGTTCGGAGACACGCTTCCCAATTCTTGTTGCTGTCAGTTTTCCTCCTGAGCTTGATATTAATCTCCACTCTTCCAACTGCTCTAAGATGTTTGTGATTCTTTCCTCTATGAGTGAAATGTCGCCGAATTGATGCGCGTAAAATGTTTTTGAAAAGAAATCATGCAAAGAATCTTCTGAAACACAAAACTCTGTTGCTATCAATGCCAGTGTATGCATTCTGAGAATTGGTTCTACAGCAAGCTTGGATTGAATATCCTCTGGCTGACCCATGATGAAATAGTCTGTTAAATCATGAGCATCATCCTCAGTTCTCGCTATCAGAACAGATTCGCCAAATGCATCGTAAGAGGGTCTTCCTGCTCTGCCGACAAATTGTTTGTATTCTAAAACTGGAATGTAAACCGATCCTAGGCCAGGATAGTAGCGTTTGGCATCTCTAATAACAACCCTGAATGCTGGTAGATTGACACCAAGCGCTAAAGTGGGAGTTGCAACGATAATCTTAATCAATCCCTCTCTGAATTTTTCTTCAATCATTCTCTTCTGTTTGCTGAGCAGTCCAGCGTGATGAAATGCCACTCCGCTCTTGACGCATGCCGCTAGTCTTCTGCATTGTTTAGTTGGAATTTCCAATACGTTCAGAAGTTTGTCTGCTAAATCATAAAGCTCTTTCTCCTCCAGTCTTTTCAGATATGGTTTTATTGTCTTTGTCAGTCTCTCAGCCAAAGTTTCAGCAGTTCTTCTTGTGCCAACAAAATATAGGGACTGTTTCTTGAGTTGCATTACATTTTCTGCTATGGCTGCCTCTGGTTCTAGCTGGCTCAGCTCGTAGCCTTTTCTGCCGTAGAAAGAGATTTTTGAGTCGTAATAAATTCCCTCATGAAGCTCAACTGGTCTAAAATCACTTATGACAAGGACTGCATTCAACCACTTTGCCAGTTCTGCTGCATTGTTTATTGTTGCTGATAGCGCAAGTGTTTGTGCTCTTGGAACAATCTCTCTGAGTTGAGTTAGCAAAATCTCAAGTGTTGGTCCTCTGTTTGGGTCATTCAGAAGATGAATCTCGTCGACAACAATCAAACTTGTTTCCCTGATCCATGCTGCACCATGTCTTATCAATGAATCCAACTTTTCGTTTGTGCAGATAATCACATCATAATCCGCTAGCCATGAATCACTGGAATCCAAATCACCAACTGAGATAGCAACTTTCCACTTTTTTTCAAACAGATTTTTAAAATAGTTGTACTTTTCATTTGCCAGAGCAACAAGCGGCACTGTATAAATAACTTTGCATCTGTTGTTGGAAAGTTTGTTTATCATAGATAGTGCTGCTATAAATGTCTTGCCTCCGGCTGTTGGTAGCGAAATCACCAGATTTCTCTCTTGAAATATTTTTTTCCTGACAATATCTACCTGTGGAGGGAAAAGCTCTTGAATTTTTTCTTCCTTGAATTTTTTAATGAATTCTTCTGGAATGCCATATTTGGCAAGTTCTTCTATTTTCATTCAATCACAAACTTATTTATGATTGTTAATTAAAAACAAGTTATTAATGGAAAAATTAATTTGTCTTGGTATTGAGTCGAGTGCACATACTTTTGGTATTGGTATTGTTGATAGCGATGGTAATGTTTTGGTTAATGAAAAATCTGTCTACAAACCGCCTATTGGCAGTGGGATAAATCCAACTGATGCGGCAAATTTTCATGAAAAAAATGCTGATGCTGTTCTGAAAAATGCTTTGGACAAATCAAAACTAAGTATGAATGACATTGATGTAATAGCATATGTTGCTGGAGCCGGACTGCCTCCTTGTTTGTTTGTTGGGGCTAAGTTTGCTTCAAAGTTGGTAGAAGAATGGAAAAGGCCTTTGGTAAAAGTTTGTCATCAAATCGGCCATTTGGAAATTGGCAAACTTACAACCAGTGTAAAGGACCCTATTTTTGTCTATCTTTCCGGCGGGAATACCCAAATCATAGGTTTTGTTGAAGATTGTTACCATGTGTTTGGGGAAACTGAAGATGTGCCTGTTGGCAACTGTTTGGATGTTGTTGCAAGGGAAATGAAATTGGAGATGCCTGGTGGGTTGCAAATTGAGAAGCTTGCAAAAGGCGGGAAATATTTGGAGATTCCTTATGTTGTAAAAGGAATGGATACAAGCTATACTGGAATAGCTACTACTGCAATCAATTTGTTCAGAAAAGGAGCAAGTAAAGAGGATGTTGCTTATTCGCTGCAGGAGACCTGTTTTGCAATGTTGACAGAAGTTACAGAAAGAGCGCTGTCACATACAGACAAAAAAGAGATCCTCCTTGTTGGTGGTGTTGCCGCAAACAAACGCTTGCAGGAGATGATGAAGAAAATGTGTGATGAAAGAGGCGCTGTGTTTTTTGTCGTTCCTGAGGAATATAGTGGAGATCAGGGCGCTATGATTGCCTGGGTTGGACTATTGGCTCATAAAATGGGATGGAAGCCAGATTTTGACGATATTGTAAAACCAAAGTGGAGAATAGATGATATAAATTGGTTCAAGACATAGATTGAACAAAACAGGACTAAAAAAACGTCAAAACAGGTGCGAGAGATTTAATGCTGATTTAGATGAGCTCGCTCTCGCTGACCACTACAAAATCTCCAACCGACTTCACTGCACTGAATGGGATCAAAGGCCTTCCTTTGTCATCAGATTTTGGATTTAGATCTTGAATGTATCTTGTTGGTTGTTCGACGATTATGTTCAGCAATTCTCCACTTTCTGTCACAAAATCCACGTTGCTGACAATCCCAAACTTCCTTCCTGTTTCTTCACTAATTATAGTCTTCCCGACTACATCAGCCGCTCTTACTTTTGATTCTGGCATATAATCACTATATAAAATATGTTTTATTAATTTTAAACCTTTGTCTTATAAGATAAAGATTATGGCAAGGTGTTTTGTTGGCTATCTTCTTCCGGAAAAAGTGAAAGAGGAGCTAGTTGATGTGCAGAAGCTGATAGAAAAATGGCCACTAACTTGCAAGATGGTTGAGAGAGAGAACATTCATTTGAATTTTTCTTTTCTTGGAGAGATTGATGAAAAACAGGTTGAGAATATTTCTGAAAAAATTGATGCTATTGGGAAGATGTTTGAAAATTTTGAAGTTGAAGTTGGTGGCCTTTGTGGTATACCAAGTGAGAGTTATATCAGAGTTCTTTCTCTCGATATTATTGATGAGAATAGATTGTTGAAAACTGTTATAGAAGAAGTGAATAGACAGATAGGTGGAGACACGAAGCCAGCTCATGTCACATTATGTAGAGTGAGAGAAATAAGAGACAAAAACTATGTTAGGGAAAAAATAGATGAAGAGAGAAGTAAGAGACATGGTAAGTTTGCCATTGATTCTATACAATTGATAAAAAGCGAGCTGAGCAGATCTGGTCCGGTTTATTCAGTTGTTCATGAAGCCAAGCTACTTAGCTAGTCTCTTTTGAGAGGAATTCTTTCAGCTCTTTTGTCTTTGTCTCTACTTTGTACTGTTCTGTTGGTATCTTCTCGCGCAAAGCTTTGAATATTTCCTTTTTGGAAAGCTCTTCCACCTCTTTTTCTGATGGGGCTCTTGCTATGTAGTCTATATCAGCAACTTGGAACATTTCCTTTATGATCAGGTCTCCTCCTCTGTCACCGTCAACAAAAAGTGTGGTTAGTTTTTCTTTTGTGAGGCCGACAACTGGTTGCGGTATGGTTGCACCTTCGATTGCAATTACATTTTTTATTCCATTTCTGAGTAAGTTCAAGACATCTGCACGTCCCTCAACGATTATAATCTCGTCAGAAAACTCAACATCTGGCCCTGCTGGCAGTCCTTCAAATTCCTTGATCTGATCAATTCTTATGCTTTCCTTGATTGCGTCTGTCAAATTTGATGTCGTTGGCATTTCCTCAGTTACAAGTCTGTCAAGAATGTCTTTTGCCCTGTTCAGCATGAAGTCTCTTTTTATTACTCGCACGTCTTTTACTGTTGAGATTTTCATGTTAGCGTTGCATGGTCCAATTCTCTCAATGGTTTCAAATGAGGCTGCTATGAGTGCAGTTTCAGAGCTATCTAGACTGGATGGTACGGAAATTTTTCCAGTTGTTTTTCCACTTTCATTAATTAGATCTACGTCAATCCTCCCAATTCTACCTGTTCTCTGTAGTTCCCTCAGATCCAAATCCTGACCTAGCAGGCCTTCTGTCTGACCAAACACCGCTCCTATCACGTCGGGCTTTTCTACTATCCCGTCTGCTGAGAACTCGGCTTCTATTAAATATTTTATTGTAGATTGGGCTAATTTTGCCATTGTAATCATCCTCCATTAATTTCGTGAACGAATTTAATTCTTCAATCTGGTGAATTTTGAGTAATTTGAATTTATTTCGAATTGTGTGATTCGTTTTGATTCTATAATGTGAAAAAAGATTGTTAAGTTGTGATGCCATGTCTTCTCCCTCTTTATCAAAATCCGTCAGTATAACAGCTTGCTTTGCTTCAGATGAAAATATTTTTTCGACAATGTCTTCTATTGGTTTACCAGAAATATCTATGACCTTGCTAAACCCAAAAGATTTGATTGCTTTTTTATCGTTCTTGCCTTCAACTATCATTGGTGTATCTGGGTTTCTTTCCACTTCTTTATATATATTATCCAAAAGTTTGGGAGAAAACATAATTATTTAGACAATTTTTTCCAATATATCTCTTTCAGTTATGATGCCTTCGAGTGTATTGTTCTCGTCAACAACAGGAAGACCACCCACATCATATCTTATCATCATTCTTATAGCTTCAGAAGCATCTTTGTTTTTTTCTATACAATATACCTCTTTATCAAATGCTGGAATTATTGGTTCAGATAGGCTTGAAAAATCAAAGTGGTTGTTATTCAAAAACGATAAGATGTCAGCAGACGTGACAATTCCAATTATTTTTTTGTTTTCAACAATAGGTAGTCTTCTATAATGTGTGTTTACCATGCTTTTTAGTGCATCAAGAATTGAAATATTTGGTGTGATATAAAATGGTTTCTTGGTCATGACATCCTCGACTTTAACATCAAAATTAATCACAGCAAGTTTCCTTACAATGTCTCTTTCTGATATCATACCAACGAGTTTTTCATTAACAATCACTGGAAACCCTCCTCTCCTAGAGAATTTGAATTTTTGAATAACATTTCCTACAGATTCATTTGCATCACAAAAAATAACTTCTTTGTTCATGATTGTAGATATTGGGTCGTTGAAATTTTGTCTGCGCAAGAATGCACCAAGAATATCCATACTTGTTATTATCCCAACGAGTTTTTTATTTTTCGCTAAAACAGCCAGTCTTCTATGGCCTTCTGTAATTATTTTGTTGGCTACTGCTTCTATTGATTCTTTATCAAAACAATATATTGGATTTAGTTCTGAAAGCGAAAGTATTTTTTGCGATTTATTTAAACCTACCAGATTGAGATCAATACTCTGTTTCAAGTTCTCCCCTACAGTCTTCACATAACCATTGATCATTGACGTTTTTGAGATCGTCGTTGTAATTGCCACATGAATCACATATACCTGAAGTGAAGTTTTCTTTTATTTCTGGTGGGAATGATCTCATTTTTATCCTGTATTCAAGAAGATCTACCATCTCTGGTGAAGTTTTTGCTATGTCTGAAAGCGAAAGTATCCCAACTAGTTTGCCATTTGAAATCACTGGTAATCTGTGAATGTTGCTCTTTTTCATCTTCCTCACAGCTGTCAGAATCTCTTCATCCGGACGAATTGTAACCAATGGGTGACTCATTACATCTTTGGTCTTAACTCTGTTTGGTAGAATGTTCTTTGCAACAACTCGCTTAATTATATCGCTATCAGAAATGATGCCAATTGGGTTGCCTTTTTTCACAACAATCAAACAACCTCTCCTGGTTTTTTTCAATAACTCTCCGGCTTGCTTGATTGTTTTGTCTTGATCTATATTTACAACTGGTTTTACCATAATGTCTTTGACATATATCGGCAAATCATCACCTTACTTATTAATATGTTTCCTTAAATTTTATTGTTTTGTAAGAAAGTCTTTAAGTGGTTCTCCGCTGTTTTGTAAAATCTTTTTTTGTGGTGGTAAAATTCTTATCTTGCCATAGCCAAAATCAACTACTAAGAAGAATGAAAATCCTTCAATTGTTTTAGAAATGCTCTCATAAAAATAAAATGCTTTTTTGTTTGTTGATTTCACTTGAAGCAAAATGCATTTTTTATTCTTGATGCATATTAAGTCTGCTTCACCAAGACTTGCGCCAGCTCTAACAACCTTCCAACCATGTTTCTCAAAAAGTATTCTAACATTTCTTTCTACCCTATATCCCTTTTTCTTTGAAAACATTCTCTCAATAGATATTTAAAATCAGAATCATAAAAACGAATAGTTGGTTCCATGAACATATTAGTTATAAGCGACATACACAACGATGTGGAAAATTTAGGAAATTATTTGGACAAAATTTCTCTACTTGATTTTGATGTTATAGTGTGTCCAGGTGATTTTACCGATGTCCCACCAAAGGGATTTGTTTCTGTCGATATTGCAAGACTGATATTAGAAGAATTCAAAACACTTGGCAAACCAATCTTGGCTGTTCCTGGAAATTGGGATAAAGATATTGTTGGTGTTTTGGACGAAATGGATATGAGTATCCATGGGAAAGGGAAGATTATAGATAACATTGGTTTTTATGGGTTTGGTGGTGCGAAGACACCGTTCAATACTTTTTTTGAGCCTTCTGAAGAAGAGATGGAGAGAGGATTGAAGAAAGCATTTGAAGAAGTAAAAGATGTGGAAGTGAAGGTTCAGGTGACGCATGCTCCGCCTGCAAGGACAAAGGTTGATATGGTTTATACTGGGGCGCATGTTGGATCAAATGTTGTGAGAAATTTTATTGAGAAGAACAAGCCGCTAGTTGCTATAAGCGCACATGTACATGAAGCAAGAGGAATTGATGAATTAAATACAACCAAGTTGATTAATAGTGGAAGATTTCCTGAAGGGTATTGTGGTTTAGTTTCTATTAAAGATAAAAAAGCAACAGTAAAGGTTGTTAACTTAATATAATCACTTTATCACCACAATTGATTTTTCTTCACCAGTTGGAAAGTAAATAACAGAGAAGAACAGAGATTTAACTAAGGATTAACATATAAGGAACAGTGTAAATATGGGCGCACAGGAATTGGTTTTAAATTCTCCTATGAAACAGAATATAGAACTAAAAGGAGAGGTTTCTTCAATCTTCCTTAATTTTGATATAATTATGATCAAGATTCTGCAAAAATTCTATTTCCATGAAGAAAGTTTTCCAGCAGACACAAGCTGCTATTATGTTCAGCAGCTTTTTTCAGAATTGAAGAGTGATGGATTACGTATAAACTTAGAGACTTTGAGGAAGAGATTGGAGTCTCTTGTCAAGTTAAACCTTATGGAGAAAGTTGATACTTATCCTAGAATTTATACGCCTATAAGGGATGTTGAGAAAGTTAGAGACTTGCTCACAAAAGTTAGAGAAACATTTTTGTGAAACTTCGAAGAAAATTATAATTGAATATAGTGTGATGGTTTTCTCTGAATAAAATAAAATAAAAATAATATTTAAAAGATTTTAATAATAATATAAATGTTTGCATATTAAAAAATAAAAAAATAAACAAATAATATTATAGAAATGTTTTACATATCTCATTTCTACTTATGAAAAAATTATTGCAGATATAGAGTATGTTTGCATAAATAAGCAAATGTTTGCACTTTTAAGTAGAATATTGCAATTTTTAAGCCTTTAGACATATAATTTAACTTATGCCACGAAGACCCTTTGGTAAATTTTTCGAGCTTGCTTTGTTGAGTTGTTTGGATTATTCAATCCCAAGAACAACAGAATTTATACGAAACAATATGGCAGAGAAGTTGGGAAAGCCAGGAATCTCTTGGCACACTGTGAACAAATATTTAGTACAGCTGCGTGATGCACAAAAAATAGAAGAAGTTAGAGTAGGCAAAACTACCACCTATAAGTTGAAAAAATAAGTTTAACAAAATATTTTTTAACTACCAGTTGGTTTATATGAAAAGAGGAAGAAGAAGTCTGAAATCCCAGGTTGAATCTCAAATCCTTGACATACTCTCAAATACAAACACACCACTCACACCCTCTTCTATCAAGAAGCTTATTTTAAACAGATTTGATAAAAACTTGAGTTGGAACACGGTTCAAAAATACTTAGACGAACTTATGAAAAGAGGCGAGGTTTCCTCAATTCAACTCCCACACTCCAAAATTAAAGGCAGAGCAGGCCTTAGGGTTTATATATTAAAAAAATAATATCTTTTTGGTTTTATGGAAAAGAAGCAAATTGTCTCTCTTTTTTTGGAGAGAGGAATATCTTTAGACCCAAAAGGACTCGACTATTTTTATGAACATCCAGAACAGATTGATGTTTTCTTCGAAAAAACCAATGCAAACAGACCAACAACAGCTGATCTTGTGTTTATAAGAAATATTTTAGAAGAATCTAACATTGAAATTATAGAACAAAAAGAAATTATTAGTAAAACCATTTCAGTCAATGACATTTCAAAGATATTAATTGAAAGATATGAAAAAATTCAAAAATATTTTTCAAACAGATCCGATCTTGTGAACCCAATATCTATAAATAAAATAACACCAAACACAAAAAACTTTTCCTTGGTTGTTATTGTTAGAGAGAAAGATGAAAAAAACAAAACGCTTTTAGTTGAGGATTTAACTGGTGAAACAATTGTTAATGTTGATGAACCAATATTTGATTCTATACTACAAGACGAAGTCTTGGGAATAATTTGTGAAAAAAATAATGAAATCAGAGCAACAAACGTTCTCTGGCCGGATATACCATTAAAAAGGGAGATTCCAAAAACAGAAGAAGACATTTGCTGCGTCTTTCTTTCAGACCTTCATTTGGAACAAGGCTTCGAAGAGAAAGTAAACAAGATTTTGAGAGGAATTCAGCAGCTTAAATACCAACAGCTTTACATTTTTCTGTTTGGTAAGAACTTTTCTGAGAGAAAAACAGCAGAAGAATTTATGAAAAAAATACCAACAGGTAGCAGGATTTTTATAATTAAAAACAATTCAACCTCATTTAACATAGAAAACACAACCCAACTATCAAGCCCAGTGATTTTGATAATTGAGAAAAAAATCAGCCTACTTCTCTGTGATGGAAACCAATTTATTTTTTACAAAAATATCTGGAAGGATAAAAGAACAGAAGATGTGATGTTGGACTTGTTGAAGAGAAGACATTTGGACCCTGTGTTTGGGATAGAGAAGGCTTCAATGGAGAAATATCTTATAATTAACACAGTTCCAGATATCTTCGTCTCTGGTAGTTTTGGTGAATCAGGAATGAAAAACTATAAAGGCACAACAATTATGTCTTGTGCTGATTTTTCTTCAGAACCAATATGTTGGGTTGTGAATCTTAGAACACGAGAAAGCTTAAAAACTAGCCTTGCTTAAAAATTAAACATGGAACTAATTTTTCAGCTTCTTGATGTCGATTATGTTGTCCTAAACAACCGTCCCATCATAAGACTTTTTGGAAAGACAGAAGATAATAAAACAATTTGTGCGTTCTACGAAGGCTTTTATCCATATTTTTATGTCTTACCAAAAAAAGGCGAGGATGATAAATTAATCGAAGACCTGCAAAAAAAATTCCCAACAGATATTAAAAAGATCGAAGAGGTAAAAAAAAATCTGCCCATAGGATTTCAGACAAAAGAGACAGAAATTTTCAAAATAATTCTTAAAGACCCTTCTAGAACTGCTCTTATCAGAGAAGAACTGAGAAAACAGAGTTTTGTGGAAGATGTTTTTGAGGCAGATATTTTATTCAAATACAGGTTTATGGCAGATTTTTCTCTCTATGGCATGAGATGGTATAAGATTTCTGGAAGAGCTACTTCAACAAAAAGCGTCAAATCAGTTCAAACATTTCAAGTAGACAAGATAGAGCCCGTGGAAAAAATAGAAAATGTAGAATTCAAATATTTGGCTCTTGATATTGAAATTGCTTCCGCTGGACTCGGCAACCCAACGGAAACACCAATAGCCATAATAAGCTTGTCATTTTTCCCAGCATTTGAAGGAAAGAATACGATGGTGCTTGTTGCTAAGAATAACATGAAAAAAATAGATCATGATGTGCTAGCTTTTAAGGACGAGAAGGAAATGCTTGAGAAATTTTTAGACGTTGTTGAGAAATTTGATCCTGATATTGTTGTTGGGTATAATGTGAATGATTTTGACATTCCATTCATAAGCGAGAGATTGAGAATAAACAAAATGAGTCGAATATTGGGAAGATGTAATGAAAAGCCACTAGTTTCACGAAGGATAGCAGAAAACAAATTCAGAAACGTTATTGTTGGCAGAGCAATAGCCGATCCATATTGGATGATAAAAGACATGGCTAGCAGAGGTTTTTTTGTTGGTTTGAAAAGGTTTAGCTTGGAAGAAGTCTCTCAATATCTCCTAGGTGAAGGGAAAATTGAATTTTCACACACAGATATCCCAGTTTATTGGAATGGGAATGAAGAACAGATTAAGAAATTTATCGACTATGCAAGACGCGACTCCGAGCTTGTGTTGAAATTACTCTTGGAAAAAGGTTTCCTTGACAAATACATAGGAATTTCAAAAGTTTCAGGCCAATTACTACAAGACTCTTTAGATACAGGCGAGGCTGGAAAAGTGGAGAACCTGCTTTTGAGAGAATTCAATAAAGAAAATTTCGTTTTGCCATGCAAACCAAGCGAAAGTGAAATTTTTAAAAGAAGAACAGAAAGAGAAAAAATGGGATTGAAAGGAGCATTCGTTCTAGATCCTGTAGTAGGTTTGCATACAAACTCTGTTGCCTATTTAGACTTTGCGTCAATGTATGCATCTATTTTTATTTCATACAACATTTGTCCGACAACTCTTATTACCGGGAAACCAGAGACAGAAGCAATTTCCACACCTTTTGGCACATCCTTTGTTCCACCTAATATAAGAAAAGGAATCATACCAAAAACATTAGAGAGGCTGATTCAGGAAAGGAATCTTGTTAAAGACGAGATGAGAAAAGAAAAAGACTCTTCCAAGAAAAGAGCGTTGGATGCCCACCAAGAAGCATTGAAGAGAATTGCAAACGCTTTCTACGGCTACACTGGCTTTTTCCTCGGAAGAATTTACGTTCTTGACATTGCCAACGCAATAACAAGTTGCGGAAGAAACTTCATCCAAGAGACAAAGAAGACAATTGAGGGCCAGACACCATACAAAGTCATTTATGGAGACACGGATTCTGTGATGATTGAAACAAACACAAAGGATGTGGACAATGCAATAGAAATCGGCAATCAAATGGCACAATTATTGAACAAACAATTTGAAGGCAAGCTTAAAGTAAAGGTCGAGAATGTTTTCAAAACAATTTTAATCCTTACAAAGAAGAGATATGTTGGGTGGAGTTTTGAAAAAGTTGATTCTCATTATGAAGAACAAGTGATCATGCGTGGGATAGAGACTGTAAGAAGAGACTGGTGCGATCTTGTAGGCGAGACTCTGGAAAAAATTTTGCAGATGATCCTGAAAGAGCAAAACCCACAAAAGGCGTTCGCATACTTCAGAGAAGTTGTTCAGAAACTGCAAGACAATCAGATACCAATAGAAAAACTCATGATAACAAAAGGAATTTCAAAAAGACCAGAACAATATAAGGGTATTCAGCCACATATTCAACTTGTAAAAAAAATGAAGAAAAGAGGAGAAGCAAGAGTACCAACTATTGGAGACAGGGTGAATTTTGTTATTGTCAAAGGATTGCAAATGATTTCTGATAGGGCAGAAGATCCTGAATACGTGAAGAAGCACAAACTGAAAATAGATTCCAGATATTACATCGAAAGCCAGCTCTTACCGCCGTTGGAAAGGGTGTTTGAAGCGATAGGAATAAGCAAGTCAGAGCTTGTGGGCCTGGGCAAACAAATGCTTCTAAAAGAAGCGATTCACAACCACGCTAAGAAACCCATAATTGAAGAAACATTGTTACAAGCAGAAGGAGTGATTTGCAACAAATGCAACACCAGCTACAGAAGGACACCATTGATAGGTAAATGTAGTTCTTGTGGTGGAGAACTGGAATTCTATTCTGGTGAAAACAGATTAAAGGTTTTACAGTTGTGAAGAAGTTTTGTATTTAAGTGCTTCTTCTATTACTTGTGTTCTAATTTTTGATTCGGAAATTGAGCACATTGGTTCTAAAATTTCGTCAGCACGTATTGACGAAATAAAACAATTTAACATTTTTGGAACCGGCTCATCTATAGAGGGAATTTTAGTTTCAATGGGTCTTGTCATGTGTAAAAGCAGTGGATAATCCACTTTGTAAAACTGTTTTCTCCATTCTTCTGGTATTATTAGCCCCCTAGATTCATGAAATTCTTGAGCTGCATAATCAAGAAAATAATATTTTTCTGTCCCGAAAAACAAAGCGCCCCTATATCGGTATTTCGTATTTTCTATCAATCTTGCATTTAATTCCGCATCAGCATTACCAAATAACAAATGCAAATACGACCTATCTTTTAACGATTTTATACTTAAAATTTCGGGGACTTTCCCAAAAAATAATATATCTAAATCCAAATCGTGGAGAATCAAATCACGTTCCAGCCCAGGATCCTCTCCCTTTTCTTCAGGCCAATTTCTTCGTAATGAAAAACAAAGATCAACATCAGAAAAATCTATATTTTTTCTAGCTCTTTCAACTACTTCATTAAATCTCTCCGATAGACCAACACTAACAAATCTTCCTTTAGATTTACTAATTTTTTCCAGTTCACAATCATCTTTATAATAAAGAGTTGATGGTTTTTCCAATAACAGATCTTTGCTATGTTCTAATGCAAGTTTAGCTAGTTGAAAATGGGAGCTAGGAGAAGTAGCGATTATCATCCCATCAACTTTTTCTAACGAATCTTTATAAGAATCAACCCATCTAACCTTAGGTGAATATTGCTCAATTTCTAATTTTTTCGAATCATTTATATCATGCACATAAATACTATCTATTCCAGGAACACATACCAACCTATTCAGAAGAACCTTTCCCCTTCTTCCATATCCTTCAACACCAATAGATAAATTTTTCATATGTTTCAATTTAATACTGAAAACTAAACTTTAAAAATACATCTGGATTATTTCCCATCAAATGAAAGTTAAGGAATATTTTCATGTATTTTTTTCTTTGTGTATAAAAATGAACATAAGGATGATTCAACTTCCATTTCAATACTCTTAAAAGCGTTACAATCGAATTAATAAATATTTTAAAATTGGTAAAAGATAATAATGAAAAACAAAGAAACGATTATTGTCCTTGGTGGCGGCTTATCTGGATTGGCTGCCGCAGAACGGCTTGTCAAAAAATATAACGTGATTGTGCTAGAAAAAGACAAATTGCTTGGTGGCGCGGCTAAGTCATTTTTTTACAAGGAAAAATGGATACCAATAACATACCACCACATAATGAGTGTTGATTCAATGACGCTAAATTATATTAAAAAATTCGGTCTTTTTGACAAGCTATTTTGGAAAAACGTTGGAATAGCCTTTTGGTTTAATGGAAAGCCCTATCCACTAACACAACCATACCATATTCTCACATTCGACCCATTCAATTTTTTTGATAAACTCCGACTTATAAAATTTGGAATATATTGCTATCTTAAAAGCGATTGGAACAATCTACGTGGAACTCGCGCACATTTGTGGCTAAGGGACTTTGTTGGCGAAAAGATAACCAATAGCCTGTTCGAAAAACTGGCGGAAATTAAATTCGGTGCACTATCGTCTGTTGATATCGCTTGGTTTGGCAGCCGTCTTCACGAAGCTGCAAGAAATAGAGAAAAATACTCCTATTTGACAGTAGGAATTCATGAATTGGTCGCACGACTAACCAATTACATCAAAGACAATAATGGTAAAATTCATCTTAATATGGAAGTTACAAAAATACAAGACGGGCATATAGAAGCGGTAGATAAAAACGGTGCAAAAAAATCATTTGAGGCAGACAAAATTATTAGCAGCATCCCACCTCAAGTGCTGGCAGGAATATCTGACCTGCCAAAAACTGTAAAGAATAAGCTTAAAAAAATTAGGTATAAATCCGTAATCTGCATGGTTGTCAGTTCTAACAATCTGATCTCTAAACATTACTGGAATGTTTTTATTAATCCCAGATTTAGCTTCGGTGGAATCTTCAATCACACAATACTGTACCCAAAAGGTGGCATAGATGGCAAATACCTTTATTATGCATTCACATTTGTGGACAAAACTGATGAACTGTATAAACTTTCGGAAGAACAAATTAAGCAAATATATCTAGAGGATATAAGGAAAATCTCGCCAGATTTCAAACCACTATGGACAAAAATATTTAAAATTAATTATGCTACACCATATTATTCATTCAATTACGAGAACCCACCAATTAAAATTTCAGATAAGATTTACTTAACAGGGACGTATAGGGAACACCCAACTACAAGAACAATGCACACCGCCCTGACAAGCGGCAATAAAACAGCAGAATATATTTTGAGGGAAGATGTACTATGAAAGTAATTTTGATTTTCCCAAGGTTCAAATACAGGTCTGGAGATCCTCCTTTGGGCATTGCATACGTTGCTTCTTATTTGAGGGCGCATTTGAATGTTGATCTATCGATAATCGACACGACATTCATACCATCCTTTGAATATGTCAAAACAGTTCTTGAGAAAGAAAACCCGGATATTATCGGCATATATTTTGATACGCTGATGTTCCATGACGGATTAAAGATAGCAAACATTGCCAAGAAATTGGGAATTTTTGTTGTAGCAGGAGGGCCGCATGCTACAATAATGCCAGAAACACTGATAGATAAAGTCGACGCTGTTGTGATTGGCGAGGGTGAAATAACCTTTAAAGAAGTCGTTGAAAATTACCCAAAATTAGAATCTGTAAAAGGCATATGGTACAGGAAAGGTAAAAAAATATTCAAGAACCTATCAAGACAGCCGATTGAAAATTTGGACGAGCTTCCTCCCCCAGCACGGGACTTACTTCCGATCAAGAATTATATAGCGAACTGGCACTTGCTTGACAGCATTGACCCAAATTTATTAGGTACGAATATAGTCGCATCTCGAGGTTGTCCATTTAACTGTTCTTTTTGTCAGCCAACCCTGAGAATAATGTTTGGCAATAAAGTTCGTAGAAGGGACGCCAATGAAATCATCAAAGAAATAAAAGATGTTAAAGAGAAGTATGGTGTGAGTGCTATATTCTTTCATGATGATACATTCACTGCCAACAGAGACTGGGTTATAGAATTTTGCAATTCACTCAAACAAGAAAATTTAGATATTATATGGGGTTGCAACAGTCGTGTAAACACACTTGATAAAGAATTGATGGAAATCATGTATTCTGCAGGTTGCAGGGAATTTCATCTGGGCGTGGAATCCTCTTCGCAAAGGATATTAGATGATATTTATCACAAAGGAATTAAAGTGGAGGACGCACGGAGAATAACCACTCTAGCTAAAAGCATAGGGATACACACACTCTGCTTTTTCATGATAGGCGCGCCTACTGAAACAGAAAAAGAAATCAATGAGATGATAAAATTTGCATGTTCTTTAGATACGGACGAAATAACCGTTTCTATAACGACACCATTACCAAAAACTCAGCTCTATGATATCGTTAAACAAAATTATAAGATAAGTGAAAACTTTGCCGATTTCGACTACTATTCGAGCAGAGCTTTCGAGGACAAAAATTTAAATTTCAAAAGACTGAAATATTTGCAAAGAAAAGCTTTATTAATGTTTTATCTACACCCGAAACATTTGAGTTACCTCTTAAAGCACATGTCCTCAATCAAAGGCATGCACAAAATGATAACAAAAATCAGAAGGTTTGTTTAAATGAAAATGTTATTCATCAATGCATTGCTCGGTGGGGACTTCAGTGCGATGGACATAGCAATAACATCCTTAGCAACTTTCCTCAATGAAAGAACGCATCATAAAGCCGCGATTTTAGACATGACATTCCACACAAAACACTGGAAAGAGCATTTACACAACAGAATAAAAAAAGAAAAACCAGACATCATTGGTATGTCATGCAATACGATGTACATGCAGTATGTCAAAACCATTGCCAAAGAGATAAAAGAATATTACGATATTCCGATAATCCTAGGCGGTCACCACGCTTCAATCAGGCCACAGGAAACTTTGAACATATCGGAGGTGGATGCTGTTTGTATTGGAGACGGGGAGTTTGCCCTAGCAAAATTTTTGGATAACCTTGAGAAGGGGAAAAGTGCCAAAGGCATACCTGGGATTTGGGCCAAGGAGAATGGAAAGCAGATCAAAAATCCCGGAGGATGTTTTATTCATAATATCGACCAATTCCCGATTCCAAACTGGGACCTCTGGGAAGATTTGGACAAATATTTTTATTATCTAGGCATGCTCTATATCATCGGGACAAGAGGATGCCCCTACAAATGTACATATTGCGATGCACATGGAATAGCAAATGCAGTCAAAGGGCAATATTATCGTTTGCGTGACCCTGTGAAACTCGCGCAAGAAATTGCATATCATTGGGAGAAATATAAAAATAGGGGAGTGAGGCTTGCACAACTATTTGATCCGGTTTTCACTTTAAATGAAAAGTGGCTAAAGGCGTTTTGTGACGAGTATAGAAGACTAGGAATGCACAATAAGCTGAGGTTCAGCGCGTTTTCCAGGATTGACAATCTTGATGAGAACAAAATAAAAATGCTGAGCAAATCCGGTTGCGCTCTGCTCAGGGTGGGCATCGAGGCTGGAGACCCCTTCATCAGGAATACTGTATATCAAAAACATATCAGCGATGATCAAATCAGGCGCATAGTAAAATTATGTAAGAAAAACGGCATTGCCCTTACGGCTTTCTATATCCTAGGCGGCCCTGGTGAAACCCGCAAAACAATCGAAACGACAATAAAAATTGCCACAGAAGTTGATGCAAACAGGTCGGCATTTTTTATCTTCAAGCCATTCACCGCAGAATCAGAACAGCTGCTCATGGAATATGGCGGGTATATTGATGAAAGCCGTTGGCAGAAAGTGGATAACATAACTTTTGATGCTGTTGTGAATTTAAAAGATATAAACGCAAAGCAAGTGGAGCTTCTACAGATGAAAGCATATTTTCTCACTTTTGGCAAAAGGCTGTTGAGGATGATTGGTCGCAAGAAACTAATGTATTTCATACATTTCCTTACATACATGTCGCGTGGGATGAGAGATGGTCTGGACAGCAGCTACCTATTGCCATATTTCCATATTTATGGTTATGACAATGTGGACAAGTGAACAGCCCATGCCAAATACAGGTGAACAAATGAAAGTATCAGTTCTAATACCAACAAGAAACGAGCCGCTGATAAACGAGCTAATAGAAGAAATACACAAAAGCCTGATGAAATATGAACATGAAATCATCGTCATAGATAAAAGTAAGATAGCACCAAACCTAGTTGGGGCTAAGCTTGTCAGACAAAAATCTAATGGCTTGGGTCCTGCTGTTGTGGAAGGACTGAACTTCTCACATGGCGATGTGATAGTAACCATGGATGGAGATTTTTCCCATGACCCAAAGGAAATACCTAAACTCTTGGATAATGTGAACGATTATGACATTGTCATAGGCTCAAAATTTATTGAGGGTGGTGTAAACGAAGACAAACCACAAAGAAATTTCATCAGTAAATCCTTCCAATTCATCTCAGAATTTCTTCTTAGGCACAATGTGAAAGACCCCATGTCAGGATTTTCTGCGGTAAAGAGAGAGGTTTATGATGTCATTAAACCAAAACCCATCGGCTATAAAATTAACCTCGGCTTGATATACAAAGCCAAAAGATATGGGTTCAAGGTCTGTGAGGTTCCCATAACATTTCACAAGAGAAGGGCAGGAAAAACAAAAACCGGCATAGGAGAGGCCTACAGGACAACCCGTTATATACTTGAGTTAAGATTTGGTTTGAGATAGAGCCAATTTTTTATTTTGTGCTCTCAACACGCTTCCAAATAGTCAAGTGGCTTTTCTTCCTGAACAGGAGCCACCATCCATATATCCAGGAAAAAAGATATGATGCACCAACAATCAAAAACAGAACCCTCTCTTTAATTGATTTCAATTTTGAAAATTCCTTGAGCAAATAATTTGAGGCTTCTTCGGTAGCTGATCTTTCCCCAGTCTTGAACCACTTTTTAAGCTGAAGATATCCGGCACGGATCCTTGCTCTCTGTTTGATCAAATCCAACATGGATGTGGGTGTTCTCACTTCTACCTTAGCCTCGGGCTCATAGAGAATTTTATATCCTTTCAGTTTAATCATCAGCGAGAGCGTGCTGTCATCAACCAGGCTTTCCAATGGAATTTCTTTAACAACACCTCTTCTAACTGCCATGAGATTTCCTGAAATGTTTATCAAACTGCCATTTTCAGACTGTTTCAGTCTTCTCGCATTCATGATCCTGTAGCTCATGGCAGACCAGAAATCGATATATGAGCCAGACAAGACGGGCAAAAGCCTGCCGCCCACAGCCCCAACTTTAACATCATTGAAATGTCGAACAAGTTTTTTAATCGCATTTTTCAAAACTTTGACATCAGCATCAGTAAAAACAATAATTTCTCCTCTCGAGTTCTTTAGAATTAGATTTACAGCAGAAGATTTTCCTCTTCTTTCAGCTTCCACAATCAGCTTTATCCTTTTATTCTTTTTTATATATTTCCTTACTATGTCCACAGTCCTATCAGTGCACCCAGAGGCAACGATCAAAATCTCATCTTTTGAAGAGAGCCCTGGCACAATGTTCTCTATCGTTCTGCCTATATTCTTTTCTTCATTGTAAGCAGGAATGCCAATTGTCAGCGACATTTTAATTAAAATTTATCCGTTAATATTAAAGTATACCTTTGGAGACCGTTCATATGAAGAAAGCATCAATCATAATGGTAAACTACAACGGCAGCAAATTTATGGGGAAAAAAGACTTGAAAGAAATCATAGAGTCTTTCCTGAGAACCGATTACGGAAACTTCGAGTTCATCTTTGTTGATAACCATTCTTATGACGACAGCATAGACATAACCGAAAAAATCTTTAAAAAACACAAACATGTCCCAACCCAGATAATTAAAACAGAAGAAAACATTGGTTTTGCCGGGGGCTGCGAGGAAGGAATGAAACACGCAAGCGGGTATTACATGGTTCTTGTGAACAACGACAACAAGCCCGTCAAAAACAATTGGTTAAAAAATCTGTTGAAAGTCCTTGATTCTGACAAAAAAATCGGGGCAGTTTTTTCTAAAACTTTGAAATGGGACAACCTAAAAATAATAGGGTCGGTTGGCATATCAATAAATCCAATGGGATTCGTGAAGATTATTGGTGAAAACGAAAAAGATACAGGGCAATACAATGAAGTGAGAGATACTTTAGTCTGGCAGACACCAGTTGCTTTCAGAAAAGAACTGACACCAAAAATTGGAGGCTTTTTCGATTTGGATTTTGCACCAGTTTCCCTGCATGATGATACAGACTCGTCGATCAGGATATGGATGGCCGGATACAGAATTGTCTGTGTTCCAAGTTCTCTAGTGCTGCACAAAAGATCTGCTACTATGAAAAAACTACCGAAGGATTTTGTCGCGTTTCACAGCCGAAAGAATATTTTACAAACAATGCTCAAAGACTACGAGCTCAAAAATGTTTTGAGATACACTTCATTAACCATACTGATCTATATTGCATCAATACCATATTTCTTACTCAAAAGAAGATTTGGTAAAGTGAAAACCATAGTCAAAGCTTTGGCATGGAACTTATTCTATTTTCCAAAGATTTTAATTAAGAGAAGAAAGGTTCAAAAATTGAGGAAGATAAGCGATGATAAAATCTTCAATGTTTTTGAGAAAATAAATCTATCTGACATAATTGGAAGAAGAAATAAGGAGTGGCCATAGATTTATAATTTTATCACCAAATAACTTCTAACTATGAGAGTATTGTTTGTTTACCCGAACATAGTGGAGTCACCAAAGGATATTTCTCTTGGGATAGCCAATTTATCAGCTTTGCTCAAACAGGCTGGACATAAAACAGACCTCATAGATAGCACCTTTGGAATAACAGACAAGGAAATAATTAGAAAAACCAAACAGTTTAAGCCAGATTTGGTAGCGATAACGACCGCTAGCAACGATTTTCATTATGCTCTTCACATTGCAGAATTGTTGAAGAAAAATTTTGGATTACCTATAATCTGCGGCGGATTCCATCCAACAATCGCACCAGAGGAAGTAATAATCAAGGAATGGATTGATGCTATTTGCATAAGCGAGGGTGAGTTCCCGTTGTTGGAATATATAAACAGCCTAGAAAAAGGAAAGCTAAAGACAGATATAAAAAACCTATGGATTAAGTCTAATGGCAAGATAATCAAAAATGATTTGAGACCGCTTATCACAAATTTGGATAGTTTGCCCTTTCCTGACAGGGAGCTATTCGACTATAAAAAATATCTTGAATGGCATCACAACACAGCAAACTTCATGAGCGGAAGAGGATGTCCATTTGATTGCACTTATTGCATCAATCATTTTTTAAAAAAACTGAACAATGAACCGTATGTGAGGTTTAGGTCCATTGATAACGTCCTAAAAGAGATAAAAGAGACAATAAAAAAATACCCACAGATCAAATCTATTGAATTGTATGATGATACGTTTACGATAAACCCGAACCGTGTTAAGGAGTTCTGTGATAAGTATCCAAAGGAGATAGGCCTGCCCTTCATCATAAACGCTAGAGTAAATGCCGTCAACAAAGAAATGTTTTCATGGTTGAAAAAAGCTGGCTGCGTGAGGGTTTCAATTGGAGTCGAATCAGGCGATGAACACATCAGAAACAAGATTCTGAAGAGAAACATGACTGACAAGCAGATTATAAACACGTTTAGATGGGCAAAAGAGACAGGAATAAAAACATATTCCTATAATATGGTTGGTATTCCATACGAAGACTATGCCAACATAAAAAAGACGATAAGATTGAACAGAATCATAAAACCCGATTTCGTGGGAGTTTCAATCTTCAATGCGTTCAAAGGAACAGAAGCATATAAATTGTGCAAGAACAACATGTGGCTCGATGAAGACAAAATATCAACATCATATTTTCAAAGCACTAATGTCAAACACCCAAACTTCACTGAAAAACAACTGAAAAATATCAGGAACACGTTTGGGTTCAAAGTTTTCATTACCTACAATCCTATGAGGGCAGTTATGGATTTCTTTGATAAAAACTTTACAAAGTTTCCACTTTACATGAGAATCAGATCATTTTTGATTTCCAAATTAAGATTGGTCGAATCTTAATTTTTTTAGAATATTTGCAATTTATTTTCTAGAAATTTAAAACATCTGATACTAATTCTCTTTTTGATTCCGCACTATAAAATCTAGATCTGTCGCACCAATCTCTTTTCTTGTTTGTTCATATTTTCAGCTTCCTTTTAATAATGCTCTTTGTTGACCTTTTACTAAAGAACCTTATCGGGTTGTATAGGAATGAGTTTAAAAGACATAAGAATATTGCTTTCCTTCTGAACTTCACAAGCTGTTCTTGAGTATAGCCCTCAACCTTAATTAAAGGCTTCTCATCGATTGTTATCAAGTCAATTGGCTCAATCTGTTTCACCAGTAGTTTTTCTTTGATAGCAATGTCTGTCATCTCTGTACTTGGCATAGGACTTGCCATACTAAAGTGCGAGAACACTCCTCTTCTTGCAAGTTTTATTGCAAGGTTGACAGTGTTCTCCATTGTGTTTTTTGTTTCTCCTGGCATACCCAGTATGAAAAAGGCATTTGCGTCTATGCCGTTTTTAGTCAAAACATCTACGGCATAAAACACATTCTTTATATCCAAATTCTTCTTTATCACCCTCGCCCTGTAGTCGTCATCGCCAGATTCTACACCTATTACCACCTTTTTGCAGCCAGTCTTTTTCATAAGCCCCACAAGTTCTTCATCTATTCTATCTGCTCTTAATCCAGCTGTTGCCTCCCAAGTTACATTTAACCTTCTCTTGATTATTCCTTTCAGTATTGATTTTGCTCTCTCAATATCCAACGTAAAATTATCATCTCCTATTAGGATATGATTTATACCATATCTTTTAACTAGCATCTCAATCTCGTCCAGAACTTTCTCTGAATTTCTCATCCTGTATAATTTGCCGAAAACATTTTGCACAGAACAGAAGAAGCATCCAAAGGGGCATCCTCTGCTCGTGAAAACCCACATCCACTTCTTTTCATACTGAAGTTGCGAAACATCACCGGACCTGAGGTTGGCTTTGTGGTATTTATCTATATCAATGAGATTATAAGAAATCTCGAAATCATCCAGAAGCTTGTGTGATGGGTCATCACCTGTGAAAATCACATTATCTCCACTTCTATAGCATATATTTTTTACTTCCGATAATTTTTTTGTCAGTATCTCATACATTGCTATCTCGCCCTCCCCCTTCACCGCAATGTCAATATTTTTGTCCTTCATAACTTCATTCAGACAGGAAGTGACGTGGTGACCTCCCGCTACTATGGGCATCTTTGGGAAACTTTTTTTGATTAGTGCTGATAGGTCATATAGAGCATTTGATTGTGATGTGAACATACAAGAAATCCCAACAATGTCTGGTTTAAACTCGTTGATAAACCTTTCTATATCCTCATACCGCATACCAATCCTCACGATACCGTTGCTCGATGTCCTTGTCTCGAACCCCCCCAAGAGTGTATCCAGTATTTTTACTGTTATGCCTTTCTTTTCCAGATAAGATGCTATATATACAATTCCACACGGTATTGTGGGATATGCTCTTTCTTCGTATCCATCTGGTATGAACCAGTAGGGATTTATAAGTAACACTTTTTTCTTTATCCTTGAAAAGTTTTCGGAGTTTCCCCCAAATGAAAAAGAAGATAAGGGAATTTCCTTTTCCGACTTTTCTGAATTTGTTTTTTCTTTCATACCATCTCCTCAAATCCTTTCAATATCTTGTTCATGTCAATCCTCATCAGGTCTTTATGAAAAACAACATCACCATCCTCTTCAACCTCTTTTGGATGATAAAATAGAAGATACGCATAATCCTCTGTTTCAATACCGGTTTTCTCAAGAAAGGCAACCACATAAGAAATTCCCAGTGGGTATGGTACAACAATTTTATCTTCATATCCTGTGTCATCCATGGCGGGTTGATAAGGAGAACTTTCATAATTTATCCTATTATTCAGAATATTTTAAACCATCTACAGTAAGTTCTACTGCTGATTTGGAATTATAAACAGCCTAGAAAAAGGAGAGTTGGGTCTTTCCTGATGTCTAGTATGAAAGTATTTGAATTCTAGGATACAATAGAAAATATTTTTAATAATTTAAATGTGTTGAATATGTTCCTCGTGGTGATTAAAAATTCTTAAAATAAGAAGACATATAACATTATAGGAAATGATATGAATGTTGTCTGAGTGGGCGTGCCAATCTATTTTTTTGTCTATATGTTCATCTAATATCTAGTGAATAAAAATGGTAAAAGTTTTATTGATTAATATTCCATGGATACTACCTAAAGGCTACGGTGGGAAGGTCACGATAATGCCACCCATTGGTTTGGCATACATAGCCAGCTACCTCGAGAAAAATGGCATTGAAATGAAGATACTAGATGCTTTAGTGGAGGATTACAGTGGAAAAGAATTTAGAGATTCTATGTGGTATGGTCTTGCAGAGCAGAACATAATTGCCAAGATAAAACAATTCAATCCTGACTTTATAGGTGTATCTTGTCCCTTTACAAGCCAGTATTATTCATTAGAGGTGTTGTGTTCTATTTTGAAAGATAACTTCCCAAAGATACCAATCGTGGTTGGTGGTTCACATGCTTCATCATGCACCGAAGAAGTAATGAAGAACAAAAACATTGATTATATTGTTGTTGGTGAAGGCGAGCATGCGATGCTTGACATTGTTAGAGGTAAAGTCGAAGATAGAGTTATTAATGGCATTCCTATTGAGGACTTGGACTCTCTTCCCCTTCCAGCTTATCGTCTCCTAGACATAGAAAAATACAAGGATGCAAACCTGAGATCTGGAAAAATACTTCTGACAAGTTTGGAGAAGAAATGGGTATCAATCGTGACAAGTCGTGGCTGTCCATACAACTGCTTCTTCTGCTCCATTCACAATGTTTTTGGTAGGAAATGGAGGGCAAGAAGTCCTGAAAATGTCTTGGAGGAGATGGAAATTCTTGTGAAAAAATATAGTATAAAACATTTGTTAATAGTTGATGACAACTTCACCCTCAACATGGATAGGGTTAAGTCCATCCTAAGGGGAATGATAAAAAGGAAATTGAATGTAACCTGGGAAGCCATAGGCGTGAGGGCAGATAGGCTTGATGAGGAACTGGTGAGGCTGATGAAGGAGTCGGGATGCAGTTTGGTGGCGATAGGAATAGAATGCGGTGATGAAGATTATAGATTGAACGTAATGAAGAAAAATCTTAATATTTATGATGTACTCAAGGCTGTTAAAATGTTCAACAAAGTTGGAATTGATGTCAATGGGAACTACATGCTTGGGATGCCAGGTGAGAATAAAGAAATGATAATGAAGACAGGAAATTTGATAATTAAGCTTGCGAGGAAAGGTGTCTTCCCGATTATAAGTATGGCCACACCCCTACCAGGTACTGATATGGCTGATATGGCGGAAAAGAATAATCTACTGATAAAAAAGGTACAACCTGTCGACTTGATCACCATTGGAGAGAAGCCATTGATTAAAGTCGAAGGGTTCACAGAGAAGGACTTTATCAGGTTTAGAAAAAGAATTACTTTTCTTTATTTGGTTAACATGTTACTCTTCAACCCAAAGAGATTTCTAAAAATGAGAAAGAAATTGTGGAATCTGATATTTGCTCGATGAAATTTTCCTTATTGATGTCAATACCATTCTAGATAATCTTCTTATAAGAACGAATTAACACATCTAACACTCTGTCCCAAGACAGTTCTGTATTCAGTTTTTTGTAACCATTTCTGCCCATTCTATGTCTCAATCTTTTGTTTTTCAGTAATTTCACCACTGCCTTTGCAAGGGCTTCTGGATTTTTTGGCGGAACAACAAGTCCGGTTTTACCATTATCGACTATTTCTGGTATGGATCCAACATTTGTCACAACAAGCGATTTTTTAAAGGCATATGCCACGGGTATGACCCCACTCATAGAAGCCTCTACACACGGCAAAACTACAACAGATGCTCTTTTCATCAATTTTGCGCCAAGCTTCCAGTCGATGAATCTTTCATATATTTCATATCTATTTCTGTCAACCATCAGTTTTTTACATTCTTCGAAATATTTTTTGTTAGCTTTATTCAAAGGTTTTCCAGCTATAACTATCTTGACATCTGGTATTTCGTGAGAAATAAAAGGTTCAGCCTTTATCAGATACTCAATTCCTTTATACATTGCTATTGTCCCAAAGAGTAAGACAGTTTCTCTCTCTTCCTTTATTTTCATCTTCATATACTTTCTGAACGGATTAAAATTATGCAAGGCCATTGGGATTACTACGATTTTGTTTTTTGGAATTTTGTATTTTTTTACCATCGATTCTTTAATTCTCTTCCCATGTACAAAAAATTGCTTTGAATTTCTGATAAGCCAGGGTAAAGTGAAATACTTCCTACTCATATTTGTAAACAGATTCTTATCATGCCCAGGATGAAGTGCTGTATCATGCACGGTAGTAACTAATGAATATTTTTTAAGAAATGATAAAATAACAGTGTATATAGTTCCACTTTTTTGACCACTGCCACATTCTTGGAAATGTATTATGTTAGGATTAAACTCATTTACCTTTTTTATGATATCGAAATATATCAAAAAATTTTCAGGATGTTTCCAAAGAGGGTATTTTATTTCTCGAGTCAAGAACACCTTTACATTTTTGTCTATAGTTTTGAAATGGTCTTTAATAGCCGACTTTTTGTTTACTAAAATAAGTAAAACATCTTCTTTTTTTGATAAAGCATTTGCTAATGCAATCGTATATTCAGGAAATATCCCAGGTAGGCAAACTATTTTCATTTTTTCACTCTTAGAGATTTTGATTTTTGAAATGTATCCAGATGGTAATATGACTTTTAGATATAATAGATTTAACCTTTCTATATTGAAAATTCCTTTTTTCAAACACTTCAATTATTTTTTTCAGAGAATTTTCATCAGCAATTTTTTTGTTATAATGATATTCCAAAAGTACGATGTCTATATTGCTCAAAAACTCATCTATATCTTCAATTATCTTTCCTTCAGCACCCTCTGTATCTATCTTTAGGATGTCTATATGTTTTATCCCATTCTTTTTGATAAAATTAGAAAGTCTTTTTATTTTTACTTTTTTTTCCATCATGTTTTTCGTTTCACTTTCTTTCATGGGTTTAAGTAATGTTGCCATTCCATCTCCATGTTCTTCTGTATAAAAACTGCTTTCGCCCTCAAAGTTGCTCAGCCCAAATTCATACAAAAAAATATTTTTCAAGCCATTATTAGAAACGTTTTCCTTTAGATATTCAAAGGTTTCAATGTCTGGTTCAAAAGCATAAACCTTTGCATCCGGATAAAATTTCTTGAAAAATAAGGTTGCCATTCCTATGTTTGCCCCCACATCGAATATCACAGGATTAGATTTCTTTAATTCACAAAAATACACAAGGTCTGTGAAAATTTCTTGAATACTACCTCTTACAAGGCCAAATGATGGTGTTTTAATCTTGAATCCATAGAAATTAAAATTTTCTTTGTTTTCTGGTTCAAATTTCATTTTAGCAACTTCTGCCTGTAATTTGACAAAATTGTAAAGGAATTCTCTCTTTTGAACCATATTCAAATTTCTAGTGAATATAATCTTTTCCATTTGTGTGATTAACTTCATAGGAAATATGAAGAGAGTTTGAACCTTCATTATTATAATTTTTAATTATAAAATTAACCCCTTTGTATCAGCAAAAGTTAGTAGTTACTTTATTAAATAATATTTATGAAGACTGTGTTCATAGCATGGGCTTTAGCTAGCAGAAGGAGTGAAAACATTTGTAAAGAGTTGGGAGCCAAATTGTTTTTACTTAACCTTAAGAAGAGGAAAAAGATATTGTTAAAACACATCTATTTATCATTCAAAACAATCCAGATTTTGTTAAAAGAAAAACCAAATGTTATTTTTGTTCAACACCCACCACTAACATGTTCTTTAACATGTCTTTTTTATTCTAAACTTTTTGGAAGCAAGATTATCACAGACTTTCATACTGGATCCTGGGATACATGGTGGGAAAGATTTTGGTACTGGAACAAATTCATAATGAGGAATTCAAACCTAGTTATTGTCACAAATCAGAATGCTAGGAAAAAATTTATCCCAAGATATGCAAAATCCTTCGTTTTGGAGGACAGGATGCCAATACTGCCAAACGTGAAAAAAATCAGGTTGGAAAGAGGATTCAACATAGCTGTTGTCAATAGTTTCTCCATAGACGAGCCCCTTGAGCAAATACTGGATGCAGCAAGAGATTTGCCAGAAGTGAATTTTTACATAACTGGAAAATTATCGCGTGCAAAAAAACAGTTCATTGAAAATAAGCCGGCCAATGTCTTCTATACAGACTTTTTACCAGACAAAAAATATGTTAGCCTTATAAAATCAGTTGATGGTGTAATGGTTTTAACTACAAGGAATTACACCATGTTGTCAGGAGCGCATGAGGCATTGGCGCTCTGCAAGCCTATGATAATTTCAGATTGGCCGATTCTGAAAGAGTTCTTTAACAAAGGAGCAGTTCACGTGAAAAACAACAGAGAAAGTATAAGAGAGGGCGTGATGCAGATGATTAAAAATAAAAGTAAGCTTGAAAAAGAAATCAGGATTTTGAAGAGAGAAAGAGAAGACGAGTGGTATGAAAGGTTTCACGAGCTGTCAAACATTATCAAACAATTCTGTAGCCAATAACCTCTGCCTGATTATCTTCTTTGATGTGCAAGACAGTTTCATAGTTTTTTATTGCCTGTATATATGGGATGTCTGTCGGCACAAATTTTCCATAAATCAGACTGAAAATTTTAGATGGATATGAGAAGCTTAGCAGGACCATCTTCACATTGTTCTCCTTGACAGTATTGTTGAATTCCGTTTCATTTGCTGGTAGCCAGAGAGTCTTTATATCAGAGAAATATTCAACGACAGTGGGAACATTCGACATCAAAGTCTCATTCTTGCCAACCATATCTTTTACCATCAATGCAGCTTCCCTTATCAGAAGGTGATCAGGATAAACAAAGTAAAAGTAGGATATGAAAATACCTGAAATTAAATTTAATAATATTAAACCAATAACTAGAACAACCCACTTACTTTTTGGAAATGTCGAAGCAATTATCGCTAGGCATGGCAAAATTACCATGATGAAACGAAATTGCTTGCTTGACATTAATGTCAGGCCAACTATGAGAATTAGGATAAATAATGCAAGCAAGATTAAAAATCGGTTTTTGTAATTTTTGACAAACCCATAAATAACGATGGGCGCAATGAAGCCTATGGCACCGAGAAATGTCACCAGATAATAATAGAAAGGCACGTTAGATGTGGTTGCTGCTGAGAAATTATCCAACAATAAGCACGCAAAACTTCCGCATTTTTCCTTGCTAAACATAAGCCACGGAGTCAGTGTGATAAGCATGGCGATTATGAAATACAATATTTTATGATTTCTTTTGAAGAGCAGATGATAAACAACAAAGGCAATTGCTAATGTGCCTAACTGATATCTTGTTAAGAAAGTTATTGCTGTTAAACCCCCAGCTAATAGATGATTTTTGACAGAATCCTTCTTTTCAGCATACCAAAAGGCAAAGATGGATGAGCAAAGAAAAAACCAAGATACAGATTCTGTTAGAATTCTCGATGACAGTAAAATATAAAACGGTGATAAAATAAAAAAGACAAATGCAAAAACTGCAGCAGTCTTATCGAAAACCTTTTTAACAAATAAAAATATTAAAATTGAGCTCAATACACCAAAAACTATAGGAACAATTCTTGCAAGAACCTCATTGTATCCACCAAACAAATAAAAAATGTAAATGATGAATGAAAAAACAGGCGGTCTGGAATATTCCGGTGCATATTCCCCATGATAATAGAGATTCCGCGCCTGTAAAAAATAGGAAGCCTCGTCCCACGAAAGACCAAGATGAGATGAGAAATAAACGATTACAGATGTTGAAACAAGCAAAGCTATGATCAAGTACTTTATATCTTTTTTAAGAACACACTCTCTAATCTTCCTTAACTTCATATATAATGTATGAAAAAATTAAATTTTATAATAAAAATGTTATTAGAACACGGGTAAGATTTTCATGCATAAAACCGATAAAAAGCTTGCGAGCAATACCGTGTTTCGATTTTTGGACTGGTTGTTCATAACCTTGCCGTCATTCTTTTACTGGGTTTTGGCCGGAAAGACGCTATCAATAGTATACTACGGTATTGTCTCAACTTCTGTGAACTTGGGCATGACTTTTTCTGGCATAAGCCTTTTTGGTTTCAACGTAACATTGTGGAAGCTTCTGCCAGAATATTTTGAAAGAAAAGAGAAAGATAAGGCAAGAGAGCTTACAATATTCTCGATCAAAGCAGTAATATTTTCCAACATAGTTTTTGCCCTTGCTATATTGATACCCTCTTCTTTCTTGAGCCAAATCGTGAAAATACCAGTCGATGTTATTTTCATCACAGTTATAACTATGTTGATTTTGTCATTATGGGTGATGTTCGAAGCTGTTCTAATCGGGAAACAGGAAATGAAGAAGATAGCTATTACAGATTTGGTGGGAGGAATCACAAGACTGGTGCTGTCTGCAGTCTTGATATTTTTAGGGTTTAGTTACTTTGGTCCGCTCATCGGTCTCATGCTCGGCACTTTAACCATCGTTTTGTTAAGGATACCTCCCGACTTATTTGAAAGAATTAAGAAGGGAGTTTTGAATAAAAAGGAAATATTCTTCAAATTCTCCTTTCCAGCTTTCATTTCCAGTTTGGCTTGGACGATTTTCCTTTTCGGCCAGTATGTCCTCCTTTCAGCTATCCAAAATCCTGAAGTGACTAGCATATTTACAGTTGCCATGCTACTCACAAGCCCAATAGTTACTATACCGAATATTTTATCTTCCGCCCTCTTTCCTATAATTTCTCAGCTCTCAGTGAATCGTAATTCAAAATGGAAACAGGGACAGTTAATAAAAATGGTCTTTAGATATAGTTTATTTGTTGCCATACCGGTGTCCATTTTCCTTTTGCTCTTTTCGAACCAAATCATTTTACTTTTCTCTTCAGCAGAGTTTCTCACTGCCTCTCAACTTTTCCCAGTACTTTGCTTAGCTTCACTAATTTACGGCTGTGCAATAATTTTCAGCCAAAGCCTTTACTCTTTAGGTAGACCAAAATTACAGAGGAACATAATCCTTATGACAGTAATCCTGTTCTTTATTTTATCTATCCCGCTTACAATGATTTATTCGGCTCTTGGAATGTGCATCGCATATCTTATATCAGTTACATTCATCTTTTTGTTGTGTTACATAAACATAAGAAAAATTTTTATGGTAGAATTGCCCTTGCAAGACATCAAGAAAATTTTGATTGCGGGTTTGATCATTTTTGTCTTCCTTTACACGATTGCTGACTGGGCTACACACATTTTCCTTGCCATAGCATTTTGCTTAGTTGCCGGAGTGTTATATTTAACAATTCTGCTATTGCTGAAATTTTATGCTAAAGAAGATATATTATTTGTCAGATCGATTGTTGAAAAGTTGCCAATACTCAAAAAACAGCTGTTGAAACTCGTTGACTTCTTTTCTAGATTTATCTAAACTCCTATCCTCCCAACAGCCAAGTATTTAATACCGTTTTCTTTTATTTTCTCTTTGTCAAGAAAACTCTTCCCATCAAAGACAAATTTTATGTTTCCACTAAAATTCACTCTTTTGTAAATATCATGATCCGTGGCAACAATAATACCATCCATTTTTTGAATTTCATCTAAATCAATAGATGTTGCCTTTGTTTTGTCTTCTAATTCAGTTTTGTCGAAAAACGGGTCATGAATAAAGATTACAGCTTCCTCATCTTTCAAGAGTTTTATCAATTCGTATGTTGGTGACAACGAATCGTCTTTGATATTTCCCCTGAAACTCAAGCCAAGCACGGCAATTTTTTTCTCTTTAAGATTACCAAATTTATTTTTAATAATTTCGATTGTATGTTTTGGCATTCCGATGTTTGTCTTGATGCTTGACTGCACCAAGCTAGGATCTTCAAAATGTTCTAAAAGAAAATATGGATATATTGGAATACATTTCCCACCAGCACCTATGGTCGCTTTATGCAAATTATAATAAGGAATCAGATTAAATTTTTCCATCACTTCCATGAAATCTATGCCATTTTTCTCGCATATTTTAGCGATTTCATTCGCTAATGCTATGTTGACATACCTGTAAACACCCTCCATGAGCTTAATCATTTCAGCGGTTTCGCAATTTTTAACAACTATTACTCCCTTCTTATTAACTTTCTCGTAAATGGTTCTTGCTACCTCACCAGACTTCTGGTTCACACCTCCAATTATCTGATTCCATTTTTCTGTCAAATCCTTTATGACATGAGGATTCATCGTCCTTTCAGGAGCGTAGACCAAATAGAAGTCTTCACCCATTTTTAGTTTTGATTCCTTTTCCAGAGTTTTTCCCACAACATTTCTAGTCGCGCCCAAAGGCATGGTGGTAGAAACTATAACCAAATCTTCTTTCTTCAAGCTTTTACCAATAGCTTTACTGACGTTCTCTATAATTGAAAAATCTGGTATGTTTTCATTCAAGACAAGTGGCACAATGATTATCTTTATATCAGAATTTTCAGTTGCATAATCCAAATCAGTCGTTGCTTTAATTCTGCCATCGTCTACGTATTTTGGCAGTAATTCTGGCACAATTTCTTCTTCTGGCAAAGGAGAAATCCCCCTGTTGATCAACTCCACTTTCTTTTCATCTATGTCATACCCTATAACCTCTCCCAAAGAAGCAAAGATGCAAGTCAAAGGTATGCCTATATGACCAAGCCCAAAAACAGCAAATTTCATGTTACCATCTTGATTAGTATTTCGAGTTAAAAATAAAATAACATTCAATTTTTTATGTTTTATCAAAAAATACCTCAAGCCAGATTTCAAAATTTATTATCCTCCAGAACATACGTGAGAAATCTTCTCCCAACTTCCTATCGCAAAAGTCATTAAACTTCTCTAAAACCTCTTTCTGATTGAAATATTTCCTTTTTTCAAATCTCTTTGATGCAAAAAGTTTCCTTATCTCATGTCTTAATTTTATCATCCACTCCATTTCTGGTGTTTCAAACCCAATCTTGCCCCTCCTTTTCCTTATCTTTTCCGGTATCACCCCCTTTACAGCGTTCCTCAAGACAAATTTCGTCCAACCGTTTCTAATTTTCTGTGTTATTGGCAAGGAAAAAACATATTCGACAATTCTGTAATCCAAGAAAGGAACCCTGGCTTCTAAAGAGAAGGCCATGGAATTTCTGTCCTCATACCTCAACAACTGTGGTATGCTGTATGTTGTAAGATCCTTATACAACACATCGACTAGCTCGCTGGTCTTCCACTCTTCTTTCTTCTCGCTTCCAAATCTTGCTAAGAATTCTTTATTAAGAATTTCCTTTATGGCTGTTCTTTTCCTGCTTCTTCCAAAATATTGTGGGAAAAGGGACATAGCTATATCCAAACCAGAAATAAATTCTCTGGCAAAAGGAAACATTTTCTTTTTCCTCAAAAGATTTAATAGAAAAATTCCATAGTATGGCAAATATCCTGCCAGTAACTCATCACCACCCTGACCATCCAAAAGGACGGTGACTTTTTTCCTCGCCAGTTTCATCACGTTCCACTGTGCATAAATGCTCGTGCTAGTGAATGGTTCGTCTTGATGATATACAATTTTTTTAATTTCCTTCCAAAATGTTTGAGCTGAAGGGAAAATATAGTTTTTTTCCACACCGGTCGCTTTCACAACTTCTTCTATATATTCTCTCTCATCGACCTTACTGTTTCTATATACAGCAGAAAACGTTTTCTGTTTTTTACCAATTACTTTTCTCGTCTCTATATCCGAAGACAGAATTTTGTTGATAACAGATACTATGGAGGAAGAGTCTATTCCCCCGCTTAAGCAAGTACCAATTGGAACTTCGCTTATCAGCCTCAACCTGACAGAATCTTTTAACAACTCATAAAATCTTTTTGCATATTCTCCGTCGTTTTTTGAAGAAAAATCCATATCCCTGTTTATCTTCGGTACATCCCAATATTTCTTAACCTCTATGCCAGTTCTTTTAACCAACATATAATGCGCCGGCATCAGTCTTTTGATTCCTTCAAAAAAAGTTTCTTCTGTGTGGTCCAGAAGACCATTGACCAAATAATCGTAAATGATTTTATCGTTTGGTATTATTGACATGCCATATTGTAACAATGCCTTGATTTCGGATCCAAAGATGAATCTATCACTATCACAAAAATAGTACAAAGGTTTTATCCCAAATCTGTCTCTTGCTAGAAACAGCTCCTGTTTTTTAGAATCAAATATAACAAAGGCCCACATTCCGTTGAATTTATTCAAACAATTCTCTCCCCATTCTTCATATGCGTGTATCACAGTTTCGGTGTCAGATTTTGTGTAAAACTTATGCCCTGTCTTCATTAATTCTTCCATCAGTTCCTGATAATTGTAGATCTCGCCATTAAAAACTATCCACATCGAATTGTTCTCATTATGCACCGGTTGGTGGCCAGTTTTAACGTCAATTATAGCAAGCCTTTTGTTGCCGATAGAGACTTTGTTTCCATGATCAACATAAACTCCCTCATCATCTGGACCACGATGTTTTATAGAAATGAGCATTCTCTTTAGCATTTTATCATTGTTGAATCCTGCAAATCCAGCTATACCACACATGTTCTAACCCGCTATACAAACATCTAATTAACTTTTAATAAGTTATTTAAAAGTTTAATAACAAATTTCTACTAGTGCAAACATAGGCAGGTAATTGAAATGGCTATAAAAGTCTGTACAATAGTCGGTGCCAGACCAAATTACATAAAACTGAGCATTTTGATGAGAAAATTAAAAGCGAATATCGATTTTGAGCAAGTTTTAATAAACACAGGTCAGCACTATGATTACCAGATGGCACAACAATTCTTCCATCATCTCAAACTACCAGACCCAGACTACAATTTGGAAATTAATGAAAATCAATCACAGCGATCCACAAAGATGTTCAATGAAATTGAAAAAATAATCCTTAGAGAAAAACCAGAATTGACGATAGTAGTTGGAGATACCTATTCTACTTTTGCCGGCACGCTTGCATCGCTAAAATTTCAGGTTCCAGTTGCACATGTCGAGGCTGGTGTCAGATCTTTTAACTGGAGGATGCCAGAAGAGATAATCAGAATGTTTGTAGACCATTATTCGGATCTACTTTTTGTACCAACAAAAAACGCCGAGGGCAACTTGTTGTCAGAAGGGATAAAAAGTGAAAAAATATTCCTTACGGGCGATATAACTGCAGATGTTTTTAATGAGAATTTGAATGAATCCAGAAACTCGCGCATAATGAGCAGACTAAATTTGAAGAGAAAAGATTTTATCCTCATGACATTACACAGAGCTGAGAACGTTGATGTGAGAGACAATTTATGCAACATACTTTCAGCTATATCGCAATTCGATAACGTAGTTTTTCCAATACATCCAGGAACAAAAAAGAACATAGAGACGTTTGGTCTAAATGATTTGATAAAAAATATGACCGTGATAGAACCGCTTTCATATTTTGATTTCTTGAACCTCCTGGAGAATGCTTCGCTGGTTGTTACAGATTCGGGGGGTGTTCAAAAAGAGGCATTCCTTGCGAAAACACCATGTGTTACTGTGAGGAATGAAACCGAGTGGGTTGAAACTATAGATGCTAGGTCAAATATCTTGGCTGGTACAGATACAAGAAAAATTGTGGAATCGATCAAGGCGAGCATGAATAAACAAATAGATTGGGAGAAAAATCCATTTGGTGACGGCAAAACATCAGATAGAATCATAGAAATCATAAAAAACAGCGTCAGGTTCAGGAAAATCTTTTCCTAAGGTAAGATATTTAAGATTCATTTTTGATACTCTAACTATGCTCAGAATATTGGGTAAAGCAAAGCCCACAGACAAGACTGGAACATCAAATGATAGAGACTGGAATGCTAACAGAAAGGCAGGTCTTCCCTATTTGGAGCTGTATGTAAAAGATCCAAGTGATCTAGAATCAATTCTAAGCAACAATATTCCAGAAGAATTCAAACCATTACAGGCTGAAATTGAAAGAGAATTGGTTATAGGATTTGTAGACAAAGGACGGAGACTTTCTGAACTAGGGATAGAATACATATCCACACACGTGTCTAGAGATTTCAAATCTCTTCTTGAAAAATCCCCCAGCTTATTTGATGTGCAAATTGGATTCGAGTCACTCCCCGCAACAAATTTACAGAGAATAAAAGAAGGGGCGGGCACAACCCCAGAAGAGCTTATTGATTACGTTTCGTTTTCAAAAGAACAAGGAATTGACGCATTTATCAATGCCGATATAAACCATCTGGCACAAACCGAATTAGTAAGGCTGGGTGTAAGAGGTTTATCCCTCCTGGGTAAAACTAGTCAGATATATGAAGAACACAAAAGATTCACTCAAGACGACAGTTACTTGGGAAGAATTAAAAAGAAATGTGGGAGAAATTTAAATCAAGAAATAGATCGTACCATGTCAACCAAATGCTGGGACTCGATTTCCTATCTCTTTTTCACTAAAGTTGACGAGTATTGCAAGGTAACAAAGATGCCAAAACTTTTGGAACCAGCTTTCAAGTCTTCTATAAATTTAATGAAAGAACACATTGGTGGTTATTCCTCAATCTGCGATCATAGAATGGTGACAAGAGTTGGCGAACCAACCTATGACGAAAAATGGTCTTATTGTTTTCCATTTATGTACGAAAAGAACGAAAGAATAGAAACTGCTAATCTTTTTGAAACACACCTACATCTTGGATGCGGGGATTTTGCATACTTAATTGAAAGCCAGATTGAGACCACAACGCCATATGTCAAGGGATTTGTTATAGAAACTAATGATAAAACACCCACTCTACTCAAGCAAGATAAAGACTTCATTGCTAAGATAATTCATCAAAAATCTTGACTAACTCTTTTGTAAGATTTTTCCTCTCATACTTATTTGTTTCTTCTCTATTGGGGCTTGGTGGATTCTTCTCAAGAACCATTTTACAAACACTTGTCAGAATATCGCTTATTTTTTCAACATTGCTTGCATCTGATATGAAACCCAAATTAGTTTTCCTAAGTATATCGGCAATAAAGCTATCTTCATCAGTCAATGCTATTATCGGTTTTCCTAAGGCCATGTATTCGAAAACCTTGCCTGTGACAGTTCCTTTCCCAGGACCAGTTATCAGGAGCAGAATGTCAGAATCAACCTGATACTGTAGGCTTTCTTCATGCGGAACAGAAGGAACAACCTCTACAAGCTCTGCTATATCAAAATCTTTTGCTAGTGATTTAATATCTTTTTCAGATTTTCCAACAAAAATTATTTTCAATTTTTTCGCTAGTTCCAAATCTAAATTCTTGATTATGCTGACAGCCTTGAGGAATGTTGTAGGATCCCTCGGTCCATATAACGAACCAGTGTGGACAATAGTTATTTTGTTTCTATCCTTGTTCTTTTCCTTCAGATTTTTGAAATCATCCGAGTCAAATCCATTGGTTATCACAGAAAACTTGTCTCTTGCACTCAGATGATTGGATATGAAATCTTCTTTTATTGGCCCAGAAATAGTGACAACTCTATCAGCCGAATCAATCACCCGTTTTTCTAGGAAAAAATTCAATTTTTTATGCAATTTTGTCGGATATTTCTCAAATGGGTTTGTTGTCCACGGGTCCTTAAAATCCGCAACCCAAGGTATTCTCAAATTCCTACTAATCCATAACGCAACAAGATGACACGAGTAATGTGGGGAAACACTATATATGGCATCTATACCCTTCTTCTTGGCAATATTTACTCCAGCATTTATTGCAAATGGAATCCACCACATCAAACCATCTGGTATCATGATCCATCTTTTTGCTGATAGGATGAAAGGAGATACTTTTGGAGTTTCATATTGTTTCAAACCACCTGACACAGCTTTTTTTGAGCATGGAACCCTATAAACTGTCAATTCCTTGTAGCTGGAAAGGTCTGGCTCTTGGCTTGAAGCAAGAGTCAGGACTATTGATTCCCATCCGTTCTCCGGAAGGTATTTTATAAACTTCATAGTTCTTATGGTTTCCCCTACCCCAAACGGCGGGAAGGGAAATGCTATCATCAGAACCTTTTTCATTTCATTCATAGATTCACTCCAAGTAATTTTTGAAGAACATCAAAACATAAGAAGGATATACAAATAAAAATTTAACCACGTTTTCTCTGCTCCATTTCCTGCTATAATCATAAAAAATCTTCTTTTTTGTCAGCCTGTAAAGAACCTTGAGAAGCATGCAGTTCAAATTATTGTAGTCTTTCGATGAGAGCAGTGACCCATATCTACTCCAAACCCCAAAAAAGTCCCATCTGGACAAATTTTTCTCAAGAGTTTTTATGCCTTTATCAAAAATATCTTTAACATCTTTATTTTTTTGAACAGAGTACAAATCATAAATTCCAAGCAGAGAAAAAATAAAACCATCTAGAACTCTTGGATAAGGTTTTGCTGGATATTCCTCATAAAAAACATCATCATTTTCAACAGTCTTCACACCACCATTCTTGACATCAAGACGAAAAACAGAAGCAGCTCCATATGCTATCTTTAAAAATTTCTTATCTCCTGTCAGTTTATATGCTCTTGACAAGACGCTCATAGCTAGCCCCTGAGACATCGCTGAGATCCAGGGGTTTCTCAAAAAAGTCTTTCCCTCTTTCCAATCAAAATCATAAGTCCATACACAAGAACCTTTGTAACTTTTTGCATTTTTTACCAACCAGTTCGCTATTTCAAGAAAAATTTTTTTCGATTCCTGATTCCTATTTTTGTAATATTTGTTCAAGTTCATCAACGCATACATGCAAAGATAGGATGGGTTGAAAAAAGTCCCAAACCCATACTTGTATTTGAAAATGTTTCCATCAACAAATACCATTTTTTCAGAACTAGGCGATAGATCAAAAATATTTGGAGAATCTATGAAATACATCCTTCTGTCTTTAGTTATAGACATGTCCCAGCGTTTAATTAACAAACCTATCATATCATAAACTTATCTTTTTATTTTTTTATCTTTCAAACACAACTCGACAAAAAGTGAAGATGGTTTAAAAATTTTGCAAAGGATATTATCTGGCACAATAAATTGAGCCATCCTAACAATGTTGAAAACAGTTTGACCAGGAACCTGAGCCAAGAACGGAACCATCCTAACTACTTTCAATCCAACTTTCTCGGCCATTTTTTCAACATATTTCTCATCAATACTCCTCAAGTGGGTAAATTCATACTTTTCTTTTATTTTCTCGTAAGGCTCAAGATTTTCCTTGTAAGGCACGAGAATAAAAATATGGGCCCCATTTTTCATGTGTTTTTTTACATTCAACAACAGTTTTTCTGGCCCCAAAACATGCTCCAAAACTGAGCTTAAAATTATTATGTCAAACTTTTTACCAAGATCAACTTTTTCAGCATCTCCAACAATTGCTTTGAAACCCCCTCTCTTTGCTTTGTTCACATAAGACCTTGCTATATCAACAATCACAGCGTTATTCTTGTTCACATTCCATTTTTTCAAAAACTCTCCATCAGCTCCACCAACATCTAGAATTTTGCCCTCAGGCCTTCTACCAATCAAATGTATAAAGAGTTTGTATTTAAGATCGCCTAATTTATCTATCCTTTTCTCCAAATCATCCTCGGCTATTCTATCGTAACATTCCACATATTTTTTCTCAACACCCATATGCTCATCTTTCAAAAAATACCACAACATCTAGAGCAAGCTGGGAAGGCGCCATATTTTTTCATAATTTTTCTCCATCTTTTGTACTTTTCACCTTTCCAGATCTCTTTGAAAGAATTTTTGTTAATGTTACCAAGGATGATATTGAAACATCTTGTATTTGGGATGCAATCACCATTTGCTTGTATTTGTGCGTTTTTCCAGAATACCATGCATCTCTTTGGTGTCACAAACTCTTCCGGATGTTTATAATACGTCTCAAGCTTTTTCCCCGAAATATTCGGAACAAACAAAATATTGAATCCTTTTATCCTTTTCACTTTTTCGATCTCTCTCCCAAGAACATTCAAATCCATTTTTCTCGGGTCTATTACGCTCACACTGCTTGATGTAGTTGCTATAATCTGCCCAAACCTTCTGTTATGTTCCAATGCCGTTTCGGAAGTAACAAAATTCATGTGCGAGAAGGTGATTTGATGTGGTTTAATATTTTTTTTCTTCAGATCCTTTAGAAATGCTGTTAAATATCCACAGTTCAGGTTTGAGATTACAAAGTTTATGTTAATCTCTGGAACATTCTTCCCATATTTTTTCTTAAAATACTCAACTTTTTTTATTCCCCCTATTGCTCTACCAAAACTGCCTTTTATTCCAGTGATTTCGTCATGGGTCTTCCTCGGGCCATGCAAAGAAACCCAAAGGTAGTCCAGCCCACTTTTGACTATGTCTTCAGCAACTCTTTGTAGGAGCAATCCATTTGTCGTGAGCTGGCACTCCAAGCCATTTTTCTTCACAATATCTAAAATCTCTTTTATTTCTGGATGGAGCAACGGCTCAGTGGATGTTATTGCGATTAGCGGTTTGAGGTCTTTGACATCATCTATAATTTTTATTACAGTTTTAAGCGGAAGATTACCGAATTTCATCATATTCTTGTAGAACTGGGACATTATGTTCTGTTGCCCAACATCACACATCTTACATCTTAAGTTGCAAATGCTGTTTATGGCTAGATAAATTGTCGATGGATAAGTGCTTCTACCATTGGGCAAAATATAATAAGACATTTTTCCCATCCAATCTCTTACGACTCTCTTCGCAAACTTTCTGTCTGAAACAAATTTCTCGATTTTTTCCTTCATTTCCATCTCTGACTGTTGTCTTATATTATTCCCAAGAAGGGTATTATGGAAAAAGCAGCTTGGATTGCCATCATTACAATAACAATTTGTCTTTCATTCAAATTTCTCAAGTTTGTTATCAGGTGAATCCAAGAGTAAACCTGTTTACCATATTTTGGTTTTATAGTCCCATCTTTTTGCAAAATTCCCAAATCTGAAGCGAAGTAGCCAAGTTTTATCCTAGAATAAAACTTTAGAATCGCCTGGATGATAAAGGGAAACATTACAATCACTGTAGCTTTTTCCATATTTCCGATTATTGCACCACATGCAATGACAGCCCCAAGAACATATTGAATACTATCCCCAGGAAGAATTTTTGCCGGATAAAAATTGTACTTTGCTAAAGCTAACAATGAGCTGAATGTTACAAAAAACAGCACAGCAGCTAACAAGCTTCCATGCAAATAGGCAAACAATCCCAATGAGAAGGTATAAACTAGGCCCATACCGCCCTCTAAAAAGTTGTATCCACCTAACATGTTGACCATGTTTGCTGCTCCCACAACGCCAATTGGAATTAAAATCAGTGGATAAAAGATACCAAAATTTACATTGCCAATGAGGGGCACAGTCATAGTCGTATCTCCAGCCATTATCGTCATCAATGGCATGGCTGCAGGCAAAGTTAACAAAACCCTTTGCAATTTTCTTATCCCACGCTTGCCTTCTATATGCCCAGCAATTTTTACTTGTTTCGTGTTTAGGTCATCAACAAATCCAGCAAACATCGTTATTAGAATAGTTGTTATGGATGCGAACAGTATGACTAGTCCTGAATTTTTACCACTAATAAAACTAATCAGAAAACTGTAAAACAATAAACCTGCCAACATACCCACAACAAGGGGCACTCCGATGGATGTAGGAAGCAGTGGTTTATCCTTTTTATGCACATCGGTTGTTGTTAGTTTAATGAATTTAAAATATCGGATAATATACGGCGTTATGAAGAAAGTCACGAAGAAAGAAACTGTTGCACAAACAAATATTTCTATCACTTCAAACACTCCTTGTTGATCTCGTAAACTATCGTGCCATCACACCTGCCTTGCTGCGCACACTGCTGCAAAGTTGCTCCGGTCTCATGTATTTTGTTGAAACATTTCTGATTGTCTTCTAGGAACTGGACAAAGTTGATGTTATATTTTTCAGCAAGGTATTCCGTGCTCAAAATATTCTTCTGTATGAATATATGAGTTATTCCCATGTTTTTTATCGTTATGAGGCTGAAGCTCAGGTCCTGACTCATTTCCAAATCTGCTAAGTTGCCAATAACATTTCTCTGGCAATTGTAGGCAGTGTGCCAGACCCAAACCGTCATAATCTTACTGTCCTCTGGTGTGTTGGCCTTTATCCAATTGCACTCGTCAATGAAAGACGACCAAGCCTGTTTCATTGGTCCAATCGTTGCGATTTTATCACCGAAATTCAGATAGCTCAAGAACAGGACGAAAGCTATTATCACCAAACCAAAATATTTGTAATTCTTTTCCAGAAAATCATGGAAAGTGGCGAAGAAAATAGAAGAAACCACAACGATAATTGGGACAAAACCAAGGACATACCTTGAGGCATCTTCCGCCCTGTAGTTCACTTCGCTCCTTGTCATGAGAAAGAGCAGGAAGGCTAGCGTTACAAGTATGACAAAACTCTTTCTGTTCAGATCCTTGAACAACAAAAACAAACCAGCCAAAAGACCGAATATCACGAGCCACAGGTTACCGTATGCAAAAATCAGATAATTGGCTATGCCTATTCCGAAAACAGTTTGTTCTGTTCCAACCTGTTCAGTCCTGCCAGCGAACTGGTATTTTGTAACATATTTGTTTATTTCACACTCACCTTTGATAATATCTGGAATAAAAGGCAAACCGCAGGGAGTGCCATAAGCTACAATGTTTCTGAGCAAGAAAGCGACAACGACAATAAAAGGCAACGCCAACCAGAGATATTTTTTCCAAATCCCAAGCGGTTTCTTCTCAACCAAGATCTGGTAGAGGAAAATCAGAAAAACGATTAAAGGCACGATTGTACCGGTGAGTTTTGTCAGAAAAGCCAATGCACCAAACAGGCCGGCAAGGAAATAATATTTTTTCCTATCTTCCTCCAATGCTAGGATAAATGTGAAGACAAAAGCAGAGAAATAGAATAGAAATAGGCTGTCAACGTATACCAGCAGAGCATAAGTGACAACTGACGGCACAGTGATTGAGATTATTGATGTTAAAAAACCAACCTTTTTGCCATAAATCCTGTTCACGAGAATATAAATCATTAATCCGCTGAGAAGAGATCCGATGAGTGGGGTCAGTATCTTGGCAAAAACGTCATTAAAGCCGAAGAGGAAAAAGAAGCTTCCCACTAAAAAGTTCCAAAGCGGCTCCCTCGAATAGCCTACTCTTGACAAGTCAAACCCGACGAATGGAATATATTTTGGATATTCCTGTTCTTGAGCTATCCATTGAGCCATTCTGGTATGGAAACCCTCGTCACCGAAGATTATTGGCGAACTCAAGGACACCTGCAGCTCTAGAACAAAGATTATACCCAAAAGTATAATTAAAGCAATTATCCAAAGGTTTTTTATTTCTATTGTTATTTCCTCTGGCAAATTACCACTTTTAAATTTATTATTCTATTGTTATTTAAGATATAATATGCATTGATTGTGACATAAAATATTAACAAGATGGTTAACATGAGAATTCTATTCTTGAACCCACCGTTTGAGTTTAGGGTGAGCAAGGAAAGTCGCTGGCCAGAATACACAAAATCAGGCACGCTCTATTATCCATATTGGCTTGCCTATGCTACCGGAGTGATGATGGAAGAGAGCAGACACGATGTGCTTCTGCTTGATGCCATAGCTAAAGGTTTTGGATACGAGGAAACGTTGAAAATATTGGAAGACTTTGAACCAGAGCTTGTAGTCATAGAAACAACGACACCGACATTTATCAAGGATTTGAGATTTGTTAAATTGCTTAAAGAAAGGATTGACTGTAAAATCTGTTTGGTTGGTCCGCATGTCTCTGCTTTGCCCGAAGAATCTCTGAGAGATTCAAAGGAGACAGATTTTGTAGCGAGAAAAGAATACGAGTATACAATTTTAGACCTGGCAAACACCATAGAAAACAACGGAGATTTGAAAAATGTTCTTGGGATTTCATACAGGACAGAGGAAAAAATAACACACAACCCAGACAGGCCCCTGATACAAGAGCTTGATAAACTGCCGTTTGTTTCAAAAGTCTACAAAAAGTTTCTCGACATTCGTGATTATCGCTATGCCTTAGCTCGCTATCCGATGATACAGGTCTGGTCCTCTCGCGGATGCCCGAACAGGTGTACGTTCTGCGTCTATCCGCAAACATTTTCCGGCAGACTTTTTAGAGCAAGGAGCCCGGAAAATTTTGTTGCCGAGCTCGAATGGATCAAGGAAAATTTACCGCAAGTTAAGGAGGTTTTCATTGAAGATGATACGTTCAGTGTAGATAAAGAAAGGGTATTGAAGATCTGTAAACTGATAAGAGAAAAGAATCTGAACATTATCTGGTCTACCAACGCAAGGGCAGATATTCTTTATGAGGTTTTGAAGGAAATGAGAAAAGCAGGATGTCGCATGCTGATAATCGGCTATGAAAGCGGCAACCAGCAGATTCTCAACAACATAAAGAAGGGTGTTTGGTTGTCAAACGTTATTCGCTTCACTCTAGATGCGAAGAGAGCTGGAATAAAAATCTTCGGCTGCTTCATGATCGGTTTGCCTGGGGATACGAAGGAAACAATCAAACAGACATTTGATTTTGCAAGTAAACTCAATCCGGACATGGCGTTCTTCCAGCAGGCAGTTCCGTTCCCAGGAACAGAATTCTACGACTGGGTCAAATCCAACGGATATTTGTCAGCAAAGAGCTGGGACGAGTGGCTGGATGAAAACGGGAGGTTGAACTTCATAGTCGACTATCCCAATTTGACATCAAAGCAGATCAGAAAGATGAGGGAATCTATTACGGTCAGGTTCTATCTTTCGCCCAAATGGATGGCTCAAGCTGTGCTGCACAACTTGCACCCAAACGAGATGATAAGGCTTGCCACAGCCGCAAAAGATTATCTGAGGTTTTTGTTGTTTGAAAGGCAATAGTTTTTATCTCTTGACTTCAATTTCTCTTTATGAAACAACCATCAGTTACAGTTCTTGTCACGGCGAGGAACACCTCAAACACTATACAAAAATGTGTTGACTCTTTGATGAGACTAAATTACAAGAACTATTCCGTTTATATCACAGATGCTTACTCCACTGATGGAAACTGGCAAAAACTACAAGACCTTAAGAAAAAATATGGAAGAAGGTTAAGGATAGAGAGGATTAGAGGCAATATAGCCAGAGCACACAACCACATGATAACGAAAGTTAATTCAAAACTGGTGGCATTCACTGATGCTGACTGCGTAGTTGATAAGGAGTGGCTAAAAAACCTTGTGGAGGGATTTGATAACGAGGATATTGCAACAACAGGATTCTGTGGAACACCAAAAGACGTCAATCCTTTGCAGAAATTGATAGGAAAAGAGCTAGAATACAGGTTTAGACATGCTCCAAAATTTGTCTCTCGTGCCCCCACGATGAACCTTTGCGTTAAGACAAGTTATGTGAAAAAGCATAAGTTTGATGAAATGTTTGGTGTTGCCCAAGAAACAGAATGGGGTTACAGATTAACACAATTTGGAAAAATGAGATACATCCCAAAGGCAACAGTGTGGCACTATCACAGACCAAGTTGGTACAGCTTTCTCAAACAACAATTCAAACAGGGGCGATACGTTCCAGAAATTTATCTCACAAGATTTAGAAAAAAAATCACAGGGGATCATATCTCAACCCCATACATGCCTATTCACATTTTAGTTCTTGCTCTCTCTCTGATTTCACTTTTATTGACAATCCTAAATCAATTTTTCATCACAAGTTTTGTTTTATTGTCTGTTTTGCTTTTTGCTCTTTTCTTATCAGAGATTTTAAAATTGACAAAAAATCCCAAGGAAATCTTTTTTTATTTGGCAATGTTTCTTTTAAGGACTCTTGCATGGGGGTTCGGAATTTCTTTTGGTATAATGGATATGATTTTTAAACTAAGATGATATCATGAAGATCTTGATAACGCATGAAATTTTTCCACCAGAGTTTGTGGGAGGCGGAGAAAAACTGATGCTCAAACTAGCGACAATGCTCCTAAAAAATGGACATTCTGTCAAAATATTGACTACAGGTAACCCAAAGATCAAGAAATATGACCACATTCCCACCATAAGAATACCGATAAATAGATACGGCATGATGCTCGCGTTGCCGAAAATAATTGGGCAGGCAAAAGATGTTGATTTGATTCAAACGAGCAGTGGGAATTCTTGTCTTCCATCTTGGTTTGCTGCAAAGATACTTAACAAGCCCATTTGTTGTTACGTTCACCATATCCTTGGTAAATATTGGAAAAATGTGAAAGGTCCATTATTAGGATCAGTTTTTGAGTCAATGGAAAAAAATTTTTTAATCAGGGATTATGACGCTATTATATTTCAGAACAAATCATCAATGCAACTCGGACTTGAATATGGGATTAAGAAGAGTAAAACATATTTGTTACAACCTGGCATAGATTATAAAAAATTTCAGATGAAAATTAAGAAGAAACCGTTTGTGCTGTTCGTAGGAAATTTTGATATGAATGAGTCAATATGCAAAACGAAGGGATTGAGTTATTTGATCGAAGCAGCTAGACAGTTACCAGAAATAAGGTTTGTCGTTGTTGGAAAGGGAAGTTATCTGAATAAATTAAAAAAGATATCACCACCGAATATAGATTTCACGGGACCACTTATTGGCAAACCACTTATCAAACTTTTTAATGAGGCGATGATTTTTTGTCTACCTTCCCTAAACGAAGGCTTCGGCCTAACAATCCTCGAGGCAATGGCGTCAGGGTGTGCCATAATTTCGACAATTGACATTGGGCAAGAGGGAATTATTATTAAACCAAAAAACACAGAACAAATTAAAAAAGCCGTAGAAGTTCTCTTGGATAATCAAGCCAAAACAATTAAAATTGGTCAAAAAAATAGAGAGCTTGCCAAGAAATTCACTTGGAATAAATTCTTAGATGACGTAATCAAGATTTATGACTCAGTAATTAGAAAATAAGTGATAGAATGAAAGTTGATATAAAACATTTGATAGGGAACATACTGCCTTTGATCTTACTCTTGGTAATCGCTTTGATTGCAGCAATTGTTAGGATGCCGACCTTGACAGCTTCCAACATCCTAGATTATGATCCTTGGTGGTATTACAGACATGCGATTGAAATCATGAACAATAACATGATGCCACCAAAATGGGACTCGTTGAGCTACTATCCGCCTGGGAGACCATTCGACCCAATGCTTGGTTGGGAATACACGATGATTCTTTTCTATAAATTAGCACAAGTGATTTCTAGCAGTATCACATTTTTAACAATAGCCAAATGGGCACCTATATTGATGGTTTGCCTTGGTGCGATACCCGCCTATCTATTTGGCAAGCTGCTTACAAACAAATGGGGTGGTCTTGCCACTGCTTTGTTTGCCCTACTGGCTCCTACGTTCATCGGTGTTTCCATGGGTGGTTACTGTGATAATGATCCTGTTGTCACATTCTACATTTTCCTTTCAGTCTATTCCATGTTCATTCTTCTGAAAAAACCAACACCGAAAAATTACCTTTTTGCAATATTCTGCAGCGTCCTTTTTGCTTTCAACTGGGGAGGAGGCTGGTTCATACTATTGCTTCTCATAGCCCTTCTGCCAGCCATTCTCATTTTCCGTATAGCCGAATCAGTAGTCCATCAGTTTAGTCTCAAATTTAATCTGAGAGAAATATTTTCAGAAGTCAAATCACTAATCATACCAGTCTTCATAATCATTCTCGTGACGAATGCCATTACAATATTCACAGGTCTTGGTAACATTTACTATGCTATTGTAACTGCCTTGGGATATATCAACCCAGCACAAGGATTGCTGGTGAACATTTCAGTCGCGGAATTACAGTCCATAAATATTTTTTCCACTGAGGGCATTTCCGCAGTAGCAAGCAGGGTAGGTCTTCTCCCAACACTCCTAACCTTCATAGGCTTGCCGATTCTTGCGGCCTACAAACTTTACAAGAAAGTCAAAATAGATTTTATTGAGATTTTCCTTTTTCTCTGGGCATTTGTCACATTCGTGATGATTTTACGTGGTGTCAGGTTTTCTATTGAATTTTCTACTGTAGCTGCAGTCGTTGCCGGCTATATAATCGGCAATATGGGCAAATACCCAAGGACAACTTTGATAATTTTGACATTGATTTCGATAACGATGCTCTATCTGGAGACAGCACCATTGTTGAATAGGTTTTATCTCTGGCCATCTCTTTTCTTGTCGTTAATGAGTATAATTGTTTTGATAAAACCACAGCAAAATTACAATCTCCAGTTGTTTGGCATGTATGGAGTGCTTCTTGTGATGATTCTTGTTTTCATAACTACCGCCACACAGGTCGGTATTTCTTCTACAGGTATGGAGGTGAGCCAGAACTGGTTTGCTGCATTGGACTGGCTGAAGAATAATGCAGACAAAAATTCATTGATAAGTACTTGGTGGGACCCTGGCCATATAATCGCAGGTTACACTGGACTTAAGACAATGGCCGACGGTGCGCACTGTGGTTTGACAGACTGTATTCCATACAACCACAATATCAGAATAAGAGACACTGGAAGAACATTTTCTACCAACAATGAAACAGAGTCAGTCCAAATTCTGAGCAAGTATATGAACCTCAGCCCAGAGCAATGTGAGCAGGCAAGAAAGGCTTTCGGAGATATTATGCCTAAGGATGCCTGCAAGCCTGTTACTGAAATGTATGTAATTGCAAGCAACGATTTGATTGGCAAATACTATTGGCTTAGCTTTTATGGCAGTTATGATGAAAAAACGGGAACTGGTACAGGAAGAAACTTTATTCAATTGCAGATGACAAACTATGACCAACAAAATGGAATTCTGCAATATGGTAATGGTGTAATTTCAATTGTGCAAAGAGGTAACAATCTTGTCCCAATCCTTAACCTGCCTCAACAAGGGATCAGAAATGCCATAATCAAAGACGTAATCTTCTTCCAATCTGGTAACCAGATCAATCAAGTCAACGAGAATTCCACTTTAGATGGCCTAGTTGTTATCGACCCATCTTTCCAACTCATAACATTCATCGATTCTACAATAAGGGATTCGGTCTTCACAAATATGTTCTTCTTCAACGGCGAGGGTATTAGTGATTTTGGCATAGCAAAATTGACAAGATTCGAGCTCAAGTACTCCAACCCAGAGGTCAAGATCTTCAAAGTCATTTTCTAAATTTTTATATTGCCAAAAGCAAAATCTAACTATGGGTGTTTTGCCGCGACTGCCGTTCGAGAGAATTTTTAAGAAGGCAGGAGCCAAGAGAGTTTCTCAGTCAGCTATGGATGAAATCGCAAAGGTTATGGAAGACGAGCTGTACAAGGTTGCAAAGGAAGCCGCTCTTCTGGCCAAGCATGCCGGCAGGAAGACAATTTTTGATGAAGACATCAGACTAGCAAGAAGAAAAATTTAAATTCCTCTAAAACAATTAGCGATTGAATGAGCTTGGAAGATATTTTAGCAGAACTTGAAAAGCACACAGGTTTGTCCAGAGAGGAATTGATGAAAAAAATCGAGGAAAAGAAGAGCGAGTTTTCTGATTTAGTCTCTCTTGATGGAGCTGCCCATCTGATAGCAGACGAGCTCGGTCTTGATCTTTTGGAGAAAAGGAGGCGCAAGCTTGAGATCAAAAACATCGTTTCTGGCATGAGAAATGTCAGTTTAATCGGCAGGATTTTTAATATTACCCCACTTGTTGAGTTTGAGCGACAAGATGGCTCAAAAGGACAAGTGATCAACATCTTTGTTGGTGATGATACTGGTTTTGTGAGAATTCCTCTATGGAATGATCAGACGAAACTCATTGAAAGAGGAGAATTAAAAATTGGTGATTCTGTCCAAGTCACAAATGGCATGGCAAAAGAAGGCATCTATGGAGGAATAGAAGTCATGGTTGGTAAATTTGGATTGATCAACAAAGTGGAATTCGAAGAACTTCCAAGCTTAGATTATTTGAGAAAAAAATATCTGGAAGAAGTTCCTGAGAGAAAATTAATAAAAAATTTAGTGCCAGGGAGAGCGGAGATTCTTGGCATGATAGTCAACGTCTTCAACGGAAAGATGTTCTTTGAAATTTGTCCGACATGTGCAAACACTTTGGTCAAAAAAGACCAAAAAACAATCTGTCCTCAGCATGGAGATATTGAACCAGCACCAGCCTTGCTGATAACGGCTATGGTTGATGACGGGACAGAGGCAATAAGGGCAGTTTTCTTTAGGAATCAGGCAGAAAATATCTTAGGAATATCGACAAAAGATTTGATGGGAATTGAAGAAGAGAAGAGGTATACTCTTATCAAGGAAAGGCTTCTTGGAAAAGAATTACAACTCACGGGTAGAGTGAAAAAGAATAAAATATTCGACAGGATAGAGTTTATAGTGAGCGAGGCTAAAGATTTAAATATTTTAGAAGAGAGTAAAAGATTAGCAAAGGAATTGGGTGGATAGATGAATAAGAAAAAGGAGATTGCAATCGAGGATATTCCTGGGGTTGGAGAAAAAATTGGACAAAAACTTAGAGATATTGGTTATACAGATGCTATGGCTATAGCCGTCACATCACCTACTGAGCTTGCTTCGATTGCGGAAATTGGCGAGGGGCAAGCAGCCAAAATAATCAGCTCAGTCAGAGAGATGCTTGAAATTGGCTATGAGACTGCTGATAAGATTTTGGAAAGAAGAAACACAGTTGCTAAGATAACAACTGGTTCAAAGAATTTGGACAATTTGCTTGGCGGCGGGGTGGAGACGCAAGCCATCACAGAGTCTTATGGCGCTTTTGGTTCTGGTAAAACACAAATCGGATTTCAATTGGCAGTGGACGTGCAATTGCCAAAAGATAAAGGCGGTCTGGGAGGAAATGTACTCTGGATAGATAGCGAGCAGACATTCAGACCAGAGAGAATTGCACAAATTTCTAAAGGGCTGAATCTAGATCCGGAAAAAACATTGAAGAACGTTTTTGTTGCTAGAGCATATAACAGCGAGCATCAAATATTTCTTATTGAAAAAGCTCCTGAGATGATTGAGCAGAATAACATAAAACTGATTGTTATAGATTCCCTCACAAGCCACTTCAGAGCCGACTTCGTTGGAAGGGGAGAGTTGGCAGGAAGACAGCAGAAATTGAACAGGCACTTGCATCAATTGCAGAGACTTGCAGACGCATTCAATTTATCAGTTTACGTGACAAATCAAGTCATGGCAAGGCCAGACATTCTTTTCGGCGATCCCACAGTTCCAGTCGGAGGACACATCTTGGGCCACATGGCAACCTATAGGATGTATCTGAGAAGAGGTAAAGAAGGCATGCGAATCTCGCGTCTTGTGGATTCACCAGGGATGCCAGAGGGAGAGGCTGTTTTCAAGATTACAGAACAAGGAATCAAAGACCCTTAAATTAACATACAGAAAGATTTCTTCAAGGAAATATTCATAACTCGTAAATATTATTCTGAAACCAAAAAGGAGTAATCCCGCCTCTCGTATGAATTTATTTCATATTTATATATTCAAATATATCAATATGTTTTAAATGTCATCAAAAATATTTAAGGCACTTTCAGACCCAACAAGATTAAAGATAATAGAACTTCTGGAGAAAAAGGAAATTTGTGCCTGCGAATTCGTACCACTTACTAAAAAAGCTCAGCCAACCGTCTCACAACACTTAAGAATTCTTAAGAATTCAGGAATAATAAAATCGAGAAAAGAAGGCAAAATGGTCATTTACAGTATAACTGACAAAAAAATATTTGATTTAATCAAACTTGTGAAGGAGATTAGTAAATGATTTATGACATAGTTTTGAAAGCTATTAGTTCAGGAATTTATGCTTTGATAGATTATTTGGGTGCTCATGTATTGACATGCTTAGTTCCAGCATTCTTCATAGCTGGTGCAATGTCTGCCCTGCTTCCTAAAGAGAAAATAACAAAATATCTCGGAAAAAATGTAGCGAAATACAAAGCTTATCCATTATCTATTGTTGCTGGTTTGTTATTGGCTGTATGTTCTTGCACGATATTACCATTATTTGCAGGAATAAAAAAGAAAGGTGCTAGCATAGGACCTGCAATAGCGTTTCTATATACTGCTCCTGCCACAAACATTTTAGCAATTGTATTCACAGGAAGCGTTTTGGGTTGGGATTTCGCAATTTCTAGAATAATCCTGTCAGTTACTTTTGCAATTGTGATAGGTGTCATAATATCTAAACTATTCAAAGAAAAGGATGGTGAAGATAAAGAATTAGTTTCTTCATTAGTTAGAGAGGAAGAAAGGAAACTGGATGGTATAGGCGAACCATTTACTAGAAAAATCTTGGATGAATTTAAACATAATCATTTACTAATATTTTTCGCCACTTTATTTACAATACTCCTTCTTGGAGCATCAAAAATAGGAACGGAAATAAAAACAATAGGACTGGTTGGTTTGATTTCATTGTTGTTGATTGAACTTAAACTTTCTTTTAAGAAAGAGGAGATAAAAAGTTGGTTGAAAGAAACTTGGATTTTCTTCAAGATAATATTTCCATTGCTTTTAGCCGGCATTTTTGTGGCAGGCATTTTGACTTCGTTGATTCCAGAAGATTCTCTGGCCAATTATGTGGGTAGTAACACAGTTCTTGCTAATCTCGCTGCTGTTCTGTTCGGTGTGTTTATGTATTTCCCTACTTTAGTCGAAGTCCCGATGGCTAAAATGTTCTTGGGATTGGGCATGGCAAAAGGACCGTTGCTTGCCTATTTGTTAGCAGACCCTGTAATATCTCTTCCGAGCATACTTGTTGTAAGGAAGATAATGGGAACTAAAAGAACTTTGATGTATGCATTGCTAATAACAATATTCTGTACTTTATCAGGTTTGATTTATGGAGCATTTGTGAGGTGATTGAATGAAAGTCGAGATTTTAGGTCCAGGTTGTGGGAGGTGTTTTGCTACAGAAGAAGTAGTTAGAAAGGTTCTGAAAAAACTTGGAATAAAAGCAGAAATAGTTCATGTAAATGACATGAATAAGATAATAGAATATGGTGTGATGATGACACCAGCGGTTGCTATAGATGGTGAAGTAAAAATAGAAGGCAAAGTTCCAACAGAAAATGATGTAGAAAAAATAATTAAGATGAGATGACAATACAAATTAAAAACAAATTGAGCAAGTGACATGATTGAATAACTAACTGGAAGATGTTAAACTTGTGTTTTTAAATAGGAGATGTTAATAAAATGAGTTTATTTTCGACCATTAAAAAGGCATTTGGAGTGGAAGAAAAAGATGAATCAAAACAAGAAGTGTCTAACATTGTTTCTAACAATGGGAGTGAGTCTAAACAAAGAGTGTTCGATATAGAATCTGTCATTGGTTCTCTCGAAAAAAAGTTCGATGAAAATTTTCAATTATTCAAAGAAGAAATTAAAAAATCTTATGACGAGATTCAAGCAAGACTCAACGATCTTAAAGGTAGTTTGATAAATCTGGAGAAAGCAAAGCTTGGTGGGGATCTTGACGCTGAAACATTGCGTCTAAACAGCGCTCTAATAAATCTAACAAACGCTCATAGAAAAAGTTTCATAGAAAAGATGAATATCATGATAAATCAATTGAACAAATCTCTTGGTTCTGATGTTGATTCAATTCTAGAGTATCAGCAATTTGCTTTGCATTCTATAATTATAGCTGATGGAAAAACGCTCAAGGACTATGGTTTTTTCAAAGATATGTTAAAAAAAGAAAGTAAAGAAATTACCGAAAAATTCCAACTGCTATACGATGCTATGAGGAATTTTGATTATTCGGTTCATGAAAAGATAGGTAATGTTTTTTCAATAAAAAAAGCTCAAGATGAAGCCGCTAGCATAAAGAAAGATATGGAAATTATTCAAAAAAACAAAGGTACTCTTGAAACGATTGCTAGAGAATTGGTAGAGTTGCACATTAAACGTAAATCTTTAGAAGAAAATTTAAAAAAACTCGAAAGTGATGAAAATTATCTTTCATTTATGGAAAGGGGAAATGCCATAGAGTCAGAAATTTCTAAAATGAAATCAGAAATTTACCGAAATTTTTCTCTAATTGACAAACCGTTAAGAAGGTTCAGATACCTGATACAAAAAAATGTTGAGAAAATAGAAATAGATGATGAAAAAATTTTGAACAGATTTTTAGATTCACCAGTTGATACGTTGATAGAAACTGGTGATTTTGCGCTTGTAAATTCTTTTTTAGATAAACTTCAGGCCGACATTCTAAATGGTAAATTAGATATAAAAAATAAAGAAAAGATATTGCAAAACATAAAAGCAATGATAGAACATAATATCTTTAAGGAATTGGTTCTTAGATATAATTCTCTAGAAGATGAATTGAATAAATTAAAAAAAGATAAAGAGATGGAAAATGTTTTGAAGTCTAAGAATGAAGTCCGAGGTGAATTAGAACAAATAAATAGAGATATTGAAATGAAGTCTAAAGAAATAGAAAGAAGAAAGAAATTTATTGAAAAGCTAGACGTTTCTATAAAAGAAAGGACAGATGATTTAAAGAAAATGTTACCATCTTTTTTAGAAGGCAAGGCACTTGAGGTGGAGGTGTTACAATGCGATTGGTGTAGAAAGGTTATTGATGAACCTTCTCATATAGAAGTTTTTAGCGATACAAAATATGGTTTCTGCTCTGAAAAATGTAAAGAGAATTTTATGTCATGGATCAATAAAATGAGAGTATGTGGACCGAGTTGTGCATGCCATTAATTATAAGGTGAGATTGAAAAAATAATTAAATCGTAAGTATATAGGTATAACAATCTGCTTGTAGGTATCTGAAGATATCCTAAGATATCAAGAGTACATTTTTCAAGGAAATATATATTGTTAGTTACTGATTTTATTTTATGCAAATTATTAAGCAAGGTGCGGAAGCTATTATCTATCTTAATGAATTTGAAGGACAGCAAGCTCTCGTGAAGGAAAGAATTAAGAAAAATTACAGGATAGATCAGATTGATAACAAATTAAGAAAAATCAGAACAAGGGAAGAGGTAAGACTTTTGACTGAGGCTAGGAAAATCGGGGTGATGACACCAAAGATACTGAATGTTGACTATGAAAATTACAAAATAATCATGGAATATATAGATGGCGAAAGGCTGAAAGAACTTTTGATGAACGCCAATGAAAGAACTGTAAAAGAAACATGCTTTGAGTTGGGAAGATTAGTGGGAAAACTGCATTCAGCAGGAATGGTTCATGGCGATCTGACAACATCAAACATGATAATCAAAAATAACCAGATTTACTTCATCGATTTTGGTCTTGGCATGTTTTCAAAAAAGATAGAAGACCAAGGAATTGACATCAATCTGCTCTTCGAGGCGCTCAAGTCAACTCATTTTAAAATATTAAATCTTTGCTGGGAAAATATACTTAAAGGTTACAGACAAGAATATAAGGATGCAGAACAAGTTTTAAACAAGGTGGAAGAAATTGAATCTCGGGCTAGGTACATGGAAAGAAAAGATAAAAGGCAAGGATAGATACGAGACTATTGAAAACTACTCGATAGTTGCCATAGCTGTAGGCGTGCTCATTCTCACAGCAGGTTTTCTGCTTTCGATTTTAAATCCGAAAGGAATCTCAGCAATTTTGCTCATGCTCGGAAGTTTTGTAAGCTTCGTTTCAACTGTTATCCTTGTCTTTATTTGGTTTGTAAAGGAGTTTAAGGGTTGATCAAATGGCACGTATTTATTCAGGAAGAAAGGGAAAGCATGGAAGCAAGAAGCCGCCTGTGAAGATTTTCCCTAGATGGGTCAAACTGAAGAAAGAACAAGTCGAAAATCTTGTCGAAGAACTTGCGAAGCAAAGGATGAGCTCTGGTAAGATAGGGACAATCCTGCGAGACCAATACGGTATTCCTGATGTGAAGACGATAACTGGGAAGACTATCAGCAAGATTATGAGACAGAAAAATCTTTATCCTGAGTTGCCAGAGGACATGATGAAATTATTTACAAAAGCGGTAAGCATAAGAGCGCATCTAGAGAGGAATAAAAAAGACAAGCATTCTTTACATGGTCTTGAAAACCTCGAATCAAAGATAAGAAGACTGGGCAAATATTATTCAAGAAAAGAAATTCTTCCTGCTGACTGGAAATATTCACCTGAAAAAGCAAAACTAATCGTCCAGAAGTGATGATTTGTTTCTCGAAGAGATTGAAAGGACAGCCAAAATTTTTAAGTCTCTAGTCAAACACAAGAAGGTAAAACTGATCTCGCATCTTGACGCAGATGGTTTGAGCTCAGCTGCAATCATCGCGAAAATGCTGATGAGAGATAACGTCAATTTTGAATTGAGAATAGTCAAACAGCTCACTACAAAAACAATCGGAGAAATAAAACCAGCAGAGGATGATATTCTATTTTTCACAGATCTCGGTAGCGGTCAATTAGATTTAATAAAAGACTTTTTCAACAGAACCCAAGTTTTCGTGATAGATCATCACGAGGCAGTTGAAATGGAGAATATGAATCTGTTCCACCTGAATCCAATTTTGTTTGGAGAGGACGAGCTCTCTTCTTCCATCATATGCTACCTTTTTGCCAAGAACATCTCGATGACGAACACAGATTTGATAGATCTTGCCATAGTCGGAGCTGTTGGCGATGAGCAGGACGAGAAATGGGAATTCAAGGGACTTGCAAGAAAAATTTTGGAAGAAGCAGAAACTTTAGGCAGAATCACAACTATAAAGGGCATAAGACTGTACGGAAGAAATACAAGGCCAATTCACAAATCATTAGAATATAGTTTTGATCCATTCATACCTGGCATCAGCGGCTCTGAATCACATGCCATACAATTTTTATCAGAGCTCGGTATTACAGTGAAAGACAATGATGAGTGGAAAAAGCTAAAAGATTTGACAATAGAGGAGCAACAAAAACTAGCATCAGCAATCATTCTCGAGAGGCTGAAGGTTTCGCATGCAGACGCAGCTGATATTTTCGGTGAAATCTACACAATTTTGGACAGGCATGAAGAGTTTCAAGACGCAAGGGAATTTGCAACGATGCTCAATGCATGTGGCAGAACCAATCATTCTGATTTTGCTATAATGCTGTGCTTGAATCACGATTCGCAGATAGAAAAGACATGGAATATTCTTGACGAGTACAAAAAACAGATTAGCGACGGCTTAAGTCTCATAAAGGAGGGCAATTTAATTATGTCAATGCCCAATGCTAATTTCATTCTGGCGGGCAACAAGATATCAGATACTTTGATAGGAACAGTGACTTCCGTAGCTATGAACTCCAATATTTTTGAGCTGGACAAGCCGCTGTTTGGTCTTGCCGAAACCGAGGAAGGAAAGCTGAAGATTTCAGCAAGAGCTTCACAACAACTCAAGGATATAAATTTAAGAGAAATACTTCTTTATGCAGCCACAATGTTGAAAGGCGAGGCCGGTGGGCATAAATATGCTGCCGGGGGCCTAATAGATAAAAACTTGCAAAACGATTTTGTAAGTATTATCGACCACAAACTGGGTGAAATCTTTGGTAAAGAAAAAAACTAAAACAAAAGAATGGTATGCGATAATATCGCCGAAAGTATTCGGTGAGAACGAGATAGGCAGGACTTTTGCGAGCGAGCCTGAGCAAATTTTGGGCAGAAAGATCTATCTTAGCGCATTAGAGCTCACAGACAACATAGACAAATATTACATGAAGGTCGCCTTCAAGATTAAAAAAATAGAGGGAAACAAAGCATTCACAGAGTTCTATGGATCTGAATGTATGCAAGATTATATTTCAAGGATGGTTATCAGAAGAGTGAGGAGGATAGATACGGTACAAGACATAAAGATGAAGGATGGTCTAAAAGTAAGGGTAAAAGGAATTGCAGTTATTTCTAGAAGAGCAAAGAGCAGCATCCAAGTTAAAATAAGTAATAAAATAAAGGAAAAAGTTAAGGAGGAAGTGGAGACCATGACGATAGATAGTCTTGTTGAGAAAATTCTTTCTGATGAACTGAAGATGAGGGTTTTATCAGAAGCAAGGAGAATTTATCCGGTCAGAAATTTTGAGATAAGGAAGGCAGAAGTTAGGCCAGTCAAAGAAATGGCACAATAAAGTTATAAGCCAGTATCAGAAGCACAATGAGTGTTATAGCAAATGTCGCCTTGTTAGCATACTTCTTGTTTATTTTTTCTGCAATTGCTTGGACGACTAGACCGCCGTCCAATGGATATATTGGCATGATGTTGAAGACAGAAATTGCGTAGTTTATTATCCACACCCATGTGAACAGTTGGAATATAAAAGTGATTGTAGCGCTGTCACTGTTTATCACAGGTCCGTAGATTATACCGAGGTAAGGAATTGTTTTGTTTTCAGGATTGGCACCAAGCTTAACATTGTAAAATGTTCCATTAGCTACAAGAAAAATCTCATCACCTGGTCTCAATCCTTTTGTCTCGTCAGCGAGATAGTTGGACCCATTTAAAAACTCCTCATATGTTGCTTTCACAGGGTTTCCGTTTATCTCAGTGACCACCATACCGGCTTTTAGACCAGCCCCGCTGGCAGGGCCAGTTGCGTTCACCTCGCTTATGACGATCGGACCTGGAACAAAACATGGCCATAAGACAAATGATATAAAGTTGAATGCAATAAGATAGACTAGGAAATTTGCCAGACTTCCAGCTGTAAATACTCTAAGTTTGCTTATGAGTTTTGCCTTTTTCAACTGTTTTTCGTCTGGCTCAACAAATGCCCCCGGCAGAATCACCAAAAACAAAATACCAGCTGTTTTCACTCTTATTTTTTCCACCCTGCTTAAGATTCCATGAAATCCCTCATGAGGAAAAATAACTGATATTATTATTATCAACCAGAACCAGAACGGCATCAGGATATATCCTCTCCCAACCTCAACCTGCGAGTTGATGGATGGAAGAACAAAGCTTAATCCAGGCGCAGTGACAGCCCCGGTTGCTAATAGTTTTCCGTATCTGATCAATGAAACAACACCATCAAACATCAGAAAAAGACAAACAATTATTCCAACAGTTCCCAAAAATTTCCAAAAAGCAGTTGGTCTTGCAAGCTTATCCAAAATCTTTATTCCAACCTTTGTCCTCCTCATCAGGAGCCCATACTGAAACTCAATGTTTTTTCTATCTCTATATATTATCAAAACAATAATTCCAAGAAAAGCCAAGACTGAAATCGAATAAAACTCCATTCTGATTTTCACCCTTTTGTTGTAAAGAAAATATTGTCCTCTTCGGTATATAAATTGGACAACACAAATAGATATTTAAATGACGATTTATGTTCTATTTGATAACTTTTTGGCGATATCATGAATGAGAAAATTATCGACAACCAGAAAATAACTATTTCTAAGGTCAAGAAAAGGGATGGAAGGATTGTAGACTTTGATAAAAACAAGATAATGCAGGCAATCTTCAAGGCAGCAGAATCCTCGAGGCCAAGTAATCTTGAAATGTCCCAGAGAGTTGCTCATATTGTTTTCTCAAGACTGGAAAAGATAAAAAAAGACAAGACATTCACTATAGAGGAAATAGAAAAGACAACAAAGGACGTGCTCATAGAAGAGGGACATCACAGTACGGCGGAAGAGTTCAAATTAACAACTAATGGGCAATTGACAGAGGAAGAGCTGGCCGAAATAATTTTTAAATTTGCAAAGAAATCAAGAATGGAAAACAGGGAAATGGCAGAAGGTATAGCAAGCTATGTCACAGAACAATTGGATAAGAAATTCAACGGTCATACCATACCATCAGTAGAGGATGTGCAAAACGAAATTGAAAAAGCTTTAGTTGAAAGAGGACATACGAAAACAGCAAAATCGTTCATATTATACAGACAAAAAAGATCCGAGTTAAGAAGTTTCAAAACCGCTTTGGGTGTAGAGGATGATATGAAATTGTCGTTGAACACGCTGATAGTTTTGGCATCAAGATATCTGCAAAGAGATGAGAAGAGAAAAATAATAGAAACTCCGAGACAACTGTTCGAAAGGGTTGCAAAAACTATAGCAGATGTTGATAAAATTTACAATACCAATGCAGATGTTGATAAAACTGCTGATGAATTTTTTGAAATGATGTCAAACTTTGATTTCCTTCCGAACTCACCGACCCTGATGAATGCTGGAACTGACATAGGCCAGTTGTCTGCATGTTTCGTTGTTCCGGTTGAAGATTCAATATCAGCAATTTTTGACGCCATCAAAATAACAGCTATAATTCACAAAAGCGGCGGCGGCACAGGATTTTCATTCTCGAGGCTAAGGCCAAAAGGAGATTTTGTCAAAAGTACGAGTGGTATCTCTTCTGGACCAATTTCCTTCATGAAAATTTTCGATTCGGCTACAAACGAAATAAAACAAGGCGGAAAGAGGCGTGGAGCAAACATGGGCATACTCAGAGTAGATCATCCAGATATTCTAGACTTCGTTGTTGCCAAGGAGGAGGAAACCACATTGAGAAATTTCAACATCTCGGTTGCGATCACTGACAAATTTATGGAAGCTGTTATGAACAACAAAGAATATGAGCTGATCAATCCAAGGAACAAACAAGTTGTGAGCAGACTGAGTGCAAGCGTTGTTTGGAATCTCATAGTAACAATGGCATGGAAGAGGGGAGATCCTGGTGTTATATTTATCGACAGGATCAACAAAACATATTCAAATCCTGTCCCAAGCCTTGGACCAATAGAGTCAACAAACCCCTGTGGCGAGCAGCCTCTTTATCCTTTTGACTCATGTAACCTTGGCTCGATCAACCTTGCAAAGATGGTTAAAGATGGGCAAATAGATTGGAACAAGTTGAGAGATACGGTTAGAAAGGCTATTCATTTTCTCGATAATGTGATCGATGCAAACAAGTATCCTGTGTTGGAGATTGAACTGATGACAAAATCCATAAGGAGAGTCGGACTTGGTGTGATGGGATTTGCTGACATGCTGATCCAGCTCGAAATTCCGTACAACTCTACAGGAGCACTTAGGATAGCAGAATCTGTCATGAAATTTATAACAGATGAGTCAAGGAAAGCTTCGGTTGAACTGGCAAAAGAAAGAGGTTCATTTCCAAAATTCAACGAGAGTATTTGGCCAAAACTTGGCTATGAGTGCTTAAGAAATTCAACTGTAACAACAATTGCTCCTACGGGAACGATAAGCGTCATCGCAGGCAGCTCTTCTGGAATTGAACCATTATTTTCAGTTTCATATATGAGAAATGTTGCTGAGAGCTTGGGTGAAAATTTGATTGAGATAAACCCACTTTTCGAAAAAATTGCCATTCGCGATGGATTCTATTCAGAAGAACTGATGAAAAAAATTTCAACTGCTTGGTCAATTCAAAACATAGATGAGATACCAGAGGACGTAAGAAAAATCTTTGTAACTGCTCATGACATCTCACCAGAATGGCATATAAGGATGCAGGCATTATTCCAAAAATATACTGACAACGCAGTCTCTAAAACAATCAACTTTCCATTTTTTGCAACACCGCAGGATGTTGAGAACGCATATTTGTTGGCATATCAGCTGGGTTGCAAGGGCATAACAGTCTATCGCGACAAGTCAAGAGAGACACAAGTCATAACAACAATCAGGTCTTCTGAAGAACAGACAAGGATAGTTGAATTTCCAATCGAAGTTTCAGAAGGATATTTAGGTGGATGCGAAATCTGCGAGTCCTAAACCCTCTTCCATTTAACTCCTTTTGGCGTGTCTTCAAGAATTATTCCTTTTTCTCTTAATTCTGCTCTAATTTTGTCAGCAGTTTCCCAATCTCCTTCTTTTCTTGCTTTTTCTCTTTTTTTGATTAGTTCTTCAATCTCTTTTAGCAACCTTTCTTTTCTTTCTTTGAATTTCAGACCAAAAACAGCGGAAAATTCTTCAAACAAATTTAGGGCATCCCCCAATGTTTTTCTATTTCTATTTTTCTCCAAGTATTTGTTTATTTCTTTTGACAGTTGGTGGAAAACTCTCAATGCAAGCGGTGTGTTTAAATTGTCATCCATCGCCAGGACAAATTTATTTTTTATATCCTTTATTTTTCTTAAAAATTCTGCATCTAATTTGGTCCTCTTTTTGCTAGCACTTTTTAAAGCAAGATTTAAGTTATCAAAGGTCTCTTTCAATTTTTCGTAATTCATTCTTGCATTTTCTGCAAATCTTTCAGTGTAGTTCAACTTTTTCCTGTAATGTTTTGAAACAAACATATACCTTAAAATTTCTGGGCTGAATTTTTTGATCACATCATCAAGAGTTATTATATTTCCTAAAGACTTGCTCATCTTTTCTCCGTTCAGCAACAGATGCTCACAATGCATCCAATAGTTCACATGTTTTTTTCCAAGATATGATTCAGATTGCGCAATCTCATTCTCATGATGTGGAAATATGTTGTCAACTCCACCCGTGTGAATGTCAATGGCCTTACCGAGGAATTTCATCACCATCACCGAACATTCTATATGCCAGCCCGGTCTTACATTGCCCCATTCAGTTTCATAAAATATCCCTCTTTTCAATTCCTCTGTGGTAGATCTTTTCATCAATACAAAATCCTGAGGATTATCCTTGGCGTATTCATCTGCAGCTATACGAGCACCTATCTTTATATTTTTCATATTAAGATGCGATAGTTTCCCGTAGTCTTTGAATTTTTTAATACTGAAATAAACACTTCTATCCATCTCATACGCATAACCTTTTTTTACCAACCCCCTGACCATCTTTATCATTTCTTTCACATTTTCAGTTGCTCTTGGGTATATGGAAGCATGTTTTATATTCAACAAATCTACATAATCGAAGAATATCTTAGTATATCTTTCAGTAAATTCTTTCAAACTTATTCCTTCACTTCCAGAGTCACGAATGGTTTTGTCATCTATATCTGTTAAATTCATAACCTGCTTCACTTTGAATCCAGAAAATTCTAAAAAACGTCTTAGTATGTCGGCAAATACAAAACTTCTCATGTTACCTATGTGTGGGGCATCATAAACAGTGGGGCCGCAGTTGTACATCAATACTTCCTTATCTTTTATAGGTCTGAACACCTCCTTTTTTCTTGTCAATGTGTTGAAAAATTTCATTACCATTGTAACAACTCCATAGATTTCAAATCCTTTTTCACTTATCACCTAGAGCTGAGGGTGGGATTTGAACCCACAATCTCTCGCTAACCGCTTTTATCTGCAGGCGAGCACATTACCGGATTTTGCTACCTCAGCTTAATTTATTTTTTCCACCACCATTATATTGGTTTATCGAACAAATCTGTACTTAAATATCTCTCTCCTGTATCAGGTAAAATAGCAACTATCATTTTTCCTTTTCCCAACTCTTTCGCTTTTTGTAAAGTCACGAACATTACTGCACCAGAACTCATTCCAACCAACAATCCTTCTTTTAAAGCCAATTCTCTTGTTGCTTTGAATGCATCCTCATCTTTTATGTAAACCTTTTCATCCATTCCTTTACGATTATAGATACCTGGCCTATAAGCTTCTTTCAAACTCTTCATCCCCTGCAATTTATGACCAGGATAAGGTTCAACACCAACAATTTTTATATTTTGATTGAATTCCTTTAGCCTCTTTCCAGTACCAATAAGAGTACCAGTAGTCCCCATAGCGGCTATAAACATATCAACTTTACCATTAGTTTGTTCAATAATTTCTTTACCTGTAGTTTCATAATGAGCTAAAACGTTAGCAGGATTATTGAATTGATCAGGCATAAAATATTTTTCTGGTTTTCTTTTCACCATTTTATAAGCCATTTCAATAGCACCATCAGTTCCTTTTTCTTTTGGAGTTAATATCAACTCAGCACCGAATGCTTTCAAAATCCTTCTTCTCTCTTCGCTTACAGATTCGGGTATGACCAACATTATCCTATATCCTTTTACTGCAGCGACTATCGCTAAACCAATACCAGTGTTTCCAGAAGTTGGCTCAAGAATTATCTTTTCCTTTGTCAATTTTCCTTCTTTTTCAGCGGTCTCAATCATATATTTGGCGATTCTGTCTTTAACAGAACCGCCTATGTTTTGTCTTTCCAGCTTCGCTAGAATAATAGCATCATTTTTACCAACCAGTTTGTTTATTCTGACGAGAGGGGTGTTTCCTATTAAATCCAAAACATTCGTTGCAATCTTAGAAATAGATCTAGCAGGAGCATTGTTCCCCACAAAGGCAAACACGTCCACCCATGAATTACACCTTAAAAATAAATCAATCTATTAATATTTAAAGATTTTGATATGGCAACTATTTCTATTTACATAACAAATTAAAAATTTGTGAGTTTATGAGCTATGTTTATTTATTCAAGGAAACTAGAAAAAGTATACACATTCATTATACCTATTGGTGAAGAGAATGCCATATAAAGACCCTGAGAAAGCACGACAAAGTGCTATAAAATCTTATCTGAAAATGAGAAATAATCCAGAAAGGTTGGCTAGACATAGAGAAAGACAAAAAATTTGGATGAGAAAATGGCGTAAAAAAAATCTAGAAAGATCAAGACAATTATGTAGAGAGAGTCAGAAAAGAAATTACGACAAAGATAAACATAGTGCATATATAAGGAATTGGCGAAAAAATAACCCATACAATTATGATCGGTATAAGGAACAATCTAGAGAATTGGATAAAATAAAAAAATTAGAAGCCGTAAAATTACTTGGTGGAAAATGCATTAATTGTGAAATACCTGATGAAAGAGTCTTAGAGGGACATCATATTAATGGCAGGAAGAATGACAGATATGCTAAAAAATGGTGGAGACATTCTAATGAGGCAAAAGATAAAATAATCCTACTTTGCTCAAATTGTCATATAATCGAACATTGTAAGGAGAGTGAATAACATAGGTTATGTGTACTTGTGGACTGGAACTGGTGGCGGCAAAACAACAAATGCTCTAGGTTTAGCTTTAAGAGCAATTGGTCATAATCAGAAGGTTGTGATAATTCAATTCATGAAATGGTGGAAAAAAATAGGAGAATACAAGATAAAAAATAAACTCAAACCATATTATGAGATTTATCAATTTGGGAAACCAGGATGGTTGAAAATTGATGATCAAAAACACGAGATTAAGTATCGTGGAATGAACTTTCAAGTCAGGACAATCGAGGAGCTTGACAGGGAGCTGGCAAACAAAGCACTTGAGTTTGCCAAAAAAATTATGAAAGAAAAACAGCCAGACCTTTTAGTTTTAGACGAGATTAATTTGGTAGTTCATTCAAATCTTTTGGAAATCAAAGACGTTCTGAACTTTCTCAAAGAAATCCCAAAGAAAACTACTGTTGTCCTGACAGGAAGATATGCACCAAAAGAATTAATAGATAGAGCAGACTTTGTGAATGAAATTGTTGAAGTGAAATATCCTGAAAAATTTGTGACGACAAAAGGAATCCAATACTAACCATCAAAACATTTAAATAGAAAAATATATCACCTTATCATGAAAAATCGTCTTGTTGGCATTCTGATAGTCATCATAGCTGTATTGATAGGTTTCATAATTTTTTCCTTCAACAGAGCACTGACAGATATTGTAAATACAGCTTGTTCACATGGTTCTAGTTGCCCTATGTGGGGAACGATTGATTTTCAGACAAATGTTAGTTTTGGTATAATGGTTTTTGTGGTAATCATAGGAGTTTATCTGATATTCTTTGGTAAGGAAGAGAAGATAGTAACTAAGTTTAAAAGAATAACAAGAGAAACTAAGATCACAAAAGAGAGTTATAAAAAAATTCTAAGTAGTTTGAAAGGTGATGAAAAAATTGTTTTGGGAAAGATTATACAGGCAGAAGGAACTATCTTTCAATCAGATATCGTAGATAAAACAAGATTCCCGAAAGCTAAAGTTACTAGAATCCTTGACAAGTTAGAGGGAAAAGGAATAATAGAGAGGAGAAGACGTGGGATGACTAACGTGGTTATTCTAAAACATTAGGATGTGAAACTAGTTTCAAACTACCCATTATAAGCTGTTTCGAATAGTATTTCTAACATGTTCGAAGATAATTTCCAAACATGCAACATATGTGAAAAAATACTGACAAGCGACGCTACATCAAGAAAATTTTGCAAATTGTGCGGAATGTTCATAGAAGGCATAAGTAAATTTTGTTGCGAAAAATGCGAGAGAAAATTTCAATGGTTCACAAAGATAAAAGGAGAACTGAAACAATGGAAAAAACAAAGTTAACTGAAGAGATTATAAACATAAGTGGGATGCACTGCAAGAGCTGTGTTCAATTAATTGAAATGAAATTATCGCAATTGAAAGGAATCAATAAAGTAAGAGTAAGTCTGGTTGATGAAAAAGCATATATTAGTTTCGATCCGAAGCAAATAGACATTGGCACAATAAAAAAAGAAATCAAAAGTATGGGATATAAAACTGACGTAGATAGCGTAGATGATAAACCAGGAAAGAGTTCTATCAAACAAGGAATAATTTATGGCATAATACCCCATATAGGTTGTATAGCTTTTATCATAACCTCAGTTTTAGGTGTAACTGCTGCAACATCATTCTTCAAACCGCTGTTGCTCAATCCATATTTCTTTTACATACTCATTGCGATATCTTTCATCTTCGCGACTATCTCAGCACTAGTCTATCTTAAAAGACAGGGTTTTATTGTCTTTAACAAAGGTGCTGATGGTTTGGAGATAAATTTTTCATCGAATGTCATGAAGAGAAAATGGAAGTATCTCTCAACCCTTTATGGAACAACAATCGGCATCAATTTGTTATTGTTCATGGTAATTTTCCCACTTATGGCAAACGTATCTATATCTACATTGCCAACAACAGGTAGTGCTGTTGCAGTAGCTGATAATGGAAACGACGATGGTCTCTCGTTACTGAAATTACAAGTTGATATACCATGCTCCGGACATGCACCATTAATTTCGGGAGAGCTGAAAACAATAAATGGTGTAGTGGGAATACAATTCAATTTTCCTAATATTTTCAACGTGAAGTACGATTCTACAAAAACATCGAAAGAAAAAATACTTTCTTTAGAAATTTTCAAAACATACAAAGCCACTGTTTTAGACGAGTCTGCCACCCAACAGAATAATCAAAATTTTAACAACCAATCAAGTAGCACTGGAGGCGGTGGCTGTGGAAGTGCTGGTTGTGGTTGCGGCTGTGAAGCAAGGAAATAAAAATATGAATCGTCCAATATGTTAGGTAGGCGAATATGGCAAAAGATCCTGTTTGTGGAATGTACGTTGATGAAAACAAAGCTGTCTATAAGGCTGATGTTGGAGTAACAACTTATTACTTCTGCAGCGAGACTTGCATGAAAACATTCCTACAACCAGAAAGAGAGTTCGGCAAATTGAAGACCATTGTCTTAATTTCATCTGTCTTTTCTATTCTCACATTAATGTTCACCTACAATCCTGTTCAAGTTGTTTCAAACAGTTTAGTATTATTCTTATTGGCCACACCAGTCCAATTTTTTATTGGCTGGAGATTCTACAAGGGAGCATGGGATGGCATCAAAGCAAGAACAACAAACATGGATACTTTGATCGCTTTAGGAACTTCAGCAGCTTGGATATACAGCTCGCTCGTCACATTCTTCCCTCAAACTTTCACAGGAGAAGTTTACTTTGATGCCTCTGTTATAATCATCACCTTGGTTTTGCTCGGGAAACTTCTTGAGGAAATGGCAAAGAATAGGGCAACAGAATCCTTGATGAAGCTCATGGACATGCAGCCAAAGATGGCAACAGTTTTTAAACTCGGGAAGGAATCACAGGTTCCTATAGAGGAGGTCAATCTCGGTGATATTCTTATAGTAAAGGCAGGCGAGACAATTCCTGTTGATGGTACGGTCAAGGAAGGATATTCCTCTGTCGATGAATCGATGGTAACGGGTGAGTCGATGCCCGTGAGTAAAAAAACTGGCGATGAGGTGATTGGCGGGACGATGAACAAATCCGGTCTTCTGAAAATTCAGGCAACAAAAATAGGTTCTTCAACAACATTAGGTCAAATCATAAGCTTGGTGGAACAATCCCAACTCTCAAGAGTTCCGATGCAGAAGCTTGCTGATAGAATATCATTAATTTTTGTTCCAGCCGTGATTATTATTTCTATTCTCTCTTTTCTTTTTTGGTTTTTTGTCAAAGGAGATTTAGTTTTTGCGCTGACGATTGCAATCTCAATTTTAATCGTTGCTTGTCCATGTGCCCTCGGTTTGGCAACACCAATTGCTATCTTAGTTGCAACAAGCAAGGCTACTGAGAATGGAATTTTGATTAGAGGCGGTGAAGTTCTAGAGAATGCTCAGAAGATAGACACGATTCTTTTGGACAAAACAGGGACTTTGACAAAAGGTGAACCAAACGTTACCAATCTCTTTGCTGTGGGTGATGTTTCTGACAAAGAAATTCTAACATTTGCTGCTATTGCTGAAAAGGGTTCAAGTCATCCATTGGCTCAAGCGATTCTCAAGAAAGTGAAAGAACTGAAGATAAGAATTTCAGATGCCGAGAGATATGAGGAAATTCCAGGAAAAGGCATGAGGGTCAACTACCTTAGGAAGCAACTTCTTGTTGGAAACAAAGAGCTCATGGCGCAGTTCAATATACCGATAGATGTGGTTGAAAAAGAGGTTGAAAAACTTGAGACTGAAGGAAAAACTGCGATGATTGTTTGTTATGATAAGAAAATCGTTGGAGTGATAGGTGTTGCTGACACTCTGAAAGAAACTTCAAAATCAGCGATTGAAAGGTTAAAGAGAATGGGAATAGATGTTGTTATGATCACTGGGGATAATGAGAGAACGGCAAAAAATATTGCCAATCAACTTGAAATTGAAAAGATTTTTGCAAATGTTTTACCAAGTCAAAAAGCTGAGATTGTTAGGAATTTACAAGAACAGAAAAAAGTTGTTGCTTTTGTCGGCGACGGCATAAACGATGCACCAGCTCTTGCTCAGGCTAATGCTGGAATTGCTATTGGAAGCGGAACTGACGTTGCAAAAGAAACTGGCCACATGGTTTTGATAAAATCTGATTTGAATGATGTTGTGATTGCGATTGAGTTGAGCAAGTATGCTGTTAAAAAAATCAGACAGAATTTATTCTGGGCATTCTTCTACAATACGTTAGGAATTCCGATTGCCGCTGGCTTGCTCTATCCTTATTTTGGAATTCTGCTTACGCCAGCATTTGCCGGAGCTGCTATGTCATTCAGCTCAGTTTTTGTTGTGATGAATTCTGTTTTGATGAAAAAATACAAGCCAAATAAATAAAGTTCAATGCGGGAGGTGGGATTTGAACCCACGAAGGCACTATGGTGGTGTATATAGCCACAGGCTCCTGAAGCCTGCCCCTTAGACCAGACTTGGGTACCCCCGCATCAAACAATAGAAAATTTCTCTTTTTAAAGATTATTTCTTACCTGCAAAATCCTCTCAGCGTTTTCCAATTCTTTCTGTGTATTCACTGGAATCCATGTTCCTGTAGGTATAAGCATTCTATTCAGCTTCCCAGTTTTAACAACTTTCGGCAGAACAATTCTCTCAAATTCTATTGCTTCTTCAGACTCCATTTCAACATTTTCCTCTACCATGCTATAAACATCCGGCTCAACTACAAACAGTCCTGTGTTAGTTGGCACTTGCAATACGGGCTTTTCAAAGAACTCGTCTACCACATTCCCATCATAAGATAACACAACACCATATGGATACTCGATACCAGAAGTGCAGACTATGGTTGCAATTATCTTCCTGCTGTCTTTAATCTCCAAATGTTTCTTCAGGAGAGTTGTCGGCAGATTTTCGTCAAGAAAAATATCATCAGGATAAGCTATGATGGCCCTCCTGTTCAAATCTATTTTTCCAGTTTGGATAGCGTGTTTGAACGCCTTGCCTTTACCAACTTTTTTCATGCCTTCTGGATCAACTGAATACTTCACATTCACCCCATATTTTGATCCATCGCCAACATAATTTTCCACGTCTTCATGAAGATAACCCACGAGTATGATAAAATTCTTGAGTCCGTGCTTGGCATAAAATTCAATACACCAATCTATCAGAGTTCTGCCAGCAACTTTTTGTAAGACCTTTGGTAGATTTGCATCACTCATTCTCTTGCCTTCTCCGCCAGCAAAGATTATCACTTGAGTGTTCTCTATCTCGTTTTTCAAATCCATATCAACCAACCGAAAAATCTATACAAACCTTCCATTTTCCCGGGCTATAAGGTAAAACTTTTTTCTTATTTAAGATTTTAATTCTTTTCTTCAGTTTTCTTGAAACACTCTTAATATTGCTCAAAACATTTGAAAATAAATTGTCTTCCTCGCTTATGGCATAGAAATGAATCACACCTTTCTTTTTCAAACCTTCAAAAGCAATTTTAAGAAAACTCTTCGCACCCAACGGCAACGGCATAACTATTCTATCAAACTTTTGAGGAAGCTTTTTTGCTTCTTTTCCAACATCACCACAAATCAGGTTAATTTTATGAGCTAATTTGTTAATTCTCACGTTTTCTTCTGCATACTCATGAGCGTCAGAATTTTTTTCTATACAGTAAATCTTTTTAACCTCAGGCTGTTTTTTTGCGATGGCCAGAGCAAACGGAGCTATGCCAGAAAACATCACCAACACAATTTCGTTTGGCTTTACTTGCTCGGCAATCCTTTGCCTTTCATTCGCTTCTCTTGGGGAAAAATAAACCTTCTGCGGATCAAGTTTGAGCAGGTAACCATACTCTCTATGAACAACCTCTGTATTTCTGTTTCCAGCTATCAGCTTGCATTCTCTTAACCTTAATTTGCCCTTCCTTCCAGAGACTTTTTTCAGAACAGACTTCACGTTCTTGTTCTTTTTCATTATTTCTTCTGCTATTCTTTTCTCACTCTTGCCTTCAGAAATTTCAACTATTGCGACTGCCTTTTCACTCGATCCTATCAGATCATAACTCATCCCACCACCCTGATCACTATTGCAGTCTTGTCATCATCATATGCCTTAAACTTTTTCTCCACCTCTCTCATCATTTCTCCTACAATATCTTTTGGATCTTTAAACTTTTTTATGATATCAACAATTTCCATCCAATTCAGAACATCCGTTATCCCATCCGTGGCAAGGATTATGTAATCACCTTCTTTTAACTCATTCTCAACAGAATAGATGCTTATAGGCCTTCGCCCTATGGCTTGGATTAGAATGCTTGTGCCAAGAACTTTATCTACTCTTGTCAAAATTTCGAGCTCTCCTCCCCTGAAAAGGAACACAAAACTGTCACCAACATTGCAAACTTTTAGCAAATTTCCGTGTAAATGGACTGCCGATATTGTCGTGCAACCTTTAAATCCCTCTTTTAAACTTTCCTTCACATATTTCCTTTCCATTTCCTCCATAGCCCTTTCCAAATCACCTTTAAAAGATTCTTTTAGATATTTCATTACTCTCTGGCTAGCCGCTCTTCCCCCTCCTTCCATTGTTACACCATCCGCCACGGCAAACAACCTGAGCCTTTCATCGATCAACAGACTGTCTTCATTCTCGAAATGATTCTTACCTTTAACAGATTTTCCAAATGAAACAACCCTCATAAATACTCTTCTGTCATATTATTGAATTATGCTTACTCTGATTGGGCTTGGCCTATTTGACGAGCAAGATTTGACACTCAGAGGAATAGAAGAAGCTAAGAAAGCGGATAAAGCTTACTTAGAGCTGTATACAACTGTCTGGCAGGGCGATATAAAAAACCTCGAAAAAATTATTGGAAAAAAGATTGAGGTTTTAAAAAGAAAGGATTTGGAAGAAGGTTCTGGCAGAATTCTTGAAGAAGCGAAGAAACAAGATGTTGTAATTCTTGTCGGCGGAGACCCCCTTGTTGCTACGACGCACTCTGTTTTACTTTTCGAAGCTAGGAAACAGATGATCAGAACAAAGGTCGTTCACAATTCTTCCATCATATCTGCAATTGCCGAGACAGGATTGCACATTTATAGATTTGGACCAACTGTCACAATCCCATTTCCTGAGAAAACCAAGGGCAAGCTTCCAGAATCTGTTTATGAAGTTGTAAAAATGAACAAGGAAAGAGGTCTCCACACATTATGTCTACTGGATGTTGATGCTGATCAAAACAAGTTCATGACGGCAGAAGCTGCTATAAAAATACTTTTGGAGATTGAGAGCAAGAGAAAAGAAGGGGTGTTTACTGAGGAGATAGATGCTATTATTTTTGTTATGGCAGGAAGTGATAACTCTAAAATTTTTTTTGATAAAGTCAAAAAGTTTATTGACAAAAATATTGGCGAACCACCCATGATTCTGATTATTCCAGGAATTTTACATTTCACAGAAAAGGAATACTTGTCACAGGTATCAGAAAACAAAGATTAGCTAGGCTATTACTTTTTGCCTTCTCTGCTAGTGAACACAACAATCAAACCCACTACAATTAACAAGGCTATGATGGTTCCTACACCAACTAAGACATCTTCAGATATACCAGCACCAAATCCTTCCGGGAAGAAAACATTAGTCAAACCACTGGTGACCAAGAGTGTGAGCCCGATGAGTACACCGGCGACTATGAAAACTCCAATATAGCTTGGTTTTGTACCGAATTTTTCCCCAATAAACTTTGGCAGATCTGTGGGCAGTACCATGCCTGCCATTAAAATTGCAATCATCAGCACAAGTGTCGCAACCATGCTCTGGACAAAAAACTTTGCCAACTGTTCCTCAATGCTGATTCCTGCAATTATCGGTGATGCCCAAACCATGAAAGATGCCACAAGGGCAACAACAGCGTTGATTGAGACATTTTTCTCAGGCGGACCAAAGAGCTGTGACTTCCTGAGCAGACCATAAATAATTGCTGCGACAAGAATAAACGGCAATAAGAAACCGTAGAATCCAAGCGCTTGCAACTTCAATATGACCAACTCAAATGGGTTTGCCATTATTTCTTACCTCCAATCACACCTGCGATGAGCAATATAATCACAAATACAAATAAGGCGACAATCAAGATAATAACATCATTCATAGAGCTGGGAATGGACGGTCCTTTTCCTGCCCAAAAAACTGTTATCGTACCAGAGGTTACGAACAGGACTATTCCAAATATGATCAATATAATTATCATTGTTGGGTTTGAGAAAACAGTGGTTAATGTCTTTGTCATGTCAGGATAAAAGATGCTTGCAGCGATCAATCCAAAGAGGAAAACAAGCAGAATAACTGCACCCTGGGTTACAAATTTTGCGGTTGGGACAGCCAAATTGAAGCCCGTAACATAGGGAAATATGAAAGCAAAAGCAAACGATAGAATAATCGAGAGCATGCCATTGACTACAATATTATCGCCCAATATCTTGGATTTGGTGAGTATTGCGAAGATGAGAGTTAAGAAACCAAGGAATAATAATATGTCAAAAAAACCAAGGTTTTTCAATTTCTCAATCACTGGATCGAAAACGTTTTGAGCAAAAACGATTGACGGTAATAACATCAGTAGGATAGTCAAGAAAACACCCAATTTTTTGAACATGCCTATCAATAGTTATTTTATCTGCAATAAATTTAAGGTTTTAACAGCAGGAGGTTTTCAAAGACTGATAGAAAACAAATTAAGCTTCTCTTTTCATCCTTTGTACGATGTCGCACAACGCTCTCACAGATTCAATGAGTGCAGGCAAAGCATCCTTGAACGCCTTTTCCAAACCAGACAACCTGCTTTCCAAATCAACCATCAGACCCTTTACTTCTTCCAATCTGGCGATGATTATTTCGTCTCCAGTCGTTTTTGTTTTCGCCAGTTCGTTTATCTGCTCGCGAACCTCCACCATCCTCTTCTCGAGCTCTGAATATTTGATCATGAATTCCTTCAGCTTGTCATCCAAATCAGTTGTCCTTTCTCTGACAACATATTCTATGTATTCCTCGGTCGGATATTGTTGCTGTTGTTGCTGCTGAGGAGGATAATAATAATTTTGCGGCAATGATGTTTCAGGCATCTCTATTTGCGCAGGCTTGGGTTGGAATTCCTCGGCTGTTGGTAAAGAAGTGGGTCCTTCAACAGGGGGCGAGACTCCTGATATGCCCAATCTCAAAGCCTCTGTTAAAGCAGAATCAATTGCATCAGCAGTATATCCTTCTTTTTTTAGAACATCAATGATATCAACCTCAGAAAATCCCTTGTTTGCCAGCTCTTTCACTCTTTCAATTGGTGCATAAGTCTTTTCAAGCAAAGCCTCAGGTTTCTGCTGTAAAAAAGGTAAAGCCATCAATCTCCCTATATTTTATTTTTGTTTAAATACAATTATACCTTTCTTTTAATCGTTTCTTCCAATAACCTTTCCACTTCTTCCTTGGTCACAAACTTCGCTGTCACCGGATTAACAACATCAATGAAAGTTTCGATTTTTTTGATGTCACTTTTCATCGCAGTCTTGCTCAATTCCTTGTTTATCCTCAAAATTTCGTTCTCAATTGTTGCCAATCTGTCTGAAATCGAAGAAAAGTTCTGCGAAATTTTTTCCAATCCTATCTTCAAACCACCCATCTGGCTCAAAACAGTATCTTCTATGCCCTCAACTCTGTTCTCCATTCTCTCTAGTCTTTGCTCTATGTTTCTTATCCTAACACTGTATTCATTCAGCCTTTTTACCATTTCGCTTGTGACGGATGCCACATCAACCGATACAGCCTTCACCTCAAAAGCCACTTCTATCAATAAACAATTTGTTTTGTAGAATAGATAAATTAATTATATGGTTGATTATGAAGTTGTGGATAATACTGTTCGGATCAATGCCCTCAACTGGGTGATTGAGCCAAACATCGAGAATTCTGAGGCATGTATGGCAGTTGTGATAGATATCCTGAAAGAAGTGAAAGGCGCGGAGAGAGTGATACTTGCTGGGGCAAGAGAGAGCGAATATGATTTTGAGCAGGTCAAACTCCTTAGGGAGATAGCAGACGCGCAGAATAAGATTTTGAATGAAGACAGATTGATATCGATAAATAATTTTGGCCCAAAACAATGTGAGCAGTTGTTTTCAAAAAGGATTTCTGATCTCCAGTTTCTTGTTGGAGAAGTCCTGAGGAAAGATCCGATCGGGGCTTACGTGAGATTAGAGCAGATGATCATGCACGAGAAAATGTCAGCGGAAAAAATGCCTGTTCAGTTTAAGCCGTGCCATTCGGAATATCTTGAAAAAGTGTTGCTGGTCATGGAAAAAAACTTGTCTGAATGCAAACTGATTCAAATAGCAAAGCCAAAGCTTTCTCAGTTCAAGTTTGGTGACAGAAGCCTTTACAGGGAGATTTTCCACCCTCTCACCAGACCGAATTTCATGCGAACCAAGTACATGGTGACACCGCCTAAAGATGGACAGTCTGTACAAAAATATTCTATTGATAAAACAATAGTTGAAATTTTCAAAATTCCTGGCAAGGTCAGATATTTTTACCATATCATGCCCCCAGAATTCACGCTCAGCGAGGATAAGTATACGATTCTTGACAATGCAAGAAAATATCTTGCTGAGTACAAACCATCTGAAACAGAATTCACAGAGCCAGAAAAATCCAGAGAAGTTTTCATGAACATCGGCAGGGATTTGATTAAAGACGTTGCTAGAAATATGGGGATTGAACTTTCTCCAAAAGAAATAGAAGAATTGGCAAAAATACTTTCCAGATACACAACCGGTTTCGGTTCATTGGAAATTTTGCTTGCCGACGAAAAGATTCAGGACATTTTCATCAACTCTCCAATCGGGTCAACCCCAATATTTATCAATCACTCTGAATTCGAAGAATGCGAGACGAACATAATTCCAACAAAAGATGAAGCAGATGTTTGGGCAACAAGGTTTAGACTTTATTCTGGAAGGCCGTTGGATGAGGCAAATCCTGTTCTTGATACTGAATTAGATGTTCCTGGAGGCAAAGCAAGAGTAGCAGCAATAACAAGAACTTTATCTCCATATGGTTTGGGTTATGCTTTCAGAAGACATAGGGACAAGCCTTGGACTCTCCCGCTTTACATTAATGTTGGGTTTTTTGACTCGCTTTATGCAGGTCTGATGAGCTTCATAGTCGATGGCGGCAGAAGTTTGCTCGTTGCAGGAGGAAGAGGATCTGGCAAGACAAGCCTGCTTGGCAGCATAATGCTTGAAGTGATGAAAAAATTCAGAGTGGTTATTTTAGAGGATACTCTTGAACTTCCAGCTGTTCAATTAAGGAATCTTGGTTACAACATCGAAAGGCTGAAATCACGATCTGTGATCACAAGAGTTGAGTCAGAGCTTCCGGCAGAAGAGGCGTTGAGAGCTGCCTTGAGACTAGGTGATTCTGTTCTTATCATCGGCGAGGTTAGAAGTTTGGAAGCGCAAGCTCTGTTTGAAGCGATGAGGATTGGGGCTCTGGCAAACCTTGTTGCCGGTACGATCCATGGTGAATCTGTGTATGGTGTTTATGACAGGATAGTCAATGACTTGAGAGTGCCACCAACGAGCTTCAAGGCAGTTGACGTTATCACGATCTGCAACATGCTGAAGACGCCGGATGGTTTGAAAAAATTCAGAAGAGTGACAGAATTGACTGAAGTGAGAAAACAATGGAAAGAAGATCCGTCTGATGAAGGCGGATTTGTCCCGCTGATGGAATATTCTGCAAAGGAAGATAAGCTCAAGCCAACGGACACACTGATAGACGGAGAAAGTCTTGTCCTGAACGAGATTGCAAAAAATGTGAGGGAATGGCACGGAGATTGGGACGCTGTTTGGGATAACATCTTACTGAGGGGAAAGATAAAACAGACTATGGTTGATTATGCCAAACAGTTGGGCAGAACAGACATACTGGAAGCGGACTATGTGGTTGAGAGTAACGAAGCCTTTCACATGATTTCGGAGCAAGTCAGGGAGGAATTAGGCGGGCAGGATTCAAAAATAATTTATGACAAATGGTTGGAATGGTTTAAAGGGAGAATAAAATAGACAAGTGATGATTTTGGCCAGACAAGAGCTAGAGAAGATTTATGAGGAAATCAGAAAGAGGGGAGAAAAGAGCATATATGAAAAGTTCTGCGCCTTTTCCAAATATTTGATATCAATCAAACTGAACAAAGATAATTTAGAATCCGAGAACCAAGTAATAGAATTCTCAAAATTGAAGATAGAACCCGGAGCCAACATATCTGCCGCAGTTATTTTCTTCATCATTTCGTTGTCAACATTTTTAGTGATGCTTTTCGTTCTTAACCTGCTTCAATTCTTCTTCTATTTTCTTGCAGTCTGCAGCTTTGTCTCGTTTCTGGTTTATTACTATCCTTACTTAAAGCTGAAGATTGTGAGGGCAAGCGCATCCTCTGAGATGGTGCTGTGCATAACATACATGACGATATCATTGTCACAAACACCAAATCTTGAAAATGCTGTAGTTTTTGCTTATGAAAATCTAACAGGACCGATAAAAAAAGATCTGGGGGATTTGATTAAAAAGTTTTTTGAAGGAAAAATATTCAACTTTAAGGACGGGCTAAATTACATTGCTGACAAATGGTACAAGGAGGGAAAGGAGTTCAGCGAGGCGCTTAAGCTTTTAATTTCCTACTCAGAAAGTCCTTACGAGAATAAAGCAATGCTTGATTCAGCATTAAGCATGATAGTTGATGACAGCTATGCTAGAATGGAAAGATACGCTAGGGACCTGAGACTGCCTACTACTGCTTTAGTTGTTCTAGGCATCATTCTGCCTGTAATCGGTCTGGTTTTGATTCCGATGATGACTATATTCTTGCCAGAAATGCTAAACATCTTTGGAGTTCTGTTTATCTACGATGTTTTCCTGCCATTCATCCTGTTTTTACTTACAACATTTATCATCGAGGGTAGACCATTGACAGCTTCTCCGGTAATTCTTAAAAATCCGTTTGAGATGAAACTATTGGGAAGAAACATGAATATTTTTCTAGTCCTATCAATCATATCCATTATTGTAATCTTTGGTTTCAGCGGCTACGTTTATCGAAACATAAAAAACTATGAGTTTTGTTCAGCTTGGGCAAAGGACAGTTTTTCATCGGATAAAAAACCAGAGAACTTAGAGCTCAATATAGATCAGTGCAAAGATGTTTTATCTAACTTACTAGGATCGATAACACCGTCTTTGCTCATGCTGTTCATTCCTTCCCTCATTTTCTCTGTCCCGCTGTTTTCTGTCACGAACGCTCCAATTAAAACGAGAAACAGAATAAGAGCGGTGGAATCCGAGCTTCCAACGTGTTTGTTAGAGATAGGATATGGTGTGAAATCTGGAAAGCCCCTGGAAATAGCGATACGCAACTCCATCTTCAAATCTTCAAGTTTCGAGACCACAAAAATGTTCGAGAAGTTGAAAGACAACATCTCTTTTGGTTATACAGTCAAAAATGCCATATTCGACAAGGATGTGGGTGTTTTAAAATATTACAATTCTGCTCTAATCACATACATCTTTAGGATAATTACCGAAATCGCTGAAAAGGGAACATTTTATCTTCACAAATCACTGCTTACGCTCTCAGATTACTTGAAAACAGTTTCAAAACTGCAGAACAAAATCGATGACATCATCAGTGAGCCGCTTTCAACATTGAAGTTCATGGCATTCGTTCTCACCCCATTGGTATCAGGAATTGCCATAAGCTTAGCAATGATAATCTTAGGCATACTCTCAGCACTTACGATAAAAATCGGGGGCATTGTTCCGCCAGAGGCAACTGGAATACCATCCATAGGCCTGCCGTTCATCAGTCTTTTCAATTCCTCGACAGTAAGCCCTGCGTTATTCCAGATTGCAATAGGGATATACATGATTGAGATGTGCATAATCTATGGAGTTCTGATCAATGGATTGGAAAACGGGTTTGATTTTGTCGTCGGGGTTAATTATATAGCAAAAATTATAGGCATCTCGATGCTGATATATGTTGCCGTTTCAATAACAATTTATTTGATGCTTTCCGGCCTAGTAACGTCTTTACTTGAGATGGGTGTGTAGTATGGAAGAACAAAGCGCTAAACAACTCATTTCAGTTTTGCTTGGAATACTGATATTGATTTTTATAATCTTCTTTGCTTACCAGTATCTTATAAGATATCCATATAACATCGTGGTAAAATGAAAGGACAGAAACTGCCGTTCAATTTAACATTCACCATTCTTCTATTCCTTTTGATAGCGATTGTTGTTTTGTCCATAATCATTTTCACATCAAAAGACATGATCGACCAAATAAAATCCGGAGAGATATATAAAAGCATAGAGAACTTGATCAAGAAGTGGATGGGAAGATGAAGGGCGTAATGGAAACTTCAGTGAACTGGACGTATATAATCGTAGGGCTAATCATAGGAATAATAATTCTTTTGTTGTTCTTACCGGTAATTTTTGGTCCAGATGTTTTCTCAAATTTCGGGAAAGAAGTCTGTTTGCTGACCATAGCAAAACTGTTCGGGAATGCACAGTTGTGTGAAACCTTTATTTAAATCAAAATGTAAAAATTTTTTATGGAAGTAGTTTTTAATCTTTTGCTTTACATAATCATCGCAGTAATTCTGATAGTAGTCGTCGTATTTTTTTACCTTTACATAAAAGGAGAAGGCATAGATGTTTTAACTGCTATTTTAGACATACCCAACTATCTGAAAAAACTTTTTGGTGGCTGAATGGACGATGATGAGTTTTGGTTTATCTTAGGAATAATAGTTCTTGCGATAAGCCTCTTTGTTATTTTTTTCATATTGAAAAGCATAGATCTGTCAACGATACTCAATTTTAACCTACCAAAACCCTGGAGATAGAAGTGAAAAAAGCAACAGGAATCCCCTTAAAAACTTTGTATTATATCATTGCTTTTGCTCTACTTTTCCTGCTGGTATTCTACATAGTAACACAGGTAAAATTGGCCAATCTTAACATCTGGGATTTTTTATTTAGGTAAACCCATATTTTTATTTGTGGAAGTCATAGAAATCGTTGGCATAATCGTAATAATTCTTGTGATTGCAGTTGCTGTGATATTGTTAATCTGGAAATATGTAAAGCTCCCGGGCCAGGATAATACAGGACTCGGTCAATTGTGTTTGGAACTGATAAAGAACGGATGCGATGAGACGTTGGTTGGCTTGGAAACTGTTACAGAAGTTTGCGATAAAAACAACATGGACTTGGACACCTGTAAGGCATATTGTGGATGCGCATGAAAGGCATGACAGAATTTCAGCTGAGATTTTTGGTAGGAGTTGTAATAGCAATATTAATCGGTTTCGGTATTTTTTACATGTATATTCATAATGCTCAGGATAGAGAAGTTGAAACGACTGGTTATAAGTTCAAGGAAGAAATAGCGGCTGTTTGCGAGGACGGAAATGAGAGGGAGATGGATTTTCAGTTGCCGCAACCGTGGACAAGTAGTTTAAAAGACAAGGTTGAAGATGTGCTTAATGGGGCAAAAAAGAAGCTAGGCATAGGCGGTCCAGAATTAAAAATCCCACTACAGGCTTTTAGTGATCCATACTATAAAATTTACTGGGAGCAATTCCCACCAGAGCCACCTTATTATCTCGGGCAAGACATCCCAGGTACTATGGCTTCCTTATTTATTCCATGGTCAGAAGATTTGCCATGGTCTTCAAATTTCTTTGCAACCCTGACACTGGATTCTGTTTTTCTTGGGATTGATGTTTTTGGAATAAAAATAGGTAAGGAAACTATCGGTGACGCATTGAAATATAAAATTTTTGGTCCTCTTCAAGATTCCGCAATATTTAATAAATTACAGGGGGCTTGGAATGCTTTAGAGACCGGTGCAGACGCAACAATTGAAGGGACAAGCGCAGTTATTAGGGCAGGAAAACTTTTAATTCGAGAAGGCAAATTCGTGGCTAAAGTAACTGCAGCCTATACTGTTTTTTGTCTGATAACACAAGACAAAACATTAGGAGAATGTTTAAAGGAGGGAGTAGTGTTTGGTGTTGGTGCGGATGTTGCAAAAATTATACTTCAAAAATTTGCCATACCAAAACTAAAGAGTTATCTTACCACTAAAATCCAAAGTGTAAAAAGAGCATTTTCTATAAAAATAGATGATTTTAAGAATGCCCTATCCGATTATACAGACGAGGTAATGGGAAGTAATGAAGTTAAAGCCATATGGAAAAGAGACGGGTGGGTATATGATGAAGTTTCGAAGGTTTGGGTAGCGAAAAGAGAGTTTGGTGAAACGGCAATAGAAAATATCATTAACCCATTAGAACAATTTGCAAATGAAGCCGGTAACCCAGATACACTTGAAGATATTACATTCATATATAATCCAGATGGGAGTCTTAAGGAAGCTATATACAATCCCAAGGGTTTTATAGAAAATTTAAAAGAGAAAATACTATCTCCATTTAAAAATAAAATAGCAAAGTTAGAAGAAACGATAATGAGTGACAATGTTTGGGACTCTGAAGCTGTAAAAGACATTTCTCGACGTTCAAAAGATTTCTTTGAGAAAAATCCAGAAATGGCAAAAGAGTTTTTAGATATAAAAGGTATAAATGTAGAATCTGTGGATGAGGCAGTTAGGATACTCTCTACGAAATTTGGAGATGTAATAAGGAGGTCTGATGAAGATTTGGTTTCCTTAGTCGTGGAGAAGAATTCGATGATTGATAATTTGTTTGTAGAAAGCGGAGTTGCAACAGAAGGGTATTTGTCCGATATCATTAATCTAAAGGATAAAAATGAAATCAATTGGTTATGGGGGTTTATAAACGGCAAAACACTGAGGTTGAAAGAGGATGTAGAAATATTTTCAAGAGGAACATTTGGGTACATGCTTCTCAGATTTCAGGATTTATACACTCCACTAGGAGCAACATGGTGGGATAAGTATTTTTCTTACTATGGTTATGAGACAAAAAGAGAGACACCTCAGGGGTATTGCCAGACTCAATGTGGCTATAATATGATTTGCGTGCAACTTGGTGCATGCGTCAGACAATATGATTTACCCGAATCTTGTGTTGCCAGGGGTATAACTTCAATCAAGCTTAGGAGAGATAGTTTGGTGGCCAAAGATCCAAGGCTTTACCTTGTCAGTCCATGTGAGAGTAAACTTAAAATAAAACTAGAAGGCGAAACAATATTCATAGAACCATACATGTCTGAAAATCCTGACAATAAAAACTATTGTTATGCTACAGCTGGCTTGGTTAACTGGTATATTGGAGTTGAGGCAGGTGAGTATTTAGCAAGATGCCTCAGTTCAGCTCTCTGTTCATTAACAGTGGCAGTGGGTACAGGAGGCGCTTCTGAAGCAGTTACAGGAGGTTCTAACATAATGAGTACAATAGAAGCATGCCTGGGTTTTGGTCCAAAATTCAGTAGCGTATGTTCAGTAATCTCCAATTTTGTCGGTTTATTGATTGATCTATATAGAGAAACGCAACTCGTCTGGCCAACTGTATATATGAGCAGGCCGGATTTGATAGATTTTAAGATTACTAGCACATCAGCTGGAAGTTGATCAAAAGTATGAAAGGATCGCTAACTACCTATCTGTTTCAATTTTTGTCCGGCTTGGTCATTTTTCTTATAATCATCTATGCGTTTTACATGATCACATTCATCATTTTCAAGAAAGACTATCTTAACTCAAAACTGAGCAGTGAGATCTTATCCAGCATAATTTCCAGCATCTCTTCCTCTTCTTTTAACATTAGTTTTAAGATGCCAGCCCCGTTGGAATATAACATTAGTGTCAAAGCAGATGTAATTAATGTTACCATAGGACAGGACCAGTATTCCTCACGGATGGTTTTGCCATATTACATCGATTTGAAAGAAACATCCTTCACATCTGGGGGGGAAATAACAATCAATAAAACAAACGACGAGGTGGAGATCAGTTGAAAGGTCAAATGTACGTAGTTTCTGAGACGATGGTGGATCTGATAAAATTGATTATTCTGGTTGCCTTTTTCGTTGGAACGTTTTTATACTTTTCCACGTTTAACTTCTTGGTTTACACACAAAATGAAGAAAGAGCTGCGTTGGATTTATTGAATTCTTTTCTAAACAGCAGGTGCGTTTTATACCAGGATGAAGGCGGAAACTATCACAGGGGAATCATAGATTTAGAAAAGGCGAAGGAAGATGGAGACTGCTTGGATATTAGCAAAAATTATGTGAAGATATCTGATTCTATAGACTCCTGGGAGTCTGGAACTAAATCAACAAATTCATTCTCAGTCCCGGTCACTGTTTATCACACTGATACCGAGACGTTTGAGTTTGGAAAACTGGAGGTTGGATATGAGAAAGGGTCTACTGCCGGCTAAATTAATCAATCTCATCATACTTGTTGTATTATCGATAATAATATTCTCACTTATTTTCATCACCATGATCACTCTCAGTATCCAGATAAGCATTGACATGGTTTTCAAACCAGTCTATAAGCCTCTCTCTTCCCAAAGCTTGGCATTTTCACTGTTTTCTTCAGAACTGGGCACTAAACTCGAGCAATATTTGAGGACGAATAGCACGGAATTGAAGGAAGAATTAGAAAGCACGATCTCATCTTTTGTAATGTTTTACAAAATTGTTATTGGGGACAAGGTTCTAGGAAACCCACTTTTACCATCCGATCAAAAATATTCTAGCTATTTGCTGACGGATGAAAACAATAAAATCAACATAGAGGTTTCAACATGAAAGGCATAGCAAGCTACATCGCTGCCATAGGAATAGTGAGCATTTTAACAATAGCAGTATTCTTTATCGTAGGCGAGCTCCTGAGCAGGGAAAGAGACGTTTCTGTTATTTCTTCCAAAGTCAGCACGACGATAAATGAAATAGAGTTTTCCAAGTTTTATTTCAAAAAATACCTGGAAAACGAGGTGAACAGTTTGAGATCAGCTGGTGCGAGTGACAACAATATCATCAAAGGATTAAAGGGCAAAATTATAAGCCTGGAGTTGGAAAACTCAAAAACCAGTTTTAAGGCCAATGACGTCTCCATAAATGACAGGGAAGTCACAGTTGATGGCAACATAACAGCTCACATACAGAACAAAGACTTTAAGATAGAGGCGGAATACAGCGCTAAATTTATATATAATTACAAGACGACATAAAATAATATTATGGATGTACCCCTTTGGTTGATCGCAACCATCGTTATAGTTATTATCGTTGTATTGGCGCTTCTGGGTCTTTTGTCAGGAGGCATTAATCCGTTTACTATATTGATCAACAGGCTTATGCTCGGCTCGACATTATGCGATCAGCTGAGTCACAGTGGTTGCGTAGATTCTTACATGCCAAGCCTAGAGAATACTCAAAGTGGGATAAGATACGATCAAATAGGCCAAAGGTTGAGAGATCCTAACAACAAGGATGCGGATATCAACAAGGCCAGATTCGGAGAAGCGTGCGAGTACATAGGATATAAAGTTTTTGATGATTGCTTAAATTATTGCAATTGCAAGACATCATGAAGTGCATTGAGTTTTGTCTATGTACAAATTCTCAGTCTGATATCTTCTGGCAGTGAAAGATACTTCTATCTCTATGTACATCTTCTTAAAACTCTCAGCAACATCTTGATCAGTTTTAAGCTCACAGACCTTCAGTTGCTTTGCAAGTTCGCTATCGCAGTTGAGAGGAATATTTGAGACTGTTCCAGCCTCGGTTACTTTGATGTAAGGAGCCGGGAGAGTGCGCATATCTATTATCTCATCTGGCAGCAAGACATCATGCTCTTCTTCCAAAGTGAAACCACCGTCAATCCCTATGGTCTCAGTCTTTTCATAAGTTCCCTTTTTAGTTATTATCTTGGTCTCAATAGGGGTTACGATTATCTTGTCTATTGTCAGCTTTACAGCAAATTTTTTGACTGAAAGAGAAAGTGAAAACTCCTTGTCATTTTCCGAGTTGATGGGATTTGGCTGTATCATGGGGTTTATCTGCAGGGAAGAAGTCTTCGAGTTTTGATGCGTCGGATAGCCCTGGTCAATGTCAAGCTCAGCAAGAGATTTCAAAGCTCCATCATATTCTATGGAAATGTTCAAAACTATCTTGGAAGCAGCGCACAAATTGCTCTTGTCTTCGCTGCTTATTGGTATTGCAACATTGCTCCCATCAGATTTGCCAGGTTCTATGGTAAAATCCAAGCATTCTCCATCTATCTTGCTGTATTTTCCGCTTGTTTCCAGGCTTATGCTCGGACAAATCTTTGCAGTCACCTGTTTTTCAAACGAATTCCTCAATAAAATCGGAAACGTATACTCGCTTTTCCTGAGGTCAATGTATTTTGTCGGCAATTTTCCGCTTTCACCAAAAGAAAACTCAAGATCTACATAACTTGGGATAGAGCTCAAGGCTTTCACTATTTTTGTGGTCTCTTGAAAAGAGCCAGTATAGATAAAATAAACTGCCACTGCGAGACCAATCACTAAAAGTGCTATCAGTGGGCCCATGCTCGCTTTCATAATTTAGTTTTGTTCTTTGATTTAGAAATAGTTATTCTAATCTACGACTGCAATTTTTATGGAAGCCTTATCCAGATAAACATAGCTTATGGTGAAATCAATTGCAAAATCTGCATAATTATTCAGCTCGTCCTGTGTTACCATCAGCTTGCATGCTATGCTTTTGCTACCCTTTAACAGCTCTATCAAATCACCATCATCATGATCACAATATATGTTGGAATCTGTTGCGTAGCTAAATTTGACATAATTTTTCTCGCTTTCTCTCGGTGGGTAATCTGGTTCGTCGCCATATGTTTGACCCAGACCAACATTCTTTATCTCTATCACAAACGGGAATTTTTGAGAATAGCTTGTGAGGACGAAAGGCTGCTGGAGAGAGACGGTAACTGTTACTGGCGTGTTCTTGCTGATAGACGAGGATAAAAGCGCAGATTTTCCTTTTATCTTATCCTTTTCTGCCTGCTTCAATGTATTCAGATAATTATTATCATAAACCCTTAGCGTGAGATTCGCCTTGGTTTCCATGCTGTATAAAATTCCAGCAAAAGCTGTGAATGTTTTGTTCGGGATTGAAGGAGCGTAGGCTATCCATGAAAACTTATACAAGTCGTTCGACAAAAGCTCGTCCAGATTCTTTAAGGCATCTTCTACCTCCCATCCGGTCAGATTGAGGAGTTCTGTAGAAATGTCCTTAGCGCTCTCAGATGCAAGATTTTTTACTGTAAGAATAAAAGTTACGGGCATGGAAGTTTTTGCCTGTTTGACGTCGGAAGTCAGGACTGTACTCAAACCAACAGACGAAACCTTCTCTTTTGTTGACGTTGTGCAACCAGAGAGGAAAATTATGATGATTAGTAGAATTAAAAGTAATTGTTTTCTCATAATTAGTTATTTATTTTGGAAGAAATTAACCTTTAAATTGATTAAGGCTGAAATAATCAGTTCTATCAAAATATATTTAAAACCCAATTCATACTAAACTATAAGTGGGAATGTGGTTTCTAGAGTGAATATGGGCCCCTCTGACAGAGTTTCTTCTATACTTAAAATAATTAATGCTAACCGCAATAATCTTGACCATGTTGTTGAAGAACTTTCTTCTTATTCAGGTGCACCCAAATCTAAAGAAGATATCGAGCAATATGGAAAAAAATTGATTGAGGATTTAACTAATAGATTAGAGGAAGATAGAACAGAATACTTTCCTGGTGTAAGTGATAACGATATAAGAGAAAAGATATTTCCTCCTCTTAGAGAGTATATTGAAAATACTCCTGAGAAATTGATTGTAAGTGAACATGGAACCCCCTTAGATAGTGGAATATTTTTTCCAGACGAACTATTGGACAAAGGAGAGATAAATATACATCCTCTTCTTGTACATCTATATGGCTTGGAAGGAGCGACAAGTGCAGTAGTCTATTACGGCCCAACATCGATAAAATTTTCCCCGGTCATACATCATGCCTATTTCACTCATTCTGGTGAGATATACATTGGATTTCATGAAAATGACATCGGAAGTTTATTTATGGACAGTATACTCGAGCTTATGGATAAATATTTTACTAAAAGAGACTTCAGGGTTGAGTTAGACCCTTCTAGAAAGACTGCTATTATTCAAGTTGAAAAAATTAAACCCTCAATTAAACCTAGCGAAAAAGAACCACCGTCGTTAAAAATACTATTCCCTACTGAAGAAAACACAAATGTAGAGGTTAAATCAACAGAACCTATAGTTGCAGTCCCTAAATTCAAAGAATTGTTGAAAAATTTAGAAATTCAGGGAAGAAAAGATTTACCAGCTACACTTGGATTGGGTAGACCATTTTCTGATGTGGGTGATGTTTTGTATGAAATAGAAACAAATTTAACTTCACTATTATTTGGTGTTGTGAATATTGAAAAGAAAGACAGTTTAGATGAAGACGATAAAAAAGTTTATACAGATATGGTTAAATTACAGAATTATATAAAAGATGAACATAAGCAAGACAGATTAACAGAAAATGATGTAGAAATGATTAGGCAATTCTCATATGATCTTACATATTATGCGAAACGTAAAATGAGAGACCAGGAAAAGGTTTGATGAAAACTAGTTAGTAGATTTTAGATCTTCTAGCCATTCTCTATTTGCATATGATTCTGCAACATATTTTTTGAAAAAACTTGCAATATTTATCATCATTTCTTTAGCCTTGTCTTCACTTTTACTAATCATTAATCTCAAAATCTTTTCTTTTATGTAATATTTTTTGGCTATAGATTTTTCATTCACATTATAAAGATTAACAGCTTTTCTAATGAAGGATTTCTTTCGAATGTAGAAGTCAGCATTTTTTAAAGCAGCAACATCTCTAACTATTTCCTGAACATCAAGAGCAAGCTCTGTAATCTTTTGTTCTTCATCTTTTGTTCTTGAATTAGCAACAATATAGCCAAATTCAAATCTATACATACTTGTGATAAGACTAAGCATGTTTTCTCTTGCATCTGGACAGCAAACAGCCACATCAAGTGGTATTTCTTCTCTTTTGAATTTACCTATAAATATCGATGGATTCAATCCTAATTTTGCTGCTGGTATATCAGAAATCTCATCAGCGAAAAAGAACCTACAGCCATACATATTATTGACAAATTTTTGGAGAAAAATATCTTGAGCATCCACTTTTCTGTGATTCAATCTTAAGAAAATTCTTATAAATCTCCCATTTTCATCAAATACAAATTCAGTTCCATAAATGTTGCCTTTATCTATTCCTATTATTTCTCCAAGCGGTTCGAGGACCATTTGTGGAGATCCAGAAATTATTCCCGGGAGATAACCAAGTTCATATTTAACTCTGGAAATAAATTTCCCTGAATTTCTTGTGAATTTAAACTCTTTTACACTTTCATCCCTAGCACTTTCACACTGTTCTTTTGTAAGATTAGATTCTATGTATATCTTTTCTAATTTCTTTTCTCCAGTCTGTATATCCCCAGTCGTTTCTATCAGTTGAATAGCCGATTCAATATCTTTAGCCCTAGATTCTAATTTTCTATTTTCTTTGAATAATTTTAATATAAAAAGTCTGTACAGAGGCAAAGTATCCGGAAATTCAAAAACACCATCAAAATCAAAAACTGCCGCTTTCGGATATAATCCCGCATTGAATAAGTATCCTAGATAGGAATGTTGACCTGAAATGAACAAATTATAGGAAAATGGAATAAAATCTGCATTAAGATATAAATTTAAAACTTTCTGACGAAATTGATCGCTATTTAACATCGTTATTTAGTTAAAAATTCAAACTTTTATTGTTTTAAAAACAAACTAGTAAATATGACCGACTGGAAGGGGATTGGTAAGGTAGTAATAGCAATAATACTTCTTGTTGTAATAATCTATGCTATTGCGATTGCATTTAAACCAGTTGGCGACTTTTTTTCTGCTATTATGCAAGGAAAAATTCCAAATATTTTGGGACTTTCACCACTTGGCTTTTTATTAATAATTGTTTGTGGAGCTATAGCATTTGCTGGTTATGTATTTTATCAATTAAATTTTATTGCGCTAGCTAAAATTTGTTTATACACATCACCAATTCTTCTATTTTTTGGTTCATTACTTATAGAATTAAGCGTTTTTCAAGCCTATTTTACACAAACAACAATGATTACACTCGAACAATGCAAGGAAACATTTAGCATAACCAATTTAGAACAGGTTCCAGTTTTTATCACATGTATTTTCACAGGGTATTTTCCAGCTGCTAGTGTTAGTTTTTCTTCTTTGGCTTTCGTCAGTTTTATCATTTTCTTTTGGTTATTACCATTTGTCTTTCTTTTTGCCTTTCTTTACGGGTTATTTGGAAGTATAATGTCTCCTATGTTTGGTGGTGGGGAAATAGGAAAAACTGTCACAATGGTTATTACTTTTATCGTAGCTACATACGGGGCAAGACAGATGATTGGAGCTTTCCTAATAGATTTCTTCGCTTATGGTTCTTGGGGTTTAGTGGGAATTTTCATTCCTTTGATTCTTGCTGTAGGAATGAAAAAAATTCTAGACTCTTTCATACCTATAAAATTTAGGCACGACATGCTTTGGCGTACGATTGGAGTTGATCAGTGGGCTGAAATAAAAAGACTCGAAGATGAAGTGAGGCAATTACAACAGGCTAAAATGGGTCTAGAACAAGCAGGTAAAGATTTGGGCGATGTGAGAAGTAGGGCAGATTCTATTATTGCTATGGCAAGGGGGCTAGAAAATAGTCCAGAACCTACAATAAGAACTGCTGCCCAAGTTATAATACAAACAGCGAAAACTGTCAAGGGATAAATAAGATAAACCATTAAAAAATTTATTTATTCTTAAAAGTTAGGCGTTAAATTAACGCCCGTTAATTCGGAAAAAACTTCAACAAGTCCTACAATTCCTTCATGCTGGCGAATGTATGATTCTTCTTTTTCCCTTCTTGTATCACCATAAAACCTTTCTACATATTCTGCCCATTGACTATCATTTGGATATACCTTCAAAACATCTTGTTTGGAGTTTTCCAAACTTTCTAAACCTTCTGTTCTACTTCTCTCCCAATAGTTTATAAACTCACGAAAAATCTGTGAAATTCTATTTCTTTCTTCATCTGTAACTCTTGGTTGTCTTCTGTAGACTCTTTGTTGTCCATAAGCCTCTAAGGCACCGGGAATTTGTCTCCCAACCAAGGAATTCACTAAAAGAGTGATTGCGTAAGAAAAATTCTCCAAAGTAGTTAATCGTTGTTGATAATTACCTAGTTGGTTAAGTTGTCTATTAATTTGGTTCATTCTTCTTTCTAAACTACCTATCCTATGAGTATTGTTTCTTACCATATTTTCTTAATATCTTCAGGAGTATATAAATCTTTCGTTTCTTATTGGTAGTGACAATAACTGTAAAGTCTCATTTTAATTATTTTCAGACTAAAACTATTTTATGGATATATTTGGATTGGGCTTGCAAGAATTGATATTCAACCTTTTCCTCCCTTTTCTTTTCCTCTACATATTGTTATATGCTTTGCTCAGGAAATCCAAAATCTTGGGCAAGCCAGAGGAGACCAATATACTGAATACAATGTTAGCTCTTGTGCTCTCTGCCCTTGGCATCTTTTCCCTTTATTCCTTAGATCTAACATCTTGGCTACCATATCTTGCAGCATTCACAGCAGTTGCATCATTTATCGTAATGTACTTCTTTGGTGTAACTGGACAAGCTTTGAAAAAGACAACATCATACATTTCCGGTGACGCTTTCAAAACCGAGGATGAGAAGAAGTTTGAGGCTGGTATTAAGGATTGCGAGGCTATAGTGAAAAGACTGCAAATAGAAAAGGTCCCGGAAATCAGGCAGAAGTTGTCTGAGACATTAGATGCAAAGCTAGCAGAGCTAAAGCCATTGGCACAAAAGCTTGGCAAAAGCCTTTACGATTATGAATGGGGTAAAGAAAAAACAAAGTAGGTGGAAAAATGACCGATTTTATCATCCAAATTCTCCTGTTCCTTCTATCTTTCCTGCTCACATATGGTTTTCTCAGGAAATTGAAGATATTTCACCAAACCACCAACCTCGTTGTTAGTTTGATTATAGCTTTCTACTTCCTTTTTGCCTCTGTATACTATTCTGAGGATATGGTACAGATACTTGGCTATTCAACTCTTGCTTTGATCATAGTCTTTGCCATTGTGTTAATCTATTTTAGCATGAAGAAGTAGAAAGTATAAATTCCTTGAAATTTAAATAAAGTTTATGATGAAGAAGTTCTTCGTGTCCTTATTTTTATTTTCGGTTTTGTTGGCAAACACAGTCTTGGCTCAAAACAATGTTTTGGATATTGTATCATCTTTGCTCACTCAGTACATCGGTGTGGTATTCATAATTATTTTCGTTTTCATCCTTCTTTTGATAGGCGGAGTTATAAAGTGGCCTAGGTTTGGTGGCGGAATCATGCCCATGATCGTTTTTTTCATTCTAATAGTCTCGGTCTTTGTCCTACCACAATTCATAAAATTTCCAGATTATGTGAAGAATGTGCCACCAGACTTTAAAATATATCAACTGCCACCTGGATCAGATACAGCATTGCAACTTATGGGCTTGCCAGCAGAATGGGCATGGATACCAGCGATAATTTACCTATTCATTCTGCCATTTGCAGGTATCTACACTCTAGTTTGGGCATTTCTTACCACTCTAGCAATCTTTCCACAAACTAACATTAATAGAATCCTAGCATTGATTATAACTTTTCTTACTATACCAACAGGCTGGTTTATCCAAGTGGTTTGGGCCTTGTTCAGTTTCATGGGCCTTGCGTCTGTTCTCGTTTTCGCCGCAACATTCATTGCCGGTATCTTCTTCCACGGCGCGGGAATCGCGGCAAAGCAACACATGGAATTCAGGAAATATGTTGGAACTCGTGCTCAGACGACAAATTCGATAAAGAAACAGTTAGAGACTCTTGTAAGAGAGCATGCTGATGAGACCACAACACAAAATGCAATAGGAGGAATTCTTGTAGCATTTCCAGACTATTTTACACTGGCAACCCGTCCGTTGATGGAACAGGCTCGTGCTGCGGCCGCTGAGGGACATATGGATGTAGCATATGGCAAGATTTCCGAATTGGTCAAAAAATTGAAATAATATTTAAGGAAAGTATGAGAAAATAATTATTAGTGAGTTGGAAAGAAAATGAAACAAAAAAAGATGAACACACTGGAAAGGGTTTTTGTAGTTTTTGTTATAGCTGTCTTTGCAATCATAGCCGTCAAACAATTTTTAACAATAATGAATCAGGAGGGTACTGGAGGAGCTCAGACAGGAGGAATTTTCTCATCTTTTTATTTCGGTTGCGTAAAGGCCGATAGCGACATCAAATGCAGCTGGCTTGGATGCCCTGCAACAGGAGAGGTCATGATTTTCTTGAGCGATGGCAGCTTCTACAAGGATATCAATAAGCCAATGGGAGAGTTCACGTTTGGTCCAATGGAAGCAGGAAGCTATTCGATGGTCTTGACATGCGGCGAAAAAACCGCTACTTACGGTCCTATTACTGTGGGCTAGGTTTTTATTTTTAATAATCAATAATCTAATTGATAGAATGCAGTCCAGAAAAGCATTTCTTACGTTTCTTGTGTGCAGTATAGTTTTAATTACTTTGATTCAAGAAGTTCGGGCTCAGACATTATGGGACTTGATAAGGAATTTTCTTTTTCCTCCATTAGAACCAGCTGTAACTGGAGGCACTGGAGGATGTGTATCAGGAAGTTGCAAGTGTTCTTGTGGAGCAAACGAAGACTATGTTGGCAGTTGTGCCAATTCTGCATGTGGTCCCGGTGGAGGAAAATGTTGTGCACCAAAAACAACCACAACAACACAACCAACAACTACTACGACAAGACCACCAACAACGACTACAATTCCATCATGTTCAGGTACATGCAGAACAGGAAATATATGTTTAAGTGGAGAATCAAGCCAGGGTCAAGATGGGTGTGGTTCATATCAATTATGTTGTATACCAACAACGACTACAACATCAACCACCACAACTCAACCTACAACAGCTAATTGTAATAACAATGGACACTGTGATGGTTGGCCGGAGGATTGCGGAACATGTCCAGGAGACTGTAAGTGTGGACCAAACGACTATTGTCCACAAAATTGGTGTATACCCAAACCTACATCATCAACAACAACTACAACCATATCAGGAGGAACAACCACAACACAACCACCCTATGGACAATGTTCAGTGGGAAGTAGTTGTAGTTGCACTTATTGTGGATCAAATGAAGAATATACTGGCTCTTGTTTAAAGACCGGATGCCTTAATGGCGAAGGATACTGTTGTAAACCCAAACCAGCTGCATACTGTGGAAATGGCAAATGTGATGGTCCTCAAGAAAATTGTGAAAACTGTCCACAAGATTGTCCATGTGGAGCAAACGAACTATGTGCTTCTGGTGGGGTATGTATACCTAAGAGCGATTCTGTTTGTTGTGAATCAATCTATGGCAGAGACTGTAGAAGCAGGTCAACTTGTTCGGGTATTAGTGCTAAAATCATAGGATCCTGCCCATGCCCAGGTACTAGTGTATGTGGTGACGGAACATGCACACCAGACAAAGAAGACTGTTATACTTGCCCAGGAGACTGTCTTTGCGGAACAGGTGATGAATGCAGAGATCGTCGCTGTCAGTCAAAAACCACTATAGTATGTGGAGATAATTACTGTACTCCAGACAAAGAAGATTGCGGAACTTGTCTACAAGACTGTCCTTGTGGTGAAAATGATATTTGTCAGGATCATCACTGTGTACCAAAAAGTACAGTACAACCAGAGGTATGTGCTGGTTCATGTTTCGCTAGTACTAGCTGTGCAGCTGATTGTGAATCTCGTTGTAAAGCTACTGCAGGATACGAAGTTAAGCAAACTCAGACTATAGATTGCGATGCAAGCCATGCTGGCAAAGAATGTTGTTGCGTATGCGGGTCTGCAGGCGGAACACCGCCTTCCTCAGGCGCATGTTATTCCTCATATTGGAAAATATGGATTCCTAACGGTGGAACATGTTGCCATAGCCAAGCAGGGAGCGATTCAAAAGCAAGTGATTGTCATTATGACCTTCAAGATACTGTGAAGTGTGTAAATGGTCAATTTGTCCATCTTTCTTGGTCTCCTTGTCCTTCTGATAAATGTTGTGATGTACAGAACAATTGTGTTGATTGTCCATCAACATCTTATGAGGGAACTATTTGCTGCAAATTTGTAAATGGTGCCTTTTATGTAGTTGTAAGAGGGGACATCTGTCCAGGGGATAATTTTTTTAAGGTCTCGAGGGAGAAATGTGGTTCTCATTCTTATTGCCCTGGTAGTTGCAAAGCATCTTGCGATCCCAATACAGAAAAAGACTTTGGGACCGGAGCGGCAGCAGGATGTACTGATACCCCTGGAGGTTCCTATTTTGTTCGTATAGGTCAATCGATTGGCGAACGATGTTGCGCCCCTCTTAATGCACAGATTCCAAATATACCAACACCGCCAGCATCGAACGATTGCAGCAGTTATGAAATAACTGGAGTAGGCGGAGTAAAACTAAAAGGCCGTTGTGATGTCCGATGTACAGTCGAGGATGAATGGGCAACATCTATGGAATGCGCTCAAAAGGAGCAAGCATACTGCTGTAAGCCCACAAAATACAATGTCGGACAATATATACCCAGCCTAATTTGTCAGATACCTTCAGGAAAAACTACGGGGACATGTGAGCCTCCCAATCCATATTTGTCAGGAGTTTGGAACTATGCACCATCAGGCACATGCACATCTCAAGGTCAATCCTGCCAAGCGAATAGTGACCAGTGTGCAAATACTGACACGAGCTGCGGATTTTATCCTAACTGCATAAATTGTAAAGATTTAGAACATTGTCGTGGTGGTTATTGGGACAGTTATGATTGTTACAGACAAGCATGTGGTACTGGAGTATCAAGATGTGACGAGGGATGTTGTAACAACTTTGATTCTAATGCTCATTGTGTAAGTGATGGACGTCATCCACCTTTATGTCAAGTTGTACCTGGACCTAATGTTTGTTGTTGTTACATTACCGCGGAGAAAACAAAAGCATGTATTTCAAAAACCAGTTGTGAAACTGAAGGATCATGTATAAGCTCTTGTCCATGTGGTGGCGGAACAACTACGACTACTACATTACCACTAGGTTGTACTTGCACTTCCTGGTCTAATGCAGGATGTGGCCAAGGTGGCTGTGCCTCAGATCAAATGCGTCAAACAAGAAGCTGCACGGGATCGAATTGTCCATCCACATCACGATGTGTTGGTCCTAGCTATGGCTCTTGGACAAATCTCGGATGCGGTGCGAGCTGCGGTGCAAGCACCTGCTCAGCTACCCAGCAATGTCAGAAGAGAACTGACAGCTATGGCTGCGCTGCTGACCAGTACCAATGTGTGTCAGCTGTTGAATGCGGAGGAACAACCACAACATCAACCACCACGACAACATTACCTTGTTTGACAGAAGGACAATCGGGCGCTGTAGTTCCAAACCATCTACCATGTTGCTCCGGTTTAAACTATATATTCTGTGATCAACCAAACCCCACTACTGGTATTTGTCCTACTGACAGATGTCTAGGTACTTTCATCTGTGCAAAATGTGGAATAGATGGAATTTGCGGACTGGGAGAAAATAAATGCAACTGTCCGCAAGATTGTATCGGACCAACCACAACCACAACATTACCAACGGGAATTCAATGTGATGAGTGTTTTGCAAACTCAAAATGCAAATGCTCACTAACAACAGGATGCACTAATGGTGTATGGGCGTTACAAAATACAGAAGGAAACCCCTTGAGTTCGATTTTATCACAATCAATCCCTCCAGCCACTATCGAGTTTAGCCCAAATGCAACGGGCACGATAGCTGTTAAAGCGGTTTGTTGGACAAACAATCAAGTTTTAACTTATACACTACAAGTAAAAGAGAGATTTGTCAAATGTGATGATATATGTAGTACAAAAAACAACTGCTATTGTTCGGTCACTGGCTGTCTTAGTGGAACATTCACAGCAGTCCTTGGAGATACTGTGCTAAAATGGAAAGATCCAATAGGTAGCACAAGCTACAGCACATATTTCATTCCAGAAAAAATCGGCACAGTTAATGTTGATGTTACTTGCAACAATCCAGTTAAGACTGGCACTGCACAGATACCTGTGACTGGGAAACCTTCCGGAAAGTTCTCAGGAACCAACTTCAAATCCAAGCAAGTTGATGATTCTTATAAGCTGACGCTTGATTACGTCAATAATCTAAATGAGGATGCGATCATAGTTTTCACCAAGAACGGCGATGCTGTGAACAAGAAGTTCACTGCAGAGCCAGGAAGCGGAACAGCATCAGCCACTTTCGACTGTGATACTTTAGGATCAGGTGACTATATGATTTCATGGAAAGCGTACAAGAGCTCAAACAAAGAAGACCCGATAGCGTGGTCAATTCCAGATGAAATGAAGGAAATACAATGTTGATGAAAAAAATTGCAGCAGTATTTGTATTGATTTCGCTACTGCCAACTATAGCCTTGGCGGATATTTATTGCGGAAGTTGCAAAGTCGGAGACTGCACTTGCAGTATTGATGATTGTAATGAAGGAATCATTGATATATTTCCCAGCCTGTCATGCAGCACCAGTCCAACTTATGAATTTACCTTTTCAGACGGCATTTTGAGATGGAACCCAGAAACAGCAAGAAGCTATTCCACAAAAGTCCTTTGCTCGGACGGGGAGACTCAATCTGATTGTAACACCATCACTGTGAAAACATCCGCGACAACCACAACACAATTATATGCTACAACAACTACTATACCAAAGAAAGATGGCGGATCTCTATTCTGGATTTTGCTTTTAGTCATCATAGCTGTGATAGCCTTCGCACTATATTATTTCTACTTCAGGAAGAGACCAACAAAATCATACGAAGAACTTTACAGAAAATGGAGAAAATGAATAAAGCTTTTAAATCTCACATTTAAAATAAAATTAGCTAATAATAGCATAAAAACAGGAGGTGCGATTAATGGCACAAGAACAAACAGAAGACAACACGATCTTCGTTGGACGCAAACCTTCGATGGCCTACGTGCTGGGAGTGATAACCCAGTTCAACAACGGCGCGAACGAAGTTTTCATAAAGGCCAGAGGAAGGGCAATCTCTAGAGCGGTTGATGTCGCAGAGATTGTCAGGAGAAAGTTCGTGAGCGATGCGAAAGTAACAAGCATCGAGATAGGAACTGAGGAAAAGGAATTGGAAGACAAGACGAAGATCAACGTGTCATCAATCACAATAACATTGCAGAAGTAGATTTTTTGCTTTCAATTTTTAAATTTTTTCTACCTCTCAAGTATGAAAGCCTTCTTATGAGCAGGCATTTCTTTCACTTGCTGTATCAGCATTTCTCTCCTGTCACCGACACCGATAACTTGATCCTCATCTAATATCTTTCTAACTCTCTCAAGCTTCCTTGGTTTTTCTGCGTAAATCGTCATCAGCTTCTCTTCCTTTGAAACCATGTCATTTAATTTCTTGTAGAGCAGAATACCCGCTCCCCTGTCCTTTGGCGCGCCAGCAGCTCTTGCAATTTCATTCAAACCAGTATTGTTCAACCAGAGCACAACACCTTTTTTTTCAGCATTTATGTCCAGACCATATTTTCCGATTTCTATCTCCTCCGGTTTTATATCCCTCTCACCGCCTTGCATCATGATTATCTCCCTCAATTTGTCCTCGGCTTTTCCAGATTTCAAAATTTCAAGTGCGGTCTGATATCCATTCTTCTTTCCAGCCATCTCAATCAAGATTCCAGCCAAATGAACAGCTTTATCTATCAAATCAGGCACATTCCTCTTTCTCATAATTACTTCCAATGCTTCCCTTGCCTCAAGCGCAGGCCCTATAGTATAACCAATGGGCTGCTCCCCGTCTGTCACAGCGCACTCGACCTTCATTTCTAGTTTCTTTCCAAGTTCGATGAAATCTTTTGCTAGAATATTCGCATCACCGATTGTTTTCACTTTTGTCCCCCTGCCAGTGGGAATGTCAATCACAACAAAGTTTGCACCAACTGCTTTTTTCTTTCCCATGATTGATGGCAAGAGCAAAGGATCTATCGTCAATGGATACTCGACTTGAATAAAAATATCATCGGCAGGAGCAAGATGCAACGCTCCGCCCCAGACAATACATCCGTTTGTTTTTTCAACAACGTCTTTCATCACATTTATACCAAGATCAACAGGCATCAGTACTTCGGCCCTGTCTGCAGTACCTGCCGCCCCTGTGATGGCACGAGAGGAGGTTTTTGGAATAGTTAAGCCAGCAGCAGCAACTATGGGAACAACAAGCAAAGTTGTTTTGTCTCCAGGCACTCCACCAACTGAATGTTTATCAACAATAATTTTTTTGTTTAAATTCAGTTTCTTTCCAGTCTCAACCATTGCCAAAGCTATGCTTGCTGCCTCATCAATATCAATTCCCTTCGTTTCTAGGGATGTCACAAAGGAGGCAATTTCCATCTCACTTAAATTTCCATCAACAGTATCTCTCACTATTTGAAAAATTTCTTCATATGACAGCTTTCTTCCTTTAAGTTTGTTTTTTATGTATTGAAGAGAAGACGGGAATGTTGCGACATCTACTTCCACATCAATGTTATCTTTCAAGCTCAACCTATCCTTGACTTCTTCGCTTATACCTATCGCTCCCTTAGAAACAATTTTCGTTGCTATGTTGACAATCCCAGTCAGTTGCTTTTTGTTAACCCTCAAAACAACTCTTGCCAGGCTTCTTATTCCCAGATCTTCAGCATCTTCTTTATTCATCAACACAATCGGCTTCCCGCCAGCCTCCAGTCCCAAAAGTTTTGTTCTCAGTCTCATCTTATCACACACTTCCCTTTATCACATACACAAGATAAATTTGGTTTCGGAGATAAAAACTGTGGACAGAAAATAGTTTTTGGACATATCGTCTCATTGTATGTTTTTGTATTCACACATTCCCATTGCGCCCCTTCCATTTCCGAGCAACAGTTTGTAATCTTCCACTGGCAATTAAAATTCATAAAGCAGTTATCATTTGAAAAATAATAAATAATCACGACAAGAGCTATACAGCAAAAAACGGTCGGCAATAAAACCAATTTATTCATCGCTTCCACTCTTCCAAAGCAACTCTCAATTCATTGTGTTTTTTTGCATATTCTCCAAGTGGAATTTTTTTCATAACAGCATCTACAGCTTGTCGTATTGCTTTTGCTCCGGCTTTTGTTCCATAAGGATGTCCATGACAACCCCCACCGAATTGCAGCACGATATCATTACCAAGTTTTTTAACTAGGTATGGCACTAATGCAGGATGCAATCCACCTGAGCAGACTGCAAAAACAGGTTTTATATTCTGCCAATATTCTGATAGCACGTGCCCATGCTTTCTGATGATTTTATTTTCTATCTCTTCTCCCAAAACCAACACATCTTTTTTTCTTCCTTCCATCTTTCCAACAATTGTGCCTATATGCAACTGATCCACACCAATCAATCTTGCAATGTCAGCAATAACAAGCATCGATATGCCATGTTTTTTATTCCTTGTCAACGCAGCGTGACCAGCCCTATGAGCATGTAAAATCAATTTCAATTCCTCATTCTCATTTCTCAGGGTTTGCAATCCAGACCAGCCAACTGTCATTATATCAACCATCACATATTCCCCGTTTTCCTTTTTGACAAACTTTGCACGTTTTAACATTTCATCGGTTTCAGCTGTGATGTTAGGCATGTACATCTTCCTCTCCCCAGTTTCTCTTTCAGCTTTATCCCTCATTTTCAGAGTCTCCACAACTCTTTTTTCAAAATGGTTGAACCCGAGATTGGAAAGATTTTCATCATCTTTTACTATGTCTATACCACCAATCCATGCTTCATAAGCCACCTTTGCATGTTCCCTTTCATTCAATCCGAGTTTTGGTTTAATTATTGTTCCTGTCAGCGGCCTGTTTTTAATTCTTGTAATTTTCCTTATTCCTTCTATTCCATAAAAAGGGCCTTTGAATGATTTGATTATCTCACTAGGCCAATTCACATCTTCAAGCCTCAAATTTTTAACAGATTTCATGCCAAAAACATTTCCCGCTATCGAGCTAAGGATCTGTGGCATGTTCCCTGGCTCGAAAAGTTCAGACGGATAAGCAATTTTTATCCAGTTTCTTTTTATCTCAAAAACTTTCGCTCCCAATTTTTTGATTCTCGGTTTCATGGTTTTGACATCAGTCCATGTTCCGATTGAGCTTTCTGATGCTATGCTATTGGCAGCCTCTCTAATTGAATTTCCTGCTGCCGGTTCAACGTAATACTCGCAAACAAGATCATTTTTTGACGGTTTGTATTTCAACTTAACATATCCTTCATACTTCATTTCAACAACCTCAAGATTTGTTTTGGTTTGTACACGCCTTTCTCCGTTATTACAGCAGAAACAAACTTCCAATCAGTGATATCAAATGCAATATTTCTGATTTTCACACCCTTAATTTTTTTATACACTTCAATTTCCGGCCTCTCTTCTATCACAAGTTTTTTTCTTCTATCAAACTTTAGAGTACTTCCGACAACATAAAATGGTTTCTTATTTTCTTTTGCAGCTAAAGCGATTAAATTCGTTCCAACCTTATTAACCACACCATTCTTCCTTATGGCATCGCTTCCCACAATCACAAGGTCTACATCTTTCATCATGTAACCAACAGCATTATCGGTGATCAAACCGACCGGAATCTTTAGTTTTGCCAATTCTTTTGTAGTTTTTATTCCTTGATTCAGAGGCTCTGTAACTGTAGCGACAACGGAAATTTTCTTTTTATTCTTCCAAGCCTCCTTTATTGTAGCCAAGGCTTCTCCAGAATGGCAATGAGTCATTATCACTGCTTTCTTTGGTATCAGTTTATTCCCATTTTTAGCGATTTTTTTCGTTGATTCATTCAGTTTTTTAATCAACTGATTTATCGTTTTTAAACTCCTCTTTTTCTTCAGAATTTCCAGACAATTGTGTAAGACAACAGCAGTCGGTCTTGCTTTTTCCAGAATCATCGCAGCTACTTCGAACTTCAATCCAAACCCATGCTTCTTGCAGAACTTTCGAAGATAATTCAAGGAATAGATTGCTATCTGCTTTGCCCCTTGGACTTTGACAGACTTTATTTTCTCGGCAACTTGTGCAGGACTCTCCATATAAATTCAAATTCGTTTTACTAAATAAAAAGTGTGAATCTGGACAAACAGAGAAAAGAAATGATTCAATTTTTGGAGAATTGTGGCTATATGAAATATCAGGCTGTTAAGAGAGCAATGTTTAAAGTAAAAAGGGAAGATTTTGTTTCTCCAGAATACAAAGCTACAGCTTACTCGAATACACCACTTCCAATCCCAGGTGGCGTAACAATTTCAGCTGAACACATGCATGCCATATTCCTCTCTGCACTAAAATTGAAGCTTGGTGATAGAGTTCTTGAAATAGGCGCTGGTTCCGGAATTCTCCTTGCTTACATGAAAGAGATTGTCGGTGAAAAAGGAAAGGTCTTCGGTATAGAGATTATTCCTGAGACTTATGAATTTGCCAAGAAAAATCTGAAAAAAACAGGCTACTGGAACAAAATTAAATTGATTCTTGGTGATGGTTCAAGTGGGTTGCCGAAGTTTGCTCCTTTCGATAAGATAATTTCTAGCGCCTCACCGGTAGGGAAAATACCGAAAGCATGGCTTGATCAACTCAAGCCAGAAGGAATTTTAGTCACACCACTTGGCCCAACATATTCTCAGGATTTAATCTATTTGGAGAAAGCAAAAGACGGGAAGATTATAAAGAAAAATCTTGGTCCGGTTGTTTTTATCGAATTGGTAGAAAAGTGATTTATGATTTAAAAACAAATTATGGTTTATGTTCAAGATTTACGGCCTTATCGGAATCTTGATGATTGTCCTCGCCGAGGTCTGCATTTTCTTTAAGATTGAGCCTTTCGACACTTGGTACATTCCCATCATCTGGTTCGGCTACATTTTTGTCGTCGATGCCATCGTTTTCACCTTGAAAAGAAATTCGATGCTGTGCAACAGACCGAAAAAACTTGCGCTTGCTCTCTTCCTCTCAGCTATCTTTTGGTTGATATTCGAATTCTACAACATTTATTTGGGCGGATGGCATTACGCCAGCTCGCTCAGGCCATCCTTTCTTTTCTTTTTCATGGGATTTTTATCGATTTCTACAATCGTTCCCGCTGTTTTTGAAACACAAGAGCTGGTAGAGCAACTTCATCTCTTCACCAAGGTAAGGTTTAAGTTTAAAATCTTCTTGAATAAATACATCCTGAACACTCTGATTGTGGTTGGCTTAATTTTTTTAATAACACCTTTTCTAACAATCACCCCGTGGGCGTGGGCGCTTGTCTGGACTGGTTTCATTCTCCTCATGGACCCTATCTTGTTTCTCTTTCACAATGAAAAATCTTTGATAATGCAGTTGAAGAAGAAGAAATTCAACACCATTATTTCTGTCTTTGTAGCTGGCTACATCTGCGGCTTCCTCTGGGAGTTCTGGAACTATTGGGCAACCACAAAATGGTACTACACCGTTCCTATATTGGAGAACATAAAAATATTTGAAATTCCAGTTTTGGGTTTTTTGGCATATGGTCCGTTTGCCTTGGAGCTGTACGTCATGTTCAGGTTTGTGACATTTCTGTTTTCAAAAAGATTCTGGGGCGGAATAATAAAATAAGTGGGGTCGGAGGGATTTGGACCCTCATTAACAGGTTTCTTCATCTTTTATCTGAGCTCCATTCAAAAGTGCTGGAGCCTGCTGTCTTAGCCAGGTTGGACCACAACCCCTTTTAATAACCTAACTAACTATAATGTTTTTATTCGTTGTGGTTTAAAACTATTAAGTGATTATATGGAAGTTCCAAACCATGTTGCAGTAATCTTGGACGGTAACCGTAGATGGGCTCGTGCCCATAGTCTGCCAGCTTGGAAGGGACATTGGGAAGGTGCGAAGAATTTTGAAAACTTTCTGAACTGGTGCCGAGAGCTAGGAGTACCACAAGTTTCTGCTTATGTTTTATCAACTGAGAACTTGGAGAGGCCACATATAGAGGTGAATGAGATTTTTAAAATACTTTACGAATACTTGAAGAAATGGGAGAAAGATCAGCCTGAGAGCATATTCGACAAATATGAGGTTAAAGTCAGATTTCTTGGGGACCTAGGAAAACTTCCTTCAAAGCTTGTCAGGTTGATGGGTAGAATAATGAGAAAGACTGCGAAGTATCAGAAGATGGCGCTGAATATCATGATTGCTTATGGAGGGAAATTTGAATTAATAAACGTCTTCAAAAAAATCGCAGAAAAAGTAGTCAAAGTAGGCAGAGTTGAAATAACGGAGAAAGATATAGAAGCCAATTTACTTGTCCCTGTTCCCGTAGATCTGGTGATAAGGACAGGGGGTATGAGCAGATTGTCAAACTTCATGCTTTGGCAGGCTGCTTACGCAGAGTTTTATGTCACAAAGACGCTTTGGCCAGACTTTTCAAAAAGAGAGTTTATGAAAGCAATCAAGTGGTACAATTCTGTTCAAAAAAATTTTGGTAGATAAAGTGGATGTCATAGTAGTTGGTGCAGGTCCTGCTGGTTGTAGAACCTCAGAGATTATTGCAAAACATGGTTATGAAGTTTTAATTCTTGAGGAGCATCCAACAATAGATGCTCCGATTCAATGCACAGGTCTTGTAAGCGAAAAAATAGGCAAAATTCCAAAAAGAATAATCTTGAACAAAATCAAAAAAGCAAGGTTTTATTCGGGTACTGAATATTTTGAAGTTAAATCAAAACAACCGATGCTACTCTTGGATAGAATGGAATATGATATATTTTTGGCAAATAAGGCTAGGAAGGCCGGGGCAACTATAAAATTTTCAACAAGATTTTTAAATTTCAAGGGTAACATAATTTTCACAAACCATAGAAATTTTGAAACAAAAATGTTAGTTGGAGCGGATGGTCCAAATTCGTCTGTTGCTAAGTCTGTGGGAATAAAGCTACCTACAAATCTATTGTTTGGCATGCAGGTGAATGTAGAATCAAGGTTCGATTCAAACACACTCGAGTTGCATTTTGGCTCAAAAACTGCTCCAGGATCTTTTGCATGGGTTGTACCAGAGAACGAAAATATAGCAAGAGTTGGCTTGATGACCACAAAAAACCCGAACAAATATTTGGACAGATTCTTGAAAAGAAGAATTGGCAAAACAAAAACTTTTAACAAACCCGGGGATGTCATAAGATATGGTATGATAGAAGAATCGGTTTCTGATCATGTTTTATTGGTTGGTGATGCTGCCTGCCAAGTAAAACCATTTTCTTTAGGAGGTCTGGTTTACAATAAAATCGGGGCAGAGGTTGCAGGTAGAGCAATCGTAAAAGCTCTAGAGCAGAACAATTTTTCAAAGGAATTTTTATTGAAAAACTATGATGAGAGATGGAAAGAAAAGCTTGCTTGGCCAATAAATCAAGGAATGCTCTTCAAATGGATATTTTCTCAGATTTCTAACATACCTCTAATTTTTGATATTGTGAGAACATTGAATTTACCCAAGTTTGCCAATCTTCTTGATATCGATTTCTTGCAAAAATAGATAGTAAAGAATGAATTAAAGTCGTTTCAACTCTTTCTGCAGGATCTATTTCCATATCAGATTTTTAGACATTCCTATTAATCCAACTATTACCAAGACCAGCGCTATTGTTTGTGTTAATAGCTGCACCAGATAATATCCACTGACTCCAACTAGAAATATTCCAGTACTCTCGGCATACAATCCAAGAACAGTCGAAATAAGGCCGATTAGACCTCCTCCGAGCAAATAGCTATACCATTTTTTAACCTTGTTCCAATCTCCTATATGTTTGAATGTCCATGGTAGGATTAAAACAATTCCTGCAACGAGTGCTATTGTTTCTATCGCCATAATATTTTTTTGTTTTTATTGATAAAAAGCCCTGTGTGAGATTGGATACAATGTATAAATAAGCCCTGAGAGAGAACTTATATAAAGGTTCTAAAAAATGGAGATTATAGTTTTTTCTCTTATATTTAGAATAGACAATAGTGTTAAATTTTTAAGGGCATAATTCTACCTTGTTTTTATTTTGAAGAACTTAAATTGGATTTAATGTCCAAAGGGATTAATGCTCTTTCGATAGGTGTTGGAATTATAGTTACTGTCATAGTTTTTTTCATTTGGATTTTGAGTACCAAACAAAATATCTCTTCCGTAACAACTACAACAATCCCCATGATAACAACAACTACCCAACAGGTAATGACTACCACAACCACACTTTCCCATACACTTGGAAATGTTAATTGTTCGAGATTTGTTTGGGATAATGCAGCCGGTGGTGGCGGCACTGCGAGTTGTGAAAATGGGACAATTACCATTAATAGAGTGAGCAGTGTGAAAATGATGGGCAATACTGCAGCCGGTTATGGTTCATATGGCCACTTCACTTCTACAGGTTATAGTTTATGGCCTATTCCTCAAATTGATGTTAACAAACCTTATGAATTGAATGGAAGTTTTGAGATAGTTAGTGTTGATGATAGAGATTGGTTAAGAATTGCATTTGTAATTCTTGTAAGAACACCTGATAATTCAGGCAGGTATCTTGAATATGATGTGTGGAGAGGCAAAGGAGTTTCTTTAGGTGATTTTATTTGGTCAGATGTTGTAGAAGTCCAAGGAATGCAAGTCGAATTAGGTAAAAAATATAATATCATTGTACCTTTTAGTGATTTAGTTCAAGAACATTATGGCAAAATAGAAAATGTGGTTTGGTCTTATTTTGTGATTGAGTCAACAGATTCTGATGCTGTGGCAAAGGTCTATTCGTTCAATTTGTACAATAAATAAAAAATCTTACCCCACTGAGAACAAAGGTTCATAAGCCCTGAGAGGGGATTGAACCCTCGACCTTCCGCTTACAAGGTTCATCAGTAGTTTTTACTACTTCGGATGCTCTACCAACTGAGCTACCAGGGCACTTAACTTCTTTCTAAATTATTTTATGGATTTTTATTCTTAACTAATTAAAATACAAATTCATTCTTATGAGGAAAAAATTTTGTCCCAAGTGTGGAAGAGAGACCGAAGACTTGCATAACGGTCTTTGTGAGAGCTGTTTTCTCTCAAAAGTTTCTGTTGCCCAAAAAATACCAGAAAAACTAGTAGTTAAGGAATGCAGATTATGCGGCAAATTTTTTGTAAATGGCCCTTCAGAATCTATAGAAAGCTCAGTCGAAGCTTTTCTGGAAGACATTCTCAAACAAAAAGACATTATCTCTGCATCCTACAGATTAAGCGGAAACAAAATCTCTCTTACGCTTAAACTGAAAAAAGACGGTTTGGAAAAAACAGAGGAAAAGACTATCAATCTGGCTGTCAAGAAAATTATCTGCAAGACATGCTCGATGAGAGACTCCGGCTATTTCCAAGCAACCCTACAGGTCAGGACTCCAGAAACAGTTTTACCAGCAATTGAAAATGAAGTTGAAAACCAGATTAACTACCTCAATAAATATGACAAACTGGCATTTGTTTCGAATTTTCAAAAGGTCAAAAACGGGTTTGATGTTTTGATTGGTTCGAAGAATTCGGCAAAACAAATAGCAAAAATCCTTAAAGCTAAATATGGAGCAAAGATTAAAATTACAAGAAAGTTAAGTGGTAATATCAGTGGCAAAAAAGTCTATAGGGACACTATAATTGTCAGGGTGGAATAATGCCAAAAAAATATGAGCCTACACTAGAGGAGCTTGAGTTAGCAAAGATAAGGATTCCAAGAGAGGGAGAGGTTTTGGGAGCAGTTGAAATGATGCTTGGTGGTGATAAAATGAAGGTAATGTGCGACGATGGCAACATGAGGATTTGCAGGATTCCAGGCAGGTTGAGGAAAAGGGTTTGGATTGGAGCAGGAGACCTGATATTGGTTCAGCCATGGAAAGTGCAGACCAATGAAAGGGGAGATATCATTTTTCGATATACATCAACACAAGCTAACTGGCTCAAAAGAAAAGGTTTTGTGAAAACGATTTCAATAGAGTAGTCCAAATGATAGATTTTATCAAAATTCCTGAAGAAAGGTTGAAAATTTTCAAGGAGAAAGGACACGAGTCCCAAATAGAGAAATTGACAGGTTCTAAGATTGATGTCAATGAAGATATATCAATTGAGTCTGAAGATCCGCTGATGCTCATCAGATTGAAGGAAGCGTTAAAGGCTTTTGGAAGGGGATTTGATTTAGACATTGCATTAAATTTACTGGACGAGGAATATTATTTAGAGACGATAAACATACAAGATTTTTGTGGCAAGTCCAAGGACAGGATGATAGTTATGAAAGGCAGGATCATAGGCACCGGAGGGAAGACAAAAAGATTAATAGAGAAACACACAAATGTAAAGATTGCAATTTACGGGAAGACAGTTTCAATTGTTGGAAGATGGGATGAGGTTAAAATGGCAAGGCATGCAATCGAGGGTTTGCTCTATGGAAGAAAACACACAACAGTTTATAGGTCTTTGACCGAGGGAAATAAATGGTAGAAGAAAGTATAGCAGAAAAAATGGCAAGGGACATGAAGGAGGTTTCTGTAGCCGAATTTTTCGAGAAGAATAGACATCTACTAGGCTACGAGAACTCGGCAAAAGCTTTGTTGACAGTTGTTAAGGAAGCCGTTGACAATTCTCTTGATGCGACAACGGAAGCAGGAATATTACCGGAAATAAAAATTTCTCTCAAACCAGCCAATGCAGACAGATTCAAGATTATATCAGAAGATAACGGACCAGGTGTGATGGAAACAAAAGTTCCGCTTGCTTTCGGTAAATTTTTATATGGTTCTAAATTTCATAGGCTTAGGCAATCTAGAGGAGTACAAGGCTTGGGAATTCATGGAGCCATTCTATATGCTCAACTGACAACAGGAAAGCCAACAAAAATCACAACAAGCACGGGAAAGGACATTCATGTTTTTGAATTGATGATTGATGTCACGAAGAACGAACCTCATATTGTTTCACATACCACACAAAAAAATCCAAACAAGTGGCATGGACTCAAAATTGAAATGGAGATAGAAGGGAAGTATGTTGAAAGAGCACAATCCGTTCCAGAATATCTGAAGCAGACGGCAATAGCTAATCCATATGCGCATGTAATCTTCGACGGACCAAGTGGCAAGACGGAATTTGAGAGAGTGACAAAAGAAATACCAAGACAACCAAAGGAAATAAAACCACATCCTTATGGTGTAGAGATTGGTCTTCTTAGAAGAATGCTTGCAACCACAAAGTCAAAATCTCTTCTCAATTTTTTAACCACTGAATTTTCGCGTGTAGGAAGAAATTCTGCAGAGCAAATCGACAGATTGGCAAAGATAGGATTGAACAAAAAACCACAGCAGCTGACACATGAAGAATCTGAGAAGTTGCATAAGGCAATGCAAGTTATCAGACTGATTGCTCCGCCAACTAACTGTCTTTCGCCACTCGGAGAAACTCTTTTGAAGGAAGGTCTCAAAAAAGAGACTGAAGCTGAGTATGTTGTTGCTGTCACAAGATCGCCAAGCGTTTATAGAGGAAATCCGTTCCAAGTTGAAGTTGGTTTGGCTTACGGAGGCAATTTACCATTAGATCAAACATCACAACTGTTAAGATTTGCTAACAAGGTTCCATTATTATATCACCAATCAGACTGTGCTATAACAGAAGCAGTAGTTGATACAGATTTCAGACGCTATGGTCTTTCACAATCACAAGGACAACTTCCCATAGGACAATTAACGATTTTAGTTCACTTCGCATCAGTTTGGGTTCCATTTACTTCTGAAGGAAAACAGGCAATAGCAAACTATCCTGATATTGTCAAAGAAATAAAACTCGCTTTGCAAGATGCTGGCAGGGAGCTTGCGAGTTATGTCAGACAGCAGAATAAGCTGAGGGATAGACAGATGAGAAGACAGATTTTTGAAAGATATATTCCCGTGGTTGCAGAGGCATTGGGCAAGTTAACAAATAAAGATCCTAAAACAATTTTAAATAAACTGCAAGATATGATTAAAAAGAAAACTGAGGTGAAGGAAATTGAAGGAAGCGAAAAAGAAGCTTGAGCAGCTTGGAGAAAAAACATTGCATGAAATAGAGAAAGGAGAGAATCCAAGCATAGAAATTCCGATACGTTCGTTGAATAATGTTGTCTATGATCCAAAAACAAGAATGATAACACTCGGAGACAAGACAGCAAAAAGATATTTCTTCAACGTCGCGCATGCCAAGAAATTCATGCAGAGCCTGTTGGTCTCATCTTTTTGCAAAGAGCTTCAGGACCAAGATCTCCACACAAGCCTCAGAGATTTGTTTTATGCACTGAAAAGGACGTTCCCGAATTCTCAAGAGAATACTTTTGACGAGCAGACTGAAAGCGACCCAATTATTGTGGATTTGGAAGTCGCGCTAGATATTTTAAGAGAGCAGTTGCATTTGAACGCTGATGTAAGAGGAAGAGTCGTAGGAAATGTGACAATCGAGGACCGTGGTGATACAGTTGATTGGGGTAGGTTAGGAAGCGGAGGCTGGGCAATTCCTTCAAATCTGGAAGATATAAAATTCAAAAAAGTCAGAGCAGATTACATACTTGTGATAGAGAAAAACGCAGCATTCGAGAGATTGCATGAGGATAAATTCTGGCAAAAGCAGAACGCAATATTAATAACCACACAAGGCCAGGCAGCCAGGGGAACGAGAAGGCTGATACAAAGACTGGCGACAGAGTTCAGCTTGCCGGTGTATGTTTTCACAGATGCTGATAGTTATGGATGGTACATTTATTCTGTCATAAAGTACGGGAGCATTTCACTTGCACATGTCTCTGACAGGTTGGGAACCCCAAATGCAAAATTCTTGGGGCTGACGATAAGCGATGTTGACGAGTTTGGCTTGAAGGATTTCACGATTAAAGCAGAGGAAGTTGATACTAAGAGGGCGCAAGAGCTGCTCAAGTACGAGTGGTTCCAAGCACCAGAGTGGCAGAAAGAATTGAAGCTTATGATACAGAGAAAAATAAAAGCTGAGTTAGAAGCTTTGTCAGGAAAAGGATTGAAATTCATCACAGAGACATATTTGCCGAAGAAAATCAAAAACAAAGAGTTCCTGCCTTGATTTTAAAAACTAGTGCGGGAGATGGGATTTGAACCCACGAAGCAACAAAGAAATCATCACATATTGTTGCATTATTCTTTTTCTTCCCAAAGAACAAAAATCTATCTGATTCTGTGGGGTTTGAATTTGAAAGAAGGTTTTAAAATCATCAAAAGTTTAATAGTAAATTTCCTCTCTGCCAATCTCTAATTATAGTCAAAGCAGTCCTGACTTCGTCTACTTTACCTCCTTTTCTGAGGAAGTTCTTTCTTTTTCCGATTTCCAATAGTATTTCAAACGTATCATCAGTCTCTATCTTCACATCGTAGAATTTCTCCAAACTCCTCTTATTATAATCCAAGAACAATTGTATTATTCTCATAGCCGCAAGGTCTGAGTTTACAAGTTTGTTCGGATCTATAATGGCCATCAACGCTTGCTCTGTCTCATCCTTCTCATCCAAAGGTATCACTCCTGGAGTGTCCAAAAACATGATATCACCTTCACCTCTTATCCATTGAACTCCTCTGGTCAATCCAGGAATTGGAGAAGTTTTAACAACCGATCTGCCAACTAAAGCGTTTATGACTGATGATTTGCCTGTGTTAGGATAACCGATAACACCAACTTTTGTATAATTCCAATGTCGCCTCTTTTTAGCCAACTCGGAGATTATTTCTTTCAAAGACGAGATTCCTATTCTATCTTTGCACGAGACAAAAACCAATTCCTTTGATTTAAACTTTTGCAAAAAATTCATTCTCATTTTTCTTGTTATCAAATCTGATTTATTTATTACAATAATAAGAAACTTTCTTTTTCGTCGAATTTTATTCTCCACCTTTTTATTGCGTGTAATATCTGGCATACGGGCATCTATGACTTCCAATAGAATATCGGATTCATAGATGACTCTATCCACCATCCTCCAAAAATAATGCATTGTCATATGATTCATTTGGTTTTGAAGTTTAATCTTTCTCTTAACATAGACCAATAATAGTTGTAATAAAAGCAAAGTCCAAAGTCTCATTTACAGTTTTTCAAACATTCTTCAGAGCAATAAAACTTTCCTTTATGTTTTATTTTTGCGAATGGTATCTCTTTTCCGCACCAGTTACATTTCTTCATAAATTACACATGCTCCCAGCGGGATTTGAACCCATTATGAATCACATTTTATTATAATTCCCTTTATCTTCTCCTGCTAATCCTTCTTCTTCCTCTTCTTCCAAACCTATCATCTTTTACCCCCTCTTCAGTTCTACTTCTTTGAACAAAAGGTTTTGCATTTTTCACACTTGTTATATACCCAGCAACCAAGTTCCTCATCTTTCTCGATGTAAAAGAAACAAATTTCGCTAAAGCTCTCTTATTGTCTTCAAAACTTCCACTGAAAGACTCCGGATGTTTTTCCATAAGTTTTTTACCTATGTTTTTTACAAATGTTGTTTTTATTCTTCCCACTTAATCAACATCCCTCTTACTTTATTGCTTTATTTAATTACTTCTGTGTAATAGTTACCATAGGAGAATAAAAAATGGGTAAAAAATGTCATACACATAAAGTTGGGAAGAGAACATATTCTCATCCTAAAAGCACAAGACATAAAGAGAAATAGGTATATTATCCATTGCACAGAATTTTACTTGCAGGTATTAATAGCCAATATGTTGGATAGTTTGTACTGGAACAAGGAACATGAATCAAATTGAAGAAGCAAGTAAAATGTTTTGTCCAAATCATGGTAAACTAAGCTTTGATCAGATTGTAATAAAAAATAACATACCATCTGTAAAAAATGCTTAGCAGAATCAGAATTTGGAGAGGTGAATTGGTGATGAACAATATAAAATTAAAAGAAGAACCAAAAATTTGTCCATATTGTAAGCAAAAAATTTATATTTATTTTGATGAACATGTAGAAATCTGTAAGCTCAAACATTAAAGTTATATGAATTCATATTAAATTCCAAGGTGTTCACTTGAGGACATAAGTAACACATTTTATAAATATCCTTTCAGACCCGTCTTCCCTTTTAGATGTCACAGCTTTAGGGTATTTTTGTTTTAATCTTTCAAACTCTTCCTTCATAACATCTTGAATTCTTTTATCCTTCATTCTCTCACGTCTTTAAGAATATAATAAATCGATTGCGGAGTTGAAATAGTTATCTACCAAATTCCTAATTTAATTGATGCCCAAGATTGAAATCCACAACATGGTGATCACAGTTCAATTTTCAGATAGGATAGACCTTGATAAATTAGCCAGTAAATTACCTAACGGTGCCGAATATTTTCCTGACAATTTCCCAGGTGTGGTTTATCGTATGAAGAATCCGAGAGCAAGCTTTCTGATATTCTCTTCAGGAAAGGCCACATGCACTGGCACTGCGTCTGAAAAAGATGCAAAGGAAGCGATAGAGAATATGTTAAAATTGTTGAAAGATATGGGAATTGATGTAAAAATTTCTAAAATTGTAGTTCAAAACATTGTTGCATCAACAAAATTAGATACAAGATTTGATATCGATAAGATGGCTTTTGAACTAGAAAATTCTGAGTACGAACCAGCAACATTCCCAGGTTTGGTGTATAAAATGAAAGGAAGTGTTACTTTTCTTATATTCAGCACAGGAAAAATAGTTTGCGTCGGAGCAAGGTCCGCCAAGGATATTAAAGAATCGTTCGACCGTCTTGTTAAAAAATTGAGAAAGATTAAAGCACTAAAATGATTTTTAAAATTCCAGCCATAATCATTGCTGTAAATAGAAATGCATTTTAATCAAAAAATATATTTAATAACTGTAGGTGAATTGAATGAAACATGTATGCCCCAAATGCCATAGAAAGATATCAAGAACATTATATCACAGACATGTGAGGATGTGTATCAAGTAAATACATTAGTAGAGAAAGAAGAAATAAAATAAATTATCGTTTCTTCTTTTTTTCTTTGAGAACATTGATTCACCTCATTTAATGTTATTAGTGTCTTGTAGGCAGGAATGAATAGTTTAAAAAGTGGGAACATGAAAAGTTGTTGTATGCGTTACAAGTGTATTCAGTGTTGTTTAGAGACTGAAATGCTTCTATCAAATGGAGACATCGAACAAATAAAAGGATTAGGGTTCGACTTTGATTCTTTTGTCGTCAGTAGAGAAGGTTGGCTACAACTAAAGAACTATGATGGAAGATGTGTTTTCAATGATGTCAAACAATGCTTGATTTACAACAATAGACCGGAAGGATGTAAGCTATATCCCATAACCTATGATGAAGATGAAAATTGTGCCGTATTGGACGAGAACTGTCCACATCGGAATAGTTTTAAAATTTCTAAAGTCGAACTAGAACTGGTATCATTTCTTGTTACAAAACTTAAAAATGAGAGAATGCAAAGAATGCAGTAAAGTTTGAGGTCCAAATCCTTTGAAAGCACGGATTTATAATCCCTACACTTTTCTACCCAGGGTTTAGCGCCGAGGCTGAGTGTATAAATTGTATTCAAATCCCTAATAAATTCTGAATGCAGTTTTAACGCCCCACTTAAAAAAATGTGGAGATGGGATTTGAACCCACGAAGCATGTGAGATGTGGTTGAATATGTTGACTATGAAAAATCACCGTCTTGATTGTTTTAATACTTTTTGACTTCTAAATTTGATTATGCAAATTGCTTTGGTACCAGCTTACAATGAACAGGAAAATATTCAGGAAGTTATTTCGCGGCTGAGGAAAGTCGGCTTGAAGGCCGTAGTAATTGACGACCACTCTCGTGACAGAACAGTTGAATTAGCAAAAAAAGCTGGGGCAATTGTTTTAAGGCACGAAAGAAATAAGGGAAAAGGAGAATCTATTAAAACAGGAATCAACTTCCTTTTGAAAAAATATCCGAAGGTTGATAATGTTGTGCTAGTTGATGCTGATATGCAGTTTTTGCCTGATGAGGCCGTAAGACTTCTGAAGCCTTTGAAAGAAGGTAAAGCGGATTTTGTGATGGGGAAGAGGAACTGGTCCAAGGTTCCTCTTAGACACAGGCTTGGAAATCTTGTCTGGAGAGTTTCCTTCAACATTCTTTTCGGGCAAAAGATGGAGGATACGAACTGCGGATTTGTCGCGTTCTCGAGAAGAGCCATGGAAAAAATAAAAGACGTTATCCATGGCGGATACATCATTGAGAATGCAATGCTTAATACTATTGTTAGAAATAAAATGAAAATAAAGCAAGTGCCAGTGACAGTGATTTACAAAGAAAAAGCAAAAGTGCCCAGAGGGACAAGAGTAGTTTCGGGTGTTTTAATTTTTATTTTAAAAGAAGGATTAAAATATAGACTTGGAAGATAGGTTGATAGATATGTCACAAATTTTAGTTTTTGGAGACAGCATAACTTTTGGTTTTTATGATAAAGAAGGTGGCTGGGTCCAAAGATTAAGAAAATTTTTAGATGAGAAACTTTTAAATGAACTTGAAACTCTAGATAAAAAAGTTTTAAGAAAACTTAAAGCCCCATATTTTTTTGTTTACAATCTAGGAATTTCTGGGAACACAACAGAGGATTTGTTAGAAAGATTTGAATTCGAAACAAAACAAAGATTCGGAGATAATAAAGAAATAATGTTTATTTTTTCTATTGGGATTTGTGACTCTGAATACATCCATAGCAAAAACAGTTTAAGATTTTCACCACAAAAATTTGAAGACAACATACAAAAACTCATAAATCTTGCCAAAAAATTCTCTCCAGAAATTATTTTCGTTGGATTAACTCCAGTTGATGAAACAAAAACAATACCAATTCCTTGGGCCACTAACAAATCTTGCAAGAATGAATACATACAAAAATTCAATGAAATTATAAAATCTGTTTGCAAAGAAAACAAAATTCATTTCATTGAAATCTTTGAGAAAATTGTAAAATTAGACTACAAAAAATTATTAGAAGATGGTTTACATCCAAATTCGAAAGGACATCAAGAAATTTTCGAAATAGTGAAAGACTATTTGATCCAAAATAAGATAATCTGACGGGATTGAATTAAAATTTAGAAAAGCAAGATAAATCTTAAAAACAATGGAATTAATTTATCATTAAATGGGACAGTAACTCAGTCCGGACATTGGGATAAGAGAGTAACCGCCTGAAGAGCGGTGTGTCGGGAGTTCAAATCTCCCCTGTCCCACACCTTTTAGTTTTTTTAAATCCAGATTATAATTTATGCCAAAGATTACCGTCGCACAACTTGGTAACATTCCAGAAGAAATTCTCACAGCTGTTACGACAGAATTAAGAGAGACATTTGGCCTTGCAACAGAGACCACCAAACCCATGGAAATTCCTAAAGAGCTTTGTAACTACATCAGGCAGCAGTATCCTGGTCCGCTCGTTCTCAAGTTCATCTCAACAAAATTTCTTGGCAGAGTGATAGGGATCACAAATGAGGATCTTTATGCCGAGGATTTGAACTTCATTTTTGGCCAAGCCTATTCTCCCGGCAACATTGGCGTGGTTTCAATCATCAGGCTAGATCCAAGTTTCTACAAACTGAAAGAGAATAAGAAGCTTTTGATAGAAAGGGCGGTAAAAGAGACTATTCATGAGGTTGGTCATATGCTTGGTTTAGGTCATTGCTCAGACTGGGGATGTGTCATGAGTTTTTCAAATACAATTGCAGATGTGGACAGGAAGACAAAAAACTTGTGTAGTGCTTGCAAAAAGCGAGTGTTGATTTAGATTTATTAGTTAATGAACAATACAATATTTAGGTAATCGAATGTCAGAAAAAATTTTCGAAGGGGAACTTTTAGAAAACAGAATAATAATTTGGAACAAGGATTCTGTCAGCTTCTACGATGAATCTGGATATGGCAAGCCTTTTCCAGAGGAAAATCCGGATAGATTGGAATTGGAAATTATTGAAGCTCTCTATTTGTTGGAGAAAGGTAAGCTGAAAGTTTTTGTGAAAGAGAAGAAAAAGAAGTCAGTTGAATTCAAGGATTTGATAGAACTCGCAACCAAAAACATCAATCAGTTCCACCCTCAATTCATGGTTTACCGAGATTTGAGGGAAAGAGGCTATTTGGTTAAGACAGGTTTTAAATTCGGAGCACACTTTAGGGTTTACGAAAGGGGCGTCAAGCTTGTGAGAGGACCTAAGGCTCCACATGAACACACGAAGTTTGTCATTCACGCTGTCCCCGAAGAATCCGCTTTTTCTCTTCCTGAGATGTCCAGGGCAGTCAGGCTTGCCCATAATATCAGGGCTAATTTCGTATGGGCAGTGGTTGATAAAGAGGGGGACGTGACGTATTATGAAATCACCAGAATCACGCCCTAATCTGAAGGAATGGTGATTACTTGGGTAGAATCAAAACTACTTTCGTCAAACACATAGCCAGAGAGTTGTTTGAAAAACATTCCAACCAATTCTCAACGGATTTTGAAAACAACAAGAAGGTTGTAGACAGATTTGTTGACATCAATTCAAAGAGGACAAGGAACATCGTTGCAGGGTATCTCACTTCTTTGAAGAAGAATGAAGGAGTGGAATAAATTTATCTCTATTTAAAGTCAATTAATTTTTAGGTGTTTTTTGAATGAAGGGTCAGATAGACGAATTTGTGCTTGTTCTTCTTGCCGGTCTGATATTGATCGGGATTCTGACCATAGTGTGGTCATCAGAAGCGGCTACTCAGATCACGGTTACACCAGAGTCAAAATACTTGACTATAGCGCGCGGTTCTAGCACATCGTTTCCATTGAATTTAAATGGAAGTTCTAAGAATGTTACTCTCAGAGGATCTGGCAAAATTACAAGTTGGATAAGTTTTGAAAGACCAAATCTAGATGTTGAAGGACATACTGTTATCACAACATTTGTAACTGTCCCAAATGACGCGTCTTATGGTTTAAATTATGGTGACATTTATGTGGAAGCACTTGGTTTTCAAAAAAGAATTTCTATCACTGTTAACGTATCAACAAAAACAGTTTCAGGAGAATCGAGGTCAATTGATTTGGGTGACTTCATTGTCAGCTATGCTATGGGAGAAGAAACTATCGCTGAGAAGGAAAATTTTATAGTTGAAAAGGGATATTTCACTGATCTTCCACTAAGCTTTGCGGCTATCCTTTCAGAAGGAAAACTACCAATGGTTATAGGTGGTTATGTTCAGGTTATTGTCGATCAAACCAATGGTCTTGGGAATCTTATAGTTGAAATCAATGGAAACGAGACATACAATCAGAGAGTTGGGGTAGGCGAAGTGATCATTCCATTATCTAAAGAACAGATCAGCAAATCAAACTCAGTTGTTTTAAAGTCAAGCTCACCTGGCTGGATTTTCTGGTCGAACTCTATATATAGCATAGGTTCAGTCAAATTTGTTGTAGAATACAATGGAACAACTTTCAAGGATATAGATTTTGTTCTTGACAATTCAGAAGTCATCAACTTCAAGAGCGGCAAACTGTCTTTCTATGTCAAGAAATATGATTCAAATAAATTGAACGATCTTACTATCAAGATAAACGATAAAACAATTTTCAGTGGCATACCATCGTTAACATATTTCACCAAAAGTTTTGGTAGTGATGTTAATCTGAATATAGGAACAAATATAATTTCATTTTCCGTCGAGCCTGACACATACTATGAATTGAAGGATGTTATACTCACAATCACGAGACATGCTTAGGCTAAAGCAAGTAGTCTTAAGAAGTCCCTGGATCCTGTGGCAGCTCCAAGTATTCCTATGATAAGTTTCAGATAATTTTTGAATTTTTTATCCTTGCATTGTTTATCTATAAATGTTAGAATCAGAAAAATCGCAAACGACTTCACTAAAACAAAAGAAAATGGACCAAAAATATTGATGAAGAACTGTGGAAAGACATGCTGTTCAGCATAACCGAAGAATTCAATTGAGACGAAAGTAGTAGTTGCATCAAAGATATGGAGAAGAGATACGATTTTGTTTTCAGGCGACCATTTGACTATAGTTAATAAAGACAACCAAGGCAACATGAACAATAGAATTAAAATTGCTCCATACAAATTTACGATTTTTATGAATAATATGACGAATGATGCTAGTATCAAGCCAATAAGAAAAAGTGTTTTGTGATATGGAATTTTGTATTTTTTTTCTAGAAGAATTGCTATAAGCAAAACGATTGAAATAAGTAAAGGAATAACAACGTAGATTGTTGGTGAAACAAAAAGAAAACTTTCTATGATTTTGCTATCAACAATAACTCTCATAACACTTCCAAAAATTATGAAAGGCGCTATTGCAATAGCAAACTTCTTGTCTATTTTTATCTTCGCCTTTTTCAAAAACAAAAATATAAAATAAATTCCTATAATCAAAAGGAGCGCATAAACAGTGGTGTTGACTATGTTATAACCCGGAGAAACAAAATACCTGTAGAAAAAATCGTAGAGCATAATAAACAGTATGTTTTTTCTTTTGTAAATTTGTGGGTCCGAGGAGAATCGAACTCCTTTCTTCACCGGTCCCATTGGATTGTGAGGGTGACGTCCTGACCGTTAGACTACGGACCCATACTAAATAATTAGAATTTTAAAAACATCAAACTAAAGAAACTTTCTCAAGCTCGACTGATCATTCCTGAAAACAACTTGTTGCTCATCTCCTCTTGCTATTTTTCCATAAACACCGTCATATCCTGGCACAACATCAATCTTCCCTTCCCTATTTTTCATTATTATCTCCACAATCTTCGCATCAGTCGCTTCTTTCAATTTCTCTTCCGGCACGTTGAGCAGAACTTCTAGCTCATTTCCAAACAATGAAATAATCTTGTTCTGCTCCTCAGCAACTTTTTGAGAATAAAGCTGGTTAACACCAAGAGCATGGGAAATCAATTCATAGAGGGATATCAAAGTTTTGAACGGAATCGCATCTTTTGGAACAAATCCTTCTGGCCTATCTGCCAACTCTTCAACTCTCTGCTCAACCCCTACTGTCAGCATCCTCTTACATTTCGGGCAAACATTGTTGAATTGAATTGCTTCTTTAGGGCTCATAGACACGTTGCAATTTCTATGACCAGTGTAATGATATTTTCCAAGATGAGGAGGAACTTCTATTGTGAAAAGAAATCTCTTCTTGTCTTTCTGTTTTATAATGTCATATATTTCCCAGAAAGATAATTTTTTCAGCTCAAACACATTTGCTTCTCTTCCTAGTCTCCATGGATTTGGCGAATGAGAATCGCTGTTGCTCATCAAAGTGAATTTATCCAAAGCAGACAATCTCCAGTTCATAGCTGGATCACTGCTCAGTCCTGTTTCCAAAGAAAAAATATTCTTGGTTTGGTCCTGATAACAGTCTTCAACTCTATCAAAGCCAGACTTTGATCCGAATAAAGAGAACCAAGGCGTCCAAGCGTGTGCGCTAGTTATCATTACTTTATCAGAAATCTCGATTATTTTTTCCACAAGCTCTGGCGCGCTAACAGTTAAAGTTGGCCTGCCGTCAGATTCTAAACTTCCATATTTGGTCAGAGCCTCCTTTATCTGTTCAACGATTTCAAAACTTGGTGCATGGATTATGTGATGAATTTTTTTTGTTCTACCTTCGAAAGAGAATATGGTGCTAACTTCTGTAGTAAGCATGAAGAAAACATCGTTGTATTTGAACAGACCATCTTCAACAGGCTCCAATTTTTTCTTTATCTCATTCAGCCAAAGCTTGAATGTAAAATCGCCAGTTCCCAAAAGATTAAGTCCTTTAATCTTCGCTCCTTTAGTCATTCCATCCAAATCCATATTCGGACTTGTGGCCCGAGAATATTTTGAGTGCAGATGCAAATCAGCAACAATCTTCATTCATTTCACTTAAGCAAAAATTTCCAACATCAAAATGAAAGAGATGACTGTCAACAAGAACCAAAGCCATGCCTTCCACTGAGCCACCTTGCTGCCATCAAGGGGAGGAATTGGTAACAGATTGAAAAACGCAAGCTCGGCATTTACTCCAGCAACAAATCCTGCAATGCTTCCCGGTATCAGCGCAAAAATCAGAGCAAAAAATAAATTAACCGCTGGTCCTGACAGAGCTATGATTCCTGTTTCAGGCACTGTGAGTCTTGTCGTTCTCATCCCCCATCTTCCGAATCTGTATGGCTTGATCACAACCGCTCCTGGGGCAAGAATTTTAACACCAACAAACATCATGGCAAGACTAAAGAGTAAACCAATTGGCCACATCTCGTAATATGTAGCGCAATGGAATTTTATCGCCAAGAATTTATGAGCAAGCTCGTGAAGGACAAATGCAATCAAAACAGTCACAAGACATAAGAAAAAGATTTCAAACGTCGGATAGGACAGAACAAAAGTTATGACTAGAGTAGAAATCAGCAGATTTTCAGCTTCTTCCTTTGTGAAAAACTGTTTGATGTTCATGTATAATCATTAACCATTTAAAAAATTTAAACTAACGATTTATTAATTTTTGGTAAAGAGTAGGGTAAAAAAGAAAAGGTGGGATTTGAACTATATTTTTTTTAGCTAGAACTAATAAAATATTTTAATGCCTCCACCACATCAGAGACTTCCTTGACGTTTATTCCAACACTCTTGCTTATGTCCGTTTCGTTTTTCAAATATTCAGTCGTGCAGTAAAGTATCGGACCAATTTGTCTGCATTCTTCTTTCGGTATGTATGTTATTTCTGTGCCCTGGCCTTTTGGAACTAAAAATATTCCCACCCCAGCTTCCTTAGAAGCCTTTGCCTTTTCCTCAACTTCTCCAACTGGTCCAATTGTTCCATCAGGATTTATCGTCCCGGTTATGCTAACATTTGGATTCAGTGTTTTGTTCTCGATGACAGCAACAGTCGCGACTGTCAATGCTGCTCCTGCCGATGGGCCGCCGATGGCAGAAGCGTTAGTCTCTATCTGATAGATCAAATCAATTTTTGACATGTTGAGCCCAGTTATATTTTCCGCAACAGATTTTGCTGTCTGTATTGAATTCTGCGTATCCATGAAGAAGAGGATGTGATCTATGTCTGTCAGAATTCTTCCCTTACCAGGCATGGACTCAACTATCAGAGTTGTCGCCACTCCTTTTCCATCCTCATCTATGGCAGGCACTTGCAAACTAATAACACTTCCTTTGAATATAATATCTTCTGTCTTATTGGTCAGAATAATTTCTGTTTTGTTTGATTGGTTGTTGGTTGAAGAGAAATTCAGCAAAATTATAAATACTATGGTCAAAATGAAAATTAAAAATATTTTATTCATAGAAACAATTTCTTCCTCAATAAATAAAAAGATGCAGGAGGTACGCTATCAGTGGATATAATTTGTAAATTGGTTTATTCCAAACTCCTTCTCCATCCTGTATCTCATGAGCATCAATACAATTAGCTTATCCTTGCTCGGTTCCCCGCCTAGGGAGGTTCACTAATTACACGACCCCATGAGGCAAGACTTCTCAGTCGGAAATCTGGGACCAACTCACAATATTATATCGCCTTCAAGCTGCGACCCCCGCATGTTGACGATTTCGGGTACAGGGAACGCCAATCTCCCCGGTCGTTGACCTCCTGCAAAAACAAATAGACATGGAGCAAATTTAAATGTTACTATAGCTCCCAAACTAAGCTGTTTTTTCTTCAGTGAAAACACTCTGATGTCAAATTTTTACTCTAGAGTGGTGATTTTTTCAAAAGAATAAACATTTATATACTTTGATGTCTCTTTAGAGAGATATATAGGTGACAAGATGGATTCAGAAGAGTTTGATGATGTTTTGGGCGATGAAGAAGAACCAGAAGGAACTGAAGAAGAGGAAGAGTGGTAGTTTAACCCTTTTCTTTTTTACTTTATATTTTCTTCTTTTTCACAACATCTAATCCTATTACATAATCTTTTGTGATGTGAAGTATTGGGTTGATTTTCGAGTAATCCACTTCTCCATTCACCATAGTATCATCAGAAACTTCTGCTGCCACAATCTCAGCAAATATTGCCACATGGTCTTTGAACACCTTCTCATCCAAGAACCTACACTCAAGCCAAGCTTTTGCCTCCTTAACCCTTGGTGGCCTCACTAGCTGGGAAGAGAAATGATGCAGACCGACCTGCTGAATCTTGTTTATTCCATCTTGATACCTTGTCGCGCACCTTATCACACTGTCCATATACCTCTTGCTCATCACGTTTATCACGAACTCACCAGTTTTCTTGATGCTCTCGTACGTATGACCTGAAGGCTGGAGAGCAAGCATAATTATTGGAGGCGAATAATTGACAGGAATGATAAAATCTATAGGGATTGCGTTAATGCCGTGCTTGGAGTTTGTTGTTGTGAGCAGGACAACGATCCTTGGAGAGAGCAATCTGTAGGCTTTCGAGGAGTCAATCCTCATAATTAACACTTGTTTTTCATCCCTTTAAACCATTTTCATTACTCATGAATGATTATTTTTTGGAGAACTATAGAAGCCTTTATATTGCAGCTTCTTCAATTGAGAATTAGGTGAAGGAATGGTAATATTCGAAGGAGCACTTGGTTTAGGTATAGGGTTCCTTCTAGCAGTTGCATTGGCACAACACGCCAAAATTAAGTCAGGTAAAGGAATGCAATTGATTGCAGTAGCAGGAGTTCTGCTACTATTGTCGGCAGCTTGGGGAATAACAGCTGTAGGGACATATCTAGGAACACAAATAAACTTGCTCAAAGAAGTGTTTGAATTGCTAGCATGGTTGTTTGTGTTGATCGGAGCAATCTTCGTTGCATACGAAACACTGCTAGAAATCTTCTAGAAGGAATGAACCTTTCACCTTTTCTTTCTTTTTTTACAAATAACTACCCTCTTTTTGTTGAAAAATATGGTGTTTTAGTCCTATTTTTCTTCTGATTTGAATAAAAAAGGATTTAATTTGATGCAGGGGGTGAGATTCGAACTCACGAACGGACTAACCGACAGCGTTCCTTATTTCATCTTTTTATCAATGCTCAATGAAAGCTTGAGCGCTGCGCCTTTGACCAGACTTGGCTACCCCTGCATAATTGAATAATTATACTTAACAATTAAAAGAAAAAGTTTTATTCTATTGTTTCAAGCTCCTGCTTAAGCTGATCTATCTGCAGTCTTAGTGTGGACAGCGTATCTCCCATTTCATCAATCTTATACTCTTCCTCTTTTGGCATCTCCTCATAGCCAGGTGGCTTCAGCAGTACTGAGTCCAAAGCAGCAACTCTCCTTTCTATCCTATCAATACTTTCTTTGATCAGCTCTATAGTCTCTGATCTTAGTTTCTCACTTTCATTCAAAACAAAGAAAGAATTTTTCAACAAACCCAAAACACTTTTCACTTCTGTCATGGTGTTCAATATCTGCTCATATCTTTCAAGCTTGATGAACATTGGCGTGAATTCTTTTCTCACTTCTTCTGTTTCAACTTCTGGCTCTTCTGGAATAGCAACATCAGGACCTTTTGACAACTCATCTGCTCGTGGAAGTTTAAAATCTTCGATTGTTGGTGTTTCTGTTACAGAAGGTTGCGGGATTTCTTCATTCTTCTTTTTTCCAAATAGCATCATAATATCAACTAATAATTATTTTGTGGTTAGAATATAAGTTTTAATGCGCTGGCCGGGATTTGAACCCGGGTTTACAGATCTTAATTCTCTGCCGTTCTGTCTTGATAGTTGGCAGGGCAACGTTTTCTAGGCTTTTGCCTCTTAGACCATGCCAGATATTTCATAGACTGGACTACCAGCGCTCATCCAAAGATTCCGCCAAATCCTTTAATGGCTTTGTCCTCTTCTTCCTTAATCTTATTTATTACGTCAGACTTTTCCTTGTCTTTTATTTCTTTCACCAAATCTTTAGCCAATTCTAAAGCTCTTTTACACTGCTCATCTAAGCCAGATAGGTAGCAGTAATATCCTTCCTTACCTGTAATGCCTTTGGCCTCCTTAAAAACAATGCTTGCCCTTGAGACAACATCATCCTTCATCAAAATATCCTTTACCTTTTGTAAATTCTTCATCTCTATTGAAATCACAACTTCCATTCAATTTACCTTTATTCTAGTTGTTCAATCGAATTTTAATTCTTTAGCCCTGGCTGGGGATCGAACCCAGAACCTACTGCTTACGAGGTTCAACCAAATGTCAGTTGCTCTACCATTGAGCTACCAGGGCTTAACCTATATTTCTTTGCAAGCCAATAATAATAATATTATTCTTTTAAAGAGTGATAGAATGCAGGAAGCAATGCTTTGGCACAAAGAAAGAAACGGTGTGAGATGTGACCTTTGTGCTGCCAGATGTTTTATTTCTAAGGAAAAATTTGGATTATGCCAGGTTAGAAAGAATGAAGGCAATAAGCTATATACTCTGAATTATGGTAAAGTTGTTGATCTAACTGTTGATTGGATAGAAAAAAGAGGGTTATTCCACTTTTTACCACATTCGAAAAGCCTTTCTGTCTCCACAATTGGATGTAACCTCAACAATCAATTTTGCATAGATGACTTCAGGACAGGACACCTAGAAGGCAAGGAGTATTCGCCAGAGGAAATAGTGAAAATAGCGGAAAGCAAAGGTTGTGATAGTATAAGTTATGCTTTCACAGATTCGACAATATCATTTGAATTTGCGTTCAGGATTGCAAAGCTTGCCCATCGAGGTAACTTGAAGAATGTATTCATCACAAATGGGTATATAACTGACGATGCTATCAAAAAAATAGCAAAGTATTTGGATGCTATCATGGTTAGGTTCAGGGCTTCAGGAGACCCGGAGTTCATGAAGCAGTATAGCTTAATTCCAAACATCAGCCCTGTTTTTGATGCATTGAAACAAATGAAAAAACATAGGATTTTCGTAGAAATATCGAACACTATTATTCCACAGATTGGTGATGATGTGGAAACATGTAAAAAACTGGCAGAATCAATTAATGCAGAGTATGGATCCGAAATACCATTTCATATATTACAATTCTATCCAGACTCGAGGTTTCCGGGCTTACCATTGACACCGGTTTCTGTCCTTGAAAGGTGTGCTGATGAGGTTAGGAAAGCAGGACTACGCTTTGTTTATATAAGCAATGTGCCCAAAAATCCAAACCAAAATACTAATTGCTATAATTGCGGAGAACCGTTGATTTTCAGAGAAAATCTCTCAGTCAAGAAAATGAACCTTTCCGACAGCAGATGTCCCAACTGTGGTTTGAGAATCAACCTTGTTACTAAATAGCAAAAGCATAAATTACTTTAAAGCCTTAGTTATTTTTGTGAAACTGATTGCAACTGTTTCATTTTTGCTTACATTACTTTTAATTACTCAGATTACTTTTGCTCAAGTCCAATATTATGAGACAGATGTTACTTTAGATGAGAGTGGAAGAGCGTATGTTAAATTAACCATCACATTTTATCGACCAGAAACAAGCTTTGAGTTCAGCGTTCTAGGAAAAATGGAGAAATTCAGTATCAATAGCACTGCTGGACCACAAGAATGTGCTATTGATACTAGCGGAATAACTTTTTTGAAATGTAAGCTTAATTTGACTGAGAAGAAAAGGACAATAGAATTGGGTTTTGAGACAAGTGATTTTGTTAAGATATTGGAAGATAAATTTTATTTCGACGCTGACTTAAGCTTAGGCAAAGATATCGACAGTGTCTTTACTTCTGTAAGACTACCAGAAGGATACCGCCTTGTCAGCGAGGAAGTAAAAAACAGGTTGTCCTATCCTGAGAATACGACAATAATCAGCGACGGCAGGCACCATATAGTTACTTGGAGACTCACAGGCCTTTCTTCCCAACAAACTTTAAGGTTTCAAATTCTTTACGAAAGATATCAAATCCTTCAACAACCCCAAACACTCTTTTTCATAGGGGTTCTTGTGGTTCTTACTGTCTTGACCTCAGTTTTTGTTTACATTAGGTATTTCAGAAAACCAGAGAAAGTGATTCTTTCCGTTCTTGATGATTTTGAAAGGAGAGTATTGGATACGATAGTTACAGCAGGCGGTGTTGCCAATCAAAAGAAAGTTGTCCAAGAGACAAATCTGTCGAAGGCAAAGGTTAGCAGGGTTGTTAAGAGCTTGGCAGAGCGAGGATTGATAGAAGTTGAGAGGCTTGGAAGGACGAACAAGCTCAAAATCGTTAAAAAGAAGTTTAAATTATTTTAAAAACAAAATAAGCCTTATTTTTGAATAATAAGACCTATTTTCATCTTAGGAACAATTAACAGTTTCTTAATGTGTATATTCACTCATTTGAGGTGGTCTTGAAAACTGTTTCAGTTTCCCATCAATTGTTTCAACAAACTTATATATAGTCTGTAGAGGTAATTTTATTTTAGAAAAACCCGAGTATCTGTTCAGTATAGGTAACTATATTGAACGGAGAAAGAGTAAAAGAGGATAAAAAAACATGAAAGAAAAGTTAATTGCAGGCCTTTTGGCTGCATTAACGACCCTTACAACAGTCTATCCAGTCTTAGCAGCAGGAACACTTGGTGACTTCCCAGGATTATTGGGAGCGCCAAGCGAAGGTTTCCTAGTAGTATTAGGAGAGAAGGCTGCTATCTCAGACGTTGTAGGAGCAGCTGACATAGCAATGTCTTTAGCAGTACAATCTACAACAGAAAAATCAGTACCAGGATCATCATCGGCTGTAACAGGTTTGGAATATAATACGCTCGATATCAACTTAGGTAATTTGAGCGATTCATTCCCAGACCCTGTTAGATCGTTCCATTATAGCGGATTGCTACAAGGAACAATCTCATGGAAATCAAATACATACGATTACCATGAGACTATAAACCACAGTGTTGCTGGTTCAAGTAACAAAGTGTTCTTCAGTCACGACTTCGGAACTTCTGGGATAAACGGTACCGAGAAAATGGTACTTTATTCCGGTAGAATTGGATACGAATATGTTTTCGATAAGCAGTTGAACATTTCATCTGCTACAACTGCAGGAACAACTGGAACTTTGGCAAGTCCAGAGTATACCTACCCAGTTACTATCAAACTCTTGGGTAAGTCATTCCAGCTTGTTGCCGCTGGCTCGAACCAAATCAAAATGTTGGTTGGTTCTTCAGGAACAGCTGACGCAACAACACCTGTAGTTTACGAAACCTATTCGGTATATGCAACATTGGGAAGCAATGGTGCATGGGCCAAGGTTGTGATTAAGGACAGTGCAGGCAATACAGTAGACAGCATGGTGGTTAGCCAAGGTGATAGCAAAGACTCAACTGCTGCAGGATTAACCATAAAGGTTACAGCAGTAAGAGCATTGCAAGACGGTACTGTAGTTGGAGCCGACGTAGTAGCCGGACCAACAAGCAGCGTTGAGAAAACATACACAACATCCTGTGATGTGACAGGAACTGGGGTCAATGACCTTAAGTTCCCAGGAACATCTGACTGGTGCATACAAGTCGTAGGGTTTGCTACCAGTGGTCTGATTGCAAGCGGTGACAAAATCCAGGTAGTATGGAAACCAACAACCTCACCACAGTATTTCAAGGCAGGTGAAAAACTATCCTTGCCTAACACCTATGGTGACATTGGATTCGAAGGTTGGAATTACGATACATTCGCAACCTTGACATTCACTCCAAAAACAGGAGTTTCGGTCTACTACCTTAGTGCAATCGGTGGAGCTACAAACAGCACAATACTGGATTCAAACTTGAACGGTATTGAGATAGCATCAGACGTTGCAGGAACAGTACTGGTAGGAGGAACAGGCTACCAGAAAGCCTACTTGCTGTTCGGTGTTGAAAACGGCACCGCAAGCAACTGGGTTCCAGTATACGTAGGTGTCTGGGATTCAGTTAACAGCAGAATAGGAGTTGTGTACAACGCAGGAAGAAACGGAACATACATGAAGAACATAGCAAAGGCATCAACAGACTGCGGTATCGCAGCAGCTGGTAACTGTACATTTGCTTACAACTTCACCATAAGTTATGGTGGAGGTGCAGGAACGGCGGATCTACAGTACCTATATGCTAATGTATCAGTAGCGCAGGCAGCCTCGCCAATCGGTGAGACAGCAGTTAGCATAATCAGAGACTTCACGCTAGGGACAAGCGCAAATGGAAACGCAATACAATTAGGATACTACAACAAGACCGCAACATGGACAACAACATCACCACCTGACTTCAGGCTGTTCACATCTGATTCAGCCGAAGCCAAAGACATACACATAGACTCAACAGACACAAGCGGAACAGTTAACACAGCAGAAGTTGGTGTATCGACACAAGATGTGACGACAGACGCAGGAACAATAATACTTGCTCCTAGTTCCAATAGTGCAGGACAAATCGTTAAAATCAAAGTCCCAGCACAAGCCTTGAAGGTCAAGGCATATATTGGAAAGCTTGGAGCAGCAGCAGGAGCGCAAACATACAAAGAATTCACACCTGTAACCGTCGCGATTGCAAGACTAGACACTGAGGTCAGCGCTATAGACAAGACAAAGAACCTTGTTGTGGTAGGTGGATCTTGTGTAAACAAGATAACCGCTGAGGCATTGAATCTCACATTCCCAGCTTGTGGAGCAGCATCTGGAGTTCCAGAGAACGCAGCTCTCATAAAGGTAGTTAAAGACTACCCAGCCACTGGAAAGTATACAGTGGTTGTAGCAGGATGGGAAGCCACAAACACAAGGACAGCATGTTCTGTCATACAACAGTACGCAACTCTGTTGAAGGGTCAGACTGCTACGGCAGTCAAAGTAACAGCAGCCACATCAGCAGGTATCACAGCCTTATAGGCCTAGGTCTCTGCTCGAAAGCTTTGACAACTTTCCCTTTCTTTTTATTTTTGAAAAACAATCTAATTCTAATGAAAATCAAAATCACTAGACGAAGGATTATTTTTTTATCTCTTCTTATACTCTCTGTTCTCTTAATTGCTATTATTTCTCCTCACATTCCTTGGCCAGTCTATTCTGTGAATTATTATGGAACTACCCTGGAATTTAGGGCAAACCTAAGAGATGCAAAAAACGTGCCAGTTTATCCTAATGGGGAGATGGTCTATAGAGAGATAATGAACCCGTTAGTTGAAAATATCACGATAGCATTCAAACCAGGTACTGAACAAGAGAATGCGCACAATGCTGTTGAAACCTTTGAGATTGTGAACAAGCTTGCAATAGCATTTTCAAAAAAACTTGGTTATATACCTAATGTTAATGTGATAAATTTTACATCTTATGATGATTTACGAGGAAAAATTCAAAATCCGGTAATTGCTTTAATTCATCCTAATTATTCGAATGAGACTTCAGTCATATTAGACTGGCATGTAGTATTCATTAAAGGTAAGAACAGTACGGACCCAAATGAACAGCTAAGGAATTTTGATCTTGCTACGATAAAGTTCTTGATGACTGTTCTGGAAACAGAGGTTTAAGGATAAACTATTGATTTAGAAGCAATGGTTCCATTATTTTCTTTAAACTTTCTTTCGATTGCAGTCCAACAAGTTTTATTTCTTCATTAATAAGGATGGTAGGAGTAGATGTTATGTTGAAATTATTCTTAATGATTTCTATCGTTGTTATGTTCATATCGATTGGTAAAGGAATTAACAATATTTTGTTACCATACTCTTCTTTGAGCTCTGATAATATAATGCTTTCTGCTTCTTGGTTTTGTTGGAGGAGAATGTTGTCTGTGAAATGAGAGTAGAAGTAAACTAGATTTACATACGATGCATTGCACTTGTCCTTGAGATAGATAGAGTTAAACCAGAATTGTAATTTGAGCATAACATATTTTTCCTTCTCGTATATGAGTTCAGGTGATAACTTGTTTGCCTCTTCATATTGTTCCAGCATCTTGCCTAAGCTATAATAAACTTTGTCGCTGAACTCTATATTCTGTTTGATTGCCGAGTCACATTGACCTTTAAGAGGAAACGTCAAAAAGTAAAGGTTCTGGAGCTTAGCATCCTCCCATGTTATTAAGATCTCCTCGACACTTTTTTTAATCTCTTCGACTCTTGTTTGGTCTAACCATATTCCGACAAATATACCAATAACGAAAATTATTAATGTGAGCGTTCCTACAGCCAAAAATATATTACCATTAATCTTACCACTCATATTTTCCTCTCCACAATCTTATGAGCGAAATTACTATAATGAAAGGAAATGTTAAAAGGTAGATAACTAGATAAAAGATTATGTAGAAAATATTTTTCAAATTCATAATATTTATTTTGAGATTCTTGAGGCATATAAGAACATATAACAGTGATAAAACAAAAATCACCACACTAAAAACAGTGAAGACATTTGGCAAAATCAGAAGTTCCAGTCTGACAGGGACACTTGCTCCAAGATAGTATGCCTGATAAAAGAGTATCAGATTTTTTAATCCCCAACTAAAGTAAAGGGATGAAAAAATTCCGAGTGCGAGCAGGGAAAGAACAAATCCCAATAAAAAGAACGGGCAGATAAACAATCCTAGCATCTCATATTTTCTTTTTAAAAAAACGTCTTTATACTTGAAAAGCGTCTGAAGTCCTCCTATTGTCCATCTGATCCTTTGTGTAAACCATCTCTTCAGTTCGTTAGGCACAATTGTATAGGTTTCGGTTGAAAAGACCATCCTTGCTATATAACCTGCTTTTTCTACTCTCCATGTCATCTCTATGTCCTCTGTCATGTTCTTTTTGTCGAAACCCCCGAGCTTTAGAACTAATTTCCTTCTGTAAAGACTGAGCGTCCCAGGAGTGACATAAATGGAATTTATGAAATCAAGTAACTTCCTATTCCATGCTATCATAGCATATTCCAATTCTTGCATATGTTGCAGCAAGCCTCTGGGATTTTTAACCAATGCAGTCACAGTAACAGCACCCACCTTCGGATTTTGGAATTGTCCAACAGTTTTTTTCAAGCAATCTTTCTTAGGAAAAGAATCAGCATCCACAACTGCTATTAGCTCTCCTTTGGCATACTTTAGACCTAAATTCAGGCTATCAGCTTTTCCAGTTCTTTCCTTCTTATCTATAACTTTTACTCCACACTTTTTGGCTATTTGTGATGTCCTGTCCTCCGAGCCATCATTAACAACAATTATTTCATAGTTTGAATAATCTATCTTCTTCAAATTTTCTACTGTTCTTCTGATGGACTTTTCCTCGTTGTGAGCAGGTATTATGATGCTGACAAATGGAAAGCGAGTGGCCTCTTCATAATCACCCATCTCTTTCCTTTTTTTAAAGAAGATGACAAGAAACAGAAGAACGAAATAGATTGAGATAGTTGTAAAAGCCAGATAAAATACATCCACTAATTCGAACATGTTCTCACAATAATAATAATTGGAACAGAAATAATTAATTACATCAACTTCAAATTTCCAGTTATCTTGTCAATTTTCTTCTCTTCCACCGGACCTATTCCTAGAGCTGTAACAGTTCCGGGCTCAAGTTGTGTCAAGCCGGCATCTTTCACAAGAAAGCATGGTATCTTCTCTTTCTTGACTTTTTTGTAAATTTCCTTCAATTCTTTCTCATCTTTGACTTTCAAGACAACTTTCTTTGCAAATTCATCCCATGTTCTCACAATTTTTTTATCTACAAATCTCATGGCCCCTACAGAAGCATGACATGCTTGCGTTGCAATTTTTCCCTTACCCATTTTCAAATCAGTTCTTACAAGAATTACCTGCTTGAATTTCTCCATAAATAAATAGAATGAAAGTAAAAATTAATTTATGAGATTTTTTCTTCCTCATATATTTGAACAGCGTGATTTGAATGGAAACTGATGGAATAGAGAAAGAGATATTGGAAGAATTGACTAAAAGGCTTGTTATGAACAAACAAGAAATTATGAAATTTATTGACGAGAAGATGGGAAGCAGTGATTTGGTTCTTGACGGCTTGTTGAGATCTCTTTTGGAAAAAGGATACGTGACAAACATTGCTCCAATGGGCACATCCTGCTATGCCGTGACGACAAAAGGAATCAAGGTAGTTGGAATTAAATAATTTAATTATCAGAAGATGTTTAATTTTAATGTTAGCCCCGTCATCTAGCGGTCTGCAAAACGCAAAAGGATGTCAGGCTTTGGACTTTTGTCTAAAGCTCGGATAAAAGATGAAGAAAGAAACCTGAACACGGCAGTTCGAATCTGCCCGGGGCTATTTGTGATAGTATGCCAGACTGGAAGGTCCATATTATTTTTGGTTTTCTGTTCCTTGCCTTATGGCTGAACACAGTCAACAATTTTTTCTCCATAAAACTGAGTTTCAAAAGTCTTTTCATCCTAGTTTTGGTCGTGCCGTTCATCAGCATCTTTCCTGACATCGACAGCAAGCAGTCGAAATCCAGAAAGCTAATTTCACTCCTTCTCTCACTTCTCATATCTGCAGTCTATGTTTTCCTCTTTCCCAGTAGCTGGTACTATGGAATTGCCTATTTTTGCATACTTTACCTCCTCATGAGGCTCTTACCGACAAAACACAGGGGAATGACGCACAATTTCTTATTCTCTTTGATTTTCTCCCTCGCAACCACATTTGTTCTCTATCTTGCCCTAAATTTTGGAGAAGCAGGGTTTCTATCTTTCTTTTTACTGCTATTCCTCATTTATTGTCTTCACTTGGTTTTGGACAAATTCTGATTTATATGAAATGAATTCCAAATAATTTTGATGAAAATAAAGCTTTCTGCGACTTTTGAGGGCAAATGCGACTTGTGCGGCAAGGATGGTATAGTTTTTACCGCCGGAGACGAAGACACAAAGAAGGTAGTTACAGTCTGCAAGGAATGTTCTGAAAAGCTTGGCGCTATGCAGACATCGGAAGTGATAGAGAAATATGGACATAAGGACAAGGAGCCCTTTGAAGATGGGATCAAGTTTCAAACTAAGCCTACTGCTGGCTGATTTTAAAGAATGAAAAACAAAAAAAGTAAATAAAAGGCTTAGCTTGGGCTATTGTTTTTACAGAAACGGCAGTTTGTAAAGGCCCATGTAATGTCCTGCTAAGACTAGGACTATTGCAAGTATGACTAGGATCCATTTCATTTTTATCCCTAGTACCTTTTGGTTTAGCATCTCCATGTTTATCTCCTTACATAGTGTTGGAAAAGGGGGTTTAAAAACATATTCCCGCATCTACTCCAAAGTGACGATTTTTTGCCTTTTAAAAGCTGTTAGAAAGGTTGTTTTCAGGAGAAATTAGATCTGCTCACTTTTTCCTTGTAATAGCTATAGGTCCTCTGTAGCCACATTCCTTGCACTCATAGATCATTCCAAGCCAGGGAAGAAATTTGATGTTAATTGACTTACACTTAGGGCACTCTAACATTCAACCTACTTCTTGTCTGAGTTTAGTCTTGGTCTGACAGTACCAAATTGAAGCTCTGCCGAACATTTGGAGCAGACTGGAGCACCATTTTTGATGACAATCTCCTCAAGGTCGAGCCTGCCGTGTGTTGGACAGTAACATTTTGCCTTAATTTTCATCACCTTCTGCTAGCCGCCCTTGTATCCTGGGATTTTCATGGAAAGAAGGCTTGCGATTCCCGTTATAAGCTTCGGCTCAACTGTGATGATGTCACTCGCAGTAATTATTCCAACAAGCTTTCCATCCTTTGTCACAGGCAATCTCTTTATCTTCTTATCCATCATCACATTCACAGCATCCTCAACAGACTTCTCGTAATCTATTGTGGCAACCTTTTTGTTCATCGTCTCTTCGACAAGCGTTGCCTCGAGGTTTTTTTCAAGTGCAACTGCCTTTAGAATATCAGTCTGTGTCAGAATTCCCACTATGTTCTCGTCTTCAATGACTATCAAACTGCCTATATGCTTGTCATACATCGACTTTGCTGCTTCTTTCAAGGTGATGTCAGGCTTTACTACAGTCACATTAGTGTTCATGACATCTTTCAGTATCATTCAATCAACCTATAATAATTAGTATTTACACTTTCAAATTCTTTTGCAAAATATTATCCGATCAGCCTATGTAGCCGAACTGCTCTTTTTCTTCTTCAGGCTTCCTTATTTTCCTCTGTCTCTCCACAAACTTCTCGTAATGCATCTGAACATCTCTTGTGAGGCTCGGTATCATTTTCTTCAGAACCTCATCAAAATGTTTCTTCTCCACGTTCTTCGCTTTGATATCGCCCCTCAATGCAGTTATGGCAGCTTCTCTGCAGAGCGATTCCAAGTCGGCTCCAGAAAAGTCCTCTGTCTTATCTGCCAATTCTTTCAGATCAACTCCTTTGAGTGGCATGTCCTTTGTGTGGATTTTGAGAATCTCCAGTCTTGCTTTTGCGTTTGGCGGTGGAATGAGCACAAGTCTGTCGATTCTTCCTGGTCTGAGCAAAGCAGGATCAACAATATCAGGTCTGTTCGTCGCAGCGATCACAACCACGCCTTTCAATTCCTCCAGACCGGACATCTCTGTCAACAATTGAGAGACCACGGTTTCTGAAACTCTTGTTCCGGCATAAGCCCCTCTTTTTGGAGCAAAAGCATCAATCTCGTCCAAAAATATTATTGCGGGCGCAACTTGTCTTGCACGCCTAAACAATTCTCTCACTTTTTTCTCGCTTTCACCGACCCACATACTCAGAACCTCTGGTCCCTTTATGGAAATGAAATTGGCACCGGACTCATTAGCTATAGCTTTCGCCAGCAAAGTCTTCCCACACCCAGGAGGACCGTATAGCAACACTCCTTTAGGCGGTTCAATTCCCAATCTTTCAAAACTTTCAGCGGATTTCAACGGCCACTCAATCATTTCCTTCAACTGCTGTTTCACATCCTCTAAATCACCGACATCCGACCACTTGACCTTTGGGATCTCAACCAACACCTCCCTCATTGCAGAAGGCTCTACAACCCTCAAAGCGTCCTCAAAATCAGATTTTTTAATAATCAGTTTCTCCATGACCTCTCTCGGCAGTTCTGTTTCTTCCTTCCATTTTATTTCCGGCAGAACTCTTCTCAGGGCTGACATTGCCGCTTCCTTGCACAATGCCATGATATCAGCCCCAACATAGCCATAAGTTATATCGGAAAGCCAGTCCAGGTTAACATCCTTGTCAAGTGGCATGCTTCGTGTGTGAATCTCAAGAATTTCTAATCTGCCGTTTCTATCTGGCACAGGAAGCTCAATTTCTCTATCAAATCTTCCACCTCTTCTGAGAGCTGGATCGACTGCATTCGGTCTGTTCGTCGCAGCGATCACAATGACTTTGCCTCTTTTCTTCAGACCATCCATGAGCGTAAGCAGTTGACTGGTTACCCTTCTTTCAACCTCACCCGTAACCTCCTCTCGTTTTGGAGCGATGGCATCTATTTCATCGATGAAAATTATTGACGGAGCATTCTTCTCTGCCTCCTCAAAAATTTTACGAAGGTTTTCCTCGGATTGGCCATACCACTTGCTCATAACCTCCGGACCACTGATGGAAATAAAATTAACTCCAGCTTCGTTCGCCACAGCTTTTGCCAAAAGAGTTTTTCCTGTTCCTGGTGCTCCGTATAGCAACACTCCTTTAGGCGGTTCAATTCCCAGTCTTTCAAACAATTCCGGATGCCTTAAAGGAAGTTCAATCATTTCCCTTACTTTGTATATAACTTCTTTAATCCCACCAATATCCTCGTAAGTAACCGTAGGAATTGCCCTTTCCTCAAGTTGCATTGTCTCCGGAAGCTCGGACAAAACTTTCAATTCTGTTATATCTCCAATTTTTACAATGCCATTTGGTTCTGTACTTATTACAACATATCTCATCTCACCCACAATTGGTAAAAATACTTCATCCGGGAAAAATTCACCAAAATCCATTCCAAAGAAATCCTCAAAAATGCTTCCACCCCTGGATCTCTTTCTTACCACTGGAGATGGAACGATTATATCGCCTTTAACAACAGGCCTCATGTAAATGTTTTGCTTGATCAGGTTTGATGATATCTGAATTACAATTCCTCTTTCAGCCGGAGCGATTGTCACTTGCCTAGCTTCTTTTACATCAGCCTTCCTTATCTTCACATATTCTCCAACACCAGACCCAGCATTCCTTCTCACGATACCGTCCATTCTAATGAGGTTAAGGCCAGCATCAGCAGGGTAAGCACGAACAGCAATTGCAGCGGTCTTATTACTTCCCTCAATCTCAACCACATCTCCCTCTTTGATTCCAAGTTTGTGCATCGTGGAAGAATCCATCCTGACAATTCCTCTTCCTGCTTCTTCTCTAGCTGTCAATTCTCCAACTTTCAATCTAATATCTTTATTTTCTTCTGCCACTATTGTTCCACCTCTTCCTCTTCCAACCCCTCTTTAAAGAAATCCTCCATATCCTCGTCTAATAATACTTTGAATGCCCTCCACATAACTTTTTTCCCCCACTCTTTCATGAATTTCTCTATCTTATTGAAATCATCTTCAGGAACAATGAAGCTGCTTTGGTCAACCTTTTCATGTGGTATCTCATCGAGCAGGCCTTCCCTCTGATAAGTGTAGAATTTTTCCTTCGGTTTTTCTTTTTTACTGACAATAACTTCCTTTCTTATCATCTGTTTCCAGCCATAGAGTCCTCTGAAGAATTTATTCCTTTCATAATGGCTCTCAAATTTTTCTGACTGGACGCTGAAAGCTATCAAAACAGCTTTCCTCTTTTCAGCCATAGTTTAATGTATTTACACCCTAAATATATAAAGTTAACTATTTGATAAAATCAAACTTTCATTTGGATTTTTTTATTTTTGCTTTTTCTATTTGGACTTTCTCTTTGTTTTTGCCCCAGTCTTTCTTCGTCTCGCACTTAGGATCAAGGCACATCCTGAAAGGTCTTCTACCCTTTCTCCAGACTTGTATTATCGGCGTGTTGCACTTATCACAAACTCTTCCTGTCGCCTGTATACTGGCGCCACCAGGAAGAGGATAGCCTGTCTGGCAAGATGGTAGCCATTTCTTGTCCTTCCAACTGCATTTGCATTTCCCCTTAGGCTGACCACAAATCTCGCACTTGCATTTGCATGCAGTTCTCGTGAAGCCGCATTTCGCGCACTTGAAATAATTAGAACAACCGACAAAGAACTTGCCGCTGAACCTGGATCTTAATATTCTAAGCTCACCTGTCTTGCAGTTAGGACAAGTACCAAGATGTCTTTCCTCCTTTCTCGATTCAACCAATCCTTCCAAAAGTTTTTTGCCAATGTTTTTCTCATTTGCCTTGAATTCTTTCAGGATATCAGTCAAAGTTTCCTTCGCTTCTTCCACAACATCCTCGCGCTTTTTCTTTCCATTGTAAACATCTTCCATTTCTTCCTCAAACTTTTTTGTCAGCTCTTCGCTCAATATTCTTGGAGAAAATTCTTTCAAAGCCTTTGTAACAGCTTCTCCAAGTTTTGTGACTTGGATGGATTTACCAATAATGTATTTTCTGTCATAAAGAGTCTGCAAAATCTCAGCTCGAGTAGCCTTAGTCCCAAGATTTCTCTTCTCCAGTTCTTTCAGGATGCTTCCCTGACTGAATCTTCCAGGAGGCTGAGTCTCTTTCGCCAATTGCTCCAACTTCAAAACTTTGATTGTTTGACCAACTTTCAACTCCGGTAAAATCAATTCTTCTGTTGAAAGATATGGCTCATAAATTTTGATCCACCCTGATTCTATAGTGCGCTTGCCGACAGCGATGAATTTGTAGCCATTGACATCAAGGACAATGTTCATGCTTTCCCTTGTTGCTTCATCAGCAAATGTTGATAATGTTCTTCTAACAACCAGATCATAAATCTTCTTTTGCTGTGCAGTTAGTTTCTTCATATCTGGAACTTCCCATGTTGCATACACAGCTGGATGCGCAGGATCTTCCCTCGGACCTTCTTTCGGAACCAATTTTTCTTTCTTCAACAATTCTCCTGCAAATTTTTTGTATTGAGCTAAAGTTGCTAACGCTTTAAGAATTTTTTCATAATTGATGCTTGGTGGTAATTTTTGTGAAGACGAACGAGGATAGGAAATAAAACCAGCTTGATACAAACTTTCAGCAATGCTCATAGTCTGAGTTGGAGAAAATTTGAACTGAGCATAAGCTTCAGCTTGTAAATCAGTTGTGTTGAACGGAACTGGCGGCGACTGCTTGTATTGTCTTTTCTTTACGTCTTTTACCGTCGCATCCTTTCCTTTGCATGCTTGCGCAATCTTATCGGCTTCATCCTTCTTCCAGAGCTTATCCTTTTCATATTGAGCAACAACCTGCATCCCATCCATTTTCACATGCAGCTGCAATTCCCAGAAAGGAGTTGGTTTGAATTTTCTAATCTCCAACTCTCTATCAAAAAGCATCGCCAATGTTGGTGACTGCACACGGCCAGAAGACAAAATTGCAAATCCCTTTTCCGCTGCATTTTTGAGAGCAAGCGTCAAAGCTCTTGTCACATTTATTCCCCACAGCCAGTCGAGCTCATGCCTTGTCAAACCACTTTCAAGCATGGGGAACATGATGTGCTTGGACATGTTCTTGTAAGATTCAATCAATTCATCTTTCGTCAGAGTAGAAAATTTCATTCTCTTAGCATCCTTCACGCCACAGAGAAATCTCAAAATGTTGAAGAGTAGTACTTCCCCTTCATTGTCAACATCAGCCGCATTAACAAAATCATCCGCTCCAGAGACTAACGACTTGATGTTTTCAAAATACTTCTGCGTCCACTCCGTTCCCTTCTTTGTGTACGTCGGAATCCATTCATATGAATAGACTGGGTAATTCCATCCCTTGCTTTTTTTGTCTTTTACAGGATTCAAAACAAAAAGATGGCCAACTGCAGGAACGCATACATGTTTTTTGCGATTGACAGTGAATTCGTAGAAAGGAGCACCATTTTTCTCAACGGTCTTGGGTTTCTTATCAGCTATTGCCTCTGCGATTCTTCTTGCAGCATCTGGTTTTTCTGCTATGATCAAAGTGTATTTAGACATTAAATCAAATTCCCTCTAAGAATTTATAAATCTACTCTACTATGATCGGCTCCCTTCCAGATTTTTGGGTCCCTTTCTCCACTGTCTTAATTCTATTCTCAAGGTAATCTATTCTTTCCAAGAGTTTGTTTATTTGAGTATCGAAATCTATCTTTGGTTCTTCCATTACTTCTCTGCTTTCAAATTCTTTTGATTTAATCTCATCTGATAACAAAGAAATTCTGCTCTCAATTTCAGACAATCTTTGATCAACAGAAGAAGGAATTGATAATGATTCTTCGGGTACAGGCATCTGCTCAAGTTTCAATGCGAGTTGCGCTAAGGACTTCTGAAGATTGTCTATCTTCATATCAATCTCTGTTTTTCTATTCACCATGTAATCCACATTTTCCTTCAACGAGTTCAAACGCGATGAGAGAAACTTGATATCAATTTCAGGTTTTATTGTCCCAATTTCACCTATTCTCTCTTTCACATCCCGCATTTCCTTGCTCACCTCTGTTCTCAAGTCAGTAACCTCAGAAACAACTTTGTTTATAACATCAGTTTCTAGAACCCTTGTCTTTTCATTTATTCTAACAACCTCTTCCTGCAAGCTTGTTATCTGGTTTGACGGGAGAGAGGGTGATGCAGAAATCTTTTCATTAATCTTGTTTAAAATAGAAGCCTCAGCCTTTTGATATTCTTCAGGAGATAAAACTGCAGTTTTCTTTGAGAGCTCAGAAATTTGAGAATTTATACCATCAAGCATATTCTTGAGCTCGGTTCCACCCAAGTTTTCAAGCATATTCAAATCTTCCAAATCATCCAGTCTTTCTTTGATAGCGTTAACGCTTTCAGAATCAATGCTCTTCAAGCCCTTGATTTTTTCGCTTAGATCACCTAACGCAATCTCTAAATCGACAAGCCTTTTGTCTATCTGTAAAAATGACAGCTTGTACTTGTCATCAGCCACTATCTTTTCTGGTTCCCGTTTGACTTCATCATTTTCATTTTCAGGCTCCAAAATCCCACCTATATAAATATTCTATTTTTAGGTTAAATTCTTTTTTCGTATTTTAGCCAAATTGCCCAAATACTCAAAACAGCGATGATAAGACCCCACTGCCACAGGATGTCATGGACCAGACCAAAATATTTTGGTTCTAGGCTCAAAGAAAGGTAAATTACCGACACTATCCTTAAAATATTTATCAAAAATAAAACTGGGAGGGAAACGAGAAGGAATTTAAATTTCTTCCTGATTTTGATTGCGGGAGTAGCGATTACCAAAGCAAGCAAAGCATATGCAGACTTCCAGCCTGTGCAATCCATGGAAATTTCGATGACGCTTATTTTGAAACCACTTACAACAGTCAGCGATGACTGATTTAATTTTGTTTGAATCCCAAAGGCATTCAATATGCTGTAAGATAAGTAAGCGACAAGATTTTGCAATGCCGGCATGGAAAAATTGGCAAAAATCAATAGATAGAGAGGAATTGCCAATAAGCTGAACTTTACCAAGAAATATATAACTCCCAACAACTTCTTCCTAGTATTCTCCTTCACTCTTCTTCCCTCTTTATAATTTCTTTTGCAGCATCAACAATGCTCTCCGTTCTCTTCTTCAAAACTCTTTTCACCACATCCTCAAAAATATCCTTTCTCTTCATTTTTCCCACAACTTCCTCAACCTTCAAGAACATGCTGTGGTAATTCTTGAAAGCCCTCAGCGCAGCTGCAAGAGCATCCTTCTGATGAGTATTCTTTATCATTTCCCTATAATCGTCTATTATCTTTGCTTTCTCTTTGTACGTCATTGAGACCTCTGGATAAAAGACATGTGTGCCAAGAGAACTTGCCAACTTTTCAATCCCCTTGGGCAAAGGATTGACATCAGAAGCAATGATCAACGGATCACCAAACTTCAGGATATGCTTTATGATTTCGCTCTTCGTCAATTCTTTCTTGCTGGCCAGATTGACAATATTACCTTTTGTATCAAGGACAGCTATACCAACGGTGGTTCCAAGATCAATTCCAGCTATCAAAATTTTCCTCAGATGGTCACCTCAATATTTTTCAGTCAAAATCTTTCTAATCCTTTTTGCCAGTTTTTCGCCAATTCCCTTGACTGATCTCATTTCATCTTCACTAGCGGCAAATATTTTTTCCACTGACCCAAAATGTTCCAACAGCCTTTTTGACAGAACTGTTGATACACCAGGAATACCAGAAACAATGAATTCTTTCAGCTTCTTTCTGTCCTCGGGTTTCTTACCAACCTTGAACGCAAGCTCGTGCTTCATCTCCTCCTGGTCTTTTCTCGCTATCCAGTAGATTGTTTTTGCTGTGTCCAGAGGATTTTTCGTGTTTATCAGGCTTATCCCATAATCCACGACTAAAGATGCAATCACTGCTTTCAAAGCATTTTCATTTATTTCCCTTGTCGAATATCCTTCTATCAAGACAATCGGCTTTTCAAAATTGTTCTTCAGATCGATAGCCTGCTCAAAAATCCTACCATCAATTATCGATGAGACAAAATCACTGTGAGTCTTCCTTTCGATGACAATCCTTTGGCTGCAAACAAAATCACCAACTTCTAAGCTTCTCACATTCACATTCGCCCCAATTTTTTTCAACAGCTCAATAGTTTCCCTTTCCCTGTAATCACAAATCACCACAATCTTTCCTTCAGGTTTCAGCAACATTTGTTTTTCTTTCATGCCATCCAATCCTTCAAAGTCCTTTTGCGTTTGAGTCTCCTCCTCATATCAAAGAGTATTCCCTTCATTTTTTTCTCTTTGTGGAATGAAGCCCAATAGTATGCCTCATCTCTAGTTCCTTTTGTAAGAAGGAAAATTATTTTTCCGACAGCTTGTCTCCCAACCCTTCCCCTTCTTTGAATGCTTCTTATCTCGCTAGGAACGGACTCGTAGAAAATTGCATAATCCACAGCAGGAACATCAAGCCCCTCTTCAGAGATGCTTGTTCCGACAAGAACATTGAACTCGCCTTCTTTGAATCTTCTCAAAGTCTCAATCTGCTCATCCTGTGTCATTCCTTTGCCTTCCTTTGCTGCTTGGCCTATCAGAATTTCCGAACTTATACCTTTTTTTTTCAGCTCTTCATTTATCGTCTCAACAGTGGCCCTGTAATTTGCAAAGATGATTATCTTCACAGTTGATTTTTGTTCCACCAATTCTTTGACTATGTATTTCAGTTTTTCAAGTTTCGGATGTTCAATTCCACTTACTTTAATTATATCAATTATCTTCATCACGTCTTTCATCCTTGGATCTTTAAACAATCTTTGGTCAGTTTTTTTCTTGCTCACCTCAAACTTCTTCAGGTAATCATAAAGAGATGAAATGTTTTGTGTCTCCAACAGCTCGAGAGCGTGCTCTAGTTTTATTGCTTCAGCTGATCTTATCATCGCCCAGACAAGGGAATAGTTTTTTGATCCCTGCGAATACTTTGATGCGACAGTCCTTTGCAACAAAAGAAGAGTTTTTTTAGATGGTCTGTAAGTGGAGATGAAATAATGCTCCTTGAGCCAATGAACTGGATCTTTCAACATTTCTTCCAGTATGCCTTTAATCATTTTCATCTCTTCTGGCAGCTCAACATATACCCAGTCTCTGTCCACTTGCTTCACATATTTCTCCACATCCTTATCCAGTTCCGTTCTTATTTCCACTGTCTCGACAAACAGGTTCTTTCTTATCTCCTCTATTCTTTCAAAGCTGCCTCCAGGGGAGGCAGTCAAGCCGAGAATCAACGGATGCTTCGCTTGCTCAGTGTACTTTTTTGCCACATATGTGTATGCATAGTCCTTAATGCAGCGATGAGCTTCATCAAAAACCACGAAAGAAAAATTATCTAATCTTATTTTTCCGTTTTCCAGATCATTTTCAATTGTTTGTGGAGTGGCGACTATCACTTTATATTTTTTATAAATCTCAGTCCTTTCTTCAGGTTTTATCTTGCCAGTCACCAGCGCAATTTCCTCTTCGCTCAAATCAGTGAATTTCTCAAAACTCTTTTTATGCTGGGCGTTCAGAGGCCTTGTAGGAGCCATCACCAAGATCTTGCTCTCAGGATATTCCTGCAACCTCTTGATTGCTATCAATACGGCAATCAGAGTTTTTCCCATACCAGTAGGTATCACAACTAGACTGTTCTTCTTGCTTGCAGTTTCTGCTATGTTATTCTGATATTCTCTCGGTTCTATATTTATCAGGCTTACCATATCATTCTCCAATTATTGTAATCATAATTTCTCTTTCTCTTGCTTCAAAAAGTTCAACAAGAAAAATATCCTGCCATGTTCCAAGGACCAATTTACCATCTTTTAATGGGATTGTGATGTATGTTCCCAATAGATTTGATTTAATATGGGCTGTTGCATTTTCATTGCCTTCATAGTCATGGAAATATTTTCCTTTTAGTGGAACTGCCTTATCTAAGATGTTGATTAAATCTTTGTGAATCGTTGAATCATTTTCTTGAATAATCAAAGCTACGGTGTTGTGCAAGGCATTGAGAAAACCCATACCGTTTGTTATTTTTGATTCGTTTACCACTTTTTGCACATTCTCCGTTAAACTGACAAAATCATTCAATCCTTTAGTTTTGACAGACATCGTCTTTTGAGAAATTTTCATAGTTAAATTTAATAGCTCCAAATAATTAAGCAGTTACTATGCAGACTGCAGCTCTATGGAGTGGCGGAAAAGATTCTTCCTATGCCACCTATCTTGCAATGAAGCAGGGACACAAAATCAAATATTTGATTACTATGTTTCCTGAAAGAGAAGATTCTTGGATGTTTCATTATCCATGCATAGAATTGACAAGGTTACAATCTGAATCCATGGGAATAAAACAGATAACTCAGAAAACAAAAGGCGAAAAAGAGAAAGAGCTTGAAGATTTGAAAAAAGCTTTAGGAAAAATAAATGATGTTGATGGAATTGTTTCCGGAGCGCTTGCGAGTAACTATCAGAAAACCAGAGTTGATAAAATTTGCAAAGAGCTTGGGCTTGAGAGTATTGCTCCGCTCTGGCACAAAGATCAGGAAAAAGTTTTAAGAGAGGAAATCAAGACTGGATTCGAAATCATCATCACCGGAGTTTTTGCTGACGGATTTGATAAAAAATGGATTGGAAGAAAAATTGATGAGAAAACTGTAGATGAGCTTGTTGAATTGAACAAAAAATATGGGATTTCGATAGCTGGTGAGGGTGGAGAGTATGAATCCTTTGTTGTGAATTGTCCCCTGTTCAAGAAGAGAATTGAAATACTAAAATCCGAAATTTGTTGGGATGATAAAACCGGTAGTGGCTACCTCATTGTCAAAGAGGCCAGACTTGCCGAGGAACTGAAGAAATAAACTTTTGGAATAACAAATTATTTTTATGGGACTGATAACAAATGCCGTTGGTCTTGCTTTAATTTTCATTGCATGGTTTAATCCATTAAATTTTGTTTTAGGTATACGAATAGCATTTTTTATTCTGGGATTTGATGCCACAGGTATCGTGATAAAATTACTTTTATTCGTTATCAACTTCTTCTACCCATTACTTGGGAATGAAGGAAGTTTTCTTGTATGGACTTTATTATTTTTAATGGGAGGAGAAGTTCTCGTCTCAAAATTAGGAATTTTGCACTCTTTGATTTTGGCAATCAAACCATTGGTTATTTTCATCACAGTATTTTTTGGCATGGGTAATTTTCAGTTGGCTTTGATAATTGCAGGAATAGACTTAATTTTAAATTTAAAGCGTTAGTTAATAGTATGCCGAGGTCGCCTAATCTGGTAGGGCACCAGAAACAGGGTGAATCTCGAAAACTGGCGGGCGCAAGCCCATCTGGGTTCAAATCCCAGCCTCGGCGTCCTTAGTCAAATTTATTTGCTTCATGCTAGCTTAGCTCTGGGGCATAAAGAATTTAAACACGAGTCTCACACAAATGTTTTTATTCTTCCTAAACAAATTTTGAACTGAGAATTTCTTATGAAAAGAACAAAACGAAGACTAAGCAAATATTGGGATGAGATTATACTAAAAACAATTCCGCCTTATGCCAAGTTTAAGAAAATGGAGAGTGAGATCAAAGAACACTTCAATTTTGTTAGTTGGATGTTTAAAAGGATAGTAGTTCCTTTGATAATTTTTTATGTGATTATTGGTCTCATATTAAACATAAATATTTTTGGACCACTTTTTATCATGCTTCTTGTGTTTCTCTATAGTAACTTTCTTCCTGATACCGACTTCCTAATTAAAGAAACTAGAGATAAGAACAAAGAATCTCTATGGTATGATAAATATGCTTTGCTATTTTTCGCTCCAGTAATAATGTATTATACCATTGCAGGTAGAGCCAGACCCCTATATTCCACTGCGGAAAGATGTTTTCACAACTTTAAAACCGTAATTATCTATGGAATCTTTCTCTTTATTCTCGGCTGTATATTTTGGTCAGAAACTATTAAGAGAGTGATATTACCACTCTTTGGTATGCTAGGATTTATTTTTCATCTGATGGTTGATAAGAAATTAAAAATTGGTTATATACACATGGGCCCAGCAGTTGCAGTAAATAAAAAAAATAAGAATTTGGGGGAAAGTTCTAAAGGAAGACGAGATTGAAAAGATTCTGACTAGTGATTAAACGAAATCTAAAAATTAATAGCGGTTCAAATCTCATCATTTGGAATAGTGACACCAAAATCTACCTCAATCCAACGAATCCCAGCCTCGGTGTATACACTTTGAGGTGAAACCCCTAAAGCTTAAATACTTCCCATCCCATCTTAATTAAAATCAAAGTACTAAGCTGTGACAAATAGCGTTAGTCTAACGTGCTAATTCTATTGCTTTTGTGACTTTAGAAAAAGAGAGGATGTAATATGAAATTTGAAGATATGAATATTGAAAAGAGTGTGTCGGATTCACTGAGCAGTATAGGATTTGAAAGTCCGACGAGGATTCAGTTGGAAACTATACCAATTATCAAACAAGGCTATGATGTTATTGGCCAATCTGAAACAGGTTCGGGTAAAACAGCAGCTTTCGGAATACCTTTGGTAGAAAAAGTTGTTAAAAATGGAAAAATCCAAGCGCTTGTGTTGGCACCTACGAGAGAGTTATCGATACAAATAGCAGGCGAGTTAGCGAAGTTCTCGCGTTTCAAAGGACTTCATATACAAACAGTTTACGGAGGAGTTTCGATGGAACCTCAAATACATGGTTTGAGAAACGCAGAGATTGTTGTTGGGACTCCTGGTAGAATTCTTGATCACATGAGACGAGGAACGCTGAATGCCAGCAATTTGAAAATTTTTGTCCTTGATGAAGCAGATAAGATGATAGACATGGGATTTATAGATGATATAGAGTCAATTGAAAGAAACATTCCAAAAAACAGACAGACATTACTGTTCAGTGCAACCATGCCAGAAAATTTGATTAATATGCGAGACAGGTTTACGAGAAATGCAAAAAAGATTAAAACTCAAACCATGGTCCGAGAGGATATTTTAAGACAATACTATTGTGATACTGAACATCAAATGAAATTTTCATTGCTTGTCCACTTGATAAATCAAGAAAACCCCGACCTTGCAATTATTTTCTGCAATTCTAGAAGAGAGACGGATGCCGTTGCTAGAAATCTCCAGAATAATAATATAAACGCTACGGCCTTGCACGGAGGTTTATCACAACAACAGAGAGAAAGAGTTATGGAAAATTTCCACAGGAAAATAACAAGAATTTTAGTTGCAACGGATGTGGCTGCAAGAGGATTGGACATAAAAAACGTGACTCATATTTTCAATTACGGTATACCAAAGAATGCAGAGGAGTATACTAACAGGATAGGAAGAACAGCCAGAGCAGGAGAGTCTGGAAAGGCGATATCACTTTTGAGCAGAAATGATCATGATTCGTTCAGAAGAATAATAAATTATTTTTCTTACGAAATTGAAAGAATGGAAGTAAGAGATTTTAGGATTATCCCATTCAGAAAATATGAATATCGTGAAAACAGAAATTTCGAAAGCAGAAGATATTTCAGAAGAAGTTTTTAACCTATTAATTATCAATCCGGTGTTCGCTTATTCTCTATCCAAAACTTTAAATATTTAATCAAAGAATAAAAAAATAGCCAATGGAGGAAGGAAGTTAGATAGACTCTACTTCTGACTCAATGGAGTAAATAAATGAACTAAAGGAGGTTTGTTGAATGGCTTTTAGAAGAGGTTTTAGGAGATTTGGTCCGAGAATGGACATTCCAAAACCAGTGAAAGCTGGTGAGGAATACGATGTTGAGATAAGCGAAGTTGGTTCCAGAGGAGACGGAATAGCAAGGGTAAAAAACTTTGTTGTTTTCGTTGCAGGAGCCAAGCAAGGCGAAAAAGTTAAAATCAAAATAACAGACGTTAGGGACAGATTCGCAATAGGAGAGAAAGTAGGTGCTGCTGAAGGGGCAGTAGCTACTGAAGAAGTGGCAGAAGAAGCGACAGAGGAAGAAGTTCCTGAAACAGAGGAAACGACAGAAGAGGCAACAGAAGAAGTAGCAGAGGAAGTCAAATCTGAAGAGGAAGAGTGAAATCTTCCCTTCTTTTATTTTTTCTACAAGTAAGTTTCATCATCTAAATATATCTTAAGATTTAATTTTAATTATGGATAGAACTATGAAATACAGAGCAACAAGGATATCGTTCATTCAGAATTACATTCTCAGTTTGCTGTTGGTTGCTTTTCTGTTTCTTCTCCTGCGTTATACTAATTTAAAAAATCCTATTTGGATAATATCTTTTTATATCACAGTTTTGGTCATTTTGATCTTGCTCATAGAACCAGAGTTCACAAGAATTTACAGGTATTATGTTATTGAAGAAAACGAGTTATCTATGGTTGAAGGACTTTTCGCGAAGAAAAGGCTGTCGATTCCATATGAAAAAATTACAGACATCTCAGTTTCTATGACATTTATAAGCAGGGTCTTGAATTTCGGAAACATAATGGTTACTGGCATGAAGAACAATATTTTCATGAAAGGCATAAAAGATCCGTACAAAGTCTACAAAGAGATTCAAATAAGAATATTTCCTTCAAAGAAAACTATAAAAAGAAAATAAAAAACAATAGTTTTCGAACATCTTTTGATAATTATGGCAAGAATATATTCAGAAGTCTACGGGTGTAGTAGCAATACAGCAGATCAGGAAATTGCGCTCGGCTTGCTGAAAAAATCAGGATTTGAAATTACAAACGATGTTGAAAATTCGGATATTGTAATAATCTTTACATGCACTGTCAAGTCGCCAACAGTAAACAGAATGATCTACAGGATAAAAGAATTTACAAGATTGGACAAACCACTGATCATCGCAGGTTGCATGCCCAAAACAGAGATGGAAATCATTGAAAATATCAACTCAAAAGCCAATATGCTTGGACCAAATTCTATTGAAAACATTATTAAAATAGCTAAACTGACGTTGAAGGGTCAAAAGACTACATTTTTGGATGATTCAAGAAAACCAAAACTTTGTCTGCCGAGAGAGAGAAAAAATCCGGTCATAAGTATCACTCCAATCAGTTCAGGCTGTCTCTCAAATTGCAGTTATTGTAGCGTCAAATTTGCTAGAGGACGGCTATTCAGTTATCCAGTTGAAATGATTATGGATGAAGTTAAAAATTCTATGAAGGATGGGTGTAAAGAGATATGGCTCACATCACAAGACACTGGATGTTATGGATTTGATGCTGGTGTGAAGCTTCCTAAGTTAATTAGGAAGATTTGTGAAATAGACGGAAAATTTTTTGTCAGAGTAGGAATGATGAATCCGCTGCATACAAGGAAAATCTTGGATGATTTGATAGATGTTTACAAGAACGATAAAATATTCAAGTTCTTGCACCTACCAGTTGAGAGTGGATCTGATAAAATTCTGAATTTGATGAAAAGGGGCTATAAAGTAAATGATTTTGTAGATATTGTCAAGAGATTCAGAAAGGAGATTCGCAATCTTACGTTAAGTACGGACATAATTGTGGGATTCCCTTCTGAGACAGAAGGAGATTTTAGGAAAACAGTTGAATTGATAGAAAAAATCAAGCCAGATATAGTGCATATCTCTAAGTTCGGTCCCAGACCAAGGACAGAGGCAGCGAAAATGAGACAGTTGGATAGAAGTTTAGTGAATAAAAGGAGTTTGATGCTCCACAAGCTCGTGAAAAAAATAATGTTAGAGAAAAATAAAAAATGGATAAGTTGGAAAGGAGAAATTTTGGTTGATGAAATCGGTACTAATAACAGTTTTATTGGAAGAAATTTTGCATACAAACCTATTGCAATCAAGACGAATGAAAAAATTCTTGGAAAGTTTGTTGAAGTAAAAATAAACGATGCGACAAAAAATTTTCTGGTTTGTTAAAGTTTTATATAATAGTAATGATAAATTTATTTTATCAAAACATTTGAGGCCAAGATCGATGAAATGTTAGGAATGCATTTGACTTTAGATTTTTACTCTTGTAACAGGAAACAAATTTCTGACGCAGAACTTATTTTAGATATTCTTAACGAGTTGCCAGATCTGATAGGAATGCGAAAGATTTCTTCTCCGCAGATTACAGATTATCCAGGAAATCCAAAATCATTTGACAAGGGAGGTATTTCAGGATTTGTTTTGATTGCAACGAGTCATATAACAATTCACACGTTCATCAAGCAGGAATTTGCGTCTATCGATATCTTCTCATGTAAAAAATTTGATGTGAAAATGGCAGAGTCATTCTTAGCTAAAAGATTCGAGCCTAAAAAGATAGAAAGACACGTGATAAACAGGGGAATGGAATTTCCGAAAGACGTGATAAAGGCAAAGGAAATAGTTATCAAATCCAGAAAGAAAGTTCCTAGCTTTTCATGAATTCTTTCACAATCTTCATAACTAACTGAGGCTCTATTTTTCCCCTAACTTGGCTCATCACTAAGCCCACAGCCTTGTCATATGTCAAGCCAGGCTGGCTTAAAACATCTTTCACGATTTTTTTGAGTTCATTTACGCTTATCGGTGTTAGATTAAGCTCCCTGACAACATTCATCACAGTCTCGCCAGGATAGTTTGCAAGATACTTCAAAATCTCTGGTACAGCTTCCTTCATGATCATTTTTTTCTGTAACACATCAAACAACTCGATGAAATGCTTTTCAGATAGTCTATTGACATCAATTTTCTCCCTCTTTTCCAGATCTTTCAGCGTGCTCACGAACGTGTTTGCCACTACAGACGCTTCCAGCCCCCTCTTCTCCATTATTTTCTCAAAAAGCTCGAGATATTTTGACCTCAGTATAGTCTTTGCCAGTTCATCTGACAGTTTGAACGCAGATTTGAATCTAGCATACTTCTTCATCCAGGGTTCTGGTAACTGTTTCTTTATCTTCTCCATAAGCTCTTTCTCAACAGAAACGGGCTTCACATCGGTTTCAGGATAAAGCCTTGCAGCTCCAGGCAAAGGCCTTGTGAACCTTGTCGATCCTTCCTCATCAACAGTTCTCGTTTCCTTTTCCGGACCAACTAGTAATCTATTGATTTTGTTCAAAAGTTCTTCTGCCGCCCCTCCTCTCGTTTTTATCTCTCCGACAAGAACAATAGCATCAGTTTCTTTTGCTTTCAAACATTCTCTTATCTTTTTGAAATCTTCCCCAGCGCGATATTTTACCAGGTCTTCATCCGAGTGAATTATTCCTTCAACACCAAAAATCTTGATAAAATCAGCAAGTTCTCTCCCCAAAGTCTTGCCAGGAAAAATTTCTGTCTTCAAAAATCCAGAAAAGTTTGGCAGTCTCAGAGCAGATACTATGCCACCAGTCTCAACAACAGCTCTCAATATCCTGCATCTACTGTCTTTTAACATTCCACTGACATCAACCGGCTTGAAAACAATCTTCCTCACACCCCTTTTCCTTAGGTGATTTCTTATATTAATCAACGAAATCTGTCTTCTCACTTCATTCTCAATCACTTTTGACAGCAAACCAAGCTCTTGAACACCCTTTATCTCAACTCTTTCTCCAATCCTTACCGAAACATTGACATCCTGCCTTATCGATCCCATTCCCCTCTTCGCTTTGTTTGTGGATCTGCAGATCATCCCTATGTTATAAGCGATATCCTCCACTTCCTCTGGTGTGAAATCTGAGATGATGCCTGTTGCAACTTCAACTAAGGGAACACCAAGCCTGTTGAGCCTGTAAGTTGCTTTTCCGTCTGCTTCTGAAAATATGGCAGTGGCGTCCTCCTCCAAACACACGTTCTTTATCTCAATCTTCTTTCCCTTGTAAGGAAGATAGCCGTTCAAACCGACAACCATCGTTCTTTGAAAGCCACTGGTATCGCTCCCATCAATAACAGTCTTCCTCATAACCTCTATTTCGTTCGGTATCTGACAATTCAGCAACAAGGCAACTTGCAGGACAACATCCAATGCTCCCATGTTCAGTTCATGAGGCGGTTCTTCATCAAGCTCAACCAAACATGTTTCATTTTTGAAAACCTGATAATTGAAAGATCTGTTTCGCAGATATTCATGCTGTGCAGCAATGTCAATTTGTCCGAGTTCGCTTGCTACAGGATGCTGTTTTCTCATCACGATTGCGATTGGCTCTTTCTCTTGCATAGCTGTTGAGCAACTGCAGAAGAGCTTCTCCTTTGTGTCAAGCTGTTGATGAATTTCTAAACCAACTTTTAATCCAATTTTCTTGTAATTTATTTTTTCATCCATTTCTTTTCACCTTATTATAAATCCAAACTATCACACAGCTAAGGATGTAGGAGAACACAGCAGTCAACAAAATTATAGTTAGAAACATAAAGTATGGGAATACAAGAAACATTTCAATCGAGTGCCAACCGAGAGATACAATTCTAATTTCGTACGGAAGGCATTTTGGACATGATGTAACATTCTCAACAGGATTGAAAATACATGAAAATGGGCACATAACTAACTCTGGAAAAGGTATTGGTAAAAAGAAAATTATCAACGCAAGAACAATCTTTCTCCAATCCGGTTTCAAGAACTCTTTCCAACTCATTTTACTTCACTTCCTCAATCCTCTTTGAAATTTCTCCTGCATAATTTGTGAGCATCATCTCTCTCACTTTCTTCATGTCTTTTGTGTGGCCCAATACCCACATCAATTTGACCAAAGCTGTCTCGGGCGTCCAATCACAACCGTCACCAATCACCCCCACTTCAGTCAACATTCTTCCTGTAGAGTAAACATTCGTATCAAGTCTCCCAAAAATTGTTTGAGGTGCAATCACAACTGGAATCCCCGAACCTATTAGATTGTTAATTGCAGGCAAAACGCTTCTAGCCAGCTTATCGTTCGATGGGTTAGATGGAACATGCCCGAGACCAGTACCAGAAATCACCACTCCTTCGAAAAATTTTGAAAGATTTTCTATAAACTCAGGTTTTATTCCAGGATAGGTTTGTAGCAGGACCACATTCGGATTGATCTTATCATCTACTTTCAAAACCTTTCTCTCTCTCTTATGAAAATCATCTCTCAAATATTCAATGCTCTTTTCACTGTACCAAACCTTTGCATAAGGCAGAGTATTCACAGACTGAAAAGCATCTCTCCTGCTTGTATGCATCTTTCTCACCTTGGTACCTTGATGAAGTAAACAAAAATCATCGTTCATAGTCCCATGCATACACAGGCTGACCTCAGCTACATCAGATTTTGCTGCTACTAGCGTTGAACAAAGCAGATTCATAGCGTTATCGCTACTTCCCCTATCACTGCTTCTTTGAGCACCGACCAATACCACAGGAACTGGTAAATTCTGTAACATGAAACTCAATGCAGCTGATGTGTAGTGCATGGTGTCTGTACCATGCATAAGGACAACCCCATCCATTTTATTTTTTATCTCCTTCTCAACCTCTCTAGCGATGAGTTGCCAGTGAGAAGCGGTCATATCCTCTGAAAAAATGTCAAAAAGCTTCCTTCCTTTTATGTTTGCTATCTCACCTATTTCTGGGAAAGAGAGCAAGAGATCCCCAGGAGAAAACGCAGGAAAGACTGCTCCTGTTGTGTATTCAATCCTTGAGGCTATAGTTCCTCCACAACCAAGAATTGAAACAATCGGTTTGTTTTTATCTGCTCTTGCCTGCAGCTTCGCCGGCTTGAATCTTATCGGTTTGCCCTTTTTCAATAGCTTAAGCTGCGTCCCTTTCTCGAATTTTATCCCAACGTTATAGCCATTATCCAGCTTGATCACTATGGTAGATGGATCTCCCAGAGCTATTCTAGGCATCAGCAAACCCTCATAGAGAAACTTATCTTTGGTTATACTGATTCTGTCTCCAACAGATATCTTTTTACTTTTAAGTAGTGATTCAATTTCAAGAGAATACAGTTTCTTCACACTCCATAAATTATTTGGCAAAAGATGTATTAATTTGTTCTTATTTTTAGGCAAAAATCATATTCTGTAATATATAGTTTAAATTTATCAATTCTCTTATTTGGATGTCATGATGTTGACGACATCATTATTTTTAAGTTCGTAATCCTTTCCCAACCTTCTTCTGCTCCTAGCATCGATCGCAGAAATGAATTTCTCTCCAATGTCAGTGTGAATTTTGAATGCAAGCTCCAATGCAGTTGTCCCCTTTGGTACAAGATATGCATCCGGCAGAACATTTCCCTTTTTATCGCTCAGTTTATTCTCATCCTCGACAGGATAAACCACAATATAGCCAAGCAGCTCAAAAACCGCTTTATTCAAACAGCTTTGAACACCAGTCGAGCCGTATTTTGCTATAAGTTCCTTTATTTTCTCCAGAGCTTTCAATTGCATTTCTGTCATTTTTGTCCTATCGATAATTTTGAAATCATTCTCAGGCAGATATTCTATTATACCCATTTCTGCAGCTTTCTTCAGAGCAATTTCATAATCCGCAGAGGTCGGAACAATAATAAAATCCTTGAATCTCTCCTTCAATTTCTCAAAATTTTTCTGAGCAATCGCAAGGTCAGATTTGTTTGCAGCGACTAGCATAGGTTTTGAAATTTTTCTTATGATTTTTGCAAATTTTTCCGTTTCGGTTATCGAAGCTTTTTCAAGAGCAGCATCTATGTGTTTTTTACTGATCTCCAGCCCGCTCAATTGCTCTGCCAACAATTGAATCATTTCTGATTTGGATTGGACTCTGCCAATTTTTCCCATCGCCCTTTTGATGACATCAGCAAACCAAAGGTCAATTTCATTTTGAACAAACTCGACATCAAAACCAGGATCGTAATTTTGTGTCGGCTTTCCTTCTGCATCTGTCAAACCAGAGCAATCAACTATCTGTATAAAAGCAGAAGCCTGCCTAAGATCATCGAGAAACTTGTTCCCCAATCCTTTTCCCTCATGTGCACCAGGAATCAAACCGGCAACGTCTATCAGTTTCACAGGGATGTATCTCTTACCATTTTTACAAGCGCCATTCTTCGGATTGCATTTGGTTCCAAATTCTTTGCAGACGCAATTGACTATCACATATCCGATACCAACATTAGGATTTATGGTAGTGAACGTTCTGTTTGAGATTTCAACATCAATCATTGTCGCAGCTTTGAAGAAGCTCGACTTCCCAACATTAGTTTTTCCGATGATGCCAATGATCATAATTCTATATTGAATAAAAAGGTTAAATTAGCTTTTGGCCATCTTGAAAATTTCCTCAACCATCCTCTCTATGTTTTTAATTCTTTCGTTCATAGCCTCTATCTGAGAAGACATTAATTCAATTTTTTGTTCATTAGAAAGTTTGCTTATTTCAATTTTTGGTTCAATAACTGGTTTAATGGGTGGCAAAGGCTGTGGAACTTCTTTTTTCTTGAACGGATTTTTCAACCAACCAAACATATTATCACCCCATTGTAGGCATTCCCAAAATTCCCCTCACCTGTTTGTTGAATTCGTCAATCCTCTGCTGGGCTATTTTTAGATAGTTTCTCCTTACGCCCGAATAGAATATTTTGTTGTAAAGCCAGAGCAGTCCATAATAGATAGATGATTTTTGAAAAGTTGTTTCTCTTTCGAATGTTGTTTTCATCCTTCCACCAATCCTTATAACAACATTTCCGTCTTTTGTTGGATCAGATGGTTGAGCTCCTTGATACGTTATTTCAAAAACAACACCTGTCCTTGCGTCAAAGCCCTTGTTGACAAACATTCTCATATAGAAAGGACGGGGATCGCCTGTTATATCCCAACGAAAATCTCTTTCCCAAACATCTGTCCCCCCGACTTCAAACACCCTTTTTATGACAGATGAAGTGATTTTTTTGCAAACTGAAAAAGGATTCGGTCCACTGTAATTTATTTCAATTCTCTCTCGTGGTGCTAAAACATCATCTTCTAAGGTCCAAGTCATCTATTCACTTAATAGGATTTTGGTAATACATTAAGAAAAGATTTTATCTCTTCCTGAAATCTCTCTGTCAGCTCTCTGCACTGCCTCAAATACCTCTCTCTTGTGCTCTGATAAATGACTCTATGGTAAAAAACTCTGAACATTTCATACAATAGACTTCTCTGCCAGATCGTATCTTGAGGATATTCCGTTCTCAATTTAGGCTCAATCTCTATTTTTGCGCTCCCCTCCCTTCCAAATTCCCTGCTGTGTTTGGCCTCACCACTCAAACTGATCGTGACAAAGAAGAAACTGAATGTGTCTAGATCTTTTGTCGCTTCCAATTTTATACTAAACTTCTCCCCAGCCGCGGTCCTATCCCAGTCAAAAGTTCTTTCTTGAACATCACCAGGCTCAACCTTCCAAACATTTATGAGCAGATCTTTGATTTTTTTATACAAATTTTGAGGATTCGGTCCACTATAGTCAAGTGTTAAAAATGGTACGGGAGGGACTAGGCAATCGTCGTGAATCACCATTTTTGTTCTTGCAAATACAGGCATACTATCACTTTATTAATTGGTAAATAAACGTAAAAAGATTTTAACCTTTTTATTCATAATACTTTTATGTTCAGAGAGTTGGGAACAGTTCTTATTTTCCTTGGTCTAGTCTTCACTTTCAGTTGCTGGTTTTCAAAAAATTACGAGGCATTCCTATTTCAGATTCTGTTTGGCCCAGTTTTTATAGGTTTGGGATTACAATTAATTAAATGATAGAATGTTGCAGAAAATCTTTGGTGCAATATCTTTTTTAGTTGGGGTGTTGATAGTAATACTTTTTCCAGACTTGACTAGATATCAACCCGCGAGCATGGCGGCAGCAGGTGTGATAGTTGGTTTTGGTTTGATTGGATTTGGCATCTACTTGATGAAAACTTAATACAAAAAAGGTTCAATATTAATTTATGGCTTTAGAATATCCTGAGGGTCCCACTAGGTCGCTGATGCCTGAAGAAGGAAAGATAGCTCCCGGGACCGGTTTAAACGTTGAACAACCAGACCTTAACATCTATCTTGACTTCACCACGCCCATGGGAAAAGTTTCGGGTGTTTTTTTCGGTATAGTGTTCCAATTGCCAAAATGGGGATTTGAAAGAATTCAAATCGAAGAGGCGATGGAGGTCTCACCAGTTTTTCAGCAATATTATCAGCTCACTGTAAGGCAAAAACAGGAAATGGAAGGGATTATAAAATCAGGCTTGGCGAGCATAGCCACTACTCTTTCCGACCTCGAGCTGCTTAAGCATGATTTGAGAAAATACAAAGAATTTATGGATTATTTCAAGAAACTGGATTTTGGGAAAGAAAAGAAAGATGAAAAAATTAGGATGGAGGGAGAGCAGTCTTTAAAAGCAGTTTTTATTGATCAGGTTGATGTTCATACTGATTTACCTAATACACCGATAGCTCTAAGGTCAATAGTTGCAAGATGGCCGACGATAATCGCTGACTTCATGAGGTTGAAAGACAATGATACTGATCCGGAAAAAATGAAAAAAGATTATAGTGTTTCTGAGGCAGAAGCTGTAGTTCTTTCAACAAAAAACAAGTTATATGTCGAGTGGAGAGACCAGCTTTTCAGAAGAACTGTTGAAGACAGGTTCAAAAGCCTTGTCCAGATGGTCGAGGCAAGGAAAAAATCATTTGAAGAATATAAAAACATGTTGAAGCCAACTTTGGTAAGATATAGACAACTTAATGATGCAATAGCCGGTGAGGGGAAGCTTGGTTTTCTGAGAAGAGCAGCTTTCTGGAGACCAGACGCTCAAGCTCAGTCAACAGACTTTGTCAGAATTTGGGCTTGGAAACCTTTTGCTCCTTCTGAAAAATATAAGGCCTCAAGAGAAGCGCCTCTAGATAAAATTTCCTTAGGACAAGCAGGTCTCAACTTAGAAGAAATAACAGAAATCAAAAAAGAAAAGATTGAGGAGATCAAAAAGAAAACAATTGAAAAAGGCGAGAAAAAGACTGATGAAGAAATCGAAAAGGAAGCAGACGAAGAAATTAGAAAATATACACTTGAAGCTCTGCCGATGGAGCCATCGATTGATGATGTTGTCAGAAAAATAAAGAAACAGATAGAGAAAGAGTATAAAGTAGAATTAACAACAAAAGATTTACTTGAGGCAAGAAAAAAGCTTACAGATAAATTTAAAGAATCTGCACAAGGAAAGACATCTTATGAGTCCTGGCTTTTTAGCCCCTATTATATGTTCTATGAATTTCCGATTATCAGAGCAGTGATTCACTTACCAAACGGGTTTGAAATGGAAAACATGATGATAGACAGGTTTAGGGGCTTTACTGTGACACAAAACATAATCATCTGCCGCTATCTTGAGGCGATAGCAAAGGATAAAGAACTTGACAATTACATCAAACAGATGCTTGGAGAGATGGGTGTGGGGGGAGAAAGCCTGAAAGAATTGAGCGAGGAATATTTAATCAAATTGGGGGAGGGAAAAAAGGAAGAACCAAAGAAGCCAGGGATGTTTAATTGGGCAAACAAAATAGGTACGGACACAGGCAAATTTTTAGGGCAGTTTGGAATAAATGCTAGCTTTTTCAAGGTCAGGGGCCCATATGAGTTTGCATTTTACGAAAGGCTTTCAAAATATTACTTCACAGAAACCGGATCAACATTTAACATGATAAAAGACTGGTTCAAATCAGCTTTTGCTGTTCCTTAGGTGATTGAATGGGATATGTTGTTGGATTTTCAAGCGGTGCGTTCGGAGTTACTGGACCGGAAGAAAAATCCCAGCTTGCAGGACTTTTTAGAAAGGCTCAATCAAGCATAACAAAAGGTGTGGAGTTTGTCCAGTTGGACTTAGAATCTATATCAGAGTTTGAAGAGCCTGATTTAGAAAAGAAGATGAAAGAAGAAGTAATGAAAAAACTCAATCTTACTTTTGGAATACACAGCGAGACCAAGGCTTTTGGTGTTGAAGCTGCTGAATTGGACTCGGCATTGGCGACAGAATATGACAGAGCTCAAAGAAGACTGCTTATAATTTTGGAAAGAGCTGGTAAAATAGGATCAAAATATGTTTTGATTCATTCTTCAGAATCCGATCCTTTCCCTTTGCTCAGTTTGAAAACACAACCATTAGAACTTGTTGATTTTTATGGGAGATCTATCAAAGAATTTTTGAATGACGAAGAAAACAAAAACAAATGGTTAGTTGATTGGCTTATGAAGGAGGAAGGAAAATTTATGTGGGTAGAAATTCTACATGGTAGAACTTTAGACTGGACATTAGAACAAGTAAAAAAAGAACTTAAAGACAAATATAGAGCCACGGGTAGAGAAATAACTGAACAAGAATTAAACAGTAGATTAGAGGATACAAAAAAAGAGTATCAAGATTATTTTATGGATACGGTTTCTTCTAAATCTCTTCACTATGGTCCTGAGAGATGGGCATATTTTCTTGTGGCAAGGTGGATGGAATACAACAATGATCCATTATGGAATTCAATAGTCAATACATCAATAAAATTTTTTGCTGAAAGAGATAGCATTACACCAGAAGAATGGTTATCAAAGAAAAAAATACAGAAGAAATCGGTAGATGACCAAAATTTTAGAGCCACACAAGAAATTTGGGTCCCAGCAGTCTCAGCAAAATATATTTGGGGTCATTTGTTCCCAAAAACATATGAAGATCCTAAAAAAATTATCAAAAAATACAATATGCCTTTAGTCTTAGAGAGCCCGATGGGAGGAAGAGGAATTGAAGAGTGGCCGAGACTGGCAAACCCAATACAATATTATCATCTTGTCGAGCAAGTGAACACTGAAGCCGGATTTGATACAATGATGATCGCTCTTGATTTTGAGCATATGCTAAGTTTGAGATTGGATCCTAAATTAGTTATAAAACTTTTGCCAGAAGACGCTGGAAAATTTGTGAATGTCATTCATGCTGGCTGGCCTTCAACTCTAGCTCCCGCTCATCTTCCAATTGAGATAGGTTCAGACCAGCAAAGATATCTTTATGAAAGATATTATGAACTGAGACAGAAGGGAATGGGCAAAGAAAAGGATACTTTTATAGTCTTTGAAAGAGGTGGGCCAGAGACGTTCCAACAATCTATTATCTCTTTGAGATTGATAGTAAAATTCTTGAAAGACGGCACCCCTCCAGACAAACTGCCTGCAGAATTCTTTGGACTGGATATAGGGCAGATGGCATCATCGGAAAGGCAGAAAGTTGCTATCCGCGAGCACGCATATGATCCGCTGAAAGGACTAATTTCCGCTCCAGAGGAAGAGCATGGGTTCCTTGGAAGGGCTGCGATTGAAAAAGGAAAAGGCGAGGAATGGAGGAAGGAGAAGTATAAGTAATCACTATCCTATAGTGGTAAAACTTATATAGGAGTGAAATCATAGAATTAATATGTCTTTTGAAAATCTAGAAGAAGAATTAGAGGAAGTTCACTTGGCGAAGAAAGAAGAACAGGAAGAGATCAAGACCCCTAAGGAAATTTATGCGAAAGTAGTTGCGTTCACGAATGAAGCCAGGAAGCAGTATGGAAACATTATAAAATCAGTTCTTATCTTTGGCTCAGCTGCCAAAGGAACGATGAAAAAAGGGAGCGATGCCGATATATGGGTTATACTCGATGACACAGCAACAAAAACCTCTGAAGATTTGGATAAAGTCAACACACAGCTTTACCTGATAGCTCGTGAGCTGAAGGACTTGCATATTCAAGCCACAACTCTGACAGAATTCTGGCAATGGGTGAAGTCTGGATCACCGGAGCTTGTTAATTATCTGAGATACGGTTTAGCTATTTATGATTCTGGGTTTATCAAGCCCGTTCAGAACATGCTTCAGATGGGTTTGCTTCCGCCAAGCGAGGAGACGATAACACTCAAGGCAAGAACAGCTGAAGCAAGATATAGGAAAATAAAACTGGATATAAAATCGATGATTTTCGAGCTGAGATACACTGCTACAGACATCATACAAGCAGTTGTGATGTACTTTTACAAGGCACAGCCGGATCAAAAAGCGATTCCAGAATTCTTGGAAAAATTGGTGAAGGAGAAAAAATTGGAAAAAGAATATGTGGAGAAATTCAAAGAGTTGGACAAGCTTTGGAAGGATATAGATCATAAGATAATCAAGGATGTCACTTCTGAGCATCTGGAAAAGGCTCTTAAATTGACAAGAGAAATAATTGACAGATTTAACAAATTGCTGCCAGAAGAAATCAAAGGAGAGGAATTGCCGAATCTGGAGTGATTGTCAATGAAAGAAAAAAAACCCAAAGAAAAACAGGAAAAACCAGAGACAAAAGAGGAAAGACTGAAGGATGTAAAAGAATTTTCAAAAAAAATTTTAGAAAAATATGGGAAGTATGTGAAATGCATAGTGATGATGGGTTCTGTTGCTAGGGAGGAGTTCAAACCAAAGAGTGATATAGATATTTTTGTTGTCATAGATGACACAGCTTTCAAGATTAGTCCTGAAGAACATGAGAAGATTGATGAGGATTTGGAAAGAATTGCAGAAAAAATTTCCAAGAACATTTCAGTCCAGCCAAGTTACACTCTGACTGAATTCTGGGACTACGCGAGGGTTGCCCATCCTATAATTTATAATTTTATCAAGGAGGGAGTTGCTGTTTATGATACTGGCTTTTTCATGCCTGTCAAAAAATTGCTTGAGATGGGAAGGATACCGGCGACAAGGGAGGCAATAGAGAACTACATGGAGGGGGCTCCGAAGAAACTGATGAGGGCAAAGACTGTCAAGCTGCTAATGCTCGCTGAAGATTGTTATTATGCCGTGCTTAACACAGCTCAGGCTGTCCTGATGTTCATGGGTCTAGCACCGCCGGTTCCGAACAAAGCTTACGATGATGTGAAGAAATTTTTGGTCGAGCCAGGAATATTGGAGCCAGAGTATGCTGAATGGCTGAAAGATATAATCGAGATAAGGAAAAAAATCGAGCACAAAGAGCTGATGGATGTTGAGGGCAAGTTTGTTGATGAGTGGATTGATAAATCTGAAAAATTTGTCAACAAGATGTTTGGTTTGCTGAATGCACTTGAGATAAGGAAGAAGGAAAAAATTCTTGAGAGAACATACGAAGTCATGCATAAAGCAGCTATAACTGCTCTGAAGAGTTTGAAGAAGATGCCTGAGAAGGAAGATGATGTTTCATTAGTTTTCAAGAGGGAATTCATAGACAAGAAAATGATAGAGCCATACTACTCTGATGTTTGGTCAAAGATTACGAGCATGAAAAAGCTTGTTGACGAGAAGAAGATAACAGAGATTCCAGACAAGGATGTTTATGAAATGAGGGAATATGTGAGAAAGCTGATTCATGATTTGGCTAAAGTTTTGAAGGAAAAGGGAATAGAAGAAGAGAAATAAAGAATATTTATGCAGAAACTTCCTAAGTTCGGAGTTTTAACTAATCCTAGTGTAGATACTCTAAAAGAAATTAAAAACATTGCTAGACTTGGTTTTGATTTTGTTGAGATTGGTATTGAAGAACCTTGTGCAACTCCACAAATTTTATTAAAACAGAAAGACCAGATTCTGGATTTGCTTTCAAAGTATAAGATGTTTACAGTTGGACATACTGCTTATTGGGTACATTTTGGTTCTTCTCACCAAAAAGCAAGAAGAGGATGGGTTGCAGAAGCAAAAGACATGATAGATGTTGCATCAAAACTGAAGATTAATTTTTTGAACTTTCATTTCTATGGAGGATATGGACAAACTGCAACTTTTCCTGCAGGGGTCAGAAAATTTGTTGAAAATTTTACAGAATCAATGAATGAGTTGAATAGTTTTGCGAGAAAAAGAGGAGTTGTATTGATGTTAGAAAATGTACCAATGCAGGAAAAAAGATTTTATGGAATTAAAGAATTTTCTTATGTTATTCGAAACGTTCCTGGTTTGATGATCCATCTTGATATAGGCCATGCTTTTATTGAAGGAGGCATGAAACGAATTAAGAAATATATAGAGAGATTTTCGAACAAAATTGTTCATGTACATATTCATGACAATCATGGGGAAGAAGATGAGCACCTTCCTGTTGGTAAGGGCCTGATAGATTTTGTTAAGGTGGTGAAGTATTTAAAAAAAATTGGATATGATAAAACCATAACATTCGAAATTTTTACTGAGAATAGGGAAGACACAAGAAAATCGATGATTAAAATCAAAAACTTGTGGAAAAAATTTTAACAAATCATCTCTTTTGCTTTTCCATTTGGCTCTTCTTCTGCAAAAATCTGAGCTCTGAATTTCCAAATCCTTGTTTTCTTATCGTAAACGTAATTAGGAGTCAAGTTTGCCTTGTAGCAAAGATTTTCCAAAAATTCCTCTTTGCTCTTGAAAATTTTCCAAACCTGCGGCAAGAACAACCCAGCAAATGGACCGTTCTGTAATATCAGCCCATCCTTTCCAGTTTCAATTTTTTGAAAATATTCTTTTGAATTTTTGACTTCAATCAATTCTGGTTCAGTCAAAATTGAAACTTCAAAAACTATTTTATTCAATTCTTCCTTTTCAAGTGGAGGAAATCTTAGGTCTTCATAAGCGGCAGAGATTGCGGCTCTCTGAACAGCTTCACCAAGTTTTAGATTCGGATAGGGAAATCCAATACATCCTCTCAATTCTTTTTCAGGAAAAGTTTCTATGGTTACAAACACTCCTTTCTTGGTTTCAAAATATTTGACAAATTTATTTTCAACTTTCTGTTTTTCAACAGCCTTTCTCGCTAATTTAATCAGTTCTTTACCTTGATTTAAACTGAACATAAGTAAAAGAAAGCGAAGGGGAAATATAAGTTTATGATAAAACTGATAATTTTGGATGCAGGAAATGTTCTTTACAATGTTTCTGAAAAAGACTTAACAAGGACTGTAAGGCGATTCCTTTCAAAATATGGTATAAAATATTCTCCAAAAGTTGATGAGGAGTGGGACAAGAGAGCACATTTGGTAAATCGTGGTAAAATTTCACTCAAAGAAGCTCAGGAAAAATGGTTAGAAGGAATTGGCCTTAACAAAAAATTGCAGCCAGAATGGAGAAAATATGATATAGAACATCTCGCAAGTCATGGAATAAAGAAAGGTGTGAAAGAGACTTTGAAAAAACTAAGAAAACAGAAATACAAGCTTGCAGTCCTTTCTGATTGTCCTCATGATAAGAAACTGAAACGAATGATTCTCAGAAATATTAAAGTTGATAATTTCTTTGACGAAATCTTCACATCTTATGACATAGGCTTCATGAAACCAGAAAGAGAATCTTATCTCATAGTTTTAAACCATTTCAATGTAAACCCCAAAGAATCGGTTTTTGTGAGTGATGATGAAGATGAGATAGAAGGTGCAAGGAAAATTGGAATAAAGACAATCCTCTTCAATAAAAAAAAGAATGACAAGGCAGATTTCTGCATAAGAAGATTTTCACAGATTTTAAAGATAGTGAAGAATTTATGAGTAAGATAAAATGATAATTTGAAAAAGAAATAAAAAATGAAGTTGAAAATTTGGTGTGATAAGACCAAGAAGAAAATTAATTAGAATAGATTTCTTAATCCAAAGACTGCTTTATTTTCTTTTTGTACTCTTATGTATGGATCCAACTTGGGTTTTAAGTTAGGCCAAATAAAATATTTTGAAATTTGGTATGCACCTATACCAATAGTAAGCCAAAATAATGCATCTCCTGCAATTTTCCAAGGAATTACCTCATTTTCAACTTTTTGATATTGTAATTTTAGATCTGAAATTTTTGAATTTGTAAGCCTAAGATCATATTCTAAAAATTGATCTTTAAATTTTTCTGCAGGATAAATACCACTATTAAAAAAATTTACAACTTCCGAATCATTTTTTGTCAGTTCGTTCCCATGTCTTCCAAAATTTAAAAGTCTAGCTATTAACTCTTTTTGCCATTCCCAAAATTCATGAAGGGCATTTCTCTCACTGATTAACGCATTCTGTTGGTTTGAATAAAAATCTATACTTTCTTTAATCGGCTGAAGACGAAGACAAGTCAAAAATTCTTCTAACTTACAAATCGAATAAGCAGCACCACTTAATGCTGTTTCACCAAAATTTCTTAACTTCATCATATTCATCACTTTATTTTTACATCGAAAACTATTTACTCTTCCCTAGATTTCTTCTCAACTTCTTCTTCAATTCCAAGTTTCTCTACCAGTTCTTTCTGTCGGTTTCTTATTGTAACTTCTGTGACACCAACGATGTCGGCCACTTCTCTCTGTGTCCTCTTCTCACCAGCAAGAACGCTTGCGATATAAATCGAAGCAGCTGCCACTCCTGTTGGACCTTTACCAGAAGTAATCTCATACTTCTTCGCTTTTTTCAAAATCTCAATAGACTTAGCTTGGACTTTATCGCTCAAACCAAGCATAGAGCAGAATCTTGGAACAAATGACATTGGATTAGCAGGCAGAATTCTGATGCCCAATTCTCTTGCTATGTATCTGTAAGTTCTCCCAATCTCCCTTTTCTCGACACCAGAAGCTTCAGAAATCTCATCTAATGTTCTTGGTGATTCAAATTGCCTTGAAACAGCATAAGTTAGAGCAGCGATAACAGATTCTATGCTTCTCCCCCTTACCAATCCTTTGTTAACAGCTTCCTCATAGTATCTTGCTATCCTTTCGTGAGTGCTTTTAGAAAGACTCAAGAAAGAAACAATTCTTTGAAGTTCAGAAAGTGCAAAAGAAAGATTCCTGTCCTTTGATTTTATCAGTCTTTTATGCCATTTTGTAAGTCTGTAGTACTGAGCTCTCTTCTTTGCCGGCACTTTGTACAATTCACCCAATCCTTTTCCGATTTCCGTTGTCATTCCCTTATCATGTTTGGTGAAAGTTAATGGAGCTCCACCTCTTGCTCTCTTGCTCATCTGTTCAGAATCAAAAGCCCTCCATTCTTGTCCAGTATCAATCATCTCTTCCTTAACAACTAGACCACAATTCCTGCAGATCAACTCACCTCTGCTAGGATCTTCGATAATATTAGTGCTTCCACATTCACTACATCTTTGAGCAGACCTTATCTTTTTCTTAGCCATTTCATCACTCTTCAGTGAAAGACAAATTAAAAACTTATAAAAAGGTTATGCAGTCAAGTATTTAAAGCTATCGTTTTTCGGTTCTGTCGCATATTTTATGGATGAATTAGGTGTCGCATTTTATTGATGGTCTACATTCTTATTTGTTTATCGCCATTACATCTTGGACATGTTACAAGTTTAGATATTACCTTTTTTCCTCCACATGTTGGACATCGAACAGCAAAAGCATATATAGGATTTCCAGAACAAGCAGGACACTTTTCATTTCTCGGAATTTTTCCTATTCCATTACAATTAGGACATTTAACAAGTTGGGTTTGAGTTATAGATATGTCAGCCATATTTTATTTTTTTAAACTCTGTCTTAATAAGCTTAACCATCTATTCCTATTAAGGTCTAAAGCTAAATTAGCTTTTTGCGATGGTGTCATTCCGTTTAATCCTTGATGTGGTCTTATGAAGTTGTAGTAAGTTCTAAAACCATCTGCAAAAACCTTTTCCTGACCTTTGAACCCTCTCATGGTCTTGTCTCGTTCTCTAAAAGTTCCATGAAACCTTTCTATCTCGTTGTTGTTTGGTTTTTCTTAGGAACTCTTTTCAGTTTTGAACCACAAACAGGACATTTGTCCAATTCATTTCCAAAATATTTTTTACAAGCTGGACAATATTTTTTCCAAACAAACAGCTTCTTTATTTTTTCACTGAATAATGAAATATATTCTATTCCAATTTTTTCTGCCACGTTCTGCACGTTTCGGTCATCAGAGATCACAATCGCTTTCAATTCCTTGGCAAGCGCAAGAACTTCTACATCAGTTTTAGATAATTTCTCAAGGTCACCCGTCTTCTTCGCTGCTAACTTAATCTTATCCACAAATTTTTTCCTAGGCTCAACTACATTTGCTTTGATTGCAGATAACTTCATTTCAGTTATTTTATCCTTCACTTCATGAATTACAGAATCTGTAGTAAATATTTCCTTGAATTTCCTGAAATCCTGAAGATAAATTATTGCTGATGTATCCAGAACAACTTTCATAAGATTAAATAACAAAAACAATAATTAAATATATTCGGTGATTGTTTGGTCAAGGAATTTCCATTATTACCATTAGAAAAAATCCTTAAGGATGTGGGAAAGGAGACAGGAGCCGATAGAGTTTCAGAATCTGCCGTATTAGAATTGAAAAACATTATGCTCGAAATGTCTGAAAAGATTGCTCTGAATTCCGTAGCTGCAGCAAGACATGCGAAGAGAGTTACTGTGAGAAGGGAAGACGTGCAGATGGCGGTGAGATGAACGGCAAAAACAACATCCACGATTAAAGAATTGAGACCAAACGGACTTGTTCTGATAGATGATGTTCCTTGTAGAGTTGAAAAGGTTGATGTTAGCAAGAGCGGGAAACACGGTGCAGCAAAGGCAAGAGTCGATGCCATAGGACTGTTTGATGATAGAAGAAAAAGTCTTGTTAAGCCGGCTGATGATACTGTTGACGTTCCCATCCTTGAGAAGAAAAGGGCACAAGTTGTATCAATTACCGGAAACAAAGCACAGCTTATGGACTTGAACGATTTCTCTGTGTTCGAGCTTGACATCCCTGAAGGGAGAAGAGAAGCAGTCAAACAAGGCGAGGAAATAGATTACTTTGAGATTGAGGGAATCAAGACTTTGAAAGAACTGAAATGAATAGTTTTTCTTTTACAAATTAGAGAGCAAGTGTTTAAATAATTATTTTTCTATCCTCTACACAACCGTCTATAGTGGTTAACATGGATGAGATAGAAAAAGTAAAAGTTGCTGAAGATATCATAGTGTTGCGTGATGCCGTACAGCACTATGAAAGAATACATGGAACAATGAATAATCTACCATCTACTGATGAGTTATTATATTATGTAAATAGGTTTCTAGCTGAAAATAATAAATATTATAGTGGAAAAAGATTTAGTAAAGAAAGTCTAAAGAAAACAACGCAAATCATCAAAGCTAGTCCTGATTTGAAAGAATTTTATTTTCATAATTTAGACCTTGATAAATTTTCCTGATAAACTTCGAATCTAAAAACAATAGAAAAAAATGCTTTCACACTACCATAAGATCAAGCAGTTTATCAAAGCCTAACAACCTTAGGCTATTAGTGAGAGCAGGCTGAACTTCTCGCTCGAAAGCTTGAAGCGTACACCTCTCTTCTATCAATCCTGTAGTCTACAGGAGCCTTCGTCCCACTACCGATTATTGCTAACCAGCAGTGAGATCGGCTGTCTATTTTTCCGGATGGTTTCATCCTTAGATGCTTTCAGGACTTATCCATGTATGGCTTGGCTGCCCGGCGATGCCATGAACAACCGGTACACTAGAGGCCACGGACGGGCGTTCCTTTCGTACTCACCCTTCCTTCCGGTCAGACAACCAGCACCTCTTGTAGATAGCGACCGAACTGTCTCACGACGTTCTGAACTCAGCTAACGTTCCTCTTTAACCAGTGGGCACCTGTACCCTTGGCCGCTGCTGCACGGCCAGGAAGAGGAGAGCCAACAGCGACGCACCAACGCGCCGGGTCAATTTACCCGCTCACGAAGCGTTCAGTCAGAACAAACTTCGCGCTATCTGTATAATGTGGGATGAAAGACTCTCAAAAGAGCAGTGGGCTTTCACCGGCCACGGGCCCATTATCCCCGAGGTAGCTTTTCTGATACCGCCGGAAGCCATTAAGGCAAACCGACGTCTCGCTAACCCATGCTTTCGCAGCTGAATCTCTCGCTTTGCGAGATTCAGTCAGGCCAGCTTTTACGTTTACATTCTACTCCGGATTTCTATCGAGTGACGGAAGCTGATATCATCAGCTACCTCCGAAATCATCAAAATCATTCTGGAACGGTTCAATCATCACCAACTTCCATCATGACCCGGATGAGCTGACCTTTGGGCGCCCCCGATCCTTTACCGAGGGCGTACCGCCCCAGCCGAACTGCCCATCTGATGCTGTCCTATTGCTAGTTAGCAGCAAAGCAATGAAAAGGTAGTGTTACACTTTCCTCTCAGCTTTCGCCCGAAGGCTAAGCCTTAGCGAGTACTACCTACTCTATGCAGTCACAACTTTACCACAACATCAGACTGCAGTAAAGCTCTACGGGGTCTTCGTTTCCCACAAGAGGTCTCTGGCCTATTCACCAGAATGGCAATTTCACTGGGTCCCAGCTCAGGACAGCGGGGAAGTCATTAAGCCATTCAGACGGGCCGTCAATTAAACGGCAAGGGATTACGCTACTTTACGACACTCAGAGTTAGTGCCGCCGTTCACCGGGGCTTCTTTCTGTTGAAACAGATTTTCACACACCGATACTGGGCAGGCATTAGAAACTGTACTAATCGTTTCCGACTTGCAGTCTCCATTGTTTTTGTTAAACAGTTGCTTCCCCCTTGTTATTGCAACCTGCTCTCCCTTTCAAGAGAACAGGCACCGCTTATAGCGAACATACGCGGCTAGATTGCCGATTTCCCTAAGCTGGGTTCTCCCAACACACCTTCCCCTTCTCGGGGCGCCTACCTGTGTCGGTTCTCGGTACGGACATGGAGAATCCGATAATTTTCCTTTTCACGGGCTCCAGGAATAAGCAGAACTCTGCATACACAGAGCCATTCCTGCATTCATGAGCTTCTCCCCATTAAGAGACTCCACTCACTTCAGCAGTTAGCTTGCGTCCACCTATCCCGAAGCGTCAGAAAACTAACTTGCGTCGCCGCATGTATCCCCATGGCAGACGGATATTAACGTCTTTCCCTTTTGAGTGCGTCGGTTAAGAGCACCCTTAGGATCGGCTAACCGCCAGCTGATGAACATTGCTGGCAAACCCTTAGGCTTCAGGTGGTTGAGATTCTCACTCAACTTTGCTGTTACTTTTGGCAGGATCTTCAATTCTGTGCAGTCCACTACTGCTTATGCAGAAGCTTCTATCCACACAGAACGCCTCTCTATCACTGCTTACGCAGTCTAGGGTATCGGTAGCTAACTTAGTCCCTTCCATTTTCAGGGCCCAAACCCTCGGTAGGTAAGCTGTTACGCACTTATTATCTGATGGCTGCTTCTGAGCCTACAGTCCTACTGTCTGAGGGTTCAGACACCCTTCTTCGTTTAGTTAGCATTTAGGGACCTTAACCCTAGGTTGGGTTGTTCCCCTTTCGGGCGCCGAACTTACTCCAGCACCCCCACTCCGGTCTTCTCAGGCGGCAATGGATTCTGAGTTTGACAAGAAGGCTGAACCTTTCGGTCCTTGACCAACTAATCAGTAACTTTACCCCATTACCTACCTCCAACCAGGCTGCACTAAGATGCATTTGGAGAGGAACCGGCTATCACCAGGCTCGTTAGGCTTTTCACCACTAACCCCAGATCACCTGAGCGATTTGTAACTCAGCACCAGTAACATGCTTCCATCCCTCTTTCGAGGGACTTCACATTATCCAGGGTTAGATCGCCTGGCTTCAGGTCCTGTCCCAGTAATTTCAGGCACTTTCATACCCCGCTTCTCGCTGCAAAAAGCAGCTGCAAGCTTGTTGCTTTCGCTTAGGCTTCCTTGCTTGAGCAAGTTAACCTCACTACTGAGACAAACTCCCTGCCACATCTTTCGAAACGGACGACACGACACTGTAATCCTTCTCCCGTACTCTTCTCTCACGAGAATTTCCTTCAAGAAGGAACCTTTCGCGCCGTGTCTGACTTTCTCCAACTTGGTTTCAAGCTCTTTTAACCCCGCTTTCGCGGTACTTTTCAGCTTTGTGTCACCATACTACTTCTCTATCGGACTTCGTTAGTGTTTAGAGTTACCAGTTAATGACTGGTAGATTCCCGCTCCAAATTCGAGGAACAGTACTCAGGATACCTGTCATCTTCCTTCCAGCTTTCCCCTACAGGGCTTTCACCCTCTGAGGCACTGCTTTCCAGCAGACTTCGGGTCAGTTGGTTAGAAAGGACACAGGTCCTTCAACTCCACATCCTAACTGACTCATCGCCAGCTAGTTCGGTTTGCTCTTCGCCCCTTTTACTCGCCGTTACTCAGGGCATCTCTATTGACTTCTCTTCCTGCGCCTACTAAGATGCTTCAATTCAGCGCGTTCTTTTTCCTTTCGGAATTGGCCAAAGCCAATGATTCACATTGATAGATCTTGGGTTCGAGGCCTGCGTGCGGCTAGCCCAAGCTTGTCGCAGCTTGCCACGTACTTCATCATCTAACGAAACCAAGCTATCCACCAAGTGGATGGTGTTGTTAGGCCTTATTGACCTGCTTGATCCTATGGTAGTGTCATTTTTTTAGGTTTCTTATAGACAGTTCGCTCCTCATCTTTTATCAGGCAAACAAATTTAATCATCAACCTCCACTCTTCACCCCTTAACAGCAGATAAGGAGTTGCATTCGAGTTTAGTAAATGATTTAGCTCGCAAGGTGTCCATGTCTTCATCTTTTTATCAGCAGAAGGACAAGCTCATAGCTAAAAAGAAAGACCGATGCAAACTTTAGGATACCATACTGACACCGGTAAAATTATAGTAGTCTTTCAGTATTTATATAGGTTTCTATGGAATGAATTTGCACATAAAATAGAAAGGATAAATATGTTAACTTAGAAGTTTTTATTTGGGGACAAATGCAAATTTTTTGCAACAATCCTAAAATTAAAGAAGTTGCTGAATCCAAATTGAGTTCTGAATGTAAAAGAAAAGGAATACCACAAGAAATAATTACTGTAAAAGAATATCGGCTGAAACATTGTGATGTTGCTTTTTGTTGTGAACCTAAGAAAAATGAAAGAGGAGAAATAATAGAAATAGTAATTCTAATTAGTCCATTTCTCAAAAATTACACCGAAATTTCAAGTCATCTTTATCATGAAATGGATCATGCTGGTGATTATTATCATCAAAGAAAGGGATTTCCTTTCAAAGCAACGATTTATGCAGCAGTAAGACTTTTTGAAGATTTTTCTAAAGTAATTTTTTAGTTAGTATCTATCATGAAGCAATTAGTTAAAAATTATTTTATTTATTTTTCCTGAATGTTTTAGTTCCATTTTTCTCAAAAAATGGACCAAGGGGGATTCGAACCCCCAGCCTCTGCCTTGCAAGGGCAGCGATCTAACCGTTGATCTATTGGCCCGTAATTGATACAATAATATTTTCTAATTTAAAAGTTTGTAATTAAAACCAGAAATGATTTTTATTTTTTGCATACAGCTTACGCTAATTCTAAAATCAAAGAAAGGAAAATTTCGGTTGATTATTGATGCCTGAGGTAGAACCAACGCACACTCGGATCGTAAGGAGGTGATCCAGCCGCACGTTCCCGTTACCGGGTCGATCAAAGCATTTTTGGATGGCTACAATCAATTCACCTCCGACTCATCATGATTCAGAGTCAAGCCATGTTATCACATTGCAGCCCATTAGGTTTTTCTTCCTCGACCTTACGGCTACCTTGTGGCGACTTAGCCCCTCTTACAGAACTTCAACTTGACACTGCCAAGAAGACAGAGGCTCGATGAAGTTCCGCTCGATTGGCTTGACGGGCGGTGTGTGCAAGGAGCAGGGACATATTCAGCGAACGGTGATGACGTTCGCTTACTAGGGATTCCGGCTTCATGAGGACGAGTTACAGCCCTCAATCTGAACTGAGCGTGCTTTTAGGGGTTTCGCTTCTCCTTTCGGAGTCGCATCCCATTGTGACACGCATTGTACGTCGCGTGTGGCCCAGGGCATCCGGGGCATACGGACCTACCGTCGCCCACACCTTCCTCTGGTTTATCACCAGCGGTCTCCAATGAGTGCACCTCCTCCGAAGAAAAGGTTGGCAACATTGGACGTGGGTCTCGCTCGTTAACGCACTTAAGCGCACGCCTCACGGTACGAGCTGGCGATGGCCATGTACCACCTCTCAGCTTGTCAGGTAAGCCCTTCAGACTGACCTTCACCCTGCTGTCGGTCCTGGTAAGATTTCCAGCGTTGAATCTAATTGAACCGCAACGCCCACCCCTTGTGTGCTCCCCCGCCAATTCCCTTAAGTTTCACCCTTGCGAGTATACTCCCCAGGCGGCCCTCTTAACACCTACGCTCCGGCACAGCAAGCTCCCGAGAAGCTTGCAACACCAAGAGGGCAACGTTTACGGCTAGGACTACTGGGGTTTTTAGTGGTTTTTGAAACTTCTCTTGACTGTTGTCAATCGATTATTCTAGAACCATATCTAATCCCAATCGCTCCCCTAGCTTTCGTTCCTCACCGTCAGACCCGTTCCAGGCAGACGCCTTCGCCACAGGTGGTCCCCTCAGGATTACAGGATTTCACTCCTACCCTGAAAGTACCTCTGCCACATCCCGGTCTCAAGTCTGGTAGTATCCTCAGCACGCCTTCCAGTTTGCTGGAAGATTTCACCAAGGACTTACCAAACCGGCTACGAACGCTTTAGGCCCAATAATCGTGGCCATCACTTGGAGTGCGGGTATTACCGCGGTGGCTGGCACCCGTCTTACCCACTCCTTATTCGCCTTCCTTTTTTCAGAAAGCAAAAGCTCTTGCAGAGCAAGAGCACTCCGGTTCCCCATTTCCTGCGCTAGCAGATTGAAAAGGTTTCTCGCCTGCTGCGTACCGTAGTACCTGGATTCATGTCTCAGAATCCATCTCCGGGTTCCTACTTCCATAGCCCGTACTGATTATCGGTTTGTTGGTTCATTACACCAACAACTGCCTAATCAGGTGCAGTCCCATCCTTAGCCGCCTGAGCTTTGGGTGTTAGGACATTCCAGTACCCAGCACCTATGGGGCATTAGCCTCAGTTTTCCGAGATTATTCCCCTGCTAAGGGTAGGTTGACTGCATATTACGGAGCAGTTCGCCGAGTGCTTAACCACTCTGGACTCGCATGGCTTAGTAGAAACCGGATAGCAATGGCCTCTGGCGGGATCAACCAGAATTGGCGGTTCTACCTCTAGGTTTCACCAATCAACCTACCTTGAACGCTAATCAAGGTTAAAGCTATTTCATGGACAGGAATAGGACATTTCATCTTACGTTCCTTGACGTTATCAACGCCTAACGCCAAGTCCATGAGGTAAAAATATAAATGGACGGGAGTATATTTAAAGATTCTTCATTTTTCAGAAATCTTTTGAATTATGGTTTTTATAACAAAATCAAAATCAAGTTTTTCCGGCATTTCTACCTCAATATCAGCATATTTCTTGTAAAGTATCATCCTTTCATCAAAAAGAGTTCTCAAATCCTTCTTTTTCAGTCCAACGATTCCTCTTGCGTCACGATTTGCAAGTCTTCTCTGTATGTTTTTGAACGAAGAATTCAGAAAAACAATCGTGGAGATTCTTTTGAGAAATTTCATTGCTTCTGTGCAATAAATTATGCTGCCTCCTGGGGCTATAACAGAATCTTCCAACTCTCCTAGTTCCAGAATCGCTTTTTCTTCGATTTTCAAAAATTCTTCATCACCGAATTTGTCTATTATCTGTTGCAGCCTCAATCCAGTCTTTTCCTCAATGATTTCATCTATGTCAAAAAAATTATAATCCAATCTTTCTGCCAGCTCTCTACCAACAGAACTTTTTCCGCTGCCAGGCATGCCGATTAGAGTTATGTTCATATCCAAAGGGCCCGAACCGGGATTTGAACCCGGCCCTCAAGCTCCACAGGCTCGCGCGCTAACCAAGCTACGCTATTCGGGCCATGTTTAATTATTGAATAATTATCCAATTTGAGATTAAGGTTTTGTCAAGCTTGGATCAAATAATATCCAGCTGCCTTCTCCCTTGCAACCCTTTTTACAACCTTTTTGTTAACAAGGTTCAATACGATGTTTGCGACTTTGCCCTTTGGCATCATCGCAGCCTTTGCAATCTGGTCTACATCCTTTATTTTATCCTCAGCTATTGCTTTGAGCAATTTCATTGCCTCGGCAACCTTCACCTCGTTTTCTGATAGATCAACCATCTCTTCACCTCAAAATAATTCATTTTTTATTTTTAAATGCTGGTAGCGGGATTAAATTACTTCTTCTTTGGTTTTAATGTTAGTTTGCCATATTCTATTAAAGTTTCTAATTCTTCACCTTCCTCCCATTCCAATTCCTTTATTTTTTTAGGCGGTATTATGACTATCCACTTGTTGTATATTTTTTTACCAAGTTTTCTAGAAAGCCTCTTTTGTAATTTCATTAATTAAGTTTAGGCACCGAAATATTTAAATATTATTAGGCACCTAATTATAGTATGAGTTTGCCGACAATTGATTTAAAACAAATCAGGTTTAGAACAAAAATTAATTTTCCCCCCTCTTTATCTAAAGAGCTCGCTGAAGAGATAGGAATACACATTGGTGATGGTTCTCTATTCTTCAGGAAAAAAGAAAACCACTACGATTATGTTGTTTGCTTAAACAGGGAAGAAGAATCATATAAAAATTATGTTATAAGTTTAATCAAAAAAATTTATGGAATTTTTCCTAGTTACATAGATAGAGACAAAGTTGAAAATAGTATTAACATTGAATACTATTCAAAATTGCTATTTTTATGGAAAAAGTCGCTAGGCTTACCGATTGGTAATAAGAGAGAAATAACCATACCTAAATTCATATTAAATTCAATTTTTGTTACTGATTGTTTACGTGGTATTTTTGATACTGATGGTTCAATAACGTTTAAGAAAAAGAAAAATAACTATCATTCCTATCCTGTATTGAAAATAGACAATAAAAGCTCAAAACTCATTTTGCAAATAAATTCACTTTTAAAAAAGATTGAGATAAACTCATCATTTCAACTAAACAGACCCCATATCTCTTCTAAAGGTTCTACAAGCTTTGTTAGCACATTATATATTTCCGGAAAATCAAATCTCGTTAAGTGGTTTAATTTGATTTCTTCAAAAAATGAAATTCACATAACCAAATACAAGATATGGAAAAAGTTTGGTTTTTGTCTATCTAAGACAACACTAAAACATAGAAAGTTAATTTTGAGTGGAAAATTGAATCCTAAAAAGTTTTATGCCGAGGGTGGGATTTGAACCCACGACTTCAACGAAACACCTTATCCTTTCATCCTTACGTCAAAGCTCATAAGTTTATGAGCGTTGTGTTCTAATCGGGCTAAACTACCTCGGCCCTACAATTAATATCAATGCGAAAACAAAAATAATTTAAGATTGAATGAAAGTAATAGTTGTTTCAGTTCCTGGCGGGGGCAAGAGCACAATCCTCAAGTTTGTGAAAAAGAAATTACCCAAAGCGAGGATTGTGACTACAGGTGACATATACTTCCAAATGGCAAGGAAGAAATTTGGTATAAGGGACAGAGATGATTTAAGGAAGAAGTTAACGCTTGCCCAGCACATGTATGTTCAGAAAAAAGTCGCAGAGAAAGTTTCTAAGATTAAGGCAAAAATTCTTTTCATCAACACACATATTACTGTGAAAACACCATTTGGTTACTACCCAGCTACGACAGAAACGACAATGAAGATAATGAAGCCGGATGCAATTATTCTATTGGAGTTCAGGCCAGAGGATGTACTTGCAAGAAGGCTGGCTGACAAAACAAGAAAAAGGGACATAGAAAGTCTGGAAGCGATAGAGGAGCATCAGATAATTAACAGAAATTCTGCGTTAGATATCGCGAGTGATACAGAATGTCCTGTTAAAATAATCAATCTGAGATTCAAGGAGAAAAAACCTTTTGACCAGGTGAGAAAAGGCGCAGAAGAAATTGTTAAGTTGATTAAATTAGTGACAAAATGAATGAACGAACTTTAATTTTAGTGAAACCAGATGGCGTTGAAAGAAAGCTAACTGGAGAGATAGTCTGTAGATTTGAAAATTCTGGACTAAAAATAGTGGCTATGAAAATGTTGAAACCAAATAAAGAGTTAGCCAAAAAACATTATCCTGATACAAAACAGCAATTGATGGGAATGGGTAATAAAATACTTAAAGCTACTTTGGAAAAATATGGAAGTATTAAAAAGGTTAAGGAAATCTTCAAAACAGAAAATCCTTATAGAATTGGGAAAATTTTAAGAAAATGGACGATAGATTTTTTGATTTCTGGACCAGTTGTTGCTTTTGTGCTTGAAGGCGAAAATGCAATTCAAAAAGCTAGAGTGATTTCTGGTTACACAGATCCTTCAAAAGCTGAGAAGGGAACGATAAGGAGAGATTTCGGAAAAGATTCAATAGCAAAGGCAAATGAAAAAAGAAGAGCTGTTAAAAATTTGGTTCATGCTTCGGGTAGTTCAGAAGAAGCGAAAAAAGAAGTCAGACTTTGGTTTAAGAAAAATGAATTTTTTTGATTAAAGCCTTTCCTTTAAAGCCGAGACAATTATCGGTAGAGCGATTGTCGGGTCACAATAGACTGTGCAGAGTTTGGATTTCTCATCTGCTTTTCCCCAACTTATCGCCTCCTCCAGAGTAGCTCCTGTTAAATCACCGTACTCTGGTCCCTCAGTTGCTATTTGTATCAGATATCGATGCGGTTTGTCTGCAAGAAGGACAGATTGAAAGATAAAATTCTTCGGCACACCTCCTCTCAGGACAAGCGCGCCTGTGTTTTTTCCTTCACTCTTCAGATCAAAATTCAGGTTTATCAAATATCCCAAATCCTTCATCTCGTTGATTTTCAAATTATGATCTTGAGCATACATCCAAACTTGGATTCCAAGTATCGAGTCAACAAACGCCGGAATGATTATTTTCACGTTTTTCTCATAGGCATTCCTTACTATCGAGTCCTTATCCTTAATCCTTTTCCCGATTTCTGACATCAGTTCAAAGGTAGAATATTCACCTTCACCAATTTCTCCCAAAATTTTTTGGATGTTTCTTTCCATTGTTGCCATAGTTTTTACAGGAGAGATTACATCATAAATTCTATCAAATCCCTTTTTATTCAATTCCAAATCGTTGACTTTGCTAGGTTCACAGTGAACATATTTTTCACCGAAACAAGAAGCCAAGTCATGAGTCATGTTTGCTCCGGTTGAAACAATTATATCGACCCATCGGTTTCTTATCATTTCGACAATTATTTTTCTCATACCCGCAGGAACCATTGCTCCAGAAAGACCCAAGAATTTGACGCATTTTTTATCCTTGATCATTTCCTCCATTATGTCCGTTGCTTCGCCCAATCTTCTTGCATTGAAAGCACAATTTTTGAGTTGCTTCGTCAAATCATTTACAGAAGTTTTTTTACTTAATTTGAAATCTTCGACTCTTCTCATAATCATACCAGAATTCAAATCTTTTTCATGAAAAATTTACTGATTTCTGAACTAGGCGCAGTAGCAATATCTCTCCAATACCCATTTAGTTTGTGAATATTAAACTCAAACCCCCTATCTATCAGCATTTTTATTGTATCCGTAATTTCATACTGCCCTCTTGGACTCAGGGGAGTTTTTTTAATCAGTTCAAAAACATCTTTCGGGAATAGATAGATACCGGCGTTGATTAAACCTGACGTGAATTCAGGCACCTTTTCTTTTATTTCAACAAGCTTATCGCTCTTTGCCCACAATTTTCCGTATTTGCTGGTGTCATCAACCCAGTATGCCGCTATAGTTGGCATTTTCAATTTTGAGAAATTTGACAGATCGTCTGAAAAAAGTATGTCGCTGTTCAGCACAAGGAAATTTGACTCGGTGATGAAATTTCTTGCGCACAAGATTGCATGAGCAGTTCCCAATGGCTTTTCTTGTAAAAAATATTTAACAGAGTCGCCCAATACCTCTTTGATCTTTTCTCCTTCTGGGCCTATCACCAAACCTATTTCATTTATACCAATTCGTTTCAATTTTTCAACCAGATACTCTATCAGAGTCTTGTTTCCAATCTTTGTTATACACACAGGATACGCTTTTTTCAATGAGCCAGCTGCAAGGATAACGGCTTTCAAATGATCAACTCCGTATGAATCTATAATTTATTTGTTAAATAAAAATTAATATGAGCATATGCTGAAACAGGAAATAGTAAATATCTTAGGGTCAGTTGGAATAAAGACAAGTACGGAAATTTTAGAGGTTCCTCAAGTGGAATTTGGTGACATAGCTTTCCCCTGTTTTGAACTTGCAAAAAAAGAAAGAAAAAATCCAAAAGAAATAGCTGAGGATGTAGCCAAAAAGATAAAAATTTCAAAGGATTCATTGATTTCGAGAGCTGAGGCTAAAGCTGGATATGTGAATTTCTTCTACAATTATTCCAAGGTTTCTGAAATTGTCTTGAAAAGAATTTTAAAGGAAAAGAAGAAGTTTGGCTCCAGTAAAAAATTCAAGAACAAGGTTGTGGTAGTGGATTATTCTTCTCCAAATCCTGCTCATCCCATCCATGTGGGCTCAGCAAGAACAACTTTCATAGGCGAATCCTTGTGCAGGATTTTTGAAAATTCTGGTTATAAAGCAAAAAGGGTTTGCTATGTGAATGCTTTGGGAAAGCAAGTAGCAACACTCATTTATGGTTATATTAAGTTTGCAAAAGGCAAGAAACCGAACAAAAAGCCGGATCATTGGCTTTTCAATATTTACATAAAAGCGAATGAGGAGATAGAAAAAAATCCTGAAGAAATAAAGAAAGTGGAGGAAATATTGAGAAAGTGTGAGGCTGGAGACAAGAAAATGCTTTCCTTGTCAAGTAAGCTTGTCAACTGGTGTTTAGATGGTTTCAAGGGAACTTATAAAGTTCTTGGAATAAAATTCGACGAATATCTTTGGGAAAGCAAGTTCATCGAGATTTCTAAAAAATATGTTCATATTCTTCTTGAAAAGAAAGCAGTTTTTAAGACAGAAGACGGCGCCACAATAATTAATCTCGAGCCTTACAACTTACCAAGCACAGTTTTGCTGAGGTCTGATGGAACAGGTCTATATCTAACAAGGGATGTGGCCGCAAGCATTTACAAACTCAAAAAATACAGACCAAGCCTGAATATTTATGTGGTTGGTGAGGACCAAAAGTTGCACTTCCAACAAGAATTCAAGATTCTTGAGCTTTTGGGTTATGAAAACTTTTCAAAAAACAGTTTTCATCTAGGCTACGGGATTGTGAGTTTACTAGGAGAAAAGATGAGCTCAAGAAAGGGAAAGGTTGTTTTGATCGATGATATTTTTGATGGAGCAATGAAAAAAGTTGAAGAAAAATATACAAAAGACAAAAAGATTTCCAAGGCAGTAGGTATAGGGGCTGTGATCTATTCTATACTGAAGATTGATCCTAACCAGCAAATTACATTTGATTGGGAGAAGGCGCTTGCTTTGAGAGGGGACACAGGACCTTACTTGCAGTACGCTCACACGAGATGCGCGGGAATATTGAGAAAAGCCAAGAAATGGAAGCCGAATTTAAAAATTGAAAATATTTCAGAAGAGGAAAAAATTTTGATAAAAACTTTGATGAGATTTCCTGAAATCGTAGAAAAAGCGGCGAAAGATCTGAGACCACATTACATTTGCAATTATGTTTACGAATTGGCAACCATCTTTGATAAATTCTATGAAACGTGTTCTGTTTTGAAAGCTGATAATGAGAAATTGAAAGCATTTAGGCTGAGTTTAGTGGACGCCACAAGAATTGTTTTGGAAAATTCCTTGAATTTAATCGGAATCGAAGCCCCAGAAAAAATGTAGTTTCAAACAAAAATAGAGAACAGAATATTTTCCAAGCTTGAATAATCCTTTCTGTAATATCTGACAATTTCCCTCAATCCTATTTTCTTTCCAGCTATTTCTCTGTAATCCATGATTTTTCTTAATCTCGCATCCAATTGTTCTAGCGTGAATTTGCGATTAGATTCGTAAAGTTGACTAATTTCCTCACCCGCATGTTTTACGAAAAAAAGAGCAAATATATCATTGTTAAAACATCTTAATTTTTGGAGATCTCTATTCATTCTTAAAGAAATTTCTTTCATAACTCTAAACACATGCTTGTCTAGTGTTTGAGCATATGGTTTTGAATATTTCATCATCTCATCATATTCTTTCTTCGATATGCCCCAAATATTTGCTACATCAACTGGAACTGAACAAATGTTCATTTTATATTTTCCAAAATCACACGTACATGTTGCATCGATATTTCTAAGCGATTTCAAAATTGTTTCTTCATCTCCTTGCAAGGGAGTATTCAAAATCCTTACAGTATACTTTTTCTGTGGATCTGACATAGAAGGAACTTCAGCAACGATTTCCTTGCCTTTAGGTGATAAAAATTTAACTTGTCCTTCTTTGCCCCATTCTTTCAGTCTTTGTGGATGAAAACCAAAATTATCAACCAGAGATTCCATTACATAGTCAAGCCACTCATTGCTGACCTTATAATGCCTACATAAATAATCGTAGTGGGGCAAATTTCCAAGAAGATAAAAACTGGGCTGTATAACTCGGAATCTGTTTTCATATGCTGTTTTCCAATAATATGTTCTTTCTCTAAGTTCTTTTGAATCAAACATTTTATCTGATTATATTAGAAGAAGATAAAAGATTTAAATCTCTCCCCTATGATCTTTCAACCAGTTTTCTATCGCAGGTTTTATTTCTATTACCATCTCTTCATCGTTTGGCAGCGTTCTTTTTACCGTTATGGGTATCATCTTTTCCTTGAATTCTGCCATCGCAATTTTTATACTGCTTCCTTCCTCAGTCTTAATGAGAATTGGTGCACCTAACGCGATCTGCAAAGACCTAGCACCAACGAGTCTTGCAACCTCGAATCTTGTCAGTTTGTCATTAGGCCAAATCATCCAATCATCCTTCAGAATTAATAACTTACCACCGGTATGTATTATTACTTTTGTTTCAACGTTAAAAAACCTTATGGTTTGAACTTATGAACCTCTTCCAAGAGGTCAATATGACCTAGGAATATTTGCCTGCAGCAATATCTCTTCACTCCCAAATCATCCAGAACTTTCCCACCATTTTCTCCGGCCTCGGTCCTTTTCTTGAATTCTTCATATAGATGTCCTATGGGTTTACCACAGGTCCAACAACGAACAGGTATAATCATATAATCACCAAATCATTTAATTTTTATTCTTCTTGTATTTATCTCTTTGACCTTTGTTTGTGCCTTCTCGGTCCGCGCTTGCTTGCTGACGGTTTATGCGGTTCGGTCCTTCTTGCATCGAATACCAATAAATTCCTGTCATATGCCAAAAACTTTTCCATAAGTTTCTTGTCCTTGAAAAAATTGACAATGCCTCTGGAGATTGCCATCCTTACGGATTCAGTCTGCCCTGTCATCCCCCCGCCTTTCACATTCACATAAAAGTCCAATTTGTTTGCCAGATCGTCAGAAAGAATCAAAGCCTCCTTGATTCTCATTCTGAAGTAATCGTTTCCCCAGACATCAAATGGCTTTGAGTTTATCCAAATCTTTCCAGTGCCAGAAACAACTCTTGCTCTTGCCACTGCAAGCTTCCTTTTACCAACAGTAAAAACAACTTTGGCCTTTTCCTTCTTTACCATCTTTTCCTTCCCCCAATTGACAAAGAAATCTCGGCAAGACTCAGATACTTTGTTTTAAGTTTTGTGGCATCAGCTCTCTCAATTTTCTTCAATTCCCTATCCTTAAGTTCTTCTGGCATTCCGATAAAGACCCTTAAATTTCTGTAAGCATTCCTTCCCTTTGTCTTGTGCCAAGGAAGCATTCCTCTCACAGTTCTCCTGAAAATCCCATCAGGAGTTTTTGGGAAGAACGGGCCATGCTTCACATCCCCTCTCTGAATTTTCCGCAGATATTTTTCTTGAGTATATTTTAGCCTTCCGACAACCACTGCCCTCTCACAATTGACAACAAAAACCTTTTCTCCATTCAAAAGATCTTTGGATATAACAGACGAAAGCCTTCCAAGAATTTGATCTTCAGCATCGTAGACTATCATAACTCACACCAAAATTTTAACTCCGGTTCCTTTCGGGTTCTCTTTTAATAACTCCTCGATTGTTAATGTCTTTCCACCAGCCTTTTTTATCTTCTCCTCTGCAGTTGGGGAAAACTTCCAAGCAGCTACGTTCAAAGACTTGGTAAGATTGCCAGAACTCAAGACCGCGCCAGGAACAAGAACAGTCTCGCCTTTGTCTGTGTTCCTCTCAATATCAGCCAGATTCACCTCAACCTTTCTCCTTCTCGGATTATAAAGTTTTTCAGCTATAACTTTCCAGATAGGAGCATTTAACTCGAGTGATTTTTTCCTCAATTCCTCTATCAGGTTCTTCAAGTAAACATTCGTTGGTCCTGTTCTTCTCATTCTGACACCGGCTAAAGCATAATGTAGTATTCCTGATTTTTAATATTTAAAGAATTTAAAACTTAAAAAGAAGTTTTATTTTTCATTCTTTCTTTTCAAATAACTCTTTCTAACTTCAGGGCATATTTTATATTTTCTAATCGTTTTGGTGCCTATTTTTCTTTCAGACTCTTCAGATACTACTATACCGTCCCTCTCCAACCTTCTTAAAATCAATTCAGCACTCGTTTCGCTGGTGTCTAAATTTTTCACAATTGAATCCAGATAATCTCCTTTTTTTCTTTTTAGGAGATATTCTATGTATATTTGTGGTCCTGGTCTAGTCCAATCGGCAAAATCCATAAATGTTTTTTCTGGTTTTTCATATATACGACTTATTTCTGGTAAACGAGCCATATCACATCAATTAATTAAACAGTAGTTAAAGATTTAAATCTTCATGCGGCTGCTGGGATTTGAACCCAGGTTCCTGCCTTGGGAAGGCAGTATCTTAGACCAGGCTGGATCACGGCCGCAGACAATTAAATAATTTTCCTTCAAACACTAAAAGTATAAATATAACCAAGTTATAAAAATATTCATGTCTGTCCTGTGCGAAGTGATGGCAAAACAAATCATTCCAGCCGTAAGAGTAAAAGTGACAAAAAAACTTTACAAAGATCACAACTTCAATCAAGAGGAAATAGCTGAAAAACTTGGGATAACGCAAGCAGCAATCAGCAAATATTTGTCCGGAAAATATACAGAGGACATAAAAAAGCTGGAGAAAGATAGGATAGTAGAAAAAATCTCAGACGATGTAGTAAGGGGAATAATTAAAAAAACTTTCAACAAATCAAGTTTTGAGAAAATCGTGTGCAAATTTTGTGTTGAGTCGTTGAGGTGATGAGATGGGATATGATATTGATAAAATAGAATACCCTGAGAGGAAAAAAAAATACAAAAGAGTTTACAAGAAAGGATTTAAAAGAAAATATCAAGGCATTCAGAAACTGTAGGTGGAAAAATGAAAAGAATATACATGGATTATGCAGCAACCACTCCGGTAGACCCAAGAGTATTGAAAGCAATGATGCCGTATTTTTCTAAGAAGTTTGGCAACACAATGGGATTGTATTCTTTTGGGCAGGAGGCAAAGAAGGCTTTGGAAGAGGCAAGGGGAAATATTGCAGACTTGATGAACGCAAAATCAGGCAAGGTTATTTTCACAGGGAGTGCTACTGAGGCAAATAATCTGGCATTGAAAGGAGTGGCTTTTGCGAACAAGGATAAGGGAAAACACATCATTATTTCGGCGATAGAACACGATTGTGTTTTACAATCAGCTTGCTGGCTGGAGGAGCAGGGGTTTGATGTGACCTATCTGCCTGTGGATAAATATGGTTTAGTAAATCCTGCTGATGTGGAAAAATTGATAAGAAATGACACAATTCTTGTTTCAGTCATGCATGCTAACAATGAGATCGGAACTATAGAACCTATAGAAGAGATTGGAAGGATTTGCAGGGAAAGGGGAGTTTGTTTCCATACAGATGCTGTTCAGAGTTTTGGCAAGATTCCGGTTGATGTGGAGAAGATGAATGTGGATTTGCTCACTGCAAGTGCCCACAAGATATACGGGCCGAAAGGAGTTGGTGTGTTGTACATTATAGATGGAGTTAAGATTGAGCCCTTGCTGCATGGCGGCGGGCATGAGTTCGGGTTGAGGTCATCTACTGTCAACGTAGCTGGTATAGTTGGTTTTGGAGCAGCTGTTGACATAGCTAAGAAGGAGATGAACGTTGAAGCTAAGAGACTGACGAAATTGAGAGACAAACTAATAAAAGGTGTGTTGAAGATAGAAAATTCTCATCTGAATGGACACTCGACAAAAAGACTGCCGAACAATGCAAACTTTTGGTTTGACTTTATCGAGGGCGAGAGCTTGATAATGCAGTTGGACATGCAAGACATAGCTGCTTCCACTGGCTCTGCATGTTCTTCCGAATCTTTGGAACCGAGCCATGTCTTGACTGCGATTGGATTGAAGCACGAGCAAGCACACGGAAGCTTGAGGCTGAGTTTGGGAAGATGGAGCAAGATGCAAGACGTCAATTATGTTTTGAATGTTTTGCCAAAAGCTGTGGAGAGGCTAAGGGAAATATCTCCCTTCAAGGGAAAGTGATGTTATGAATTTGCCGTATTCAAAAGAAATAATCAAGCATTTCAAAAACCCGAAGAACATGGGTAGAATAAAAAATGCAAGTGGAATTGGCGAGGCTGGAAACTTGATTTGTGGCGATGTCATGAGACTTTACCTGAAAGTTGGAGAAAACAAGAAAGGAGAGAAAATAATCAAGGATATAAAATTTGAAACTTTTGGTTGCATTGTTGCTATAAGCAACAGTAGCATGCTGACAACAATGGTGAAGAGCAAAACTTTAGAAGAAGCACTAAGGACTACAAAAGATAGTTTGATAAAAAAACTTGGTAAACCTTTGCCACCAATCAAACTTCATTGTTCTATTTTGGCTGTAGATGCTTTACATGAAGCAATTTATGATTACTATCTGAAGAATAAATTACCAATTCCAGAAAAATTGAAAGAAGAACACGAGAGAATACAGAAATCCATGAAAATTATTGAGGAGAGACACAAAGATTTTGTCGAGATGGAAGAAAGGATATTAAAGGAATGATAATGAACGATTTGGAAATTGCAAAGAAAAGATTGAAAGAAAATTCTCTTTCCTTCTGTATTGTCAAGAAAGGAGAAATAATTTTTGAAAGTAGCTCAGAGGGAATTCGTGATTTGGTTCAAATTATTGATAAATTACATTCTTCATTGAACGAAGCTTCTATTGCTGATACTGTTGTTGGCAAGGCAGCTGCTCTGCTCTGTGTTTATTCAAAATTTGATTCTGTTTTTGCAGCCACGATAAGCGAGGAGGGGTTGAAAGTTTTAAAAGCAAATCACATTGTGACCGAGTTTGAGAGTTTGGTTCCTCGCATCATGAACAAAAACAAAACTGACATTTGTTCTTTTGAAAAAATGGTTTTGAATTGTGATGATACAAAACAATCTTTTAATATGTTTAAATCGTTTTTAAATATTTCTTGAGGACACTTCAAAGTATATACGCCGAGGCTGGACGATGGACAAGTTGTATAGAGCCTACACTTATTGTAAACTCAACTGCAGGAAGTGAGTTTTGAACCCGACACAATTTTGTATAAAGTTAGATTGTAATTGTAAGCGACACAAAACAATTCAAAGCCTCTTTCTTCAACTTCTTCGGGGAGCGATCTCATTCTCATCTGAAGTACGTTATATTCAGTCTCTAATTTTTTTCCCACAATTTCTCCATAAGTTTTATCAAAAATAGCTTCATTGATAGCTCCACATCTTTTTTCCAATTTTTTTCTAAATTCTTGTTTATCAATCATCTACTAAATTAGAAGATGTATAAATATTTAAGTTCAGATCCGAGGGTGTAAGTAGTAGATAAGTTCAAATCCTAGAGCCTGGATTAAGTTTTTTATTATAAGCTCAAATGTTCTGAATTTAGAATATTTATACCTTGAAAATCGACCGAAAATTATTTCTCCTTTACAGCAACTTTAGTATAATCATCCCATCTTCCTCCTAAACGCTCTCGGAGTGTAGGTCTTCCTTCTATTCTATATCCAATCTTACTTAAAGCATAATTACTTTCACTGATATTTCTTAAAGAATAATTAACTGTTTCCCCTAGTCTTTCAATTCTTTTTTCTAAATTTTTACCAATTCTTCTTAGTGCAGTAGTTGCCATAATACCACATAGACCAGTCATTGGAGAATAGGAGGTCCTCACCATTTGGGATAAAGCGTAATTTAATACCCTTACGTCTAAAGATAGATGTTCGTCTGGTTTTAATTTTCTTTTAGAAAGAGGTGTTAGCTCTTGAGCAGCTTCCGAAAGAGTTTGATTAAAATCATTATTGGTCGCTATGACCCTTCTGACAAAAGAATTCCCTATACTTGGATCTAAAACACTACCTATGGCTTGTAAGTTTTCGCTCATACTTGCAAATTTTTCCTGACCGCTTTTTTCAAAAGGGACAAAATGTGTATACAAACCAAAGACAAAACTTTCTTCTACAGGAACTATTTCTCTCCATTCTCTTTTTCCAGCAGACCTATTAACTGGTGTGGGAAAAAAATATCTTAAGAATATACCTAATTCATTTCCGACACTATCAAGTTTATCCATAACATCGAATATTGTTGCCTTTCTACGCCCTAGTTTTTGCACAATGGGGGATTTACACTTTTCTCTGATTTTATTTCCATTTTCCCAGGAGAGTCCATGTACATAATCATAAGGTAAAATTACTTCTCTTGTTCTTCTTACTATCCCTCTTGTTACCTCTGTTTCGTGAGCTTTGGCATCAATCGCTAATTCTTTTAAATATTTACTTATATATTCACGATTTAGAAAATCTTCACACCCATCTATAGCTTCATCAACTGCTACTATATTGCTTACTTCTAACTGAGTAAGTGTAATTTCTCCCTTTTCACTTATTTCAATTTCTCCCCCTTCACTTTCATCATTTGCCATGTTATTAAGATTGAATGAAAAAGATTTAAGTCTTCTGACGCCGAGGGTGGGATTTGACAGATCATATCAATTTTGTCGGCTCAAATTATTTTATCAACATAAGTTAAAATTAATTCATGTTCATGTGATAATAATGAAACAACTGTCGCATAACGGAGTATTAGTGCCTAAATACGAAGCAAGGGGATTTCATATTTTGTTCAAAGGCAAGAAGATGCTTCTAACTGCAGATCAAGAGGAAATGACTGTAGCTTGGGTAAAAAAGTTGGAGACGGAGTATGCTAAAGATAAAGTTTTTGCAAGAAATTTTTTCGATGATTTTGGCGCTGTTTTAGGAGTAAAAGAAAAAATTTCGCCGGAAGATATTGATTTTTCCGAAATAATAAAAATTGTTGAGAAGGAAAGAAATGAAAAAATCAACATGTCAAGAGAAGAGAAAAAGAGGTTGACTGAAGAGAGAAAAAAAATTCGCGAGAACAATAAGGAGAAATATGGTTATGTCACTGTTGACGGTGAAAGGGTCGAAGTTTCTAATTATGTTGTTGAGCTTGGTTCAATATTCATGGGAAGAGGAAAGCATCCTTTGCGTGGCAGATGGAAAAAAGGAGCAAAGGAAAGTGATATAACACTTAATCTTTCTCCTGACTCAAAAGTTCCTACAGGAAATTGGAAGCAAATAGTTTGGGAATCAGATTTTATGTGGATTGCGAAATGGGATGATAAGCTGCGCAGAAAAGAAAAATATGTCTGGCTTTCCGACACTTCTAGAATAAAGCAAGATCGTGAAATAGAAAAGTTCGATAAGGCAAGAGAATTGGAGAAAGAATACGAAACGGTAAAAAAACACATAATTGAGAATCTCAGCTCTGAAGATTTGAAAAGAAGAAAGATAGCAACTGTCTGCTACCTGATAGACGCACTAAGTATGAGGGTTGGAGATGAAAAAGATGAGGATGAAGCTGATACTGTTGGTGCAACCACCCTAACAAAAGATAATGTAATTATAAAAGATAATAATCTAGTGAAATTTGATTTTCTTGGCAAAGATTCGGTAAGATGGGAGAAAGAGCTTATTCTTCCTGAGCAGGTTGTTAAGAATCTGAAAGAATTTATATTAAATTCTCAATCCATAATATTTGATGGCGTAAGATCTGAAAATGTGAAATTTTTTTTGAACGAAGTTGTGGCTGGTTTGACGCCAAAAGCCTTCAGGACATATCATGCAACTAAAGCTGTTGACGATTATTTAAAAAATAATAATGTAAGCAAAGATGAACTTGAAGATTACAAAAAATATTTTGCTACAATTGCAAATTTGCAAGCAGCTATAGTATGTAATCATAAAAAGACGTTACCGAAGAATTGGGATCAAACACTTCAAAAAAGGGTGGAGCGTTTGAAAACACTCAAAGAAAAGATAAATGAGAAGAGAAAAATATCAATCGCGGTTCTTGAGCAGAGAATTAAAAGACTTGAAGAAATGAAAATGACTGAAAAGAGAAAATTAAAGCTGAAGGACTATGATAACAAGTTGAAGATTTTGAAGACAAAGAGGATGACAGAAAAAGAGGAGGAGAAAATAAAAAAAATGGAGTTGAAGATTGAGACAATGAAAGAGACCAGAGATTATAATCTCAATACTTCTTTGAAAAGTTATATAGACCCACGCGTTTATTTGATGTGGTGTAAGAAAGTGAATTTCGACTGGAAAAAATATTATCCCAAAACACTGCAACGCAAATTTTCATGGATAGAAGAGAAGGAATGAATCATAACGCCGAGGCTGGGATTTGAACCCAGATGCCCCAAAGGGGCGCCAGCTTTCTCTCAATTAACGAAGACTCAAGGCTGGTGCACTACCAGGTTATGCGACCTCGGCACCCAACTCTCTTCATCTTTTGTCAGATTTTGAGTCTTACCTCAGCATAAATTATGTTCTATTTCTTAAAACAAATACATCCAAACGATTTTAAAAACTTTGCTTAAGTTTTACTGAGGAGTGTAATGATAAGGCTGTGGGGGCCTCAAGAAGAAGTAATAAACAAGAACCAAGATTGCAGCGACAGCAAACCCAGCAACAGACAGACCAACAAACAAGTCTTTTGTCTCTCCTTGCGGGGCTGTTGTGGTTGTTGCTATTGGCTGCGTGGTTGTAGATGATGCAATTACAGTAGTTGATGTGGTGGTTGCAGATGATGAATAAACTGTTGTGATAGCAGAGGACAATAGACCACTCACTCTTGCTGCAGCTCCGGTATTCGCTCCGACACCGTCGACTGAAGCCAGTTGAAAACTGTAAGTGTTTCCTGTCGCGCTCCCAGAAGTGTTGGACATGGTGTAAACAAAAATCAAAGTAACAGTCGAGTTTGCTGGTATTGTCAGCTTGTTGTCTGTGTTGATAGTAGCAACGCCATCATCCATCAAGTATTGACCGAAGCCAAAGAGGGAGTCGCCTTCATCATAAATGCCATTCGCATTGGCATCGTAATATAAAGTGACAAGAGAAATTCCATTTTTATCGTCGCCCGTTCCAGAAGCCAGCAATGCAAAAGAGTTTACTTTCACTGCATCATAGCTGCCAGCTGTAAGGTTGATCTGTAGCATCACATTTTTCTGACTACCATTCAAATCAACATGCCAATTGTGGTCTGGCGGAGATTTTGCTCCTTTGATAATTGTCAATGCTGGCATTAATTGTTGTAATACAGAAAAACCATTACCAGTCCCATTATACAATTGATCTCCGGCATCAAAAGTTGCATTGTTGTTCACATCAGCTATCAAGTCATACGTTCCCACAGTCAGCATCGGGCTCCAGAGCAGGGTAGTTGGCACGTAGCCAGAGCTGTTCGTGCTCACGTATGTTGAGATGGTTGCGGTTGTTGTTAGATTTGTTCCGACAGACCATGTCCTATGAGTAGCGACGTAAAATTTGATACTTGCTGCGCTTGCTGTGATGCTTGTGTTGCTCGTCACGTACACAGTTTCATTTGAATAGAAGCTCGTCTTTTCCACTCCTGTCGAATTGCAGGTGAAGATGGAAGCTTCTGCAAGATTGGAGAAAACAGAAAGGAAAAAGATAAAAAGAACCCCAATTAAAACTTTTCTCATATTTTTAATTTATTTTCAAAAACTTAAACTATTACTTCAAGACTTCCAGTTTGCCAGAACGAGGAATGCTCAGTTGTACCCTATCCCTGAATTCTGTGACATATGCTCCCGAGACAACAATCTTGTTCCCAACTGAGACAGAGGTAATCTGATCCTCCCAGAGACTTAGGCTTATCTGCCCTGTGTCGTCTTCAAGAATGGCATCGGCCACGCTTCTCTTTCCATATTTTGTTTGGACATCCCTTGTCTCAGAGATGTCTATAATCTTGCCCTCAACTGTGACATTGCTCATACCAGTTTTTATATCACTTATCTTCATGAGATTCACCTATATTTTTAGTTTGTGCTTAAATTTAACTCTTTTTGCTTTAAATAATTGCTGGTTTTAACAATTAAATCTTATTTTTAATATTACTCACAATGGTGTAACTTAGTTTTATTTCATTTTAAAATAATTATTTGTATCCATCCACCACTACAAAATACAAAAATTTATAATTTTCAACATTTAAAAGAGTGATATGTATGACCCACAAAAAGCCCATTATCTTGTTGTAACTGGAATTATAATAAAAGATGGAAAATTTTTGATTGTTAAAAGAGCGTCAACTGAAAAAGCTTTTCCAAATCAATGGACTGTTCCGGGTGGGAAATTAGAATTGGACGATTACGCAAAAAGACCAAAAGATACTTCTTCTCATTGGTATAATATTTTTGAAGATTTGTTAAAAAGAGAAGTTATGGAAGAAGTTGGCTTAAAAATTAAAAACATAAGGTATTTGACAAGTCTTTCTTATATCCGCCCAGATAATATTCCAACAATAATTGTTAGTCTTTTTGCTGACCACGACGAAGGAGAACCTCAACTTTGCCCCGACCTCACAGAATATGTTTGGATAACACTTGAGGAAGCAAAAAATTACGAATTAATTGAAGGAATTTATGAAGAATTGGAAATGCTTAATAAACTCTTAAAAGGAGAATCAGTTGGCACTTGGCAAAAGAAAGAAAGTAGTGGTTCCGTGAACTCTTAAAGAAAAAATTACTTCTGAGCAGAAATATAAACAATAATACAGTTATGAGTAATATTAAATCTTAAATATTTGTAAGCATTTGGTAAACTCCTATTTCCATAAAGACTCTGTCTGTTCTCACTGCCACATTTTTCTTTGCTCTCAACATCTCCTCGCTTGTCATTTTTGCTATCCCCAACGCAACCAACTCCTCCTTGAGGCTATAGACAGCAACCGTTTCTCCCCTCTGAATATCTTTTTGAATCCTACATATGCCAGAAGCAAATAAAGGAGCGCCATGACAAATCGTATCAATTGCAGAATCTTTAACAAAAACCTTTTTTACATGCAAAATTGCATATTCAACGGGAATCAAAATTTCTTTGAGCATTTTTTCATTCCCTTCTTTCCAAATCTCATAAGCATCCTTCACGAAGACAAGACTGTGTGCTTGATCTTCTGTGAAGTTGCCAGCTTTAGTTCTCCTCAGCTCTGACATATGAGCACCAACTTTCAGTTCTTGTCCGATATCATGGACAAGCTTTCTGATGTAAGTTCCAGCTTCGCAGCCGACTTTGAATAAAACATCCTTCCCATCAATTTCCACAACATCAAAATATTTTATTTCCCTTTCCCTCGGTCTTCTTGCTACAGCTGATTTAACTGGCGGAGTCTGAATAATTTTTCCAATAAAGTTTGCCACAGTTTCTCCGAGCAATCCTTCATCAACTTCTTTATGTAAATGCATCACTCCGACATACTCCTTGTCCAGACCCATCAAGACAGGCATGGCTTTTGTAGCATTATCTAAAGCAACAGGCAGAACGCCAGTTACAGCTGGATCAAGCGTCCCAGAATGTCCAGATTTTTTGACACCAAAAATATTTTTGACCCAGGCTGTGATCTGATGAGAAGTTGGGCCAGGGTGTTTGTCAACAATAATTATAGAAGTTTTAATCAGTTCCTCAATTGTCCTTTCATTTGGAGATTTCCCATAATTTGGATCGGTTTCTTCCTCAGATCTTATCAGCCACATATTCTATTATTTTTTCTTTTCCTTCTTAGCCTTTTCCTCTTTCTTCACTTCTTTCTTCTCTTCTTTAGGTTTGGCTTTTTCGGCCTTGAGATCAGCGGCAGAAGGTCTTTTCAAATCCAATTTTGTTATTAAACCAGATTTTTCAAAAGCAGCAATGACTTCCTCATCACCGGCATCTTCTTTGATTTCCAGAATATAGGACAACGGCTCCAAATGATCAACGTTGCATCTCCTTCTCTTCACACCTGTCAGGAGCTTAGGGCCAGTCACTAGAACAAAAGCATCATTTTCCTTCTTCAAGACAGTGCAATACTTTCCCATCTCCCTTCCAGCAACCTTCATGCAAACTCTTCCAACTTCTAGTGCTACCATAAAATCACTTATAATTATTTCTCCTTTTAAATAAATACTATGGAAAAAAGGTTTAAATTCTCTATATTTCAGATTTTGATCTTTGTCATCCTCACACAATTACTCGCAATTTATATCACATACAAATTTTCATTCTCACCGCTTACCGAGGAAGTCTACGAGCCTTTCGGCCAGACGGTTGAGGGGGCTGTAGAAAATTCAATTCCAATGATTCTTTCCGTCTTTGTCTTTGGTCTGTTCATAGCATTTTTCGTCAGGCTCAGGAAATTCAACTTTATAAAAATCCTTTTAACCACACTCTTGATTTTCTCAACATTCTTCATCAATCAGATTCTGTTTTCAGTCATATTTCCCCAATCAGTTTATTTGCCATTGATTGCAAGCATTCTTCTGGTTTTCTTAGTCTTTCTCGTGACGTATTACAAAAAATTTAATCTACTATCAAAACCTTTATCACTTCTGATCGGTGCAGAGTGCGCTGGATATTTTGCCACGATATTGACACCGCCAACAGTTTTTATTCTTCCTTTGTTGATGGCAGCTTACGATATCTACGCAGTTTTTGCCGGTCCCCTCAAAAAAATAATCGGAAAACCAACGAAAGTCAAGAGGCCTTTAAAAAAATCAAAGCTAGATTTCCTCTCGCTCTTGATCGTGGATTTCCATTTCGTCAAGATTGGTCTCGGTGATATAATCTTTTATTCCATGCTTCCCGCCACAGCATTCATGCTGTTCGGTTTGCAAAGAATGCTTCTCACAATCTTGGCAACAAACTTGGGCGCTGTTTTAACTTTATTTTTGCTCAACAAGAAAAAAATTCCTTTGCCAGGATTACCAATACCAATGCTATTAGGAGTTTTAGCTTTACTCTTATGATGAAAAAGTTAAATATCATCCCATAAGATTGGTTTATAAAAATTTTCTTGCCTTTTCCCTGAAAAATTCTCTGCTGCATTCAGAGCACAGGTAGCCGCCGTAAGGCCTCTCAGGCCTTCTTTTCGTCTTTGCTATTTTTCTTAGCTCTGTTGGAGTTAGTTTGCGAAGACCATGCAACCTTTTTCCACAAACAGCGCACTTGGCAAAAGCGGGCTTCCTGTTCTTGTTTTTTATCGTAACTCTTCCAGATGGAGTCCTGACTTTTACTTTAACCATAATCAGCACCTATCATTTTTTTTATCACCCAGCCAATTGTCAATGAAGCTATGAAATACCAGAAAAACCAGTTCAAGCTAGATCCAATGAAAGGAACGGCAAAAGGTAGTTTAGCAACAGTAACATCTTTGTATTTCGCCTCCACCCACGGGAATATCAATATTATGACAACTACTGAGATGACTAATGCTTTTAGCGTATGCTTCATGTAATTCAAGTTTGTCTCGCTTATCTTGCCCAGCATTTCATTAGCTTTTTGCGAATCTCCACCCTTCTGATAGTTTATCAGCTCCTCTCTCATCTGCTCCATCTTCGCCTTTAATTCTTTCATGGCATTCCTATCGACAAAAACCCTGTTTATCAAAATTACCAACACTGTTATTGCAAAAGCAATCAACAAAAGGGAAACAATTGGCGGAAAAATAGTTAATGGTGAAAAAATGACATTCAGTACTGCAATCAAAGGTTCAAGCATCTTATTCACCCAAAATCTTCTTTATCAATGGATGCGCTCCCTCCAGATTTTCGGCCGAGAGCTGTTCATAAAGACCATATAGTATCATTACAGTCAAAAGCATTCCAGTTCCACTCCCAATCACTCCAATGAAATCTGCCATTGCCGCGAATGCTCCTATGGCTAAACCACCGAGAACAGCAAGATATGGAATGTATTTGCTCAACACTGCTTCCATGGATTTTTTATCGCTCCTGTAGCCTGGAATTTGCATGCCGATGCTTTCAAGCTGCTCTGCGACAGAGGCCGCATCCATTCCCGAAGTGGAGACCCAAAATATGGAGAATATCATTGCCATCAAGCTGAAAAATAAAAGATAAGTTAAAGCTCTGATCACTTGTGTGCTTGTGAGCGTACCTTGGACGACATTAGTAAGTATGTCTTTTGGCGACGTAAGATAATAGGCAATGCCACCAACAATTTGATTCTGTTTGTCATAACACGCCAGCCAACCGCAACTCATTTCAGCGGTCACAGGCTGGATTCCAATTCTTCCAAAAATCTGAAGTTGTGCCAAGAGTGCTGCGGCAAGAATAATTGGAATGTTGCTGGTGTACAAGAACTTCAAAGTCCAACTTCTTCCAAAACCCCGCATGGCAGAAAATGATAGCGGTATGTCAATTCCAATATCTTGTATGTAAACAACAACAAGGAAAATTATTATTGTTGTTATCATCGGCAGGCTTGTAACAATTGCTTGAATAAAATTTCCAGAAAACGAATATATGAAAAATTGCCAGAGCAATCCTGATGGTGGTGAGTCTGATGTAGGCAAGCATTTGCTCAGATCACCAGGAGTACACGCGACTGACAGAGGCGATAAAACTCTTATAAAAATCTGATTTGCAACACCGGCTGCGATGAATAGGCTTATACCAGAACCAAATCCCCATTTGCTCACAAGCTCATCAAGCAGCAATGCAATCACACCTCCAGCTGTCAATTGTAAAATAACCAAAACTGTTGTCGTTGATCCGCCAGCTACTGGTAATGCTCCAGCTATGACAAAAGCAACTGCTTCGACCGCGCAAAAAATTAAACCCAAGAGCTTGTTCCATGTTTGGAATTTCCTCTGTCCCTCTGGTTTTGTCGTATCCCAGTTTATTATTTTCGCTCCGACCAGAAGCTGCAGGATAATACCACCTGTCACTATCGGTCCAATTCCAAGAGTCATCACGCTTCCAAACTTTGACCCAAGCACGATTTCAAAAAACCTGAATTGCTCGTAAGAACCTTTTTGCACACCTAAAATTGTGATATAAGAAAGCGAAAGATACATCAACAAAGCAAAAAGAGTCCACTTGAGTTTTTTATTGAATGATTGCTGATAAGTTGGCTTCTCAACAGAGGGCAAAAATCTTGCAATTTTCTGATCAAGACTCTTCTTTTCCTGTTCTTCACTCATAGCTTGACAGCCTTCCCGCCTGCTTCCTCCAGCTTTTTGACAGCTTGCTTAGAGAAGAATTTTGCCTCAACTTCCAAAGGCTTTGACAATTTTCCCCCTCCCAAAACTTTTTCATACCCAAGCTCCAGAACATTTATCTTGTCAAGATTTTTTTCTCTGGCAATCTTGTCCAAATGTTTCAGATTTATCGACCTGATTTTTTTCAGGACAGCTTGCGGCCTTTTGAAGCCGGTCTTGCCAAAATGTTCAGGATCATATTTTATGGTGTAGCTCCACTTGTGTTTATGCAAACCAGCTTGGCCTCTTCCTCCCCTGCTCCCACCGCCTCTTGCCTTTTTGTGACAACCATGATAAGTTCTTCTTCCCCTGAATCTCCTATGCTTCTTCTCTCCTACTACCATTCAAATCATCCTTTCCAACAATTTGTTTATATCTTTTTTTCTATAGCCCAAATCCCCTTTTGGATACATCTCCCTTATCGACTTGAATCCTTTCGATGGTGGAGGCAACCTGAAGATAGGCTTCAATTTCTTGAAATCTTTCAGCTTTGTTTTTCCAGAAATCAGCGCATCAGCAAATTTTTCAAAAGAATCAAAATTCGTTATCTCCTTGAGCATTTTCTCATCAACTTTCTTATCGCCTTCTGTTCTCAGTCTTTTCACCATCATCTTTACCAGTGTTTCTTTCTCAATTTCTCCCCACGTGCAAGCCGCGTTGCATTTCTCGAGCATTCCTCTGTAATCTTCTGTTTCAGGAACGAGCACACAGTTGTTCGGAGCTTTTAGCCTGAGCATCCTCAAAGTATCTTTAATATCTTTCCTCAATCCAGAAGATCCTCTCAACCTTACGACAACAAACATTCACTCACCCCTCTCATAAATATATAATTTCTTCAGCGCATCATAAATTGCGGAAACCAGATTGATCCTAGCCTTTGTGTTCCCAAAAGTCCTTGCCCACACATCTTTTATTCCAGCCAGTTTGAAAATCTTCTTCGATTCGTCATCAGCAACAAGACCGACACCCTTTGGTGCAGGCATAAGCTCTACTATGACAGAGCCAGACTTGCCTTTGATTTTGAACGGAATGGAATGCTCTTGTCCGCATCCACATTCCCAACTCCCACAACCACGCTTGATTTTTATCAGTCTCAATTTTGCCTTCTGTATCGATTTTATGATAGCATTCCTTGCTTCCAAAGCGCTTCCCTTTCCAATTCCAACCAAACCATCTTCATTCCCAACAACAGCGAAAGCAGAGGCCGTGAACCTTCTTCCAGATTTATGCATCGTTGCTGTCATCTTGACAGGAATTCTTTGTGCTCCCCCTCCCTTTCCAGCTCTCCCACCGATCAAAATTATCTCATTCTTCAAGTTCGGCACCAATCTATCTATAATCTCCGGTTCTATAATCTTTCTTCCAGATTTCAGTATTTCTTCTATGTTAGTGATCCTACCTTCGAAGACTTCTTTTCCCAAGCTTGTTTTTGGTTTCCACATATCAAGCGGGCTGGGCACAATCTCTTTGATTTTTTCTGCCGCTACTGGAGCAACTTCCTCTGTTGGCACTTTCTCAATCTCTTTCACTTCCTCCACTTCATTCTCTTTCTTCTCTTCTTTCACTTCTTCAGCCATTCACTCACCGATTTTCTTCCTAACTTCCTCAAATTTTTCTGGCAAAAGTTTGAACTTTTCTAAATATTTTGCTATATGCAAGCCCTTGATCCTATCTTCCATTGGCAAAATAACTTCATCAATCGGAACTTTCAATCCAGCATCAACTGCTCCCTTGGCAACCGCATAAATCCTATTTCCTTTCGTTGACGGATGCAAACCTGAATCTAATATAGCTTCTTTTATTTCTTTTTTCAAAGCCTTCTTACCAATGAGCAATCCTGTTAGATAAGCAGCGGGCAGGTTGTCAAAAGCAAAATTCCATCCAAACCTCTTCAATTCTTTTGAATTAACAGAAACCAAGGTTTTGTCTCCCTCTTTTGAGAATTCGACTATGTGAGCTCTAATGTATTTCAAGCTTCTTCTCACAACCAATCTGGGTTTTTCCGAGCGCAGCATCTTTAGCCTTTTATTATAATCTGTTTTACCAAGCCTTCTCCTCTTGAAAGGCATCTTATACGTAGGACTCAATCTCATTTCAACCACTTTTCTTTAACAACCCATGCTGCTCAAGATAAATTTTCAAGTGGCTTCTGCTTCTAAACATTCCACCCTTGACAAGGTTGTAGAGCATTCTGTAAGTTGCCCGGTCAATCTGACCAGAATCCCTCAATTCTTTCAACATTCCTCTCAGGGGTCTTACAATAGAAATCCATCTTCTCTTCCTAGGAATGATAGCCCCCTTGGCACCTTTTATGCTTCCAACTCCCCTTCTTTTCTTCTTCTTTTCTCTCGGTCTATGCAATTTCTCCGGCAAAGTTTTGATGTAACCCTTTTTGACCAGCTTTCTGATGTCTATCTTGGTTATAGCAGCCCCTATATCCTTAGCATGACTCGGGTCTAACCATACTCTCGACTGACCAACTTTCAATATCTGCGCTGCCAATCTTTTCTGCAAGCTTGCCATTTTAACACCGGTATGGTATTATTTGGAATACAATTAATTAATTTATTATTTTAAGAAGTAGTTTAACCTTTTTAAAGACTCTGGTTTTTGGTTTAATTAGGGATTCAAAACTTTAATCTTCAATTCCTCAGCTTTCTTCAGAATCTCTTGTCTCTTCCTCTTGCCAACAGTATGTGCAATTCTAACAGCTTCAGTCTTCTGCTCAATTTTTTGCAGCTCGTTGACATTAGAAACTAAAAATTCTCTAAAGCCGGAAGGATGCAAGTACTTCAAATTTTTTGGCGCACCAAAACCTATGGAAGGCATTATAGGTTTGCCTTTCTTCCTCACCCTGATCTTGCTGTGCAGTCCTACGGCCTTCCTCCACGAAGGCTTTATCCTTTTTATGCTATGTGAGTGAATTCTCCTGAACTTGGGTTTTTTCCTCGGATTCATATTTTTCACTCCTTACTCACAATATAAATTCCATCCATAAATTTCCTTTTATCATAACCAACTATTCTAGTGGCCAGCTCTATTCTGCTTGCGGTCTGGCCAACATCTTCGACGTTAACACCAGAAATTATCACATCTGATCCTTCAATCTTCACTTCTGCCTTACCTGCAATTTTAGCAATCCTTGAGCTTCTCTCACCCAGAAAATTTTGTATCACTATCTTATCTCCATCGACTTTTACCGTGATGGGAAAATGCGAGAAAACAACCCTGAGCTTGTAAGTAAATCCTTTTGTAACTCCAATCATCATGTTTTTGATATGCGAAACAATAGTTCCGATCAATGCTCCGGTTTTCTTTCTATCAGATTCAGATGAAATCACAATTTTATTATCAGCCATCTCAATCTTGACTTCCTTTTCAAGAAAACTCCTTTCAGTCTGTCCTTTCTCTCCAGAAACATTTACCTTCTTACCATCAACCTCCACCTTCACGTTTTCTGGAATGTCTATCTTTAAGGAATACATGACAACCACTCAATAACAGTAGGCCAAAAGCCTTCCTCCAGTGTGCAACTCCTTGGCTTTATTATGGTCAATGATGCCTTTAGGCGTTGCCAAAATCAAAATACCAAATCCCTTTGCAGGAAGCCATCTCTTCTCCCATTTTTCAAACTCGTCAACTTTGATAGCAAATCTCGGTTTGATGACATTGCAGCCCAGAATCTTTCCTTTCAACTCGATTTTAAATTTTCCCGATTTTCCATCATCGATGAATTCGAAAGCTCCGATGTAGTCTTGGCTCTGCAAGATTTTGAGCACTTCCTTTATCGTCTTGGAAGCGCGAATGACGCATTCCGGTTTCCCAACCTTCTCTGCGTTCTTTATTGCTACCAACGCATCTGCTAATATATCCTGAAGCATTTCCTCACCTATACAATAGTTAAAGGATTATTTTGATTTAAAAAGATTAAATAGTTTCAAAAGATGCGCCGAGTGGGATTTGGACCCACGTTGCAAGCTTGGAAGGCTCGCGTCTTAGACCAGGCTGGACCATCGGCGCTTTGTTGGAAATTAATCATTTCACTAATTTAAATTTGTGCCTGAAAACTATAAAGTCTGTTCAAAAAATTGGATAGTTGGTAGGATTGTCTATTTAGTTTCTGTTAGGATGGTACGCAACACTTGGCAATGTTATAAGTAATGCTTCCTACTATGGTAACAGTTGGACAAGTGAAATCTGCGGGCGAATATCCCTTGGGACAAGCACCATAACCAAATACAGTCAAGATGCAAACACCGTTGTTGTCTTTGCAATTTTTGGATTGTATTGTGGTTGTTGTAGTCTCTTGTACACAATTATGATCTTTACAGACATATTTTGGACACACTGGGCACGGTCCTTCTAACGGACATGTACACATGATTTGCGGACAAATTTTATCCAGATAATTAGGATCATCTTGACAACATTCAAACGGACACTCTTCTTTATAAGAGCAACAGCAGGGATGTACTGGTATCACACATCCACTTGTGATTGAAGTGCAAGCTATGCCTTCTTTAGTTCCATAAACAGGCTGCGGACACCCATCAACTCCTATATTTGTGAAACCTGATCCGCAGCTTGCAGAGCAGACACCATTTTTGTATCCAAGTTTTTGACATTCTTTAGTGCACGAAGGAACTGTTGTTGTGGTTGTTGTTACTTGCTTGCAAGCACCATCTGTACAACCATTTGGACAAACAAAAGTGGTATTAACAATCTCGTTTTCAGAACAGAAGTATTCTACTACAGCACCACAATATACCGGAGGACACTCACCAATTTCAGGACAAGCACCCGTGCAGTACGCGCATTGATCAGTCTTACTTATCGAACCTTTAGTCACAGTTCCTTTCAAATAATAATCTTTACCTCTATCAGAATCAGTACAGTTCGTGATGGATAGACATTCAACTCCCATAGAACCTATGCCTAAATCAACTCCAAGTATTGTCCCATCTTGTAATGCTCTTACTGTTATAACCCTGATTGTTAATCCTGCAGCAGTTGAGTCTTTGCTATCGTCTTGATTAATTATTAAATTATCTACTACATTACCGACGCTGTCCTTAATCACGATCTTGGCCCATGCGTTACTGCTTCCCAATGTTGCATACACCGAATATGTTCCGTAAACTACAGGTGTTGTTGCGTCAGCTGTTCCATAAACACACGGTTCTGGATTACATTGACCATTGTTACATCCATATGAGCAAAAATAACCAGTAGCATTGTAGTTTTTATCGTCTATACAGTAAAACTCTACCAGATTTACTGGATGACCTTCCATTGTTACTCCCTCTGTACAATAGTCGGTTGAAAATCCAATAACACTACCATATATTCCTTGTGTGGTTCCTCTCGCATAATAATTCTTCCCACCATCAGAATCTGTACAAGCTGCGGGACACACTTTCTCATAACTAGTAAATATACATTTTTCATCACAACATCTATAAGGTCCCTGACACCCAGGATTGCCACCTACTTGTGTGTTATCTGCTTTACCCGTACAATAATTGCCCGGGTCTGTGAGGCATTTTCTGGAATATCCAGGTCCTAAATCACAAATTAATCCCGAAAAACATTGATCCCCCGAACAACAATCTTGATTCAAACCACCACAAACAATGACAGTAGTTGTTGTAGTGGTTTGTACACCGCAATCTTTCGGGCAGCTTTTCTCTGTTTCAGGACAAGTACAGCCAGTTGTAAAACAAACTATTCTCTGACAAATACCATCTCCACACAAATCTTTGCAGCTTTTCTTAATAGTTGTTGTCGTTTTGGGTTTTGTAGTAGTCGTTGTAGTAGTTTTTGGTCGTGCTGTGGTTGTTGTTGGTAGACAAATACCACCTTGACAGATTGTGGTGGTTGTTTTTGGTCGAGTTGTTGTTGTCGTTTTGCGAGTAGGTAGAATACTGCCTGTTATAGCCTCTGATGCTCTTGACAAAAACGATGAAATGTAGTTTATCAGGTCTTCGAGCGTTAGAGCATAAGCGGAATAAGTGAGCAAAACAAAACATAGGACAAATATCAGGACAAAGGATAATTTCTTCATTCCTATCTAATAATATTACATTCCGCGAAAGATTAAGTTAGTTCCAGCTCTCTTCTTATCAGATAAATTTCTTCCTCACTCCTCTTTTTCTCTTCTTCTGGCTTCTCTTCCTCAATCTTGACTTCCTCTTTCTTCTCTTCTTTCGGCGGTATAGCAGATTTGATTTTTTCTACAACTTGGTTCATCATATTCTCATCCATCTTTCCCTGTCTCAAGACACCTAGCTGCAAACCATCGTCTTTGTATCTTGGAATCAAATGGAAATGCACGTGCGGTATTATTTCGCCAGCTGCTTTCCCATTGTTTTGCAGAATATTCAGTCCTTCGGATTGAGTTGCTTTGGGAATTCCCACTGCAATCCTTTTGAGAGCGTCCATCACTTCTTTGAATTGTTCAGAAGGAATGTCAGCAACAGTTTCAAAATGTTGTTTAGGTATTAACAGAGTGTGGCCAGCGTTTGCTGGGTTGATGTCTAAAAAAGCAATAGAAAAATCATCCTCGTAAACAATCTTTGCAGGAATTTTCTTTGCTGCAATCTGGCAGAACACACAAGGCTTCTCTTCCATATTGATGATTTTCTCCTAGAAACTTAAGTTCTTTTCGAGAGAAAACAAGATTTAAGGAGAAATATTAAACAATTTAAACCTTTTTATTTATTTTTTACTAAAGAGTATAATTCAATAAGGCGAAAAGAATGCCAGCAGTAAAAAGACCAAGGAAAGGGAGTCTTGCATACTATCCCAAAAAGAGGGCTAGGAGAATTTATCCAGCTATTTCTACATATCCAAAAACAGAGGCGGCAAAGCTTCTGGACTTTGCTGGTTATAAAACGGGAATGACACATACTGTTCTAATTGATAACATAAAAAGTTCTCCAACGTTTGGCCAAGAAATTTTTGTTCCTGTCACAGTTCTAGATTGCCCTCCGCTCAGGGCAGTTGCTCTGAGAACATACAAGACAAGTCACAAAGGTTTTCAGGTTTTGGGCGAAGTCTGGGCAAAGGAACTGCCGAAGGGAATCGAGAGGAAGGTAAAGGCAAAGGGAAATGAGGAAAAAATCGGTGAAATAGAGAAAAATATTGAGAAAATCACCAGAATCAAATTAATTGTTGCTACGCAACCAAAACTCTCTGGTTTTGGAAAGAAGACGCCAGAGATTTTTGAGGTTGAGGTTGGTGGAAAGGATGCAAAGGAAAAAATTGAGTTTGCAAAGCAGCTTCTTGGGAAAGAGATTAAAGCTTCTGATGTTTTTAAACAAGGGGAGTATGTGGATGTTATAGCTGTGACGAAGGGAAAGGGAACTGCTGGCCCTGTAAAAAGATTCGGTGTTTTTATTCAATCAACGCATGCAAAGGAGAAGAAAAGACACGTCGGAACATTGGGACAAGAGGAGCCGGGAAAAGTGAGGCACACAGTTCCAATGGCCGGTCAGCTTGGTTTTCAAACAAGAACTGAATTGAACAAGAGAATCCTGAAAATCGGCGAAAACGGGGAAGAGATAACTCCGAAATCAGGATTTGTAAATTATGGTGTGGTCAAGAGCAATTATTTGCTTTTGGAAGGATCTTTGCCAGGCTCTAAGAAGAGGCTGGTAAGACTGAGAGCAACCATAAGACCACCAAAAGTTAAAATGATTGTGCCAGAAATAAAGGAGATTAGCAGAGGTTAATGAAATGAAAGTAGATGTGTTTGATTTGCAGGGAAACCCGATAAAAAAGATTGATTTGCCACCAGTTTTCAAAGAGCCTTTGAGAGAGGATATCATAAGGAAAGCCTTTTTGATTGCTCGGAGCAAAAAGAGACAGCCGTACGGAGTTGATGTGATGGCGGGGAAGAGAACATCTGCCCATTACCATGGATATAGAAGACACAGATGGACTATGATGAGCAGGGAGATGTCAAGGATGCCGAGACTGCACGGCAAGATTCCGATGCAACAGATGTTCAGACCGAGATTTGTCCCCCAAGCCACGAAAGGGAGGGAAGCGCATCCGCCGATAGTCGAGAAAGTTTGGGAATTGAGGATAAACCAGAAGGAAAAGCAAAAGGCGATAAAATCTGCGATAGCAGCGACTGCTGTGAAGGAATTAGTTTTGAAGAGAGGGCATAGAGCTGGAGATGTGAAGCAGCTGCCGATAATTGTTGATGACAGAATTCAGGAATTGAAAAAGACGAAAGATCTGATAGAATTTTTCAAGAAAATTGGGTTGGAAAAAGAGCTGGACAGGATAAAGGAGAGAAAAATAAAGAGAGGGAAATACAAGAAAAAAGTCGGGCCGTTGATCGTTGTCATGGAGAATAAGGGCGTGAATAAATCGGCAAAAAATTTAGGAGTTGATGTTTGCTTGGTCAACAGCTTGAATGCAGAAGCTCTTGCACCTGGAGGAATGTCAGGAAGGCTGACGGTTTGGTCCGAATCCGCGATTAAAAAATTAGGTGAGTAAAGTGGATCTGTATAAGATTCTCAAAAATTCTGAAGTACTAATCCAAAAACCAGTATATTCTATTTCCTCGTTCTTTCGATTCTATTTCTTTGTTTCTTAATAGTTCATTAAGATATTTCATTGCTGTATCAAACCCCATGCTTAATTTATCACAAATTTCTGAGGTTGACATAAAAGGCTCTTTTCTTAACACTTCTATAATTTCTATTTTATATCGTTCTCTAGTAAATCCTTTTTTCTTTGGCATATTTACTACTACCATATTGAGTGGTAAAAATATATATACTTTAGAACTCTATAAATATAGGGGATAAAACTCTATTGTGATATTATGCCAAATGAAGAAAAACAAATTTTAGACATTTTAACGATTTTGCCAGAAAAATTGCCATGTGGATATAAAATTCTTTGGAAAGAGCTTTCCAATAATAAAATTGACCTATATGTCGACAAAAGTGGTTTTGAGGGAGGGAGTAAAGCCAAATCAATTAAAATAAAGCGGTTCATTCCTCTTGGTGATTTATTTTTCGAAGGAATGGGGTTATGGTTTGGGGATGGTTCAAAATTATCTGAAGGCATACAGAAAATCTTTGGATTTACAAACAATCAGATTAACTTACACAAACATTTTCTTTCATTTTCCAAACAGTGTTTAGGAATAAATTCTGAAGAATTTAAAGCTAGAATTCTTATACCAAAAGAATTATCCAATAATATCAAAGAGATAGAAAAAGAAATTTCAAATAAATTACATATACCCATTTCAAATTTTAATAAAGAAAGAATTCAAAAAGTAAGCGAGCCATGCTTAGAAATAAGAATCTGTTCTACATTACTTGGACTAATTAATAATATCTTATTAAAGAAATTTAAAAACACAATTTACGAAAATAAATTTGTAGCAGGTTTTTTAAGAGGTTTAATTGCCAGTGAGGGATGTATACATTTGGGTATAAGAAAAAGATTGAAAATGGTGTCTATAGCTGCAAAAGAAGAAAGTGAAAGAGATTTTATACGTAAACTCTTGCTATCGTTAAGTATTATTCCAAATAAAGATGGATATGCAACAGTTCTTATCACAGGACTTTCTAATTTTAAAATAATCAACAAATGGAATTTGTGTGAACTACACCCCATTAAAAATTCTAAATTTAAACTAGGTTTAAAACTCATAAAAAAAGAGGTTTTCAGAAAAGTTGAAGGAAAGTTATGGATATTAAAATTACTATCAACCCAAACAAGAACTGTGCGAGAATTATCTGATTTATTAAACCGAACACCAGGTAGTATAAGAAATAATCATTTAATTGGTTTAGAAAAATTGGGACTTGTAAAAAGAAAAGGAAGGATAAATAACTGTAGAATTTGGAAAATAACGAAAGAGGGACTAAAAATCTTACAAGAAGAAAATCCACTTAAAAAGTTAAAACATATGAATTTAAGGTAAATAAATTAATTTTTAAATGGGTAGTAAAACTACAGTGATTAGATGGAAAAAACGAATGTTTGGTCCATTTTAAAATATCCTCACATGACTGAGAAATCTGTGAGTATGATTGAAAAAGAAAATAAGATAGTTTTTATCGTTGACAGGAAAGCCGATAAAAAAAAGATAAAGGAAGCTTTTGAGAAAGTGTTTGAAGTGAAAGTGGACAGCATAAACACAGAAACAACTTTTCAAGGGCAGAAGAAAGCCATCATCAAACTGAAGCCAGAATTCAAAGCAAGAGATGTTGCTGTTAAATTAGGCATGGTGTAAATTATCACTAGTTTTTCTTTCAAAACAAAAGCTTTTAAAATATCAAAAATTCATTTATTGAAAGCCAAATAATTAATAACCGGTGTCAAAATGGGGAAAAGGATAATTCCAAGAGCAAGGGGTAAAGGTGGCCCAAGGTATAGAGCGCCGAGCCACAGATTTTTAGGCAGAGTGGAATATATCCCTGTCACAGGCATCAGCGGCAGAGTGAAAGATATAGTTCACGATCCAGCCAGGAGCGCTCCTGTCGCAATAATAAGATTTGAAGACGGGAAAGAGATTTTGCATGTTGCACCGGAAGGATTGAAAGCAGGCGACTTAGTCAGCTATGGCGGAGAGCCGGTTGTTGGAAATGTTTTGAGATTGTCAGATATTCCTGAGGGAACAAAAGTTTTTGCAGTTGAAACTTATCCGAATTCTGGCCCAAAACTTTGCAGAAGCTCGGGCAGTTTTGCAATTGTAGTTGGTAAGACAGAGAGCAAGGTTAAGGTTCACTTCCCTTCTGGCAAAGTCGTTGAATTTCCGTCTGAATGCAAGGCAACTATAGGTGTGCCTGCAGGCGGGGGAAGGACTGAGAAGCCATGGGTCAAAGCTGGGAAGAAAGTGCATGCGATGCTGGCAAGGGGAAGGCTTTATCCAAGATCACAAGGAGTTAACATGACACCAACAGATCATCCATACGGAGGAAAAGCCAAGAGGCCGAGAAAGGGCAAGGCTGTGAAAAGATCAACACCGCCTGGAGCAAAGGTTGGGTCAATAAGTCCGAGAAGAATGGGAGTGAGGAAGGGTAGGTAAAAATGCCGAAAATATTCAGCTTCAGAGGAAAGACAGAACAAGAGTTGAAGCAGATGAGCTTAGACGAATTTTCAAGACTCTTAAATGCAAAAGAGAGGAGAAGCCTCAAAAGAGGATTGCAAGAAAATCAGAAGAAGCTTTTGGAAGAAATAAAGAAAAGGCCAGAAGAGTTCCACAAGACACATCTAAGAGAGATGATAATTTTGCCTCAGATGATTGGGATAAAGCTTGGTGTGTTCAACGGCAAGGAATGGGTTAATGTTTTTGTCACGCCTGATATGGCTGGGCACAAGCTTGGAGAATTTTCAATTCCGATAAAGCGTGTGAAGCACTCTGCTCCTGGAATAGGCGCTACGAGAGGAAGCAAGTTCTATGCTAGCAAGCCGACATAGGAATAAAGTGATGAAATGAAAACAGCTTCTTCAAAAATTTCTGGTGCAAGGGTTTCGTTAAAGCACGCTGTTGTTCTGTGCAAAGAACTGAAAGGAATGAAATTCGGCAAAGCTAGAACATTTCTTGAAGATCTGATCAAAGCGAAGAAAAATATCGATGGGAAATATTATTCTGGAGCAGCGAAAAATTTCTTGGAAATGTTCAAATCCATGGAAGCGAATGTGAAGCAGAAAAATCTGAATGTTGATAAATTGTTCATAAAAAAAATCAAGGCTGACAAGGGATTGGTTTTTTACAGGCCGAGAAGCCTCTGGCATTTAAGAGGACAAAAAGGAAAATCAGTCAACCTGATGATCGAGGTAGAGGAGAGGTAATGGCAGTCGAGAAGCTTTTCGTGAAAGAGGGAATAAAGGAATCCGAGGTAGAATTTTATCTTGCCAATAGATTTGAGAAGGCAGGCTACTCGCATACGGAGATACAAAGAACGCCGTTGGGAACAAGGATAATAATCTATGCTCACAGGCCAGGACTGGTCATAGGAAGGTCTGGAAGAAAGATCGACGAGATATCAGAGGAGGTCAAGCAAAAGTTTGGCTTCGAGAACCCGCTGATCGATGTGAGAGAGGTTGAAAATCCTTTTTTGGATTCACATATAGTTGCGAATAGAATAGCGAATGCGCTGGAGAGGGGAATAAATTACAAGAAAGTTGCCAATTATTATCTGGACAAAGTGATGGAGGCAGGAGCCACCGGAATCCAAATCAAGATCGGCGGAAAAGTTGCAGGAAGCGAGAGGTCGAGATTCCAAAAATTCAAAAGAGGGTTTGTTGCCTTTTCTGGGGATTATGCAGAGACCTTGGTTGAAAAAGGAATGATTCAAGCTAACACAAGACCGGGAGTAGTAGGAATCCAAGTGAGGATAATGAAGTCAAGCCCGAAGGAATTTGAGTTCAAGGAAACAGCAGAAGAGAAAGAATTTATACCTGAAAAAGAAAAAGAAAACAAGGAGGAAAAAACCGTTGAAAGCGGTTAAGCAGTTAAAAGAACTCAAAAACGAAGATTTGGATAAGAGGATTTCTGAACTTAAACTGGAGCTTCTGAAAGAACAGGGAAACGTGAAAATGGGAAGACCTGTTAAAAATCCTGGAAAGATCAAGCAGATCAGAAGAAATATCGCTAGGATTCTCACGATAAAACAGGAGAGAAGAAAAGAGGGAATGAAGTAAAGATGGCACAACAAAATTGCCCGAAATGTGGTTTGCCCCTGGAACTTTGCGCATGCAGGTTGATTGAGAAGGAAGCTCATAAGATAAGAGTTTCTATAGAAAAAAGGAAATTCAATAAACCGGTAACGATAATTGAAGGAATAACGGAAAGAGCGAAGGAAACATCTTCTCAGCTGAAATCAAGGCTTGCCTGCGGCGGAACATTCAAGAACAATCATATTGAGTTGCAAGGCGACCATAGGAACAGAATAAAAGATCTTTTAGTGAAACTTGGATATGAAGAAGATCAGATAGAGATTAGTTAATTTTTACAACATCTATTACTAAAATTTTTAAAAATTCTACCACATGAAGAGCACTCATCAAGCATAAATAATTATAATTCATTTGAAAGATTATGGCCCAGAATTTCGATAAACCATGTCGTGGTATTATAAAACTTACTTTAGATAGAGATTATCTGCTCATCATTGGTCAGAGAGATTATTCAGTCTTAATATCTAAAGAACAGAAAAAAATCGTAGACGATTTTAAGCAAAGACATGGAATAACCATAGGATCCTGCGCTGAATCTATGATAGAATTAATTAAGACATTTATTCCTTTAAAAGAAGGAGATCCAGAATATTTATCCTATCCTTTTTTTATTCACACACAGAAAAATGGTCTAAAGAGACTGTCAGGAGGAACATGAGAAAATTGGAATCACATGGCTTTATCAAAAGGGTATGGCCACATGAAATGCCAGACGAGATAAAAAAAATCACAGAAGCTATAAGGAAAGCATATGGTCATAATATCTTTGGCCGAAAGTTTGCTGTAACGCAAGTTTATCTGCCTGAAGATTTGGAAAAAAAGCCTTTGAGATTGGATGAGCTGATGGATATTGACTTAGAGGTTTTGAACGAAACTGAGAATTTAAATTTGAGCAAAGATAAGATCATTCTTGAGAAAATCTACTTGAGAGGAAAACCAATAGAAGAAAAAACAAAGCTGGCATCAGAAGCACTACGTAGAACAACGAGATTTAGATTAGGCAGATATGATAAATACACACATGAACAAAAGATAAGGGAAATAAAAAAAATCACAGAAAGGGTCAAGCAACTCCCACAAATATTAAATCTCTATCTGGCAGGATCAGTTGCACAAAATTTAGATAATGAGACAAGCGATATTGATATTTTGATTGTAAGAGAGAGTTGTCCTGGGTATGAAAAATGTAGCAGAATATTAAAAAAAGTTTGTGACGCCACTCTTGATATTTTTTGTTGCTCGGCAGACGAGTATAAAGAAGCAGAAAGAATGCAAGAATTCTTTTTATATGGCAACAAGCTATTATACTCAAGAAAGAATGATTTCGTGTCGTGAATTCAATCTTATTTTTCTTCTAATGAACCTTAGATGAACTAAAAGCTTTTTAATTTAATTAAAATAAGGTCTAATTATGTTTAATGTATCAGAAGAATTTAAAAAAACAAAAGAAAAGAAAGATTGGACAAAAATATTACAGATTGTGGCAAGTATTGCAACAATAATAGGAATTATTGGATTAGCAATTCCAGTTTGGCAATTTAACACAGAATTAACTAATCAAAAAATTACACAATTTAATGAACATTTGAGCAATATTAAAAGTCTCAAACTTGAACTTAATCAAGATATAGATGTGATGATCAACGCAGTGAATAACAGAAATTATTTTATTACTAATCGTACTTTTCATAATCAGTTTACTATAGAAAATTTGAGAAGGAGTGTTTCAGACGGAACAATACAAAATATTGTATTGAAAAGTTGGATAATGGCAACTTATTTTGATGCTGTAGGTCTAAATAATAGAATTTTGTATGTCAATTCTCCAGAATTCGATACTTTACTTTTGATTGATTATACACAATTTTATCATCATATTTTACATTTTCAGAATCAAACGATTGACATAATGCAAAATCTTACTAAATCAAATGGAAGTTTCAATACCACTTTAAATATTGTCTCTCAGTATGAGAATTGCTTGGAATCAAAGCAATCAATTGCCGATTGCCAAAATATAACTTTTTGTACTCCGTAATTTGTTTTACTTTGATACTATAGAATTTTTTTATCAAAAAATAAATCATTCTAGCAACTTATTTATTTCTGAGAAATGAGATGGTAAATATGGTAAGAAGGTATACACATAGAAAAAATAGATTAGAGAGATTGTTTCAATGAAAGTAATAATAAAAAATTATCTATCAATTCTAATACTTGGTGTGTCTATTGTATTTTTTTATTTTACTTTTATACATTATACATATGCTACAGATTGGTGGAATAATAGTTGGAAGTACAGACATCCTCTATACGTAAATGAAGATACAGGATTTAACCACATTAATCATTTAGACATAATTTTCATAAACAGTAGTGACATCGTCAATTGTTCAAAAGAAGTAAGGTTGGTAAATGACAATAGTAACGAAATTCCCTCATATATTCTAAACCAAGAAAATGATGGTTGCAAAGTTGTTTATATGATTAATATAACAGCAAACTCTAATGAAACATATTTTTTTTACTATGGAAATCTAAATGCGGATTTACCGAATTACAGAATGACAAATCCTCCCATGGAAATTGAGAATATTTTTAATGCCCGAAATGAAATAGAGTACCTTGATAAGGGGTCAAAACTATTTGATGAATGTAGATATATGGATGCCATCAATTTAGTAGAAAATCATTGTCCAGATTCAAAATTATATTTATATGGTGCTTCTAGGTGTTACTATCTTCTTGGATATGCCTATGTTCTTGAGTTTTATAATAGAGGAATTGAAATTAACATCCAAAATGAAACAAAGTTAATTAATCTAGCAAGTAACGAATATTTAATCAATAAATCAAATGATTATTTTCTAAAAAGCATTAACTTATCGTGGTCTAATTTAACTTACAAAGATTTTAGAATGAATGAATATAGAGATTTATTATTTTATAGTTTGATTGGACTTTGCAATAATTACATACTTATGAATAATTATGAAGGAGCGATCGATACATTAGGAAAATTACAAAGCATTCTGTCTGTATATCCTAAATCTGAATATCGACTTAAAATGGAAGAATCCTATAAAGATTTATACAGCTTAATTGCGGAAAAAATAGAAGTTAGTTTGGTAGGGAATATAGACCCCTTAGATTTTAGTGAGCCAGAGATAAAAGCACATATAACTTTAAAATCAGAAAATGACACTTATTTTAACGAATTGCATGTTCAATTCTATGACCAAAAGGGATTACAAAATTTTACTATTAGCAAACATGATTCTACCTTTGAATTTAACGAAAAGTTATTGGTTGAAAAGAAGAATACTTTCTTTTACCCCTTTGAAATATATGAATCTGATATCTTTAATGTTAGCCCGCCAAGAATTAGAAATGACACAGTCATTATATCAATAACTGGAGAAGCTCGTAATTATCTAGACGGGAAATCCTTTTTCATACCAGATAAGATTTTATTGCGATTAGAAAGAAGTACAGGAAATAAACTTACTATTCTTACTGAATATATTCTTTTACTAGTAGGATTATGCATTCTTTATAAAAAAATAATTTATCAAAAGAAAAAACTTTCTACGAATAAATCAATTGAATTGTTCTCTTTTGTGTATGCATTAGTTACTATAATTATTTTTATTACACAATCATTCAAACTTCAAATTAATCTAATGAATATAATTCTGATAATCATTTTCATTTTAATAAAATTTCTTAAAAAATACCAGTTCACTAAAAAATTTAAAATCTTTTCCTCACGAATTACTATGAAAGTTCGGGAATTTCTGGGGCAACTCCACTATCTCCATAAAGGAATGTGCCAGGAAGAATTTGAACTCATAAAAGACTTCTTCTAATATGTATTAGAAGAACGTAAACTTCCATTTTAAAAATTTAAGGATTAATTGTTTTGCCCATTAAAATTTTATTTTACAAATTATTGGTAAGCCGAAAGGTTAATTAACTTTTGGGATATTTGCTTAGTAATTCTTTGGTTATATCTGCCGCTTCTAAGTACATTTCTAATGGTATTTCTGGACGATACATAGTGTGTTCTTCTTCATTAATAACTATATTTTTTTGATTTGGCTCTGTTGGTAAAAATATATTCAAAGGATGCCCAGTTCCATCAAAATGATATAGTAGAAAACTTAAGTTCACATGTTTTCTACCTCTAACTCTAAACATTAATTTGGTATACGGGTCTTCAAAAACCTTCTTTAAATTGGCTGCTAATACACGTACACTTCCCTCTTGTTGGTAAGGATCACGAAAGGCATCAATACCAGTATCGCATATTCTACTGCTAAAAACATCTTCACCTGTTCTATTGTTAAAAACATCCAGAAGGATATCACCATATTTATGTCTCTTTATTAGTTTCACAACAAGTTGAGGATTTACTTCCTTCAATTCTCCTCGAATCGAATATGGCATAATTTTAATAGATATGATAAAAGATTTAAAGGCAAATATTTAATGGTCAATCCATTTAAAAATTTAAGTTTTCATTACAGTTGATTTTAACAATAAAATAGGCTAAAACCAATTCTTGTATATGCCGATTACGCCAGAAAATTTAGTGAGGCACGAACTTTGTGGTTTAGAGGTAAAAATAGCCAAATCTACTGATCCAACTCAAAAAAGTTTGAAAGGAAGAGTGATAGACGAGAGCTACAACACTTTAAAAATCGAGACAAAGGAAAAGGAAAAGGTTATTCCCAAAGCCAATACAATATTTATATTTACCTTACCAAATGGAGTGAAAGTAGAGGTTGAAGGAAAGATATTAATAGCTAGACCGGAAGATAGAATTAAAAAGAAGTTTGCGAGATGGTGAGATGAAAAAACAGAAGACAAGAGATATAGGAATAGACGCGAAAGCGCCAGAGAAGACTTGCTCGGACAAGCTTTGCCCCTGGCACGGTCAATTGAGCGTGCGCGGGAAAGTGCTAGAGGGCATAGTCGTATCTACAAAAGCACAGAAGACAGCAATAATCGAAAAAAACTATCTTCACTACATTCCAAAATACGAGAGATATGAGAGGAGACATTCGAGAATAGCTGCTTACAATCCTGAGTGCGTGGCAGCGAAAGAGGGTGACAAAGTGAAAATTGTGGAGTGCAGGCCGTTGAGCAAGACAAAGCATTTTGTAGCCATCGAGGTGCTGAAATGAAAGCGATTAAGGCAAGCGTGACAAAGGCTTTGAACGTAGGAACCTTTTTGACATGTGCAGATAATACAGGAGCAAAGATAATGCAGATCATTTCTGTTTTTGGATACAAGGGAGTGAGAAGAAGGCAGCCTAAGGCTGGAATAGCTGATGTTGTCAAATGCACGGTGAAAGAGGGGAATGTGAAGATTAGAAAGCAGCTTGTTAATGCTGTAATTATTAGACAGAAGGCAGAATATAGAAGATTGGATGGGACATGGGTAACTTTTGAGGACAATGCAGCTGCGATAGTCGATGATAATTTTGAGCCGAAAGGGACAGAGATCAAAGGTCCTGTGGCAAAAGAGGTTATAGAGAGATTTTCCTCAATCGGAAAAATTGCGAGCATAGTGGTGTAAATGATAAAATCTAAAAAACCAAGGAAGCAGAGGAAATTTTTGTTTACTGCTCCGCTGCATTTGAGAAGAAAATTTTTAGCATCACATTTTTCGAAAGAACTTAGAGAAAAATACAAGACAAGGAGTCTGCCTGTAAGAAGAGGAGATGAAGTTGAAATAATGCGAGGGGATTTCAAGGGCAAAAGAGGAAAAATCTCAAGAGTTGATCTGAAAAAATACAAGACTTACATAGAAGGGATAACGAGAAAGAGAACGACTGGTGTTGACGTCCAAGTTCCAATCCACCCATCAAATTTAAAAATCATCAATCTTAATTTGGAAGATAAAAGAAGGATAAAAATTTTGGAGAGGAAAGCGAAGAAGTGATACAATGGCTAAATTGAAGAGACTGCTTGTACCAAAATATTGGAAAATACCGAAGAAGGGGATGACATGGGTAGTGTCACCAATAGCAGGACCTCATAAAAAGTTCGAGTGCATTCCCTTATTGATAATTTTGAGGGATATTTTGAAACTGACTGAGACTGGAAAAGAAGCTAGAGCGGCAATAAAGAAAGGAGATATTCTTGTTGACGGCAAACCTATGAAAGAACCAGGTTATCCAGCTGGTTTGATGGATGTTATCTCGATTCCAAAAGTGAACAAGTTTTACAGGATTGTGCCGTATGAGAAAGGTTTGAAACCAATTGAAATCAATGAAAAAGAATCCAAACTCAAAATACTCAAGATAAGAAGCAAGAGTTTGGTCAAGAAGGGAAGAACTCAACTGAACTTTCATGATGGGAAGAATATCATTGTTGACAAGGATATTTTCAAGATAGGCGACTCCGTTCTTGTTGAGTTGCCCTCGCTGAAAATTCTGGAGCATTTGAAGCTTGAGAAAGGCACGCTGGGGCTGATAATCAAGGGAAAGAATTCAGGAATTTTAACAGACGTGAAAGATACAATCGTTTCAAGATCTATGGAGCCAAGCAAGATTGTGTGCGAGCTTGAGAATAAGAAGTTGGAAATAATTTTTGGTTATTTCATTGTTGTTGGAAAGAAATCACCAGTGATAGCAATAGGCGAGTAAAATGGCAGAGAACATCATGCGTGCAATCAAAATAGAAAAAGTCACGCTCAATGTTGGGTGTGGTGGTGACGCTGCCAAAATCGAAAAGGCAACAAAGCTTTTGGAGATTCTTACAGAAAGAAAAATTGTGATCACAAAATCCAAGAGAAGGAGCACTTTTGGCGTTGCAAAGGGAAAGCCTGTTGGTGTGATGATTACGCTGAGAGGTAAGCAAGCAGAGGATTTTCTTAGAAAATCACTTTATGCTGTTGAGAACAAACTCAAATCCTCCCAATTTGATGAAGAAGGGAATTTCAGTTTTGGGGTCAAAGAATACATTGACATACAAGGCGTCAAATATTCTCATCAAATCGGTATGATGGGACTGGAAGTCTCTGTTACATTGAAGAGAGCTGGGTATAGGATCAAGCACAGGAAGATACAAAAGAGAGAAATACCAAGAAAACATAAAATTAATAAGAAAGAAGCGATGGATTGGGTAAAAAACAACTTTGGAGCTGAAATAATTGAATGAAAAAATTTTCTATGAGGGGGATATTGACGCCGAGTTGCTGATAAAAATGAGCGGTGCGATATTGAGGAAGGCTGAGATGGCGAATAATTTTGAGAAGGTATACACGAAAGTTTTCGAGTCCATAATCAAGATGGAAATTGGTGGTTTTAGTGATGTTGTCGAGATTCTTGGGGAGACCGGTGGCTGATGGCGAAGAAGTACGGTCGTGCCACCAGGACTTGCAGAAAATGCGGAAGAAGCGGGATGGGAATAATCAGGAAGTATGGCCTCTACTACTGCAGGCAGTGTTTCAGGGAAGAGGCGAAGAAAGTAGGTTTTAAGAAATATTCTTAGATAAAACCAAATAATTCATATGTTTGAAACGATTTCTTTTCTCATCGCCTTGGTTGGTTCTGCTCTGGCTGGTCTGTACGATCTGAAGATAACACCAACTGAGATTCCAGACGAGATTCCTTATGCCATGATAGGATTAGCTTTGGTATTGATTTGCATACAATCTGTTGTCCAATCAAATTTCAATATTCTGGCAGAAAGTTTAATGTATGGCATTTCTCTTTTACTTTTTGGATATGTGATGTACAGGTTTGGCCAGTGGGGAGGCGGGGATGCGAAAATCCTGGCTGCCATAGGTTTCCTCTCTCCAAATCTTTCTTCCCCTGCTAAAATCATCCAATTTCCGTTTGCCTTGAGCTATTTGATAAACGTATTTCTCATAGGAGCAGTCTACATGCTCGTTTATGCCTTGGTGATGTCGTTGATAAACAGAAAAATAATTTTTGCGTTTTTCAAGAGCGTGAAGTCAAGTTCGAATCTTATCTTGATTTCCTCTCCAATTATGTTTTTGCTGTTTTTATTCGGCAACTGGTCTCTTCTCAGTCTCTTTGACATGGCTGTGAATCTTCAATCCGTTGTTGTCAATTCGATCATCATTCTGTTCGTTTCTATTATCATGTTTCTTATTTGGTTTTTTGTAAAAGCAGTTGAAGAGACAGGATTCAAGAAAAGAATCCCAATTTCTCAATTGAGAATAGGAGATGTTCTGCTAGAGAGCAAGGTCTGGGAAGGCATAACGGGAAAAGAATTGAAAAAAATCAAAAAGTCTGGCAAAAAATCTGTTTGGATAAAGTCAGGAGTTTGTTTCGCGCCAGTATTTCCTCTAGCTCTTTTATTCACTTTATATTTTGGAGACGGAATTTTATACTTGATTAAATTTTTGATTTAATTCTTTCCAAGGTGAAGTAAAATCAAGAGGAAGTTTAGTTTTATAACGCGTGTCATAACAATTAATGCCATATTTAAATGACAATAAATTAATTGTGCTATCAAAAGAAACAATTGTTGCATTTTCATAGTTTGACATTACCATAAGACTTACGTCTTCTGAATCTATCTCCCTCTCTTCAACATGCTTCAATAAAGCTTTGGTTAGGCTAGGATTAAGTCTCTCAAGTGTTTTTTCCCAGTTTTGTTTATCCAAAATATCCGAATACAACAGTCTAATATTTTTTCCACTTAGAAACTCTCTTGCTTTTTCTGTATATCCCTTTCGTCTTAAAAGGGAGAATAACTCTCCAAAAATTTGTGGATAGATTGTTATTGTACCTTTGTTAAACCATTTTATTACATCAATCGGTTTTATATTGATATTATAAATTCTCCAAAGTCCAAGTGCATGAGTTATAACATTTGTATCTATAGAATAGTGATTTCCTATATCTTTTTTTGCTCTTCTGTCTAAAAAAATATCCTTTGGTAAATATTTATCATAGTCTTTAAAGCCCATACTCTCAGATTAATTAATAAAATTTAAATATTCATTTCTTTTCCAATTTTTCAATCCCATTCATATAAGGAACTAGAACTTTTGGGATTATCACAGAGCCGTCTTTCTGCTGGAACTGCTCGATTATTGCCAGCATAGTTCTACTTGTTGCCAGAGCAGTGTTGTTCAAAGTATGCACAAAACCAACAGGCGGCTTGCCAGGACCCTCCTTGTATTTTATGTTCAACCTTCTGGCCTGATAATCCGTACAATTGGAATTTGAGCCGGCCTCCCTAAACTTACCATCAGCCATCCAAACTTCTATGTCATATTTTTTTGCAGCGATTGTTCCTATGTCACCTGTACAAATATTGACAACGCGGTAATGCAATCCAAGCTGCTGGTAAAGCTCTTCAGCATTTCTCTGTATTTCCTCATGAAGCTCCCATGATTGTTCTGGTAATGAGAAAACAAACTGCTCGGTTTTGTTGAACTGGTGCATTCTGAACAATCCTTTTGTGTATTTTCCATGGGCACCAACTTCCTTTCTAAAACAAGTCGAAACCCCGCAGATCTTCAATGGTAAATCCTTCTTCTCAAAAACTTCACCTGCAAGCATTGCCCCCATGGGATGCTCGGATGTCGCTATCAAGTATAAATCTTCTCCATCAATTTTGTATGTCACCTGCTCGAAATCTGACGGGTCTATCATTCCTTCGTAAGCTTTCCTATTTATCATGAAAGGCGGCTCGATTACAGTGAATCCTTTTTTCCTGAGAAAATCAATTGTAAACCTTTGAATTGCCAGGTCAAGCAATACGAGCTCATTCTTCAAATAAAAGAAACCAGCACCAGCAACTTTCGCACCCCTTTCAACATCTATTAATCCCAAATCTTGCAAAATTTCCAAATGATTCTTCGGCTGGAAATCAAACTTTGGCGGCTGTCCCCATTTTCTAACTTCCACATTTTCAGTATCATCCTTTCCGTATGGCACGCTTTCATGCAAAAGATTCGGAACGCTTAGTAGGGCTGCTCTCACTTTCTGTTGATATTTTTCTGCTTCTGTTTCCAGGTCTTTTATCTTTTCAGGAATTTTCTGCGCCTCTTTCATCAGTTTTTTAGCATCCTTCTTCTCCTTTTTCATCAGCGCAATCTTTCTGCTCACTTCGTTTCTTTCTTCCCTAAGCGCGTTTATCTCGGTCTGCAGCTTCCTCCATTTAGTATCAGCAACAATCAGTTCTTCCAGAAGCCTCAGTTTCTCAGGGTCTTTTCTCCTTTTCAAATTTTGTATGACAAGAGTAGGCTTCTCTCTTATCAGTTTTATATCAAGCATATTTACTCCTTTATTTAATTATTCCAAATTCTACTTCATATAACTTATCAACAATTTCAAGTACTGCATTGCCCTTCTTCTTTCTTATTTGATCTGTATCAAAGAAGTTATGATCTCCCACAGTTGTCCTCGAGTTTTTTTTAAATTCTTCTTTTCTGTCTTTTGGAAGCACATCTAATACAGCCCAACTAACTTTGCCACTATTTAAAGCTTCAAACAATGCCTCCCCGTCTATAATTTCTCCTCTCGCTGTGTTTATTATATAGACTCCCGATTTCATTTTGTCAAATTCTTTCTTATCAAGCAGGTTTTTTGTTTCATCTGTTAAATCACAGTGCAAACTTATGATGTCAGATTCTTTTAATACTGTGTCAAAATCACATAGTTCTATTTTTTCAGCTGAAGTTTTGTATGGGTCATACCCAATAACTTTCATTTTGTAGGGTTCGACTAATTCAGCGACTCTTTGACCAATTTTACCACAACCAATTATACCAAGTGTTTTTACTTCTGGTTCATCCCCTCTTATAATTCCCTTTGTTTTTATACCACTCTTCGATGCCGCATTAATCTCATACATCTTATAACAAAGAGATAGGATGATTCCAACTGTACCAGAAGCGACAGAATCAGTTTGGACAGGTGTGTAAAACCACTTTATACCTATTTTTTCTAAGTATTTTCGTTTTATATGCCAGTAACCATTGGTAGCAGTTATAACATATTTTAATCCTAATTTTTTCATCTCGTCTATCATTTCTTCAGTAAGTACGTCTTTACTTGTTACTATAACCATGTCTAGTCTTTTTAATTGGGTGTAGTAACTGATATTATCTGCTCTTGCAAAATTCCCATATTTCTTTATTTTCTCGTAAAAATCTGGCAAAAGGTAAGCAGTTATGAGTCCATTAAATCCTTCCATTGAATTCACCTATAACTGGAACTAATTTCATCAAATCCTTTCCGTCTATCACAACATCCGCTTGTCTCTTGACTATATCCTGTGCGTTAAATGCAATTTTTAGGCCACCTATGTCAAAAAGTTTTAAGTCATTTGCCCCATCTATCACAACAACAATTTCTTCCTTCTTCGAACCAAGCTTCCTAATTAGATTGGTTAAAGCCAGGGATTTATCTGAATTCACGCTCAATCTTACTCCGGTTAATTTACCGTTCTCAAAAACGAGCTCATTCGAAAAAACATAATCAAGATTTAATTCTTTTTTAACTCTATCAGAAAATATACTGAAACCTCCAGTTACTCCCACCAGAACAAACCCAAGTTTTTTCAATCCGTCGCAGGTTTCTTTGGCGTTCTTCATCAGCGGCATTTCATTTGCAGCTTCCAATACATCCTCGTAGTTCATTCCCTTCAAAACATCTATCCTTTTCATCAACCCGTCCTCCCAGTCTATCTCACCACGAATTCCTTTCAAAGTTATATCCAACACTTCCTTTTCTTTCCCGATCTTTCTGGCCAACACTGGCAAAAACTCCTCGTCCACTAGCACCCCTTCCATGTCAAAAATTATTAACATTTAATTACCACCTAAGTGAGGATTGGAGGTAATCCTAACAAGAACAGGAGGAACAAGAGCAGGAGCAAGAACAATCATGCGTTCTAGTTTTAGATTTCAGATTTTTCACCTAAGATATATTTACAATTTATATTTAAAAACTTTGCTTATGGAGAATTGGTTTTGAGGTTTATTCTCTTATCTTCTCCAAATATATTTTATGAAGCTGAAACGAGCGCTGGGTCTATTTGAGGCAACTGTCTATGGGGTCGGTGTGATTCTAGGAGCCGGAGTATTTGCTTTAATCGGCCAGGCAGCTGGTATGACTGGAAACTCTCTTTGGATGTCTTTTATCGTCAGCGCATTCATCGCAGTTTTCACGGGCTTGAGCTATGCAGAACTATCTTCCATGTATCCGAAGGCTGCCGCAGAATTCTTCTATGTCAAGAAGGCTTATGGGAGCGAGTTCTGGGCATTTTTGGTAGGATGGCTTTTAATTTTTACCACGGCAGTAGCAGTCGCAACAGTTTCATTGGGGTTTTCAGGATATCTTACCGAAATTCTTAATTTTACAGTACAAAATCAAACCCAAATAACAATCTTGATCGCGATTGTTCTGTTAGTCCTGCTCACCTTCATCAATTTTTACGGTATAAAAGAATCATCACACTTTAACGTCGTTTTCACTGCCATAGAGCTACTGGGACTTTTCACTGTAATAGTTCTGGGTTTATGGCGAGCCACGACATCGCCCCATATAAATTATTTTGAAACAACGAACGGTCTGTCGGGAATTTTTTCTGCAGCTACATTGGTGTTCTTCGCTTATCTAGGCTTTGAGGATGTTGTCAACATTTCAGAGGAAACGAAAACACCAAGAAAACTTATACCATTGGCATTGCTACTGTCGATAGTAATAACAACATTAATCTATGTTCTGATTTCGATTTCTGTTGTAAACCTGGCAACATGGCAAGAGCTCTCAGCCTCGCCTGCACCACTTGCGTTAGCAGTATCAAAGGTTTTAGGAAAAAACGCATTCCTCTTCCTATCATTCTCAGCACTATCCGCAACGGCAAGCACCTCCCTTATTCTTCTCGTTGTTGCATCCAGAATGCTATATGGCATGGCACAAGAGGGATCATTCCCAAAAATTTTGTCAAAAATCCATTTAAAGAGAAGGACGCCATATATGGCAGCAATAGCCATGATGCTCCTTTCTATGGCCTTTGTATTTGTAGGCAACATAGGAAGCGTCGCCAAGATGACAAGCATGTGCTCTCTCTTGGCTTTCAGCGCTGTCAACCTTTCCCTGATCCATCTGAGGTTCATGAGGCCTGATATAAAAAGGGAGTTCAAGACCCCGCTTAACATCGGCAAGTTCCCTCTCACAGCATTTTTCGGCGTAATTTCCTGCATGATGCTGATGGCATATTTTGATTTGGAAATGATTTTATTTTCTCTGGTTGTTTTGTTTGCAGGATCAATATTTTTTATGGTATACAAAGTCAGGAAATCTAAGAAGAGAATATAATTCATCTTGTGATTTTTGCTTCTTTGAAGACTTCCAATAATTTTATGTTTGCTGGTTTATCAAAATGCTTTCTAACAGGTTCGATAATTTTTGAAATAGCTATAGCAACAGAATTTTTCAAATCTTGTGGATGTATATTCTCTTCAGCATACTCTTTTTCAACTTCTGAATAATTCCCAAAAGTAGTATTGCCACCATATTTCTCCGGCCTTTCAACAATGAATTCTTTCATCGCATGGAAAATCACATGTTTCACGATTTCTAACATAGGGTTCATATTTATCTGCTTGGGCGGGCACCATGCCTTCTGCAATTTTTCTTTTATCTGTTCCTCAGTGTCGTGAATAAAAATAGCAGTCCATGGTTTCGATTTGCTCATTTTGCTTGCAATCACTTGTTCTAATTTGTCTTTAGACTCAAGCTTCACGGGTTCGGCAATTCCCATCAAAAGATGGTGATGAACTGCTACAGGTTTTTTCCAGCCCATTTTTGGAAAAACTTCTCTGGCTAGTACATGCGCCTTCCTCTGATCCATTCCTCCATGCGGCATGTCTGCTCCAATTTCCTTTACATCAACAGCCTGCATAGGCGGATAGTAGAATTGAGCCAGGTCAAGCTTATCCTTTTCATTTCTTCCCATTATCGTCATGCACCTGAGCGTTCGTGCCATGGTCATATACTTTGAAAACCTTATGACATTTTTCCAATATTCATCGTTGTTGTGATAAAGTTCTGAACCAAGTACGATTTTTACTCCTGGACAGAAGAATTTGAAACCTTCTTCATAATATTTGGCAGCAGTCAATATTTTGTTCCAATCTCCACCCATTTTGCTGTTTATGAAACTGTGCCAATCCGCAAGATAAATTTGGCATTTTATACCAGCCTTTATAAAATCATTTACCTTAAACCCAGAAAGAATGAAATTACCTAAATGCAGCATACCAGAAATTTCAAATCCCTGATAATGTTGCGGATGTTCATTTGTTTCGAGTAGCTGTCTCAGTTCTTGCTCGGTGATGATTTCTTCTGTCGGCGGTCTTTTTATCAGATTTATTCTTGTTTCTAAATCCATCGAACTCACTTTAATTATAATTATTTAAACTTGACATAATATCTATTTTTAGATACTATGGAAGAATTCACAGTTTTTGTAAAAAACAGACCCGGTCAATTATCAAGAATATGCGACATACTTTACAGGAATGGCGTAAACATAGAATCACTAGCAACGGAAGGAACAAGAGAAGATGGTACAGTTAAAATACTTACCAGTGATTCTATAACAACCAAAAGAGCGCTGGAGCAAGCAAAGGTACCATTTGAAGCCAAGGGAGTGTTGGTCGTCAGAATAATGGACAGACCTGGTGAATTGGCTAAAATGACTAAGAAAATGGGGTCAGCAAACGTTAACATTGAATCGATATATCTGCTTGAAAATGAGAAGTTTGCAGTAAGAACCAATGATATAAATAAAACAAAAGAAATTCTCAAAGAAGACATACTGGATTAAATTATAGGTTATTATACAAAGGAATATCTGAAAGAATAGCAAAACCAAGTATTTTTCCATCATCTCTAAGTTTTCTGAGTGTGTTTATCCAATATGTTCTTTCATGTGCACAGCGTACAAAAAGTTCTGAATCAGATTCTACAATCTTTATGCTATCCTCAATTCCTTTTGACTTTTCATCTGGAATCAATTTTTGAGAATAAGAACATGCTTTCAACATCATTCCAAGATAAATTGGATTTGTTTCTGAATACAATTCTAAAATTTCTGAAGTTTCTCCAAGTTTCCGGAATAATGATGGATTGTTAATCTTTAAATTCAATTCTTTATCTTCCCAAATAACATTTTCGTCATTAGGTATTCTAACGATTATTGGCTCGAATGGGTATAACCTACAGTAAAGCGGTCTTTCTTTGTACACTCTACATCTGTTTGTTTCTCTATCCTGTCCTAAACATCCTATTTCATCAACTTTCATTGAATATTTTTTATCATCATCTTTACATATTAATTTGGGAGGAATGTTTCTCTTTAAATCTCGAATTGTGATAGGGATGAATCTCTTTCCCCCATTTTCTTTTTCCGATTCATTCATCTTGCAGCATTGACCGCCACAGTCTACACATGGGCTGATCATATTTGTTACTTAGGGGTAGTTATATATAAACTTATCTAAAATAATGGAGAACTTCTATTAAACAATTTTTAGCACTTTCTTTGAAGTCTTGTGAGTGTATTTTTCCCTCCTCATAAAGATTTATTATTTCTTGAGGGGACCCCATAATAGGTTCTCCAAATTGTGGCGGTCTATCAATCACAATATCTGAATAAAATGGAGCAAACAAATGTTTATACAATTCTTTGATGGGATTGGGTTCTAGTTTACCAGGAGGACAAAAGGTCCTATCAATTTTACCCATAACATCAAACTCATCTGCACCAAGAAAAATTGCTCCCAAGGGTCTAGATTTTGACATTTTAGGGGGCTTGATATTTTTCTCAAATTTAGATTCTAAAGACAATAACATATCGGTATGAATGCATACAGGACTTTTATAATTTATTTGTGGCAATAAAGGTCTTGCAATTCTTAAATGTGTTGGTCTTTGGTCAGGCCCACCAACAGCTATGTCCGCTTTCAAGTGTTTTATATCAATAGCCTGCATAAGAGTGTATAAAGGCGGTGCTCCAGACTTCATAATCTTTTCATCCACAGTCTCAGCAGCACTTTTCCTTAAATCCACTTCTGATACTTTGGGTGCAGACAAAAACACATCATTCCAATATTCTTCTGTATTTTGAAAATCACTGCCTATGACAATTTTGGTGTCAGGCAAAACCTTTGAGAAATATTTTTTGAATTCTCTTTTCAGATCTTGTGTGTATCCCTCTATTTCCTCTTCCGTACCTTTTCCGTCCAATATTGCGTGTTTGTCAGCAAGTAGCATGATTGGTCTCACTTGAGATGGAAATTTGCTTTTTAAGTACATTAAAGGTAAAAGTGCTACACAGTGTCCTATATGAAAATAAGAAAAAGATGGCTCCATGCCAATATAGACATTAATTGGTTTTTTTTGAGAAAGGAGACTGTTATATTCTTGTCGTGTGATCAGTTCTGCCCAAGGTTCTGTCTTAAATTCTAACATTTTCATCTGGGAATAGAATAGATTTTTTAAAGGATTTAAAGTTACCTTTTTCTTCAAATTTCAAACCAATAAATAGAAAAACCATCAAAGAAGAATAAGAGAATTCTTATGATCGAAATCAGCTTTCTCGGGGCGATGCAGACAGTTGGGGCATCTGGAGTTTTAGTTGATACAGGAATAGAAAAAATTCTGCTTGATTACGGCTCGAAGATAAGAGAGGTCCCGCCAAGATTTCCCATCCCGATTCAAGGAAAGCCAGATGCAATTCTTCTCTCACACTGTCACTTGGACCATTCTGGTGGAGTGGGAATTTTCTTCGCAAATGGCCAGGGCTGTCCTATTTATTCACTCGAAGTCACCAAACCTCTGACAGAGCTTTTGCTCCACGATTCTGTCAAGATAAGTCATGAGGAAGGTGTTAGTCTGCCCTTCACGAAAAAAGACGTTCACGAGACGATCAAAAGTTTTGTTCCAGTTCAATATCGTAAACAACTGAAACCACACAAGACAGCTTTTACTTTTTTTGACGCTGGCCATATTCCTGGCTCGGGTATGGTTCTTCTGAATTTGAACGGCAAGAATCTTCTGTACACAGGAGATCTGAAAACCACGGACACGAGATTGCTAGAAAGAGCTGATGAGGATTTGCCAAAGGTTGATTACCTGATTACTGAAAGCACTTACAGCGAGAGGGAGCATGCTGATAGAAAATCTCAGGAGAAGGAGCTTGTTAAAATGGTCAGAGAAACACTTGCTGTTGATGGCCATTGTCTAATAGCAGGATTTGCTATTGGAAGATTGCAAGAGATTCTGCTAATACTCGATAAATATGGAATAGATTATCCACTCTTCATGGATGGTATGGCAAAAAAAGCGACAACAATAATCAACCAGCACAACAATCTGCTCAAGGAACCAAACAGTTTGGACAGGGCCTTGAGAAAAGTTCAGTATGTCAATTCAGAGAGAATGAGAAGCAAAATCTTAAAACAGCCTTCTGTTGTTTTGACAACTTCGGGCATGCTCACAGGAGGGGCAATAGTATGGTACTTGAAAAAAATGTATTCTGACAGAAAATCAAGCTTGGTCTTGACTGGTTGGCAGCTTGAGGATACGCCAGGTAAAGTTTTGCTGGAGACAGGAAGATACATAACAAAGGAGCTTGACCTGGAAGTTAGAATGTTTGTCCAGAGGTTAGACTTTTCCGCACATTTGGGAAGAAGCGAGTTGTTTGAATTCATAAACAAGCTGAGCCCAGAGAAAGTTTTTTGCGTTCATGGCGATCACACAGAAGAGTTTGCTACAGAACTAAAGCAAAAAGGGTTCGATGCTGTTGCGCCAATAGCAAGCAACAGGATTTTTAAAATTTAAATCTTTAATTATCAATAATCAAGACATGACAACTATTCAACCATGTAAAAAAGTGGCACTCTTCTTAGACGGACCAAACATAATACGAAAAGCGTTTAGGAAACCTCTTGAAAGTGTGGAGGAAGCAGCGTCAGAATATGGGACTATTCTCATCAAAAGAGCTTATCTGGATAAAAAAGCTAAACTCGAATTAATTCAGGCTGTTATCAACGCGGGATACGAACCAATAGTTAACACCTATTCAGATGACGTGGACACGTTCTTGGTCAGCGATGCCGTAGAGACGATTTGCACCAGAGAGGATATAGACTTAATAGCAATTGCCACAAGAGATGCAGATGTTTTACCTGTGTTATACAAAGCAAGATCTCATAAAAAAGAAACTCTAATAATTGCTCCGACTTCAGGTTTAAGTATAGCACTTCAAAAGTCTGCTACATATTATAAAGAACTTGAAAATACGTGAAAACTTATAAAAAAGTATTTACCATTTAGCAATTAAGCTTCTATTCTTATTCAGAAAAGACCTTAAGCATACCCAGTGTAGAAGCAGATAATACCACGGCTGGTGTATTGTATGGAGGTTTTCTCATTTCATTTGATAAACCTAAGAAGAAATCAACTGCTCCTAGAGCGTCAGGTATCTGATACCACTCAAATCTATGCGCATATTCTCTTGCTTTTTCAGGTAGCATTTTGCTCCCGACTAATAATTCCTCTGTTTTTGAAGGGTTTGCAACTTCCATTCTTTTCAGTGGATATCCTCTTTTTTTGACTGATTCTAGAGCTTGATCAATGAAACATCGTTCTTCATGAACTTCAGGTTTTCTAATTAACAGATAGCTGTTCATACTTGTTTATTGTTTCTGAGGGGCATATAAAGATTTCGCTACTCTAGGATAGTAACATTTAAATACTAGGAAAGATAATCACTACCATAGAGTGATATATAATGTGTAATGGAATAGTGCTTGAAATAAGAGGCATATTGGCAAAAAACTACGAAGAATTACAAAAACATCCTAAACACAAAGAATTAATGGCAACTTATGGTGGAGAAAGAAACCTTAACAGAATAGACGATAGTGTAGCACGAAGAGATCTAGGATACCTTTTGAGAATTTGCGAAACTGCGAGAATAAAGGTGTAAAAAAATGGAAGTAAGAGATCAAATTTCATTATGCTCACAAAACTATCAGAAATGGAAAGGGTTGGCTCTATCTTCAACAAACAGAGAACAAAGCAAGAAATCCCTCGAAAGAGCTTTCTTCTGGCTCGAGCTCCAAACAGCTTTCATAACCCTGATTGCTGCAGAACAGTCAAAAGGAAAGGACCCTGTTTTCAAGAGGAAAATACTTGTCGCAAAAGCCAGGCTTTCAAAGAAACTGGCAGAATACGCTGAAAATATTTTAAATGAAATATAATTGGGGAGAAAAATGCAAACTCTCACAGGAATTGACACTTCAACTAGTATAGATGGTTTAAAAACAAGAATACGTGATTATTTGCTCGGTATATATACCTGTCCTGGTAGACGCAACCTCGCAACTGGAGAACGCGTAGAGTGCGGCAGGAGATATTCTCATAAAAACATGAAAGAAATTCCTCGCTCAGGTTGGCTCGATTCAGGAAGTGCATACAGCTTTCCTCACACACATTGTGGGGAGTGTGGAAAAGTTTTGCCAGTATAGTAATTCTGTATTAATTTTAAAGATTGATTCAAACTTATTTTCTATCAAGCCCTAATTCTAATTAATGGCGAAAATCAAGAGAAGGAAATCAAGAAAGAAAATTAAAAAAATGGCGAAGCCAAGAAAAATGAGGAAGCAGGCAAGACCAAAGAGAAAGATTGTTTTTATTGTCATAGACGGTCTTTCTGATTTTCCTGAACCAAGAACTCCATTGTCTTCAGCTCGCAAGCCAAACTTGGATTTCTTTGCGAGGAATGGCTTGTGCGGTGAAATATTGCCGGTTGAGAGGAAGTTTTGGAGCGATTTGACAAGGGCAAGCGTAAGCCATTTGGCCAATTTATCTCTGCTCGGCTATGACATCAAGCTTGAGCAGATGAAGAGAGGACCGATAGAAGCAGTGGGAGCAGATATTCCGTATCAAAACGGTTGGCTGGCTTTAAGATGTAATTTTGTTTCTGTTGATAATGAATTAAGAATTCTTGATAGAAGGGCTGGCAGGAATTTTTTGGGTTTGGACAACATAGCAAGGTACATCAACGAGCACGTCAAGCTCGACGTTAATCATATTTTTATGAGGACTTATGGACACAGGGCAGTTTTAATACTGAAAGAAAATTTGAATGACAAGATAACTGATAGCGATCCTTATGTTGCTTGGGAGAAAGTCAAGAGAGTAGAGGCAATCTCTTCTGATGCAGAAAGATCTGCTAGGCTGGTGCAAGATTTCATAGATAGCGCAAGGCAAGTAATGGAATATCATCCTTCAAACGAGGAAAGAATAAAAAACGGTCTCCCACCGGCAAATTACATAGTGACAAGAGAGGCTGGCAACAGGCTGATCGCTCTAAGGAACTTTGCAAAAAGACACAATCTTTCAAAAACAGTCTGCATCGCAGAGAATGGTGTGATGAAGGGAGGATGCATGCTTGCTGGATTTGATGCGATCACGATTCCAGAGCTGAACTTCGAGCAAACCTTGAAATTTATCTTTGAAAATATTACAAATTCTTTGGCTGAATATGATTTTGTTTACGCGCACATCAAGGGACCAGACGAGCCTGCTCACGACGGAGACTTCTTCAGGAAGCAGCAGGTTATCGAGAGAATAGATGATTACCTTGCAGCTCTAAAGGACTTCAACGGAGTTTTAATCATAACTTCCGATCACATCACATCCTGCAAGACCAAGAGGCACGAGTATGGTCCAGTTCCGATTCTGATTTATGGCAAAGAAACTGGCAACGTTCAAAGATTTGATGAGCTTTCTGTCAAGAGAGGAAAGCTGAAAATGATAAACGGCAAGAAGCTTTGGAAGATTGTTTTTGGTAGATAGAATGAAGATTATTGGAATTTGCGGTTCACCGAGGAAAGGAAACACAGAATTTCTTTTAAGAGAAGCTTTGAAGGCAGCTGATAAAAAAGGAGCAGAAACAGAATTGATTCTATTGAGAGAAAAGAAAATCGAATTTTGCGACGGATGTTTAGAATGTGATAAGACAGGAGAGTGTCATATAAATGATGATATGCAAGAGATTTACGAGAAATTAGTAAGAGCAGATGCAATAATTATCGGAAGCCCAAATTATTTCGAAAATGTTTCCGGTACTTTAAAAAATTTTATTGACAGGTCCGTGATTTTCTACACAAATAAAAAATTAACAGGAAAATCAATTGCTGCGATAGCGGTTGGTGGAGGTTCTGGAAAAGAACCTATATCTATCATTAAAAACTTTTCTTCAGGTGTTTATACAAAATTTATCGGTTCTGTTTCTGCTATAGCTGGTTCTGCGGGCGAAGTTGTTAAAGATAAAAAAGCTTTGGCAGAAGCAAGAAAACTTGGAGAGAAATTGGCTGAGTGAAATGATAGCGAGAAAACTTGAGATAAGTGAAATTCTTGCAACGAATTCTCAAAAAACAATAGAAGTTGAGATAGAGACTGTAAAAGGTAAAGTGCGCGCATCAGTTCCGATCGGCACGAGCAAAGGAAAATACGAAGTGAAGTATTTGCCTGTAGACCAAGCGGTGAACAAATTCAACTTGATAAGGAGGCATTTCACGTCTGAAAATTTCAAGGACCAGCAGGAAGTCGACGAGCTCATAAGGATGATAGACAAGACTCCTGATTTGAGAGAGATTGGTGGGAATCTTGCCTTAGCGATTTCCTCAGCATTTCTAAAGGCGTTTGCTTTGCAAGAGAACCTCAAAACATTTGAATATCTTCTAACTCAGGCAAAAGCAAAACCAATAATGCCAAGACCTGTTTGCAATGTTGCAGGAGGATGGAAAGAGAATAGAAGTGACATACAAGAATTCCTGCTTTTACCAGTTCATCAAACATCATTCGCTGAATCGATTTCAAAAATTTCTCAAACATATCTCGAGCTTGGTAAGAAGTTGAAGCAGGTTGATCCTACTTTTGATTATGGGAGAAACTGGGAATCAGCTTGGATCACAAACTTGAAATTCACAGACCTGTTGGATATTCTTGAGAAAATAGCGAACGAGAATTTATTGAAGATCGGTCTCGATTTTGCAGCCTCCCAACTCTGGGATGGCAGGAGATACTATGTTTATAGATATTCCAATAAAATTTTGAGCAAGTTAGAGCAATTGAAAATGGTTGAAAATCTTGCAAAAGACTATCCAATTGCTTACATAGAAGATCCTTTCATGGAAGAAGACTTCACTTCGTTTGCCATCTTGACGAGCGACCTACAGACAAGGCTTGTGGTTGGAGATGATCTCTATGCGACAAGTGCAAAAAGATTGAAAGATGGATTGGATTTCAGGGCAACAAATGCTATGATTGTTAAACCAAGTCAAGCCGGAACGATAACAGATATGATGAAGACAATCGAGATTGCAAAGAAGAGCAGAATTGTGACGATAATGTCTCATAGATCTGGAGAAACTGATGATACATTGATAGCACATCTTGCTGTTGGTCTGGGGTGCGATTACGTGAAGTTCGGTATTTCTGGCGAGAGAACGAGCAAGATAAATGAAATGATCAGAATAGAGGAAAAATTGAGTAGCTCATAAGAGCACGAATGGATTTGAGCCCATTGAAAGTCCTTTAGAACTCTTTTTATTTTGATTCATAATTTAACCCCATCCCATTTATCCAATATTTTCCAAAAACTGATAACATAATTATGGGGCTCTTTAGCCAATTTCTTAGCAGTTTTAGTTTGAAGTGTTTCAAAACATTTCTGCTCAATCGTTCTCGTGTGCTCTAATGCTTCTCTGAATTTCATATTTCTTGGAGATACCATATCACAACATATTTCCCTAATAATTCCAAACGGTCCTACAACCTGCAACTTATCTGCATCAAATACTACCTTTGCTTCAATGGTTTTCGCTTTACGAATATTTATCATACTTAAAGAATTAACATTAACACAATGAACAACTTGTTTAATGAGATTTTTATCGACTTTAATTTTTTCAAGAAATCTTTTTACAATATTTCCATTATGAAATTGATGTAGCATCGCACTCAGTCTGACAATTTGAATATTTGCCTTCTCTTTTTTACATAAATAAATTGCCAATTTTACTGTTCTTTTTAGATGTTCAATACCATGTGTCTGATCTAAATTTTTGTAGTAGTTATATGCAAACTTCTCAATTTGAAGCATTTGTTTTCGAGTTAATTGCATAATTATCTAATAGACCTCCCAAAAAATATAACTTTAGAATTTCATGCGGGAGGTGGGATTTGAACCCACTGAAACTTTATCTGTCATAATCGCTCACCTAAAACCTGCCAATGAACAACAGTTACATTTCTCTTTTTAATATTCTTCAAGATTGGTAGATGTGCTAAACTTTTTTTACTCCTAATTTCTACCCTTTCCTTAATATCTACTATTCTGAATTTGTCAAACAGTTTCCTAACTCCTTTTTCATCAAAGAAATGGTGAATAACTCCTTTATCTGATAAGTATGTATCCCTTTCTAATTTCTTACCAATTCCAAATTTGTAGTCTTTAGTAGAAGATAGCGTAACGAGAACCAATCCTTTCTTCCTTAACACTCTCCTAATTTCATTCAAAGTCTGTTTTATTCTTTTTAAGTGGTTGTGATGAATTACGTTTATACCAACAACAGCATCAAAATGTTCATTAGGAAACGGTAATTTTATCATATCGTGCTCTACAAGGCAATAGTTGCTAATCCTTTCTTTTTCTAACCATTTCTGAGCCCGAGCTAAACCAGTAGGAGAGATGTCGGAACCAACAACAAAAAAGTTTCTCTTATTAAGATACACCATATGCCTACCACTTCCACATCCTAAATCTAAAATTCTTTTAAATTTTCTTTTCTTGAGGAAAGATACTAGATTTACAACTGATATATCTGGTATGGTCCATTCTAACCTATCTTTTTTAAATAAGTATTCCCAAGCTTCTTTTTGCTTCATAATTTACAATAGACCTCCCGAAAATATAACTTTAGAGACATGTGCGGGAGGTGGGATTTGAACCCGCGCAGCAGGTAAATTACTAACGCATTAAAATTTGTCTAAATATTTTATCTCCCAAACCCATTTTAGAAATTATGATAACTATTGACGGCTCAGAAGGTTGGGGCCAGGTTTTAAGAAGTGCCATTGCATTATCTACTTTAACACTCAAGCCAGTAAAAGTTACAAACATCAGGGCTTCAAGACCAAGACCAGGCTTAATGCCTCAGCACTTGATTGGAATAAAAATTGCGGCTGAGTTTTGCGATGCAGAAGTTTCTGGTCTCGAGTTCGGTTCTCTGGAAGTTGAATTCTCACCAAGAAAGTTTGATGTGAAAGACAAGACAATTGACATAGGGACAGCGGGTAGCATTCCATTAATTTTACAAACACTCACTCCTTTACTCGTTTTTGCTGATGAAAAAATTACTCTTGAGATCATCGGAGGAACTGCAGGTCTCGGCTCACCAACGATTGAATACGTGAAATATGTGACATTTCCAATTTTGAACAAACTTGGTCTGCCGTTGCCAGAAATAGAAATCTTAAAACAAGGATTCTACCCAAGAGGGGGCGGAAGTGTTAGAATAGGTTTCGAGCCAGTTAAATTACTGAACTACATCAATCTTACCAATCCTGGAAAAGTTTTATCGATAAAAGGAATTTCTATTGCGGGCAGTTTACCAGAATCAGTTGCTTTCAGGCAGGCTGATGCTGCTAAAAAAATCTTGAGCAAGATCACAGAAAACATTCAGATAGATTACACTTCTTTGAATACATATTCTCAGGGAACTTCTATCACACTCTGGACAGAGACAGAAAACTCAATTCTCGCTTCAGACAATATAGGTAAAAAAGGTGTGATGGCTGAAGATATAGGAGCACAGGCGGCAGAAGAGCTGATAAAATCCATTGAATCAAAAACAGCTTTAGACAAATACATGTCCGATCAAATCATCCCTTTCATTGCTTTGGCTCAGGGCAAATCTTCGATAACAGTAGAAGAGATAACTCAACACTGCATCTCAAACATCTCTGTCTGTGAAAAAATACTTGGCTGCAAATTTTTGGTTGATAGAACAAGCAAAAAAATAGAGGTTGAAGGAATAGGTTTCATTTGAACTGACAAATCAACTCGTGTTTATCCAAACCAATATAAATCGGCTTTTTGCAGAACTTGCAGATTCCTTCTGGTTTTGGCAATTCAACTTTTGTTTCTTCTACCATGGTTTCACTTAAATCTTGGTTAAGGTTACTTAAGAATTTCACATCAGCCAAACATTTCCATAACTTTGCCTTTTATATATGCTTCCCCACCAGTCGGGTTTGCAAGCTCTTCCCCGCAACTTGAGCACTTGACAACATTACAAACCTTGCTGAAAATAACCTGCTCGTTCTTGCACTTCTTGCAAACAACTCTCACAAACTTGCTCTCAGGGAGAGTTATCAAATTTCTTGTCTTCATTTCCTCACCAGCTCAAATTTCTTCGCTCTCCAACCTGATCCATGCATGCCCATCTTGCCACAAACCTTGCACTTGAATCTTAAATCCACTCTCTTCGTCGCTTTCTCACGACCTTTAGGGTTTTCCTTCGGGAAGCTTCCATAACCCAACATCTTGCGCTTGAATATCCTCTGTCCATGAGTCATACTGCCTCTGGGTCTTCTCTTCGCTATTTCAACATCATGCTCAGTATGCTTCTTGCAATGCGGGCAATATGTGGTTATAGTCTTCGGAAATTTCATAACACTATTTAGTCTTTTGCATCAATTTAAATCTTTCATCCAACCAAGTCTTTAATTATGCCGGTGAACGCTGGACCAGAATATTTTCTTGCTGAGAAGAAATATTTAAAAGCCAGGACAAGGGAAGAGAAGATAGAAGCCATTAAGGAAATGATAAGGACTTTGCCAAAGCACAAGGGATCGGAAAATGTTTTAGCCCAACTGAGGCATAGACGAGCAAGGCTTGAAAAAGAATTGAAAACCGAGAAAAAGAAAGCCGGCAAATCATTCGAGATTCAGAAGCTGGGATCAGCAAGAGTTTGCCTGCTTGGAGTGACTAAATCTGGCAAGAGCTCTCTTCTTAAAATATTGACAGGAAAGGATGTGGAAATTTCTGAGAAGCCTTACACAACAACAAAACCAGAAGTCGGGATGATGGATTATAATGGCGTGAAGATACAAATCATAGAGATTCCAGCGACGTTTGAACCAAAGTATCTTGGCTTGCTTCATACTGCTGAACTGATACTATGCTTAATCGATTCTACTCAAGAAAAAAGGCAAAAAGAGATTTTGAATGGTTTGTTGGAAAATAGAAAACTATTGGCAAAAATAATTTTTGTCACCACAAAAAGCGATTTGGGAATCGGAGAAGTATCAGCAGCAACTGGCAAAGGGATAGAAGAACTGAGAGAAAAAATTTGGAAATCGCTCAGACTTATAAAAGTATATCCGAAACCCTTGGGCAAACCTCCTTCCAATCCAATGTCTTTGCCAATTGGCTCAACGCTAAAAGAGTTTGTGGAAAAAATCAGCAGGGCATTTTTAAAAAGTTTTAAATTTGCAAGAATCTACGATAAAACAAAATTCAGCGGGAGAAAGGTTGGGTTGAATTATGAATTGAAAGATGGAGATATAATTGAATTACATTTAGAATAAGGACAAAAAATTATTTACTTACCTTAAACTCTTCTACCAAACCCCTCTCCAAAAGAACCTTCATATTTTCTTCCGGCAGCTTGGCTATATCTCCCTTTTGGAAAGGTCCATAAGTCTTCATATCAGATCCAACAAACTCAGGAACGGCTTCCTTGAAAACAACAAGTGTTTCCAATCCTTCTTTTGATTCAGTTTTTTCCAATAACTCCTTCAAAATTTTTTCCCTCCTTGTTTTTATCAAACTCACAGCCTGGTTGAAAAACTCCTTTTCTTCCTCACTCAGATTCTCCACAGTCAAATTGACTCTTGCCGAATTCACTGCCTGCGTGATGATCTTCCTCTCCCTTTTGTTGAAGATATCCTCAACAAGTCTTTCTATGTTTTTCATCTCGACAGAAGCTCTCCTGTCCTCCATTTTTTCCAGAATATTCTTCTTCTGCTGGAGGTAATTTCTGATATTCTGGTAAAAATTCTCAGGCATTTTGGTCAGCTTCGGAGATTTCTGCTCCTCCCTATCAATCTTTCTAATCAGCTCAAAAGTTATGGTTTCGTCTGGCATAAGACCCGATTAATATATTAAAAACAAAACAGTAAAAGCTTTAACCAAACCTTCTCTGCTTCCTGGATTTCTTTCCCATCTTCAATTTCTTGAACGGGTAATTAACAGGGTTTTTGATTACAATCTTATCTGTTCTGTTCGTGCAAATTTCATCAGGCTTGCATATTCCTATGGCAATATAGAAATTCTCATTATCGCAGTTCGGTGGGAGCAGGTTTCTTTCCTGTCTGAAATGCCATCTCAACTGCGTCCTCAAATAATTCGTTCTCAACGGAGGAATGTTATGTTCGTTCCACTCCATCATCTTGTTTTCAATTTTATCCAAGGTCCAACCCATGTTTCTCAAGAAATTTGTGAGAATGAACAAGCTCCTTTTTCTCCCATCACTTAATCCTTGGAGAGCAAGTTTGATGCAAGGTGGGAAATATTCTTCTGGTATTGTCCTAATCTTTTTCTTTATCAGTATTCTTGGTATCTCTTCCTTCACTTCTACCAAATGCTTGGTACTCCAGTCCAATGCTTCGATCACCAGTGCTTCAGCATCATGGAAGCTTGTCTTTGGCACCAAAAATTTTTCTTCAACTTTTGTTTTTTCCGGTGATGCCTGCTGAATCTCAAATTTATCTATATCCATGGGCTTTAACGGCAAGCTAACATTAAGTGTCTTTTCATGCAGGGTATATGGCAACCTAAATAAATGCCTAGAACCAAAAACATCCATAGAAACTATCTTGAAAGGATCAATCTCTCCATTTTCCTCGATTCCTTTAACAGGCTTTCCAACCCTTTTCGCGATTTCCTCCATTGTCTCAAGAGCAGCAATCTCATCTTTCAATTGATCTCTTATGTACCACTTGACATACTCGATGATCTTCTGCAGCAAATCTGGATACTGGAGAGCAGTTGACTGGGAGTTGATTTTTTCTGGCAATGCCTCAAAAGGAATTCCAATATGGAAAGAAGATCCTCCTGTGAATTTGAGGCTGTAATTTGAGAGACCATGATCCTTGAAAGCATTAATTATCTGTTTTACAGTTATTTTCGCGATTTCAAAATCGTCAACATCAACATCAAAAAGAACGTCCCATCCAATTCTCATAGCATCCAGTTGAGGCTTGTTCAAGCCAACATCGAGCTTCATAGGCTGCTGCCATCTCTCGAGCGAGCCATGAAAGGAGATTGCTCCCTCGGCGACAGACTGGAGGATGTCTTGAATATACTGGATCATGTCGGGCCTTTTGCCAAAAATCCCGTCACGATAAACCGCAACTACTTCCCTGTTTTTGGCAGCCTCGACTATTGCCCTGAGAACAGATTCACGAGAATACCAATTCCAAGCTCTTTGAGATTCTATCATAGGGGTCATGAGAAGCAATGCTTCTCAATAGATAATGCGTGGCATAAAAATAAGTTTTTTATTTCTTTTTCTTGATTTCTTTTTTCAGACTATCTATCTTTATCTGAAACCCACATTTATCGCAGCTTGTGCTGAAAGGCGTCTTCCATTCTTCCTTCTTCTTTTGATTAGCACCACATTCAGGACAAGTTAAATCCATATTAGCAGTATTTTCATTCTTCAGAACAATTATCCTTATTTTTCCCTTTGTTTGGCCAGAAGAATTAACTAACTCTCTTGACGTGATGTAAGCTATCTCCATTTCATCACAGAGGTTTTTTCTTTGGTCGGAGCGAGTGCGAGCCGCAGTGCCTGCATTTAATCTTTCCTTGCTTAATCTTAGCAGGATCTGCCCTGATTTTTGTTTTGCAAACTCTGCAAACAAAAACACGAGTATAGAGTCTCGCTACGGCCTCTGGAAAAACTTTCTTTACCATAAAATCACTTCATTAATTTTCTTTTACTAGCATCTATAAATAACTATCCTAGTCTAACTTCTGGTCGTCCAGAAACCCAATTTTTTTAATCGCTTCTTCATACCACGGTCGAGCTATTTCCTTAGCTTTCTCAGAGCTTATCCTATTGAACATCCAATCAAGCTTCTCTTTCACCTTTTCTTTCTCAATCTTCATTTTTTGTTCATCTAAAAAAAGATTGATATTATTTTCAAAAAAACTAATGCTGTCGGCGTCTTTAATTAAATTCTGTTCTTCATTCCCGCCTTCTTCATGCCTAGAAACTAACATTTTTACTCTTTCAATCAAGTTAGTATCTGCTCCCTGACTTTTCAAAAAATCAGAGATGATTTGTGCTCCCCGCTCCTCGTGAGGACGCAAAAAATTTTCGTCTGTGAGATGGGTTTCTTTTTTCAGTGTAAACTTTTCCATAAAAGCTCTTTCAATATCATGTGCTACTGCAGAAATTAACAATGCCTCATCTGCATCATTTTTTAGCTGTTTTACCCAATAAACAGTTCTTTTGAAGTGTTTAATTTGTGATATTTCGCCAGTTTTAGTAAAAGAGTCTACCACAAATTTCTCAACTTTTTTGTATAACACCGAGTTCATATTTAATAAAGAAGCAATTTTACAATTTAAGTCTTGTTCTAAAGTCTGATTGTTAATCTTTAAATATTACCAACACCTACTTTTCTACTTGAAACAAATGTTGAAATCTGAGATAAGAATCCTCGGATTTGATGATGGGGCTTTCACTGCAAGATCAAAAGAACCCGTTCTTGTAATTGGAGTAATTTTCCGCGGTGGCAAATTTCTAGATGGCCTCTTGAGAACAGAAGTGTTCGTTGACGGCAACGAAGCGACAGAAAAAATAGCAAAGCTTATTAACTCAACAAGACATAAACAACAGTTAAAAGTGATTATGTTTGACGGCATCACTTTAGCAGGATTCAACGTGGTTGATGTGAAAAAATTGAACGAGCAGACCAGGCTTCCGGTGATTGTGATCAACAGAAAAAGGCCGGATTTGAAAAAAGTCAAGAATGCTTTGAAGAAATTTGATGATTTTGATTTGAGATGGATTGCAATAGAAAATGCTGGCGAGATAAAAGAGTGTGTTGTGAAGGACTTTAAGAATGTTTATTATCAAAATATAGGAATTGATGATGAGACAGCGAAAGAGGTGATAAAGCTGAGTTGCACGAGGAGCTATATCCCAGAGCCTCTTAGGATCGCTCACATCATAGCAACTGGAGTCGTGAGAGGAGAAAGTTATGGAAGGGCTTAAGAGAAAATTGCAAAAGATCGAGAAGAGATATGGAAAGATAATCTACGTAATTTTATCAATTGTAGTCTTGCAAATCTACTCTGCGACAAACATATTGGCTTACCTCGTTGCCATTGTTGGTGTATTTCTGCTTTATAATATCAAGCAAGAATCTTACCTTCCGTATATTTTTGGAGGAGCATTTGCTGCGCTATTCATAAAATTTGTTTTTGGTTTGATGCTTTCTACAAACTCGCCAGGTGTCTCTGTCTTGTCAGGCTCAATGGTGCATGATGAAACCATAGAAGTCAGTCATTATCAATGGCTTGAGAAGAATCTAGGATACAACAGAAGTTACATAGACTCTTGGCCGATAAAAGACGGGTTCCTTATAGGAGACCTTCCTATTGTCCAAGGCACTGATAATTACAAGGTCGGCGACGTCATAGTTTACGACACACTTAGTCAAAATATTCCTATTATCCATAGAATAATTAAAATCAATCCAGATGGAACTTTTATGACAAAAGGCGATCACAATTCAGAGCTTCTTCCGTTCGAATCCTCTGTCAGGAAGGAGCAGATACACGGAAAGGTAATCTTTATTATTCCAAAACTAGGATATTTTAAGGTTCTATTTACTTGGCTTTTCGGAGGAAAGTAAATGTTTTGTCAAAAATGTGGAAATTTGATGGTAGTTGACCCAAAGAAGAAAGGATATCTTGTCTGCAGGAAGTGCGGACACAAAATCAAGTCTAAAGAAAAAATAACTTTGACAGTAGCCACACACGAAAAGAAAAAAGAAATCATAGTCATGGGCAAAGACGAAGGAATTGCTGAGCTGCCAACAACAAGTATAATGTGTCCGAAATGTGAGAACATGGAAGCTTACTGGTGGATGCAGCAGACAAGAGCAGCGGATGAGCCGCCAACAATGTTCTACAAATGCAAGAAGTGCGGACACGGCTGGAGAAGCTACGGCTAAGCTAAAGTCTAATCCTTTAATCTGTCAAGATAATTTTTAATAAAAATCCCTATTTGTCCTATGATTCCTTTTTCTCCATCAGCATTAGTTACCCATCCCCAACCCCATTTATCAAATATTTCATCAAATGTGAAATCTCTATCTTCAGTTGGAGCATTATGAAAAGAAATAAAATCTTTGTTTTCATTATCACACAAGAATATGTTTCCATATCTAAGTTTTACATCCCTACTTTCTTGTTTCAAATCAACCATACCCGCTAATTCTTTTTCAAAAACAGGAATCCTGCAAACATATGATGAAAGGATTCCATCTGAGCTTCCTGGGGAATGTGCTTTTTTAATCAGATGGAGTATATGCATTCCTTCTTTCTTCCCGTGTTTGGTTATGGCCAAAGCATATTCTATCGAGCTGAATGGTATCGACAAAAATGGGGCTATATCCCAATAATGGTCTTCATTGGGCCTAAGTTCAATTTCTTTCCCGTTAACTATCATGGCATTAACCGAAAGCCCCTCATACCATGGTAAATGGTAACATTTCCTTAACTGACCCATCGTACTTGGTTCAACATTTGGATAGAAAACAGCCTCTGACAGGACTTTATTCCATTGTCTTTTCATCCATTCAGGCCAAGTTTCATCATGTTCCGGATTTTGCATTGGATAGTTATATATTTTAAAACTATTTATTTCTTATTTCTCAAATTAAACACGATGTCAGACCACTATTTGCCAAAGAAAATCTCGTCAATCTCAAAGACAGATTCAAAGCTAGCGATTATTGGAAATGTTTCAGAACTGTCAGAAAATTCTTTCACTCTTGATGATGGAAGCGGCAAGATAGAAATCATTTCCGATCAGCCTGTTGAAAAAGGAGAATTGATTAGAGTCTTTTGCTCGAGTTTTGACGGAAAACTGAAGGCGGATGCGATACAGAACTTGAGAGGTTTTGATTTAAATCTATTTAAGAAGATAGAAGAATTATATACCAAAGAGGGATTGAGTGTTCAAAGCAACTCTTAAGGACATAGGTTTGATGAGCGATTCCATCTCAACAATAGCCGAGCTAATCGACGAAGGAATTTTCAAAATAACAAAAGACGGGATAAGCCTGATAGCTTCTGACAGGGCAATGGTAGCAGTTGTTGACTTCAAGCTTTCTTCCTCTGCTTTTGAGAAATTTGATATTGATAAAGAACAATCTATTGGTTTGGATATCCCAAATTTTTTATCAGTTTTAAAAAGAGCCAGCGGCGAAGACAATGTCACTTTCAATTTGCAAGATTCAAAGCTGGAAGTTGTCCTTGAGAACGCGAGCAGGAGAAGATTTGTTCTGCCTTTACTTGATTTGAGCCAAGAAGAGATTCCGGCGATAGACCAGTTGGAGTTCAGCACGCGGGCAGAAGTAAAATCAGATGTTTTGCAGTCAGGAATTGCGGATGCAGAAGTTGTTGCAGATTCTGTTTTGTTTGAGGCAGCGCCGTCAAGATTTGGCATGCGAGCTGAAGGAGACATAAGCTCGACTCAACTTGAGCTGGAGAAAGATAACAAATCTTTGGTCGAATTGAAAGCTGGGGGAGAGATAAAAGCAAGATATCCTTTGGACTATTTGAAGAAAATGATCAAAGCGACAAAATTGGCTGATTCAGTTGCTCTGGAATGGGGCCAGGACTATCCGATTAAAATTAGTTTTAAATCTGGTGACAAGGTTAGCTTGCAATTCGTGTTAGCTCCGCGGGTATCTGAAGAATAAATTGCTTTAAGTAGTCAGTATAAAAATTCTTTTGAAAAATAAGTGCTTCAATTTACAAATTTTAAAGAGAACAATGCCTTCGCAAGCAGCTATAACTGCAATAATTCTCACAGTTGTCTTTATGATTTCAAGTATTTTAGTTCTATATCTAAGCACAATTACTGCTAGCAATATCGTATCGGATTATCCCTTTAGATTAGTTTATTTTTTTGGTCATTGGTGGAATTCACCAATCGAATGGAAATGTGATGACAGTGCCCTGATAAATGATATGAAAGAGATAAAAAGAGTAGGGTTCAACGTCATAGCCGTTGATCACGAAATCTCGCAGTGCATGAGCGATGGTTACTTGAATAACAGTTGCGGCCAAAATTCCAATTTTCAACATAAGTGGGAATCGGATTGGAAATTGTGTGAGAGGGAACATTGGGCTGCCAACATTTCTGGATTAAAATTGCTTCCTTGGTTGCAATTATCCGCGGGAGCTGATATTTCAAAACTTGAATCAACTTATGGAGTTACCATCAAAAGAGCAACAAATCAATCTGGATACATCGATAACAATGTGGCCCTTGTAACAGACCAATCGTTCCAGTTGGCCTTGGCTGATTATGTCAATGATTATCTATCGCATTTCATAAATTATGGAACTCTTCCCATCGTGAATGACAACGGGCAGCAGAAATATTTAGTTGGCATCATGGTTGAAACAGGCTGGAATGAGTTTGTTCCTTATTCATTTGACGATTCTACAAACCAGCAATTTCGGAATTGGCTACAATCAAATTATGCTTCTATTGGAAACTTGAATTCAGCATGGGGCACATCTTATTCATCCTTCGATTCGATTGACCCGAAAAATAACAGTATCTTCAACTACTCGTCTTTTCCAGCACAAAAGTCCGTTCAAGATCATGCAAGATTCCGCGCAAAGCTGCTGTCAGATGTCCTCCAAAACGTAACTTCAATAGTTGAAAGCAAATATCCTCAAGTTACTTTTGCTATCGAGGTTCCTTATCCCCCATCCAGTCCTGGATACGATGCGATGAGATGGAAATACAATAGCGCAAACTTTTATGAATTGTTCGAATCAAGTAACATTCCATATGTCATAATCAGGCATGATGGTTGCACCCAATTTGGATGCGGTGCGATTTACAATACTTCATACACAAGTTTCACGATCAAACAAGATCTTGATGAATTGAATTCATTGGGAAAAAAAGTTGTTATTGCTTACAGATATTCCAAAGATGCTGACAAGACTTGGACCTACGAAGCATTTAACGACGCATGGGGAATTGGAATTTATAACTGGAATGAATTGGCAGATTCTCAAACACCAATATTCGGTTCAATCACAGGAACTTGGACTCCTCGATATGGGTGGCTTACTCCAGGCAACACATTTGATACGTCAAGTAGTTCAGTACCAAAAGTTTTTGTGAAGAATAAACTCGACCAATATCTTTCTTTCCAACCACAATAACTTCTACTAACCTTTTTGCTTACATCAGCCAAATTAATCTATAAGGAATAAATTGTTATGAAAAAAGACAAAAGAATACTAGCAATATTCGTATTGGCTTTAGCGGGATTGGCATTTTCAGGATATCTTTCTGTTGCCGAGCTCAGCGGTGGAAAGACATGCCCGACGATAACTTCTATACTCGGTCTTCCGCCGTGTGTGATAGGGTTCTTCATGTACGCAATAATCTTCCTGATAGCACTGTCCCTGCTAAGAAAAAAAGGCTAAGCAGTTTGAAGGTCAAGACAAATCGTAAATTTTTCTATTGATTTTTATAAAAAAAGCTAAAATTAAACCAAAAATTTTGCTACAGCTTCAATTTATCCTTTCTTTGCTAATCTCTTTGCCTTGACAAAAACCCACAGCTTCTTCGTCATTGCACTTGGAGCTAGGGGTGCTTTGCCAAAGACTTGCTCCACGGTTTCCTTTCTTCCCTTGAAGCTGATACAATATCCACCAAACGGTTTCTTACCCATCTAATTTCACACTCCTAAAAATAATTTTTCCTTCCTAGTATTTAAAGCAAGGCAAAAAATTAGTAATGTTTCCAAATAAAAATATATCTCATCGGCATGAAAGCTTCTAGATCACTCTCGTATCCGCAGCTCGTGCATCTGTAGCCAATGACAATCTCCTTGTTCAAGAGATTCTTGATTTTGATCGGTTCTATCTTGCTCTCGCAAACAGGACACTTCTCTATCCTTGGTAGCTTCAAGGTTTTCTTGGTCTTTGCCTTCACCTCTATTTCCGGTATTTTTAAAGCAATCCTTTTTGCTCTGATCGGTGATAATGTGTATCTCTTATCCTCTTTCTTCAACCTCTTCAAAACAAGCCTTGTCAACTCTTCTTGGGATTTTACTCTAAATCTTCTTCCTACTACCTGTTTTATTTCCTCAGCGACTTTGTTTTTCTTGGCAATTTTTCTCTCCACCAAATCATCCCCACTTCAACAAAATTATTATAGCTTGTTCTTAAAGGAATTAAATTTATATTTAGTCAATTATCTTTTGAGCCGAGGTCGCATAATCTGGTATTGCGCTAGCCTGGAACCAAAGATGGAAAGCTAGTGCCCTTCGGGGCTTGTGGGTTCAAATCCCACCCTCGGCGTCCTTAAACTTAAATAATTAACATCCCTTCAATTAATTGAAGGTGAATATTTTGGGTTATGAAGCACTTTATGAAATGAAAGAATTTTTAAGAAGGAGATTGGTTTTGGAAAATCAAAAAGCAGAAACTTCTAAACATATGTACGAAGTGATAATGAAATCACCTGAGGATATAATCAGACAATTATATGAGAAGATTGTAAGAGGTCGTCCACTACCAAAAAAGAAAGGATACATTCCTTCGGATGAAGAACTTCGCAAATCTATTTGGGAATACTATGAAAACTGGCCCGAAGATATGAAAAATCATGTAGAATTCATCATAGATAGATGTCCCAGACCACCAACAGGATCATCTCAGCCCACAAGTTAAAACATCACATAATTCTTAAATTCTTAAATTTCCACCTTTTATTCAGATGTATAAAGAAGAGATAGATATTGCACTATTCTGTCCGAAGGTTTACATAACTATTAATCCCAACAATAGCAGAGAGTATAGATGCCATAACCCGAAAGGAAATTATCCGCCTTGCAACATAAGAGGAAATTTATCACCAAGATTGGAAGAAAATCTTAACTGCGAATATTTTAATCATCATCGAAGAGAAATCACTCCAATTTTAAGAGAACTTTCAGAAAAAACATATGAAAAACAGAAAGAGACATTAAAAGAAACACAAAGAAAAGTTTGGATGATATTTTTGGGTTGTTCTGAAAACGAGGTTGATAAAAAGTTTGAAAAAATGAGATACAAACTTTTCAGAGGCAATGCTGCTATTCAATCAGAGCTCTTATCAAATCAGCTCTAGCAACAATCCCAACAAGCTTCCCATTTTTAATCACAGGCAGCCTGTTGACATCATGCTTCTCAATCAGGTTTGCAGCATCAAAGATGCTTGCATCTGGCCCTATAGAAACAATTTTCTTGCTCATCACCTTCTCTACCTTGACGTTGGAGATATGTCGGACTTCTTTTTTCAAACCCACGAAGTCTTTTCCTGTAATGATGAAATCTAGAGCCAATAAAGTCAAAGAAGGCAAATTATGCGAGCTCCCGATCTTCAGTTTTGTCCTCATGAACCCAACTATGTCAGACACGCTTACCACACCAACAACCTTTCCATTCCTGACAACAGGAGCGCCGGAAATCTTTTTTTTAGACAATTTCTTTGCGACTTCAAAAACAGTGTCTTTAGGACTAAAGCAAAGAACCCTGGTATTCATGATGTCCTTAACTTTCTTCATCCTCTCTAATTATCTTTTGCTTTTAATGAATATTAAATTCAAAGCATTCGTTCATATAAAGAAATAATTTTTATAGACAGGTGATTTCAATGGTAGGCATTGAATTAAAGTTCAGAACTCACAAGTTTAACATATTTTAACAATCGCTTTTTTTTGTCTCTACGGAAAGATATCTGACCTTCTGCTTCCAGTTCATTAATATAATCATTAAGTTCTAGCATTGAAATTTGACCAATTTTGCTTGTATAAGCTTCTTTGATTTCAAGAGTTGAATATTCACCCTCTGGCATGGTTCTTAACATACCAAGAACTGTATATTTCTTTTCTTGTGAAAGTAGCCATTTCCACTCATCCCCATGCAATTGGGTTACAGTAGTCATTTTATCACAATATTCTAATCAACAGTTAAAAATTTAAATGCTTGTGTGGGAGATGGGATTTGAACCCGCGCAACATGTTGATAATCGTTGAATCAATACCATGGGCGTAAAAATATCTTAAGATATAATAATGTGTTTCTACGAATCAAATCATCTTATCTGGCTTCCGGGTTCTATGTCCTTCTCTGGCTGTACCAAGACAATTTTTCCTTTCCCGTCATCTGCAGCGAGTATCATGCAGTTGCTCTCGATGCCCATCAGCTTGATCGGTTTGAGGTTGAGGACGAACAGATATTTTTTGTTAACAAGTTCTTCTGGTTTGTAGTAATTCAGCAGCCCAGCAACAGCTTGCCTCTTCTCCTTTCCAAAATCAACCTGCAGCTTGATTAAACTCTTAGATCCAGTAACAGCTTCAGCTTGAATAATTTTACCAATTTTTATCTCAATTTTTTGGAAATCTGCAAAAGAGACTTCTGCCATATTTTCACCTCACTCTATTTTGGAAGTTTGTCTTTTTGAGTTTTTATTTCCGTATCCTCTATTATCCTGAAAAGAATCTCCGGTTTCTTTATCTCGTGACTTGCTTCTAGCTTCAGTCTAGATGCAGACAGCCACTCTTGTTTGTGAATAGAATCATTCAGATTCAGCAGCTTCCACAACTTCTCAGAAGAAAACGGCAAGAAAGGTTCAAGGAGAATTGCCAGAGCTCTAACTGCATTCGCGCAGAGATATAGTGTGGTCTTCGCCTCTTCCTTCTTTGCCCAAGGCTCCTTCTTCTGGAAGTACTTGTTGCACGTGGCTGAAAAATCAAGAATGGATTTCAAAGCCTTATCCAGCTCTATTTTTTCCATCTCACTACCAACAAGAACAGCCACTTTCTTTATCTCATTTTCAAACTCTTGGTCTTCCTCTGAATACTGAGCAGGCTTTGGAATCTTTCCGTTGAATTGCGAATGAATAAAAGTCAAAGTCCTGTGAATGAAATTGCCTATGGTTGCGACCAATTCATTGTTAATCTTCGCTTGGAATTCATCCCAATCAAAGTTAACATCAGTTTGAGCATTCGGAGTGACTCTTGTTAGGTAATATCTCAAGTAATCCGCTGGGAAAGATTCGAGAAAACTTCTCAAGCTTATGTACCATCCCCTGCTCTTTGACAGTTTCTGACCTTGGAGCAGCAAATATCCACGAGTAGGAATGGCATCTGGCAGCTTGTAATTTCCCTCCCCGATTCTCATCGCAGGTAAGAAAAGATAGTGATGGTAGGCTATATCTTTTCCGATGAAATGATAAATTTTTGCCGAATTCCAAAATTCTTTCCCATCAATTCCTTTATCAGAAAAATATTTCAGAGCAAAAGAAATGTAGCCGATGTGATTGTCAAACCACCCGTAAAGGACTTTCCCCCCGGCCTCTTCCAGAGGAATCGGAACTCCCCAAGAAATGTCACGAGTGATGTCCCAATATCTCAATCCATCCTTTATCCATTGCAATACATAATTCTTCACTTCCGGCTGCAAGTTTTGATTTTCCTCGAGCCACTTCTTCAAATCTTCTGAGAAATGTGGTAGGTCGAAGAAATAGTGTGTTGTTATCTTGTTTACAGGCGTCGAGCCACAGACAGCGCAGTGCGGATCTTTTATTTCCCCAGGCTGCAATGCTCTGCCGCAGGCTTCACAAGAATCCGAATACTGATCCTTCGCTCCACAATACGGACATGTTCCTCTTATGTATCTGTCAGGCAAGAATTTTTTGCATCTCTCGCAGAAAGCCTGCTCAATCTCCTTTGTGAATATAAATCCCTTTGCATTCAAAACTCTGAAGAAATGCTGGACTAATTCAACATTTTCAGGAGAATGTGTTTTGTGAAAAATATCAAATTGAATCCCAGCAGCCTTGAAATCCCTCAGCTGCTCAGAATACCAATAGCTGACGAACTGCTCTGGCGTCTTTCTTTCCTGCTCTGCCCTGATTAAAATCGGAACGCCAAAATCATCCGTTCCGCACACATGTACACATTCGTTACCAGAAAGCTTGCAGAATCTCGTGAAAATATCTGCCGGCAAGTAGGTGGAAACTATGTGGCCAATGTGAATATCCCCGTTTGCATAAGGCAAAGCACTGGTTACAATGATTTTGGTTAAGTCAAACACCCCCTTAAATTAAGATTAGGATTAGAGCTAATATTGCTTTTTCTGCTGCATTTGGTGATTCCCTGAGAAGTCCATCACCTTGTAAAATTAATGAAAGGCAGTTTATTTAAAGTTTTATATCGGCAACAGAATTCAGAATGGTATCCGGTCTAATTTTTCCTTTTACTCTTTTGTCAATACCTGTTTTCACCAAAACAGTAACATAGCCGCACTTCTTTCCAAGAACAACATCCGAGTTCAACTCATCTCCAAAGATTACAGTCTGTTCTCTTGGAGATTGGACGAAAAGTTGAATGGCTTGGCACATTAGGTCAGAGGGTTTACCTAGAAGGATGGCTTTCCTCCCGGAAACATACTCAATCAACTCAACCAGGGCGCCAGTTCCTGGAACAAGTTTATTTCCATACACAAAGAACCTGCCTCTCGCTGTTGAGAAAAAATTTGCTCCATTTTTCAGGGCGTAAACTGCAAAAGAGAGTTTTATATTATCAAATCTATTGTCTTGTCCAACAATGACACAATCGACATGGTAGTCATCTGAAACCTTTATTCCAGCTTCTCTCAAATCTTTCTTCAAACCATCTCCAAAAACTAAAACTTTCCCCCTTTCATTTTTCAGATATTCTGTTATGACAATGCTGGGATTGATGATATCATTCTCATCTGCATCTATTCCAAATCTTCTCAATTTTTTCGCCAATTCTTTTCTACTCACCATCGTGTTGTTTGTGTCAAAGAGCACCTGCTTTCCCTCTTTTCTCAAAGATTTTATTAATTTCCTCACACCAGGAAATAATCTCTTCCAATTCCAAACTGTTCCGTCAAGGTCGAAAATAAACGTGTTGAAGCGAGAGAATTTCATAAAATATATTTATCTCTAGGAATTAAATTCGGTAACTATTTTTATTCCAGAAACCAATTAAAAAGTATGATTAGCAAGCCTATTGCAGAAGGATTCAAGTTCGCTTTCTCCATCAAGAGGATTATACCGTACACAATTTTGAATTTTTTACTATTGTACGTTGTTTTTTACATGGTTGGAATATCCGGTTCCATTTTAAACCTAACTCCAGAAACCATTAAAACAACCATCTCATTTTTCGGAATATTTATTGCAGACCTCATAGCCTATCTTGTTTTCAGTCCTATGATATTTGGAGCTATAGCACATCAAGCTAAAAACTTCCCCAAAAAAATTCCTATCAAGAAAAGTTTTGAATTTTCCCTATCACTCTACTTCAAAACAATCGCCGTTGCATTGATTTTAGGCGTGATATACGGGCTTGTTGGTTTTATTCCCTACCTATGGCCTCTTGTTAACATCTTGGTTATGTGTGCGCTCTTCTATGTCCTGCCAGCTGCGATTGCCGATAACATGAAAATCAAAGATTCGTTCAGGAAGAGTTTGAAAATTTTCAAAAAGAATGTTTTGCAGACAGTTGCAGTTTACTTGGTTGTCTCAGTTATCACTGCTCTTTTGGTGATCGCATCCTTCATACCGCTTTTCTTCTGGTTATTTGGAAACATATTTGGCCTTATTTCCGAAGGCGTGAAAGATGAAATTGTTCTGGTTCAAAATCTTGCGCAGCTCTTAATCTCACCCACAATCATCCCGTTCCTACTGATTCCAGCGTTTTTATCAGCTTTCGCTTCAGTTATGGTTATTGGTATACAGACTAGGCTTTACTTCAATTTGAAAAAGAAATGATGCTCAGTCCTTTGATTTGACCAAGAAATAGTATAAGATTGCTCCAATGACATTCAACATGGTTAGAACGACAACCCACACAAGCTTGTCCTCAAACTTTCTTCTTTTCAAACAATCGATCAACATCCAAAGCCAGAAAACAGAAGCAAAAACCAACAAGAAGAACCAAATCATCATGAATCCACCAAACACTCCAAACAAACCCAACATTTCTCACAACCTCTGAGCTTCAATAAAATTGATATGATTCCATAAATATAAAGTTTATGAACAATTGTCAATAACAAAAGATACATTTGAGTTTCTTTTCCTCACAGATTTTTTCAATTCTGTCTTTCAATTCCTCATAATAATTGTTTTTAGAAAACAAAATTTCCCTCCATTTTTCGGCTAAATCTGGATAATTTTTCTTTAGAACAACGGAAACAGAATCCCAGACCCCAGGTTTCAGGTTTAGCTTGTCAACCAGAATCTCATCAACTTTCAGCTTGGCCATAGTCTCAAAATATTCCTCTAGATTTTTGTCAGAAAGATACGGCAGAATGGGGCCAAAGAACACGTAAACTTTTATACCATTTTCTTTCAAAACTTTTATTGCATCTAGTTTTTCTTGAACGGAAGAGGAATTTGGCTCAAAATTTTTTCTAATTTCATCATCCAAACTTGTTACCGTGAATCCAATCTCGCGATTTTTGAACTGTTTGATCAAATCAAGGTCCCTTAAAACAAGAGAGGATTTTGTCTGAATGATTATCGGGAATTGGTGCTTCAGCAAAATCTCCAGACATTTTCTAGTCAGCTGATATTTTTTCTCCAACGGAAGATACGGATCAGTCAAGCTGCTCAGGAAAACTGTTCCTTTCTTTTTATTCAAAATTTCTTTTCTCAAAACTTCCGGAGCATTGATCTTGGCATCAACAAACTCTCCCCACAATTCTTTGTGCTTTGCAAACCTCTTTGTGATCGAGTCAGCATAGCAATATCTGCAGCCGTGCTCGCAACCCACGTAGCAGTTTATGCAGTAATCCGCAAGCTTGCTTTCATTCAGCAAAGACTTGCAATTTATCTCTCTCACGATCATGGAAACACCGGAAATTTACTTCCCAAAAATGGATATATATAGGAGATGTATATTTTGATTGATAAAAATATGAATACAAAAATCCAGCAGGGATTGATTCACTTGTGGGAGTTGCCACAATCGATTTACATAGACCTAAGACCGTCCTTCAAACAGTTTTTATTATCAAGATGTAAAGAAATAGCTAAAACTTGGGTGTATCTAGGGAAAGAATGTGGATTGAAAATAAGTAAAAACGGTAAGTGTAAGCCCTTGGAAAGTATTATCAGTGGCAAAAAATTCAGATTGGAAGTTTTGCATTCTCTTGTAAATTACCTGTCAAAAAATGATGTAGAGATAAGTTTAGAAGAAATAGAAAAAAATGTCAAATTATTGGCATCTAAAACTCGTGGATGGAATAGCTCAGAACTTTCGAACTGTATAATTAATCCCACACTTCCTTTCTATTTCAATACAACATCTGGACCAATTGTACTATCCGCACTTTTGCACGATGGTGGAATAAATTCGAATCTTAGTCCACATTATAGTAATAAAAATGTTGAGCTAAGAAGAAAAGTATATAAAGCGTTTTTGAATGTGTTTGGAGAAATAACTGGTGATAACTGTAATCCAGAGTCTAATCAGCAAATTTACTTCCCTAAAGTTATAGGAATGATTTTAACCCATTGCTTAGGAATGAAGAGCGGTAGAAAAACATACAACAACCCCGGGGTACCAAATTTTATATTTAACTCAAAAAAAGAAATAATCTCAGCATTTCTACAACAAACATTCGATGATGAAGGATGGATTCACAGAACCCATGTAGGAATTAAACTTGCAGTTGAAATTAAAAACCCTTCTAAAGAAATCATATCAAATCTTAAAAAATTTCATCCAATAGACTATGCTCCTAAACTCTTGGTAGATAATATGAAAATGCTATTTAAATTAGGAATAGAAACAAAAGGACCATATTGTAGAGAAATATATTTTACGAAAAATGGAAGATGTTGCTCCAAATGGGAAATCCTAATATGGGGAAGAGAAAATCTCATTAAATTTAGGGATATGGTGGGGTTTTCTTCTTTAAGGCACAGAACAAAATTAGAAAAAATATTGGATTCACTTCCGAGTGTGTATTCTTCTGATAAAGTAGAGTTTATACTTTTAGATGCCTGCAAGAAACTACAGCAAAAATACGGCTATATTACGAGTAGAAAATTAGCTGAAGAAATTCAAAGAAGTCAAGTTAGAGCTAAAAAAGCTATACAAGCTCTTTTGAAGAAAAATATAGTTGAGGTTAAGGTTAAGAAATGTGGTCCTCGGGCTGCTCAATACATGTTTAACAAGGATGCTTTTGAGGAGATAAATTTATGAAAAATCTTTGGCTATCATCTGTTGTAGACGAAATAAACACACTTTCAGAGCTTACTGATAAGGGGATAAAAACAGTTAGTAGAAATGCTCGTTGTGTCCTCTGTAGGGGTTCAAAAATGCTGTGTGGTAAGACAAGATGCCCGGTAATGGTTAGACTTTACTCACAGGTAAAAACCGCAGAATTAATAAATTCCTTTACAATGGAAGGGTCTTCACCTGGAATTTTTTGTGGTAGGATTGGCTATCCTTTCGTTTCAATCGGACCACTAATTCCTCCTATCATTGGCGACACCTCTTTTCTTGACACGCCTGAGCTCTGGCAGGGCAAGACGATAGAAGACATCGTTGATTTTCGTTCTCAACTGGTTAGGGGCAAGCATCGCGTGCACATCAAAGAATTAGAGAAAAATAAAATCGTTGAATTGACGAGGGAGATTGCCTTGTCAAAATCTTCGACTGATTTGAACGCAGAATTTTTCAAAAAACCTTCTGGTGCTTTGGTTCTGGACGAAGAGGTTCAACCCTATGGCCCGTCTGCTCCTTTGAAAAGTTTGAATTTAGCATCTATGAAGACTGACCATAAAATCGAGAAAGCATTTTATGATACGGACTTGAGGGCAGCACAAGCTGTTCTGATACTCTACGACAAAGAGGTTATGGTCTCAAGAATTCAGAGAGCGTTTTCCGCAGGCCTGTTTGGAATTGGAAAAAATAGAAAGTTTGTACCGACGAGATGGAGCATCACTGCTGTTGATTCTATAATTTCACAGAATTTTTTGGATCAATTAAAAAATTTCTCCCTGATAAACGAGTTTAGAGTTTACGAGCATGTTGCTTTGGATAATAGGTGGTTGATTCTCATGGTTCCTTCTCATTGGCAGTATGAATTGATAGAAGCTTGGTATCCAAAAACTACTTGGAATCCTGAAAGCACAAAAGTGGCTATATACTCGAGCTCAGAGGGATTTGAAGGAAGAACAACTTACGCAGAAATCGGAGGTTGTTATTATGCTGCTAGGCTTGCTGTTGGCGAGTTGCTAGAACAAGAAAAGAGGCAAGCTGGGGTGGTAATTTTCAGAGAAGCTCATCCAGGCTACATCATGCCCGTAGGTGTATGGAATGTGAGAGAGAATGTCCGAGCTACTTTGAAGAAGACATCAATTAAATTCAAGACATTGAAAGAGGCTTTGAGCTATATTTCAGCGAAGCTTGACATAAAAATGAAAGACTGGATTGCCAACAGCGAAATCCTCCAGAAATTAATCTATCAGAGGAAAATAGAAGACTATTTAAATTCTAACAAACTTTAATCAATCGTGTTAAAAACATCCAAACAACCTAAGGTAATAATGTATTTTGTTGGTTTGGTGAGTATATTCGCCGATTTGAAAAAAGGCGGTTTTGACAATTTGAGAATTTTTGAGATTATGAATAGTAAAGAATTACCGCAAAAAATCAAAAACGAATACAAAGAACTAAAAAATTTAGATAAAATCCTAAAAGATGTTTTTAAATTAGAAGATAGACATCGTAGAAAAACCTATGAAGTATACATCGAGGAATACTATGATGAACATGAAAAAAGTTTTAGATGCAGACTAACACAGTCTGGATTAAAGTATTTAAGCCAATGTGCAGAAATTCTTTACAACATATCAAGTGCTGACTGATTTTCATCTCATGATCTTTGCAAAAGTTGGAGTGAGCACTATGTATCCTTCCTCTGTCCCAGCTATATCAAAACCAAACTGACTGGAGACTCTCTTCAGCTTCTGCACGCAGTTCTGGAATTCTCCCAAGTCTGTCCTCTGCAGCTCTTTTGTTTTAAGGAAAATTATATTTCCCTCTTTGAGTAGCCTTGCTATCCTCTCTATGTCGACAAAATCCTTCAGATTCTCCACTCTCACATAGATAGGTTGATTAGCCTCTTCCTCTACCGGAAGTTCCATAGGCTCCTCTTTTTTCAAAAGGTCTCTAAGGAAACCCACTATTTATCACCCCGATGTTTTAATTTTGTTTTTTTATAGATTTATATCTGTTCACAGATTCTCCACGTAATCCGCAGCATTCCTTATGCTGACCGAGAAACCTGGCTCTGCACCCAAGACTATGACTTGCTTTCCATATTCCCTTGATTTCAGTATCACAGGCAGAAAATCCGCGTCTCTAGTGGCAATAGCCATAACGTCCATATCTTTTGTCAGCAAGGTTTCCATCGCAGAGACTGCAAGAGTGACGTCAACATCACTTCCCTCTTCCTCATGCTCTGCCAAAACCATCACAGATTCGAACCCTTCGTTTATTATAGCCTCAATCAGTTTTTCAGGGGCAAATTGGTTCAAGAAAACTCTTGCCACGACAACTCTTCCATATTTTTCTGCCCTCTTTCTCAATTCTCTTAGATCAACCATGAACTCTTTTCTGAGCATGTTCGGGCCGTCGACAAAGAGCGCAACGTTTGGTCTCTCATGTGTTCTTACTTCCTTAGTTTTCATAAAAATACCTCCTTTGTTCAGATGCTATTGCCATCGATTTTTATGCCGGTTGCAGTTCCAGACAAAGTTACAGTCTGATTCTCCAGATTGATTGAACCAGAGAAATTGTCTATCTCCAAACTATTTTTTGTGAGCGGTGTTGTCATCGGAGTGCTGCCAAATACTTTTGATATCATTCCAGTCACAGAAGCTAGGTCGAGCTTATCGTTTTTGATGTTGCTCAAAGAAAAAGCAACTGGAGTAATTTCAGCTTCCACTTTTGTCATGTCGCTTGTGCTGCTGTCTCTAAACCTGAGTGTTTGAGCATTGACATTCAATCTCGCCTTGCCATCGACCGTGAGAACAAAATCCCCGTCTCCTGACATCTCCATCTCGATTTCGCCGGTGCGCAATGTCCAAACCTTATCATCCATTTTTATGCTCTCGCCTTGACCGTATATGATAAGATCTGAGCTGGAAAGAGAGAAGGATTGCCCATAGATATCTTCTTTATTTAATTTCAATTCAAAATTGAAGGATTCTGTAGGAGAAACTTTAAACACAGATCCAACAATGCTTCCCAAGCCTTTGCCAAGGAAAATTGCATATTGTCTTCCCTGTTCAGTCATCGCAAGAAATCCCAATGTTGCCAAAACAACAACAACTGCAACCAAAGCTTTCCAATTCATTTTCCCACTAATAAAATTTATTAGTTAAACAATATATAATAGTTAACCCCAAGTGATTACATGGTTTATCTCTTTCAGCTCGGTGGAGACATCTGGTCTAACATACTCTGGTTTTTCATAGTCATGGCCTTCTTCTCCGTCTATCCAAAGCTGATGGTATACCAGATGCTTTTTAGACTTGAGAAATCTGCGATTATGATTGAGGGGCTGACATCAAAAGCCAAGAACATTGTGATCAAGAAGATAACAAAAAAACCGAAAAGAGAGCTTGTTCAGAAGATAAATAGCTTCTTGGAATTCTTCGCTATCGAGCCAATAAGTCTGGATCCTTATGGAATAATAAAAAAGATAGAGCACATCAGCAACCTATCAGAAAAAAGATTCAAGGTTTTTGTGAAGGAGATCGTGCCGAAGTTTGACAAGGAGGAGCAGGCAAATCTTTCTATGGGCTTGAGCGGTGCGATTTCACTGAACCAGATAGCAAAAGTTGTAAGGCATTACGTAGAAACAGTGAGGAAGACGAAGAATTTGCAGTACGGCATGATTTTGGAAATGCAATTGCCTTTGATTGAGAGGATATCCAAATCCTTGGTCAAAGGGACAGAATCTTTGACTAATGGCTGGCCGATAGGCGATTCTGCTGGTTCGCTGGTCGTGGCTAAAATGATAGGCAGCAATAAAACCAAGGAGATTGAGGAAGATGTTGTCTCAACTAGCAAAAACATCAAAGGGAGATCTGTGATTATAATGAAAGCAAATGGGCCAGGAGGAAGGCTTGGCAAGCTGGGAAAGGCCGTTGAGAAAATAGTAAAGAAGAATAAAATATCCAAGATAATAACCATTGACGCGGCTGCCAAACTTGAGGGAGAGAAGACAGGAACTGTGGCAGAAGGTGTTGGTGTTGCAATCGGTGGGATTGGAGTTGACAGGGCTCAGATAGAGAATTTGGCAGTGAAGGAGGATATTCCTCTGGATTCAATTGTGATAAAGATGTCACAGGAAGAAGCTATTGAACCAATTGCTGAGGCGATTCTCAAAGCAGTGCCAAGAACAATTGAAATTGTTGATGATGATATAGAGAAATCTCGCGGCAAGATTTTGGTTGTTGGTGTTGGCAACAGCTCTGGTATTGGGAACGACGCAAAAGCTGCGGAGAAAGCTGAAGAAGAGGCTAGAAAAGTTTTGAGAATAATGAAGACGAGAGAAAACAAAGAGAAGAAAGGATTTTTCGATCGATTTTAAAATAATTCTTTAATATTTAACCAAAGTGATATAATATCAATTCTGTTAAAGGTAGAAGATTTATTATTGTTTGGTGTATACCAAAAGAAAACTAATGATTATTTATTCACATTACTTAATTTTATTTGTTTATGAAGAATAAAAATTTAGTTATTATCGGAATTTTAATATTATTTCTAGTCATTACAATAAACGAATCTAGATTTATTATATGTGGTCCATTTGGAGTTCCAGAAAGGCCTACTGAAATGAACTGTGGAGAAGACAGATATAATTTTAAGTTAAAAATAGATTCTAAAGATGATTTCTTAAATTTTATCAAAAGTTTTGAAAATAGGTCAATAGACATATACGAAGGAATGCCCGCAGAGGACAGAGCTAGAGAATATATTATTCAATGGATTAAAGGAACCAACTTTACTTCGAGTGATATAAGTGTGAGAAACTCCGGTTCTTTGATATTTGATCAAAGACTCTACAGTGTGAAATTATGTGGTGGCTCATTGATTTTTGAAATTAGTGAGAATGGTTATGCTTCCGTAAGAGGTTGTTGTGGTATATAATTTCTAGTTAAAAATAATATTTAACCATAGACATATTATATTCCTAAAGGAAAATCTTAAATCAATCATTAGATTTTAAAGAACTTACAATTGAATTAATTTTTTCCTTTAGTTGGTCAATGTTATCATCGTTCATAACAATAACATCAGCCATTTCTATGCATCTTCTCACCTGCTGGCCATGCAAATCCTCTCCAATTCCCTGATCCCTGTCATCCAAAACCACAAACTCTTCCCATGTCTTCGGATCTCCCTCCCTTGCTCTTCCTTTTATCCTCTCCCATCTGATTTCCCTCGGAGCGTCCACAGCTATCAAAGTGAATTTCCTGCCAAATGTTTTTCTCAGATATTCTGCTTCCTCAGGATTCCTTATACCATCAACGATAATCATTTCTTTATCTCTTTGCAAGTAATCAGTGGCAAGCTTGGCAAGAATAAAATTTCCATATTTCGCTCTTAACTCATTTCCCATGTCCTGAAGCGTTCTTCTACTGAAATCCTTCCTCCTTTTTTGAAATTCCGCCTTTATAACAGAAGAAAGGGTGACATAATAAGAATTGAAATTCCTGCTCAAAGTTTCCTTGATGGTTTCCTTACCAGAAGCAAGCGTGCCCGTCAAACCAACAACCAAATTGACCATATTATTCAGAATTGGATTGAAAAGCTAATAAATCTTAGCCTGCTCCAAAATTTTGTTTTAGAAGAATAAAATAAAAGTTAAGCCTTTCTCAAAAAGAGAAAGGAAAAAAAATTACAAATCAGCTGCCCTCACAGTTTTCCTTGTATTTGCCTTCGCTCTTTCTATAGCTCTTTTGACCTTCCAAGAAACTCTTTCATCCATTTCCTTCCAGAAATCTCCACTAACCCTCATTCCTTTCAAAAGTTTCTTGACAGCGGATTTAACTACTAATCCTGCCATTCATTCACCTCCAAATTGATAATAAGAATTAATTTCCAGAAGTATATAAACTCCAGTTTATGCTCTCTCTTGTTCAAATGACTTGCCCTCGTTTAAAGCCATTTCAGCTCTTGCCAGTTCTTTGCCCAAGTATGATGCATGATCCAGTTTAGAAACCAGATTTTCATTCAATATTCTTCTATAAACTTCCTCAGCCAATTTCCCCCCGAATTCATACTTAGTCTTCCTGCCGTCATTCAGTCTGTGCTCGACCAGAATCTCGTTGTTCTCAACCTTAATGATGAAGAAGCCCCTTGGGTCTTCCTCGAATTCCAGCGGCCTCCTGCTGTAATATTTTTCCACAAAATTCTCTGCCTTCTCCCAATTATTTTCATAAATATGCGCGGAGACAGATAAAACAACAAGGTTACCAACTTCCACTTTCACTTGTTCTGCTATATCTTTCTGGAGATTTCTCAAGGCAAAAATGTTGAATAGCCATGCTCCAAAGATGTCATGGCTCCTGAACGTGCATGTCTGGTAGAGCTTATTATTTTTGACACTCCAAACAATTTCCACCAAACAAGGCGGGTTTTCAGAAGTGCTATCTATCTCATGTCTCCACGTTACGGCTATAGCCCTTCTCGTGAATTTTGCCGATTTGAGTTTTTTCACTATCAGGTCTATCTGGTTCAAAATAATCCTTGCTTCTTTGAGTATTTGCGGCTGCAGATATTCCTTGACATCTTGAGGCAAGTTCAACTCCAAACCAAAAAGCCTTTCTCCATAACTGTAATCAACACCCTCTGGTTTATCCTTAACAAAAAACTGTTTGAAATATTCTTCAAGATTTTCTTTTGAAACTGGAAACCATTCAGGGATATCCCCATCGTTCTTTATCACGGCAACCACATCTAAAACTTCCTTCTGTTTTATTTTGTATTCAGTCTCCTTCACTTCTCCAAACTTGAGCACGATATCAAGAATTTTCAGCCAGACATCTGCTATGTTCTCTCCCTCAATTCTAAAGACTACATCATCGCTAGTCAACTTTTCTATGCTCCTCTCTTTTTCTTTTATGATCAAAGAATCCATGAATGGTTCGGAATCCTTGGGAATTTCCTTCAAAAACTCTTTTATCTCATCCTTCGCGTTTTTCTCGTTCCTCAAATCTATTATTTTTATATTATTCCTCAAAACCTCTATGTCATCCTCAGGAATATTGTCATCCACGTACGCGTTAGCTCCGATTATCTTGTAGTTTTTATCCACACCGTTTTTAAAAAAATTTATGAGCATATCACCGGTTTTTGTGAGGTCTTTGCCGCAGATGATTATGTATCTGATCCTCGGATTTGCCAAAATATTCCTTATCAAATAGTTTAAACCATAGTTTGTGTAGAGGTTTCCGATAACAGAAAAACTGTCTCTTGAAAAATCGGAAAATTCCTCCTTTCTTGACCAAAGCGTGCAGATACCTAGCGGCGATCTCTCATTGCCAACTATAAGATTGTCTGTGTAAAAAATTGGCCAACTCACCCATACACCCTATCAGTAGAATGTGTTGATGCCATTTAAAAATTTCTGTATGACAAAACATAGGAGAAATCCTATATACGGTAGAAGATTTTCACATAATTTTCTGTATTTTATCCTCTCCATCATTGATTTGGGTATTCTTCTAATTCATCACTCAATACCACAAGTTCAACTCCGGCATCCTTGAAAAATTTTCTAGTCAATTCACCAGCATGATACTTTTTTTCACACACCACCCGCTTTATCCCCGCGTTGATTATCAATTTTGCACATGTAAAGCAAGGCTCAAATTTGGTGTAAAGTGTGGCACCTTCTGTTGAAATACCATGGAGTGCCGCTTGAACTATGGCATTTTGCTCAGCATGAATTGTCCTTATACAATGCTTAGAAATTTTTCCATTTTCATCTATAACATCATGCAACAAATGGTCGGTATCATCACAGTGTGGCATACGCATCGGCGCGCCGACATAACCCGTTGTTAATATCCTATTATTTCTTACTATGACTGCACCATTTCTCCCCCTATCACACGTCCCTCTTGTTGAAACGGTTTTTGTTATTTCTAAGAAATATTCGTCCCAAGAAGGTCTTTTGTTTTCCATGTTTTTAGAATGGTGTTCAAAGTTTATAAAAACTATTGTGATAAATTATTTAAATACAACATCTCACTATTTGATTAAATACAGGGTGTAAAAATGACGCTTAGACCTGGAAGAACGACAAGAACGATAGAAAGACCTTACACCAGAGTATCAAAAAAAGTGCCGAGGAAGAGCTATGTGGTTGGAGTGCCGTTTCCAAAAATCCATCAGTTTGAGATGGGCGCCAGGAAAGGAGAGTTCAACCAGACACTTTACCTTATAGCAAAACAAGCTGTCCAGATAAGGGACAATGCGCTTGAGGCTTCCAGAATTGTGATGCAGAAATTCCTAGAATCTAGTATCGGTGAAACGAACTATTTTCTTAAGATTCTCGTCTATCCCCATCATGTCATCAGGGAAAAGCCAATCGCTCAGGGAGCAGGAGCGGATAGATACTCCCAAGGAATGCGGCTATCTTTTGGCAAACCAACAGGCGTAGCTGTTCAAACAAAGAAAGAACAAAAAATTTTCGTTCTCAAATTGAATAAAGAAAATCTGGAGATAGGTAAGAGAGCCTTCAAAAAAGCTGGTTTGAAATTACCGACTACTAGCAGAATTCAGATCGAAGAATAAATAATATTTTATAGTAATTTCTTTAATAATTCTTTAAATTCATTGTAATCATTTGAGATTCTTATATATTTTTCTTCTTTATCTTTCAACATTTCTAACAATTGTTTATGTCATAAAATGTGGAGCTCAGTTCCATCTTTCTTAAATAACCCATTTATCAAGTTATAATGATTGGATTAGTGATTTGATGAAGGCAATAATCGAGCTACAAAATGTACATAAAGAATATAAGATGGATGAAATCGAAGTAAAAGCCCTGAACAATGTAGACTTGAAAATAAATAAAAAAGAATTTGTAGCAATCATGGGTCCGAGTGGGTCGGGCAAATCAACATTGTTACATATGATAGGTTGTCTGGATAGGCCCACTGAAGGAAAGATATTTTTGGATGGTACAGACATTTCAACATTAAATGATTCCGAATTGGCAAGGCTCAGGGGAAATAAATTAGGATTCGTATTTCAATTCTTCAATTTATACCCGACCTTGTCTGCACTAGAAAATGTTGAACTTCCTATGATGATTATAGAAAAAAATGAAAGAGAGAGAAAGGAAAGAGCTATGGAATTGTTAAAAATTGTTGGAATGGAAAAGAGATCAGAACACTTGCCATCACAATTATCAGGCGGGGAGCGTCAGCGCATAGCAATAGCTAGGGCTTTGGCAAATGACCCTTCATTGATTCTTGCAGACGAACCAACTGGTAATTTGGATTCGAAAACAGGTGAGGAAATCATGAAATTTCTAAACAGACTTCAGGAAAAAGAGGAAAAAACAATTGTTATGGTCACACATGAACCAGACATTGCCAAATATGCTGAGAGGGTTGTTTATTTGAGAGATGGAAAAATTGTAAAGGAGGTTAAAAGATGAAGAAATTCACAATGTTAACTTTGGTAATTGTTTTAATGTCAGTCTATATGCTTAGTTTGACAAGTGCTGCTGCTACAGAACCATTGGTCCAGGCAACATTTTCCACAAATCCCACAGTAATTGCTCCAGGAAACGATGGCTACATACAGCTGACTTTGAAAAACGCTGGAACTGCGACAGCAAGTAGGATTAAAATATCACGCATTTCTTTCGATTCGGATATAATTCTTTCTGGAGATTGGATAAGTGAATTAAGTCCTTTGGGCGCTGGAGATTCAGTAACATCTTTATTTAAATTTAAAGTGTCCGAAGCTGCATCTTCAGGTTTACACACACTGACTTTCTATATCGATTATGGTGTGGACTCTACCAGCAGAACTATAAATCCAAATGCGATAGTCAATGTGCAATCGCCATCTTCTTTAGAACTCACATCAATAAATCCTTCATCACTAAGGCCTGGCGAAAAAACAAACATGACATTTACTATAGCAAACAAGGGAAGCAGTTCAATCAGTAACATAGTTTTCACATGGACTAGTTCTGGCAATACGATATTGCCTTTAGGCTCTGACAATAGAGTGATAATTCCACTAATCGGAGCCAATTCGTATTATGATATACAAACAAAAGTTTCTGTGAGTCCGAGTGCTACATCTGGAGTTTATCCTTTGAGCATATCAATTCAGTATACAGACAAATCTGGAGCGAATCAAAATATAAGTTCGACTGCAGGAATTGAGATAGGTGGAGAAACTGATTTTGATGTGAGCGTGCAGGATTCAACAACAGATTCCACAACATTGTCAATAACCAACATAGGAGCAAGCACTGCGTATTCTGTGATTGTAAGTATTCCTCAACAAGAAAATTTCAGAGCAACCGGAACTTCTACTAACGTCATAGGTAATCTAAATGCTGGTGACTACACTCTTACAAGTTTCCAGATAACACAAGTCAGTGGTTTCCAGATAACGCCAACTAGAAATGCTACAAACGTCTCTACGAGCCAGCAGAGAAACCTCATTGTTGAAATCTCTTATACTGACACACTTGGTGTAAGAAGAACGGTTCAAAAAGAAGTTAGTCAAAATGAATTTGAGTCAATCACGAATACAACACTTGGAGGAGTGAGAACACGAACAACCCAAGGAAGTCAATCGCAAATATCCGGAGGCAATGGTCTTCTTTATATTGGGATTGGTATAGTTGGCATAGTTGCAATAGTAGTATTTCTTAAATTTAGAAAAAAGATTAAAATTCCAAAACTCGGATTAAAGATGAAAAGTAAGGAATGAAATAATCAGTTGCTTAGGATGTGGAACTATGGATAATAGAACAAAATATATTCTCATAGGAATTTTAATTGGTACCATAATAGGAATGATAGTATTTTATTTTTTGATGTTATCTGAAATCATCCGACCATTCTTGTTTGGTGGAGCCAGAGCACTTAATAGAACATTTGAAAGACCAGATATGATTCCAGGAACATAGTATTAAAAATTGGGGTAAGAAAATATGAAATTCAATGATACTATAAAACTTTGTATGAATAGTCTGTCGCATAGAGGATTGAGAAGCTGGCTGACTATCCTGGGAATCGTTATTGGTGTGGCAGCGGTTGTTGCCATAATATCGATCGGGTCAGGGATGCAGCAAGCCATATCAAGTCAATTGGGTGGCTTGGGCGCAAATATTGTTACCGTTTCTCCAGGTTTTAGTAGGGCTTCTGGTATAGGTTTTGGCGAATTTAGAACAGAGCAGGCTACGACCAAAAGTCAAAATTTAACTGACAGGGATATTCAAATTATAAAATCCGTTTCTGGAGTCCAATTCGTCGATGGTATAATTTCTGGTAGGGTTGATGTTACCTATTTGTCGGAAAGTGCTTCTGTATCAGTTCAAGGAGTTGATCCATTAGCTTGGAAAGAAATGACAACTTCCGAATTGGAATCAGGAAGATATTTGACATCAGGTGATGGAAACGTCGTTGTGATTGGGTATAGAGTCGCAAATAATATGTTCAAACAGTCTTTGCTGATAAATACACAAATAAACATCGGGGAAAAATCGTTCAGGGTTGTTGGTATATTGAAGCAGTCTGGTGGAATCGGTGGTATAGGCGGAAGCGACAACACAATTTTCATGCCGATAAGCGCAGCGAGAACAATTATAGAAGATATAAGTACGAATCAGTTTTCATCAATACAGATTAAAGTGGCAGACTCAGGATCAATCGACGAAGTCGTAAATAACACAGAACAAAGACTGATGCTTTCAAGACACGTTACAGCAGACACAAAAGATTTCACCATTACATCTGCCCAAGCGATGCAGGAAACGATCTCAAGCGTGATGGGGACATTGACCTTATTCCTTGGCGGTATAGCTGCTATATCTTTGTTAGTAGGTGCCATAGGCATAGCGAACACGATGTTCATGTCTGTGATGGAAAGAACAAGGCAGATTGGAACTCTAAAAGCTTTAGGAACTACGAACTTTGAGATCATGAAATTATTTGTATTTGAATCTGCGATGATTGGTTTTATAGGAGGTTTGATAGGTGTTTTTCTTGGATTTATCGCTTCTGGTGCGATTTCTGAAATAGGAATTAGAATGATAGGAATTGGGGGAAGAACTGGAATGGGAACAGGTATAACAGTTATTACACCTGAACTAGTTTTGTTTGCTATAGGATTTTCCGTTTTTATAGGAATAATTTCTGGTTTGTGGCCTGCCAGGCGTGCAGCAAAATTAGAACCAGTAGAAGCTTTAAGATACGAATAAGTCGCAATTTTATTTGAGTTTAAAAGAAAAATATAACTATGGAGTATATCGGTTGGTTCGAGCAGATCGACAAAAATTCTGGTTCTGTTGCTGGTGGCAAGGGAGCCAATCTCGGAGAATTAATCAAGATAAAGATGCCTGTTCCCCAGGGGTTTGTGATAACCACCAAGGCTTTTGACAAGTTCATAGAAGTTAATGTGATAAAAAAAGAGATACAAGAACTGATTGATAATTGTGATGTTGATGATACAGACCAGCTATTGCAGACTTCCAAGAAAATAAAAGGGCTGATAACTTCTCAGGATTATCCGATAGAGATGAGGACAGAGCTGATAGATGCTTACAGGGAAATTTCTTTCACAGATCAAATCATCACACAAAAAGCGATAGAATTGATCTCAGCTGGAAGAGAGTATGCTCTTGTCGCGATAAGAAGCTCTGCTACTACAGAAGATCTGCCAACAGCTTCCTTTGCCGGTCAACAAGCTTCATTTTTGAATGTCAAGGGCACGAGGGAATATCTTGAGAGCGTGAAAAGATGCTGGGCAAGTTTGTATGAGCCAAGGGCAATTTTCTACAGAGCTAAACACGGCTTCAAGCATGCAAGCATATCAGTGATAGTTCAAAGGATGGTCAACTCAGAAGCTTCTGGTGTGATGTTCACTATCAATCCAACTACTGGCGTGGACGAGATAGTCATTGAAACCACATTTGGTCTTGGCGAGACGCTTGTTTTGGGAGAAGTTGAGCCCGATTATTACAGGGTTTCCAAGGACGGAAGAATCCTTGAAAAGAAAATCGGGAAGAAGAACAAGATGAGGATAAGAGATTTAGCAACAGATAAAACAATCATACTGCCGATAGCAGAGAAAAAAATAAATGCTCCTGCTATTGATGATGGGGTAATTTTGAAATTGGCCGAATATGGTCTGGCAATAGAAAAACACTATCAAAAACCACAGGACATTGAATTTGCAATTGAAAGAGGAAGAATTTATATTCTGCAGACAAGGGCCGTGACGACTGAAGCGAAGATGAAGGAAGTAGAAGTTGAAGGCGAAACAATTGTCAAAGGGTTGGGCTCTTCTCCTGGGATAGCAAGCGGAACTGTTAGGATTGTCCATGGGTTGGAAGATCTGTCAAAAATTCAAAAAGGAGATGTTTTAGTCACACACATGACTTCGCCTGACATGGTTGTGGCAATGAGTAGGTCTGTTGCAGTCATCACAGATTCTGGTGGGATAACCTGCCATGCTTCAATTGTAGGGCGAGAGATGGGGTTGCCTGTCATAGTAGGAACGCAGAACGCAACACAAATCTTGAAAGACGGGCAGGAGGTTACTGTTGACGCGTACAAAGGATTTGTTTATTCTGGTAAAGTAGAAGTTAAAAGGACAGAAGCTGCTGAAGAAGAACTGCCTCCTTTGGAAAAATTGACAATAACTCAGATAAAAGTAAATCTCGCTTTTCCTGAAAACTTAGAAACAATCGTTCCGAAAGTTGATGGTGTCGGGCTGCTGCGAATTGAACACATGATAACAAAAGCAGGAATACATCCTGCTAAACTCATCAGAGAGAATAGAGCAGAAGAATACATAAAAATTCTGATGGATGGCATAAGGCCGATAGCAAAAGCGTTCCATCCAAAACCAGTTTGGGTGAGAAGCTTGGATGCGAGAAGTGATGAATTCAGAAATCTTGAGGGGGGAGCAGAAGAGCCGGAAGAAGATAATCCTATGCTTGGCTGGCATGGGATAAGGAGAAGCCTTGACGAGCCAGAGATTTTAAAGAGCGAGTTCGAGGCGATAAAAAGATTGCACGAGGAAGGTTTGACAAATGTACATGTGATGCTGCCGTTTGTGATTTCTGTAGATGAGGTTAGAAAAACAAGAGAAATAGCTGAAGAGGTTGCTCTGCCGGACAGATGCAAGGTTGGCATCATGATTGAGACGCCTGCGGCTGCTATGATAATCGAAGATTTTTGCAAGGAGGGAATAGATTTCATAAGTTTTGGGACAAATGATTTGAGCCAGCTGGTTTTGGGTGTTGATAGGAATAACGCTAAGATTGCTGGCCTTTTCACAGAGACACATGCAGCAGTAAGGAAGCTTGTCAAATATGTGATTAAAGTTTGCAAAAGCTACAATGTCGAATCATCAATCTGCGGAGAAGCTCCAAGCAACATTCCAGAGTTCGTAGAATTCCTCGTCAAATGCGGGATAGACAGCATTTCCGTCAACATAGATGCTATAGACAAAGTAAGAGTGCAAGTCATAATGGTTGAGAGGAAGCTTCTGCTCGAAGCCATGAGGAAGAAGTTCTGAAATCAGAAGGTTTTTAAAGCTTATTAACAATCTCTGTAATATGTTGGTAGAACCCCCTGTAAAAAAACTTGAAGAAAAAAATATTTGTAGTCAGCTACATGTGGAAATTACTCTTAAAAAGTACGGTATCAGCCCTTCCACAGTTTCTAAAATCTATGAATGTTTAAAAAAGGAAAGATGTAATAGTTTTAATGGTTTGCGTGTAAGATGCGATGATCCACATTATTTGTCTGTTTACGGATATGATGAAAGTGATGGAGAATTCAAGAATTTAGAATTGATTTTTCATATTTCAGATAAAAGATTTGATCCATCTCCTTTGCTACTTTGTGGGACATTTATCATAAGGAAAGACAAGTATAATCAACCTGTTGTTTTTAGAAAAGAATATGAAGGAAATAAATTAACTGAAAGAAAAATAGGTTAATTAATAGCTTGTAAAATCTATAGGCGTTAATTGCAAAAGCAAGCAAACAAAAAATATTTTTTAGGACTTTTTAAAATTATCACAGATGCTAAAATAGATTCGTAAATAAAGAGAAAAGCCCTGGGTGGGAGTTGAACCCACGACCACCTGCTTACCATGCAGATGCTCTACCAGGCTGAGCTACCAGGGCAGTGAGATCTAATAGATTATTATTCTTGATTTCATAAATCAGTTAACATTTTAATATTATATTAACCCAATAATTTTTTTATGAGTGCAGAGAAACAAGGGGCTGAGATGGAAGTCGATGATTCAAACTTCCACAAGAAAGTAATTGAAGCTTCCAAGAAAGTTCCTATTGTTGTGGATTTTTGGGCAGTTTGGTGCGGTCCATGCCACATGCTAAGTTCGACAATCAGCAAACTGGCAAATGAGTATAAAGGCAAATTTATTCTAGCAAAATTGAATGTAGATAAAAACACAAGAACAGCAAAAGAATATAATATTATGTCAATACCGAATGTGAAAATGTTCAAGAACGGAAAAATTGTTGATGAGTTTGTCGGAGTTATACCAGAATTTGAAATAAGAAAGTGGTTAAATAAGAATTTATAAAACAATAAACTTTAAGTGGAGATTCTATGGTTAAAATAACTTTATTGACAGCGAAATGGTGCCCGCAATGTCCTTCTGTTAAGGAAATTTGGAAAGAATTGAAGCAGCAATATGATTTTGAATACGAGGAGGTTGATGTGAGTTCTAAGAGGGGAAAGGAATTGGTTGAACAAAATGAAATAAAATCAATACCCACCACTTTGATCGATGGAACTGTTGCATTCATCGGCGTTCCTAATAAGGACGAAGCCGCTTTAGTTGTTCAAAATAAAACAATTATTTTGGGGGGAAAGAAAATTGACAGAGACTTATGATGTTATCATTGTAGGCGGAGCACCAGCCGGACTGACGGCTGCTATGTACACAGCAAGAAGAATGCTTCGCACACTGGTCTTGACTAAAACCATAGGAGGCCAAGCAATTCTCTCAAAGCATGTGTGCAATTACCCGGGTTTCTTAAATGTGAATGGGACTGTGCTCATGAAAAGATTCCAAAAACAGGCTGAAAGGTATGGTGCAGAAATAATTCTTGATGAAGTAAAAGAAATTATTTCCGAAGCGACAGGATATCTGGTAAAGACGCCTACCAAAGAATTCAGAACAAAAACAATCATACTCGCGTTTGGTAAAACACCCAGAAGCTTGGATATTCCAAGTGAAGACAAATTCCAAGGAAGGGGAGTCTCCTACTGCGCCACCTGCGATGCGCTTCTTTACAAAGACAAAACAGTTGCTGTTGTAGGCGGGGGCAATTCTGCACTAGATGCTAGCCTTCTTTTAAGCGAGATTGCAAAAAAGGTTTATCTGATTCACAGAAGGGATGAGTTCAGGGGGTTCGGGGCTTTTGTTGAAGAGGTAAAGGAAAAGGAAAACATCGAACCTGTGCTCAGCAGCATCGTGACTGAGATAAAAGGAGATAATGTTGTAAGAGGAATTTTGGTGCAAGATCTTAAAACAAGTAAAACAAATGAAATTGCTGTTGACGGTGTTTTTGTTGAGATTGGATATGATGTCAAGCCCGATATGATTAGAGGGTTGGTGAAACTTGATCAATACAATCAGATTGTTGTCAATGAGAAATGTCAAACACTCTATCCTGACAAAAATGAGATCAGGCCAGGGATTTTTGCAGCAGGCGATGTGACAAACGTGCTGTTCAAGCAGATTGTGGTTGCTGCCGGCGAGGGAGCCAAAGCGGGTTTGCAGGCTTACAATTATATTCATGGTGTGAAGGATTCGCAGATTGTAGCAGATTGGACCAAGAAGTGATGAAATGGAGATAGAGCAACTCGTTGATGAGTTCGGACCAGAAAAAATAATTGAAGTATACAACAAAAAAGTCGGTTTAAAGGGAGTTTTATTTATTGACAACACAGTGCTTGGCCCTGGAAAAGGCGGTATCAGAATGACTCCTACTGTTTCTGTTGAGGAGGTTTTCAGACTTGCAAGAACAATGACATGGAAATGCTCTTTAGCTGGCCTGCCGTTTGGTGGAGCCAAATCAGGAATTATTTTTAATCCGAAGGTCCACTCAATTGAAGAAAAGAAAAACATAATGATCGCATTTGGTAGAGCGCTGAAAACCATAGCTCCGAGATATTATATAGGGGCGCCTGATGTCAATACTGGTGAGCAGGAAATGAGATGGTTTGTCGAAGGCAACGGCTCCCTCAAATCAGCAACAGGTAAACCAAAAGAGCTGGGCGGCCTGCCACACGAACTTGGCTCAACTGGCTATGGTGTTTTCCATTCTGCTTTGGTTGCCGCTAGATTTGCTAAGATTGATATCACCAAAGCTACGGTTGCTATAGAAGGATTTGGAAATGTTGGTTCTTTTGCTGCTAAATATTTATCAGAGGTTGGGTCAAAGTTAGTTGCGGTCTCTGACAGCAAAGGCGTGATTTACAATAATGATGGTATAGATTTCAATAAATTATCTGAAGTCAAGAAACAATATGGCTCGGTTGTAAATTATCAACCAGGTGAAAAATTAGAAAACAAGAGAATATTCGAGTTGCCTGTTGACATTCTGATTCCCGCTGCCTTGCCGGACGTTATAAATTCTAACAATATCAATGAAGTCAAGGCAAAAATCTTGGTTGAAGGAGGCAACATTCCAACTACGCCACAGATGGAAAAAATTCTATATGATAAAGGCATCTTGGTTGTTCCTGATTTTGTTGCCAATGCAGGCGGCTTGATCTCCTCTTATTGCGAGTACAAAGGATACGATGAGAACAAGATGTTTGCTCTGGTTGAGAAAAAAATAAAGAAGAACACGAAGGCTGTGTTGAAGAAACATAAAAAAGAAAAGATTATGCCAAGGGAAGCTGCTTTGGAAATTGCAAAAGAGAGAATAAGAAAAAAGAGTGATTGAATGGAATTTTTTGATGCTGTGAAGAAAAGACATTCGATTAGGGCTTTCACAAGCAGGCCGATCGAAGACGCGAAGATAAAACAGATTCTAGATGCAGCAAACTCGGCTCCTTCAGCAAAAAATCTTCAGAGTTATGAAATATTTCTGGTTCAAGATGAAAGCAAGAAAAGAGAATTGGCTTCAGCTTCCTTAGCGCAGAGTTTTATAGCAGAGGCTCCGATAGTTTTAGTATTTTGCGCAAATCCTGAAAGGTCAGGAAAAGGTAAGAGAGGAAAAGATCTTTACTCAATTCAAGATGCAACCATAGCGGCATCTTACTGCCAGCTGGCTGCAACTGCTTTAGGCTTAGCGTCAGTCTGGGTTGGAGCTTTTGATGACAAAGAAGTTTTGAAAGTTTTGGGAAACCCAGAAGGACTGATGCCCATAGCGATAATACCGATAGGCCAAGCTGCAGAAGAGCCTGAGGTTAGTTCAAGAAGAAAACTCGATGACATTGTCCACAAAATCTAAAATTTATCTTTTCTTCTTCTTGAGTTTCTCGTAAGCCCAAATAGAGACGCACGTGATGAGATAGATTATTACAAGATTTATTGCGACTATTGCCAGGAGAACATCCCATCCCAAGTCTATAAGCGGGCTTGTCACAACGTTAATCATCACGAATACGGCCCAGACCAAGAAAGCTCCCCACATGCCTCTGTTTGGCCAGAGAAAGTTTTTGATTTTTTCTACGACCATAAGAATTATTTCTTTTCTGCAGTAATTAAAAGGCTATCTTGTTTTTATTTTTCCCAAATATTCGTAACAATTAGTGCATAGATAGAACTGTCCTATTCTTCTCGAATGCTTCTCACAGATCGGTATCCTGCAGTTGTTGCAGATGCCTTGTGCTTTATTTTTGCAGTCCAGGAAGACGCAAACCTTTTCTTCTACGTCTTTCATGATTAAACTATTGTCTTAGGTAAATAATTATCTTTCTCTAGGCGGACAGATCATGCCTCTTGTATTCAACAAATCCAGGGAAAACATAATGAGGAGACCATTTTAGAGCTAAAAGAAGAGATCTGATAAACTCAAGCCTATCGTTTTTCACTCTGTTAAACGTTCTGATAAAGGCACAGGCTTTCTTTTCATATGAAACTCTCCCAAACTTCCCAACATTTCTAGAAAAAAGATAGTCCTCGCCTATAGCTAACCTTGGGTTGTATGGTCCATCTATTCTAGATACAACATCATTCAAAACAACAAAACTGGGGCCAGGAGCACTCGCACCTATCACAGGATTGCCCAAGAACTCTATGGTTGGTAACTTACAAGTAGAAAAAGTCATGAAATTTTGTCCCTTAATTCCGAATCGTCTATGAAGGCTTTTACTATCACTCGGTCTCATAGACGGGGCTGCTGCAACAATATTTTTTTTTCTAAATGCGTCATACATTACTTCAAGGTAATTTTTATAACTGTCTACTGCAGAGTTAATATATTGATAATCAATGACGGTGCCTGTTGAAAAATAAGTATCGGAATCTTGAAAAATATCTATTTTTCCTTCGGCATATTTGAATCCAAGATTTCTGCCCATTGAGGGGGTATTCCATTTTTTATATTTAGTTTCACCTGTTTCATAGAGCGTGCCCCTATATTCTTCATATTCATCCTCGTAGACTATTTTAAAACCATAACCCTCTGCTCGCTCTACTAGTCCATTGTTCCCACCGGCATCCACAAAAATGAATTCGACAGCATTTCTTCGTTTTATATGATCTTCAAAGAGCTGTCTTGTATAATCCCAATTATCAAAAGTTTTATCCAAGTTTTTTTCATTTTTCGCCGTTGTCACGACTGAAAATATCGGTGCCATAATGATTGTAATTAAGAATTTAAATTTAATTAACTTTCTTTTAATCATGTTTTTGTACAATAATGTGCAAGATCCACATGATTTAACTGATAGTCTGAACCAGATAATCAAAGAGGCGAATAAAATAGGTATAGAAGTCGTTTCAGGGATGTGGCTTGAGGGGGAATATTCTTATATTTACAAACAAACCTTCAGTGATGCTTTTCACAGCGTGGGCTATTGCTTTAAAGATACTGGAATTGAAAGTGATTTGCAATTTCCACCATTTTTTGTTGAGGGGGGTAAAGTTTTTGAGATGAGTTGTTGCCGGGTAGAGTTGAACGAGCCTATACCAGAAGTTCCACAAGGTTTCAAATGCTCACGGTATGTAACGGAAAGACTTATGGGAATGGAGAAAAGACGTGGTCGGTGCGACAGCTGCGTAGAAGCTGCGAAGGTAATGCAATATTTCCAAGATCATCATCCAAACATGACTATCTACATTCCCAACAACTACTCGATTGGGAATTCATGTCAAAATATCGTTGATGGTCCTTTGATGGGAATTGATGATGAGAAAATAATTGTTGTGGAATCGGCTGGGGTGTTCAGACCTGGAAAGAAGTATTCGACAATAAACAAGAAAAAAAGTTTGGAAGGGGCATTAAGAGGATTGAAAATTTTATAAAGTTTAATTCAATAGTATAATTTATGACAATTGATTTTAAACAGATTCACAAAAAGTTTGATGGAATGATACTCAATTTATGTAATGAATGCGGTGGGCAATGTGAAAAAAACGAAATAACTGTGTTGTTGCCAAGTGAAGTCGAATTTATAGCAGAAAAACTGAATTTAAGTTCACAAGAGTTTATAGAAAAATTTTGTAATATTATCAAATTTAAAGAAAATAACATATACATGTTGAAAGCTGGAGTTTGCCCTTTTTTGAATAAGGAAAATAGATGTGAATTGGAAAAATTTAATTGTAAACTTATCCGTTGTTTGCTCTATCCGATTTTAATTGGTATTAAGGAAGATAAGATCAAAATTTTTGTTGACTATAAAAATTGTCCAATGGCTCATAGAATTACTAATAATTTCAAAAGTCAAGCATTTGAAATTTATGAGAGTATAAAACAAGAAATTCCAAAATGGTGGTTAGAGTTTGTAACAAAATATGATGAATGTAGTTATGATTATTTGGGGCTTGAAAAATTGAGAAATAAGAAAGTTATACTAATAGATGAACTTGAAGACTGTATAATCAAGTAGAAAAACATTCAGAATTTCATGCAGGAGGTGTGCGTTGAACCCACTGAAAGAGAAACGCAGTTTCTCTTTTCAATCTCTTCTTTCATTAGCTACACCTGAATGTTGCTATATAACCACTTTCACTTATTTTATAGTTATTACCTACCATTCTTTTTTCTAAAAATTTATTCAGGTATTTAGCATCTATTCTCTCAATAGGAACTTTATAGACATCGAGTAAATCTAATGTTTTTTTCTTCGAGGATATAAGATAATAAGAAACAAAGTGAATTTTCTTAATTAATTGAAAATGCTTTTTGGCAAGTCTGAAAATAAATGAAGCTCTGTTTTCAATTCTTCTTTTCTCCTTTGTTTTTATTAGATTGCTTAGTTCAGTATAATCATTCTTCGAGGAAGCTTCGATAATTACGAGATAGCCATTCCTTTTAAGGACTCTTTTTATTTGCCTAAATGTTTTATCTTTTTTAGAAATATGATGGATAGACCACGGGCAAAGAACTACATCAAAGAATTTATCAGGATATTTAATTTTGTCAGCACTGACTTTATCGAATTTTATGTTCTTTAATTTAAGTTTCAAGGATTTTCTTTTTGCTACTTTCAAAACTTCTTCATCAACGTCAATGGCATAAACTTCTTTAGTTATTTTGGCAATTTGTGTAGTTACTCTACCAATACCACATCCGATCTCCAATATTTTTTTGTTAGAAATATTAACAAGTTGTAACATTTTTTTTAATTCGATATTTTCAGGGTCGTAATTTATTCCCATTAGTAAAGGGTCAGCGCCTTTTTTAGCTCTTGTAAGTTCCTTCATATTTTACAATAGACCTCCCGAAAATATAACTTTAGGAACTTGTGCGGGAGGTGGGATTTGAACCCACGAAGGAACTAATCCACAGGCGTTCCAATAAAATTATCCTCAGGCCTGCCGAATTGACCAGACTATCGGACCCCCGCAGATACGTATAATAATTTTATTTTAAGCTTTAATTAAGGATAAGATTTCAAATGTAGTTCTCGCAGCCAAGAATTCCGTAATAACATTGTCTTTCATCGGGTCAACCTCAACCAAATCTACACCTACGACCTTGCCATTGAAAACCTCATGTAAAAGTTCTTGGAATTGTGGCCAGAAAATGCCATCTGGTTCAGGATGCCCAACACCGGGAGCAACAAAAGGATCGAACACATCAATATCAATTGTAAGATAAATCTTGCTGTCCTGAACAAATTTTTTCAACTTGTTTTTCACTTCAGTAAAATTCTCCCTTATCATCTTTGGTGTAAAATAGAGGAAATTATTATCTTTCATGAACTGCACATCAAACTCATCTCCGGATCTTGCTCCAATAAAACAATATTCTCTTTTATTCTCTTCGAAAGATCTTCTTGCCCAGGTTCCGCGATTAAATTTTCTTATTTTCTCTTCATCGAATTTCAGTGGAAAAACAGATTCCACCATTTTTTCGTCGATATAATTGTTCTTTGTGTCGAAATGCGCGTCAAAGCTCACAATCTTCACATCTTTTGGCAAAACTTTGAGAGGAAAATAAGTAGCAAGATGTGATATGCAAAACATGAACGGAACTTTCCCTCTTTTGATTATATCTTCAACTTTTTCAGTTATTTCATTTCCAGTTTTGACTTCAATGTCTTCAACATCAGCAATTTTTAAGCCTTCAATCAGGTTTTTCTGCTGATCAATATCATAAAACTCTACAAACCAGCTTGTCTTCCTCAAAGATTTCATCATTTCATCTGCGCGTTCTCCGAGCAAAGCTCCAAACATCACCACATCTGCTTCTTGCTCGTCAGTTAAATCTATCCCAAATTTCTCGTACATCCATTCACCCTAAACAAAAATATGTTGTCGACAAATAAATTAAAGCATGATCCGCTAATATGGAGATATGAACAAGGAAAAATTTTCAACTGAAGAAGCCAAACAAATCGGCGAAGTGCTTGGAATAGACTGGAGTGAGTTTGACGTCGAGCAGTTCAGAATGGGAATGGATGTTGAGCTGGAACACGGCACGATAAGCCCGCAAACAAATATAACAAACGACGATCCGGTGATGAGTGGAAAGATTGCTTTGGCTCATTTGAACGAATTTCCAGATTATTACACCAGACTTGACAGACTGGAAGAAGAGGCAAAGAAGTTCTTCGGCAAAAAAGGGTAGGAAGCAGCTCTGTTAACTTAACGGGCGGTCCCATGAATAATAAAATCCTTCAGGAGCAATCGGGAAGTAGTCATCAAGAAGGGTTTGCTCTGTATTGGTATTAACCCAAAGTGTAATGTTAGCAATTTGCCAAAAAGCTCTAACTCTTTTAGTAGACCATCGCTGGAATTTTTTACATTTATCAGATATTTCGTGATGTTTGCCTACAAGGAAACGCATAACATCATCAGGTGGGGGTAGAGTCATGTCTGTCAATTTTCCGTGGTACATACACGGAAGGCAGAAACCCATCATATTGTCATGGTCTCTTCTATAATGCCCACATTCGCACAAATCTGATTGAGGAATCTGCAAAGTTTGAGCATATTTCCAACGGTTCCCCATAGATATCCCTATAATCTCGTATCAAGTATTAAATTAAATATATTTCGCTAACCAACAGTCAACACCATTTTCAGAAACCTATAAATTAACAGAACCTAGGACCTAGGAAGCATAAGTTTATATACCTAGCAGCCTATTTTGAAATATCGCACAGGGACTCTACTTCTGGTAGAGTCTTTGTGTAGTTAAAAAAAAGGTGAAAAAAATGGCATTTGGAGGTCGTGGCTTCGGTGATAGAGGCTTCGGCGGACCACGCAAGATGTACAAGGCAACTTGTGCTGACTGCGGTAAGGAAGCTGAAGTTCCATTCGAACCTACTGAAGGCAGACCAGTATATTGCAGGGATTGTTATCCAAAACATAGAAAATACTGATCTAGTATTGAGTGTGTTTTCGGCTAACTGCGAAAAAATTGTAAATTCTTTCTTTTGTTTATTTTTCTTCAAATCATTGAAATTTAAATTTATCTTTCAATCTTCTATATATGAGTTCTGAACACGGATGGCTTAAGATATATAGAGGACCGATGTTTTGCGCAAAGTCCGACAGCCTTTTAAGAGAATTGAGAAAGTATGATATTGCTGGAGTTTCTACCCTGCTGATTAAACCTATCTTAGATATTAGATATTCTGCAAATGAGGTAGTAACTCATGATGGTTTAAGCAAAACAGCATTACCAATAGGAACAACTTATGAAGCATTTATGAAAATAGAGGAGGAATTGAATAGTGTGTATGTGATTGGAATTGATGAATTCCAGTTTTTTGAAAATTCAAAAGAACTAGTATTAAAAATAAGGAAACTTTCTATGCGAAAGAGAGTAATCCTCGCTAGTCTTAATCTTAACTTCCGTGGAGAACCTTGGGATATTACAAAAGAGATAGAGCCATATGCCGATAGCATCGTTACATTGACAGCCATTTGTACACACAAGGATTCTAAAGGCAAAATATGTGGAGAAGATGCTACAAGGACACAAAGATTAACACCTGAGGGAAAACCTGCTCCCTATAACAGTCCGCTTGTTGTTATAGGCGGGAAAGATATTTACGAGGCCAGATGTAAAAGACATCATATTGTTCCACCGCCTTGTTAAAGACTTAAATTTTTACTGATTGCTAGTTTTATTATGAAAATCTATTTTGCGGGTTCGATACGTGCTGGAAGAAATGATGTGGGCATGTACTCAGAACTAATTAACCATCTTAAAAAATATGGAGAAGTTCTGACCGAGCATGTAGGAGATAAAAAACTTGCAGTGAGCGGGGGAAATTGCTTGAATGACGAGTTTATTCATGATCGTGATTTGAGATGGCTTTTTTCATCAGATGTCGTAGTTGCAGAAGTTTCCACTCCAAGTCTCGGTGTAGGTTATGAGATTGGAAGGGCTGTCGAAAGGAAAAAATCGGTATTATGCCTTCATAGATTGGAAGACGGAAAAATGCTTTCAGCCATGATCTCCGGTTGTCCGAATGTTTCTAGAAGAAATTATAAAACTTTAGAAGAAGCCCGACTAGCAATCGATGATTTTTTCAAGTCTCTGGATAATTCCACTACCAACATAAGGATTTAAATCTTTTTCTTTTGGAAATAGTTTTATGGATATACAAAAAGCGGCTTCTTATGGCTGGGAGAAAGGAAGGGCTATAAAAATGTTTCTGAGAAATTTGACGCCAGAAGAATTTAGAAAGCATTCGTGGTTAGATGATTATTTGTCTGAACAACCATCAACAATGATTTATTACATGAAGACAAGAGAAAGAATAAGTAAAGATAAATCTATAGGTGGAGACATAGGGATTTCTCATGGGCATGGAGAACTTCCTCACGGTTATGTGGCGTTGGACACGCGTCCTGAATTTAAGGAATGTAATGGATATAAAGAATTTGTTTTCAAAATGGTAGAACACCTTGGCGCAGAAAAGAAGGATATTTTTTTCATGGGTGATGGTATTTGGGATTGTATTGGTGGAAATCTTTGGAATGGAGCTAAAACAATTGGTCATAAAGAAATATCAGACTTAGCAGTCTATTTTCATAAAGAATTTGTTAGCAAGCATAAGAAAGGAGCAAAAACAAGAATATCTGCAGCATACGAAAAGCTAACTCCAAATGAAATACTAAGAATGAAATATAGTCCTAAAAAAGTAGTTGAATTTGAAATAGAGTAAGAAAGTTAAAACATGATTCTTTCTTTTCTAGAGTGAGCATAACAAACCTTAGACGAATATATTTCTTTCAAATTCCACCTCCCGCACACAAGCTAAGATTTAAAAGTTTAATATCAAAATATCTTTCTATGAAAAATTTAAGAGAGTTTTGGGAAAAAGAGTGGCGTACACATCCCAGATTAGTTTCAAGCACTCGTTACAAAATGATAAATTTTGGCTATCAAGAAACTATATTAGATGTGGGTTGCGGTAGCTTAGCTTTCCCTGACCTGATGATTGACAGAAGTAAATATCTTATAGGTTGCGATATTTCTGTTCGCGCACTAAAAAGAGCCAAACCTAATATCAAGTGGTTTAAGAAAAAAATAGATTTAATCCAATGTAGTGCGACCAACCTTCCCTTCAAAGAAAATGTTTTTGATAGAGTGGTTTGTCTAGAAACCCTATCGCTTATGGGTAAGGATTATGAGGATGCGTTTAAAGAAATGTGCGATGCAACAAAAAATTATCTAAGTTTTAATGTCACACACCATGATTCTTGTCCTGATAGTGAATCTTTTGATGTAGTTAGTTTTAATAGAGAAGAACTGGAAGATTTATTGAAAAAATTGAATTTAGAAATTGTAGAGATGTACGAATTTACCAGAGATGAATGTAAGAATTTTGGGCTTCCGATTCATGAACAAACTTATTCTGCAAAAGGAGACGCGAAGATGACAATAGTCGCGACCGCAAAAAAAGTATACCCAACCTCATCCTAAATAAGACTTAAATCTTTAGCTATTCTTTTACTTTTTGTTCTGTGCTCACCTCACGCGCAAGAATTTCTAAGATTATATTTTCAGGAGGTCTATTTTAAGGCTTCCACACTGGAAAGTAATTGGCAGCGACAATTGGCACCTCGGTCTCTTCTTCATTATCAAGATTTCTCAGCTTAACAGTCGCAGGATCAACGGCTTCAAACCCCTCTGTGAATAATACACCAACGAACTTTGTTACCCCTCCACATCTTTGAATAATTGTATGCTCTGCGCTTGAAGTTCCTCCAAAAGTATAAAAATCTCCAATCAATCCTACCTCTCTGCCTCGTATTGCATCCTTATTGTCCTCATCATACCAAAGTTCCTCTATTTTACCTTGTGCCTTTGAAGTAACTGACTGGTATGGAACAGAATTAGGATTTACCATGTTCCATCGATTGTCTTTTGGGAAAACTTCATATTCATCTAATCCTAGTTCTCCTCCTACAGCCTGTGCAACTGCAATATCTTTAAGAGCCGCCGTCACAAGTACTTCTGGTTCCAATTTATACCTTTTAATTTTTTCGGCTAGAATTCTAGCCCCTTCGTCAATCAACTTTCTTTTTCCCAAAGTATTTAGATAAGCGATGTATTCTTGGACTTTACCATCTTTGTCTGCGACTGGTTTTAATCGCAATACATAAACTTTACATGTACCCAACTGTAAATCCCATGTCTCTCTACCATCGTATGGCAATTCTTGTTTAACAATTGGCATAGAACAATAATTTAATTAGCAAGTAAAACTTAAATCTTTGAATAATTTTCCGGTTTCTTTTAGCATTTAATCAGTTAACATCATTCTTCTGAAATTTTTTTCTCAAAGTAGACCTAATAAGCCTTATACGTTGAACTTAAATATTTTTCGTTTTATATATATCATGATAAAAATGCCCAAATACGAATTAACGGTTGAACAACTACCTAATGAAGATACGATTAAAGAGAAAGCCTTCGTTGATTTAGAAGCAATAGGTGTTAGAGCTGGTGACTGCCTGAAAATTAGAGGTGGTAAAAGAACATATGCAACAGCATCTTACCCATATCCAATGGATATAGGCAAACATTTAATACGAATTGGTTATTACACTAGAGAAAATGCTTCAGTATCAGTGGGGGGAAAAGTATATGTAAGTAAAGTTACTTCACAACCTGCAGAAAGTGTTGTTGTCAAACCAGAAATGAGACTGAATGTTGATGAAGAATTTTTGTCATTTCTTAAAAAAAGATGGATAGGCCGTTTTATTACTAGAGGTGACATCGTTCCTCTACCTATTTTGGGTGATAAAATACTTTTTAGCGTTGAAGGATATTATCCAGATAATGAAGTAGTCCAAATCACTGAAAATAGTAGAGTTATAGTACGTTCAAGTGGTAGACGAAGTTTAAACACATACATGCAAATGTTGTGTATGGATTTAGTTTCTGATGGCTATAGACTTAAAGTTCCGAGAGATAAATTTGCCAAAGATTTAGAAAAATTTGTTGGCCGCAGAATAAAATAGAAATGTTAGTCGCAGAATAGGAAAAAAAGACCTAAAAATAATAAAACTTAGATACACTACAAAGATTTTAAATCTATTTAAAGTTTAATTATGAGTCATTTGAAATATGGAAGTAAGAAAAATTTCATATCAAACAATTAGTGATGGTATAGCTTCACTATTGAATCTAGTCGAATCTATCTATGATAAAGGTAACTATACCGACATGTATCGACCACTATCATTGCCAAAAATTAAGCAAATAGATAGAGCAGAAGAGTGTATGGTTGACGTTTGGAGAGTTAATCCTTCTTGGTCATTTATGACCAAAAAATCAGGTACTTTTTTAGCTTTAGGTAATTTCGAATTATCAAAAGGTATAGTAGATATTTTAACAAGATCCAATCTAGTACCATATGTTTCCAGACTTTTTATTCATGATGCAGAGGCTGTTGATAAGCTAAAGTTAAAAAGAAGACCGAGAAGTTTATATTACGATTATAATTTTTTTGTTAGAAACTACTATAAACGAGTAGAAGTGAGTGGTTTTGAAACATTTTTAGGAGAACGAGCATCAGAATATCTAGAAAAAAGAGACAATCATAGAAGAATAAAACCTGAAAAATTAGGAGAATTACTAAGTACATTAGCTCAAAGACAATTTATTAGAGTTGGTCAACTTTGGTTTGAGGACATGAACCATATCAGTGTAAGACAAGAGTTTCAAAATAATTCTACCATCTTTGATTCAATTGATGAGGTATACGAAAGTTTTGAACAAGAATTACCATCTTATCAAAATGTTCATCATTCTCCTTTCTATATTGTATTAAACAAAACTAATGAGCATAATGGAAAAGTGACTGTGGCCTTCTCTTGTTTAAGAAAACAAGTATATGTTGTGTCATTTGTTTAAATCTTTTGATTAATTGTTAAAAACGGTGATGGTATCTTTTCCAATTTCTTCTTCTCCAGAGTAAACATGATAAGCCTTAGAAGAACTGTAATATTTCAATCTTCTAAAATAAAATATTATTATGAAAAGAACATTTGTGATTTTGTTTTTAACAGTTGGTTTGATTCTGCTTTTTTCTGGAATAAGTATCAAAACAGCCTTTTCAGGCCCAATCCCAACAGGATATTTCATACAGAAAGCCAACTTAAACATAGTCGGAATCGATGATATTTGTATTCTCTCAGGAATTTTATTTATGGTATTTGGAGCAGTTGTTGTACAAAGAACAAGACCGGGCTTAGAGGAGAGGGAAGCTCTAGCCAGAGAGATTAAAATCCTTGGCGTGGACGCATACCTTGTTAACATGGGAAACGTACAGATGGTTTACGTGACTGATTTCTTGCCTTACGATAAAATCATGTATGGTAGAAAACCTGTAGATACTGGCGCCCTCCACATATTAGCCTATACTGTTTATAATTGCAAAAAATATTGCGATGACAATTATAGGGCGCTTGGTTTGGATCCTGCCAGACCAATAGTGATAGCGCCGACCCCCGAACTTTATGCAAGATACACTTCACACCTAGAGGAACATCCAAAATATGCGGGTTCCATTAGCACGGAAATACATGAATTGGAGCACGTCACTTTTTTTAAAAAATATTTTGAGAATGCCATGAAGTATTTGACTAGCAATGGGCTGAAAGAATTTTCAGAGCTAGACGAATCATATGCAATTGGTAGTGAGTTAGAGAAACTGGCCCGCTTTGCAAAAAAAGGATACTATTCCACAAAAGAGGTGCAGGAAAAAGTTAGAGAAAGGATGTCATCTTATTTGGATGTGCCTTCAGGAAAAAAACGGGCGATGTTACATTTTTTGGGTTTGAATCCCGATGGTTATGAAAACAAGGATTCGGACACCATACTTCATTACTCTAGATTAGCGAGAGAGTTATCTAATCTGGATTACAATCCGGGGAAGATAGATGAATTGTACGGTGAATTAAAAGTCAGAAAAAAACTCATTTTAAACGAGACCAAAGGTCTTATAGAAGAATCTAAAAAATATCGGGCCAAAAAAGATTGAATACACTAAAGTTTTTACATAAGCTTAAATCTTTAATGGTTTAGTTATTTTTTATGGCAGAAAAAGTTGAGAGAGCCCTGTCTGAAGCGGAAGAGATTTTAGAGAATCAAATGAAGGCGTATGGGGTTGGTAAATTATTTGATATTCTTGATGAGATGGAACATTTAGAATCCTCATCAGAATCTTTTATTGACAAAATCCGAAACATGGTATCACATGAAATAAAATGTAGATATACGCCTTTATTGTCGCGATATATGGGTAGCGACTGGGGCATTGACATTAATGAAGCTGCTTACCCGTATGACTTAGCTTTTAAAAATCTTCTTAATTCAAGAAGGGGTATGGTAGCAGAATTCAGAAAAGATGGCATTGAAATGTTACCAAGATTTGATGATTTAAGAATTGATACACTCAAACCACATGAAGTACTACAACTTAAAATACCTTACGAACAATTAGAGCAAGGCGCATTATCAGTAATGAGCAAAATAAATGATATATTTTCTTATATTGAAACTAATCTTGAAATCAGTCCAGAAACACGCCTTATTGGCAATTACATCATTCATGCAATGGGACATTAAACTTTCTATTGTTGTTTCTTTATATCTTGCTCAAGCAAAATATTTAATTTTTTATAAACAAAATAACTCTTAGAGAGAATGATCGATTTCGACAAGCTGGTCGACAACCACATAGCAAGAAAGCACAGGCCGAAGCAGATAGGCAGATACTATCCTTCTGAAATTGGGAAATGTTTTGGAAAAACTTTTTAATTTAATTTTCATTAAAATTCCAATATTTTGGGTTCTTCATTTTCTTTGGGTATTTTATAGATTTTTACCTTATTTACATTTCCACGGTACCACTCTTGTTTTTTTCGTAGTTTTGTTTCTAAATCGTCAATTTCTCCAATTTTTCCTTTGATAACATACTCTTTTTTTAAGTTTATGATATACAGTTTTTTATGAGAGTATTTTTGAATTATGTTCTCACTTTTTTTGAGAAGTTCTTCTATTGGCACCGATACGAACTTTCTTTCATTTCCACTCTTAACTGTTTTGTAACCATATGTAATGAAAATCCCAAATTTAATAGTCGAGAAGTCTGTCGAAGAAAAATATTTCCCAATTTTTTCGAGAGAATTTAAATAATGTGTCCCTTCAACCTCAACAACTCCGACCGGGGTTTTGTTTTCTATTAATATCAAATCAGATTTACTAGCACCTTTCCCTCTTGGGTGCTCCTTATTTTTTGTGGAATAGTAAGTCGGCGCTCCATCTAGTACTGAATTATTTTTATCTCGTTTACACCACCATTCTGATACCAATCCAATAAGCGTACTATGGCTATTACCATAAGTATGGATTACAACTTCCCAACTAAATTTGCTAGATAGCGAATTTATCAATTCATCCATTTCCATAATCTAGGATTAAAATGTTAATGACTTAAGGTTTACCGGGTTTGCACAAAAATCCCATTCTACACAAAAAGTCAAAAAATTGTCCAATTGAGAGTCTCAAGAAAAATAAAAGTGCTGAAAATACGCCATACTATGAATTAGAAATTTCTGGAGTAATTTTTCACCAACTTCAGTCGTTTCCCTTTCTTTTTGTTTTTCTAAAAGAAGATGTTATGTCGAAATAGATTGTTTTTGACTTCCTGTTAGGTAATCTTATGACAAGCATGTCATAATGTTTTTTTCCATCTTTGGATCTAACAAGAGCCTGAGAAACAACATCCCATTTCTTAACTCCATATTTCCAAGTGGTATAGTTATACTCAGCAAGAATACTACTCAAAATATCTTTCGTCTTAACCTTTACGATATTTTTGGCCGAATTCCTGCCCCTTCCTATGAATTTTGCCATATTTTTTCAACTCATTAATTAATATCAATTTATCTTTACAACATTTTATTAATGGTCAAACTTACTTTCTATGGCGGAGTGAACGAAATCGGCGGAAACAAGATTCTTCTCGAGGATAACGGAACTAGGATATTCCTTGATTTTGGCATGAGTTTCACGCAGGCTGGAAAGTTCTTTTCGGAGTTCTTGCAGCCTAGAAAATGTGGAGGAATAGGCGATTTTGTAGAGTTCGGTCTATTGCCAGATTTGAAAGGATTGTATAGAAGAGATTACCTGAAACATATGGGAAGACCAGAGGAGGATACGGATTTCCAAGGTATTTTGATTTCCCATGCTCACGCTGATCATGCTGCATACATACACCATTTGAGGGAAGACATACCTATTCATTGTTCAGAAGAAACCCATGCTATATTAAAAGCACTAAATGATACTGCAAGGGGCAGCTTTACTGATTTGACTGAACTGACAAGATGTTTTGAAACTTATGTAAACAAAAAAGGCGAGATCAGCAGAAAAACTACACTAACACATAAAGACATAATTGTACCCAGAGATTTTAAACTATTCAAATTCGGCAAGAAGTTCAAGATAGATGGTATAGAGATAATTCCGTATAATGTCGATCATTCCTTGCCTGGAGCTACAGGTTTCATTATCCACACTTCCTCTGGGACAGTAGTTTATACTGGTGATTTTCGTTTTCACGGAAGGAGAGAAAAGGAGACTGTTAATTTCATGAAAGTTTGTGAAAAGGAAAAGCCTGACATGCTGATAATTGAAGGCACTAGGATTGATGAGGAAAGTTCCAGAAAAGAAGCTGATGTGGAGGATGAGGTTTCTACCATAACTTCCAAATCAAAGGGGCTGAATGTCTGCAATTGGCCTGTAAGGGATACTGATAGGTTGATTTCTTTCTTGAATTCTGCAAAAAGAATGGACAAGACACTAACAATTAGCTTAAAGCAAGCCTATCTGATTGAACAGCTGAGAAATTGCAAGGATTCTAATGTGCCAAAGCTGGATGACAAGAACTTGGCTTTGTATGCCATGAGAAAGGACTGGGGTCTCATAGGAAGTGATTGCGATGAGAGATTGATAAGAGCGGATTATGATAGGTGGGAGAGAGATTATCTGGAAGATTCCATATGCTGCCATGATGTGAAGAACAATCAAAACAAATTCATGTTCTTCTGCACGAATTTTGACTTGAAAGAATTGATTGACATTAAACCGATCAGTGGTTCTGTATATGTAAAATCAGTTTGCGAACCCTTTGACATAGAGATGGAGATAGACTGGAAGAGAATAGAGAATTGGATCAATCATTTTGGAATGGATTTGAATGTTACGCATGTATCAGGTCATGCATCCGGTCCGCAGTTGAAGGAATTTGTGAAAACTGTTAAGCCTAAGATGATTATACCTGTGCATACACAAAATGCCAAGATTTATGATAAATGGTGGGGTAATGTTCATTTGCTGAAGAATGTTGGAGAGAGTGTTAAATTATGAATTGGGTGTGCAAGTTTTGCGAGTATATAGATAAATGCGATAAAAATGAGAAATGATAATTATGGATGATAAAACCACTATTGAAGAAGTAAAGAAATTGATTGTAAAATTTAGAGACGAGCGAGACTGGAAAAAATACCACAAACCTAAAGATTTAGCAGCCTCAATAAGTATTGAGGCAGCAGAACTATTGGAACATTTCCAATGGAAGACCGACGAGGAAATTAATGAAATGCTAAAAGATAAAAAGAAGTTTAATGATATTTCTGAAGAACTTGCTGATATTATTGATTATTGTTTAAGTTTTTCAGATGTGATGAATATAGATATTTCTGAAGCTTTAAAGAAAAAAATAGAAGAAAACAAGAAAAAATATCCTGTAGAGAAAGTAAAGGGCAATTACAAAAAATATACAGAGCTGTAAGTATGAGACTTTATGAAGGCACATCAGAGCAATTTATAGAAGATACTATTCAAAATCAGATAGCTGAGAAATTAAAGCAAGCATTTGAGAATTATTTGGGTAGGAGAGTTAATCCTAGAGAAATGACCGCGTGGACAAATTCATTACAATTTATGAAGAATGTTATTGAAAGAAATTCTCTTTTTGAAAACATGATAGTTTTGGAGTATGAATTACCTTATTCTAATGAAAGAATAGATTTCATAATTTTTGGTGAAGATCAAAATGGCATCGGTAATGTGGTGGTTGTTGAGTTAAAACAATGGTCGAATGTAGAGGATTGTGACGTTGAAGGCAATGTCATAACATATGTTGGAGGAGCCAGCCGAATGGAATCACATCCGTCATATCAAGTGGGTGGCTACCATTACTACTTAAAAGATTTTGTACAATTTTTCGAAGAGAAAAATACTAATTTATCATCATGTGTTTATTGTCATAATTATTCAAAAACAGGAAACGCCGTCCTGTTCTTGCCGAAATTTCAAGAAATTTTAAGAGAGTTCCCTTTATTTACAAAAGAAGATTTTGAGAAGCTAGGTAATTATCTCAAATCAAAAATTTCTGGAGGAAATGGTTTAGAATTATTTAATCGTTTCACATCATGTGGTATCAAACCATCCAAGAAACTTTTGGAACACGCGCAAAAAATGATAAAAGGTCAAAAGGCATTTACACTATTAGACGAGCAAATAACCGCCAACAATACTATTCTTGATAGAGCCAAAAAATGTTCCAAATTAAAAAGAAAGTCAGTTATAATTGTAAGAGGAGGCCCAGGTACCGGCAAATCGGTAATAGCATTAAATGCTATTGCAGAATTGCTTTCCAAAGGTTTAACTGTATTTCATGCTACTGGCTCTGCTGCATTTACAACAACTTTACGTAAAATTGTTGGTTCAAGAGCTGCCAGTTTATTTAAATATTTTAATAGTTTTCAAAGAGACAGAGTAAACGAAAATGAAATAGATGTTTTGGTTTGTGATGAAGCACATAGAATAAGAGAAACAAGTAATGATAGATTTACAAGAAAGGAAGTTAGATCAAATGTTCCACAAATTGATGAGTTAATTAGAGTTGCAAAAGTTTCCATATTCTTTATAGATGATTATCAGGTTGTTAGGCCAACTGAAATGGGGAGCACTAAATTGATAAAAGAAACAGCTGAAAAATTTGGAGCAGAAATATTTGATTTTGAACTCAAAACTCAATTTAGATGTAGTGGATCTGACGGGTACCTTAATTGGATTGACAATATTTTAGGTATAAGAGAAACAGCCAACACGTTCCTTACTAAAAACGAGAAAATGGAATTTAAAATATTTAGCAGTCCACACGAACTCTATAATACAATCAAACAAAAAAATTCTGAAAAACCAAATTCAGCGAGACTAGTAGCAGGATTCTGTTGGCCGTGGAGCGATCCCAATCCAGATGGTACTCTAAAAGAAGACGTAGTTATTGGAGATTTCAAAATGACATGGGAAGCAAAGAATGAAGCAAAGAAATTAGCTCCAGGCATCCCTAAGGCAGCTCTTTGGGCATATGACCCAAATGGAATGAATCAGATGGGTAGCATTTATACGATTCAGGGGTTTGAATTTGACTATGTTGGAGTTATTTTTGGAAAAGATTTAGTATATGATCCTGTCAAAAAAACATGGGTTGGTAAACCTGAAAACTCAGCTGATGCAATGGTTAAAAAGAATAAAGAATTTTTCTTGAAAAATATCAAAAATACTTACAGGGTTTTGTTAACAAGAGGAATGAAAGGCGTTTATGTCTATTTTATAGATAAGGAAACAGAAAATTTTTTCAGATCAAGAATAGAAACTATTCCTTCTAATACTAATTAATGAAATAAATTAGTTTTTGATTTTCTCTTTTTTTAATTTGCTAAAGAATATAAGACTGATACATTTTCTATCATGTGGGTTGTTTATATTTCTGAGTTCTTTTAACTTATAATCTACAAGATAGCTTCTGTTTCCTATTTTTACTTTTGGTAATTCTCTGACCATTAATTCGAAAATATTTTTCAGAATATATCTAAATTTAGAACTCCCTTAGTGGTTACAATCGTCACAAAATGGACAAGCTAATTCTATAGGTTCTCCACGCATCTAATCAATTTAAATATAATTACAAACATTTAATAAATGAAGATGATTTAATGTCTAATGTGTTTTGTGTTAGATCTAATTTCGGTCAATATACAGAAAATTTCCTTAAAGGTGGTTATGTTGCAATTGGTTGGATTAAATCAGAAGATTTATCAAAAGTTAAAGACAGAACAGAAATAGAAAAAATATATTTAAAACATCATCCAGATGATAGCCCTTATGTTGTAGGTCAACAGGTGGGGCAAATTGCAAGATTTTTATTTGAAATGAAATCAGGTGACTATGTTATAACTCCGGCACTTGAAAAAGAATATATTTACTGGGGCATTTTAAAAGACGAGCCGTATAAACATATTGAACCCAATGACGGATGTCCTTATCCCCATAGAAGAATGGTTGAATGGAATAAAGAAAAGTTACAAAGAAATCAATTTTCAGTACCATTTCAAAATACTATACGTTCATCTTTAACAGTTTTCTTAATAAGTCATAATAATGAATTCTTTGAAATCATTGGTAAAAAGAACCTTGTTTCAAAAGAAATTAAAATCCATGAAAATATGAGTGAAACTGTACTCAAAAGAATTCTAGAGCTGGATGCAACAGAATTCGAGATTCTAGTAACAAGATTATTAACTGCTTTAGGTTTTGAAGCTCAACATACTGGAAAATCTGGGGACGAAGGTGTAGATGTTATCGGTGAATTAGATCTCTATGGAATAGCAAAAATAAAATTACATGTTCAAGTAAAGCGTTATAATTTGGGTAGCAAAATAAATGCTAAAACCGTGAAATCATTACGCCAAACCATTCCTTCTGGTGCACAAGGTGCTTTTATAACTACTGCAAAATATCAGAAAGATGCATTAGAAGCTGCTATTGAACCCGGTTTCCCTAGAATCGGAACTATAGATGGAAAACAATTAGTTGATTTATTATCTGAAAAATGGGACGAAATGGACCTCCCAGTAGAATTAAGACAAAAGCTTAATCTAAAGAGAGGTTTAGTTGTTGAATAAAATTACTTAAAATCTCACTTTTTCATTTCTTCGTATGACCCGCCTTAGATGAACTAAAAGAATTCTTCAAGGAAATCTGGATAACAAGCATTAATAAACAACAAGAAAAATTAGAATTATATGAATAATTGGTCAACAATACTTAGTACATTTTTATTGCAGACACAGAACAAAGACTTGAAAACTTCATCTTATCCTAAGGAATGGAGCGATTTAAAGATGAGAGTGTCTTTCGGTATGGGAGCTCCAGCGCGTGTTCCATGGATTGCATTCATTGCTCCAGAAATGCAAGTCAGTAAAGGTTTCTATCCAGTCTATCTATACTATAAAGAACTCAATACTCTCATTCTTGCATATGGAATAAGTGAAACTGAAGAATTTGCTAAAACATGGCCTGTAGAGATTATGAATTCTTCGTCTACAATAACAGCGTTTTTTGATAAGGATGTTCCAAGATATGGTGACTCTTTCGTTTTTAAGGCATACAAAATAGATTTTAGCAACGGAAAGATCCAATTTAAGAATCCTGACAATGGAGAAGCTGTGACAGAAAAAGATTTGGAGTCCGATTTAGCAACAATTCTAGATTACTATAAAAAAGTTGTTTCTATAGAAATTAAAAAAGAAGATTCTCCGCTTGGTCAAGGAATATTCTATATGGAGAAACAATTGGAGGATTTCATCATACATAATTGGGAGAAGACGGAATTAGGAAAAAGATTTGATCTCATTATTGAACATGGTGAATTACTGAGTCAACAGTATCGCACCGATATAGGTCCTATTGATATTCTGGCAAAAGATAAAAAAACAAATAGTTTTGTTGTAATTGAACTGAAAAAGAATCAAACAAGTGATGATACAGTAGGGCAATTAACACGTTATATGGGTTGGATTATAGAAAAGAAAGCCGATAAAAACGTCAAGGGAATAATTATCGCGGCAGAGTTTGATAAAAGATTAGAATATGCTCTTAAAGCCGTGCCAAATGTAGAGGTTTTCTTATACAAAGTAGATTTTGAACTCAAGGCTTTCGGTTCTCCAAATTCTTTTTAATATTCTTGAAAAATGGTAAGAAAATTATAAAAATTATAATTTCTCTAAAGTTTTTTATAGTAGAACAACACACAAATTAATCATGCCTGATAAACCTGAAGAATCTAAAAACCAACAAAATTCACAGAATCTAATTAAATCTAATCATCAAACTTTACTTCTTATTGTCGCAATAATAGGACTATTTTTTTCTGGTTGGCAGTTAGTCATTTTGAACAATCAATTATCCGAGCAGATAAAAATGAATTCTCCACTAATTAATTTTGGTCTTCCAATCTGCCCAGAAGTTTTGATTTCAACTCCTTCAATAAATAATCAAACATACAATTTTACAATAAGAAATGATGGGAATAGTCCACTTTTATTTAACATATCAACTAATCCATCGAATAGGATAAAATTAAAAAATATAAATTTTTTATATGCCAAAATTGAAATAGAAAACCCAAGATATAATCCGTATGAATTTTTAATTAATGAAATTAGACATTCTGTTATTCTCAATTTAATTCAAGGCCGTCAGCCACTTACTGAAACCTTTAATGCCACTTTGACTTTATCAATTCCAGCAAAAGAAGAAAGAACATTTCAATATTCTATAGAAATTCCAACCAACGAATCTATTGTAAAATATCAGATTAAAGTTTTCGACTTATCAGATACAGGTGCATATCTATATGGATACACTTTCAATTGTAGCTACATCTTGAATAAAACAGAGAACAATTCTTCCATATTCATCTAATATACGTTAGGAGAACTGTTTTTCCACCATTTCTGATGTCAATGGAATTAAATTTTTTTTAACAACTCCAGCTACTTCTAATATTTCTAAGTGTTCATAAATTTGAGATTCTAATTTTTTCATAAAACGTTTGTTATCAAGTTCACTTTCTTTCGCGAAAATTTTCGCCAAATCTTCGACAGAAAGACCAATACCACTAACAGGATACCTTGTTAAAACAAAACCACCAGCATATATTCCAACATAGCCAAAATAATTCCCACCAATTTTTATGAATATGTGCTTATTGTTATCAATAAAAGCACTGCTTCCTTTTTTTGACAATTCTCTAAATGATTCTTCTGGTATTGCCTGAAACTCAAGATCACTCTTTTTTATTTGATAAGGGGTTTCAAAATTATCTAGTTCTTTTAATGCTTCTCCGGATTTAAGATATCTAATCATATCATTCATAAAAATTAGAAGGATGGTTAAAGATTTAAGCTCTTGTGCAGGATGTGGTATTGAAAAGAATTAAAAAATTTATTCTCAGCATTTGCACGGAGAGCATTTGCATACCTTACATACGCATTTAGACATATTTGCACCCCCAAATTTTATAGTCTCTATAATGACCGGAGGTATATTTAAAGGTTAGAATGTCGAGCGGTGATCGCAATTCTTGATACAATATTCCTGTATTTTGCGATATTCGTCATAAAAAAGTGGTCAAATCACAACAAACCTTTGGAGTTTTAGCTATTGTAAATGTTTATGTTTCTCCAAAACAAAATAATATTATGGAAACTTACGAGCCTGAGGAAGTTAAAAAACTTATAAAAATGCTGAATTTAGTCAATATCAAGATAAAAAAGGTTAAAAACGCGGAGCCCACCAAGCTTGAGAAACAGATAAGGTATCTGGAGCAAAGGCTCAAGTTTTTCAACCCGACAAAGGAGATGCTCGGCTACATAATCAATCATGCTGAACACTCTAAAGAAAAATTTGATCCGATTCTTCTAGAAAAGCTGAAGAGCGAGTTTATCAAGAAAGAGTAGTGCTCTATTTTTCTTTCATGCGGTCTCTAGCCGCGCCAGCGAAACGTCTTCTTGGTTTCTTTTACCTGTCTCTTAAGCTGTCTCTCAGACATCGTTCCTTTTTGTCTTCCCATAATTAAACCTTGTTTGATTAAATTAAAAAGTTGCCTAAAATAGACTTCTAGCTTAGTTATTCAGTAGAACAATGTTGCGCTTGAAAACATTATAAAGAAAATGAAATATGCGAGATAGACCTTTCCATAATTAGAACCGAGAAAATCGGGTTTTATCTCGCGGACCAAACTCAGTCCGAATAATGGTGCTATCAACATGAACGAGTAATTGCGAATTATTGAAAAATTGGTTATTAAGATGACACAAATTATGGCAACAATAAACAAAAATATGGATGCGTAGGAGATGATTCTTGCTACTCGTTTGCCAAAAAACACTGATGTTGATCTGATTCCTGCCTTCCTGTCCGATTCCAAGTCTGGGAGCTGATTTCCATCCAGTTCATTGTGATTTGATATGCCCAAAAAAGCAATCGCAAAGATTGGAATTATGTTCAGAGGAAGTCCCATTATCAAGGCTGGAAACAGGAAAAATGAAAAAATCCAAATGAAATGACTAACCAAGTCTATGATAGGTAACCTTTTGAAATATCTTGAATAGAGAGTCACGTTAACTGTAAATAAAAACAGGAACAACAGGGTGTTGGGAAACCAAAGATAAGTTAGCAAAAACATGGAAATGAGAAGAAAAGCATTGATGAGAATAATGCCTTTTTTTGAGATTTCCCCAGAAGAATATGGGTTTTTGTTTTTCTTTATGGGATTCACTTTATCAATTTCTTTATCAAAAAGATTGTTGGAGCAAAAACTATACAAAGAAAAAAGCGTCATGACTGTAATTATTTGGAGAAATTGAGCAAATGTTATAGTGATGTTAAACAACATTGAAATCAAAAAAACTGATGCTATTGACGAGAAAACGTAACTTAGCGAATCCCTTAGTCGCATAGTTCTAATACACAAAAAAATTCTTGAAGGCATATCTATAATATTTAGAAGAAATATCAATAAAAAATCAAATTAAAATGCTCCCGACGGGATTTGGACCCGTGTTAGCGGATTTCTTCTATCATCCTTTTTCAGTGCTTTCCGAATATCGAAAGCCCGCTGTTCAAGGGCTTGCGCCTTCCTTGACCGGACTAGACGACGGGAGCCTAAATCTAATTTTATGATAAGGATTATTAAAGCCTATTTCCTTAAAATACTTTTCTATCATAGTTTAAGAATCAGTCTTTCAGTTTCTCTATCTCAGATTTTACAATTGCCCAGATCTGCTCATGGACTTCCATGATATTCTTTGTCCCGTCTATCACAAACCACTTCGCCTCTTTGTTTGCTCTCGCTATTTCCAGAAAGTTCTCCCTTGTTTTTTCCAGAGTCTCCCTTCCGCTCTGTATCCTGTCAAGAATTTCCTTCTTAGTGAAATCCTCTATGCTCGACTGCTGGATCCTTGCCACAGTGTCTTCAACTGGGATGTCAATCAGGAAGACTATGCTTGGTTTGATGATGTTCTTCTCTATCTCCATCAGCCATTCCAAGGGAACTCCTTTGGCTGACTGATAGGCAAAGTTGCTGTAACAGTATCTGTCACTTATCACCACCTGCCCTCTTTCCAGCAGAGCTTTGATCCTTTCTTGGTAAAACGATCGATCAGCCGCATAGAGAAGCGATAGTGTGTAAGGATCGAAGGGCAGCCTTCTTGTCAGCCTTGCTATGTCCGTCTCAAAATTCGGAAAACTTATGGTTGTGACCTCAATCTTTTCCTTCACTAGCTCGTCGGCTAACATCGTTATATGGGTCTTCTTGCCAGACCCAGTTATGCCCTCAAATGTGATCATGATACCTTTCTTCATCTCCATCCAAACCTTCTCCTCATTATATTTATAGTAGGTAGGGGCGATAATTTATTACTTTTAAAAATATATTCACTTCTTTTTCCATTCCGTTTTTTATATAAATTTCCATTGTAAACTAAAAGTTGTAGTCTGAAATACAATGTAGATTCTGGTAGTTTGCAATTTTGCCTTATTTCTGAGAATGTCAATTTACCTTTTTCTTTGCACGCCTTAAGAATATTTTCACATTCTTCTTTGATTCTTTTCTTTCTTTCCTCCACTACTTTTCTTTTTCCAATTATCTCGCCGACAGAATCCCATTTAGCGACCTGAGTAAAAAATAGATTTGAAACATTTTCATAAAATTTTTCAGTAGATATAGCACTTAACTTTAGCTCATAATACCCTGGTCTGGATCTTTTACTCCTGATCTTTGTTAAGAGTCCAAGAATTTTTGCTATTTTTTGAGCATCTTCAACTAAAGGTTTATTTTTTATACCTGTAAGAATTAAAATTTCATTACTTGATATAGTTCCTTCATCTAAATAAGCTCCTTTCAAAAAGTACCAACCAAAATTTTCCTCTTTTTTGACAATTTCAAAAAATGGTTTTGGGATTCTACATTTATCTCCTAAAAACGTATCTACAGACAATATAGATTGTAATAGTTGAGGTACAAAAGTAGGCAGGTCTATATCTCGTTCGAAGTTTTTTGGTATGTTGATAGGAATGTTAACTCCCTTTATAAAATTAATTACACCTCTACAGAATTCTTCTCTTATTTCAGGATCATAATTGGAATATCTCATTATATATCTATCAGCATAACCATCGAAAAGAGAGTTTGCAAATACCTGACCTAAAGATGGTTTAATTTCAATAGGAAATTTGGCTTTTACAAGTTTGTATTTTCCTATGTTAATAGGAAATTTACACATTTCTTGAAAAGGGATATTGAGTTCACATAAAATTCTTTTCAATAAAGAAACTGTTATTCCTTGGTTTTTATATTTCAATTTATTGTAAAATGTTGACCTCGGTATCATGAGTTTTTCTGCAAACATAGAAAGAGAACCATATTTATTTAGAATTATACTGACAAGTACATCAAACTCTTTAGGATTAACCCACAAATTCTGGTTATCTCCTATTTCCCACCAATTTGTTATCATCATCTCACCATTTTCATTAATTATTCTTTTATTACCTCTTATATAAATTCTTTCAAAAGCTATGAAAATTCCTCTCATAGATAATTAGTTATAAAAATCAGGATTTTTAAAGACGAGTGGGCTCGGAGAGATTTGAACTCTCGACCGACCGGTTATCAGCTTCAACAGCATAATGCTTCGGTTGCTCCACCAGGCTAAGCTACTCGGATACAAATGTATCTTACGAGCCCATCCTGATTCAGAGCCCATAGATTTTATATTAACTTGTTTTTACTTATGTTTTTTATTGAAATATTTGAATAGAATGATTGGGCCGATAGATCAATTGGTTAGATCGCTGCCTTCGCATGAAAATCAGAAATAGGCAGAGGTTCGGGGTTCAAATCCCCGTCGGTCCATTATGGCAGAAAGGAAAGAATGTCTTAACAGAAAAATCAATGAAAAAGACTGTCCATGTCCAGAAATAAATTGCGAAAGACATGGGATATGTTGTCTCTGCATAAGGTATCATAAAAAAAGCAAACAATGGCCTTTGCCGGCTTGCTTGAGATAATCGAAACGACCTTAAATTTTACAGTTGATAGTTATAGCATGCCAAAGTCCTTCGAAACAGAAGCTAAGAAAATTATTAAAAATGTTTGCAAAGATGCGGATAGTTTGCGTGATTCGGAAATGGCTAAAGATGCACAATATATTACAAAAGAGTTGTCGCGTTTGTTCGATTGGATCGTAGAGGGACAAGAAATTACATGGTATACCAACGATGTTGCCCAAAATTTTTTGAAACGTTTTGACAGTTTTCGTGCAAATATAGGTTACGACTCAGAATTAGCTTCTGAACTTAATGGTTTGAGTGAAGGATATAAAAAGAAACTTCTTACTATTGCGGAAGGGATGGAAAAATGCAGAGATTTTATAATCAGCCATTACAAGATAAAAGAGAGATAGAAACTTATATTTTATTTAAAATTGGCAAAAGTTCATTCAACGTGGTGATTTCAAAATCAGGCTTTGTTTTGTGAATAAAATGATAATGTAATCTTCTTCTGTTTATTAAAATCGTATGCATGCCTAATTTTTTAGCTCCCAATATGTCAGCAGCAGGAGTATCTCCGATCATTACAGAATCACCTGGCTTTAAATTAAAATGGTTGAGGACTATTTTGAATATTTTAGAATTAGGCTTTCTTATACCTACTGAATCGGAATCAATATGTAAATGGAAATGTTTTTTTAACTTTGTTCTGTGCAGAACCCTTTGATGAAAAACTTTGTCATGAACGTTTGCGATTGTCGCTAGAAGATATTTGTTTTTTATTTTTTTAATTGCAGGAATTGCGTCTGAAAACAATCTTACTGATTTGTAATCATAATCGCTTATTTTATCTCTTTCTTCAACGAATTCCTTGGCTTTTTTAGTTGGGATTCCAAACCTTTTCAAAACAGCTCTTGCAATGATCAACGAATACCTATTCCTTGCATAGTAGGAGTAATTTGTATATTTCGAATCAATCTCATCTACTATTTTTTTTATTTCTCTTTCATTGGCTTTTACATTAAACTGCCTTCTCAGCACTTTCACATTCGCCTTGTTCAAACTAGAGCGAAATTCCACCAAAGTCCCACCGACGTCGAATATGACAAGTTTAACCATAATTCAATCTACTTTTTTCTCAATAAATTAGAAATAGAAAAACAGTTTAAGCAAGAACAGAAAAAGAGTAACAAAAAGTAAAAAAATTCAGTCCTGTTTTGTTCAGAACTTCATCAAGCTGTCAACAAGCTTTTTCGTCGCGTCTTCTTGCTCTGGTTCAGGCTTTAGAACTTCTCTGACCAATCTGTCAATAGTCCTTTTCTTCTCTACCTCGCCCATCTCGACCATTGCTCTGAAAGGCTCTTCGACTTTTGCTACGAGATCGCTCATTTTGCACATTTCTTTCTTCATCTCGATTAGAGCGCACCAGAGTTGAGCAACCTTCACGTCTTCTCCGTGCATGAAAGCGCATTTGTGTTGCTTAGTAGAATCCAGAAGCTGAGCAAGAATCTCTTGATCAGACTCATTCAACAGCTCTTTCCAATCTTTTATTTCATTACAATCCATATGATTCACTACTCTTGAATAATGAATTCAACTTTAAATACTTTACTCCTTGTCAAACCACTCTGGTCTGTTTCTTCTTCCTGGTTCTGACCTGTAGCAAACACTTTTCCTGCTGAGTATCAGCAATAACAATGCCAATGAGACTGACAATAACAAGAACCCAGCAAACCAATACGATGTGAAAGGTTTCAGTAAAACAGTCCAGCTTGTGTACACTCCATCTCCTTGAGGTGTTGTGATTGGTTTTGGCAGGCATGCGTTCTCAGAGCATCCGTAAGAGCAGTGTTCCAAGCTTACCCAAGCAGTGCTGCAGTTTGAGTATTTATATAGCTGCTGCTTCCAGCCATCAGAGCATCTGTAACTTTCAAAGTACTGAGCAGTGCAGCTCGGCTTAAACTTCTCTCTCACTTCAAACGTTCCAGAATAAATGGTTCCATCGCCGCATCCGTTATAAACCACTTTTATTTCATGCATGCTTTCTTCCCTAGCTTCAGCACTGCAAACCAATGTGTATGTGCTGTGGCCAGAAACATAAACCGTCGGGTCTCCGCCATCGCAGTTCATCCTATGGCAGTTTGGGTCAACAGTGCAAACATAAGCATCTATGCTAACATAACCTCCCTTGTCTCCTGTGTTTTTGATTTTTATTGTGGTAGACACAGTTTCTCCAACTCTTGCGTCTTCGGGCGTGCTCGCGGTAACCTTTACACTGCAAGCTCCTTCGTACACACAGCTGTTGTCGCTGCAGTAGTTGCTGCAGTACTCGTAGTTTATCCAGCCGGTTGAGCAGTCAGAATATTTATATTGCCTCTGCCTCCAGCTTCCACTACATCTAAAATTATCCAGATAGCCTTCGCTGCACTGCGGTGCTGATTGGCATGATCCACCAGAGCATCCGTTGCTGCAAAGCTCGTAATTTGCCCATGTGGTGCTGCAATCAGAGTATTGATATTTTCTCTGCTTGTAATTACCAGAGCAGCTGTATTCATCTAAATATCCTTCTGAACATTTTGGAGTATAACCACAGTATCCTGAACTACAAGTATAACCTGAAGGACAACTCTCTACAACATTATCCCATCCACTTCCATCATTGTTACATTTCTGATAACCAATTTGAGTTAGGCATTCGCAATGTCTGTTGATTATTGCACCGGGCGTGCAAACTTGCGGATAACCGCAATCTCGTGGGCATGTGGACTGTGTCTCACCGCAATTACAGCTGTTATCACCGCAATGACTGTTACAATTAGAACAATAATCTCCCGAACATCTCCACTGTCCGCTTATGCATTTCAACAGTTGTTTCGCACTGTAATCGCATCTGGTCTGCCCTTCTTGTCCATATGGATTAGAGCATGTTACCTGTCTGCAGTCCTTAACATAAAAACTCTCCGTCCTTTGGCTGCTGCCATCGCAGTCAACACTTGCCGTAACCTTGACAGTGTGCTGTCCTGTCCAAAGGCTTGAACTATAAATCAACTTATCGAATGTCACTGTATTTGAGCCATAGCCCACGTTCAGAGTCTCGATGTCGTAAAAACTACCGTCCACATAAAGATGGAGTATGACTCTTGGATCAACTCTGCCTCCAACAGAAATTGATGCTCTCGCTCTCAAAGTGTCACCATAACAAAAAGTCTGAGGGTCGATTGGAACTGAAACCTCTTCGAGCATTATGTCATTCACAGTTATCGTGCATGTGGGTGTTGGAGGAATTTGATCTAAACAAATATTAACGTTGGTTGTTTGGCTGCAGTAAACAGTACCGCTCGTGCTCTTTGAATAATAATTTGTGGTACTTGCTGTTATGGTGTAAGTGTTTGGTGATAATGTGAAAATAGTATAACCACTTGAATCCGTATATTTAGTTGGATCTATACTTGCTGAGACATCAACTCTAGTTCTTTGTATCGGTCTGGAAGTTGCACAGTCGGTAACTTTTACGTTCAACGTCCCTTTCTGCTCTTGTGTTTGAGGATGACACATGCAGTCACTTTCACAAACTGAGTTAGAAGGACAGACATTTCCTTTTATATCAACATAAGTTGTTTGCAAGCAGAAACAATTTCCACCTCCATTATAATTACATTGTCCAATGCAACAATCTCCGACCATGCAACTGTAAACACCAAAAGGACAAGTGTTGAGATGTAAGTAGACAGCTAAAGAATTACAAGCATCAGAGCATTGATCATGAGTAGTGCATGCTGTCGCCAATATAGGCAAAACTGAGAAAAATACTAGAATTGCTGCAAGCAATTTGAACTTCATGATTATCGTTTATAAAGAAAACTTTAAATGCTTTACTACTACTGGGTTGAAAATGTTTTTCTATTTCAAAACCCAAATTTAGAGTGAGAGCATGATTATAGCAACGGTTGGAGATGTGCACACGCCAAGGTTTTTTGAAGAGTTTATCAGGGCTGTTGATAGGATGAACGTTAAGCCAGAGCTGTTTCTGCTGGCTGGAGATATGGTGGACAGGGGGGATGTGGCTGCTTATGAAAGGGTTAGCAATGTTCTGTTTGGAAAAGTCAATTGCCCGATAGTGGCTTGCTTCGGAAACACAGAATTTCAGAATCTGAGGGAGCAGATCAAAGAGAAATATAAGGAGATAAAATTCTTGGATGACGAGGCTGTGGTTTTACAAATCGGTTCAACTATTGTTGGTGTTGTTGGTACCACTGGCAGTCTTGACGAACCAACAAGCTGGCAGAGAGCAAACATCCCAAACATAGAAAACATCTATAGAAGCAGGATTGCTACTGTTGATAACCTGCTTGGAAGAATGAAGACTGGAACCTCAATTCTTCTTATGCACTATGCTCCGACTTACAAGACTTTGGAGGGGGAGAATCCCAATTTCTATAAAAACATGGGCTCCAGAATTTTCGAGATGACGCTGATCAATAAAAAACCCACTGTAGTAATACATGCTCACTCGCATAGGGGGCTGAAGAGCGCTTGGATTGATACTGTACCTATTTACAACGTCTCCTTCCCTCTGAACAGGCAGATCGTGATCATAGACACGGAAAAGGATTTGAAACCAGGGATCACAAAATTCGTCTGATTCATAGTTTGAAGATCTTATCAATTTTCTTCTTTATGTGCAAAAGTATATCGCTGGACATCGTACCAAGACCAATATTCAGCAGCGTCACCTGACCCATTGAACCGGCGAGAAAAGCAAGAAATGCTCCAAGATAAGCATGATGAATTTTGATTTTCTTATTCCCATTGAAAATAAAAAATCTAAGGTTTGGAAATATTTGCGTAGTTACTTCTGTCACTATAAAACTCAGCGTAAATACACCTAAATTGAACTCAAACATTGATCAATTCACCGGTATCTTATAATTGGGTTTTTAGGTTTAAAAAAGTTCTGAATTACGTATAAGCAATAAAGAATAAAGATGTAGCCTTGCCTCGTGCATCTGTTCCATCGCTTGCTTGACTCATCGCTTGACAGAGGCTTAAGAGCAAGGCAAAAACTAATTGGTTTCTGGAATTAAAAAAGATTTAAATTTTTAAATTTTCATTTGCAAGGCATGAAACAAGAGATAAATCCAGTCGTAGAAAAATTACCAAACAAAAGGCCGGATGATTTTGCATATAGTTGGGCTTATGAAATTTATTCTCATATATTTGACAAAGCAATCAAAGAAATCGAACCAAAAGAAGATATCAGACCAAAATTGAATAGAATTATGTGATTGTTCGACCAATCCAAAAAGATTTTTACAAATCTATTGGTATTTATAGGAGACAATATGCTCCGGAAACTATTCTTGGCTATACACCTAAACCACAAGCCGCAATGAGCAATACGAATGTTTATGGGAGAAAAGGAGAGCAGGCAAGATGGTTAAAAGGAAGGCAGAGAAGAAATTTAAAAAAATAAAAACAGTTATTTAATTCCATCACCAAATTAAATTTATGAAAAAAATATCTTTCCTCTTGCATCCAAAATTTCTCATCCTGATATCATTGGTTTTAATTTTTATCGGTGGTTTCGAGGCAATATTATTTGGTTATGCCAGATTTATCAACGGTGGTTTTTTATACTTAGAATCTGCTATGGATGTCCTTTCAGTGGGTTTTATTTTATTCTGGGCAAGCACAATCTCTTATTTCTTTTGGATGAAGTATAAATTATTTAGGGTTAGGTTGGGACTTTTTTGCATATCCTTTACAATTTTTATGCGTTTGTTCTGGGAATTGCTATGGATAACGGGCAGCTATTATCCGGCCGTGTACACTTCATGGGCTGTTTTAAACAACAGAATGCTGACATTGCCAGCAAATGGACAGCTCGTCAATGAAGCATTTCCCACTCTAGACTATTTAACAGAAGCAATTAAGCACTATACTTTCACCTTATCGACCTTCTCGATATTCTTTTTTGTCTTAATCATTATTGGTCTGTCTATGCTTATCGACATAATGACAAAAAAACATGCTGCAGCTTTCTGATATTGCTAAACTATTTAAGATATAGTTTCAATCTATTTTTAGAGGCATATGTGCGGCGATTGTCGGGTACAGCCTTGATTTTTATCTACTTCTGTTCACAAAATTAATTTTGACTGGTAGTGGTGAAGAAAATGCAGTTTAAGCCTAAGATCAAAGAAAAGAGATGGGAACCCAAGACTGAGAGCAAGCTCTTTGAAAAATGGCAGAAGGAAAAACTTTTCAAATTCGACAAAAAAAGCAGAAAGAAGACATTTAGTATTGACACTCCACCGCCTTACGTCAATACACTAATCCATGTCGGACATGCCTATACTTATGTGATAATGGATGCTATTGCCCGATTCAAGAGAATGTGTGGTTTCAATGTCTTGTTTCCGATGGGGCTGGACAAGAACGGTCTTCCCATAGAAGTTCAGGCTGAAAAAGAATTCAAGATTTCAATCCGAGAAACACCAAGAGACGAATTCATCAGCAAATGCAAGCAATTGATAACAAAAAGCGGTGACAGTTCTCTTGACTCATTCAAGAAATTGGGGTTGAGCTGCAATTCTTGGCAAACCGACTATGAAATTGGCGGAAAGTACGATACAGATGATTCTGAATTCAGAAAACTTACTCAGGAGACTTTCATCAAACTCTGGAACGACGGCCTGATATATGAGGATAACAAACCGACAAACTATTGCCCAGTTTGCATGACAACGATTTCTGATGCTGAAGTAGAATATGAGGAAGGCAAAACGTATCTGAACTATATAAAATTCAAAATCAAGGAAAATGGAAAAGAAATAACGATAGCAACAACAAGACCAGAACTTTTGTCTTCTTGCAAGCTTGTTATTTTTCATCCCTCTGATGAAAGATATAAAATCTTGGAAGGAATGCATGTGATAGTCCCAATATTTGGAATCAATGTTCCAATAATTTCGCATCCTTATGCAAAACCAGAATTTGGATCCGGCTTGGTTATGATTTGCAGTTATGGAGATTATTCTGATGTTAGAATTCTGAGAGAGTTAAACATCACTCCGACTTATTCGATAGACGCAAACGGAAAGATGAATGAGAAAGCGATGAAGTATAGAGGATTGAGCACAGAAGAAGCAAGGAAACTGATAATCGAAGATTTGAATAATCTCAAACTCATTGAAAAGCGGGAATTGATCGACCAAAGACAGCCTGTCTGCTGGAGAAGCAAAAATGCTGTTGAATTCATACCCATGAAAGAATTTTACCTCAAACAATTGCAGACAACAAAAGAGATTTTGAAATTTGCAGATCAGATGAGGTTCTTTGCTCCAGAGAGCAAACAGATCCTAGTAGACTGGGTTAATTCTTTGAACATTGACTGGGTCATATCGAGAAGGAGATATTACGGAACGGAGATTCCAATCTGGTATTGTACCAAATGCAACTATATTTTTGTCCCAAAACCTGGAAAATACTATCAGCCTTGGAGAGAGAGACCGCCAATAAAAAAATGTCCGAAATGTGGCAACAAGAAATTCAGGGGCGAAGAAAGGGTTTTTGACACATGGTTCGATTCCAGCAACTCAAATATTTACATCTTAGGCTATCTTTGGGACAAAAATTTCTTTAAGAAAAATTTTCCATGCTCGCTAAGACCACAGGGCAAGGAGATTGTCAGGACATGGCTCTACTTCACGCTTTTGAAAGCATTTCTGTTCCTCAAAAAGAGGGCGTTTGAGAATGTCTGGTTACATCATCATGTCGTCGATGAAAATGGAGAGAAGATGAGCAAATCGACTGGGAATATTGTTGACCCACAAGAAGTCATGAATAATTATGGGACAGAGGCATTCAGAGTTTGGACCTGTTTGGAGGGTGATATAACACAAGGAGACATAAGATATTCGTTCCAAAGGATTGAAGGAACAAGCAAATTTTTGACAAAATTCTGGAACATTGCGCGTTTCATCTCATCGTTTCCTCAAGTAAAAAACGCGAAGTTGAAAGCAGCAGACAAGTGGATATTGGCAGAACTCTCAAAACTTGTTGAAAACGTGAAAAAACAGTATGAAAATTATTCTTTTTACAACGGAGCGACTGCGATCAGAGAATTCACATGGAATTTGTTTGCCGCACATTACATCGAGTTGGTCAAAGCAAGGGCTTATGGAGAGGGGTTCTCAAAAGAAGAGCAAAAGGCTGCTTGGTTCACTCTGCACACGTGCATGAAAACAATTTTGCAACTACTTGCTCCAATAACACCTTTCATCACAGACTACGTATGGAGAGAACTTTATAGCAAAAAATCAATTCATATTCAACAGTTTCCAAAATCAGAATGGAAGACTGAACTGACAAAGCTGACGGAAAAAATCGTGGAATTCAATTCAAGGGTCTGGAACACTAAGAAGGAAAGAGGCCTGTCGTTAAGGGATGAAATAGAAATGAACATTCCAACTGAGCTGAAGCAGCTTGAGAAAGATTTGACTGTGATGCACAAGATCAAGATTTAGCTGTCGCTTGCATTTCTCTAAATATCTTTATCAATAGGTATTTAGAATTTATTGAAAGTGGTCGAAATGAAGGAAGAAGAGAAGCTGAAATTGAAGAAAATGATAAAAGAATTGGAAAAGATTAGGGGAAGACATACAGAATTGGTTACTGTTTATGTTCCTGCTGGCCACAACATCTCTGAAGTTTCTAATCAACTGTTCCAAGAAAAAGGAACCGCTTCAAACATAAAGAGCAAGACAACCAGAAAGAATGTTCTTACTGCTCTGGAAAAAATTATCCAGCATCTCAAGTTTTTCAGGAAAACTCCTGATAATGGTCTCGTGGTTTTCTGTGGAAACATTTCTCCTGTTGAGGGGAAGGATGATATAAAAATGTGGAGCTATGAGCCTCCGGTCAAAATGCAGCAGAAGCTTTACTGGTGCGATCAAACTTTTGTCCTTGATCCATTGAAAGATTTGATTGCTGAAAAGGAAATCTATGGCTTGATAGTTTTGGATGCAAACGAGGCCGACATAGGCCTGCTAAAAGGCAAAACTATAGAGAGGCTCAAGCATCTTGATTCGACTGTGCCGGCTAAGAGTGTGAAAGGAGGAATGAGTCAGAAAAGGTATGATAGGATAAGGGATGACGCACTAAATGAATTCTTGAGAAAAGCTGCGGAAGAAGCTTCGCAATTATTTTTGAAGCAGGAAAATCTGAAGGGAGTTATAATCGGTGGTCCTGGACCAGTGAAAGATACTTTCCACCGAGAGGCTTACCTGCATTATCAAATTCAGAACAAGGTTATGGGTGTGAAAGATATAGGCTACACAGGAGATGTTGGTCTTGAAGAGTTGGTCAACCGCTCGCAAGATTTACTCAAGGAAGCAGCGATTGCAAAGGAGAGAGACATCTTGCAAAAGTTTTTCATTGAATTAAAGAACGAGGGGAATGTTGTCTATGGATATGAGGAAACGAAAAAAGCTTTGGAGATAGGTGCTGTTGAGACGCTGCTTATATCAGAAGCATTCAACTGGACACATGTCAAATTCAGATGTATCTGCGGCTTCACAACAGAAAAAGATTTGATAAAAACACAGATTGATCTGCAGAAATGTCCCAAATGCAAGCAAAAACTCATTGAAGAAGAGAGTGAAGAGCTGGCTGACAAGCTGATAGACAAAGCGGCTTCAATGGGAACAAAAGTTGAATACATTTCCACAGAAACAAGCGAAGGAAATCAGTTCAGAGAACTCGGTGGTGTCGGAGCTTTCTTGAGATACAAAATAAATGCATAATTTAAAAATCCTTTTGTTTAAGATATTTAAGACTTGAAAGGTATTCTTCTATTTGCTCGATAGTTAAATCAGATTTTGTTTCATCTAAAAGTTCTATTAATTGTTTTGTTATTTCTTTGATTTCGTTCACCCGTGTTGTTATGTTTCCTCCATACCATTTCACTCTTCTTTGTGTCCGAGTACGTATGACATAGCGAACATCATACGGGCCCATTTTTTCTACATCTTCCCAATTCAAGCCATTTTTTTTCATATATTTAAGAAGAATAACAGAATAATGGAATGTTCTTGAATTTGAATTTATTTCCTTTTTCCTAATATTTCTTAATTCTGTATAAACTTTAGCGCCGGTGTTTCCTTCTTTGGTTAGATCATCTATAATCTTAGTGACATTATAATTATTTATGTGACTGCCATCTGATAGCGTAAAGAAAGGTAGCAGTGGGTTTGCACCTAAACTATCTCTAATTATTTCGTAATATTCATTGTTATTTGTAGTTGTTTTTTGTGAAACCATGATTAATTTAAAAAACTTAAAAGATTTAAATGGATAGTGATATACCAGTTACTCATCTGATGTGCGGGCTCAAATCCATCTCACACACACACGATAACGTTTAAGAGCCGCCTAAACAAATTTATTTCTAGGTGCTTTGATGAAAACAGGAAAAATTGGAGAATGGGCTTTCATACTAGGAGTATTGTTGGCAGTTATTGCCGGTCTATTCGTAGGGATAGACGTCACGATAGGTGCAGTACTTCTCGGTTTGGGCGCAATAGTAGGCCTGTTGAATATTGAGAAAAAAGAAACAACAGCATTCTTGGTTGCAGGAATAGCGTTGCTGCTTTCTGGCTCAATGGTTGCCACGTCAGCCGTGACGCAGCAAATGCCTTACATTGGTGGCTACCTGGCCTACATCTTGGCAAATATTATTTTGTTCTTCGCGCCAGTAGTACTGATCATTGCGTTGAAGACGTGTTACATGCTTGCCAAGAAGAAATGAAGCTTTTTTTCTTTCTTTCTTTTTCTTTTCTAATCCAGATTCAGTTTAAAAAATCTTTTCGCATTGTCGGTTGTTATTCTGTCAAGCTCTGCTGCATCAATTTTCTTTATCTCAGCTATCTTCTCAATAACATTTTTTACTGATGTGGAATCATTCCTTTCTCCATTCGGTCCAAGCCATGGCGCATCAGTCTCCGTCAGCAATCTTTCCAATGGCATATCCCTTGCGACCTTCTTGTATTTTTTACTTGTCAGAATTATTGTGTTCAAAGAAACAAACCAGTCGTTCTCAACCACCCTATTCACTAACTGATTGGCCCCAAACATATGCATCAGAACTTGCTTGGCATCCTCCTGCTCAAGTATTTTTACAGCATCTTCAAAGGCTGCCCTACAATGAACAACCACAGGAAGCTTCAGCCCTTCGGCAAAATTGATGAATTGAGCAAACCATTCTCTCTGTTTTTGCTGAAATTCTTGTTCTTTCACCCAATCATAATCAAGTCCAATTTCCCCTATACCAACAATATTTTTTTTATTATCTTTCACCAATTCCAAAAACTCATCCTTCTCTTTCTCGCTTATTTCTTTGACATACTCAGGATGGATTCCAGCAGTCGCAAAAATAAACCCCTTATATTTTTCAACCAATTGCATCGTCAAATCAAAATCTTTTGGATGAGCGCAAGATGTTATCACAGCTTCCAGTTCTTTTTTGCATTTTTTTATAACTTCATCTCTGTCTGAGGCATAGTCTTCTTGCTCCAAGTGACAGTGAACATCTATCATGAAATCACATCCTGTTATTCAAACCGGAACAAGCCTTTCCTCTTGAAATATCTTTTGGGATTGAGCAACTTAACGCTTTGTTTTATGGTCTCGTCAAAAACAAGTATATAGGTGTTGACAAAATTTTCAATATTGTAAGTTAATCCGTATGACTCTAATCCAAAACTCAAAATGCTTCTCGGTCTAACCCCTGTCTTCTCGTCAAGATTATCTAAGAAAAACACAGTCAAAAGTCTCAACATTGTTGAGATTATGAAAAGCTGCTGCAAATTGATTACATCAGCAAGCATTCCGCCTACGAATGGACCCACAACCGAGCCCAGCCCAGTGAACAAATTGTACATCGCGATATAGGACGATGATCTGTCTTTCGGCAATATGTCTGCAAGATAGGCAAATGAGGCAAGATTGAATCCTGTCCACGACATTGTTCCTATGATTTCATAAATATACAGCCATGTTATGTTAGGTGCAAATGCATAGATAAAAGGTATGAATGAAATTGGAATGACACATGCAAGCATGGGAAATTTTTTACCATGCCCATCGATTATATTTCCCCATGGTCTGGAAAATGCTATAGTAGAAATAACTCCTATTGCGGAAATTATTGCTATGTTTATTAAGTTTCCTTTCAGATCGGTGATGATGTGAACAGAAAGAAAGGGCGATGCAAGAAATACGGAAAAATCCATGAACGTAACCGCTATAATCAGTTTCATGAGGTTTTTTTCCTGCTTCAATCTCGAGAAATCAAAGGTTTTCTTCAAGCCGCTTAACAAATCTCCGTCAGGATGATAATATGCCTTTGGTTCCTTTGTCCAGAAGAATACCGTTCTACTCATGATGCCGAGGAACGCGATGACATAGAAGAGGAAATAGATAAAACCAAACTGGTTGAGTATGAAACCGCCTAACAAAGTTCCGATGAAAGAAGCAACACCGTCAATGAGATTCATATTGCTGTTGACGTAAGCCATTTTGTAGCTTGGAATTATTTGGATCAACAAAGCTGTCCTGACAGGAGTAGATGCTGCTGCCAAAATTGACTGCAGTGTTAATAGAAAAATAAATTGCACAGGATCTTTCACAAGTGCTATCGGGACCCACATCAAAGCCCAAGCCATACCACCAAAAATTATCAATGCCTTCCTTTTTCCCGTGCTTTCACTAAAACTACTCCAAAAAAGTTGGGATAAAAGATTTGCCAGAGTCGGCAATGATGTTGTCAAACCGATCAAAGCCCTCGTTGCGCCCAGGAAAAGAGCAAATACTGGAATGAATGGAGATATCAATGAATCTGCCAAAGTTCTGAGGAATGATGAGGTGTAAAAGTGTTTTAATTCCATCTAAAATTATTGTTTTTAAGTAATTAAAAATTATCTATGTTTTTTCTTTTTCTAAAGCTAAGGCAGATACTAGGCCGTTTTGGAAAAGTTGGGAACTTATTTCTTCTGAGAATATTATGTTGGTTGATATATAAGTATGTTGTGTTGATGTAGTGGATATGTTGGGTTCATTTCAAATTTCAAAAATTTCAAAATGTACCTTCCACATTGAACTTTAGTTCAATTCTAACTAACGAAATCTTTAAATACTATATAACTATATATGCATATAGATATATATGCAACAAGCAAACCAAGAAAAAGAAACAAAAATACATCTAAGCATAACTAGGATCATTCATTCACCCACTCTTAACACTGTTCTAATGGTCGAGGACACTTTAAGAAAACAAGATGGCCCGATATCTTTGGAGGGATTGAAAAGAGTTTTACCTAAGAAGGTTATGGATCAATCCTTAAGAATAATACTTGCTTATTTGGAAAGCAAGGGTTCAATTTTAATAGGAACAAAAGGAATAAGTTGGATAGCCAACGACAATCCCAAATTCCTTCAAATGATCAAGAAAGCAAAGATAATTGAAGCATGAAACTAGTAAAAGTAAGTTTTATAGATGATGCTGCTGATGAGTGGGAAAGATTGAATAAAGTAGTTGCAGAAGAGAAATCTAAAGGTATAGAAAACTCTGAAAATCAGCAATTACTGAAATCAATAAAGCAAAAGATAGAACTAATAAAAATGAACCCGCAGTATGGAAATTCTGTTCCAAAGAAAATTATACCAAAAAAGTTTCCAGTTGATAATTTGTGGGTTGTCGATTTAACAGGTTTCTGGAGAATGCTTTACACGTTAAAGGGATCTCAAGTAGAAATTCTTTGTTTTATCCTTGAAATATTTGATCATAAAAGATATGATAAATTATTTGGTTATAGAAAAAAGTAACTGAATTTGAGAATTTTTAGAATTGCACACTAATAAGTATGTTGTGCTGATGTAGTGGGTATGTTATGATCATGTGGCAGGTATGTTGGCTTTTTTAAAAGCTCTTATTTTCTTCAATTTCCTAACAAGGTAATCGATCGCCTTCTCGATCTGTTTTGCATTTCTCGCTCCAGTGCAAACTATTCTCCCAGAGCCAAATAATAAAAATGCAACTTTGGGATCAGCCATTCTATATACCAGACCGGGAAACTGCTCAGGTTCGTATTCAGAATTTTCTAGATTAAAAGCAATAGCGTCAAGATTTAACCTTGCACCAAGTTTAGCAGAGGCAACAATATTCTGAATCTCCATCTTTGGCTTATACACCTTCACTCCAATTTGTTTAAATAATTCCAACATCTTTTCTATCGCATTCTTTGCCTCATTCAGACTCGTTGTTCCAGTGCAGTTCATTATACCAGTCGAAAAAATCAAGAAGCTTACTCTGGGGGTTTTCATCCTGTACACCAAACCAGGGAATTGCTCAGGTACATACTCCCCACCTTCTAGCTTTTTGAGTAAGAGACTAAGATTAATCCTATCGGAAAATTTGACTGTAATTACCATATTATGTATCGTAAATTGCATGATTAAGTTAAGATTTTCTCAACCATAACTGTAACGTTAGTCATTATTAAATGGTTTAATCCAAATTGAGATATAGAGAAGTATTATATTTGTAGTCGCTAACGATTACAGAGTTAAAGAGCGCCAACCGATAATCATATATGCCATAAAATTTCATATTTAATTATAAGCTGACAGGACAATCCGGTTGTCCTGGAAAGGATGTGTCCATGGTACCCTCTGACGAGCATTCGGCTATCAATGTGGTGACTGGACTATAACTCGCCACATGAAATCTGTGCTTGTCCATGTGATGCTATGGCGCGAAGGAGATCACCTTTAGACTCAGCTGATAGGTTAAGTTCGATTTCAGCATGATCAAGGAACTCTTTCACCGGGTCCAGTTGTCAGCAAATATTTTTGATAAAAGGATGAAAATATGGCTAAAAGGAAAAAAACGTTCAAGAGATCGGCTAAGAAAGCATCTAAAAAAATTAAAAAACTGAACAAAGGCAGGAGTGCCAGTAACAAAAGCAAGGCTTCTAAAGTTAGAAAATTAATCAGGCTTGCAATGTCAAAAGATAAAAAACAAAAAAGGAAGTAATTCTTAATCTAAATTAATTATTATATATGGTGATAGATAGATGGTTAAAGTAAAGAAGAGAAGTGGAAAATTGGAAGTATTCAAGAAATCGAAAATCATAGCTGGATGTAAAAAGACGGGTGCGACTACTAAACAAGCTGCGCAAGTAGCAGCAGATGTCTCCAAAAAAGTAGCGAAAGTAACTATTGTTCCAGCGACAAAATTGTCAAGCATGGTAGTGACATCACTTAGAAAGGTCAATAAGACTGCTGCAACCGCATTCGTCAGATTCAGAAATAAAAAATTAAAAGATAAAAAAAAGAAGTGAAATTGCTAAATTTTCAATGAAATTTATTTTCCTAAAGTTTTTGGTAAGATCTGATGCTAAACCTAATTTAGTATCCAGCTTCTTTCATTATTTCTTTCACGGATATGTATGCAGGAGAATTTGAAGGTAAATCAAGCAAGGATAAACCAGTTAGAATAGAATGTGCCATCTGTTCATCATAAACAATAGCTCCCAAGTATTTTAGCCCAGTTTGTTTTTCAACTTCTCTTTCCAAATCCCTCGGAAACCTAAACCCGCCAACAACATAGATATTTTGGTATTGGATTTTCACATCTTCAATTATCTTCTTAACTCTTTTTACATGATCGAAAGATTTTCTGGAAGGGTCTAAGATGTCAAATACATCATGAACCTCAGAAGTTACTCTTCTGTTCAAGTATTCTAGACCAGCTGGACAATCTATTAAAACATATTCATAATTTTTACTAAATTCATCAAATAATCTATGTAGAACAGCATTAGGAAAACAATAACAACCTTCAGTCCATTTTACACCGAGAGTTATCGAGTCAAAATCTTCGCCCTCGTACCAAGCTTCACCATTAAATTTTTTCATTATTCTTTCTTGTTTTGAAACAGATACTTCAGATAACGAATCTATATCCTTATTACCCATAACATCAAACAATATGTCAGAAATTGTTTTCTTACCTTCTTTGACTAAATCAATCCCAACCATTTCATTCAAACTTTGATCAGGATCAGCGTCTATTAGCAGAATAGGCGTTTCTCTGATTTCAAGGAAATACTTAGTCATGAGTGCAACAAAAGTTGTTTTTCCAACACCGCCTCTGCCCATTGAAACAAGTCTTTTCATCTTTTCGACCTATAAAATATGAAACTGAAGGTATAGATGCGTGCTTCTCTTCCAAATGGTTGTGTTTGTCATCGTTACCAAAATTTCCTTAGGATTTTTCTTTTTCTAAAGCAATAGCATTTACAATTCCATGTTGGCTTGGTCTTGACGTTACTCTTGCATTTCCTATTTCAGTTTTAATTATTGTTCCCTTTGTTATGATTTTTCTCCTGACGAAATCTGGATTGGCAGGATTTTCTATCACATCGAGGATTTTGACTTTTTGCACTTTGTTTGTCTCTGGATTCATAACATTAACTGACTCTGTCGCAAAAAGCTTTGTCTTTTTGCCTCCGCCCTTTGTTCTATGCTCTGCCTTTTTCTCTTTTCCTATTTCTGTAAAAACTGGCAAGCTTCCCAACTCTCTTTTCTTCTTCTTTCTCGACAGAGTAATCTCTGCGCCTGTTTTGGTTTTTCCTCTTTTGCCGTGCCAGATTGCCATGATATCACTTTATTATCTTATTATTCAGATTAGAAATATTTATAAAGATGTTTATATAATTGATTTAATAAAATATCAAGTGAAAACGAATGACAGAAAGACCGATAGACGCATTGGACAGGGCTAAGGGGAAGAAGATAATAGTGAAGCTGAAGAACGGCGACGAGATAACTGGTGTTCTGAGAGCTTTGGATCTGCACTTAAACCTTTGGTTGGATGAGGCAGAAGTTCAGAAGAATGACACGAAAGTAAGAATGGGAACTCTTTTGGTAAGAGGGGACACGATAGTCTACGCTTCTCCCGTCTTGGTTTAAGGTTTAAATCTTGAATTGAATAAAATTTTCTAGTGGGATTATGACAAAAGGAACTCCGTCGATGGGAAAAAAGCATAAAGTCACTCACATCAGATGCAGAAGATGTGGGAGAACTGCTTACAATATCAAGACAAAAGTTTGCGCTGCCTGTGGCTATGGCAAGACAAGCAAGATAAAAAAGTTTTCTTGGCAGACACATAATTGGAGAAGAAAGAGAATGTATTGAACTGCTTCTGAAGAATTTTAAATAAAAGTTATTATAAAAACAAGACAAAATATATCATAGCAGTTCTATCAAGGGGCCCGTAGCTCAGCATGGTAGAGCAGCTGGCTTTTAGCGTTTGCGAAAAAGCTTTGATAAAAAGATGAAAGAAACCAGTTGGTCGAGGGTTCAAATCCCTCCGGGCCCATGTTATGGAATCAATTTATAGTATACAATTCCATTTTTTCTATCTAATTTTTCAGAAATTTTGTTATGGCTCACAAGGAATGTTAAGTTGCTTTTAATAACATTCAGATTAATTGATTTTCCGGCTCTTTCATTCACATGATAATTGATAGAAAGGACTGACATGGGAATTCTGGACATTTTTAATATTTTTAGAATCATTGGTTCTACAAAATCCATGTATGGAACTGTGCATTTTCTCATAATAATTTTTGGTTTTCTGAGCAGATAACCCCAATATTTATAGACTCTAAATTGAGGAATATAAAGATGTTTAGATTAAAATTTCAAAAAACAGAATACTAATTAATAGTCGGGCCCCTAGCTCAGCATGGTAGAGCAGCTGGCTCTTAACACTTCAGAAATGGAGGAAGAACAGTTAGTCGTGGGTTCAAATCCCACGGGGCCCACATGAAATTTATATTTTCTAATACCCCTCTAATAAACCTTTAAAAATCATTTTAGTATTTTAATCTTTCTCAATTTTTTAACAAGACGGTCAAACGATTCTTCAATATCTTTGGCGGACTTTGCTCCAACGCAAACTATTTTTCCTGTGCCGAATATAAGAAAAGTAACACTTCCTTCCATTTTATACACCAAACCTGGGAATGTTTCTGGCTCGTATTCAGAATTTTCTAGATTAAAAGCAATAGCGTCAAGATTTAACCTTGCACCAAGTTTAGCAGAGGCAACAATATTCTGAATCTCCATCTTTGGCTTATACACCTTCACTCCAATTTGTTTAAATAATTCCAACATCTTTTCTATCGCATTCTTTGCCTCATTCAGACTCGTTGTTCCAGTGCAGTTCATTATACCAGTCGAAAAAATCAAGAAGCTTACTCTGGGGGTTTTCATCCTGTACACCAAACCAGGGAATTGCTCAGGTACATACTCCCCACCTTCTAGCTTTTTGAGTAAGAGACTAAGATTAATCCTATCGGAAAATTTGACTGTAATTACCATATTATGTATCGTAAATTGCATGATTAAGTTAAGATTTTCTCAACCATAACTGTAACGTTAGTCATTACTAAATGGTTTAATCCAATTTTATCAGATCAGAAACGATAACTATTTAGTGTGATCCCAGCCTCGGCGTTGATACCTTGAAATATCTGAAGGTATTTTAAGCTATGCCCCAAAATGAGATACTTCCAATTTTACCTAGGGTCTAATAAACACGGTGCCCACATCATTTTCTTAAATTAAAATGTAGAATTAAGTTTCAATGTAGTTTTTTTCCTATCATCAAACAAAAATGCATCTTCAAATCCAACTATTTTTATTTTATTTTCAAATACATGTAAACCAACATCTTCATGAAGAGCAATAACTTCAATACCGTGTTTCTTTACATAATCAAAAATTCTTTTGTCATCTCGTTCTCTATAGTGACATGTCACAGAATAATTTCGGACTAGATTCAATCCACTTAAGTTTGTAATGCCAACTAAATTTTCATCAGAATCGCCGCCAAAATAAGCAACCCGAATATCTTTCCCCAAAACTATTGCGCCTGCGCTACCACCATAAATTATTCCCCATCATTATAAAACTTCAAAAGCAGTTTATTAAACCCGCTTTTTCTAAATTCATGCAAAAGGCTGAAAGTATTACCTCCTCCTATGTAAACTGCGGCATAATTTGAAAGTTCCGTATATGACTTATCATTCAAGTCTGTCCACATATCAATCTTGTTAAAATGGAATTTAGAAAATGTATTTTTTATCCAAGCAAAACAATCTTCAAATTTACGCTTTCCTTTTGAAGCAATTGGAACATAAAGTATTTTTTGGCCTCTTGGAATGTATTTGATAAATTCTGCATCCAATTTTTCTGACTGTTTTTCATCTCCCCCGCCAGACAAAAATACATGTGACATATTTAGAATAAGGAGTATAAACAAAAAAACTTGAGTTTATTAACAGCTGTAAATAATATCTCCCAATTTGATTTGAAAACCAGTCGGCACGGAGCCCATATTTATTTTCTTCGGCTAAATGCCACAGTCCCGATCAAGAACATAAGACCTGAAAATCCGAATATGAAAAGCAAGCTTATGTAGAATGGAATCGTGGAGAAGCCGGTGACGACGTAACGAAGGACTTCCACTCCATGAGTCATTGGATTAACATAAACCACGTATTTCAACCATTGTGGCAGATTGCTTATCGGAAAGAATGCCCCACTCAAGAAGAACATCGGTTGGACTAAAAGATTCATAACCATTTGAAACCCCTCCATCGTGTCCATAAGAGAGGCTATGGTCACGCCCAATGCTACAAAACCCAAAGATATGACCAGCATCAGAGGAAGCAAAATTAAAATCGAGTTAAAACTGAAATTAATTCCCATTAGAATTGAAAGAGCTATGATAATTATTCCCTGAATGAGCGCTGTTGTCGCACCGCCCAGACTTTTTCCAACTACTATCGACAGTCTTGATATCGGTGCAACGAGCATTTCTTTGAGAAATCCAAACTCTCTGTCCCAGATAATAGATATTCCTGAAAAGATGGATGTGAAGAGCAAAGTCATGGCTATTATTCCTGGCGCTAGGAAAGATGAATAGTTTATGTTTAATCCCGCGAATTGAATGGATGGTCCTAAACCTATGCTGAAGACAAAAAACAGCAATAGAGGCATTGCAAGTGAGCTAATTATCCTCTCCTTTGCCCTGAAATATTTCTTAACCTCTCTCAACCATATAACATAGACAGCTTCCATCTCAGTGTTCATCAGCGTCCCCTCCATCTTTGTCTCAACCTATCCTTAGCATCAACTGTTTCTTCTCTTATCTCTCTTCCGGTTAAATTGAGAAAGACGTCGTTGAGACTTGGCTTGTGTATGCTCGCTCCCAAAACTTCAATTTCATTCTTCCTCGCGTCGTACAAAATCCTTGCGATCTTGCTCTCAGCGTCTTTTACTGATATGATGATTTTGCCATCAAATTCTTTCGAGCCAACAAATATTTTTTTGGCTTTTTCCACGTCAGCGACTTCCAGTACTATACTGTCGCCGCCCAATCTGTTCTTCAGATTTTCTGGAGTATCCAAATCTATGATTTTTCCATGATCGATTATGGCAATCCTGTCACAGAGCAGATCAGCTTCTTCCATGTAATGAGTAGTCAGGACAATCGTTATCTTCTCTGTCTTTGCCAATCGTTTGATGTATTCCCATATATGCTCTCTTGTCTGCGGATCCAAACCCAGAGTCGGTTCGTCCAAGAACAAAATTTTTGGGTAGTGAATCAGACCTCTGCCGATCTCTAATCTTCTTCTCATTCCACCGGAATATGTTCTGACCAAATCATTCGCTCTGTCTTTCAGCTCTATCAAATTCAAAATTTCTTCTATTCTCTTTTCCCGAACATTTTTCTTCACGCCATATAATCTTGCATGCATGTCCAGATTTTCCCTTCCAGTCAGCCTGTCATCCAAGCTAGGATCTTGGAAAACTATCCCTATAGATTTCCTGACATTGTCTGGTTGTTTGGTGATGTCGTATCCGTTTATGTTTGCAGTACCAGAGCTGGGCTTCAAAATAGTACAGAGCATTGATATCAGAGTTGTTTTTCCAGCTCCGTTTGGTCCTAACAGACCGAAGATTTCGCCTGTCTCAACTGAAATATTCAGAGTATCCACTGCCGTCAAACCGTTAAAATTCTTTGTGATGTTTTCTGTGGTTATCGCTGGCATAAGGATCAATTAGAATTTCTTCTATTTCCCTTTATTTAAAGATTATCAAATTAAAATGGGTTGACAAATGGGGGTTGGGACTGGTTCACGGAATGAGATATGATGTTTGGATACTTACTGATGCTAATGGTGCTTGTCTTAGCTGCATACAAGAAATAATGCTGTTCAAAGAAGAATGAATATTGCTTAAACTTGTTTATCTTGATTCTATCGAAACGTATAAAACCTTTAACTCATATGTTAAAACTTATGCTATCTAAACAAAATGCAGAAAATGAATATTTTGAAACACAGAGAAGACAAAAAGAAATGGATTTTCGTCCTCTGTTTTTAGAAGAACTTAATAAATTGCCGGAAAGCGTTAAAACAAGAGATCATGCAAGATTAATGTTACAATTGGATAAAGATTGCCTTAGTGTGACGGAAGATACTCGCGGTGATTTATTTGAATTCAATAAAAATACACGAAAATTGGTAGCGAGTTATTCAGTTGTTCATGGTTTAGTTTTTACATATAACGAAACTAAAAATAATGAAAATATTTTTGCTAATGATGTTATCATAAGTAGATTAGATATGGTTAAGGAGATTGATACTATTCTTTTAAACAAAACCGGCTTATGGATGAATCAAGCACCAATTAATTTAATGTGGAAATATCTTTTAAAAAAATATCATGTTTTTGGTATGCCTGATGAGAATGGTAAAAAGGATTTGGATAATATAAGATACGGCTATGATTTGGAGTCTAATGTGTGTATCATAATTAAGTAAAAAAGATTATTAATAACTGAATAAATATCTAATTATATGGATTACAAAAGTTTCATTGATAAAAAAATTGGAGAAATCAAAGATTTGATTGGAGATCAAACCGTTGTTTCTGCTTTGTCTGGCGGTGTTGATAGTTCTACTGTAACAGTTTTGAGTTATAGAGCTGTTGGAAATCAATTAAAATCATATTTTATCAATGATGGGTTGATGAGAGAAAATGAAGGTGAAAATGTAGATAGGACCTTCGCAAGTTTGGGTATTTATATAAATCTAGTAGATGCAAGGGATAGGTTCTTTAAAGCTCTGAAAGGAATTGAAAATCCAGAAGAAAAGAGAAAAGCTTTTAGAGAAACTTTCTATCGAACCCTTGGAGAAATAGTCAAAGAGAATAATGCAAGATACCTTCTACAAGGAACGATAAAAGCCGATATCATAGAAACTCAAAAAGGTATCAAAACTCAGCACAATGTTCTGGAGCAAATTGGAATCGACCCAAGAAGCTTTCAACTCGAAATAATAGAACCCTTGAAAGATCTTTACAAAAACGAAGTTAGAGAAGTGGCAGTAGAGCTTGGACTGCCTAGAGAAATTTATGAAAGACAGCCTTTCCCAGGACCAGGTTTAGCTACCAGAGTGATAGGTGAGGTGACGCCAGAAAGAGTAGAAATCGTCAGGAAGGCGACGACAATCGTGGAACAAGAGTTGTTTGAATTAGAACCATTTCAATGTTTTCCTGTTCTGATGAATGATAAGGCTACAGGGTTAAAAGAAGGTGAGAGAGCTTTTGGAAATATAATCATAGTTAGGTCAGTGGAAAGTGTAGATGCCATGACAGCAGAGCCAACTGAAGTTCCTTGGGATACTTTACGTAAAATTGGGCAGAGAATAACAGAGGAATTACCATCGGTTGTTAGAGTTGCTTATGAGATAACTGGTAAACCACCAGGAACGATTGAATACATTTAAATTATTTTTTCGAAGCAGTTATTCTCTAAACGACACTAACTTTTCATTTCTCTCCTTGTTTTAAATTTTGGTGGATATTTTAAACAACTATAATTACCAGTGGTACAAGCTAAACAAAGTTCTTCTTTGGGTAAACCTATTCCTCTACTCAAACCATCCACATCATTATAACCTACAAACTTAACTCCAAGTTCTTCACGAACTTTTTCATTTATTTTTTCTAAACTTTTCGAGGAACTAGAAAATTTGAATGCCGATAGCTCATCTTGGGTTGGAAAATCTATTCCCATATAACAAGGATATAAAATAGGTGGAAAATCTAAAAGAAGCGAAACACTCTTAGCATCCCTAAGTTTATCCCAAACAATAGTTTTAGAACTTGTTCCTCGCACTATACTGTCATCAATTAATATAACATGTTTCCCTTCGATAATTTGTCTTATGGGAATAATATTACTAACAATCTCCTCTCTCTTTTCAGGTTCTATAAAACTTCTCAAACTTCCTTTTTTTCTATACCTATCCTTCATTAAACCTTCTTCAAAAGGTATTCCAGATACTTCGGAATATCCTAGAGCACTTGGCCTAGCGGAGTCTGGAACTGGAATGACAACATCACCATCAAGAGGATATTTTTTGAATAACTCTTTTCCAATCTCTTTTCTAGCATAGTAAACGTTTTGTCCTTCAATCACAGATGTTGGATGAGCGAAATAAGTATATTCAAATGGACAATGTGCGTGCTTCTTCTCGGAAAATTTATATTTCTCTAAACCATTTTTATCAATTTTGATTATCTCACCTGGCTCTACGTCTCTTAATATCTTTGCTTTAATTGTATCAAGAGCACAACTTTCAGATACTACAACATATGAGCTATTATCTTCTTTCCAACCCAAGCAAAGAGGTCTAAACCCACGTTCGTCCCTGGCTACTATCAATTCTCCTTCATTTGTTAACATAATAAGAGAAAAAGAACCATTTAATTTTTCGTTTAAAATCTCAAAGGCTTCAACCCAATCCTTTCCTTCCTTTCTAAGTTTAGAAATTCCTAATCCGAGGAGTTTTGTATCTGTCATTTGCTCAGAAGGACTGTTGCCTTTTTCTCTAAGATATTCTATTAACGGTTCTCGTTCAAGAGTTCCGTTATGAGCTATGTAAAGAGAAGAGTCTATTTTGATCGGGTGGGCATTTCCGATTGTAGTTCTACCAATTGTCGAATATCTTACATGCCCTATACCAATATTTCCTTTAATTTTTTTTATTTTTTCATATTCATTCTCATTTTGAGAAACTAGTCCCATTCTTTTATATGGTTCATGGTCATGAACAACAATTCCCCAAGATTCCTGTCCTCTATGCTGAAGAGCTTCTAACCCAATGAAAAGATCTGAAGAAATATCTTCATCATGATCAAAAGAATAAATTCCGATAATACCACAGTGCTCTCTTAAATTTGAGATTTTTCTCACCATTGATATTATAAAAAGTATTTTAAAAGATAAATTCTTGATGTATAATTTTTAAAAAATAATATTTTTCACTTTAGAGATGAAAGAGGGAGATCTATTAATCTTTTTTTCGTATTATAGTATAATTAAATGGCAGAAGTTGTGGTTATTGACTCTGGTGGGAGAGGAAACGCACTTGCTCATCTTTATGCAAGAAGTCCTTCTGTAGATCATGTTTACGTTATGCCGGGAAATGCTGGTAGCTCATTACTTGAAAAATGTGAGCAGGTTTATATAACAGAAATTGGTAAAATGATAGAGTTTATAAAGGATAATGACATTGATTTGGTTGATGTTGGTCCTGAAGGTTATTTAACAAGAGGCTTGGTTGATGAATGCCACAAAGTTGGAATAAAAAGAGTGCTCGGGCAAGTAAGAGATGCTGGCATTCTCGAAACGAGCAAATGTTGGGCAAAAGATTTTTGGAAACGTCACAATATACTTACACCAGAATACAAAAATTTTAGCGATTCCGATGAAGCAAAAGATTACATAAACGAATTCTACAAAGAAAATCCTGGAGAGAATGTGGTTGTAAAGGCAGGTGGAATTTGTGGAGGTAAAGGCTCGATTGTTTGTAATAATTTAGAACAAGCGTTATATGCAGTAGACAGAATAATGGTTAATCGTGAATTCGATGATGTAGAAAGGGGTATAGCTGCTGGTAAACAGATTGTTGTTGAAAAAAGAATGTATGGACATGAAATTATGTTTTTTGTAGCAACAGATGGAAGAGGTGGAATTATATTACCGATTGGTACTGCAATGGATTTCAAAAGAGCTTTTGATCCCGGTGATGTGTGGATAGGTAAATACTTCGATGGCAACAATCCCAATACCGGTGGTTTGATTTCTATTTCCCCAAGCCCGTTTGAAGAACAATTTAAAGATAGAATAATGAACGAGATAGCAATACCAACATTAAAAAAATTTCAAGAAGAGACGGGTCATGAATATCTTGGCATTGGATATTTTGGAGTAATGTTATCTCAAGAGGATGGAAAATTGGTGCCAAGAATTGAAGAATTTAACAGAAGATGGGGTGACCCTGAATTAGAGGCAGTTGGCCCGAGAATTAAAACAGATTATTATACCATAGCTGATAGAATTGTTGAACGCAGGTTGCATGAAATAAAAAATATCGAATTCGATCCATCTTTGTGTTATGCACTGGTTGCGTTAAGTGGGACTCTAACAATAGAAAGGGGAAGTTGGGATAACCCAAAAATCAAAATTTATAGAGGATATCCAAAAGAACATTTAACTAATCAACCAATAAGGGGTCTCAGAGAAGTTGATCCAAATGTTATTATTTATCACAACGGTACAGCCTTTCGACGTGATGATCAAAATAATCCTAAAAGCAGTCATCCAGAAAGAAAAGATGAGGATGGAAACATTCATACAACTGGCGGAAGAGTTCTCACACTCGTTGCAAAATCTGATAATTTACAAGACGCAAAGAAGATTGCAGAAGAAAATATGAGTAAAATATTTTTTAGGGGTATAAGATACAGAAAAAATATAAGTGAGGAGGAAACTTTAATCAGGTCAAGCGATACAAAACGACTATAAATCTTTTTCTTTTCATTTTTTATCTAAGGGTTATATGAGCGCATCTGTATTGGGTCAAAAGATAGAACTACTAAATTCGGCTGAAAATTACAAAAAAGAATTTGAATCTCGTCTTTATCCTTTATGTGAATTAAACCCATCTGAACCTGTTACATTTATCTCTGTTGGTGGTGGGGAGTTGGGCGATCTTGCTATAACCGCTGCAAAAAGGCAGCTTGGGGGAAAAACTGGCGGGGTTAGAACAGTTGTGTTTGATAGGTATGATGGCTGTCCTGCAAAAGATGCCGCTGACCATTTTGAGTATTTTAATATGATGGATGGGGAATTGCTAGAGAAAAATATCAGAAAATATGTTCCAGATCCTTCTCAACCACATACGATTTATTTGGAGATAGAGAAAGCAGATACGAGAAAAGCATGTGATTTAGGAATTGAAGAAGGCTACAAAGTTATGTCAACACCCTACGGACCTTTGATTTGTATGGATAGATGTACAACTAAAATGCTGTTTGATAGACTTGGAATCCAAAGGGTTGAATGGTGGTTTGCAGAATCACAAGAAGAGGTTAATAACATAGCTAAAGATTTTGGATTTCCCCTTATTGTAAAACCAGTTATGACTTCCAGTGGTCACGGCACGTCAATAGTTAGAAATAAGAAAGAATTGAGTAAAGCTTATGATTTTTCTGTTGAACATGCTAGGGGAGTTGGCAATCAAGTCACAGTTGAACGATTTCTGCCCGAATTGAAAGAGAGTGGAACAGAAATAATGCAAATAGTAATAAGACATTTTAATGAAAATAGAAAAATTGTCACATCGTTCGCTCCGCCGGTTGAGCATCAGAGACCTGCGGCAACATACCATGAAAGTTGGTTGCCGTCTACCATATCAGAAGAAGCTAAAAGAAAATGTAAATATGGTGCGAAAAAAATTGCAGACTCCATCGGTGGGCTAGGTGTTTTCGCAGTGGAACAGTTTGTAATCGGGGATAATGTATATAATAATGAGGTTGCCAACAGACCTCATGATACAGGAATGATAACGAAATGGATGTTGAATATGGACGAGGGCGCTTTACAGCTCTATTCTACTTTGGGCATGCCAATGACAAAGTCTGATTTGGAATTATCAAGAAAGAATGTATATGGTGTGGCTCATGTTGTCCTGGCTCCAGAGTTTGGTCATAACGAAGAAGTGGAGGTAAGAAATTGGTCTCTTTATGGAATTAAAAAATTTATTAGAGAAAAAAATTACAGGGGTGATGTTTGGTATTTTGGCAAGCCTTCTGCATATTCTGAAAGAAGGATGGGCTTGGCGGTTGGATTTCACAAAAACATAGGCGAAGCGAGAAAAATAGCAGAAGATATTGCACATTTTTCTCAGAATCGGATAATTTACGAGGAATAATATATAATCGTTTTTATTTAATGTGGTCCAATGGTTCAGAGAATAGAGGTCACTTTTAAGGAAGGACAAGTAGATGGATTAGGTGAAAATGTTAAAAATAAGATTATAAATTTCCTAGGAATAGATGTTGATTCTGTAAGTACGAGAAAGGTTTTTACCGTAGATGCAAAATTGACTGAAGAAGAATTAAAAAAACTTAAAAAAGAGCTCTTCTGTGACCCGGTAACAGAAACTACAGAAAGAAGAGAAGTTTTTGACTGGTTAATCGAGGTTGGTTATAAACCAGGTGTTACTGATAATGTTGGTAGGACCGCAAAGAATGAGGCAATACCAAATGTTATAGGAAGACTATTGAGCAAACATGAAAATGTGTATACCTCAACACAGTATCTCTTAAAAGGACGTAATTTGATAAGAAGTGATGCAGAAAGAATTGGAGAAAAACTCTTAGCAAATCCGATAATCGAAAACGTAACCACAATGAATTACTCTGAAGTAATGGAAAGAGGAATCGAAATAAAACTTCCGATAATAAAAGTAAAACAAAAAACTCAGGTAAAAGAATACAATCTCAGCCTCAGTGATGAGAAATTAGAAAAGATAAGCAAGAAAAATGTATGGTCTTTAAATTTGGAGGAAATGAAAGCCCTTAAAACCTATTTTGAAAAATCTGATGTGATTGAAGAAAGAAAAAGAATTGGATTAAGTAAAAAACCAACTGATGTTGAAATGGAAGTATTGGCTCAAACATGGGCTGAACATTGTAAACATAAAATTTTTAACGGAACATTTGAATACGCCGATAAAGAAGTAGGAACTGTAGAAATCATCGATAGTTTACTAAAAACATATATCATGAAACCAAGTTTTAAAATCGCTGAAGAAATGGGTTGGGTTGTTTCTATGTTTGAAGATAATGCAGGTGTTGTGAGATTTAATGATAGATTAAATGTAGTTGATAAAATAGAAACGCATAATGCTCCGTCTGCCTTAGAACCTTACGGTGGTTCAATTACTGGAATAGTGGGTGTTAACAGAGACTCTATGGGTACCGGTAAGGGTGCGAAATTGATGATAAATATTTTTGGTTACTGTTTCGGCGACCCTTTTTGTGATAAAGAATTACCAGCAGGTGTTCTCCATCCAAGAAGAATCAGAGACGGTGTACATAAAGGCGTAATAGATGGCGGGAATCAAAGTGGCATTCCTTTAGGAAGAGGTTGGGAAATTTTTGATGAAATGTTTACTTTCAGACCATTGGTTTATTGTGGAACGATTGGAAAAATGCCTGTAGAAATTAATGGAGAGCCCTCTCATAAAAAGAAGGCTGATCCAGGGGATTTGATCGTTATGATTGGTGGGAGAGTAGGAAAGGATGGTATACACGGTGCAACTTTTTCTTCGGCCGAATTACACAAAGAATCTCCTGTTCAGGCAGTACAGATTGGCGACCCAATAACACAAAAGAAGATGAGTGACTTTTTACTTGAGGCAAGAGACAGAGGACTTTATAAATGCATAACTGACAATGGTGCGGGTGGGTTATCCTCTTCTGTGGGGGAGATGGCTAAATACAGTAATGGTTGTGAACTTGATTTGGAAAGGGTTCCTTTGAAATATCAGGGACTGGACCCATGGGAAATTTTATTGTCAGAAGCTCAAGAGAGGATGACCCTCGCAGTTGATCCGTCAAGAATAGATGAATTTCTTGAGCTATCTAAAAAAAGAAGTGTTGAATCGACTGTATTAGGAAAGTTTACCAATTCAGGAAAGTTTCATGTGAAATATGGAGAGAGAACAGTTACTTATCTTGATATGGGCTTTTTGCACGACGGTGTTCCTAAAAAAAGATTGAAGGCTGTGTGGAAAAGACCTGTACACAAGGAACCATATTTTGAAGAACCAGATGATATAAACAATACTCTAGAAGAAATGCTTTCCAGATTGAATATCTGTTCTAAAGAATATAAACTCAGACAGTATGACCATGAAGTTAAAGGATTAAGTGCAATTAAATTGTTGGTGGGAAAAGATTGTGATATCCCAAGTGATGCAACAATTTTCTTCTTGGAATATGGAAGCAAAGAAGGATTAATATTAGCAGAAGGAAAGAATCCCCACTATTCATATATTGATACATACCATATGGCAGCTTCTGCTATTGATGAAGCTGTGAGGAGGATAATTAGTGTTGGTGGAAAGTTGCCGAGCAAGGAAACTGTTTTCTACGGTTTAGATAATTTTTGCTGGAATATAGCTGACGAATATGGTCCTGATGCTGAATACAAGTTTGCACAATTGGTTAGGGCAAACAAAGCACTTCAAGATTATTGCTTGGGCTTTGGTATCCCTTGTATTTCTGGAAAAGATAGTATGAAAAATGTTTGGAAAACTAAAGAAATAATCAATGGAAAGGAAGTTGAGAAAACTATTTCGATACCACCTACTTTTATGTTTTCTGCCAGAGCCAAAATGCACGATGTAAGTAAGGCTATAACGATGGATGTTAAAAAACCTGGAGACCTTGTTTATGTTGTTGGCGAAACATTTGACGAGCTTGGTGGGTCTGAGTATTATTCGTATGTTGGAGAAAAAACTAGAGGAGAAAGATTCATTGGAAACAATGTTCCGAAAGTTGATGTAGAAAAGTCTAAAAGACTTTACAAAGCGATAAGCAAAGCAACAGAAAAAGAAATGATTCATTCTTCTCACACACCGACATTGGGTGGCTTGGGTGTTGCATTGGCTATGACTGCGTTTGCTGGAGGATATGGAATTGATGCTGATCTTAGAAAAGTTCCGTATGTTGGAGAGAAAAGAGATGATTCTGTTTTGTTTTCAGAGTCGAACAGCAGGTTTATTGTATCAGTTCCGGAGGGAAAGAAAAAAAAATTCGAAGAGATTATGAATGAAAATATTTATGGATTAATAGGTTCTGTAACAGAACAACCGTATCTCAAAATAAAAGGATTGGATGGAAATTATATCGTTGATGCCAACATCAATCGCTTGAAGGAAACTTGGAAAAAAACATTGAGTGATATATGATGAAACCTAAAGTTTTAATTCCAGTTGGGTATGGTTTGAATTGTGAAGATGAAACTATTTTTACTTGGGAATTAGTTGGTGCTAAAGCAACTAAAGTCCATATAAATGATTTTTTTGAAAATCCTCATATACTTTCAGATTATCATCTACTTGATTTAATCGGTGGGTTTTCTGATGGTGACCATATTGCAGCGGGAAAAGTTCACGCAAATAGGTTGAAATATCGCATAGTTAAAGAATTAATTCAATTTATTGAAGATGGAAAATTGATTATTGGTGTATGCAATGGCTTTCAAACGCTCGTTAAAGCGGGAGTTTTGCCAGGCTTTGATGGAAATTACACAAATCTGATTGTCACGCTAACTTATAATGATTCTGGGATTTTTGAAGACAGATGGGTTCACCTCAAAGTTAACATAAAATCGAATTGTATCTTTACAAAGGAGTTAGAAGAATTGTATTTACCTGTCAGACATGGGGAAGGTAAATTGGTTACAAAGGATGAAAATGTTTTAAGACAATTAGAAAAAGATAATCAGGTGGTTCTGAAGTACATCCATCCAAAAACAAAAGAACTTACAATGGAATACCCATACAATCCAAATGGAAGTGTGGGAGCGATTGCCGGAATTTGCGACCCTACTGGAAGAGTTTTTGGCATGATGCCACATAGGGAAGCTTTTTGGTCGCCTTATAACCATCCCAATTGGACTAGATTAAAAATTGAGGAAAAATTACCGAAAGAAGTATATGGTCTACAGATCTCAAGAAATGCGGTAGACTATGTGAAAAATGATTTAATTTAAAGAAGTTTAGCTTCTTTTAACCTTTGCTCCCATAATGCTGCAATTTTCTCTGCTTTCTTTGATGCGATTCCAAGATATTTAGAAGGATCTGAAATTATATCTAATTGCTTTGGGGTAAATTTCTGCAAGTATGGTTGTAAGTTTTGATCATTTAATACAATTTCTGTTAATGGTTTACCACTTGTATAAGATTCGTCTGCAAGTTTACCAACATACTCATGTGAATTAGGATGAGCATAAGCAGAAAGTAAAAGATGAAGTGGTTCTGCAATTATTTTGTCTGCACTCATTTTAAAATTTCTTAGCATATTTTGAACATGTGGTTTCAAATTCTTTGAAATTCTTGTAGCTCTTCTTATTGAGTAGTCAAACTGATCCAATATTTGTGGCACATATCTTTGGGACGCAGAATTAGTTAAATCACGTTGGTGGTCTGATATCTGATCCAAATACATTGTTATTATATAGGGTATTGTGGCTTTCCATAGACTTTCAATATTTTCCAAACCAACGGGGTTTGCTTTATGTGGCATCGTAGAGGATCTTGATATGTCTTTACCTCTTGGTTGACCTACTTCTCCGATTTCAGGTCTTTGTAAATTTCTCATATCTCTTGCCCAATTGGCTAAAACTGTAAAGCTACTTTCTACATAATGTATTAAATCTGTCACTGGTTCTGGCTGTGTGATCTGTGTAGAAATTTCAGTTGGGTTTAATCCTACTTCAGTTAATACTTCTTTTTCAAATTCTTCTGGATCTTCGACAAACAAATAAGAAGCATTGTAAGCGCCAACAGCACCTGAAAATTTTCCTTCCAAACTTTCAACAGCTTCTTTTGTTTTTAAAATTCTTCTTCCGAATCTGCTAACGTACCAAGCCATAGCAAAGCCAAAAGTAATTGGTTCAGCATGTTGAAGGTGCGTTCTTCCTATTTGCAAAGTATCTTTTTCACTTCTTGCAATATCTATCCATACTTTTTCTAAAGAAACCATGTCTAGAAGAATGATATTATCAAAGGCGTCTCTGTAACGTAACATATTAGCAGTATCAACGATATCGTAAGATGTTGCAGTTCTGTGCACAGTAGTTTTGGCTTCGTCGCTTACTCTTTTTCTTATCATATTAACTTGAGCTATTATGTCATGTCCAGTCTTAGCTTCTTCCTCATAAACTTCTCTTGCTGTAACCTGTTCAGAAGCTTTTGAAATTTCTTCAGCAGAGCTTTGACTAATAATACCTCTTCTTGCCAAAACTTTTGCTAACGCAGATTCTATCTTTGATTTGTATTTAACAAAAGACTCTTCTGACAGATAAGGTGCTAATTCTTTAACAGAATACCTGTAATCTGTTGGGGAAAACAAATCATATATTGATATTTTTTCTTCACTCATAATTATCACCTAAACGATTGGCCAGTCATGTCTTCAAACAACCTAATGTAAATTGCACTAACTTGTTGTATCATATCTTCAGGTAATGGTGGTATCGCAGGCTCTTCTTTACCTTCCTTTCTTGCTTTACTTAACTCATCATAATATCCGATTTTTCTGTAATGTTGTCTAACAAATTCTTTACTTCTTTCAACATATTTCCCTTGTTCAAATTCTTTGGCGTCCCAAAATCTGTCTTCGTCTGCAGTACCAAACGTATCCACCACCATCAAATTTCTTTCTTCATCGAAAGCAAACTCTTTCTTACCATCAACATGTATCAAACCTCTTTGTCTTACTCTTGTATTGATTTCCTCATCAATTTTCAGACAAATTTCTTTCATCTGTGTATATTCTTGTGTCGTAAGTCCTGATATCTTCAATGCCTCTTCTGTTGTTAAGTTTCTATCGACTTTTTCAAGCTTAGTTGTCATTTCAAAGAATGGTTTTGGTAGCGGTTCTGCAAGTTTTACCTCATGATCAGATGGAAATCCAAGTTGTTCTGGTTTAACTATTCCTTGTTTTACTCTGTCCCATAAAGAGCCATATACAAAATATCTTACCACACATTCTAATGGAATAAGATAACCTGTAGTTTGAGGTGTTAGTAGAGAATAATCATTTATAATATTAACTTTTGTTACACGCATTCTATTTGGTGCAACTAATTCGATGTAATGGGTCAGCACACCCAATTGCTTGGCTACATCAAACCAATATGCACTTGTTCTAGCTAAAGTTTCTCCTTTATGAGGTATGTTGCTTGGGATTATTTTATCAAAGACAGATATCCTGTCGGAAAATACAAATTTAAGTTCAGAGTCGTTCAATTCATAGACATCTTTTACTTTGCCAGATTTTATCAATTTCATTTTCATTTCACCTATTCTTTATAAACAATATTTTTTGGTTTGATTATAACTTGTCTTTCTCCTTTTTCCACACGACCTAGATCCTGCAATTCAATCCCATATTTTTCAGTTACTTGAAGCATTTTTTCTTCATCTTTTTTTGGTGCGATTAGTACAACAAAAGTTCCCATATTCCATACTTGATAATTTTCATAATCAGAAACATCGAAACCATATTCTCTTCCATATTCTATCAATGAGGATAAGACTAACGGAGGTTTTGGTACATTTTCTATAACGTATGTGAATGGAAATTTAGCACGAGCAATTTTTCTCCAACCATGCCCCGTTATAGGTGAAATGTAATGTATACCCACACCAGCTTCAAACATTTTGGTTATTGGTCTAACGTATATCGGAGTAGGTTTTAACAACTCCTCTCCCAATTTTTTACCATTTGGCAGTCTCGTGAAATATTTTTCTGGTAACTTTTCAACTATTGTTCTTGCTTTAGAAATTCCATTGGAGCAAATTCCACCACTGGGTAAACCATAAATCAAATCACCTTCGGATATTTTTTGCCCATAAATAAACCTGCTCTTAGGCCTAATTATACCAACAGAACTACCGGCAAGATCTAATGTAGCGGGGTTTACTATACCAGGTAATGTTGGAGTTTCTCCCTGAGGTATGGCTAATCCAGCGAGATCTGCAGCAACCTTATATCCATATAAAAGTTCATCCACCCTTTTAGCATCATCAAACCATTTTGAATCACCAGAAGTTATTATGTCAGCGTATGCAATAGGCTCTGCACCCACAGCAATCAAATCAGTGACAGACATTGCTATAGCGTCCTGTCCAAGAAAACGATAATACCTTCTCGCATCTATTTCTATTTTATCTTTGAGCTCCTTGTACAAACTATCTGCTATTAGATTTTTTGTTCCCAATCCCTCGACATTAAAAGCTAGCATAAAATCATAATCTAGAAAATCTAATACAGCTGCAGTTTCTCCTACTGGCATTACTCTTATTCTCAATCTTTCCGGATGTTTAAATGTAGATTTAAACAATTCTAAAGCTCTTCTTTTGGCAGGATCTAGCTTGCTATAATCTACTAAGTCAGAGTATTTAATTCCCATATACAAAAGAAATGTCCAAAAATATTTAAGTTTGAAATTTAGTTTGCATTAAGTAACTATTTCATGAAGTAGTTTTTCTTTCCAAGCTCTTCTTATTTCTAATGCTATCCTATCACCCATGCTCATTCTTTTCTGATATTTCGCATTAGCATATTGCGAGCCAATTCCCATGTGCACATTGGTTCCTCCGCCATGTCTTAAAGCAACATCTTGTGTAACAGGAATATGCATATAAAGTTCTCCTTCAGATGACACATCATACAAACCGTAATCAGTCCCTGTTTTAGGCTCATTACCAATCGTGACATCAAACTTACTTTTGGGCTTTAGTTCGTATTTCGATATTTTATCCCAAGTAATCAAAGTTTGCAAACACCATGCACCAATTATTCCAGGTGGTTCGTATCTTCTAGTTGTTAAAAGAAAAGCATCAGCATATCTGTGCAAGTCTTTAAGTAAAGACTCTCTCAAGCTTAAAATTGCATGGGCAGTAACTTCAAATGAAGGTACTTCTTTAATTTTTTCTTGAACGTCAATTGGAAGTCTTTTCAAACCATCCAGTATAGTCTCTCTTCTTTCATCGATAGATAAGAACTGATTTGCCAGACAAATTCTTGCATTTTTTATATTAGTATTATAGAGTTTTGCATACCATTTTTCAACATCACCCCATTCTTCCTTTGCGTCTAGTGGTGAATAAAAGAAGTTAAAATTCGCATGTGGACCTAGAACAATTTGCTCAATTCTCGCTGTTTTTAGGCCTTCTCGAGTGAGATTTCCTTCTTTCATTTCCTTTTCTATTTTTTCTTCTAGGTGATTTGAATCCGCAGCAAAAATAAATTCTCTTTCAAATTTTCTATGAGCATGTTCAGCCTTAAGAATCAAAGGCTCGTCAACTGGTTGTTTGAATCTTATACCATTTTTTCGAACTTCGTACTCATAAGATCTTGGGGTAGGTATCCTAGCTTTTTCTGCAAACCAATAATAATCTTTTTTTATTTCCCCGCGATTTTCAATTTTTAATAATCTCCTCGAGCCGATTATAGGAACTTTAAATTCATCTTCAATGACGCCGCATCTTTCATCTCCACCGACATAAACAGAAAATGCCCTGTTTGGAATCTGAATACATTCTAAGTCAATTAAAGTATCGACATATTTGACTATATCAGAATATTTGTCAACGATTAGTATAGCACTTTTCCAACGTTCATCCTTTTTTATATCTTGTGGGTCATCAACAACAATTATATCTTCTTTCACCAATCTAGGCAAATCTTCTACTGGTTCGCCGGGATTTCCAACCATAGGGTTTTGGAAATATATTCTAGCCCTTTGGGGTGGTACATATAATATGCTTCTCAAGCCATTGTTTCTTTGGCCTTGCCATGCATCTAAAGCAGAATGAGAACCTAAGTTAAGACCAATCGGTTCTTCGTATCCTTTAACGATCTCTTGCATTTCGTCTCTTTCTATAACCATTAGATTGCACCTTCTTTCATAAGTTTATCCTCATCATCAATTTTTTGTTTTTTCTTTGTTTGATATTCAACAATTTTTTCTTGTAAAGAAGGATTTTCCAATGCTAAAATTTTAACTGCCGCCAAAGCTGCATTTTCAGGTTCGAGGATAACCAAGGGCGCAACACCTCTAGGTGTTCTCAGCGAAGAATAAATATCAGCACCACCAAATTTTTCGGAATATGGTGGACACGCTATAACAGGAGATATTGTATTGGCGTCAACCATGCCAGATAGTGCGTCAGATTTGCCTGCAACTGTAATGTAAACGGGTCTGTCTTTTTTATATTCTTTTAGAATTTCCAAAACTTTATTTGGTGTTTTATGTGCAGAAGCTATACGTGTGTTATATTTGATTTGAAAATTGTCAAAGATTTTGTACAGTGGTTCAATAAACTTTTCATCCTTTGAAGAACCAAGGATTACAATCACTCTGGGCATTATTAATTATATTGATAGAAAAGTTTAAGTTCTTAATTGATATCATATTCAATTTTATCAATTACTAAAACAAAATAAAATTTATTGATATTTATAAACCAAAAGGCATTACTCGAGGCCACATTATTTATTTTTTCATTCTAAAGTTGAAAAATATAATGGGAAACTAGAAGATGATAATCCCATAGACTTTTTCTACATATCTAAGTAAAACATTCTCGTTTAAGTAAAGTTAGACATAGTACAAGTTCTAAATATTACTTTATGCAAAATATATAAATATTACTAGTAATACAATATATTTATGAAGACACGTGCTACTTTTGTACTTGATGAAGAGCTTCTTATCGAATTGAAGAAAATGGCCATAGATGAGAGGAAAAGTTATTCTGAAGCCCTGGAAGAATTGATAAAAATGAAGGTAAATGGGCTGATTAAAAATCCAAAGGTGAAGAAGAAATGAATACAAGCATCACAAGGATTGTTTTGCAGGGATTCAAGAGTTTTAATAAAAAAATTGCTGTTCCGTTTTTACATGGGTTTAATATTATCTGCGGGCCGAATGGCAGCGGCAAGTCAAACATGTTGGATGCGATAGCTTTTGTTCTGGGCAGCACGTCCGTCAGGTCACTCAGAGCAGGCAAGCTGCACGAGTTGATCTTTCATGGCGGCAACGGCAAGTCCCCCGCTGATATAGCGGTTGTAACGATTTATCTTGACAATAATAACAAGACTTTCCCATTTGAGGATTCTGAAATTTCGGTCACAAGAAAGGTGAATAGAAAGGGTGTTTCTATCTACAAATTAAATGGAAGAAACACCACGAGGGAGAAGATATTGGAGACATTGGCAGCGGCCAGAATCTATCCTGACGGACATAACATAGTCCTGCAAGGTGATGTGACAAATGTAATCGAGATGAATCCAATCGAGAGGAGGTTTGTAATCGACGAAATCTCTGGAATAGCTGAATACAATGATAAAAAGGAGAAAGCTCAGAAAGATTTGAACGAGGTTGATACTAAGCTGAAAGAAGCGGAGATAGTGATAACTGAGAGGTATGATATTTTCAAAAGACTGGAGGAGGAAAGGAATGCTGCTCTGAGATATCAAGAGCTTCAAGGCCAGATGCAATCGTTGAAAGCGTCGCTTGCGCATCGCAAGCTACAGGATTTCACAAAGACAATCGCTGATCTGAATGCAGAGATGGAGAAGAAGGAAAAGGAGAATGTACTGCTGCAGAAGGAAATTGAGGCGATAGAATCAGATTTAGAGAAAAGGGAGAGAGGGATAAGAGATTTGGCAGGAAAGCTGGTCTCGATCTCAAAGAGAGTTGAGGTTGAGAAGGAGATATCGTACTTGAGAATCAAAATCCTCATCAACAAAGATAAGATTGATTCCAACAGGAAAGAGATGGAGAGAATAGATTCACTGGTTCAAAGATTGCAAGAAATTGAGGCAAAAACTGAAACTGGTCTGCCCAAAGCTGTTAGAGCAGTTTTAGATCAAAAGATTAAAGGCGTGGTTGGAACTGTTTCAAGTCTGATAAAGGTTCCTGATAATTATCAAACAGCAATAGAAGTTGCTGCCGGTCCTCATCTGAATGATTTGATTGTTGATACTGATGAGACTGCTAAAAATTGCATAGAATGGCTGAAGAGAGAGAAAATAGGAAGAGCGACTTTCTTGCCTTTGAACAAGATCAGATTCATGGAATTTGATAACAAGGAGATGATGAAATCGAAAGGTGTGGTTGGTGTCGCTTCTAAATTGATAGATTTTGATAGAAAGTTTTCAACTGCAATTGAATTTGTTTTTGGAAATACTTTGATAATCGAGGATCTTGAGGCTGCAAGAAATCTGGGAATAGGGAGAGCTAGGATGGTGACTTTGGATGGGGATCTGGTTGAAAGAAGCGGGGCTATGATCGGAGGATACTATTTCAGAATCACGCGAACAGTCCGAACAGCCGGAGCTGAGATTGAAGAATATAGAAAACTGAGGGAAAAACTGAAAGGAGAGATTGAAACTTTTGAGAAGGAGATTCAGGAATTTGAAGCGAAGCTTAAAGAATATTCTAAATCCGAGGAGACGAGAGAACTGATTGATTTGGAGAAACTGAAGATTGATACTGAGCAAGAGCTTGATGCGCTAAGACAGAAAAGGAAAATTGCTTACGAGCAGAGGTTGGTTGTGCAGACCGAGCTCAACAAGATATCTGTCCAGAAGGCGAAAATCGAGGCTGAGATGGAGACTGTGAAAGTTGAAGTCCAGCAGTATGGTGAGGTGACGCCTATTGAAAAAGGCGTCAGAAGTTTAGAAATAACAATAAGACAATCACAGACAGAGCTTGCTAATTTGGGTGCTGTCAATTTTAAAGCAATTGAGCAGTATGATAAATTCAGAACGGAGTTTGACGAATACAAGCAGAAATATGAGAGGATATTGACTGAGAAGAAAGCTGTGCTTGATATGATAGAGCAGATAGAACAGAAAAGGAGGGAGGTTTTCTTCAAGACTTTGCAGGATGTGAGCCAGAAGTTCAACGACATGTTCAACAAGATGACAGGAGGGAGTGCTAGTCTCGAGCTTGAGAATCCTAGTGATTTGGAAAGTGGTTTGATGATTCAGGCAAACCCTGGTGGCAAGATGCTCTTGAACATAGATGCGATGTCTGGTGGAGAAAAAAGTCTAACTGCCTTAGCATTTTTGTTTGCAGTTCAGGAATACAAGCCCGCTCCATTCTATATATTGGACGAGGTTGATGCTGCTTTGGATAAAGAAAACAGCAAGAAGGTTGCAGAGCTTTTGAAGATGCTTTCGAAAGAAGCACAATTCATCATCATCACGCACAACGACACGACGATAACTTATGGGGATAGGGTTTACGGCGTGACAATAGATTCAGGTGAGTCAAAAATATTAGGCTTGGAACTCCCAAAGTAAGTGGTAAATCTTTGTATGTAGTAGATACAAAATTGTAGGTGATTGAAATGGAAAAAGAAATAGTAAGTTTTGATTTATTTAAATTGCATTTACCCGCAGAGGATAAAAGTTCTTATCAATGGGTATGCGCATGTGGTAAAGGTTTAGACGATGAGTTAAAAAAACTTCTTGAAGAATGTAAATGTAATAAATACGAGATAAGTAAAAATATTTCCAAAAAATTTAGGTTAAGTAATAGTACTGTACAGAAAATGCTCTACAATAGGGCTTATATACCTCTTTTAGTAATTAGAGAAATTGTAAAAGAATGGGCTAAACGACTGAGTAAAAGCAAGCAGGATTATATGACAAAATTAATTGAAATTCAAGAACATATAGAAAGAATGAAAGTGAGTTCTGCAAAAAAATATATTAAATTGAAAAATAACCTCACACAAGAGCTTGCTAAAATTTGTGGTGCAAATGCCGCTGATGGCAGCCTTAATCTTTATGTTAATTTTTCTTCAAGGTCACTAGAGGAATTAATTTCCCTTAAAACCCAAATACAAAAAATTTTTAATCAAAAAACGAGTAAAATTGTTCATAAAAAAAATTCAACACTCTATACCTTTGGTGTTACCATTAAATCAGATTCAAGAGAACTATTGAAAAAATTAAATCTAAAAAATATCATATTATCGACAACGTATCAAATAGAATTGCTTGACGAAGACTATTTCGCTGTTAATGAATTTAGAAAATGGCTAAAGGAATGCTTTAATATTTATCCTAAAATTAAACCTTACCACAATGGTTGGGAAATTCAGTTTTGCAGCAAAATTATCGGAAGACTTCTTAACTTAACATTTGATTTCCCGTTAGGGAAAAAATCTTCAATTGTAGACGAACCGCAAATAATTAAAAAAGCCCCTCTTACATATAGAAAGGCCTTTGCTCAAGGAGTAATGACGTTTGACGGAACTGTAGAGTTAAGAGGTTCGATAAGACTAGACGTAAGAAGCGAAAAACTGCGAAACAGTATTAAAAAAATATTGGAATTAGACGGTCTAAAGGTAAAAAACTACGATTATAAAGATGGATACTCCTTTCACACGCCAATAAATTTGAATAAACTTGTTGCTAAAAGATGGCTAACATACTTTATAAAAGGAAGTGAAAAGTGGCATAAGTTGAATGATGTTGTTCATGGATTTCAAGGCCATACAAATTCAATCGAGGAATTTGAAGACATAATAAGAACAGTTTATAGAAGGCAGGGTAAATCAAAAGTGGAATTATTTGATATTTTTAATTCCGCCAGAAATTTGAATGAATTCACTCGATTGCAAATTGAATGCCAAAAAAATATTTCAAAGTCCCAAACATTAGGTTATTTGAGAATTTTGATGAGAATGAATATCTTGAAAAGAAAAAGCAATAGCTATGTTTTCAACAATGATATGAAATATTGGAGAGTACCATCAAGACCAGAAAGCAAAATAATAGGACTGGAGTTGCCGAAATGAGCGAAGAGGAAAATATTCTGAATTTGATATTGGAAAAGGAGAATTGGGAGGAAGTTATTTATCATATCGTCAGCATAGAGCATCTCGATGCTTGGAATATTGATCTAGTGAAGCTGACTGAAAGCTTTTTGAGATATATGAAAAAAATTGAGGAGATTGACTTCAGAGTTCCGGCAAGAGTTGTTTTCGTAGCTGCGGTTCTGCTAAGACTCAAAGCGGACTACCTTTCTATTTTTGAGGAGGAAGAAACCATCGAGCAAGCTGCTCAGCAACAGTTTGTTGATTTGGGAATAGATCCAAATCTGGTTCAGCTTGGCGTTCCTATGAAAAGGATACCAAAAAGACAGATAACGCTCGAAGAGTTAATGGATGCTTTGAGAAAGGCGATGATAGTCAGAGAGAAAAAGACTGAAAGAAGGAAGATATGGAGGGCAAGGCTTGAAGCACAGATATCAGAGGAGGATATAACGAAAAGGATTGAAGAGATGATGAAGGAGATAGATGAGTTGATGAGAAAAACGAATACTGATAAAGTCGGGTTCACTGACATTGTGAAGAAGTGGAACAGGTCAAAAATCATAGAGAAGTTTATACCTCTTCTGCATTTGGAAAATGATAAGAAGATTAAAACTGAACAGGAGGATTATTTCAAGGAAATATATATTTTCAAAAGAAATCATGAATTTGAATAATTGATTTTTTACATTATTTTCTTGATAATTTGTAGGTTCCACCAAAGATTTTTATTGCCTTCCCATTAACTATAGCATCTGCGATTTTTTTTCTTGCCGAAGACAAAAGCCTATTAAAAGTTGGTTGAGATATGTTCATTTTTCTAGCGGCATTTATTTCGTTCAATCCTTCCAAATCTTTCAGTCTGATAGCTTCAAATTCATCTACTGTGAGTATAGATTCTTCTAAATCAGTCATCCTTACTCCAGCCGGCTTGAAGTAAGTCACATTAGGTTCAAACCATATTCTTCTACATCTTCTCGGTCTTGGCATATCTATTCACCACAAATTGGGTTTGGTTAAATTAGCAAGTGTGAATAAAATAAATAAGCAAAGTTAAACAGCACAAATGTTATTTACCTTTTCCTCCTGCTCATAAGGAACTAATGGCCTGATTTTTTCAGCAGTATAAGGATTATTTTGATTTATAGGAATTTGCCACAATGGGATTGTCCAATCTGGCTTTGCCATAAATTCATCTAGAGTTACCCATTGAACTTTAGAATTATCCCAAAAATTAAGCCACATATCATTCCACTGCTTTAAGTATCCGCCAATATATGTATGAGAGGTAGGAGTTATCCTTTGATATTCTCCAAATCTTGCTTTTTCTTTATTAGTCAAGGGTTCTAATGCCCTACTTAATTCTGCTTTCATATCTTGAGGTGTTCCTGCTCTTTCATAAAAAGAATAATCACAAAGGCTTCCATATTCAAAAGGCACTAATTCAATCAGTGAAACAGATAGTATTTTTACATGATAGCCTTCTGGTTGATAAACCGTTGCCTTTGTCCCTGTTGTTCCCCTCGCAGTTACATAAGGTATTCCAAGTTCTTCAGCAACTTTTACAGTATTCATATCAGAGGCCATATAACGTGATGAAATTATTCTAGGTCTAACTCCGGTGCAGTTTTCAATTCCGTCAAGCATCTGAATGATTCTCGTTTTCTGTTCATCATAAGGTATGCCCCAAAAAGGAGCCCCAACATTAGATGCTACAATTTCTATATTTCCGTAGCTTAGAGCTTTTTTTATATCTTCACAATTGGCATTAGCAAATTCGGGCGTAACCATCAAAAGTCCAGAAATGTTTCTTTCTTTCATTTGACTAACCATTTCTAATAATCCTGTTGGTTTATCTGTAGATTCGATAAGAATCATCAATCCTTGAATTTTATTAGCTTCAATTTTGTGGATATTGTAGAAATATAGTGATACAGCTAAAATAGAAACCATTATGACTATTCCTATAATAAAAAAGAATTTATTTCTTCTTCCTCTTTTTAATTTATTCATATTCTATAACATCCTTCAATATGAATACATATTCGTATTTATTTAAACCTTTCAAAAATAAAAAAGAAAAACTAAAAGTTACTGCATTTCTTTTAGTCTTTTTTCGATTGCTTCTTTTTCTGTTTCAATTTCTTTCAGTTCTTCTTCCAGAATCTTCTTCTGTTCTTCTTTTGTTAATGTTATTGGCTCAAATGCTGGTTCGTCAAAGTAGAATCTTCTCCAGCCAAAACCTCTACCAAATCCTCTTCTGAAACCCAAACCTCTACCGCAAGGTCCTAAACCTCTACCTGAAAGAGGTCCTTGTCCTGAAGGTCCTGTTCCGTCTCTCCCTGGCATTTTATTTCACCTCCCTTTTTGTTTATATGGAATCCCAATAGGTCCTTTTCCCTTGCCTCTACCGAGGCCACGACCTTTTCCTTTACTTCTTATTTTACTTCCTGGACATGGCATATTTCTACCTCCATTATGAATTAGTATTCATTATTGATATTGAATATATATTCATAATACTATTTAAGCTTTTCGGATATAGATTTCTCCAACAAATCCTTCCTGTTTCTGCACTTCGTTCAAGGAAATATACATTTCTGTCCGAAAAATTCAGGATGAGAAATCTAATTCTGTGTGAGCAAATTTTTACAACTGTAAATGAGTTTTTGAATTGCCAAATATTCCTACATCGTCTTAGCCAATTCCTCCAATCTCCTTATTCTTTCCGATATTGGAGGATGAGTAGAGAAAAGATTAACAAAACTATCTGCTTTGAAAGGATTTACAATAAACAGATGGGAAGAGGCGGCATTCCCTTTCATGGGATGCTGTTTCACCGCATTTTCTATCTTTTCAAGCGCACTTGCAAGACCAAGGGGATTCTTGGTGAGAATTGCCCCGTCATGATCAGCTGCATACTCTCTCGATCTTGACACTGCCAGCTGAATCAGAGTGGCGGCCACAGGGGCCAAAATCAACAAAGGATACAAAGCTGCAGAATTGTTTCTTCTGTCTTGAACCGAAAGTCCGTACCACGCCATTTGCGCTATGTATGCTATCGCACCGCCGAGAGTTGCTGCCACAGAAGAAGTCAGTATATCTCTGTTTTTCACGTGCGAGATCTCGTGCCCTAAAACCCCCTCAAGCTCGCTCTCATTCAGAGTTCTCATTATTCCTTTTGTCACTGCAACTGACGCATGCTTCGGGCCTCTTCCCGTTGCAAATGCGTTCGGAGTTTCTGTGTTGATCATGTAGATTTTTGGTTTTGTTATTCCAGCTTCATCTGCAACCTTTTCAACTATTTTGTGGAGCTTTGGATTCTGCTGCTTGGTTATCTCTTTTGCCCTGTACATGCTCAGGACAATCTTGTCAGAAAACCAGTACGAGAGCATGTTCATGATCAGTGCAAGACCAAGCGCAACAGTCATTCCTTCTGTCCCAGCTACAAAGAATCCCACTGCTAGGAATATTCCCGTCAGCAATGCAAACAGAAGGACTGCTCTGAACATCTCATTTCCTCGCAAAAGTTTGTTTAAACTATTAGTCAAACTTATATAAAAAACTATATGGTGCTGAAAAAGTTTTTCTCTATGGGTTTAAATCCCACCTCCCGTACAAAACTCTAACTTTGGATATTCTTTATATCTGCTAAATATTTTTCTATATCCAGAATTCCCGGGAAGAATATTTTCGATTTTCTTTCGATGAAAATCTTATGCTCGCCAAAACCTGGTATTGTTTTACTCATCCCATATTTGTTCATGAATCCTGTCAAAATTTCAAGCGGCTTCATGTTAGCAATGCCAACGCCATCCAAAAGCTGGGGATAGATTCTATAGGCGCTTAAGAACCTCACAATCTGATCATCCATCTCAAAAATTATCAGGAGATGATAATCGCCGAAATTCTTAACAGATATGCACCTGTTTATCACGATGTCAGTGGCATCCGGCTTGTTGAATGTTTCCTCGATCAATTCTTTTGGTGTTCCCAACAATTCCTGAAATCTGTTGATTAGTTCGCTATAAAAAAATCGCATTAGAAGAATTTAGCGTTTCTCTTATAAAAACTTTTCAAGGCCAATTTCTCAGAAACTCAAGAATTTTTATAAATCAAAGTCCAAACATCTGTAAGAGCTATTTCTTCAAGTACTTGTGTTCTTCAGCAAATTTTCTAAGTAATTCTTTCCTTTCTTTTATCACATTTTCGGCGATTTTAATTATATTCTCTCTAGCCATGAAATCACTTTATAATCTTCCTAAACCAATTTACAACATCTTCAAATTTAAGCTTTTCCTCAGAAGCTCTATGAGCAATATCCCAAAGTTCATCGTCACTTACCATAATCTTTCTATTATTTCCCCTAAGGAATGAATCCAATGATACAATTGCCGTCCTTTTATTTCCATCAAGAAAAGGATGGGCAGTCAAGATTCCATAAAACAGGATTGCTGCTTTTCTTTCTATAATTTTAGCAATTTTCATTCGGGACACAATAAAATCTAAATTTCCATAAGAAATTATACCAGAGTGTCCACCAGTTTCCTCAATTATTTTATCGTGAATTTTTACAACTTCATCGACAGTAATTTCCATTTTTTATTTTCTCGAACCCAAACTATATGCAGATTTAGAACTCACCATGTGAGTAAGAGCAATTAGAAACTCAAGAAAAGAACGATGATTCCAACCAACCAGCAGTAGTAAGCAAATTTATAAAAATTACCACTAAGAATGACTTTCGCAACAGTCCTCAAAGCAAAATAACCAACAGCCGCTGAAACGATTATGCCGAACAAAACAACTCCTATGGGCTCTTGCGTAAAATTTATTTCTCCCAATTTAATCAAACTTGCCCCAAGGATTGCAGGTATTGAAAGCAGGAATGAGAACTTGTAAGCTGTTTCCTTGTCAATTTTTCTGAACATGGCAGCGGAAATCGTAGAACCGCTTCTTGAGATTCCGGGAATAACAGAAATTGCTTGGGCAATTCCAATAAACATAGAATCAGCTGAAGTGAGCTTTCTCCTCGGTTTGAAGAATTTAGTCGAATACAAAATCACGCCATTAATCATCAGAGCAATTCCAACTACAAACAGGTTTGAGAACAGAGATTCGAAGAAGCTCTTGAAAAGAAAACCAACAACGGCAAGCGGCAGGGTTCCCCATGTTATATAGGTGGCCAATCTCGCTTCATTGCTTAAAAAATCTCGTCTCAAGACTGCCTTCAATATCTTTACTATAGGTTCTCTCAAAAAAATAATGACAGCAAGTAGTGTACCAAGATGAAGCATGACATCAAAGGCAACAGAGGCTTGAAGCTTGAACAACTGCTGGAGAATAACCAAATGACCGGAGCTGGATATTGGCAGCCATTCTGTCAGGCCTTGAATCAAAGCCAGAACAACTGCTCCTAAAATACTAACCATAATAATCTATTGGATTTGAAATCTAATTATTTTACCAGTTCTGCCTTCTTGAACGGAATTATCTTCTCTATTTTTTTCAGTTCAATCTCTTCAGTTGGTCTGCTTATCTCAGGACAGACTTTGAGCAACAGCTCCTTCTTTATCTCCTCTGCTAGAATTTTTGCATCGGTTTCTCCCAGAATAATAGTTACTAAGTACGGCGTGTGCGCCTTCACTGCAGTTGGGGGACCAGAAATTAATTTTGCTTTGAAAATTTCTTCCTGCTGCACACCTATGGAAAGTCTTGGTTCAACCTTCTCCAAATATTTTTTCTCTCCTTTAATTTCAAATGCTCCTCTCTCCGCTCCCTCTGGTTTGTAGATTTGCTCGGGCTTGACATAAAAAATTTTTATCTTTTCTTTTTCCATCTTCTTCTCCCAGGCCTCAGAATAATTTGCAACTAATACAGCTGCTTCATAGATTGTTTCAGCGGGCAGAACAGAATTAGAATCATTCCTTATGACAGCAAAAGGAGAATTAAAATCTGCATGCAAGACCAAGTCTTGCGGTCTTGTGTATCTTTTCAGAATCGTTTCATTATTTCTCGCGTTTTTGCCAGATATCACCAAGACATCATTGCTCGAGAAAAACCAGTGATATCTCTCAAACCACTTCTTCACACCCATGATAGAAGATTGGTAAAAGGATTAAATTACTTTTTCTCTATTTTAGATTCAGCCAAAGCCTTCTTTATTTCTTCAGCGTTTTTGCCGAAATAATTTTCAAAATCAGGAGTGGTAGTTATAAGCTTCGTCCTTCCAAATCTTTCAGTCTTCACCAATCCTTTCTGCTCCAAGCCAACAATGTAACCATAAGTCTTGTTTCCCTGATATTTCACTATCAGAGATTGTTTGACAGGCTGCTTAACTGCAACTATCGCTAGAGTTCTCATCATGCCATCGCTCAGATCAGCAAATGGGGCGAGCCTTACCACTTTATCTCTGTATTCTGGCTTAACTCTCAACTCATACCCTTCCGGAGTTTCCACAAGCTCTATTCCTCTGTCATCAGTCTTCATCTCAGTTTGAATTCTTAACAAAATCTTCTTCACCTCTTCCTCTGACCCAACGCCAAGAATTTTCGAAAGCTTCTCTAGACTCAAAGGCTTGTCAGAAACGAACAGAGCGGCTTCAAGAAGGGCTCGTTGATTCATAGAATAATTTTGGTTTTGCTAATTGATAAAAATTCTATTGTTCTTTCTTTTCCACAACGATCCTGAAATTGTTAAAATAGCCCAGGGACAAGCCTATGAGCAGCGAGAGAAAGACTATGACAACAACGTATATGGACATGTAATTCAGAGCTTCGTGATAGCATTCCCAAGTGCTCGTCTTCTTGTTTGTTATAGGGTATGTGTAATTGTAATCACCATATCTCTGATAATATGAAAGACATACATCCATCATCCAGATGTTCCTGACAAAATCATATACAAAAAAAATCAGGATTGTGATCAGCACCAAGATCAAAAACTTTTCCAGCATTTTTATCAAATTAAAGATAAAGGTTAAAAAATTTAAACACAGCTCAGAAATTGATTACCAAATAGAAATTTTTTTAATGTGTGGTGTGAACTTTAGCAGGTTTCCTTGTGATCCAAGCAAAGTAAATAACCACTGCTATCAATGTTAGAACCCCGATGATGATTAACCATGTTTGTGTGGGAACCACTGGTAGTGCAGAAGGTGTAGTGGTTGTTGTTGATGGTACTGTGGTAGTTGTTGTAGTTATCACTGCTTTCTTCTGACCGCTTACAGCAAACACAGACAAACCAGGAGATTCTGCCTCAAAATAAACATAGGTTGCATCTTCGCTCAATTTAGCGGTGGTCAATGTAACCCAGCTTCCGCTGACATATCTGTTTAAACTGATGGTTGATGCGTCAATATTATTCGCAGAGATCCAAGACTTCTCAACCTTGAACCTTATCTTAACTTTCGACACAGCAGCATCAGCAACATTGGTTTTGGTGACAGTCAAGTAGGCATATGTGTAGCCGGGAGCCGAGATGGTTATGTCTGCAGGAGAAGTGCTAGATTGTGTGATGGTGACCTGAGCATTGCTGACTGTTTTATTAACGTCTATCAGCACTTCTGTGACCGGCACTTTCTCAAAACTGAAATTTCCAGTGGTTCCATTAGGAATTGATTGAACAGTCTCTGACTCTACTACTGGCGGCAAAGTTGTGGTGGTTGTGCCTATTACAGTGGTTGTAGTAGCAGCTGCTCCACCTCCGCCACCACCTATTGTAGTTGTGGTTGCGGTTGTAGTTGTGGTGGGTGCTGAGCTTGCACACACTCCAGAATTACAATACCCCCCTGTGCAACCGCAAGCATATGTACACGCAGCACTGTTGGCGCTTGTGTTTATACTTATGTTCAATATGTGATAACCAGGATCTGAACAAGACCAGGTTTGGGTTCCTTGAGTAACATTAACACCGCAAATCTGTAAAGTTATGTTGTCTCCGCTGGTTCCAGTCACATGCAAAATGTAGTACCCATCGGAATACAGCGTGCCGTTGGTTGCCAAAGCCCCATTGGTATAAGAAGTAACGACATGGCTTGTGTTCGCATTAGATAATGAAGTGGTATTTCTCTGCGCGTATCCTCTCCAGTCACAGATAGCTGGTTGAGCTAAAGTTATTTGTAATGCGAGAAAAAAAGCTACAAGAATAGATGTGCAAAACAATCCGATTTTTTTCTCCATTCAACCACTAAATCACTTAAGTGTATCTTGCCCCGATTTCCACTCTGTCTGTTCTGTTCATGTAGATGTAATAATCGTCTGAGGACGATGCTACGGACGACAAGTCGTTCTGCGCTGCTCCTGGAACATATGTATTCCATCCAGCTGTGCTGTTCCAGCGGTAGATAATTGTAAAGTTGCCATTGATTGTATTGGACACATAAGCCATGGTGTAATTGCTAATACTAACATTCAATATGTTCGTGGATAGCTTGAAGTACTGCCAGCCCGCATCGAAGAAACCAGTATTGCTGCTCCCAACAGTTCCTGGTATGGTTATGTTGAAGTTCTCAGCACCGATCACTCTCATATTCTGAGACGTTGTCGTGTCTGCTGTTACTGTGACTGAGGTTGAATTGGTCCAATAACCTATTCCTGAAACTGTCAGTGTGTAGGTTCCTGCTGGAACACCTGTAATCTGATACAAACCAGCTGTGTTTGTAGGTGTAGTTCTCGTTCCGTCTGACACATAAACAGTTCCGTTTGGTACAATTGATGAGTTTGTCAAGTAAACATAACCTTGGGTTATGCCAGTGGCGTTGTTGGCAAGAGTGATGTTGAGGTTTGTTGTTTGACCAACACTAACACTTGCAGAAGATGAATTGCCGACGTAATTCGTCAGGTTTGCAGTGACTGTGTAAGTTCCTTCTGGGATGCCTCTGATTTGGTAAAAGCCAGCGTTATTACTCACTGCCGCTCTTGTTCCATCTGAAACAGTTGCTCCAACCAAGACAATATTTGTTCCGTTGGCTTTGATATAACCTTGGATTATGCCATTGGTGGATACGTTTAGTGTAGCTAATGGATTAGTGGCGTTGTTGCTTGTAGCTGATATAGTATTTGTAGTATTGTCTGTTCCTTCCACATAATACTTCACAAACTCGTTGCCTCCGTGTATATAGATGTATACGATGTAATCGCTGCTAGTTCCCAAGGAAGATGAAGAGTTGAGCGTCATAGTAGCAGTCTGATACTCACCGGAATCTGCCACACCGTCCCCATCAGTATCATCCTTTAAATCTCTCCAGTATTTCAACGTCATCGTCGAGTTTGTCATCAAATTATCAGCAACCCTCACCTGTATGCTCTTGTTGCCAGATGCAATAAAGCCGGTTGTCAAACCTGTGGCTGTTGGTACAGTATTGTCTTCATAGAAGTACACTGTAGAATTGCCAATGTTTGTCGCATTATCGCTGTAGTTGAGCTTCAATGAAATAATACCATCATCTACACCGCTTGTGTTCCAAATTGCAAATGACGTGCTGTTAGTGCCGTTGAAAAGATATATTCCAAATCTTGTATCATTCACGCTAATGTTGCCAACACCTGTTTGCAGATTATCTGAAATCGTACCGTTTATCCACACGTAGTTAACAAGCTTCTTATAAGTGCCATTGGCTGGTTCGCTTATTGTAATGATTGGTGGTGTGCTGTCAACAGTAATATAGAATGATTGGTTAAAACCAGTGTTGGTATTCGTGTCATTCACAGTTATATTCAATTGTCTTGGCCCGTCTTGCAGACTCGGAATCGTAATCGTTCCGTTGCACCAACCAGATGAAGTTGAACCACTATACGTAGCAAATATTGTTGGTGTTGAACCACCGATACTTGCATAACATGATTGTCCAATTGTCACACCTACACCTGCATCTGCGACTGATACATTTAGATTTATACTTCCTGTGCCAGATCTCCTAGCAGTTGTGTTATTTAAATTGTAAGCTGCTAAACCATCGTCATACAGTAAAACAGTTGGTCCTGCCACATCCTGCGTGATGTTCAAGTAGTAAGTCTGACTGGATGTTGTGAAGTTTCCATCGCCATCAAAGTGGGCTGTTATGTTATACTGGTTTGCCACTGTATAGGTTGAAGAGCTGCTCACGTTCTCAATTCTTGTTCCTGTGGTAGATCGATTGACCCATCCGCCTGTTGTACTTGCTATGCTTGTTGATATATTGAGTGTGACATCGTAAGTTGTGTTGACCGTTGCTGTGATATTCAGATTAGAGCCTTGAGGCATGGTAGCGTTAGCTTGCGCGCTGTTAATCCATAATGAGATGTTGGTTGAACCTTTGTTGATAAAAGCAAACCTGTTTACTGTTATCGATGCGCTGGTGTAGTTTGTAGGCTCGAATGTCAACGAGTAATTATAAGTATTGTTTCCAAGCAGAATTTGTTGCGAAACGCTGCTGGCTGTTGTAGTAGAATCAATTATAGAATCATTTCTCCAGAGAGACAGGTTTCCTGTTTCTGTGAAGTTTCTCCAGCCTGTTGCGTTTATCGCTTGCGGATAAACGTAGCTCACGTTGTTCTCAGTTCCGTTCAGAGCCAGTCCGATAAAACTGGAAGTGGAGGTGTTGCGAGTGATGTTGAAGGTGAAAAGTGGCGTGGCAACCGAATTGTTGCTCGTATCGTTAACAAACCATCTGAATGTATAATTGGCAGTAGAAACACCCAAATCACTCTTCGTAAAGCTGAAATTGCCACCAGTCGAGTTTCTGACTACTGTTGTTGGTGCTGTAGATTCATTACTGCCGTTCCATTCAAACGTGACTGCGCTGACATTGATATTATCTGAGACTGATATGTTGAAATAATAATTCTCTGATGGAACATACATTGATTTGGTGGTATTAGTTAGCGATGAGTTTGCAGCTGTTATGAGACCGTAAGTTGGCACTGTTCCATCTATGGTCCAGTAGAAGCTACCAGTGACATTAGTATTGTTAGACGTATCATTGGCATATATTCTTGCCCCGAATAATTTGCCAGCACTGAAATCTGAGCCAGCTGTGGCAATGAATATATCTGATTGATTAGTTGATGTGAAACTCGAAGCTGAGCCATTTACCCAACTCCCTGTTTCATTGGATTCTACCCAGTACATATGCAATTGGAGGTTATCGTTCCAGTCTGCTGTCAGATTAATTACAATTCCTTTAGCGATTGTTGTACCATTGGTAACATTGGTTATATTGTTGTACCATGTTGGCACTGTTCCATCAATCGTCCATTGCCATACCTCGCTTGAGTTCTCGTTGCCAGACGTGTCGTTTGCAAAGAAGTAAGCCTGAATCAGTTTGCCAACTGCCGCAGAAGCAGTTGCTGTGCCAGATGAGTTGGAATTGTTATTCGTAGCAAAGGCTGTTGCTGTTGCATTTGCCCAATTTCCGGTTGCATTAGTCGATAACCAATATTTATCCAATCCAATGTTATCGGTCCAGTTGGCTAATAATGATATAACTGTGTTTCTTGCGATTGTACTAGTGTTGGTTACATTTGAGCTGTTAGTTATGAACTGTGGTTTTGTGTTATCAATGCTAAATGTTCCGTTGGCTGTGACATTTGAAAGACCCACAGTGTCATTTGCGTGTATCCTCCATCTGACAACCGCTCCCGCACTCAAACTACTGTTTGACCATGAAAAATTGCTCCATGTCCCTGAACCAAAAGTAGTGGATGATGTCCTGTTGTAGCATGGATTATCTCCACAACCGGTCTCGTTTGTCTCCAGCGTCCATCTGTTCAATGAAGAACCTGTAGTCCAGTTGGCTGATATCAAAACTCCATCATATTTTCCAACAACAGTCACATTTGTAGCGTTGTTTGAATATTGTGGAGCAGTCCTTGCAATAGTTGCCTGCAATGGGTCTGCTGCTGTGCCATTACTACCATACAGACGAGATTTATCAGTAGCTTCAAAGTAATATGCAATTGTATCACCGTTAGATGCAGTAGTGTATAAATTAACAGTGTTGTTACAGTTATAACCTACAGTTGATCCTGCTATTAATTCACATGTCAGAGCAACTCTGGCCTGCCAGCCACCACATGTCGTCGGATACGGATTGCAGACTTTCCAATACAGTGAAACATTGCTTGTATTCAAAGTATCGTCATAAACATAAACTCTGAACAGTTCACTGGAACTTCCATTGATGTAGGTTGCATTTACTGGCGTAGTTGCATTTAATGTTGGCACTGTTCCATCAATCGTCCATTGATAAGTTGGCGTGGCGTTTTCATTTCCAGACGTGTCGTTTGCGTAGATTCTTGCTTGGAACACGATGCCTGTGTTAAACGTTGATGGATTTATTGTGTAATTGGAGAAGTTACCAGCAACAAAAGATTCAAATGATCTATTCGTTCCTGCTACACTACTCTCATTATACCATAACCAATATTTATTCAAAGCAAAAGTATCATTCCATATTGCACTTATGTTTATCAATCCTTGGTATTTTCCAAATACTGTGTTGTTGGTGACGTTGCTTAGATTGGATGACCAGGTTGGTGGTGTTGACTCAATTATCACGTACAGCTCTTCGCTTGAACTTGAGTAGTTTTGCGTAACAGGATAATAACCTGTTATGTTGATTTGAGAACCTGCAGCGTTTGAAAATACAGTTGCGTTCTCTATTTGCGTGAGCGAAGTGGAGGAATTGTACAAAGCTCCGCCAACATATAAAGTAACATTATGAGTGGTATTTCCCTCTATACTGTGGTTCAAAGTCACTGTCATGTTTACCGCTGTGCCCTTGGCAATCGTTACATTTGTTGATGTTCCATTGAAGAGCAGATTTAGTGATGATTCTCCTTTATTCACAAGAACAAACCTATTTGTTGATATTGATGTGTCTGTGTAGTTTGTTGAGCCGTTGAAGGCTAAGGTGTAATTATATGTTCCATTTGGCAGCAAAATTTCTTGTGATACACTGTCTGCGGCTGTGGTAGAGCTAACTATTGATCCATCCTTGTATAGAGAAAGATTATACTCGCTTCCTGTTGTTGATGATTTCCAGCCGGTTGCGTTTATTGCTTGAGGATAGACGTAGCTCGCGTTTCCATTTGTGCCGTTTAATGTTAAGTTGATTGTAACTGTTCCTTTGTTGACAAACACAGTGTAATTAGCACCGGTTGAATTTGTTGTATAGTTTGCGTTGCCTGAAATGTTAAAAACATACATATATGTTCCATTTCCAAGCCTTACATTTGTCTTATTATCATTTGTGACATCTGTTTGTGTTAAGTCTGCTGCAACGCGGGTTATTGCTGGCGTGCCCGAATTGGTGTAAACTGCTGTAACTGTTGCATTGACCTGGGCTGGATAAATCACAGTCAAATTAGCTGTACTGTCGTTCAAGTATATGTTAAGCGGGTTTGTTTGATTTTTAATGATAGAGTAAGCCCATTGGCTGGATGAATTCCAATGCACATCAGCTCCTGGGGTGACGCTGTCATTTGCGTACCATCTATAAGCATAGCCTACGCTCGCGTTTGCAAACATCTCCTGAGTAAAGTTGATGTGATATGTATTACCTGATTTAGTTATACATGGAGCACTGCCACACGTTGTACTGTAATTAGTCATAGAACCGGAAAAGTTTGATTCAAATGTTGTAGCGGCTATACCACTAAGCCCATTAGTCCAGTCTATCTGGAAACCAAAGTTTTTAGTCGGAGCGTATTCTGATCCAGAAGCCACTGATACTGATTGAGATGACCATAGCGGATAAGTCCTGTCAATCGTTGCTACCAATGATGCTGATGCTGTGCCATTGCTACCATAGTTAGCAGCTTTGTCTGAAGTTTCGAAGTAATAGGAAATGTTACGACCTGGTATTACTCCTTCCAGGTTTACTGTATTATTACATACAAAACTTGTGTTGGCTAGGGTTGAATTGTAGCATGTCAATGTGACTGGAGAATTCCAGCCATCGCATGTTGTTGGCCAATTGCTGCATGATCTCCAATACAATGTGACATTTGTATAATTGAAATTGTTATCATAGCCGTTAACTTGGAATAGCTGACTGCTGGAACCATTTATGAAGCTTCTGTTTGCTGGTGTTGTATTGTTCAAAACAGGCGCCACAGTATCAACAGTAACAGTCCAGTTGGCTGTATTTGTATCGTTGATAAGATCACTACTTTGGTTGAAAATCATCATATTCCAAACATAAACACCGTCAGATGGAACTGAAATGTTTATTCCATTAATCGTCCCATTGTTTCCTATCGTGAGTGGAGTAGTATTAGTTGTGTTTGCAACCCAACTTCCAGTAAAATTACCATACAGTGTTACATTCTTCGGAACTATAGTATTGTTCCATGTTGGTGTGTATGTGAAGTTGATGTTCCTGAACGGAGCGCCTGAGACAAAGCTATTATTTGATAAATAAGAAGCATTGCTCGGAGAATTCAATATAACACTTATTCCTGTATTCACATTGTATGAAGTGGCGAAAACGGATGTAATAAAGTTGAAAACAAAAAGGCCAACTAAAACAATTAAGAAAATTAGGAATCCTGCGACTCCAAGCTTCCTTAAACCTTTTCTATTTGATAGTAAATCCATTAAAATATTTTTCACCTTTTTGGTCTATAAACCTTGCTCCTCCCAACAGCTATGACTTCAACCTCGTCCTCGTGTCTCATCGCTTCCAGATAGCCTGTAATGAATTCTCTTCTCATCTTAAGCTGTCTAGAAAGCTCGCTCAAACTCATAGGTTTTTTCTTCAAACTAGCGAGAATTCTCTTTTTAACGTCGACAGAGGGCTCTGTCATTATATAGTTGTTTATATTGTATACTATATAAACATTTATATTATCTAAAAATTGTTACTTTTTGGTGGTTCTGAGCACGCTCGAACCGCTCATTTCAGCATTTTTGAAGAACAAGAAAGACTTTTTTAAATTATTTTCTTATGAGTCTCCAGAGTACGCTTTCATACGATTCTTTTTTGTGCTTCTTCATCTTGAGCAGCTTCTTTTTCAGCTCGCGAGACAATCCTATTGTGGTTTCACTCATGATAACACCGAGTTTTTCTATTAAACAAGAAGGAAGTTAAAGATTTAAGGGTTTTGTCGGATCATTGTAAACTCAAGATTTGCTCGACAAATCTCATGTCTACGCCAACTTTGTATCCTTCCGGATCTCTTATCTGCCTCAAAGGAATCCCAAAATCATTTTTTAATTCTGTGATATAGGCTCTTGCCCTCGATTGAGAAATATTCAGCTTCTTTGCCATCTCTTCGTAAGTGTGGAATCCGTCGTTGATCAGCAAATTCAATATCTCCCTGTGTCTTCCCCTAATCTTTTGCATGCTCTGAGTGAGCGATTGCTCTGTATGCTCGGCAAATTGCTCAGTTTTCGCTCGCTGTGCTCGCAATTGCTCGCCTGTCAGCATCCTTGACAGATCCTCGATTTTGCTGTTCGTCCTCTCAATCTTTTTTTCCAAGAACGAGATAGAATGAGATAACTGCTCTATCTTCTTCAGCACCCTGGATTCTTCCATTACTATCTTTTAGAAATTTCTATCTGCTAGTAAATAAACTTTACTATTGTAGAAAATATCTATTTTTCTTTTTTCAAGAACTTGATTGAAAAGAGAATGATCACAGCAACTACTAAAAGAATAATTACCAAATAAACCCATTCTATTCCTTTTTTTACAAGTGGTACTGTTGTTGTGGTTGTTGGTGCAGTAGTTGTGGTTGCGCCTGGAAGAACTGTAGTCGTTGTTGCACCTGCTTTTGTTTGACCGGCTACAGAAAAGTAGCTGAAGCCCGAGGTGATTGCTTCAAAATAAGTATAATTGGATTCTTCGGATGTTTTGCTTGTTGATAGTTTGTTCCAAGAATTATTCACATATCTGTACAAAGCGATTGTTGTGGAATCAATGTTATTGCTTGTTATCCAAGAATTTGAAACTTTGAATTTTATCTTTCCTTCCTGTATGTTATCATTATCAAGGTTCTCCTTTGTGATGTTGATGTATTTATAGACTCTGCCGGGAACATCTCCGACATCAGCGGGCTTTTGGCCCAGGCTTTCTATTGTTATCGAAACAGAACTTGTCCTGTTCTTCACAACCAGATACAGCTCGGTCAAATGTGTGTTTGATTCTTCAAGATTTGTTATTGTTTTTGGTGCTCCTGCTGCTATAGATGTAAATGTTTTTATTACTTTTCCTGGCGTGAGAGTGCTGCTACCGAAACTTCCTGCTGATTGCGCTACAGTTGTAGTCGTGGTGCTTGGAAAAGCAACACTGCATGAAAACGCATTGCTATTGCTCCCAACTTGGAGCGTGATTGTTCCAGCAGAAGAACCTACAGTAACAGTCCAGGAAAGAGTGGTTGTGGAACTGGCCGAGAGCGTGATGGTATTAGAAGTTTGATCGCCAGATGCGGAATATCCTGACGGCAAAGAAAGGGAATAAGAGGTTGTTATAGCGCTTGTCTGCGGGTTTGAGATGCTCACTGTCAAAGTAAAAGTGTTGCCAGCGCTTTTTGTTGTGGAGCTCGGCGAGCCGCTGATGGTCAGCGTGCTGGGCGCGATGACATTTATCGAGGTCGTGGAAGAAGACTGCGTGCCTCCATCCGAAACCTTGCAATTTGTGTATGTTGCTACTGAAGCTGGTGTGAAAGTATATGTTTTTGTGGTGGAGGATGACACACTATATCCGCCTTCCGGATTCACCTCGCCGGAAGTGGTCTGATCGCATGTGAAATAAAAATTACCAGAATCTCCAGTGCCGACAACAAAAGATGCGGCGATGGGAATGTTAGAGCCTTGCGTAACAGCTGAAGGAGTACTTATCTCTATTGTAATGGCAGCAAAAACTGGGGTGATTGTAAATAACATTGCAAACAAAAACACTGCTGCTGTTGACATTTGCTTGTTTTTAATTCCGTTCATCATGCTTTAACCCGACCTGCAGATTCTAGTCACCCATATATTTTCTGTGTTAGAGCCGCTTGTTATCTGGCCTTGAATGTCTGTGCAGCCTATAGACCATCCAGTAGGATGAGTCATATTGAACGCGACGCAACCATGCGGCCCTGTGACTATGTTCGAGCTTGGCTCGCTGCTACCGCCTTGTGATCCTATTGTATCATTCATAGGATTATAGAGCGTGAGCCATGTGGTCTGCGGCGGCCCATTCATCTGCCAGGTTTTAGCAAAGAGCTTGACATTAGCATTCTCTATTGACCTTGCAGATGGCACATCATACGTCTCTGCACATGCCTTCACAGAAACTTTCTCATCTCCGCTGGTAACAAAAATACTATTCCCGCTTGCAACAGGCAGATTCTGGAAAAACGTGACAGTCATTTGATTGTTCTGAGTGTCATTCGCATAAGGACCGACAGCTAGCTCTGTGCCAGCAGTAGCACCATAATCTGTAGTAAAGCCGCCAGTGCTTCCATTCCAGTAAAAGCAAGTGACATGATATGTGGGTGGTGGTGGGAACGAATCCCCATTATCAGGATCATTCCAATTACCGTAAGTGAAGTTTGCATCGTCATCCAAGCATGTTCTGTTAGTCGAAGGATCGTACACAATGTACCATGTAGAGCTCTGGTCGTCGCGAACAAATCCTTGGGTGCTAGACTCTGTTATGCTAGCGTTGTAAACAGCTGTGATTTGTGAAGGATTGAATGCATACCAAATCGGAGCGTCTGGCGCACCTACTGAGTTGTTTATCCAATTCAGCACAACTCTTCCCTGCGGCAGCCAATATATTTGATTGCCCCATCCTTTGAACTTCTTTATTTCCACATTAGTACCGGTTGAAAAAGTAGCAATGTCATAATCTGAAGAGGTGTTGACTTTCCAAAAGATATTATATCTGCCGCTGCTGCTGATGTTGACTTTGAGAAAGCCTACGCCAGCACTGTCTGTGGTGCCGGTGACATAACTGTAGTTCTCTCCAGCCGCTATCATACCGTTTGCGTTGTAACCACCAATCAATTTGCCCGAGAATCCTTTGCCTTCGTCGCTTTGCAACGCAATCCCATTAGCATGTATTTCCGCTCCTGCTATCGGATTGCTGCCAAGCTTTACGACATACGGTATGCTGAGTAATTTTCCTGCCTCGCTGCTACCGCCCCACACACCTGACTGGAGAGCAGAGGAATTGATAACTTTAACATATTGCCCCTCTATTTTCACAACATAGATTCCAGCAGTATTATAACCATTCGCTGAAAGCGTTCTATTATTTTCATTCGCCCAGTTCAATGCGCCGCTGTTGTTCATCACTATGATATCAATTTGTCCTGCTGTAGCGTTGTCAATCAGCAGGAGCTTAAGGTTTGGATTATAAACTTCAGTGCTATCTTGATCGCCATGCCTTGTCACGTTAAACGATGAGCGTGTGGCAATTAACGCATGACCACTGTTGCTGCATCCCTTGGACCAAATGCCATATGTCTGATTGATAACAGTCAGATTCCACTTAACACCTTCAGCAGTGACAATATCATTTGAATAGGCACCGCCTGCATTGCATGAAATATCAGAACCCATCCAATTCATTATTCCCTCATCATAAGGAAGTGATATGTTATATTTAGTAAGGGTTGTCCAAAGCTCTATGTCGTTTGATTCGCCGTAACTGTTGTTGACTGTGATCATCAACATCGCTTCTCCTTTTTTCACTGTTGCTGGGATTATGAAGCCCAATTGCCATCTTTCAAAACTCCAATCACCTGTTTTGTTCCAACCATCTGACAAGAACATGGCTGTTGCCTCTAATGAAGTGAGCTCTCCTTCCCAAGGCCTGCCGATTTTAACTGTAAATCCTGTGTTGTTTGATCCTGTGTAGTTGCTGTTTAGGCCAGCTGATCTGTCACAATTGGTAGAGCTGGTACAATTCAAACTAACATTCGTTCTTGCATCAATGACATACGAGCGAGTAGAATTCACGCCAAAGCTTTGCCCCCACTCAAAGTTTTCAGTCCAAGCATCGAAGGAAACTACTTGGAATCCTCCAAATCCTGTGTCGCATGACCAGGTGCTTGGATCGCTGGGGCTTCCGCCCAATGATTCTGTACACACACTCGGCTGAAGCTCGATGAAACCATTAGGCCAGCTACTAAGGGCAGTTGTGCCGTCGAGCGTAAAGTTTTGTGGATAAATTGTAATATTGGCCAAATTGGAAGAGACGTTCCATGAAAATGTTACGTTTGTCCAGTTGATCCAGTTTGCCGCGGCCCAGTCGCTAAAAGCGCTTGTCGGAGTCAGTATGCGTTCTCCTCCTTTCCCAGGATTGAAATTGAAAAGTCTGGGCAGTTTGACAGTGCTGTTCCTAATCTTACGGCTGTCGTTCAATCTTGAGATATTTGAAATAATGATGTTGACTCCTGAATATGGAGATATTCGCCATGCATCTTGTGTGCTGCCGCCAACTGCATATGTTGAAGGCATGAAGTTCAGCTGCTTGCACATGAAATTTGCTGGCATGCCAGAAATCTTGCCCTGATAACTTCCATTGAGAACAACTGTGTAAAATCCTGAAAAGCTGCAGCTGGGACTAAAAGTGAGATTCACAGTCATAGCTCCATTAGTACTGGAAGTCGCGCTTGCGGGAAGAGTGATGCAACTACTAACATCTTTGCCTGTCAATTCTTCTGTGGCTTCTGCTATGCTGTTAATTACAACTGCACCAGTTGAAACAGCTTGCTTGGTCTTGACCTCCATCACAGTCCCTTGGAATGTCTGCACGCCAGAGCAGGAGCTGAAGGGCATGCTACCACCGCCTCCGCCAGAGCCTCCTTCTTGCTCTTGCGCCCCAACCGGGCTCATGAATCCCATCAGATAGTTTCCCACGAAAAATGTGTTTGCCTTTACAGTCTCACCGCCGATGCTTGCTTGGATTTCAACAGAGGTTGGACCCAATACAACACTAGGAACTGTGAGCGTGATTGTTGGAGAAGTACCATAAGAGACAGAATAGTTTAAGTTTGTGATTTCTCCTATTCCAAGGCTAAACTTGAGAGGCACAAGCTTTTTGACAACCACATCCGTTATGTTTCCGCCGCCCATTGCCTCACTGCTTGAGGTGTTGTATGCTGACAGGCTGATCGTTATGTTCTCGCCTGGCGTCGCCATGCTCATCATTTCCATCTCTCCACCAAAACCAGCTACAATAGCGGGTTTCAAGAAATATTTTTGAATCGAAAAGTATCCTTCTGCTGTCTGAGTAATGCTGCCTATGGTAACATTCACCTTCACACCATAAACACTGGATGTGCTCGGCCCTGTGAACCTGATCCTGCATATTGTACTCATCATATACTGTCCGGACGTGAAAGCAGCGTTTTGTATAGTGCTGTTGATAGACGTGCCATTCGGGAAGAACACATCAACCAGCTTCAGATAACTGCTGTTGCATGCTGGTATGTTGGTTGGTGTTGTCAAAATCTCATCTGTTGATAAATTGGTGGCAACGATGCTAAGGCCAACAGTCTGGCCGGCTTTGAATGCAGATGTCCCGCCCCATTCCATGAAGAAATCTGTCTGCGGAGTCAGTCTGACATTGACTGCCTTTACATTGAAAATTGTATATGATTGCACGGCTGCTCCGCTGATGACAGCATCCACACGCACGTTGTATGTGCCAGAAGCAGAAGTTTCTGAAAATGTGTTGTTGTAAAATCCAGGATAACTGCTCTGGTCTCTTGCTTGCAGTGTGACGCTTCGGATGGTGCTGTTTGGTAGAGTAACATAAGCTGTAACAGAGCTTGCAACAGATCCAGCAGCCAAACCAGCAGCTGTCTGCACTTTCGCGAGCAGCATGACAGACGAGCTTGGTGCAAAATTGAGCGTCACTGCACCGTCCGTGGTCTCCGGATTTACTAGAATATTATATCCGCTCTTCACACTGAACACGCTGCTGAGTGCGCCTTTGTCTATGACAATTGCGTACTGACCGGAAGACGCTGAGCTGGGAATTGTTATGTTGTACATCATCACTCCGTTTGCATCAGATGTTGCAGCAAGAGTTGCTACTGTCCATGAAACTTGCTGGCCATTTGCAGCGAACACAATTATATTGGGAGTATATGAAGTAACTGCTGTTGTTCCGTTGAGAAGAGTGACGTTTATGGTAAAAATACTACCAGGCGAATAGGGCGGCAAGCCGCTGATATAAGTCACGTTGCCAGTAGTCATATTGCTCACATAAATCGGAATGGTTTTGCTCTTGGCTACAGCTTCGTCTGTGACGACAGTTACGTTATAATTGCCAATCGTGTTAGGAGCTGTGATATTGAAAACAAATATTCCTCTAGCAGGCGTGATGTTGTAGCCGGCCCCGCCAGAATTAACAGCAGCTGACACATTTATTCCTTCTATCACATCAGAGGTGGTCGTATTCGTAATCTGCCCGCTCAGAGTTATGTTCGCTCCTGGCTGCATCACTCCAGTGGCATAAACATCCAAATAAGTGACTGCAAAGGCAGAAGAGAGAGAAAATAGAGTGAAGAGTACAGTCATCAAGGAAAAAAGCTTGAAAAAATTCATGCTATCTTTAAATATTTTCTATTTTCTAGCAAATAAACGTTACTTTAATAGGAAATGTCCCTTTTTAACGATTTTGGCCATTCTTTACTAATTTAAGAATTGAAATTAAGAATCAAAATGGTTTTTGTAACGAAGTTTGATGGCAGGAAGCAGCCTTTTGATGAATGCAACAAACTAGAATAAATTTATCATACGAAAGGTTTATATATAATACGACCGTATTATACATTATGATGATTGAAGAATGGGAAAAATTTAAAGGCTGGCTAACATTGGAGTATTTTCTCCAGACAAACGGGAAAATTCATATCAAAGGTTTAGCGAAAAATCTAAAAATTAGCCCAAGAACTGCTCAATTTTATCTCCAGCTGTATGAAAAAAGTAAAATATTAAAAAAAGAAAAAGTTGGGAATATCATTCTCTATAATCTAAATGAAAATCCTTTAGTGTTTGAATTCAAAAAAATTTATTCACTCATAAATTTTATGCCATGTATCGAAAATTTTGCAGAAAAAAACCCTGAAATAAATATAATTGCCTTATACGGAAGTCATGCCATTGGAAAAGATGATAATAAAAGTGATATAGACTTGCTGATAATTTCACAAACAAAAAAATTGAATTTAGAACCCATGAAAGAGCTAGAAAAAAAATCGATGAAGGAAGTCAAAATTCAAATATTTTCTATCGGCGAATGGAGAAATCTTGTTAATAAAAATGATTCGTTTGCTCTATCTGTGCTCAGAAACCATATTATATTGCATGGGGCTTCGCTATGAAAATCGACGAACTTATAGAAAAGGCTTTAATAAGAAAAGAAAAAGTAAATAAAGAAGAAATTTCAGGATCAATAGAGTTGGCTGAAAGATTTATAAAATGGGCAGGGGGAAACTTAAAAATTAACTTTTGGGATGTGGCTTTTCTTCTTGCGTACAACTCATTATTCCATTCTGCTAGAGCTTTACTATTCAAACACGAATATAAAGAGAGAAGCCATTGGGCCATGATACTGGCATTAAAAGAGATTTATAATAAGAATGAAAAAATACAGAAGATTCTAGATTTGGTCGATACTTATAGAATTTCCAGACATGCCATTCAATACAGTGGAAGCTTATGCACAAAACTGGATGCAGAAGAAATTATAAAAGATGCAAAAGAATTTCTGGAAATAGTAAAACAAATTTTTAAGGAATCAAAATGATCTTTGTAACGAAGTTTGATGGAAGGAAGCAGCCCTTTGACAGGAGAAAAGTGATAAACACCTGCTTGAGAATGCATGCCACTCAACAGCAAGCGAGAATTGTGGCTGAAAGAATAGAGAGAAAAATTTACGATGGAATACAGACGAGGAAAATACTCAGAATGATTTTCTCCTATCTCCAAGAGTTTAGACCGGAGGTCAAGCATAGGATAGATCTGAGAGAGGCAATGGGCAGGCTCAGACCGAAACCGGATTTTGAGGTTTTCGTTGCTCTGCTTCTTAAGGAATATGGCTATTCAGTTGTTGGAAGTCAACTGCTCGAAGGAAGATGTGTGACTCATGAAATAGATGGAATAGCTGTTAAAGACGATAAAATGATTCTTATCGAGGCAAAGCATCACCTGCAGCACCATACTTTCACTGGCGTTGATGTTTTTCTTGAGACGCAAGCGAGGTTAGAAGACCTGAGAGAAGGATTTGTTGAAAAGAAACATAAAATGAATTTTTCAAAAGCTCTGATAGTCTGCAACACAAAATTCTCCGATCATGCGCTAAACTATGCCAAATGCATGGGGATTGAATACATTGGATGGAAAGCGCCAGCTGAAGCTGGATTGGAAACCATGATAGAAAAGAAAAGGTTTTATCCCATCACCCTTTTAAAAAATTTGGATTCTGAAACCGAGCAAAAACTTGCTGATAATGACGTCCTGACTTTGAAGCAATTGATACAATACGATACTGAACTGCTTTACAGAAAAACAAGAATTCCAAGAGAGAGAATAAAGTCTTTGATTAGAGCAGCAAAAGAATTAATGGAAGCTTAGAATACCAATTCCAATCTTGGAACTGTTGGTGGGACATCAACTAAAGTCTCCAACCCTTCTATCAGCTTCTTTCCCTTCAAAGTCACGATGTAGAGTTTTCCACGCTTGACTGTGTACTTGTATCTCAGGAGTATGTACAAATGCTTGTATATCTCGCTGCTTCCTATCTTCATCTCGAGCTTCCTGAACTTTTTCTCTATCTCAGTATAGCTCATCGGTTTGCCATTTAGTATCATCAGCAAGACAGCTCTTTTCCCGCTTCCCATGACCTGGCTTACTTCCAAAAGTTGTTCGATGTTAGTCAACATAGTAATTACTAAGAGGTAATTAAACTTTAAATGCTTTACTATAGGTGTCTTTTTGCGCTTGACAAGAAGTCTTTTTTATGCTTTTATCTTTTCTTCTGCTTCTTTTCCCATTTCTTGTAGTTTGAAACTGCTTTCTCATGAATCGTTTGTCGCGCAGTAACTGTCTTTTTCACTAAGATTTCTTTTCCTATCCTCTTTCTTAGAATATAAGTTACCACCGCTATGATTGCTAGGGAAGCTGGAATGTAAACCTCTGGCTTGGAAAGAGTTTTCACAAACAAACCAGTTATCATTCCTATCACTGATTCTGGTGGATTTACCGTAGCTATTTCTGACATGGATACAGACTTTTTCTGGCCATCAGCAAAATAATCTGCGTTGAACTTGATGTCACCAGAAACATTTGAAGGCAGAAGAATGAATGATATTTTTTGCTGAGAGCCTTGCTCTATTATGACGCTTTGAGCATATTTTTCTGCAATCCAACCATTAGGCAAAATAATACTAACGTTTGCTTCAGCAGTCGCGTTTCCTTTGTTCGAGATTGTTATATTTGCATGAGCACTCTGTCCTTCTGTGAATGCAGATAATTCTGGGTCAGAAAACTCTAAAACTGGAATTAAAAGTTCTGGAAGGACAGTCAATTTGACTTTTGCCGTTCTCTGGAAAGCGCCGTAAGCCAATCCATTTACATCCATGTAATATGTTCCGTTAACCTTTGGCACGTGCAAAGTTACTTTGAAATTATAATTACTTCCAATTCCTATGTCAACCATGTCTGGATCAACATCGTATGGAAAGCCAATATCATTGATGGAAATTTTTGCAGCACGTAGTGCTATCGTCCCTTCATTTTTCATCTTCACGAAAAATACATTATCCGAATCTTTGTAAACTGTCATCTCCGATGGCACATCAATGCTCAAAATCGCAACATAGCTGGTGCCGGAGCTAGAACCAGAAGATGAGCCAGAAGATGGTGGAGCTGAAGGCTGAGGCTGAGAGATTGTGAATATTGCTGATGCGCTTGCAGTTGCAACATTATAATTGGCGTTGATGTTGACCGTGTAAGATCCTTGCGCCAGATTGCCGATAACGAATGAATAAAGACCAGTTGCATCTGTTTTCACAGTTCCGTTTACTGCTGTACCGCTTATCGAATAATTGATTGTTGCATCGCTTACTTTAGCGTTGTTGTCTGTCAAAGTTACAAAACCAGAAGCAATCACATTTTCTCCTGGCGCATAGCTGGTTTTGTCAGTTGAAACGCTCACAGCAATCGATCTGTTGAAGAAGATTGTGACAGACGAGGAATTTGTATTGCCAAGAGAGTTTGTCGCCGAAACTGTGAACGGCGTGAAGCCAAAAGCTCCTTGCCCTAGGGTGGTCGGAATGGTAATATTGCTAGAACATTTTTTCAGAGTTTGGTTGTATGATATGTTTGCAACGAATTCTCCTCCTGTGGAGATCGTGCAATTTGACCCGTCCGCCAGTCTCGGCGCATTAACATTTACATCAACAAAAATATTGTCACCAAGATGCAATTCTGTTCCATTTGCTGGTGAGAGGATTGTCAAAATGAAATTAGAGAAATCTGCGACTGTTTTTAGAGTATTGGACCAATTGCCCTCATTTCCGTAAAAATCTACAGCTCGAACTCTTGCGTAATATATTTTTCCATCTTCCAAACCTGATGCTGTGTAGCCCAAACCGTTTACTTCAACATCAACCAAGCTTGTGTTGAAATCTGGAGAGTCTGAGAGTTGAAATTGATAATTTAGAACTCCTGAATTGTCGTTTGCCTCAGACCATTCGTAAGTTGCAGTTGATGTTCTGGTTGAAGTTGGTCTTAGCAATGTTGGAGTGGAAGGTGGAATGAATTCCAAGCTCAAAAGCCAATTGACAGAATTCTTGAAAAGTATAACCGCATCGTTGGTCCAATAAATAGGATAAGTAATGCCAAAGAAAACCAAAGCGCTGTTCTCTCCAACTTGCTCTCCGTTTGACAAAACAGTGTTTGGTGAGGCATAAGCAATCATTCCCAAGTTGCCAGTGGAATCCGCAGTCGCAACAAAATCAAAATTTGTACCACCTTTAACCATATCCACTGCATTCCATCCGGCCATTATATGTACGTAAACTGATTGATCTTGTGGGAATCCCCTTGTTATGGGATGTGTCTTTTTAATGTAAACTTTCAATTCTCTGCTACTGCCGTAAGAACTCCTACCGCTCATTTCAACCCAGCCCCAATTATCAAGGTTACGATAATCGATTCCTATTGTCGGAATATCATTGACTGGTATGTTAGCAACAAAATCTCCCAAACCTCCATCAGAAGATGATATTGGTCTGCCAGCTATAACAAGAAGATCAAAATCATAGTAGTCCACATTAGATGTTGCATCAATTAAAGTCACGCTATGATGCATATCGTTCAAAATATTATATATCGGAGCTTCGTGCATCGGTGATAGATTTGTTTTATCTTTAACTACCATTCCGACATTCGCAGCAAATGCGGGCGATGCAAATAGGAGAGAAAAGGCCAGAAAAATGGAAACTTGCAATATTCTGGTTTTAGTTTTTCTTGTTTTGCTTTTTTTAAAGACAAAATAAACTAAGCCTACAGCACCCGCAGAAACGATTCCCAACAACGCTAAGCTGGGAAGATCAAACCCGCTTTTCGTCACAATGATAGTGATATATAATTGATATCCAAGAGTTGTTTTTTCTGATGGTTTTTTGGCTGTAACCAAGACATAGCCATCATAAACTCCAGGGTCTGCTACCTCAACATCAAAATCTATTTTTTTAGTTTCATTTGGCTGTAAGGTAAAATTACTCTCTGACAAAGACATTATTCCCGTTACATTTTCGGCAGTTTCAAGACTTACAGTCAAAGAAAAGTTGTATGTGTTTCCTATGGAGAAAGTTCCTGTAGCTTTAGCAGGAAAGAGTGGGGAAATTGTTAATCTTAAGATTCCGAGCCTTCCTGGTTTAACATACAGGTCAGCAAAAGCAGGACTCATTAATGAGCTAAACAAAGTGAAAAGCAATACTATTGTCAATAGCCATTTCTTGCTCATTGGTGTTACACCTTTGAATTCGTAATTACTATACAGAAGTTAAACGTTTAAAGTCTTACTGTCAGTTTTTACTATAACATAGAAAAAAAATGAAACATTTTGAAGAAAAAAACAATATGCGCTATAAATTTAATCTGGTCTCTCCACGTTTTTGCTTTGTTCTTTTTTTATTGTACTTGGAGTGAGTTTTGTAATAAGTTTTTGGTGACATCTCTTTTAACTGATGGTTTCTAAAAAGAAAAAGTGATAAAGCACCTATTGGTATGCTAGCAACAATTGCTAACGTCTGTATAGTTTCAGAAGACAGAACAAACATGCCTGTCGGGTTTTTTGCAGATTCCTCTGTTTGGTTTGTTATAGTACTCGGTGTTCCTGAGTTATTTTCAGCAGGCGGTTGAGTAGATTGTGTGGTTGTAGGTCGTGTGGTTGTACTGCTTGACCCAGCTGCATTACTACTTCCAGCAGAAGAAGATTGTGATTGTGTGGATGTTGTCTGTGGCACAGTAGTTGTAGTTGTTGGTGTGGTTGTGGTCGTTGTTGATGTGGTTGTTGTACTTTCTTTTTCACCAAGAGCATAAACTGAAAACCCCATGATGTTGGCCAAGGCAATCTTGCTTTCTTTGTTAATATTTAAATTAATCTTTGTCCAATTCCCATTACAAACATCATTTTGGTAGTTATAATTGCTGCATTTGTATAAAACTAAAGCACTTTCATTTTCAACTTCGTCCGGATTATATGTCATAGTCAAATCTATAGAATTATAGGAAAAGTCATTCGGCAATTGCACTTTGTATGCTCTCAAAATATATACACCGTCAATTTCAGGACTTACTTCATCAATTACGATGTGGATTTTATTGGATGTCAATTTTGAAATGTTTAAGCCCTTTACCTTCACTTTTAAATTAGAGTCATCGTAAGCGAATTCGAGATCAACTTTTTTTGCAGACAAAGGCAAGCTATCAAAACCATCTATAGTGCGGGTGATTATTATGTCTGGTGTTCCGGGGTTGTAAATTGTTAAATCTACTATCTCGTCTGAATCTTCGGTGTTAGTGATATTAAAACCAATTGATGGTTCTGGTATGTAATTAGAACAAGTGGGTCCTCTTTTTGTTCTATTTCTAATCACATTGAGAGAGCAATAACTTTCTATAACATGTCCGTTAACGCAATATGTTGTTAGATCAGATATGTCTGCACAATTTGGCCATATTCCACATGATGTTTGATTGCTAGAACATTGCTGTGTTGTGTTAGGAGTTGCGGTTCCGTGAATAACTATGCCTACACTACCAGCTGGCCCAGCTGGTGGAACAGCCCAAGTTTCACAAGAAGCTAAAACAAAAAATAAAAAAGTTAAAAATAGAATTGTCGAAACTCTAATTTTCATATTCTATTAATTAGTCAAAAACGATTTAAACTTACTTTCCATTTCTCTCTAAACTAGGAAAAAAATTTCATATTATATAGAAAATTATTTAATCTTAAAGTTAAAATAAAACTCAAACACGTTTGTTACCGAAATCTTTGCCGGCCACAACGTTACCATTTGATATTACGACAGTATACTTTCCTTCTGACGGAGTGGTTTGAGTCCATCCTGATTTTCCAACTTCACGTACCGTATACGTTCCTGGAGCTAAGTCCGTAAACGAATATTCTCTTTTATTGTTAGTTGTTTTGGTTGGTTCTTTTGCATCACGCTTTCCGTTGTTGTTGAGATCAAGGTAAATCGTCCATCCTCGCAGACCTACTTCTCCTCCATCCTTTGCACCGTTGTTGTTTTTGTCTTCAAACTTCATTCCACGAATTTCCCCGAGTTTATTGCCAAAATCTCTGTTGACAATTGATCCACTTGTTATTGTGACTGTGTATTTCCCGCCAGCAGGAGCAGTTTGCGTCCAACTAGAATTCAAAACTTCCCTCACAATATAAGTCCCAACTGTTAGTCCGGTGAATTCATACTTACCATAGTAACCAGTCACTGTAGATGGTTCGCCTGGATCAAGAACTCCATTATCATTTGTATCTAAGAAAATTTTCCAGCCGGTAAGCCTTATTTCCCCACTGTCCCTCACACCGTTGCCATTAGAATCTCTGAACTTGATACCGCTAATTGAACCAAGTTTAAAGTTACCGAAATCTTTACCAGTTACTGATTCGCCTGTTATTTCGACTGTGTATTTCCCGCCAGCAGGAGCAGTTTGTATCCAACCAGACTTCAAAACTTCACGAATTGTATATGTTCCTGGATCCAAATGAAGAAGTATATATGAACCATCAGCATTTGTTTGAGTTGATGGTTCTTTTGGATCAGTATCAAGCTTTCCGTTGTTGTTGAGATCAGCATAAATTGTCCATCCAGCAAGACCTCTGTCCCCTTGATCTTTTACTCCATTTCCATTCATGTCGTTGAATTTCACTCCACGAACATTATTGCATAAGGAATAATCTAGAGTATGTATACATCGATCAGCAGTTTCATCACAGCTGTCTCTGGTACAAATGACTCCATCATTGCAATCTCTTGCAGTTTTCTGTACACAGTTTCCATTCTCATCACATTGATCTATTTCTGAACACCATAATCCATTATCACATGCCGTACCTAATGGGGCTTTTGCATCTGCAGGACATGCTGCACTTGAACCAGTACAATACTCTGCCGCATCACATTGATCTTCTTCAGTTGCTGCTCTACAAACATTATCAGACGATTTGAATTGGCATGTGCTACTATCACAACAAGTATTGAATGGTGCTTCACACTGTTCTCCTGATTCTATAACACCATTTCCACAAATATGAGTTGTTGTTCCTGTACATTCTGCATTACAATGATTTAGTTGGCCATTCAAAGCCCCGTCATCACAAACTTCAGGACCATTAACTATACCATCACCACATTTTTCTGTTGTAATGCAAGTATTCCATGTACAATCAGCAGAACAGTCTTGTGTTCCTGAATAACCACTTATAGTACATGATTGAGAATCTCCCAGTTCACAATCTGCATCACACTTTGTTTTATCACATGTATGTGTATAAGAATAGCTTGATTGCGCACATGTTCCTAATCCTGAACAGACACTATCAAATCCTGTTGCATAATCAAAAGTGAAAGGATTATTATCTGGATCGTTATTACATTTAGCTATTTCTAGCAAATCATATTGGTTGCAATCAGTATTTTGTGTATGATCATAAGCACAAGTTCCCGAGTTATCACAAGAAGCGCAGATTCCACAATCATTTCCAGAACTTGAACATGTTCCCCAAACTCCTGCTGCACATATTTGTGTCCCTGCACAATCACCAGAACCACATGATTGAGATAATCCTTCGTCAACTTGTCCATTGCAATTGTTATCTATACCGTCACACAGTTCGGTTGCGGCAGGATTTATCGAGTCACATGCATCCCCTATACCATTGCTGTTACAATCTGCTTGGTTTGTATTTGCAACATAAATACAATTATCAATACAGTCTGCAATTCCATCGCCATCTGTATCGGTATCTGCCACGCCACATCCACATATTCCTGGAGCAATTTTGTTTGGATCGTTATCACAATCATCACCACATTGTAAGTCTATTCCATCATTATCAGCATCTGTACCTGTTTGAGCACATGTTGTATAAGCAGGACATAAGTTAGCTGTACATGTACAATCTCCCTGGCATGTGTTAGAAATATCATTACAATCATATCTCTTTCCACCATGGCAACCATCATTTATATCACAATCAGTATCTGCGCAAGGATGTGTTGAATCACAAGCTGCTTTACATTGTGTGAAATCGCAAGTGTTTGTTACATCAATAGAAGTGCCATCTGTACAGTGTCCTGTGTTACCACCATCTTCAACACAGGCTGATGTGAATGCAGTTCTTGTATCGTATGTTGGGTGATAAGTATCATCAGGAGCATTGTCACATGTCCCTATAGCTGGTAGATTATATCCTGAACAGCTTCTTGCGCTTCCACCAGTACATGCTCCTGCACCATTGCAGGTTTCCCCAACATTACAGAATAAACCATCATCACAGGATGTTCCTGAAGAAGCATACACTTCATTACAGTTCTTTGTTGTACCATCACAAGTATCATCTGCATCACATTGTGCTGATTCCGCAGCGCAGACATAACCATTTTCTCTAACTGCATCTGCTGGGCATGCATTATCTACACCATTACAGCTTTCAGAAACATCGCAAGCACCGTCTGCTGCTCTGCATTGAGCAGTTGATTTTGCATCAGCCGGGCAAGTTGCAGTTGTTCCAGTACATGTTTCTGCTACATCACAATCTCCTGCACTTGCTCTACATTCAACTGAACTTGATTTAAAAACATCAGTAGGACAATCTTTAGTTGAACCATCGCATGTTTCTGCTAAATCACATATTCCTGCTGAATCTCTACAGACAAAAGTATTTGGCTGAACAGTATCGTCAGGACATGAAGCACTTGAGCCAGTACATTTCTCCTCTAAGTCGCATACTCCATCTGCTGCTCTACATACTGCAGTCGATTTTGCATCAGTTGGACAGTTTTTAGTTGAGCCATCACATTTTTCTTCTAAGTCACAAACACCTGCCGAGGCTCTACATGTATAGGTATTTGGTCGAACAGCATCAGCTGGACATGTTGCACTTGAGCCAGTACATTTTTCCTCTAAGTCACATACTCCTCCTGATGCTCTGCAAACAAAAGAACTTGATTTGAATTTACATGTACTGCTATCACAACATACTGGCCATGAACCATCCTGATTTTTTTCACATTGCTCTCCTGTTTCAAGTATTTTGTTTCCACAAACTGTTATGAGCGAACTTCCTGCTGGATTAAAAAGTGATTCATCAGCAGCATTAGGCCAAGTACCGGTATCGAATGTAATCTTATCTTTCTCTATCTTCACATCAACTGTATTTCCTACAGTCGCTGTGTTTTTAATATCGGCTACGACGTAAAACTGATACTCTGTATTCGGAGCCATCGCAAGATCCGTAGGATCAAGATTGGTATCAGCGGGAGGGGAGGCATCGCTGGTCATTAAGGTATCGCTAGCTGAATCGAAGGTTCCTCCACTTGTACCAGTACTTTCTCTATAAAGATAAAGTGTGCTGATGTCAGCTACGTTTATACCAGAGTAGTGAACCGTTACTTTATGGAAATGTTCACTAGCATCGCTTGATTTTACCGTAAATGTCATTAAAGGAACTTTTGCTTGACCTTGTGTAACAGTATCTGGTGTCAAATCCGCGACTGAGACCGTTGTTATTTTAGTTGACTGAGCAGCAAAAACAGGAGTAGCAAATAGTGTATTGAATAAAAATATCATTAACGATATGCCGGATAAGAGTTTTCTATTCATTCTCTCACGTTTCAGTAATAAAAATACTGTTCCTAAAAGATTTAACCTTTCGCTTAAAAAACTAACAAAAAAGTTGTTTAAAATTTCTGATTTGTAGAAAAAGTTTTTCTAAATCAAAAGAAAAATCAAAGAATATTCAATTGCCTCAATTTGAGTCGCATGTCTGTTACATTTCCGCCGAAAGTAATCATCTGAGAAACTTCACTGGCTATTTTCCTTTTCTTCTCTGTGTATTTTTTTTCGACTGCAATGTCCCAAACATATTTTTGTTGCATATGATCACAGAAAAAATAAAAGGTCTCGGGAAATGTATCCCGAAACTCATCTCTTATCCGGGTAAGTTATTATTAGATTCTGGGCATACCTGCTTTGCGGACGGAAAATAAGTATTTCAGATACGTATCTGAGGAATTAGTTGTGCTTAAAAATTTAACGATTTATACGTTATATAGTGGTTTGAAATGTTGGAATTACCAGTAGAAATATCTGAGGTAGGAGAGATTTTTAAGCTTGTCCCAGTCTGGTTTTATTTATTCAGCGCTATAGCTTATGGAATCTCAGCTCTTATCAGTCTTTTCATCGCATATTTTTCTTTCAAATCCTACAAATCAACAGATAAAAAATTCTATTTGCTGCTGTTCGCTTCGTTCATGATATTAACCGCAAGCTATTGCATCCTCACCTTTACGAGCATTTACACATATTTCTATCAGGATTTCTTCAGAGGATTTTTGGGTTTGAATTTTGTAAACTATAACGGCATCAATCTTTATTATGCTGCAACTTTGATCGCTTACGCTTTACTTGACGTGCTATACATACCAAAGAAAGCAAAGAACAGGCTTCACGTGTTTCTTGTCCCCCTATGGTATCTGAATTTATCAAGCTTCCACATCCTATCTGTAATACTTCTGTCATTCGTTGTTTTCAAAAATGCGTTGAACTTTGTCAAGATAAAGACTTTGAATTCTTTCCTTGTCTTGCTATGCTTTTCGATGATAATTTTATTCCATCTTTCCATGCTTTTGCTTCCTTTTGATATGACCTACTATCTTTTGGCGCACGTTTTGTTGGCAGCAGGTTTTGCCTCACTTTTAGTCATGCTTATCCGGGTGAACTACAATGCCAAAAAAAAGAAGTAAGATAGCAATAAGCACGGAAATACTCAGGACTATTTTCGATAAAGGTAGAGCGAGACCAACACACATACAATACGCTGCAAATTTGTCGTACAGAAGACTAAGCGGTTATTTAGATGAATTGATTTCACAAGAATTGGTAGAAAGGAAAACCATAAATGGTAAAACTTTTTTTGTTGTGACTGAAAGAGGAAAAGAATTTTTAATCGGCGTGCAAAAGATAAAGGAATTCAGCCGTTCTTTTGGAATTGAAATCTAGATCATCGAACCTATTGATCTTTTTAACAAATCTATTCCTTGTTGCGTTAAACGATCTAAACCGTTTTTAGTGAACCACCCAATGAATAAATATGGTTTAGGATTTCCTTGGAACATCGTTGGTACAAATCCTTTTCTTGTGTCGTTGTATTCTGCCAAACTGATACCAGAAATAAGATTTTTCATCTCCATACCTGCGACAGAAGTTTTTTTATCATATATCTTTATTTCGTTATTTCCATTTGCCAGAATATCTGCAACTCTTATTGTTTGCACACTTGCTCCAGTAGTTCTTGAACTGTTTGTTATTCCGAATTCATATCCAGCACCAATTCCTGCAGAGTCTGGAATTTCGACAAAACCAATTCCGTTATACATGAACGCATTGTAGAACTGATCGTATTTCTTTATCTTGCAAGTGCTTTTTGAGTTGCACATCATGAAATCAAAGTTAACCAGATCAAACTGAATCCAGGATTTTTTTGACTTCCCTTCTACCCAATAACCGTTTTGCCTCAACCATTTTATCATTTGCATTTCATTCTTGCAGTTGTTGTTGCTGCACAGAAACGCTATGTCAGCATCGTATTGCCATGAGTTCCCAGAATTTTCTTTCAACCATTTTAATGTTGCGTTCACAATCTTCTTTCCGTCAGTTGTTATAGTTGATCTGCTTACTCCAGCCAACCATCCGATGAAAGCATATTTTCCATGGTCGATAGATTCGTCAGCTATGAAAAACATTGAATTGTTCGAACTACCAGAATTACCAAGATTAATTACTTCCGGAGCTAAATAGTCTTTGCTTATAGAAGCGAACGATGGTTTGTTCAATGTTGTGACTGTTACTAAATTTTTATAATAATCTTTAACAATAACATGATCAGAAACCACGAGCAATTGTTCTTTGGAAGATGCACCTATTCTTTTAGTTGTGTATCCGAACTCGTATGCAGCCACAGGCTTTTTATCGTTTGTTATTTCCAGGAAAGATTTTTTGTCCAGGATGTGCTTGTCATATATTACAGAATTGAATGTTGCTTTGCATGCCGATGAGCTTGAACAAGCGATGATATCATACTTATAGAATTCTTCATCGTGCCAATTTTTATAATAATCACCTGTAACATTGTAACCTGAAAATTGCAATATACGAATCGTCTTTTTTTCCGCACTGCAACCTTGTCTATCGCATAAGAAAGCTATGTTACCTTCTGTGCCTACAGGAATTACCAGATCGGATTCGCAATAGCCCCCTCCCCCACCAGTGCAGTATGCATCTAATCCGCCCTGTATCTTGCAGCAAGATCTTAAACAAGTCGAGAATGTGCTGTACTGGTCGCCTGTACAGGAATACAGATTATACATGCCAAACCCATCGCAACCAGAGTACGGAACAAAACAACTTCCTTGCGGCTCAGCATGATTGCCAGGGCTGTTTATTTTTAATTTAAGCGAAACGTCTGCGCCTGTGAACTCATTTTCTATAACCGATCCAAAAAATCTCTCGTCGTTTTCACAAAAACCCAAAACATATAGTTTGCCACTCACACCGTTCTTCTTTATCCAAATATCTAATGGTAAATCAACTCTTTCTCCGGGATTGATTCTAATACTATTAGCTCTGACATATGGTTCTAAACTATTATCTGGAACAATCGAAACCCACATCGGACCGCTGTTCACATTTGTAACTTTTAGTTTATAACTGATCCAAGAAGCATCAGAAGGATAATCTCCTGAATTAATTGTTATCAATTTCCTATCTTCTATAAAACTGAATGGATCCAATCCTTTGCCTTCTTGCGTATACAACCGAGGACTGCTGCATGCATAAGCCGCAGGAATTGAGAATAAGAAGCAAAAAATTATTGTCAAAAATATTTTTTTCATCCATTCACCCTTTTCAAAATAAAGAAAAAAGGGAAAGTTGTCAAAACTTTCTTTTTTAGTATTATCCGGTTTATATAGCTCTAGCGTAGATTATAACGTGTCCGCCTTCTGTAAAGTCACCGACGCATATCCCATCAGGATATGTGAATCTGAACCAACATTCTGCTGTGTGCATGTTGCCTATTATTGAAAGGTCTGTGTCAACTACTAGTGGCTTTGCACCTTGGCACGCATCTAGACCACATGCTAGTGTATCGTCTGGATTTGCTACTTTTCTCCATGTGTTGTCCATCATGGTACCAACCTTGCATCTGAACTCCAACGCTTCTTCAACATCGATTATGTTAGATTCAGGGCACTTGGCTGCACCATCAGCGGCTTCCATGTTTGTTGCTGCTAGCCATGCGAATAGATCTACTCCACCTTCAGCAGTATTCTTGATTTTCAACGTGTCTACTGAGTAGACAGTCTGAGCAATTTGTCCTGCTGGGAAGGTAAGTACATCGTCAGGCTCAACCCATATATCCAATGATATAGCTGGGTTAAGGAACACATTATCTATTACGCTCATTCCAGTATTGCCTGCTTGGTCAAATGCTTCTACGTAGACTTGAGACCCATCCTCTGGACTGTAGTCACTTGATGTTGCAGTGAACAGACATTTGTACAATACATACTTGGATTCACTGCCACCGTTATCGGCTATCAAATCGTTTATGTCAACGTCTACAGCGTGACCCATAAAATCGGTCACAGAGTGCACATTGTCTATTCTGTTGCATTTGACTCTTTCTACGTCGTCTACTAGCAAGTGAGCTCCCACTACGTCTTCTGCGCCATTATCGTCTTTTACTAAGACCAACCATCCCATCTGTTCGCCTGTGAAGAGATATTCATTCAATCTATCTGGATATCCTGTATCAACACAGCCGGACTGAGACTCACCTTCTCCAGATATTCCTGAAGGAGGTATGGATGCGCCATCTTTACATATTAGGAACTCTTTCTTCACTAGAAAGACTTCTGGTGTCCCCTCTATTTTAGGAGGACCGATTACTACTGCACTTACTGCAATTGAATTTATCGTCAATAGCATTACTAGAACAGCTATTCCGGATAAGATCATATTTCGGGTTTTCATCTTATCACTAAAGTATTCAATATGAAAAAAACTATTTATAAGCAGCTAATGCTACTACTCGATAATTCTATAAAAAATAATTAAATTTTTTTCTATAGAAGTGAAAATTTGTTTTATCTCGGCAAGAATTTCCAGGATTTTTTTCATCTGAATCAAGAACAGCGCTTTATTCTACAATAACCAACAACACAAGAATATTCACAAGGCTGATCAGGATTCAAGCACATGTTCGCGAAGTAAGAATTGACATAGTTGATAGTGCCAATAGGATCTTTGCACATGTAACATTGTTTGCATTCAAGCGACGTTGGGCATCTAACAAACACACAGTTGTTGCAATTGACGTTGAAAATCAACAAGTCCTGCTCGCCAGCATCGTTGAAATCTCCATCACCATTCTTATCAATGCATGCAACAACGGTTTGAGCACCCAACTCTTTCAGCCTGATTCGTCTTTCACATTCTCCATTTTTGAGTATGCACGATGCCAGTATTGCTCCATCGCAGCTGTCAAGTTTGAAGTAAACTTTCTTTTTGTCACAGTGTGTTAATTCACTAGCCAACGCATAGAAAAATTTTCCTGGACAAACTTCAATATCAGCATTCAGTTCCACATCTCCACTGCATGGAGGAGGCGGAATGCAAATTCCGTCCAAACAATAACTTCCACTCGGACAAACTATTGTTGTTCTCGCTCCAGTCTCTGCCCAGTATTCTTGAGTAAATGTATAATAACAGCCTGATGGAAAACAACTGTAATCTTTGAACTGCATCTTAACCTGCTCGCACGTCTTGCATTTGTCATCCATGCACGTAACCCATCTTTTATTAGTTGTTGTAATCCATTTATCATAATCATCACAATCTTTGGTCGAATACGAACAAGTGCAATCTGATTCACAATCGCCGCTGTAATATCTCACATTGTCAACACATTTGTTCGGGCAATCAGCATCTGCTGCGCATTCTGCTCCGCAAGAATCTTTTATGCAGACATAGCTTATCGGATCAGAAACACATTGGCAATTTGGATTGCAATTGCCGAAAGCATCTCTTGTTCCTGTCTTTTTATCTGAGCAGCCATTTGGAAGTTGTGGACAGAATGGATTGTTGGTTGTGCTCGGCAGTTCACATTGCTCACCTGGGTCAATAAAATTGTTACCGCATGGTGGGATTGTAGTAGTTGTAGTTGTGCTAGTTGTGGTTGTTGACGTGGTTGTACTGGTAGAGGTTGTAGTTGTTGTGCTGGTTGATGTAGTAGTTGTGGGATGTGTGGTTGTGGTTGTTTTATGAACTGTCGTTGTGGTTACAGAAGGTTGTGTTGTTGTGGTTGTTGGTGTAACACTGCAAGGCCCACCATCTGTGTAGCATGTATCAATGCAAGGACAATTGCGATCATGAAGTGTTGTGTACTGACAAATATTATTGGATGTGCATCGTCTGCATGAGCAAGTAGTTCCTGGATACGTTGTCGTGGTAGTGCATGGACAGCAACAGGTTGTAGTTGTTGTCGATGGACAAATAAGACCCGGTTGTGGTGTACAGATTGTTGTGGTTGTTGCTCCTCCACTTGGTTGCATTGTAGTTGTTGTTCTACTTGGTTGAGTTGTGGTTGTTGTTGGACAAAAAGGACCTGGACAGACTTGAGCAGTAGTTATTTTTGGAAATACAAAGAGAAATATAAAGAGCAACATCAGAACAAACAAACTAGCTTGGTCTCTTTGAGAAAGTTTTAATCTTTTCACTGAATTCATTTCATATCGCTATGATAATTTACCATTACAATATAGAAATTATTATTGTATATTTTGTAGTAATTCCTCTCATTCTGGGTATAAAATCACTTATATAAGTTGTGTTTTTTCTCTTCTTTAGAAGAATTTTCTGCTCAAAAGAATATAATGAAATTTGGAAAAAATACAAAGATCTCGATTGGCTGGCTTCAGTGGAACAATCGCATTATCGACTTTTTCTTTCTTTCCCTTGGCTTTAGGGTCTCGACTTTTGGCAGATATCTCTTCAGTAATTCCTTTGTGTTGAAGAATTTCCTGAACACTTGCTCCTTTCTCCTTGCTAATTCGCCGTTTACTTCTGTCAAACCCAAGCGTGGTCTCACCAGCATCGTTGACTCGCCAACTGCGACTATCTCTGAAACAGGAATGAAGAACCTTCCTTTCGCGCCTTGGCATACTATGATTTCTTCAGTTGCCGCTTCTATCTGCTTCAATTCCTCTTGCGAGTAATCGTATCCAAGCAAAGAGAACTTTGCTCCAAAAGCGATTTTTATCTTATCTATGCATATCCCGACTTTGCTTGCACTCGAGTCGATTATTTCCTTTCCTATGATCTCTTTTGTCTCGTCCACGTGATTTCTTGCCACGTCCGTGAACTTTGTTATGAAGTTCAATATTGTTTCCATATAATCACTTGAAAATAGTAACATCAATTAAATATTTAAGCATTGCTACAACTTTTCGAATATCTACAGCATAGAAAGCTTTTTATGTTTTTATATTAAACATAGTTTTGGAGAATGAAGACCGGATAAGATCATATTTCGGGTATGAAACTGTGTCGGTCTTCGTTCTCTTATTTTTTTAAAGACTAAACTGTTTAAAAAATTCTTTTATAATTTAATAGAACTGGAAACTGATATAGACTCGCGTTCCACCATTTCCTCAGGCTTCTTCCTCATCGAAGTGAATCTGTATTTACTCACAATCTCCCAAACATTCCAGAAGATTATGATCAACAATATCATTGCTATGATTGTGACAACTGGATTTGCCTGAATAAAGTCTACCATAGAAACAACTGCAGTTGGCAAAACTATTGGCGTCTCTGTTGTTTCATTTGTCAATTCTGTTGTTGAAGTTGTTGTTTCTGATGTGGTTGTTGTTTCCGATGGTACTGTTGTTGGTGCTCCTGATATTTTTAGAATGAAGATTGACGAATTCTCAAGTCTTCTCCAGGTCATCCATTCCTTTCCTGTGACGTTGACAAGATAGACTCCAGAAGAATTTTTCGGCACGTCGATGTGAACCCAAAACTTTTCAGGAACAAGATAGACGCCTTGCTGTGGATTCCATTCCCTCAAAATCCTCACGTGCTCGAACCATTGCGGCGTGACAGTGACGTTATAATTGTCAGGCAGTCCTGTGACAGAGATGTTGAAATCGTGAAGCCAATACCAACCCAGATTAAGAATAGTCCCATTGACAGTCACAAAGTCTCCAGGAGTTGCGTTGATCTCTTGTGGCAGCAATCCTATGATGAATGCCCTGAATGGTTTTGGCGCCTGAACAAAAGCTGTCAGAATGACTAATGAAACTAAAAACGAGATAGACAAAAATATCTTGGATTTCATCTTCATACTTATAACTAATAAAATATCAAAGGATTTAATAACATATGTATAGTTTATATAAATTTTTTGCCTATTGTGTAGAAAAAAATAGAGAAAGATTTAAATGTTTTAGCTAAAATCCCATATCAAGAATTGTTATCGTCAAGGGACTATGAAACAAATTATTTAAGCCACCTTTTTTTATTATTCTATATGGAGCGATATGTCGTTGCTTTTCCTGATGACGAGTTTGCACTTGCTGTCTTTCAAAAACTTGAAAAAATTGAAGATGGTTTCTGCTTCAACCCAATCGAGAAATTGGTTTTTCGTGATAAGGAAGTCAAAATAAGGATAAGGGACAATGTAAGAAAAAGCGAATGCTTCTTCATTCATGATTCGAATCGTAATCCAAGCGATTGGCTCCTTGAAATAGCATTTGTCAATGAAGCACTGCACAATTCAAGCGTATCGGAAATAACAGATGTGTTTCCTTACTTGCGGTTTTCAAGACAAGATAGAAAAGATAAATCAAGAGTGGCTCAAAATGCAAAAGTTGTTGCAAATGTCATAAATTTGTGCGCTGATCGTGTAGTGACTCTTGATGTGCATGCCCCTCAAATTGCACTTGCGTCTTCTATTCCTTTTGACAATTTGTATTCTTTTTCCATAGTTATAGACCATCTTATAAAAAATCATCCAAACATTTTGGAAAATATCATGTTGATGAGTCCTGATGCTGGCGGAGCTAAAAGAGTTGAGGCTTTCAGAAACAGGCTTTCTTATTCTGGTATTGATTCGGACATTGTCATAGGCTACAAATCTAGGCCAAGAGAAGGTGAAATTGGTGTGTTCAAAATGATTGGAGATGTGGAGAATAAGAATGTTATAATAATTGATGACATCATAGACAGCGGAAAGACATTAGTAGAAGCGGCACAAGAACTAAGGAAAAGAGGAGCCAAAAAGATCTATGCCTATGGAACACATGCTTTGTTCACAGAGGGTGTTGATAAAGTCGTGGAAAATTTTGAAAGGGTGTTTGTGAGCGATACGTTGAAGCAGACAAAGCATGAAAAGCTTGAAATCATTTCAGTCGCTGAACTTTTTGCAGAGGCCATCAAGAGAATTAGTAACGGAGAAAGTCTCAGTGAACTTTTTGAAACCAAAAAAGATTAGGATTTCGATTTGAGTTTATGTTTCTTCTCAGCGATCAGAAGAGTAGCAACATTTTTTTGCAATCTTTCCACATCGTCCTCAATAATCCTTATCCTGTCTATCAGCCTCGAAATCATTTCCGCGAGCAGAGCGTAATTCTTCTCAAGTTCTATCAAACTCACGCTTTTCGGAACCGCATTTCCAGTTATTATGTCCTTCAAGACTTTGTTCTCTTCTTTTGTCATTCTCTCTATGAAAATATTGAGAAAGACAGTATAAATTAATTAACCCTTTAATGGGTTTTTTGGAAGTTTATAATCTTTATCGGTTAAAAAGGGCCAGATCCATTCCATTTTTTCCTTATTGCCACTAAATCCACGAACTTTTTGCTTTCCAGCTCCTTTTTCATAAACCCCACCAAGACCAAGTCTTTCCAATACAACAATGTAGGAAGGCCAGTATGAAGTTAATAAACCATAGCCCTGTTGACTGAATAATTTATCTAAATCTGCTCTTTCCACTATTTCAGGGGAGCGGTCATGATAAATTTTCAAAAATAGTTGATGAACAGCATATGGAGATATGATAAATGATCGATGTCGTCCAATAACTGTTTTTTGTAAACTTATTTGAAGATAAGATTCTATTTTATCCTGGAGTTCGGCCTGATAATTTTTTTTCAAATATTTTATTAACTTTTCAGCATCCTCTTTAGTATCTATAATATCAATTCCCACTTCTTTCAATGCATATTCCCAAAATTCCATGAAAGAAGATTTTGGTTTCAATTCAGCTTTTTTCCATTCGTTACTAGTCATAATCTTAAACTGAATGTAAAAACATAAGAAATCATAACAAGGATAAATAGAAAAAATTAGAAAATGTTTATTAATGCCAGAGTGTGTTTTCAGAGCAGTTCAAGAAATGATAGCTCGGATGAAGGAAGAGATTGCTAGAACACAGAACATACAATATCCTGCTCAAATAGCAGTTGCTGAGATCTACAACGTGGTCGCAAGGATTCTTGGCGAGGCTTGCAAAAGACAGTTGGGAGAAAGGGAAGGATGCACGGCTGAGCCGATGAAGAAAGAGGACAAGCTTACGATGGATACGTTCATACTTTTGAAGCAGCTGAAGGAAGACAATCTGCTGTCTGAAGAATACTACGAGCAACTTTTTGAGGGATTGATAAAGATGAAACCAGAGCTGGAAGAACAAGTCAGACAGGATAAAGCCAAAGGATTAATTTAGAATATTTAAAAATCTCATTAATTTCTAGTTTTTATCTTTCTTTGTGAAAGTTACAACATATGCTGGGTTGCCGAATTTTATGTTCACTTCTGGTCCTTGTTTGAAGAAATCTTGCAAAAGTTCTGATTCAACAAGAGACTCTAATAGAGACCGATCTTTATAACCGAGGCTTATCAAGTAACATTGAATACCTTCTTTGTGTTTCAATATATTTGACGGTATTTCTGTATGAATCTCTAAATCCTTTTCTTCATAATTCCCAGCCATTTTTTCACCATTAAAAGTAACAAAATTATCAACTATTAAAGATTTAAATTTTTGAGGAACAGAAGATGAAAGACATATACCGGTGTCGATTTTTTCCTTCGTGTTCATTCCCAATATTGAGGGACAAAAGACGTAATCATACCGGTGCCGATCTATCAGATACCTCTTTGGGGTTAGTCTTGTCCTTTCTCATTGTTTGTCAGAAATTGCATTTGAATGTTAAGTTTTTGGTCATCCATTAAGAAAGGGACAAGGAATCATCCCAAACTAACCCTTTGTGCATCCTCTAATGGATACCATCAAGTATCCAAAAAAGTTTGTCCAATTGCTGCACAAGGTTAGGGATATCATTTTCTTCTATAATTTATTAGTTATACTTCCTTAAATATTTTTCTATCTTCCTTCAGTTCTGTTAACTTGACGATATATTTATAAAAAATAAGTCTTTGTTCAGCAAATCCTTCTCTAAAAATTAGATACTATTGATTGTTCTTAAGTTTTGAGAAAAGGTAAGTCAAGATGACTGCCAATATTGTCATTGAAAAAGCAATGTAAAATCTGTAGTATACACTGTTCTCAACCATTAATGAGCTAACCCAAGTTGTCCAGAAATTATTCCAGCTCAAAGCAACCAACAGACCAAGGGAGGAAATCATCAAGGTGACAAAATTGTCCCTAAAAGCTTTTGTGAATTTCATCATCTCATGACGCAATTGCATACTTCTGCTTTGAGATTTCCAATCAACTTTCTTTTGTTTTAACTTAAACATGAAAAACGCTGTTATTAGTTATGTCATTTCTTTCTTTTAAACTTTTTTTTATCGATTTGAGTGAGGTGGGATTTGGAAAGAATTTTAAGCATCTAATGTTCACTCGGAAGTTAACATTTTTTGTACATCAAAAGTTAACAAAAACTATAAATTTTTGAAATCATTAGACAGGTATAATTGTGTCTTACAGTACTTGCCTTCATTCCTCAGATTCAAAAACAGAGGGCAGATGAATGAAGTAAACTTTCCCTTTCTCCAAAATTATCAACGGTCTCTTCTTCAGCAGGGCATCAATGTTGATCTCGTAAACTCCTTCTTTCGGCATTCTCACAGTTTCAATTCCAAATTCAATCTTCTTCTCCTTCTTTGCTCTCTCTTCAGGAACTTCAATTCTTTTCTCTTCCTTCTTCTCCTCAATTTTTTTGATCAACTCTTTTTCAAGAGTTGTTGATTTTGTTTCAAGCTCTTTCTCAATTTCCTTCACTTCAACTGCATCTTGTGGAGTTTTAAGATAGAGGAAAAATATTGAGCCACATCCATTACAGCCTCTTAGAATAGTTGAATCATTGTCTTGATAGGTTGCTCCGCATCTCACACATTTGTGCATGTTAAACCTCTGTCATCACAGAAAATGAATTTGGATTCTTCTTCACCTGCTTTATGTACTTCGCAGGACCTATGAGAGTTAAACCACTTCTCAGAGCAGTGGCTCTTTCTGGAGTTTTTGCTCCGGTCAAATCAGAGAAAAACTTCATTATTCTCTCGCTCTGGTCTGAAAATCTCTCAACCATTCTTTCCAATCCTTTCACAGGTTTCTTCAAACTCGCGACTTCGATTCCAGGGAAACCATCATCAACCCTTCTCATCGTTTCTTTTATCAACTCCATTTCCTCCTCAGGCTTCATAACCCCATCAGTCACCAATATTGTTCCGTCCTTGACTTTATCAAGAATGAAACGGATTCTTTTATTCTTAGTCTTGTCCTCCAATATCGCAGACGATACGAAATCGAATTTCAGTTTCATCTCGATCCCCTCGAATGTTTTGCTATTGTCTCATAAAGGGAATCTATGTTCTTCCCCTTCAGTGCAGAAATTTCAACAATCGGATAAGTTGGGAAAGCTTCCCTTATCAGTTTTGGCTTCGCTCCTTTTTTATCAATCTTATTCGCAACGATTATCACAGGTATCTTTCTTGCCTCTAGATTTCCAAGCAGCGTGATGTTCACCTGCGTCAACGGGTCCCTTGTTGCATCCATTACAGCTAGAACAGAGTCAACATTGCCAAGCCATTTTATGGCTTCTATCACACCGTCTGTAGCTTCCCTCGCCCTTTGCCTCGCCTGCTTTTTTGAAAGTTTGTACTTGAGAAATTTTCTGTAGTCAACTTTTGTTGTTAAACCGGGCATGTCCAAAATGCTCAGGAGAATTTTCTTCTTGTTCAGCTTTATCTCAATTTTTTCCTTCTTCTGAACAGTCCTGGTCTCGTGAGGAATTCCCGTGACTTTTCCAACCTGCTCGCCTGTCCAGTCAACAGAAATTCTGTTGGCCAGAGTTGTTTTCCCCACTCCGGTCTCGCCATAAAGTCCTATGTTAAGATTTCTTCTCATCCCTAGAAAGTTGTAAACCCAGTCCAAAAAACTTTTAAAACTCATTTTCTCTTTACTATATTTTGTTTTCAAAGTTTAAATAAAATTGCTTAGTGATTGGAGTAATCCACGCTCATGATCTTACCGTTCTCAATGTAAATTTTACCAATGAGTCTCCATTTTGTATTTTCTGGTTTGCTAAGATCCTTTTCTTTCTGGACAAATTCTCCTGTTTCCGAAGGTTTGACCAAAAAGAGAAATAGAAAAATGAAAAGAAGGAAAGCTATCAACAGTATTTTTACATACATCATTAGTACCTCGCGACTATGTCATACGTTCCGTTGAACGCCAGTATGCAGAATGTCCCGTTTGGTAGGATTTCTGTCAGTGATTTGAAAGCAAAGCCATAAGTCGAGTTGTAGTATACTGAAGTCTTGCAAGTACTGAACGTGACATTCGTTGGAATCTCGAGATAGGTGCTATTGGATTTGAACTGCTCCGGCAATGTGTTCGCTGGAACTAGCCAGACCTCATTCGTCGGCCAAGTGTAGTTACCGAGCTTGAATGTTATCGCTCCTGTCAGCATCCCAAAGTTTGCCAGGAATTGGTTCAATCCCAAACTGGTTATCGTTCCTTCTGTTATCACTGTGTTAAAGGCATACGCCAATGGAACCAACATTATCGCTGCCATCAGTCCGGATAAAATTTTTTTCAATTCCATGAAGAGTTCTTGAAAAAGGAAATGGTATATAGATTTAGAACTGTTGGGGGTAGTAAAAAGGTTTAAATAGTTAACTAATAATTAAAATCTTGTGGTGACAATGGTGGAAATAACTGAAGATCAATATATGTTTTTGGTGAGATTCTTGGACGGAAGAATTCCTGATATTTTAAGCGATATTGAGGATTTTGGTATTTTAGAACCATTGTTACCACTCAATGTACTTACACCTCCACCAAAAGATTTTGATGCTGCGAGAGCGAAGTTAAAGGAAATTAGAGAACTTGCCTATGCGGAGCTAACAGGATGGCGTACAACAATTCCTATAGGTGATTATTCTTGTCAGAAATTGATTATGCACCAATGCCAAAAGCCAGATGATATTTATTTCAATATTTTGGCAGAAAAGACTGATAGTGGTTTTAGTGCAGCACTTCGTGCACACTTAAGAGGTAATTATATACCTGGAGCAGATGATGTGCTTGGTGTAACTGGTGGTGAATATGATTCATTCTATGATAATGGACAGATTTATCCTATTGCTGATATAATTTATGAGAAAGATGTAAGGGAGCTTGATGCAAAAAGAGTTTTAAGAGCAATTCAAGCTTATGTTGTTGCAGCTAATGCGTTAAGACGAACTGAAGAAATAACAATTGAAAGAAAGATATAAAAAATTATAATCCTCTATAATTTTTCTTTTCATAGATGCAGATCTTCACGAGCGGGCAGATGTAGCATCTTGGGTTTCTAGTCAAGCAAATCTTTTGGCCAAACCTTACAAATCCCAAATTCACCAAATATCTTTCCTTCTCAGGTGTCAACTCTTCAAGAGTCTTCCTTATCTCCATGTATTTTGCTTTCTTATCCACCAATCCTAGCCTTTTGCTGCAGATCTCAACATGCACATCGACTGCAATCACTGGCAGACCAAACCCATAGGACATAACAATGTCAGCAGTTTTGTTTCCAACTCCAGGCAGTTTCAAAAGCTCTTCCCTCGTTTCTGGTATTTTTCCTTTCAACTCATGAATCAGAATCTTGCACAATCCCCTAATGTTTTTAGATTTCTGTCTGTACATTCCAGATGGCTTGATGAGCTCTTGTAATTTCCTATCAGATAATTTTAAAATTTCTTCTGGGCTGGAAACTACAGAAAAAAGATTGTTTGCCGCCCCTTCTGTGTTCTCGTCCCTTGTCCTTTGAGAAAGGATTGTGGTGATCAGAAGCTTGAAAAGATCTGATTTCTTCTCAATTGTCTCATAAATATTTTCACCATATTTTTTCCTCAAAACTTTTAGAATTCTTTTTATCCTTTCCTTTTTATCCATTTCACCACAAAAAATATTTAAATAGGTTACATAATAGTATTAGCATTCCACTTATGGATGTGAGTCATTTAATATATACTCCTCTCCTGTTTAGTGGTATCTATGGTTTTCGAAAATCTTAATCCAGAATTGCAGAAGATAGTGAAGAAGAGATTCAAGCAGCCCACGCTACCCCAACAGCTTGCAATTCAGCCAATCCTAGAAGGAAAAAATGTTTTAGTCATAGCACCAACAGGGACTGGAAAATGTGTAAGTGGAGATACATTAGTATTAACAGAAAATGGCCCAACACCAATAAAGGAAATCTATGGTAAGATGGTAAGCGTGAATTCTTGTGATGATAATCTTCAAATCAAAATAAATACAGCTATGGTAATCAGAAAGAAAAAAAGTAAATTATATTATTTTAAAACTTCCACTGGAAGGATGATAGAAGTTACGGATGACCATAAATTTATGATAATTAAAAATGGTGAGATTTCTTGGGTTCCTTTAAAAGATATTTCTTGTGGAGATTTTGTAGCATTATCAAGAAAGTTAGTATTAAAAGAAGAAATACCTAAAATATCTTTTGACCTATTCGAAAAATATTTAGATAAGATAAGTATTAGTACAAACCCCGACTTTCACATGATTTTGAACATCATCATGAAAAAAACTACCATGAAACAAAACGATATAGCAAGAAAAATAGGTTGTTGTAAGGATACTTTAATCCGAGCTAAAAAAAATAATTGGATAAACGGAAGGAAATTAAAGAAAATTTTAGATATAGGAAAAATGTCAACAAATTCCATAGAAATAATTAAGATTGGTTGTGGCGGAACTGCACACATAAATATTCCAAAAATAGATGAAGATTTTTCATATTTTGTTGGTTTGATTATAGGTGATGGTAATTTTAATGTAAACAATCTAAGATTTACAACAGCATCCAGACAATTATTAGGAAAATTCAAATCTTTCATAAAAAGTCTTAGACTAGAAGTAAAAAAAGACAAATCACGAAAATATGACTATTATATATGTAGTAAACCACTACTTATTCTTCTTTATGTTCTCGGACTACCAGAAAAAAATAAGGCCGCAAACGTTAAAATACCGAATGTTTTATTCAGCAAATATGAACTTTTATCAGCTGTTTTGAGAGGAATCTTTGACACGGATGGTAGTATTTACGATACAACAATAGAACTTACAACAAAAAGTAAGATCCTAGCAAATGAAATTATCATGGCACTATCCTGTTTCGATATTTTTGCGATTACAAAGAGTAAAACTGTTGATGGGCACGAATATAAAAGACTTTTGATTCAGGATGTTTATAACAGACGATTATTTTTCAAAAAAATCAATTTTTGGAAAAAGGAAAAAATTATCAAACTTAGAGAGACTTTACATTTGAAGTCAAACCCAAACATAGATATCATACCTGAAGTTGGTAACATTTTGATGCAACTTAAAAAAGAGATGGGGGTAAAATGGTCGGATACCCATGAATATGATAATCTGTGTGCCTATGTCAATAATTTGAGAAATCCTACACGAAAAAATCTTATTAAAGTCATAAATTACATAAAAAATTTTAGCAGAAGAAAAATTCTTACAGATGAAATGATATTTTTAGAAAATTTAGCAGTGAGTGATATATTCTGGGACAAAGTAATTGAAATAAAAGAAGGTAGAGAAGATTTTGTCTACGATGCAACTGTACCAGAATTTCACAATTTTGTGGGAAATGGATTTATCTTACACAATACAGAATCAGTAATGCTTCCCTTGTTCCATCTTGTCATGGAGCAGAAATCAAATCCCATAGCTATTCTTTACATCACTCCGCTCAGAGCACTGAATCGAGATATGTTGGACAGGCTGCTCTGGTGGTGCAATGAGATTGGAATTGAAGCTTCTGTAAGACACGGCGACACATCGCCTTATGAAAGAAAACAGCAAGCAGCATTCCCCCCACAGCTTTTGATAACTACGCCAGAAACTTTGCAAGCAATACTACCGGGAAAAGTGATAAGGGAACATCTGAGAAATGTGAAATATGTTGTGGTTGATGAGGTTCATGAGATAGTTGATAGCAAGAGGGGGACACAATTATCTTTGGCAATAGAAAGACTGAGAGAGCTGGCTGGACATGATTTTCAGATGATCGGTCTTTCAGCAACAATTGGCTCGCCAGAAAAGGTTGCTAGCTTTCTTTGTCCAAATGGAAAGGTCGAAATCATCAAAGCCGTTCAACCAAAGGCAATGGATATCAAGGTCATCAGTCCCAAACCAGAGATTGGTGACGGAAAAATAGCAAAAAAACTTTACACTTCACCAGAAACCGCTGCAAGGCTAAGGACGATAATGGAGCTTGTGAAGGAGCATCGATCAACCCTAACATTCACTAACACGAGAGAATTTGCTGAAATTCTTTCTTCGAGGATAAAAACTCTTGACAAGGATTTTCCTGCTGGAATTCATCATTCAAGCCTGAGCAAGGAAGTGAGGATAAAGGCTGAGAAAGAATTCAAGGAAGAAAAAATCAAGAGCATCATTTCAACTTCCAGCTTGCAGTTGGGAATCGATATTGGTTCTGTGGATTTGGTTCTGCAGTACATGTCACCTCGCACGATTTCGCAGTGTATACAGAGAATAGGAAGAAGCGGACATGAGGCTGAGAGAATAAGCAAGGGAATAATAATCTCGACTGATGAGGACGATGTCTTCGAATCAGCTGTGATAGCGAGAAAGGCTTTGGCGGAAGAGCTTGAGCCGTTGAAGCTCCATGAAAATTCTTTCGATGTTTTGGCTCATCAATTAGTTGGGTTAACTATGGACAGCTGGAAGATTGATCTGCAGAAAGCTTATGAGATTGTGAGAAGGGCGTATCCTTATCGAAAATTAAGCTTCCCAGAATTTTTAGAAGTTTGCAAACAATTGCAGCAGCTTGGTTTAGTTTTCCTCGACGGTCAGATCAAAAAGAAGAGGAGAGGGCTCGAGTATTATTTCACTCAGCTTTCAACGATACCAGACACGAAGAAATATAGGGTCATGAATAGTCTAGATAATAGCTTTGTTGGAGTTCTTGACGAGGAGTTTGTTGCACTGCATGGAGAGACTAATACAACCTTCATTCTCAAAGGCGAAGCTTACAAGATAATCTCTGTTGAAGAGGACAAAATATTTGTCGAGCCTGTTGAGGATATAGAAGCAGCGATACCAGGATGGGAAGGAGAATTGATTCCAGTTCCATTTGAGGTTGCGCAGGAAGTTGGTAAATTACGATTGATTATATCTCAGAAGTTGAACGAAAAATCTGATACTGAAATTGTTCAAGATATAACTCATCTTTATCCTGTAGATGAAAATTCAGCAAGGAAAATACTGAGCCTGGTGAAAAAACAGAGCAGTTATGGAGTAATTCCGGATGATAAAACTATTTTGATTGAGGACCATGAAAATTCTATGATATTGCATACTTGCTTTGGCTCGATCGTCAACGAGAGCTTGGGCAGACTTCTCTCCTCGCTTCTGACTGCAAGGATTGGTTCTGTTGGACTAAGAACAGATCCTTACAGAATAATACTACATTTTCAAGTGAAGGCTTTGGATATTTTGAAAGACATAATCTTCAACACAAACCCAGAATATTTGAGAAATTATATTGAGATGCATTTGAGCAGAAGTAATCTGTTCGAATGGAAATTCGTGCATGTGGCTAAAAGATTTGGAGCAATTTCAAGAGACGCTGAGTATGGAAGAGTCAGATTGGGAAAAATTATTGACAGTTACATCGGCAGTCCGATCTTCAAGGAAACTCTTGCAGAACTGGAAACAGAAAAACTTGACATAGAAAAAGCAACGGAGATTTTGAGAAAAATTCAGAGCAAAGAAATAGCTGTAATATTCAAATCAGGTTTGTCAATCCTTGGGCAAATTGGATTGAGGCACGAATCCGCAGAGCTCGTCGGACCGCCTAAGCCAGAATTGGAAATATTCTCGCTTTTCAAGAAGAGGCTGATGAACACAAAAATAAAACTTGTCTGCGTGAATTGCGGCCAGTGGCAGCAGACTTTTGTAGTTAAAGAAATCAATGAAAAAACAAGATGTAGGAAGTGCGATGCTAAGCTTCTGGGAATAGTCCATCCGAAAAATATGGAAGCGATCAAAATCGCGAAGAAAAAAATAAGGGGAACGATTGCAGAGGGGGAAATGAAATGGTTTGAGAGATTGAGGAAGTCAGCAGACCTCTTCTTGGTTTATGGCAAAAAAGCGGCGATAGCTTTAGCAGCAAGAGGAGTTGGTCCGGAGACTGGAAAAAGGATACTTGCAAGATTTCACAAAGATGATGATAGTTTTCTAAGGGATATCCTAGAGGAAGAGAGAAGATTTATTCGAACTAGAAAATATTGGAGCAGTTAGATTATATAATATCAACTTAACTGCTGCGTGGGTTCAAATCCCACCTCCCGCACGAAATTAATAAATTTATGTGATTGCTATATTGAATTATACTCATATGGAATTGAAAGAACTTCTTAAATTCATTAAAATGGAGAATGAAAGAATAAAGAAAAGATATCATAATCTTGATAAAGAAAAACTGATACTTGCACAAACAGTAAAAATAAATGAAGAACTTGGAGAATTATATAACGAAATTTTAAATCATTGCTCTCTTCAGAGAAAAGAAAAATTGGATAATATGGACAAAAAAGCTATTGAAGAAGAATTTTCAGATGTATTAATTACTACATTGCTCTTAGCAAAAAGGATGGGTGTTGATATCGAAAAGGCATTGAAAGAAAGAATAGATAAAATAAATAAAAGATATGAAAATTTTGATTTACGATAGGTTCATGATAGGTTCAACTTCTATATTCTAGATTATGCAGTTCACTTTTTCCTGGCAAGATGTTCCTGATAAATCACCGCAGAAAGTGTTGCAGATATACTCTCCTAGCTTTGAGCTGTACTCGCAATCGCATCCTTGTTCTGAATGCTGGACTTGAGGGAAACTGAAAAAACTTGCCAAAGATTCGCCGAGACTGAAACCGCCTGGTGTTACCAGATCTGCTATCAGTAAAGCTGCTATGAAACTGAGGACAACTATCGCGAAGAGTATCGCTCCGGTCTTGGCTATCATAATTAATTATTCGTGTCCCAGATATAAAAATTAGGTCTTAGTTCTTGGAAACGCAAACATGCAGATGAAACCCCCTATCAAACCGCCCAAGTGGCCGATGTTTGAGGTGGATGTAGGCAAGTTAAAAGCCAGAAAGATTATCCAGGAAAAAATAAACAGAAGCGTGCCTATGAAAACTGGCAGAGAGCGGGGCAAAATATATATTGCAATTGCCACGAGCGCAGATGAAAGAATCATAACTGTGAAGAAGACTTTCTCATCTGCAAACATTGGGAGACCTATACCAAGCTCGATGAGCGGCAAGAGTGTGAATGCAATCAAAATTGTCGGAATCTTTTCCATTGGTTTGGCAAGTGAGGCGACTGCAATCAAACCAAATATAGCTCCGGATGCTCCGACGAAGGGAAGATTTGTTGGAATCCCGAGCAAGAGTCTGCTGAGAACATCGAAGATAGCTGCTATGCATCCTGATGCAAGGTAGATTGAAATGAAAGGCATTTTTCCAACGTGTTTTTCTATAGCCAAACCAGCAATGATCAAAACCACAAGGTTGCCCGCCAGATGAATGATATCAACATGGATAAAAGTGTAGCTGAGGAGAGAAAACAGAGTCGGTCTTGACGGGACAAAACCAAAAAGATATTCGTAGTATTTCAGATTGCTGGATGTGAAAAGATAGGAAGCCAAAATCAAAATGGAAAGGATTACTGTTATCAATGGCAGTTCTTCTTCCATATAATTTAATTTTATTTCAGAGTAAAAATAACAGTGCTCCGCCAGCTATGATCAAGAACAGGAAAACTTTTCCAACAGCAACCAGCATCTCCTTTGTTCCCAGACATGCAACGATAAGAGATTTGGAAAATGTGTTCGCGAGAGCGGCAAGTATGATTCCCTTGACTGCGACAACCGGCGAGATCGTTGTCAGAGCAAGTGTAGAAAAGGAAATTGTCACAGCGTCAACATCTATCAATCCTCCCAGAAGAGCTACAATATAAATTGCAGACTCGCCAAAGTAGTTTCTTATCACGTTGCTCAATAATAAAACAATTGTGAAAAGGAGACCGAAGGTCAAAGCTGTTTTCAGGTCTAAAGGCGATTTCAGGTTAAGCTTTGGTTTTTCCTTCATGATTTTCTCAAAAAAACTCATAGCTAAAAGGTAGCCCAATATACCTAATATTGCAAGTGGTGTGAAGAGCATCAAAGCTATTTGCTGATTGAATATGCCAGAAACAATCCACATCCTTACGAACATGGTTGCTGAAGCAATAAGCAGAGCAAAGGTGGCAGAATATAAAACTCTCTTATGTTTCTTCACATCATTGGCCATTGAAATTGAAACTGCTATCGAGGATGTGAGACCGCCGAGCAGGCCAGTCAAGATTATTCCTTTCTTTGCTCCGAAATTTTTCATCAGAATGTAAGCCGCAAAACTTATGGAGAGCACAGTCACTATGCCTGTCCAAACCACAAATGGGTTGATAGAGTTGAACGGGTCTATAGTCTTGTTCGGAAGCATGGGCAAAATTATGAAAGCTAGGATTGCAAAGAAAACAGCGTTCCAAATTTCCTCGCTTGTCAAATGTCTGGAAAAACTATGAAGTGCTTCTTTCGATGCGAGGATGAATGTCAGTAGTATCGCTGCTGAGATTGAAAGATAGTATGGAAAACTATCATAGTATACGAGAACTCCCAAAAGAAACGTGAGCAGGAAAGCGATTTCTGTCGTCAGTCCAATGTGTTTTATCTTTATTTTGTTCAGATAACCGAATGCTGTCAGTACCCCGACAAAAAGGAATGTGATGTAGAAGGGAATGTAGGATTGAAAAAACAACGAGAAATGCATAGACAGCATGCCGAGTAAGGAGACGAGAGTAAAAGTCCTTATGCCTTCAGTCATCTCCCCCTTTCCTTTATGCTCTCTTTCAATTCCGACCAGAGCACCTATCCCAAGAGAAAGAAGTATCTTTAAAAATATGTCTGGGATCATAAACTTTATTTAAATTTTTGAAAATAAAAGTAGTTTCATGTTCATAGTCCTAGAAGGAATAGACGGAGCTGGAATAGAAACTCAGAGCAAACTGTTAAAAGAATTCTTAATGAAAAGAGGGCATCAAGTAGAATATTTAACGTATCCCGATTACGAGAAACCTATAGGCAATTTGATCCATAGATTTTTGTATAAAGAGTTTGAACTCTCTGCAGATGTTCAATTTTCTCTGTATGTAACAGATATGGTGAAGGATAAAAACAAAATTGAAGAAGCAATAAGACAAGGAAAACAAGTAGTAGCAGAGAGATATGCGACAACTACACTTGCCTATCAAACACTCAAAGGTTTTCCTCTGGAGAAAGGATTGAAATTCATAGAACTTTTTGGTTTACCCACTCCAGATTTAGTCATATTTTTAGAGATTAGTCCTGAAACTAGCATCAGAAGAAAATCTAAAGAGAAAGTTAATTTGGACAGACATGAAGAAGATAAAGAATTCTTGGAAAAGGTAAGGCAGAGTTATCATGGTCTAATCAATAAAAAAGTTTTTGCCAAAGAATGGGTTGTGATTGATGGTGAAAAAAATATAGAAGAAGTTGCTGAAGAAATTCAGAAGATTATTATTGAAAAATTAAAGTAGTGGGTCCGAGGAGAGTCGAACTCCTGTCCTCACCGATCCGATTTGAATTGTCAGGGTGATGTCCTGACCGCTAGACTACGGACCCTTGATTTAAATTTTATACAGTCTCGTATAAAAATGTCCTGTCTTTATCCTTTTTATTTCTTTCAGACCAGGAAAAGTGTGCGAAGCTGATACTATCCTTGCTCCTTTCTTCAATTCTTTCTTCAATTTTGTGACGAGTAGATTATTCTGTTTTTGGGAAAGGTAAGCAGCCACAACAGTAGCTTTTCTCAAATCAACGTCAAAATAACTTTTCTCTATCACTTTTACTTTTTTCTCCACTCCTTCTCTCTTCACATTCCATCTGCACAAAGCAGCGATTATTTTGCTCCTCTCTATTCCAATTGCTTTGCATCTGTGCTCTTTTGCTGCAGTTATAATGACTCTACCATCACCAGCGCCCAGATCGTAAAGAACATCTGAGCTTTTCACATTCGCAAGTTTTAGCATCTTTCTTATTGTTGACATTGGCAATGGGATGAAAAGCGCCTCGGCTGACACAAGCTTGAACCAGATGTAGAGAACGAAGAACAATAAAAATACAAGCAATGGTTCCATTTCATCTCCTTCTATCCAATTCAGAAAGCGCCTAGGAGGGGATTTGAACCCCTACGGTCTTTCGACCACTAGCTTAGCAGACTAGCGCCTTAACCGGATTCGGCCACCTAGGCATCTAATTTAATATAACCAAATTATTTATTATTAAAAGAACAATTCTAATTATCGGAGGATTAAAAAATGCCAATAAATGTAAAGAATGTAGCTGACATGTTTGGTAAGGATGTCTTCACGGGCAGAGGCTCGTATTGTGGAAAGGTTTCTGACGTTGAATTTGACTTGGGAAGATTCAAGATAAGGTCTTTGGTCGTAGAAGCAGCGAGAGAGGGCTTCCTCGGCAAGTCACTCGGCGGGAAGAAAGGAGTTATTATACCTTATCCAATGGTCCAAGCGATTGGAGATATTGTCATAATTAAACACATAACAACACCAGAAGTTCCAGAAGCATCAGAAGAGATGTCTGCTGAAGAAGAAGTCTAAGCAAACCAAACAAAAGGCTAGTGAATAGTTTGCAGATTTTTACTTAATTCTTTTCTGTGCTCTGACAGATGTTTCACGGAAAAGTTAAATATTTAAACCAGAGAAACAAAAGAAAATAAAGGTGGAATGAATGAAAGGCGATTGTCAAAACAACGGTCGTTTGGCCTGATTCTGAGATTTGTTTACCTTTCACTATCGAATATTTTGCAAGAACGTTATCTAAAATTGTTTTTTTAAGAAGATTTTTACTAGATAGCGGAGTGGTGCCAATTGGAATAGCATGCCCGACTGTTTCTCGGGTCGATGGGAGTTCGAGTCTCCCCTCCGCAGCTCTTTTTTTGAAAAACACAGGTGATATATATGGAATACTCTGATATAGGCGAAATTTTGACTGGTAAAGAAGGCAAAGTTTGGATACATGGCTGGCTCCACAACAAAAGATCTAGTGGTGGAATACAGTTTTTGTTAATCAGAGATGGTACTGGCTTCATTCAATGCACCCTGAGAAAAGATAAAGCTGATAAGAAGATTTTTGAAGAAGTTGATAAACTGCCTTTGGAATCAGCGGTAGAGATTGAAGGAATTGCAAAAGAGGATAAACGTGCACCTTACGGCTATGAGGTTTCTGTTGAGTCTATAAAAATTGTTAGCAAGGCTGAAAGAGATTTCCCAATTACAAAAAAATTCCATGGGACCAGCTTCCTTCTTGACAACAGGCATCTTTGGCTCAGAAGCAAAAAAATGCACAACATCATGATAGTGCGTGCAAAAATCCTAGAAGCAGCGAGGGAGTGGTTCGAGCAGCATAGATTCCTGGAAGTTCAAGTTCCAACGATTGTAAGCGCTGCCTGTGAGGGAGGATCGACTCTGTTTGAGTTGAAGTATTATGATACTAAAGCTTATCTGACCCAATCCTGGCAGTTGTACGGAGAGGCTATGATACAGGCATTTGGAAGATGTTACACTATAGCTCCGTCATTCCGCGCAGAATTTTCCAAAACAAGAAGGCATCTGACAGAATACTGGCATCTTGAAGCAGAAATACCGTTTTGCGATCTTGAATCTTTGATGAAGATTGAAGAAGAGCTGATAACTCATATCACGCATAAAGTTGCAAAAGAATGTGAGAAAGAACTGATGGAATTAAAAAGAGATCCAAAAGAATTGCTGGAAGTAAAACCTCCTTTTCCGAGAATAACTTATGACGAAGCAATCAAACTGTTGCAAAAAGATGGGGTGAAAATTGAATGGGGAACAAAGTTTGGAGCAGATGAAGAAGATATTTTAGTAAAACATTTTTCTGTACCATTTTTTGTCACACACTTCCCAAAAAGTATTGCAGCGTTTTATCACAAACCAGACCCGAAGAACCCGAAAGTTACAAAATCTGTGGATACTTATGCCCCGGAATTTGCGGGAGAGATAACTGGTGGTGGAGAGAGGAGCGATAGCCAAGAAGAATTGCTGAAAAGGATGAAAGAACAAGATTTGAAGCCAGATGCTTACAGTTGGTACATGGATTTGAGAAAATGGGGCAGCATGCCTCACTCGGGATTTGGTTTGGGTGTGGAAAGGACTCTTATGTGGATCTGCAAATTGAAACACATAAGAGATGCGATTGCATTTCCAAGAATGATAAACAGAGTTTATCCGTAAATTATTGTGCCCCGGTAGCTTAACGGTAGAGCACCCGATGTAAAAAACAGGTGAAGCTGTTAACCGGTAGGTTGAGGGTTCGAATCCCTCCTGGGGCGCTTATTTTTCAACAAAATTTCTCAATATAACTGGGATTGATTTATAAAATATATAAGGAATCATATAGCTTTTGCTATTTAAATTCAGTATAATAGAAGTTCCATCATATATTTTGGATGTAAAAAATGCTTTTAAGTCAATTTTAAAGAAATAGATTTACGGGGAATGTAATTTTTTAATTTAAGTTGGAATTAAACGTAGGGTAAAAGTTTGGGTTAATGGGTTAAAAGTAGGGTAAAAGTAGGGTTTGAACTAGATAGTGTTTTTTACACACTTCTATTTCTAAGAAAATAATTTGAAAACTCTTAATAAAGGGTTTTCGATGAGACAATATATATTTTGTCGAATATAGGAGGAGGAAAAATGGTAACAGACTCGCTTATAAGGAGTGCGCTGGCAAGAACAACTGGTGAAGAAAATCCACAGGCAAGATTTAAACTCGAATCAACAAGCGGAGCAACTTTCAGCAATGTTGATTATTACAAATTAGCAGAACAAGAGTTCGGCTTCTCTGTCAAAAAAGCAAAGATTGCAGTGGTTGGATGTGGAGGAGCAGGGCAGAACGCTGTGACAAGACTGAGTGAAATGGGAGTTGAAGGAGCAACAGCAATTTCCCTCAACACCGATGCTAAAGCTCTGGCAGTTGGAAAGGCTGACAAGAAAATTCTCATAGGAAAAGAATTGACAAGAGGACTAGGGTGTGGAGGATATCCAGAAGTTGGAAAGAAAGCAGCAGAGGAAAGCAGAAACGAGATCAAGGAAGCTTTGGAAGGAGTTGACCTGTTGTTTGCAATAGCAGGTCTTGGAAAAGGAACAGGAACAGGAAGTGTCCCAGTGGTTTGCGAGCTTGCAAAATCCATGGGAGCAATAGTAATAGCAGTTGTGACAATGCCTTTCAAGTTGGAAGGGACAAGAGTTGCAAAAGCTGAAGACGGCCTTGCGAAATTGAGGCAGGTCTGCGATACGGCAATTGTCATCGAGAATGACAAACTGCTGAAGTATGCGGGCAACCTTTCAATCCAGCAGGCGTTTGCAGTTGCAGACGAGCTGATAGCAGCGATGGTCAAGGGAATAACTGAGACAATAACATTGCCTTCGTTGGTTAACCTAGACTACGCAGATGTGAAAGCAGTAATGCACGCAGGCGGAGTTGCAGCAATTGGCGTTGGTGAGAGCAGTAGTTCTGATAAAGCTAAAGACGCGATCACAAGAGCACTGGAAAACCCATTGCTAGAAGTGGATTATACAGGAGCTCAAGGAGCATTAGTGCACATAACAGGAGGACCAGATCTTAAACTGGACGAGGTGAACATGATTGGAGAGACAGTCGCACAGCATCTGGATCCGCAAGCACAAGTGTTCTGGGGAGCAAGAATTTTGCCTGAGTTCGAAGGCAAAGTCCAAGTGATAGCAATAATCACAGGAGTAAAATCACCGTACATATTGGGACCAGTGAGCTACGAATCACCAGTAGTTAGAGAAATGAGTCAGACGCTAGGAATTGACATCATTAGATAGGGCGCATGCCCTATTTTCATTTCCAAAGCAAGCCCACTTCAAACAGGAAAACAAAATTCTTCTTGGGTTTCATTTTCATCTTCACACTCTGGACCTGGAAGAAAAGGGCTTGTAGAGGGGAACAACATGGACGAAGACCAGTACGATCCTTTCGAAGATGATGAACTCTTTGTAGGGCAAGAAGAGTTCGAAGAAGAAGAGTGAAACCCATTTTTTGAATTTTCTTTCTTATTGTTGATTATTGGTAGAACTAATTCTCATAAATTTAAACACTCAAATAGTATTGTTGGGCTCGTGGTGTAACTTGGATAGCACGTGTGGCTTCGGACCACAAAGTAAGGGTTCAAATCCCTCCGAGCCCATAATATTTAAATAATCAGGAGGCAAACGTAAATTATGGTAGATGAGGAAAAAAAGCTTATAGGAAAAATTGTGCATTATTATGCCAAGATAGGAGTAGCTGTAGTTGACCTCACAGACAAAGTCTCAGTAGGAGACACAATCTCGATAGAAGGCGCTGTGACGAACTTAAAAGAAACAATCAACTCGATGGAAGTGGAGCACAAGAAAATCCAGACGGCAAAAGCAGGAGATTCCATTGGCTTGAAGGTCGGTGACAGGGTGAGAGAGGGAGATGCAGTCTACAAAGTAGTTGGCTGAAAAATTTAAATTCTTTCATCGATCCTTTTTCTTTTAGTTGTGTAAATATTTAGTTATGCCCCTATCGTCTAGTCCGGTTAAGGATGCGAGCTTCAAGAGTTAAAAACTCTGGCGATTCGAGCTTGAGACCAGGGTTCAAATCCCTGCAGGGGCACATTGCATTGGATTTAAATTTCTTTCTTCCAAGTTATAGGTTATGACATCGAGAGAAGAATCAAATTATAAAAAATGGGTCAAAGAAGCTGGACTAAAAGAATCCTTTCCGCCCACGCTTTCCGAGCTTCAGAACAAACTTCTTAATCAAAACATAGAGACAGATAGTCTTGATAAATTTCTCTACTGTGTGACCGATAAAATTCTTGAAGTATTAAATAGTACTGTACATCGTTTTGTACTCGATGAGAATCAATCAGAATGTCCGATAACTGGTATGGAAGCTTCAATTATAAACGTGTATAAAGATGGCATAATCCAAAAAGCTGTTAAAAGATGCATGAAGCATCGCTCAGAATTAAACCTCTATTTGGATATAGCAAAAGAAGAGGAAGATCCAAAAATAGTGGCCTCATCGATAAAGAAAGCATATGAATTTATTGATAAAGAACTCCGTCCTGCAATTATATATGCTGATAGAAAATTAGTAAAATTTTGGAATGAAGAACACGGAGAAAAAACACCAGATTATATTGTTTAAAATTTCAAAATTTTAAAGAAATTTAATTCTTCAATTTAATATCTTCAATATGCAGGGGTACCCAAGTCTGGTTAAAGGGGCAGGACTCTTATGAGAGTGCCAAGCTTAGGTGAGTTTCTTAGAAACTCTGTGGCTTAGTGCCTTCGTGAGTTCAAATCTCACCCCCTGCATAACGAATTTAAAATTATCTTTTTAATTTATCTTCATGGAATTCAAAAAACTACTACAATATCTTTTTGAGCCGCATTTGTTTGATGAACGACTAAATAGACTACGAGATCATAAAATTCTTTACAGATTTTTAACTCATGTTTTGCACCCTGTTCATGAATGGCTTCATACAGGGCATGATCAATTTTCACAAAGCAATTATTTTATAGTCAAACACTATAGGCTCGGCTCTCTAGTTACAGTGGATAAAGTAAAGCCATGTCCACAAGGAAACTACAAAGGAAAGAATGAATTTGGAGATCAAAGATTTGTGTTACTTGAAAGAAGATATGTACATGATGAATAATTATTTTATGATTTAAATTCCGCATTTCTTGTAAGTGCACTAATAATTACCATTCAAAGCTTGTAGAGAGATTTGAATAATTTAATTATACACATCCCTGCACTGAAATTTCAAATTTGATTCTAGAATTTTCCAAGATGCAAATTAACTTTAATTATTTATCACCTATTTAGTTATAGTGATGATATGGTCAGGAGAAAGGGCTTGCCGGAATGGAGCGAGTTTGTTCTGGTCACTGTGGAAAGGATCACTCCTTATGCCGCCTGGTGCAAGCTTGTTGAATATCCTGGTGTTGAGGGAATGATACACGTGTCAGAAGTAGCTGGAAAATGGATTCATGACATCAGGGATTTTGTCAAGATCAACAAGCAATATGTTGTAAAAGTGGTCAAGATAGACTACCAGAGGAATTCCGTCAACTTGAGCTTAAAGAGAGTAACCGAGCGGGATGAGAAGGAAAAGATGAATGCTTTTAAAAGAGAGCAGAGAGTTGAGAAGATGTTTGAGATGGCTGCAAAGACTCTAGGCAAGAGCTTGGACCAAGCTTATGATGAAGTTGGATTTTTATTGCAAGAAAAATTCGGAGAGCTCTCCGACGCTTTTGAAGAGGCGAGAAAATCAAAGGATGTTCTTATCAAAAAAGGAATTCCTGCAGAATGGACAGACGCCATTGCAAAGATTGCAGAGGAAAATTTTCAGGAAAAGGAATTCAAGATAAAAGCTGACCTAGAATTGAAAAGCTATGCGAAAGACGGCTTGGAAAGGATAAAAGAAATTTTGAAGGATTTAGCTGAAAGAACTGGAGCTACAGTTAATTACATCTCTGCTCCTAAGTATGGGGTTGTGATAAGAGGAAAGGATCCGAAAGCCCTGGAGAAAAAATTAGTGCAAGAGCTCGAAACTGCTGTCAAAAGTATAGAGAAGTTTGACGGAGAGGGAAACTTCAAGCTCATCAAATGAATCAAATGCTTAAAACCGTTCTGAACAGACAATATGCTACTTTGAAAGCGTAGATCATAGCAAAAATGTTAAATGTTTGAAAGTTGACTCCGAATGAGATGAGGAGCAAGACTACTCCTGCTATGACATCAAGAACTCCCATCCAATCAAAGAAGCCAAAGGGAAAGCTAGTGAAGACAGATAGTATACCTTTAATCAGAATGATGTAGGTGATATAAATCATAAATGAGCCTAATATCGGAATGTTTGGGCCCCACAAAATCACTGCCGCTCCAAAAGCATCGAAAATGCTCAGTATCAGAAGCAATGGGTTCATACTTTTCAATTAACAGTAAACAAATAAATATTATGCGGATGAGGAAATGTCCTGCTTGCAAGCTCTATACTTTCAAAGAAAACTGCCCTAAGTGCGGAGGCAAAACAATTTCGCCACAGCCGCCAAGATTCTCGCCCGAGGACAGGTTTGGAAAATATAGGAGAAAGGCGATGAAAACACAGTGAACGTTTAACTTCGTCGGCGAGAAGTCCCTCTGCGAAAGCTGAGGGATGAGAGCCCGAGTAGTAAAGTATTTATATAATAACTTACTAAGTAAGTAATATGAAAACTATAAATGTCACATTTGAAGATAAGGAATATGAAAGATTAGTAAAAAAGAAAGGTGATAAATCTTGGCACGACTTCATAATGGGATTTGCCAAATAAGTTATAAGTTCAGGTTGTATCCAAACAAAAAACAAGAACAGAAATTATTAAAAACTTTGGATAAATGCAGGTGAAAATTATGAAGTTATGTAAGTGTAGTTGTGGGAGGCAAATAGAAATAAAACCGTATCACAAATATTATGGTATTCCAGATTATATTTCTGGGCATAATCCTGTCAAACATACTGAAGAATCTAAAAGGGGGCTAAGTGAAAGGCAAAGAGGTGAAGGCAATGTATCTAAAAGAGAAGATGTCAGAAGAAAGATGCAGGAAGCTAAGTTAAAGAATCCTATTAGGTATTGGTTGGGGAAGAAAAGAAGTAAGGAAGACAGAATTAAGATAAGTTTAGCTAAAAAAGGGAAACCAACTGGGCGTAGAGGGAAAAAACATAAACAAGAAACTAAGGATAAATTATCTGTTTTAAAGAGCAAACAGACTTCAGAACTTATTGCTTCTGGAAGATTGTTTAATGGAAATTCAAAGTATAGAGGCAAGTTTTGGTCTGATAAAAATGGAAAGTATATTTATTATCAGAGTTTTTATGAGAAAAGATGCCTTGAAATGTTTGAAGAAAATCAGGATATAATAAGTTTTGATAGATGTAAAATTGTTTTGATTTATCAAAAACACAGTAAACTTAAAAGGTATATTCCTGATTTTGAAGTGATTTATGTTGGCGATGTCAAAAAAATAGTTGAAGTTAAACCATTGAAACTTATACCTTACAATTTAGAGAAAATTAACGCTTTAAAAAGTTACTGCTTACAAAATAGTATTTCTTTTGAAATTTATACAGAAAAGGAGTTAGGATTGGAGAATGTAGGTATGGGACAGACCGAAATTATGCCGATGGAGACAGAACCTCTACCAATAGGGCAAGTTCAGTCTGTGAATCAGGAAGCCCCCTTCGAAAGATGGGAGTAGTTCACATATATTTGAAACCAAACCAAACTATAATGTGATTGAATGGCAACAAAAATAATCGAACTCGAGAAACCGAGGCTGAAGAATCCGATTTTCATAGTTGGTCTGCCGGGCATTGGCAATGTTGGTAGAATAGCTGCGGGTTATTTGGTGGAAGAGCTGAAGGCAAAAAAGTTTGCTGAGCTTTATTCTTCACATTTCATGCCATTTGTATTGCTGCACGAGAACTCTGTTATACATGTGCTGAAGAACGAGTTCTATTACTGGAAGGCAAAAGGGAAAGAGCAGAGAGACATAGTTCTGCTTGTTGGCGACAGCCAAAGTATTGATCCTGAAGGGCATTATGAGATTGTTAATTCTGTGCTTGAATACGTAGAAAAGATTGGTGTTAAAGAGATTTTTGCCTTGGCCGGATTGAGCATAGGCGAGCAGAAGGAAAAACCAAAAGTTGTTGGAGCAGTCGGCGAGCCGGAGATGATAAAGAAGTATGAAAAATTTGGTATTGATTTTAAGTCTGTGGAAAGAATTGGAACAATAGTTGGAGCTTCCGGTCTATTCATAGGATTGGGAAAAACAATGGGGATAAAAGGAATGTGTCTTTTGGGAGAAACAGTTGGCTTTCCAATAATTCCTGACCCAAAGAGCGCTGAGGCTGTTTTGACTGTTCTGGTCAAGATTCTTAAAATAAAGATTGACACCACCAAGCTTGGGAAGAAGATAAAAGAAATGGAAGAATTGATAAAGAAGGTTGAGGATGTGCAGAGGAAGGCGCTCGGACAGATGATGAGGCCGCCGACGGAAAAAGTTGGTGAGAAGGACCAGTTGAATTACATAGGTTGAGCAAATGCCTGTCAAGCTTCTTATTCCTCGTCAAGAGTATTTGGTTTCTGGTATTCACATAGGTATGAAATTGAGAACAAGTGACATGAAAGAATTCATATATAAGATAAGACCGGATGGTCTGTCTGTTCTGAATTTGAGAAAAATAGATGAGAGGATAAGGATTGCGGCAAAATTCCTTGCAAAATCAAAGAACATAATCATAGCCGGCAAGAAAACGCCTGTGCAGAATGGGATAAAAAAGTTTGCTGAATTGATAAAAGCTCGAGCTATCGTTGGCAGGTTTTTGCCCGGAAGTCTGACCAACCCCTCTTTCAGAAAATATTTCGAAGCTGATGTCATGTTTATTGTTGATCCCATGGTTGATCATCAGGCCCTAAAAGAAGCTGTCAATGCAAGAGTGCCGGTCATAGCTATCTGCAACACTTTCAACGAGACAAGAGATATCGATCTGATAATTCCTGCTAACAACAAGGGCAAGAAGGCTTTGGCCACTTTATTCTGGCTGCTTGCTCGCGAGATACTGAAGGAAAGAGAAGAGATAAAATCTGATAAGGAATTTGAATATAAGATTGAGGATTTCGAGAAAGAATAATAAAGATTGAAAGTCAGTGAATCCATTTCCTTTTTCCTTTTGCCCAATCACGCAAAGTTTTACCAAAACCGTACAACAACGCACTTGCATATAAGCTTCTTATACCATAATATGCTGGGATCGCCTTAACTGCTTCAACTAACTTTTTTTCCTTTTTAGCATAGTACAGCATCGGAGGTAAAAAGGAAGCGGCATCAATAGCAAGATATGTTAAAGCCCAAATTGGATCATACAAGGCAATTATCGGCAATCCAAGCCAAACAGCACTCAATGGTATGCCCTCTCCCAACTGAAGCCATGTAGTAGAAACTAGTCTTTTACGCTTTGATTTAATTGGCCTTCTTCCGTGGATGAATAAAGTTTGCCATGTTCCCCGGTACCACCTTCCACCTTGTGCAAGTAATTCTCTCATGTTTTCTGGCTCTTTGGTATAGGCTATCGCATCTTGCCAATATACAGTATCATAACCCATCTCTTGCCATAACCAAGTACAATCTAGATCTTCTACTTCTGTTCTTTGCGGAATTCCTGTTTCTTTTAGAATGCCCGTCCTCACAGCTATACAGGATCCTGGCAAAACATATAATGCTCTTCTATTGGACTGGCCAATTTTCCTGTATTTGGCAAGAAGATATTCATTCAGCCTTCCACTTCTAATGAATTTTTCGCTTAAATTTTCATTTTTATTTTTATATGAGAATACAGTGCCGCAAACTGCCCCAACTTTTTCATCGCTAAAAGGAGTTCTTATTTCATCCAGATGTTTTTCATGATAAACTGTATCAGCGTCGGCAATGAATGTTAAATCAGTGTCATAAAGTTCTTTGACACATTCCATGATACTATGAACTTTCCCCTTAGGAATATCATGGTGTATGACTTTAATTTCCCTTGAATAAGAATCTAATATTTTTCCTGTTTTATCAGCAGAACCATCGTTGACAGCAATTATCTGTTTAGGTTTATAAGTTTGGTTAAGGATCGAATCTATACACTCTGTAATAGTTTTCTCTTCATCTCTTGCAGAAAGAACTACACCAAAAGAAAAATCTTTTTTCTCGTATTCATTATCACCTTTGATAAAATAAACAGTATCAAGGACATAGGACGGACTTGGTGTTAAAATTAAGGGTATCATTTTACCACTAATAAGTAAAAATAATAGAGGATTTAAAGCTTTCGCTTTTCAACTAAAAAATAAAAAAGAAAAAGAAAGTTTAAGCTCCGTAGAGTTTCTGTAGTCCTGTTATGTCCGGTTGTTCTAGTGTTATTTTCTTTGTCTCCCCGTACTTGGAATAACCATACATTGTTACTTCTGAACAACCTGTGTTGTACAAATCTGCTAGACCTATTCCATGACCTGTTTCATGTGTAGCTATGTTCTGCAGGTCCATCGCTGCTGAACAGTCTGTTCCGACAACCGAGCAGTCCTTCCAAGCATAGTAATTATTGAATAACACATCGTAATCTACAATTTGCCTTCCAAATCTTGTGTACCAAACAACTGTCACTGCGATTACATTTGAATCTGAGTAATAACCAAAAACATATTCGTTCTTGTAATCTACTTTATCTGCTGTGTCATCCCACGTTGCAGAGTAATCTATTGTATATACGTTGAAGAGTACAGCGGATGTGTGCGAATCCCACTCGTTTGCAGAAGCTGAAATAGCAGCAGTAACAAAACTTTTGTCATAATCATTTGGATTAACTACATAGCTTACTGGTAAATTTTTCCATTTGGGACCCAGTAGTTTATAGCATATTGGTGCTTTTGCTGCTCCACCTACTGGTTTTATTGTTCCATCTTTGTAATGAATGAAAATTATTTTTTCTAAAGGTTCTGTTGGCTTAGAACTTCTCGCTAGAACTAATGGTGCTAAAAGTATTGTAGCTATAATCAAAGCAAAAAGTACTTTTTTCATCACTTCACCTTAAGTATTAAATGCAAAAGAAAACTATTTAAATGCTCCGATATCGCATGTCAATGAACTAAGTGTAAAATGTTATGTAAGATGGTTGCACACCACTTTCAACAAGTTTTTGCTCATCTTCGAGGACTTGGAGAGCACGACGCAAAGAGATGTTACTAGTCAATTTTGTTCTGTCGGATCCACATACGCAGTCAAATAAAAATGTTATCAGCCGATCAGTATACCTATTTATCGGAACGTCAAGATGATCATACTCAACGATATTGACAATGGCAACCTCATATTCCCCTTTTGAAATTTTTTCATGTGGTATGTATTCTTGTTCAGAACCGCAATTTGGACATTTAAAGGAATACTTCTTGGAAAGGAGCTGTATTTTTTTCCGTATTTTTCATTAAGTCCTTTTAATCTTTCTTCAGACATCAATTGAATATTCAACAGTTATTTTTATATATCCACGTGGTCAGTAAATTATTAGGCGAACTGGTCAGGTAGCTTCGGCTTTTCATCAAAGAAAAGCTGAGGAAGTTCCGTCCACCTTTAGAGGATGTCGGAAGACTGCTCGAGAGAGCAGCACTGATATCAGAAACGAGACTTTCCAGCTCCGCTAACGATGAGGTTGAACTGAGCTGAAGTTGGAAAGATGAAACGGATCAGTGCTCCTGTGAGGTGCAAGGCTAAGCCGCTTAGACAAATGCTACCTCAAACACAAGACGGGCTATGATCAGTACGCCTTTTTATTTTTTAAGACAACAGTTTTTTCAGCGTTAGCGCATTTCTTGTCGCGTTTGCATTAAAGTCGTTGTTGAAGTATGCCCACACTTGTTCCGCTTTAGACTTTTTGATTTTCTTTGCCCACTCTTTAAGCTCGTCGTCACTATAGTTAGAAGAATACCAACCACCCCTACCATGAAATCTTACATAGATCTCTTCTGTTGTTTTTACAAAATCCTCTGGTAAACTAGGCGAGCTCACTATGTAGAAAATTATTTTGTTCTTTCGCAATATTTCATAAACCTCAGGAGTGAACCAACTATCATGACGGAATTCAAGCACATTCCTCCTCTTTAAATCCAACTGGTCTATTATTTCATCTAGCTTTTTCTTGTTGAATTTCAAGCTTGGTGGTAACTGAAAAAGAAAGCAGCCAATTTTTTCCTTTAACTCGTCGCCAACTTTGTAGAAATCTTTTACAAGCCGACTAGTTGCCTTGAATTTTTTAATGTGTGTGATCACCCTATTGACCTTTAGCGTGTAGATGAAGTTTTTTGGAGACTGTTTGTACCAATTTTTTGCAGTAGAGATTTTTGGAAAATGATAGAAGGTAGAGTTCAGTTCAACTGTATTGAATTTTGTCGTGTAATATTTAAACCACTTGCTTTGAGGTACATTTGAGGGATAAAACCTATCTTTCCAGTGCCAGTAGAACCACCCACTACAACCCACATTTACTCTCATAATTTAATTTTTTGAATTTAAATTAATCTTAGTTCTTTGTTTTCGTGATAACAAAAAAATTATTTAAACTCTTACATTGAATTGATTAGTATGGCAAGACAGAAGGATAAGATGTATTTACCCATGGGAGGAGGGGGCCTGATGAGATATCAGGAAGAAGCAGAGAAGATGATAATAATCAAGCCGAATCATCTTGTCGCATTAGTTGTTGGAATAATAATTTTTGAGATTGTAATCAAACTCTTCGTTGCCTAAAGATTTTTCTTTTCACAACACATTCTCTTATTATGAAGATCTGTCTTGGTCCTGCTGGGATACCTACTGTGGCAGAGGATAAAACAACGGAAGGCGGGATCAGAAAAGTTTCTGAGCTCGGATTGAATGCCATGGAAATCGAGTTCGTGAGAAGCGTTTATCTAAACCAGAAGAAAGCCGAGGAAATCGGCAGGCTGGCAAAGGATTTTAACGTCCAGCTGACTGTGCATGCTCCTTACTTCATCAACCTCCTTTCCGAGGCAGTTCCAATCATAGAAGGATCCAAGAAAAGGATATTGGATTCTCTGGATAGGGCAGAAAGGATTGGTGCCAAAGCTGTGGTTGTGCATGCCGCTTATTACGGCGGGATGCCGAAAGGAAAGGCTTTGGAGGAAATGAAGAAGGTGACAAAGGAGATTTTGGAGTCTATGGAGAAAAATGGAATCAAGAAAACTCTGCTTGCCTATGAGACGATGGCAAAAGAAAGCCAGTTCGCTAGCCTTGATGAACTGCTGATGCTGATGAAACAGGTTAAATCCAAGCAATTGACAGTTTGTGTTGATTTTGGCCATCTCTTTGTTAGATACAATGGAAAAGCCGATTATCAGAACATTTTGGAAAAGCTGAAGAATTTTGACCATGTTTATTCCCACTTCTCGAACATGAAATTCAACATAAACACCAAAAAATTTTCCGATGTGCACATGCCAATGGATTCCCATCCTGCCTTCAAGCCCATAGCAGAAGAGATTGTGAAGAGAAAAATGAACATAACGATAATCTCCGAATCGCCAATTCTCGAGCAGGATAGCTTGGAAATGAAGAGAATTTTGGAAAAACTTGGATATGTGTTTGAATAATAAAAGTTTTTAAAGTTATCGTTCCAAATATATTATATTCAGTGAGACTATGCCAGAACTTCGAACTGAGACATTGGAAAAATTGGAAACAACACTTTCAGTTAAAGACAGAATTCTGACTATTTCACGTGAATATAGCCCTACTAGGACTGATGATGGAATTTTAATTAATAATTATTTGAGAGGAGTTAATGTTGATTTTGCGAGTGGTTATTCTAGCTATTTTGATCAAGAATCTGCTGAGGAAGAAATAAAAAACCTCACAAAATATTTAAAAACTAGGAAAAAATTAGTTGACAGTCTTTGTAGAGTTAAAGAAGAAAACAAGATCGGACTTCTTAGAGTCCCTGTTGAAGATTTTGATTCATTAGCAGAAGTGTTTGGGAAAAATTTTTTAGAATATAAGAGAAGACTAACTGAGTATAGAGGAATAGATCCGAAGTCAGAACTATCTAAACTAGATATAAATACGTTAGGAACATTGTATACATTGGCACAAGAGTTGCCTGATAATTCTAGTATTTTGGTTCCAGTAGTCACAGAACATACTGAAGAATTGAAACCAGAATTGGATGTTACTCTTATCAACAGACCAGTTGGTGTAGTACCTCCTTCTGTATATAACTTAGTTGGTACGAAAATAGAAGATTGGGTTAAACTAAATGGATTCGTGGGACCAGAAAGCGTTAAAGATTTCCTACAAAAATCTTTCTAAATAATTAAACAACATATGGTTGATTTGATTGTTCCTTACTGCGCATTTCTTTTACACAATTTAGTTCTTGTAAAGCGAACATAATTGGATCAACATTAAGATATTTTTCTACGGAAAAAATGGGCATTTTAATTTTTAGATTTTTTGCAAAATATTTTGAATCTTTTGATTCAGGTACGGGTATCGGCTTATATCCAATAGTATTCAAAATGAGATTAAAAATCATAAGTTGGTCTGCCCCTCCTCCAAATATAGGATCGAAAAACAGTTGCCAAGTTACAGCTTGGTTACAATAAGAATGTATTCCCTGCTTTTTTATATAAAAATCAATTGAACTTTCAAGATCTCTTGCTAATATTGGGTCTATATTTATCATGTTTCTTAATTTTAATGAATTGGGATGCGCAGAGATGATGTCATAAATACTTCGTGGTTTTATTGCTTCAAGTATCGTATTTCTTACTGAAGGTTCATCTAATAATATTTTTTCGTACGGTTCTGGGCGCAGTTCTTTTCTTAAACTAAGAAATTCATTGAAGCCATTTTCTAAATCTTTTTTAATTTTACTTATTTCTTCTTCATTTTTGTTAATCAAATGTAATTTCAATTCATCCATTATATCATGCAAATTAAACAATAATGTCGACGTCCCTGCTCCAGGTAAGATTTCACCAAAAGTTTTACCGCGTCCAAAGACTTTTTTAGGAATTTCTTCTCTTTTTATTCTATACTCATTTATATTTCTCAATCTATCTTGTTCAACAGTCATAACATAGAGAATATCTGCAGCCAATCCTTTACCCTGCATTTCCGCAACCGTTTCTTTACCACTTACAAGCTGGTATGCACGCCTCACGCCAGTTCCGTAATCGGTGATATTTATATGAACCCCTACTAGGTGTTTTATCATTTCATCTAAACCAAATACTCGTGCGCGTTTGTCTATTTCTCTAATGATTGCTAATCTATAATTCTCTCTTTCTTTTTCTATACGTGAATCTGGTATAGGTGTTGTTTTAATATCATTCAAACCACCTGATGCTTTGTTTACGGTGATATTATAAAGATCCCAAATCTCTGTGTTTTCCTCCTCTTTAGCACACTTGATAGAAATATCTTTCCTTAGAATAAACATCGAATCAACTACATCTTTCCACGCATTTGATTCAATTCCTAGATCTGTTACAAATTTTTCATCCATTTCGAACCCATTTTTCATACCCATCTAATCACATTATGAAAGTTATTTTAAATTTAAATAAGTATCTCATCAGAAGGAATCTTCAATACTCGGGAGTTAATATTATAAATGTATTAACAATTTTTAAGCTTTTCCTTTTTTTAACCTATAAAGCTGAAAATATATTATGAAGAGATTTAGGTTCGTAGACATCACTACAGCTGATGTGGCTTTTGAGGCTTACGGCAAGGATTTGAACGAACTTTTTGCCAATTCTGCCTTGGCGATGTTTGATGTGATGATTAACACCAAACAGATAAAGCCGATGATAAAGAAAGAGGTAAAGATTAAGGGAAATGATCTTCAGTCTCTTCTTTTCAACTGGCTTAATGAGTTATTAGTCTATGTGGATGCAGAAAATCTGGCATTTTCTGGTTTTGATGTGAAAATTGATGAGAAAAAATTAAGGTTAGAAGCAGTCTGCAAAGGAGAAAAAATTGACACAAAGAAGCATGAGACGAGAACCAGTATTAAAGCAGCAACTTATCATTTGATGGAAGTCAAAAAGATGAAGAATGTGTGGCAAGCCAGAGTCATACTTGATATTTAAAGTCCAAGATCGGAAGCAATTTCCTGCAAACCGGTCAAAGAAATCTCATAAAATTTATCTCTAATTATCCCAGCTTTTTCGCAAAACAACATCCTTTCCCTACTGCAATTCCTTGCAAAATCCTTTTCCTTGAACCTTCTCTTTATTGCATCAACTCCCACATCAGCCAGCTTTTTGGATGGAATTATCAAAGCTATGGCTATGATCAAACCAGAAATAGAATCCGCGGCAATCAGACAATTTTCCATCTTAGAGTTTGGTATTACTCCAGTGTTCTCAAAATTGTGGGATTTTATTGCCCTTATTATTTCATCATCAGCCTTTCCTTGCAGGATCTGAGCACTGATTATGCCATGTTCTTTTGGATTGGTCATTTTTTCAAAGTCTATGTCATGCAAAAGCCCAACTAATCCCCATTTTTCTTTATCCTCATTCAAAAATTCAGCGGCTCTCCTCATTATAGCTTCTACTGCAAGCATGTGTTTGATTAAATTCTCTTTTTGAACGTTTTGCTTTATCAATTCAAGCGCTTCTTGCCTGTCCATATCAATATCTTTTTGAAATCGAAATTTAAATTGATGAAACTGAGAAAATGTCCGAACTGTGGGAACAAAAGCTTGCGATTTCTGGTGGGCAAATGGACTTGTGTTGAGTGTGAATACCATGAGGATAGACCAAAGAGAAAAGTCAGAGGGACTTTTAGATAATTAGATTAAAAGCTTAAATCTTAGTCAAAATAATTTAAGAATAATGGTTGTTGGAAAACCAATATACATGAAACCTTGGTTTTGGATATTTGCTATAGTCGCAATTCTTGCTATTTGGGTTATCGGAACTTACAACAGCCTTGTTTCATTGAGCGTTGCGATTGATAACTCTTGGGCAAATGTCCAGACACAGTATCAGAGAAGATATGATTTGATACCAAGGCTTGTAAACACAACACAAAGCTATGCCCAATTTGAGAAAAGCACGCTTACAGAAATAACCCAATTGAGAAGCCAGTGGGAATCCACAACTAATGTAAATCAAAGGATACAAATTGCTCAGCAGACAGATACTGCTTTCGCAAGACTTCTTGCTGTCTTTGAAAACTATCCGACGTTGAGAACTGTTGAAGCGCTGAGAGCTTTGCAGGACGAGCTTGCAGGAACAGAAAATAGGATCGCAGTGGCTAGAACGGATTACAATAATGTAGTCGGAAGATACAATGCAGCCATAAAGTATTTCCCAACGAACTTGATCGCAATCCAATTTGGCTTTACGCCTAGAACATATTTCAATGCAACCAGTGGAGCAGAAAATCCACCTGGTGTTCCAAATACCCTGACTTAGGTCTTGTGAATGCAAAGAAAATTATTTTTTCTTGTTTTGTCTTTTCTGTTCGTTTTTTCCTCAGCTTCTTTTGTTTTCGCGCAGACCATTCCTAACCTCCCGACTCTGCAAAAATATGTGAATGATTATGCAGGAGTTCTTTCGCCAAATGAAGTAAATCAAATAAATAATCTCGCTGCTCAGATCGAAGCAAACACAACAGTCCAAGTCGGAGTTCTCACAATAAATTCCACTCAACCTTACGACATTGACACTTATTCAAATCAAGTCTTCCGCTCAAATGGAATCGGACAGAAGGAAAAGAACAACGGAATTTTGATTGTGGTTGCGGTCGCTGACAGAAAATACAGAATTGAAGTTGGATATGGGCTCGAAGGACTGATCCCCGACGCTAAGGCTGGAGATATTGGAATATTTTGCTTTGTAGACAATTTCAGAAATAGTCAGTATGGCGTTGGGATTTACTGTGCAGTTCAAGCCATCGACGGTATTGTTCAAGGACAGCCCGAAGTAATTGCGAATTTAAGCGACAGCCAAACTTTGCTTTACATTTTTTCTTTTCTTGGCGTGATTTTCTTTCCTATTTTTATTGCACTGATTTATTTTGCAAAGGATGAATTTTACCAAAAATGTCCAAGGGACGGAACGAGAATGCACATCCACGTAACAAAGGATGGCATCGTTTATGAATGTGCTAAATGCGGATACAAAAAGAAAAAGAAAAGAAGACCTTTCGTATGGTTCTGGTTTGGTGGAATGGGAGGCGGATGGTCGGGTGGTGGAGGCGGAGGAGGATTCGGCGGAGGATCGAGTGGAGGTGGTGGAAGCGGTGGGAGTTTCTAGAGATAAAAATGGTAAATTCATAAAAGGGCACGAAGTTCCTGAAAATTGGAGAGAAAAATATAGAATTCATTTTAAAGGTAAACATACTTCACCTGAAACGGAATTCAGAAAAGGTTTGATTCCGTGGAATAAAGGAAAAGAAAATTCTTTTTGGAAGGGCGATAATAATCCAATGAAAAATCCTGAGATTAGAAGAAAAGTTTCCGAGAAAATGAAAGTATCTGTTCCAAAGCTATACGAGGAACATCCCGAGATAATTGAAAAAATAAAAAACGAAACCAAAAAAGCTATGCAAAGACCTCAAATCAAACAAAAAATTCAAAAAACATGGTTTAAGAAAGGATATAGAAATTCTCCTGAGACAGAATTTAAGAAGGGCGCAATTCCATGGAATAGAGGTAGACAATGGTCTGAAGAATTTAAGAAAAAACAAAGTATAATTCGAAAACAATTTATTAAAAATAATCCAGAATTTTTAAAGAAAATTCTAACTTTTCGAAGACCTAATAATACTGAAAAGAAATTGACAGAAGTATTTCAAAAACATTTTCCTAATGAATTTAGATTTGTTGGGGATGGATCTTTTGTTATAGAAGGTTTAAATCCAGATTGGATTGATTGTAATGGTAAAAAATTAATCATTGAATTATTTGGTGAACCTTGGCATGAAAAAGAAGAAGAACAGAAAAGAATAGATACATTTTCTAGATATGGGTTTAAAACACTGATTTTATGGTGGAAAGATACTCGTAATGAAAAACTTGTTATTGAAAAAGTTAGAAATTTTTTGGCTAGCTGCGACTAGTAATATCATCCCTATTTTGACTACAATAGAGCTGTATGTGGGAGGTGGGATTTGAACCCACGATTGATGGTGGTTTAAGCCACTCACATCGGTCTTCAGCCGATTTAGAGCCTAATTTTGTTAGGTTGCTCTCCCGGGCTGAGCTATGTCCCCTATTCATTTTAATCTACCTTCAGAACTTTAAATTTTTAACTTCTTTTTAAATATGGTTCAGAAACCATATTTAAAATTTTGGAAAGTAGATTTCCGGTGGTTCTACTAAAAATCACTGATGATAAATTTTTAAATTTAAAAATATAGACTGTAATAGACAATACATGAGTAAAGAAGAACACGAAGTAAAGGCGAGAATAGCCAAACCTGAGTATGAACTAATAGAAAAATTAATAAAATCTGGGCTATATAGAAGTGAGGAAGACTTCATTAAAGAAGCTGTGGAAAGTCATATTTCACGTAAGGCATCCTTACTTGATGTGCCACAAGAAACATTAAAAGTTGTTCATAATTTTTATTTAAAGAATCCTGGTTCACACTACTATTCCGAAGTATCAGATGCACTTGGAATTGATATCGGAATTGTTATAAACACTATAGAAATACTACGACGCGAGAATTTGCTAGAAGAAGCTAAGAGAGAGGACGACATACTTGATTTAGGAATTTCCTTATCTCCTCTAATTCCTTTGTCTTCTTTTTACGAACAAAAAATTTAGATAGTATACACAATGCTCAATCTTAATAAACTTCCGATGAATTTGTTAAAAATTCAATTTTTAAATTTATATGCCCTGCTCTAAAGGACGGGGTTTAATATAATTATTTAGCACACTCTTAATTTGTTGACATCTTGTATACAATGGTATTGATAAATCATACAAATGTTCAGCAAACCCTTGTGCATAAGCTGCAAGACTGCAATAAATATAAAATGGATCTTTAGTAAAAATTGAAGCTCCAAGGGACGCAGTTCCAAGAGCATAGTCAAATCCTACAACAATTTTGCTGCTATGTTCTCTTTCAAAGCTTTTAAGGTGCCGAATTGAGCTTAGAGAAGCCATCGATATCGCAAGACCAGTCATAAAAACGTATAGCTCCGGTTCTTTTGCCGTACCAGCCCTGCTAAGAGCTTCTATCCCAGCAGGTATTATTGCTACATTATGAAGAAAAAAAGATAATTTTCTGAAAGTATTTCTAGTTGAATGTTTTTTAACATCTGACTTTTCTTCTTTTACCATTCAACAATAGTTTTATTCATTAAGTATTTATATCAAAAAATTTTAATATTGGCATCAATCGAATCTTGAATAAATTAAAACTAACCTTTAACTACGCCCAAAGGAATTAATCTGACAACACGCCTGCTTATCCCTGCTTCTTCCGTCACTCTAGCCACTTCGTCTATTTCCTTGTAAGCTTGCGGTGCTTCTTCAGCAAGAACTTTCCACGATGCAGCTTTTACCAATATTCCTTTTTTCTTCAAATCATCTGCAACCTGTTCTCCTCTCACTTCTCTCAACATTGCAGATCTTGATGATACTCTTCCACTTCCGTGTGCAGTTGAATAGAAGGTTTCTTTTGCTGTTTCTGCCCCAACCAAAACGTAGCTTGCAGTTCCCATAGATCCGGGAATGATCACGGGCTGCCCCACGTTTTTGTAATCTTTCGGTATTTCTGGATGTCCAGCAGGAAAAGCTCTGGTTGCTCCCTTTCTATGCAAATAAACTTTCACCTTTCTACCATCAATATCATGCTCTTCAATCTTTGCTATGTTATGCGCCACATCATAAATGATTTCCATTCCTATATCCTCTTCCTTCATTCCCAAAACCTTCACCACGCTTTCCCTAATCCAGTGTGTGATCATCTGTCTGTTTGCCCAGGCATAATTTGCGCTCGCACTCATCGCCTCGAAGTAATCTTGCGCTTCTTTTGTTCCAGCTGGCGCATATACTAGTTCACGGTCAGGTAATTTTCTCAATTCATCTCTAAACTTGCTCTCCAGAATTTGTAAATAATCCGTGCAAACCTGATGGCCCAATCCTCTCGATCCAGTGTGGATCATTATCATCACTTGGCCTTCTTTCTCTATTCCAAAAACTTTGGCAATCTCTGGTAAGAATATCTTGTCAACAACCTGGATTTCGAGAAAATGATTGCCTGCTCCTAGTGTTCCGAGCTGCGGTGCTCCTCTTTTTTTCGCATTTGCTGAAACCTTTGCTGGATTTGCTGTTTTCATTTCTCCATTCTCTTCCAAATGTTCCAAATCTTCCTTTCTTCCATAGCCATTTTCAACCGCCCATCTTGCCCCTTTTATTAAAACCTCGTCAAGCTGAGAAATCGTAAGCCTAATCTTTCCCATTTTCCCAACACCAGAGGGCACATTAATGAAAATTGATTCTAACAACTGTGATATTTTTGGTTTTATTTGTTCGGCAGTTAAATTTGTCCTAAGCAATCTGACTCCACAATTTATATCAAATCCTATTCCACCCGGAGAAAGACCGCCTTCCTTAAAATCTAAAGCAGCAACTCCTCCAATCGGGAAACCATATCCAAAATGCATATCGGGAAGTGCTATAGTGTGCTTGTAAATTCCTGGCAAGAAAGCAGTATTGGCCACCTGCTCAACTGCTCCTTCTTCCACTTCTTTCAGCAGTTTGTCTGACAAGAACAGCCAGGCTGGAACTTTCATTCCTGACTTTGATTCTTTTGGCAATTCCCACAGGCAAGGCCCAATCTTTTTCAATTTTTCTTTCAAACCCATATTTATTCACTTATTTTACAACAATCTTTACAATATAGTTTGTTCCTCAAATAAAAATATTTATATACTAGATTGACTACAATATTAATTATTGACATTAATAATTGATGTTCATGAGTATTATGGACAGAGATATAAACAATGAAATCTTGAAATTGCTTCGAAATCATCCTGAGGGATTGACAATTACAGATATGTCAAATCTTCTAAGAGTTAATTACATGACTGTCTCAAAATATCTGACAGTTCTTGAAGCTTTGAAGAAAATTGAATACAAAAAAATTGGCATGGCTAAATTGTTTAAGGTGAAGAAATGATTATTGAATCTATTAGAAATAAAGCTATAACAAAAATTTCAATAATCTTAATTATTTTATCTTTTCTGTTTGTATCTATTTTTGAATGTATTATTCCAATTTTAGCTCAAATAGAGGGCTATGATTCTAGTTTTTACAATGAAACGCATAACGAAACTTTTAATGAAACTCTAAATCTCAGTGAAACAATAAACGAAACAAGGCAAGATAACATCGGTCTACTAAAAAATTGGTTTATAAAAAACACAGAGGAATTTGAAGATGGAGACGAAATCAACTGGATGTATTCGCCGTTGATAACAGATAATTTTTCTAATTCTACTTCGTTATTAATCAATGTCACTCAACTTGCCGCTGAAGAAAGTTTTATAAGTTCAAGAGTTATTGAAGTTACTCCTAACACAACATATAAAGTTTCATTTTTCATAAAAAATACAACATTTGCAGATGAAACAAAAGAATTCGCAGATATAATAATCTACGAATTTGATGACAACCAAAACCCAACATGCCTCAGTGGAGCCATTTTGAGGTTTAATTCCACTTATTTATTGAAAGTCACAGAGCCGTTTGATGTTGTGGAGGAAAATATTAAAAATCTTGGTAGAAAGGTAACAGTTTTATTTCCAACCACGATTGATGGCAGATACGAAAAATTTATTCTCTCTTATGTCTATTCGAGTGGCGATGCGTATTATGTCATCGATGATTTCCGAATAGAAAAATTAACAGAGGGTAAGGTATGAAAATATTAATTTTATTCTCAATTATGATTTTCTTATTTTTTTTACCACATATAGTCGAGGCAACAAACGGCTGGGCTGTTTATACGAATACTACTGCTGCAAATGTAGGCAGGGCTGTGATGAGGAACTGGACGGGAGATGCTATAGAAGCAGGTGTAGCAACTGGCACAGATTCTGGTGGCGCACGTTCTTGGCAGAAGTTGAGATGTTTAGAACAAAGACAAGAATGCCTATTGATATGGAATGATGCTGATAATGATATAAGTTTTGAAATATTTAATACAACTGCCTTAACGTGGAGTGGTTATGTAGAGGTGGAGGGTTCGGCTAATAATGATGATACACAGAACTTTGATGTTGAATGCGAGGACTTGAGTGGGGAATGCCTCATTATTTATGATGATGCAGGCACAGACAATCAGCAGATAGCTTATAGGGTATATAATGACAGTGGTTTGAACGCAGAACAAATTCTTACAATAGGACCGGCTGCCGGACTTGCTGACTGGATTAGGCTGTATCCCAAGAGCAATAGCGATGAGATAATGCTCGTCATGGCAGATGATAACTTGGCTACATCAGCAATTCTTTGGAACGGGACAAGCAATTCATTTAAAGCTTCAGCTCAAACGATAACAACAGTCGCACCACTCCTTAACAGAAAGAGTTTTGACTTTGCATGGGAAGGCTCGAGCGGGGAAGGACTGCTTACGTTCGGCAACACAACAGATGGTGTGTTTGGGTTTACTTATATAAATTATGCTTGGACGAACATAGGATTGCTGTACAACAATGGCGCTCAAGCTTATACAATCCATATGTGTGGCAGCAACCCTCTGATGAGCGGAACAAACCACGATTATATCGGTATCATGGTGAACGACCAAGACTCTGATTTAACTGGTAGAGTTTGGGATGGAACTGCTATTGAAACTTCACCTGCACCACCATCAGAAGACGCCTCAACAGAAGGGGCTATTCCGACCGAGAACATTCAGTGTATGTGGGAGACTACTTCCAAGAACCAGGCAGTATTTATTTGGGTTGATAGTGGAGCTTTGACACCAGAAGGTGGAACTTACACGATCGGAACAGGTTGGAGTTTTGCAGGTTGGGATGCTGGTAGTAGCACTGGCATGACAACTTGGCAGGACGATGTGGATGATTTACAGCTTGTTCCCGATCCTGAGAGTGATGTGATGTTTGTCATAGGTCAGGACTTGGTAGAAGACATAGAATGTATGAGATGGATGGGTGATCAGTGGAATGCAACAAGCTGTGGGTTATTGGACAGCAACGCACCTTCTTCTCTGTTTGAGTCAGATACATTTGATTGGAGTAGATATATTCCTCCTTCAGAATGCACTGTTGCCATTGGTTTATCAACTGCACTAGCTACTGGTATAGCTTTTGGTAATGTAGATCCAGGACAAACTGCTGATGCTGCAGGAAACAATGGTGCTGGTGTGACAAACTACTATATAACCGTATCTATTAGCGGCTGCACGCCGAATACTGTGAACGTCTACACAAAGGCATCAGGAGATATGATCTCTGGAAGTTATAGCATTACTTTATCCAACGAAAAATTCAGAAATTCCACTTCGGACAACACAGTTCCCGCTACTCTACACAACATTTCTTTAACTACTAATTATGCAGACAATAAAATTGGTAATTTGCTCACAGATGGTAGTTATATTTATTTGAAATATAATCTAAACATACCGACTGGCCAGAGAGCCGCATCAAATTACCAGAATACAATTTATTTCTGGGGAGGGAGGAGTGACCAGACCCCACCATGAAACATATTCTTCTTCACAAATATCTTTAAATAAGAAATTTCAAAAATTATTGATATAGAACTAAGGTAAAAAGGCAGAAGAATTGTGCTTCTTCTAAAATTAAATTAGAGTTTAGAGTATATAAACCCGATGGTAGATTGAAAATGAAATTCAATAAAGGAACAACCAAGTTGCTTCTGCTAACCTTGATGGCAACCTTCTTGATTGCAGGGTTGTACATGACACCATTAGTATTTTCAGGAGCAGTGCTAACAGAAGAGGAATCAACTTCTTCAACAGCAACTGTCACAAAGCAAGTAGCAATCTCTAAATCGACTGAACTGGCAAACGGGGTTGCTTTCGGCAATGTTGATCCAAATACAAACAACAATAATGCGACCAAGAACTTCAATGCATCTGATCAAACTGAATACTGGGTCACCATTGATTCTACAACCAACACACCAATTGACATTTGTATAAAAGATGATGCGGCTTTGACAAGTGGCGCATACACTATTCCCAATTCAGGTTATACATGGAATAGTTCAACAAGCAATAGCGCTACATTACCAAGTATAGCGACGATGGCGGCAATTACCACAAGCTATGACACAGTTAACAAAGTTGCTTCGAATACTCAATCTGGAAAATACAATGTTAGACTTACCCTAGACGTTCCAGTTAGTCAACAAGCAGGTTCGTACAGCAATACTGTCTACTTCAAAGGAGCAGACACAGCAACAGGATGTTAAACTTTTGATAGATGAGAACGGATAGTCGTTTGATTAGAGTTATTTTTATTCATCTCAATAGATATGATATTATGAAATTTGTTCATTTCCTATCAGTTTTTCTTATTTTTCTATTATCACTTTCTCTTGTCAGGGCAGATGTCGGGATTGGAATAAGGTGGAAGGTTGAAGAGTTATATTTGAATGAATTTGAAGAAAAGTGTGTTGTGTACACTGTCTACAACCCATTTGACTCTGATGTCAAGGGCAAGTTGAGTATCGAAAAAGAAGTATTGCCCCTGGTCTCAAAAATCGAACCAGAAGAATTCTCTTTGCCTGGTTACAAAGGTGATCCGACGGATAACAAGGCCAAACTTGCTAACAATCAGAACATTACTGTTTGTTTCAAAGCAAACCCGCTCAGATGGCTTCCTTTTTATCCCATTAACTATTCTGGTGTTGTGTTAGCTACTGCTACTCCGATTAATATTCCGAGTATGGGTAGCGCGTCTGCCTCAGTGGTACAGGCCCCACTGACTCTTAAGGTGGGAAATATGGCAACATTCTATCAGTTTGTTATATTTTCAACTGCAGTACTCGTTGTCCTAATACTTTTGATATTGAAAATCAAAAAGAAGCTGCCCAAAATTAAAAAGAGATATTGTAGTAGATGTAAAAAATGGTTCTCCTTGAAGATGAAGTATTGTCCTGAATGTGGTAGAGTTCTCAAATAAAACAGAAAGTCCAAATAGCCAAATAGTTAAAAAATTAAATTTAATATATGAAGAAGAGCTTGAGGAAAGTGGATAAAGCAAGACTCTGTGCTCTATCTCTGGTTTTGATATTTATAATCTTTGGTTTTTTTGTAACGAGGCTGATGATTGAAAACACTATGAAGTCTATGATTACCGCCAAAATCACTGAGTTGACTGCTGTGACAACTGTAAGAGTGAGGTCGGTTGTTTATGACATAGTCGTTGGTTGTCTACAGAATTCGATAAATCGAGGAGAGGTTGTATCAGCCAATATTAGTGTGACGAATAAAGGCAGTTATCAGGGCGATATGCAAATAACATGGTGGGTTGAAAATAGTTTTGGCATCCCTCTCAACGTCTCTGGCTCCTCAGCAATAAATGTTCAGCCTGCGTATACTTGGACATCGACAAAAACATTCTCTTTACCCTCTTCTATTTCAACAGGAACATATTATTTCGAATCCAATGTCTCGGCACCAACTTATTATGGGACAGCTCATTGTAGCTTTGAAGTGATCCAACCAGTTGCAACAACTATTTCTCCAGCTACAGGTGGTGGCTCTCCCAGTCAGCCAACTGCCACGAAAGAAACGGCCAGTGTTTCAAAAATATCAATAGGTGAAGAGGGAATCTTCAACTACAAGAGTTCAAACTTGCCGGTGAGTGAAATTTCAATCAATGTGGTAAATTCTGTTCAAAATGTCAAGGTTTCTGTGACAAAGGGCTCTTGTGGCGGCGAGGGAGGGAATGTGCCCGGTCTTGGTTATCAAACTGTGTGCATAGAAAAAGAAAATATTGAGAATGTTGATATGAAAGATGTAAAAATCAAGTTCAAGGTTGAGAAATCTTGGATAAGTAAAAATGAAATCAGTTTATCTTCCATGAGTTTGTACAGATATACGAGTGAATGGAATAAGTTGATCACAAATATTGTAGACGAGGATGTTAACAACATATATTTTGAGGCAAAAACTTTTAGTCTATCCACATTTGCAATAAGTGGAGAGAAAATTGGACAAAAGAAACAAGTGGATATTTCATATCCTTCTAGCTTTTCAGCTTTCAGGAACAGCACAAAGAGAATTTACATGCAAGTAAAGAATTATGAAAATACTCCTTTGAACAACCTCAAATTAATTCTGCAAGGACTAGAATTGACTTGGTTCAAGATCATACCCAACAATGTAATTTTAAGCCCTCAGAGTACACAGGAATTTGCCATAGAGTTCACAATCCCGGCCGATGCCTTAACCAAAAACTATCCCGTTAACGTCATCGTGAAGAGTGATGAGTTTGAAGAATACCTTAAGATGAATATGGAGATTTTAGAAATTCTTCCAGTACAAAAAATCCAAGAAAAGATAAATGAGTTGGGAGGAGAAGCTGCGAGTTTGGAAAACAGGATGAATAATTTGCAAGAGAGTGGTGTGGAAGTCGTAGCTGTAAGACGTCTCCTTGAAGTTGCAAAGGAGAAACTGACTGAAGCTCAGTCAGAATTACAGACAGAAAATTATGGCAGGGCAAGTGAAATTTTGCACGATGTGGAAGTATTGTTAAGTGATATCAAGGAGGCTATCATAATGGGTCCTTTCGAAATAAGGCCGTTGAGCTTGGTACTTGGTGGAATCATTTTGCTGGGGGTGTTAATGTTATCCGTGGGTAGAATAAGATTGTTATTGGGGGGAGTTAAAATGACTGGAAGGAAAAAACAAGGAATTGGAATTCTTGAAAAAATTAAATTTGCACTTCTATCCAACAACTGTCCTAAATGCCATAGAAAGATGGAGGAGATGTACAAGAGCGATAAATTGATCGGTTACAGATGTCCGAAATGTAAGCGAACAATATACAAAAGTGGTTAGATTGAAAGCGTCGTTCATGAGATTGATGGGATACGTGATTACTCTGAGCATGATGATCTTTGTTTTCTCCATGTTCTTAGATTTGGTCATCCTTGGAGGAAGATATTCAACTGTTTTTGTGGAAGAAAACTTGCTCGTAATCTACGTTGAACTTTTTTTATCTTTTTTTGCTATTGTTTTCATTGCCAAAAAAGCTTACGAAGAATCTTTAGTTTTCTGGGAAAAAAGATTTAGAATCAGATGATAATGTTCGTTAAACATTTGTCAATTACTCAGCCACTTTCACATCTTCTCTTCCTTCTTTCACATCTTCTCTTCCTTTTTAGTTTTTTCGTTCCATACTCTTATCTCTTTTTCTTCATTTTCCTTTGGCTCGATTAGAAGATCTTTGCCCCTTTTCAATGGAATAATGTAATATTCCTTTATATCACCGCTCTTATCCTTCAAGCATAATTTTTTCTTACCGCTTTCCACTTGTTTGAACGTTTTCTCATCTCTGTAATCATAAAGCACAAACTTGCCGCGGGAGAGTAAATTTCTCACTTCAATGTTTCCTTTCCTGTCCTTTGTCATAACGCTCTCAGGATATTTTGCCATAATTAATAGTTCCATTGGGAATTGATAAAACTTAATCAATAGAAATTCCAATTTATATTAGGTGATAATTTGCCGGTTAGTACTGTACCATACACAAGGAAATATGCTCATACAAAGTCTAGAGGAAGAGAGGGAACTGTAAATTGCGGAATATGTGGGAGACAGGTTCCGAAATACAAGACATTTGTTGTCAGGAAAGGTCTCCGCATAACAGATCCAGCTATATTGCAGCAAGTGGACAGAAGGATGATTCACATGATGACTCGATTCGTAAGACTTTGCCCGGCTTGCGCAAGATTTCAAGGTGTTGTGCAGCCTGGGAAGAGTGTTAGGAAAAAACACATGGGGCGATAGATGGTATTAGAAAAATTTTTTAACCTCAGAGGATCACTCTTCAAGAAGTTCAAACAAGAATTTGAAGAGAAAAAAGAGGAAGAGCGAGAATTGGAGGAGCTATTGCCCGGATTTACCATGAGTAAGCCGCAGAGGATAGTAGAATTACCGACTGTTACAGACATAACAAAAGTTAATATTATTTATCCTTTGCTAGAGCCTTTTGCTTACGCAAATATCAAATGGGATCCTGAAGCAAAAGAATTGATTTACAATGTAGTCGAGCCAAAGATGAGCGAGGAGGATAAGAAGACGCTGAAAAAAATTTCTGATGGCCTCATAGAGCTTGTGGATGTTGAGTTGTCATCCATCAAACAAACATCAAAAATCATGGACTATCTTGAGAAGAATGTTGTTAAAGTGATAAAAGAACTTGGTATGAAAATGAGCAAGGAGCAGTACCTCAAAATAATGTACTATCTTTACAGAAATTTTGTCGGCCTTAATGACATCGAGCCTTTCATGCAGGACCCAAATATAGAAGATGTAAGTTGTGATGGTACAAACATACCATTCTACATTGTTCATAGAAAGTATGGATCGGTCAAAACAAATATTATTTTCGAACATTTGGAAGATTTGAGAGAACTTGTCATAAAACTCTCTGAGAGATGTGGGAGGTATGTGAGTTATGCTGAGCCAATTCTTGATGGTACTCTGCCCGATGGCTCACGTGTGGCAGCCACTTTGGCAGGAGACGTTGCAACAAGAGGTCCTGCGATAACCATCAGAAAATTTGGAGAGAAACCGTTCTCCCCAGTTGAACAAATGGAATTGAACACTGCGTCTGCAAGTATTCTGGCCTACTTCTGGTACTTGATGGAGCATGGTATTTCGATGTTAGTTGTCGGTGGAGTTGCCACTGGAAAAACAAGCTTTTTGAACACGCTATGCATGTTCATACCACCAGAAGCAAAAATAGTCTCGATTGAAGATACGCGTGAATTGAAGATTCCAAACGAACACTGGGTTCCCACTCTTTCAAGAACTGGATTCGGAATACCAATGCCATCCGGAGAAAAATATGGTGGTGTCAGCCTGTTTGATCTGCTGAAGGAAAGCTTCAGGCAAAATCCTGATTATGTAATAGTTGGAGAAGTTAGAGGTGAAGAGGCTTATGTAATGTTTCAAGGAATCAGCTCTGGTCATCCCTCATTGAGCACCATGCATGCTGGATCTGTTGATAACCTTGTCAACAGACTGACAACAAAACCAATTGAGCTGTCGCCGATGCTGATTGAAAGCCTGGATGTTGTTGTTGTGATGATTCATGCAAGGGAAAGGGGGAAGTCTGCAAGAAGAATTAGGGAGATTGTCGAGATAGAGTCTGTAGATCCAAAAACTGGAAATGTGAAATACAGGACAATCTTCGCATGGGATCCCGAGCATGACACTTATGAAAAAGTTGGTGAAAGCATAAAACTTCCAAAAGTTGCGATTGCGAAAGGAGGAAGGCTCGAAGATGCTCTAGAGGAAGTTGCGAGGAGAGAAAAAATTTTGAAGTGGTTCGAGATGAAAGGCATCAAAGATTACATGGAAGTTGTGAAAATGATTAGCCTATATCAAAAAGATAAGAAGAAATTCTTTGAAATTACTGGCAAGGAACTTGGTGAGATGAACTATGATATTGAAGAGGCTACTGTTATAAAGCCTCAGCCAAAATTCGAGCCAGTGCCTGTTGAAGTTAAAAGAACAGAAAGGAAAAGAGTGCCAATATTGGAAATTTTGGGATTCAAAATCTTAAGGGAAAGATGATGTTTGAAGATATCAAGGGATTTGCAACATCCAAGTTTGGTTGGATAGTTGACAAATACCCTGAATTTTTTTCAACTGTCAGAGATAATCTGCCAAAAGCCAACATCAAAATATCTTACAGGACGTATGTCAGTATCATAGTTATTCTATCAATTGCTATGTTTGTCGTGAGTCTTATTATCTCGTTCATCACCCTAGGAATTTTTGAAACTCCTTTGTTGATGATGATTCTTTATTCTGTTTTTATCTCTGTTTTAATTTCAATCAGCACATTCCTTGTTTTTATATTTTATCCTTCACAGCGCGCTGAATCAAGAAAGAAGGATATAGACTCGAACCTACCTTTTGTTTTAACCCATATAAGTGCTGTGGCCGAATCCGGAATACCTCCCTATGTCATCTTCAGATTAATCAGTGAGTTCAAAGAATATGGTGAGGCATCAAAAGAGATGGATAAGATCGTGAGAAATATCGACAATTTTGGTATCGATCCTCTGACGTCAATCAAAGATGTGGCGGAAAAGACACCAAGTGACTCCTTCAAGCAGATCTTGTTGGGGTTTGTGACCACAACTGAGGCTGGCGGAAATATAAAAACTTTTTTGAAGAGTGCTGGTGACCAGGCTTTGTTTGAATGGAGGATGAAGAGGGAAAAGTTTCTCAAGCAGTTGGACACGATAGCAGAATTTTACACTGGAATTTTAATCGCAGCACCTCTTTTCATTATTTCATTGTTATCTGTGATGGGCATGATCGAGCCGAACATAGCTGGCATCGGCATATTTGATCTGATGAAAATGAGTGTCTACATCATCATTCCTGTTGTGAACATTGCATTCCTGTTATTCTTGGGGGGAATTGAGGTTCAAATATGAGGATAGAAAAAAGATATCTGCTATTGGTAATTTTGAACAGTCTTGTTGTAGCCTTAATTTTTGCAGTCAATTTCATTTTCCTGCAAACAGTAGTTCCAGATATTTTTCCCGCTGTGAACATTCTAGCTGCAGTGATGCTGGTTTTTCCTTTTGTGTTCTGGAGATATTTAGAATACAGGAAGTTAACGGTGATCGAAGAAATGTTTCCAGTTTTCCTCAGAGATTTCATAGGATCAATGAGGGGCGGAATGTCGATTGAGCAGTCCATGAAAGGATTGAAAAGAAATGATTACAAAGAGCTAAACCTGTATGTGAAAAGAATGGCGGCGCAACTTGATTGGGGTATAAATGTCGAGACTGTCTTGAGCAATTTTGGTAAATCCACGGGCTCTAGATTGATTGGGAGAACAATCTCCTCTGTCATTGAAAGCCATCGTTTTGGTGGCAATCTGACTGATACGCTTGAAGCATTAAACAATGCCAGTATAGAGATAGAGAGGCTGAAAGCTGAAAGGTCTGCGTATCTTTATTCCCAAACTATGACCGGCTACATAATTTTCTTTGTTTTTCTCGGTGTCATAATTGCCTTGGGGAGATTTCTGATACCTACCTTGACAACAACGAATATAACAGGGATCGCGACTGCTATTGATCAGTCTGCTATGAGTGAAGGATATAAAACAATGTTCAGGAACTTGATTCTGCTTCAAGGCTTGTTTGCAGGTTTATCTGTCGGTAAGATGGCAGAAGGTACAATCATCAGCGGAGTGAAACATAGTTTTATAATGATAATCGTAGGTATAATAGTTTTCACGATAGCAGGTTAGCATGTAGTTAGAATGTCTGAGGCCTTAACTTCATCGGTGACTTTTCCTGTACAGTTTGTGAAAACATACATCCTGTCGTAATTGCTACTAGCAGAGATGTTGAACTTAAACTTTTCATTTGCGTACATGCTCAAGTTGCCGCAACAGCTTGTGCTTGTTGTAATCGTCCCCCCACCATAAGACAGGTAATTGGTTTGCTGAGATGCATTCGTGTACATAATCTGGATTGTTATGTTTCCCAGTGCTATCGTGCCCGTGTTCGTGATGTAACCTGAAATGTAGTTGTTGGAATAACAGATTTCAGAGAAGGAGATTCCGCCTTTGTTGCAAAGCAGTTCCAGATCAGCCTTTTGTCCAACAGTACCGGTCGATGTTTTTGAAAAACTAAGAAGCCAACTTCCCACAAGACCTGCAACAGCAACGGTCATAGCAATCAAAAGTATCGTGGCGATGATTGGAGAAATTCCTTTCATCCTAACTCCTCGTGCAGCTTGATTCCCTAGTCAATCCAGGACAAGAAGAAGTACCAACGACAATTTTTGAGAACGTTGTGCTTGAAACTCCTGTTGTTGAATTGGATAGAACAAAGCTTTTGTATTCACCGGATCCAAGACTGCTATTGAGACTTGTGAGGGATGAGAATGTACTGTTTGTGAAAACTACATACGACGTCATATTGGCTATGGGATAATCGCCAACGTTGTGCAGTGTCAGTGTGATGACACTAGTGTTTGTGTTAAAAGAGCAAGTGTAAATTTCAAAGTTTGAGTATCTGCATTGCTCTGCTGTTGCGTTTATTTGTGGAAGAGTTTGTGTGGTATAGCTTGAAACCCAGAAGGCCAGGATTCCAGCTATGGACATCGTTATTGCTATCAAAAGAACAGATGCGACCAACGGAGATATACCTTTCATGCCCACAAATTAAATTTGAATTTCCACTAATAAATATATTCCAAGCAATGATAATTTAATTGATGGTAAAAGGTCAAGCTGAGATAGTAGAGAATGTATTGATAGTCCTTTTCGGTGTTATAATCCTTACAGCAATAACAGCCCTTGCTTATAATCTTTACTCTACTCAGTTGAAGAATGAGATAGAAAACAATTTGAAACAGATTGCTGTTGACATATCCAACAACATATTAAGGCTGTATGATATGGGAAAAAATTCAAAATATTCTCCTAGTACAAACGAGATTGCTAAGCTTGTTGATATTGATTTGAAACTGCCTTCCCAAGTCTCGGGAAGAAATTATGAAGTTATATTGATAGGGGCTAACCTTTTATGGACAAGCATCTCAAACATAACTATTGATGGATCAGCAACAGTTTCTGTCATAACATCCCCTGGGGCTAAAATCATTTTGAGGACAACTCAATCGCCAGTTATTACGGTAGAGCATGAAATTCCTAATATTGATATCTCTGTCCAGGGGAGAAGTGAGAATGGGTTGAATACGACATTAGCATTTTATAGATACAATTCCGATGGTAGTATAAAAAACAAAATCGTGCTTGGTGCATATGACATAATCATAGATATCACAAGTGTGAGTTGAATGGCATTTTCACATGTTGATTTTGCAATCGCGGCTGGTGTTTTTTTAGTATTTGTAGGAATACTCTTTGGATACATCACTAACTATCTTACAAATTATCAGAACATGGCTATAACATCTGAACTGAGGGGAGTTGCATCTGATCTTTTCAATATTTTTTTCACAGGCAAAGGTGTGCCGAGCAATTGGAACGAACAGTCTTTCATGCCAGTGAAGATTGGCCTGATGAATACTCTTTACAGAACTGCAATAAATATCACTGATACCAGTGGGACACCAAGAACCAACATAGCAATAAATGGGACAATAATATTTGATTCAAGCTGTTCGAGGAATATCCTGAGTAATACGGTTAAACTCTATGACTCGAATAATACACAAGTTCCATTCCAACTCTACAACCAGAGCTTCTGCAGTGGCAGTTATTTGATGACAGGAGAAATTGTGTTCAATCTCACTTTGGTTGCCAGCCAAACTAAAATCTTCTATGTCTATTTCTCACCTGAAAAGAATGTGACTTCTGCAAGTTATTCAGTTGCATTCCCTGTGAACACAGTCGATTACATCTTCCAGAATTTTCCCATTGAGGAGCTGCAGACGATCTCGATTGATAGGATGAAGGCTCTGAGAAAATTAAACTTCGCTGATGTGACACAATCTCTAGTGCAAGGCTACACATTCAGAGTGGAGGTTTCCTCATGAAAGGAATTTTAAAAAGTTTTGAAGCAGTTGTTGCCATTTTAATGGTCATCACAGTCTTCCTGATATTTTTTGGATCGGGTGAAAAGATTCCAGATGTCGAGACTGTGACGTGGAAAGCCAAGGGATTCGATGCTTTGAAGGCTTTGGATGATTGGAATAAATTGGCGTCTTGGGTTTTGTCTAATGACACATCATCGATAGAAGCAGATTTGACAAGCCTCCTGCCATTGGGAATAGATTACGATGTGGTTGTCTGCACACAGACCTGTCCGGCTGTCAGCATAAGCTCTGATAAGATAGCTTCTGTAAATTATTTTGTAGCCGGAAATGAAACCAATATTGATCTAAGAGAAGTCGTGTTGTATCTCTGGAGGGGAACAACATGAAAGGGCAGTTCTTTCTTATATCCGGTCTTATTATCATAGTTGTTCTTTTGCTCATCAAGAGCAGCATGAATCTAGCTCAGATAATTGAGAGTAAAAGATATCTTGAAGCGGGCTTGGAAAGAAAAGAATTCTCGAATATAAGGAACGGGTTGATGAACACAATAGAATTTTCTTATAACAAAAATGAAACGGGAAATGTTGAAAGATATATAGTTTATCTGAGACAGAGGCTGAAATCCAGGACGATTGATCTGAATGGAATAGCTGTTGAATCGATTTTTAAAAATGTTACATCTGGATCTGATACTGGTCTGAATGTCACTGTGATGAACTTCCTTGATCAAACTATTCAGAGCTTGAATTTGACATTCAGCTATGATAGTTCGAGTGAAATTTTTTCCAACGTCGCAGACAATACAAGCGTAAAAAAAGATTTCACATTCTCTACTACATCGGCTGTTAATTACACTTTGACTGTCAACTATACAACATCAACAGAAACTAAACAGTACAACATACAGATTCCAGTTGAGATTGGAAAGAGCAAGTTTATCGGCTTCTTTGACTTGAGAATGAAAAGCTTGCGGTCTGATAATCAGGATGAATTCAGCAAAGTCATAGACATAATTTAAGAGATTGAGAGAAATAAGAATAAACTAAAGAAAAAACAATTTCTATTTGATGGAAAAAGGAGTTTCGCCAATCATTTCTATGATATTGTTGGTACTGGTTTCGATCTCTGCTGTTTATCTCGTTCTTTTCGTTGCTAAACCTACTATAGACAGGGCTTACGAGTCTGCTGACATGAACGAAGCAGAAAAGAATCTGGAGTTGCTTGACAATCTGATAAGGGAAGTTGCTTCTGAGGGAACAGGGAGCCATAGAAGTGTTGTGTTGAAAGTTTCAGATGGAGATTATAGAACTGTAAATATGAGTGGAAATTTCACAGGAGCACTTCAATACAAAATTGATCTGAAATACAGCCCGTATACTGCACCGATGCTGAAGAAAGTGGGAAATGTGAAATACACGGCTGGGATGAATGGTATTGGTTTAACAATGTATTTGAATCTTGATGATGGAAACGGTACGACTGCAGCAGACAGTTCTGATTACAACAATTATGGAGTGATATACAACGGGACTACAAGCTGTGCTAATCCTTCCACCAGTGGAGCAGGCTGTCCGGAATGGGTCGATGGGAATTTTAGAAAAGCTTTGAAATTTGATGGGGTGAATGATTTTGCAAATGTGTCCCATAGTGTTTCACTGCAACCATCTAGCAGTGGGACTATATCTGTGAGTGTTTGGATAAACTCTTCTTTTAGTGGACAAAATAGCACAATAGTTATAAAAAACTATGATGATACTCAACTGTCCTATGATTTAGAACTTTATGAAGGAAAATGTTGTTTCAGTGTCAATGCGACACAATCGGCAGCGTGTTGGGACACCCTCTTAGCAGCTAATGAATGGGCTCATCTTGTAGGAGTTTACAATGGTACACATAATTTAATTTATGTTAATGGTGCTCTCAAAAATTCTAGCTCATATGTAAATGGAATCAAGTCATCATCTAGCCCACTTTTAATAGGTAGAAAAAATATCTGGGGCAATTATTTCAACGGCACGATCGATGAGGTCAGAATCTATAAAAAAGCTTTGACAGCAGATGAGATAAAAGAAAATTACAACACGAAACCATCAAACTATCAGGTTTTCTTGGAATACAGCAAGATTATCATCACAGGAAATGTCAAAATTGGAGGGGGCGAACACAAACTTTGCATAGAAAAGATAGGAGAGCTGAATAACAAGCCTTTGGTAAGAATCACTGCCTGCTGAACTTTTTAATTTTAAAAACACCAATTCTAATTATGCTCAAGGTCTTTGCTTTGACCATGTTCGCGACCATGAGCGGGGTAATCTTTAGGGCTTTTCCGAGTGAAAAGAGAACTGATCGCTTTGGACATTAATTAGAAATTGGAATTTGTAGAATTAAATTATGATGTTAAAAAATTTTAGGATAATAAAAAAATATTCAACTCTTTGAGTTTGCTTAATTCCTATGTGATTACCCAGCAAGACTGACCTGATTTGCACTCTGTTGAGACTCCGATGCTTCTACACTTGGCTGTGCAAATGACATTCGTCCCAAAGCCAGCGGCATAGGAAGATCCTGTAGGAGGAATTCCTCCAGTAGAGTTGCACCAATATGTTCTATTTGACGCGCCTCCGGCCAAAGTTCCAATACCACCACACGATATGTTTGAGCCATTTCCAGCATAACAGTTGACTTGTGACAAACTCTCTGTCCCAGGGTTGTTGATAACTATCGCGCTGCTAGTCACTAGTAGGATATTCGGATAGCTGTTCATGCAAGCTGTTGTGTTCTCCGTCACCGAAGAAACGCTTGCTCCTGTTGTTCTTGTGTAGCTTGTCATCCAAACGCTTATTATGCCTCCGACTGCAACTGTGAAGGCTATTAGGAGAATTGTTGCTATCATCGGGCTTATTGCCTTTGACCTCATAATTATAATTTGGATTTATATGTTATAAATATTTAATTTTCCAAGAAGAAAATAACAAATAAAAAAATAATAAAAAGTCAGTTTTTAAAGAGTTAATCAATTATTTACTATGCCCAGCAAGACTGACCTGACTTACATTCTCCTGAAACTCCGGTATTCCTGCACCTGGCTGTGCAAACATAACTTGTGTTTGCTGATCTTGTCCAAGCACCACTAGCTGTTGCTCCAGATGCGAGAGAAGCTGTTGCTATTGTTGTTATGTTATTTCCACTGCTGTCAAAACAGTTAAGGTTTGATAAACTCTCAGATCCTGGATTTGTTACTATTAGTGCAGTTGATGTCACTGAAACCATGTTAGGATATGATCCCACACAAGCTGTTGTGTTCTCCGTCACCGAAGAAACGCTTGCTCCTGTTGTTCTTGTGTAGCTTGTCATCCAAACGCTTATTATGCCTCCGACTGCAACTGTGAAGGCTATTAGGAGAATTGTTGCTATCATCGGGCTTATTGCCTTTGACCTCATAATTATAATTTGGATTTAGGTATAAAAGGATTTAATTCTGTTAGAACAAAAGATAAGTATGAAAAGGTGGAGAAGAGATTCGAACTTTTACAAGATTCTTTCGGCTATTCTCTTGCTAATCGTTTTTTCTCTGGTAATTTATGTCTTCTGGCCAAGAGCAGTAAGCCAAGTTGTGCAGGGGATATTTTTGCCAGACCTCTCTACTTCTGGTTTCTTGAAAGTCGAAAAGATTGAAACGGAAATATCGGACAATTTGGGAAGTGTGAGTCTGAAGACTGACTGCTATGATCTGACAGCATCAGTTGAACCAGAGCAGACAGATTCAATACAGAGAGGAATAGAAAAAACGTATGCTCCGAGACCAGATGCTCATGACATAGCTGCAGATGTCTTTCACCATTTGAAAATAGAAGTTCTGATGGTGAAGATAACCGAACTGAGAGGAAATTCATTTTATTCCAAATTGATATTGAGACAGGGCAACACCATTTTGAACTTGGATGCAAGACCGAGTGATGCTATTGCCATTGCCGTTAGAACCAATTCATCTATTTACATAAACCAGACTCTTTTGAAGGAAAACGGGAAGAAAATCTGTTAAATCCTAAGCTTTCAGAGCTTTCTTGAATTCTTCTTTGAATTCCTTTGCCTTCTCAGAAACTCTCTCAGCTGCTTTCTCTAGGGCAGTTCTTGGCGACCCTCTGGAGACTTTGACAAAAATCTTTGGCTGAGCAAGATAAGGATGCTCCTTGACATCAGCAGCCTCAGAAACATTTTTATCATTCCAAAGCTCTTCCCTGAGTGTATTCGTGAGTGTGTAAGTCTCTCCAGGAGTTTCAAGAAATAGAGTCTTCTCGTCTTCCTTGACGATCTTCAATTCCATTTCAACACCGGTTAAAATATATTTAACCTCTATATTTAAATTCTATCAGCTCATAGCTGATCGTAATTCAAAATTGGAATGGCATATTTTGATTGATCGTCAATCCCGACGCGAGGACAAGCGCAATTAATTAATATATCCAGCTTCAATCCTTCAATCTTTTCTGGATTAATCTCATCCATCGCAAGCATGTAAACTTCTTTCCCTTCTTTTTCTAGTTTTTTCTTCAGATCAAACGATAATTTTAACTGCCCCCTCTTCCAGCTCACCAGGATTCCAATCTTCTTAGCTTCCTTAAGCTGAGCTTTGTTCCAAGCGATTATCTTTTGTGTCCTTCTTCTGAATTCTTCTAATGAACGAATCTCTCTTTTTTCGAGATCTAGATTTAATACTGGTTTAGTTGTTTGCAGGACCAATCCTGCAGCATAAAATTCTCCAGCTGAAATCGCAAGGAAGCAATCAACCTTGTTTTCAATAAATTTTGCTGCTTTAATATGGCAGCCTAAAACCTGGCCTGGATACTGCAGAGCTTTGTGGACAAAAACTTTCTTTCCTTTTTCTTCCAAATAACTCCTAACAGCAGGAATAAGCTTGACGAATTGTATGCTAGTCACAAGCCCTATCCTGTTAAAATTATTCAGCTTTTCAAATTCTTTTTCCAAAACCGGCAAAGGATCTGCATTGATGAAGTATTCCCAGTAGACTACTGGAATTTTTGTTCTTGCTAAAAATTTTTCATGCCCAATGTGTAAAATTGTATCGCAATCCAATAGCATGGCTTCATACTCTCTCACATCGCATGCTCCAAAACATTTCTCTATGCAAATAATAACTTCAAACCCATTCTGCTCAATCTCCTTAGCGATTCCTTGAACTCTTAGCCTTAAGCCTTCAGGAAATTGGATAAAGACTTTTCTTGCTCTCAGCTTCTTGAGCTTTTTGATAACATCTTCAAGATCATTCATAACCTATGATAGTTTTCTCTTCTTTTTTAGTTTTTCCCTGCATTTTTTGCAAACATCTAGAAAGCGAACCCTATATAATCTACCAACTTCACTCACAGTTTTCCTGCACATATCGCAGAATTTTTTCATCAATTAATTTTTGTTTTATGAATTTAAATCTTCAACCGAATATTCTGTTTATGGAAATTTCTGAAGAAGTTAAGACGAAGGCACAAAATTTGTTGAAAGAAGGCAAGGTCAAAAAAGAGGTTGAAACCGATAAAAGAATTCATTTTAAAGTTCAAGGTGAAACTGAAACTCATTCTGTGATTTTCGACAAAGAGAGTAGAGAGTTTTTCTGTGACTGCCCGTACTTTACGCTAAAGGAAGGATATTGTTCACATATAGAAGCTGTTAGAATTTTGTTAGAAGGCTCAATTGATAAAACTTGAAGTGCTTTTCTTATTTTCTCTCGTTTATAATCAACTCTAAAACCAATTAATTTACAGAATCTTATCTTATCAAGTTTCTTATAGATGATCAATCGGTATGCAATCTTTTTAGAACTGCTTGTATAGGAACAAATTGAGCTAGATTTTATTTCAAAGAGATTTAATATTTTTTGAACAGTTTTAAGAACACATAATGCACTTGAGTACAACACAATAGAAATTTGTAAACTTGGTCTATTCTTCCTCTTTGTAATGTAGATTCCCCCATCTGAGTCATATAATCCTTGAAGAAATCCCTTACAAAACTTTTTTCCGTAAGTTAAAAATTTTCTTAAATTTATTTTTCGAATAAGTTTCTGTTTATTCAAATCAAAAGTTTTGATTAAAAAATTTGCAAAATCAATACTACTCAATGAAACATTGTAAAAAAGAATATTTTTATAATTTCGATTATTGGGAAGTACTTTAATATCATAAAGTTGTTCTCTAAACCTTGGGACTACCAGTCTAAGTTTTTTACAAGATTGAAGAAAATATTTTGCAAAAGATAAATTTCTTGTAGATAATACCATAGAAGCAGTTGGATAACTTTTTGGTTTGTTAATGTAGACATCACCAAAACAACATCCCACGATATAACCCAAATTTTGATTAAATTTCAAGTTTTTAATTTTTTGTTTTATTTTTAATCTTCTTTCTCTTGTTCTTAATTGAGCTTTGATGGGGGATTTAGTTTTCCATATTAACATTCTTAATTCGGGTGTCAGTAATTTATAGGTTGATGTTAGATAATTAACTCTATTTATTGAAAAACCTAACAATCGAGAGGTTTCTTTAGCAGTTTTTCCAGATTCTCTTAAAACTTTGATTTTATTAATATCTGTGTCTGTTTTCATTTTATCACTCATTAAAATATTAAGTAGGTAATTATACCAAGTTTTGGGAGGTAGATTTCCGCCGTTTCCGATGAATTTAGAATAATAATCATTTTAAGGTAACATTCTTGTTATATATCTTGGAAATAAAACTGCTTCTTTAATATTTGATAAATCAAGCAGTTTCATTGTGAATCTTTCTATTCCGAGGGAAAACCCACCCATTGGTGGTACACCAAATCTGAAGGTTTCTGTAAACCATTTCAAAGATTCTAAACTCATTTCCTTTTCTTTAACCTGCTGCACAATCTTTTCATATCTATGTTCTCTTTGTCCTCCCGAAGATAATTCCAATCCTTTGAAAACCAAATCAACACTTCTTGCCCATTCTGGATCTTCATCAACTTTCATGACATAGAACGGTTTCACTGCTGATGGAAATCTATTCACAAAAAAGAAATCATTTTTATACTTTTCTTTTACAAAATTGGACAAAATTCTTTCCGATTCCTTGTCTAAATCAACCCTTCGAGGTAATTTTTTTCCATATTGTTCAAGAATGTCATAAATTTTGGGAAATCTCAATTCTGGAAATGGGGTTTTTGGAACTTTGATTTCCTTCCCAAGTATTTTTAATTCTTTCTCACAATCTTCAATAACTTTTTTTATGCCAGCGACACATATCTCTTGTTCGAGCCTCATCATGTCGGTTTCATCTTCCATAAAAGCAAACTCTGGAGCAATTGTTCTGTGCTCTGCAAGATGAGTAGGCTGGTCTGAAGGCTCGGCTCTCCAACTAGGACCTAAATCATATATTTTCTCGAAACCTGCAACAATCAACAGTTGCCTGTGTAATTGAGGGTCTTGTCTTAAAAAAGCATCTTTACCAAAGAAATCAATTTTGAAAACTTCTGCACCACCTTCTGATATACCTCCCAAAATGCTAGGTGTCCAAACTCTTATGAATCCATTCTTTTTCAAATATTCTTCCATACCGTCTTGTAATTTTGCCTGAATTTTGAAGATCGCCAAATTCTCTTTTCTTCTTAGGTCCAATGACCTCCAATCAAGTCTGGTATCTAAATTGGCAGGAGTCACCCATCTTGGGTCTAAAGGCAAAGGAGCTTCTGATTTTGAAATAATTTCTATTTCACTTGGTATTACTTCGATGTCTACTTTTGTTGCCCTGCTCTTGACAACTTTACCTTCTATAGCAACCACATCCTCTTGATGTAACTTTTTGAAAATATTTAATATTTCTTGCGAGACTTTGTCCTTAGAGGCTGTAATCTGAACTATTCCTTCTCTATCTCTCAACAACAGAAAATTGATTTTTCCAAGAAGCCTGACATCGTGCACCCAGCCTGCAATAGTCACTTTTTTGCCTTTGTTTTTCTCTAATTCATTTGTGTAATGTGTTCTCTTCAGCATTTCATTCACCTAGAGATTGTAGAGCAAAACCCAAACCGTCAGCCAGATGAGGACAAATGAAATAAAACTGTTGTAAAAGAGCAAAGACTTTTTCTGTTTGACTAAAATAGTCAAAGGAAGGAAAGAGAGGAAGTAAACCACAAATGGTAAAGCAAGAGCAATAGTTAAATCAATGTTAATCTTCAACAGATAATTTGTTGCAAATCCCAACGATATTCCCAGGATTGTATAAACTAAGATGATTTTCTGTTCGACTTTCAAGTTTTTCCCTCTTTACATTTTTCTTCTTTCTTAAAGAAATCTTTGATTTTCTGCTGCCATGACTCTTTCAGCATGTTTTGTGTGGTAATCCAAGACTTTCTCACATAAGGAGGCAACTTGCCCTTCCTCTCCTTTATCAGTTTTTTTACAAATTCTATAGTTCTGGAATCATGTGAATAACCTACTCCGAAATCAACACCCTCCTTCTTTTTTATTTCTTCTATCGCCTCGTCTCTGTTAACCTTTGCTATTATGCTTGCTGCACCAACAACTGTCACGCTTTCGTCTAGATAATTCTCAACAACTAGATCAGCAGTTTTGTCTTTTAGAAAACTCAATATCAAATTCTTGAATTTTTTTGTGTTCTGTTCTAGAGAATCGACAAAAATCTTGCTGCCGTTGCAGATGTAGATTATCTCTGCCATCTTCATAGCTTCTATTTTGTCCAGATTAATCCCCTTTTCACGATATGAATCAATCTTGCATGACTGTACTCTAAGGATAACGATATTTTTTGCGATTTTTTCTATATATTTTGCCAGCTCTTCCCTTCTTCTTGGTGACAGCTTCTTCGAGTCTTTGACTCCAATGCTTATTAGCTTCTTTTCATCTTTTTTATCTATAACTACGCCTGCTATTACCATTGGACCGATGAGAGCACCTTATGGCAAACGTAAATCATAATCAAACTTATCGTTTTCTGCCAGCTTCATCGATACCTGTTATTAATGTTATGTACAATCACCTTTCCTTTATTTGGTAATTTATACCATAAACCACCTGAATACTTTACTAAATTAAGTTTTTTTAATTCTTTAAGTCTTTTGGATGAAGATTTCCAATCTCTGTTTACTAACTTAGCTATTTCTGATGTCCTTCTAGGCATATTTAAGTGATTAAGTATCGTGTTTTTTATATCGGAAATAATTATTAAACGACTATTTTTAAGAACCCAATAAGTAGTACTACCTACTCTGTAATTTTTAATTTTTCTATCTCTTTTTAAAGCAGTTAATACCCGTATAACTCGTGTTTGGTCTCTTTTAAATAATTTAGATAGTTCTAGCGAAGTAGAAGGTTTTTCTCTAAGAATGTTAAGAATCATGTTCTTAAGTTCTCCTCGTGGATAATGATACTGTTTGTAGGTGCTGAACATATGTTTTAATTTAAAATTTTTCTCTCGATGTAAACAGCTTATATCTATTCTAATTAACTTTTCTAAATTTTCTCGTCCTGAAATGACATAAGACCTTTCTTTTTTCGAATAAGAATATTTTATTCCAGAATAATTTAGAATATCTTCGATAAGCTTACTCCTTTTACCCTGGGATATGCGTATAACTCTGGATTTACTTTTTTCAATATATTTGATATTACCCTCTCCAGCAAAAATTCCTTGAAGAAGATAAGGATAAAATTTTTTATTTGGTGTTATTTTTTTAACTAAAGTTAACCATTCCTTAACAGCTTTCTTACCAGAGACTCTATAAATAAAGTATGGTCTATTAGCTCTCTTGTCAATATAAAATCTATGGACTAATTCCTTTATCTTCTGTAATTTTACGGTAGTATACTTAGAAGGTGCATATACATAAATCCTTGGTTTATTTTCCAACTTAAGAGTTTTATTTAGATTGGTATGAAAAAATTTTATTAAATAGTATCTATTATTAGTGAATGTAATTTCTGAAGTGCTAGTTAGATCACCTTCTGCTAGCCAAAGTCCTATACATTGTCCAATTGATTTTTCAAATTTAACCATAACAATTTATAGTTTTTTACTATTATAAATATTGGCCTATTAGAGCTCATCTACCAGATTATGAAATATAATCAAAAAAATTATTAACTAACATGATAATGAATATTTATGATAGATTTAGAAAAAATAAAACTTGAGATGTTGAAAAATAAACCAATAGAAGAAATTCTACGAAATTTTAACTGGAGGGAATTTGAGGAAATTGTGGCAGAAATATTCAGAAGAAATGAATTTAAAGTCAAGCAAAATTTTAAGTTCAAAATAAAGAAAAAACATGAAATAGATCTTCTTGCTGTCAAACAAAATTTGATTTTTTGTGTTGACTGCAAAAAATGGTCAAGTGGTAGATATAAAAAATCTGGGATAAAAATTGCTGCAACTAAACAAGAGAAGAGAACTAGGATGGTAAGAAATTTCTTAAAGAAAAATCCAATTGCTATGCGGATGTTAAAGATTGGTCAAACCCCTAAATTCTATTCTCTTATAGTGACCTTGATGGAAGAGGATATAATTCAAGAGAAAAAAACTTTCATAGTTCCTATTTTTAAATTAAATTCATTCTTGTTAGAATCAGAAAGGCATTTGTATTGATTTAATAGCTTTTCGAAAGGTATAAAAGGAAGTTATATAAATATTTCTATTAATATAATTAAAGAGAAGTGATGGTATGTTTGATTTTAAGATAAAGGTTGAGAACATAGTCGCTTCAGCTTCCTTGGATGTTAAAGTGCCGTTGGTGAAAATTGTTTCAAAGCTCGAGGGAATGGAATACGAGCCAGAGCAATTTCCTGGTCTAGTGTACAGGATGACAAAACCAAAGGCCGCAGCTTTGATATTTGGTTCAGGAAAGATCGTCTGCACTGGTGCCAGAAGCATCGAAGATGTTAACCTGGTCTTCAAAAAAGTCATCTCTGTGATCAGAAGTGTGGGAACAAAGGTTCCAAGAAATTTCAAAGTTCAGGTGGAAAACATTGTTGCTTCATCCAAGTTGGAGGGAAACCTCAATTTGGACACAATAGCATTCAACTTGGATGATTCAGAGTACGAGCCAGAGCAGTTCCCTGGTCTGGTTTATAGAATGACCGATCCAAAAGTTGCATTCCTGCTTTTTGGTTCGGGAAAAATAGTTTGCACGGGTGGTAGAAGCGTTGGTGATGTTGAAATTGCTCTGAAAAAAGTCTACAAGAGGCTGAAGGACATAAAAGCGATAATAAAACCGAGATAAACTGCAAACATTTTACCTCATTTTTACTTTTTTCATCATTCCAAAAACCTTAAAATTTATAAAAGATTAGAAATAATTGTCATGGAGAGAGAAGAAGTAGTTGAAAAGCTGGCTGAATTTTTAAAAGAGTATTATTACAACGAACTGATTTCTGCCACAACTGAGAACAAAAAGTCTATATTAGTTGATTTTTCTATTTTGGACAAATTCAATCCAGAACTCTCCGATTATCTGCTTGAAAATCCTGATGAAGTCTTAGACGCAGCGGAAGAGTCTTTGAAGCAGATAGATCTGCCAGGAGAAATAAAACTGAGAATCAGAATTTTCAACTTACCAGAAAGCAAACAGATTAGGATAAGAAACATCAGAGCAGAACACATAGGAAAGTTAATAGTTGTTGATGGTATCGTCAAGAGAGCAAGTGAGATTAGACCGGAAGTTTCAGAGGCGATATTTCAATGTTCGGAATGTGGAACAAGGATAACAGTTATTCAAACTGAAAGATTCATTAGACCTCCAATGGAGTGTGAATGTGGAAACAGAAAAGGATTCAAGCTCATAGACCAAAAACTTTACGATGCAAGATGGGTCACCATAGAAGAGCCTTTTGAGATAACAACTGGAGAAAGGCCTTCGGAGATAATGATTTTCTTTAAAGAGGATTTGACCTCACCAAGAATGCAGAACAAAACTGAGCCTGGAAACAGGATAAAGATTGTTGGTGTTTTGAAGCAAATACCGAGAAGAATCAAAGGAACCAGATCCAGACAGATGGAAATCTATGTTGATGCAAATTCTGTTGAGAGTGTGGAAGCTGAGTGGGAGGAATTGGAAATCACTCCAGAAAACGAGAAAAAAATATTGGAATTGGCAAGAGATCCTGAAATTTATTCTAAACTTGTCGGTTCCATTGCCCCTGCACTGTATGGATTGGATGACATAAAAGAAGGGATAGCTTTGCAATTGTTTGGGGGAGAAGTACACGTACAAATGGATAAATCGAGAGTTAGAGGAGATATCCATATTTTATTAGTTGGAGATCCTAGTTGCCTAGTTGGTGATGAAAGAGTAATTTTGGGAAATGGGGCTATAATCAAAATAAAATCTCTTGGTTCTCATCACCTCCAAAAAATTAATGTACCTGTCTATTTAGCAGAACAGTATAAGCGAGGCCTTGCCACAGTTTTTCATAAGTTCGAAAATCAGCAAATAATCGAAATTGTGACTGAAAGTGGCAAAAGCATAAAAGGTACTTATAACCATCCCTTGTTGACCAAAAAAGGATGGAAACGCTTAGACGAGATAAAAATTGGTGATCGGGTTAGGACGATTTGCTGGATTCCTTGTAGTATTCATAAATATATAGAAACGGGGTGGAATAAAGGAAATGTGGCAACTCAGTCTAAAAAAATAAATATACCTAAGCTTTTGGATGAAAAATTAGCTAGTATCTTAGGATACATGCTTGCTGATGGCTATGTGCAAAAATATAGAGTGGGGTGTGTGTTCAATTATGATGAATTGGATTTGCTGCCAAAAATTCAAAAACTCTTCAAAGAAGTTTTTAATATTGAACCAAGGTTTGATTTTCATAAAGAAAAATTTGGAATGAACGTGGAAATGGTCTTCAATTCTAAAGCATTAGCTAACGTCTTGGGCTCTCTTAAAAATAAAAGGGTTCCTGACATAATCATGCAATCAAAGAATAGTGTTGTGGCTTCTTTCCTTTCATGGTTGTACGACGGCGATGGCTCAGTGATAGCAGGTGGTAGAGGGAAGAATGGTATACTCTACAAGGCTAAAGATATAGAGTTACTGAGAGATATACAAGTACTGTTGCTAAGGTTTGGAATACATTCTAGAATTTATGGAAATAATTTGATGATAAGGCAAGGAAATTCCATTTTCAAATTCACAAAATCGATTGGCTTCAATTCTGAGAAGAAAAGGAGAAAACTTTTAAAGCTTAAGGAAAGAGTGGAAAATCTTTCAAGAACAAGGCATGGAAAGTACTGGGAAAGAATTGTTAGAATAATTCGCCATCCTCCGGAAACTGTGTACGACATAGAGGTTCCTAGGCATCACAAATTTGTTGCAAATGGGATAGTTTCTCATAACACTGCAAAAAGTGCACTCATGAAAGTTGTTTCTTGTCTAATCCCTCGTGGAAGATACGTATCAGGTAAAGGAGTAACGGGAGCGGGACTCACTGCAACTGTGATAAGAGATGAAGAATTTCTCGGCGGTTGGGTGCTTGAAGCAGGTGCTCTGGTGATGTGCAACAAGAGTTTATTATGCATAGATGAGTTTGAAAAAATTGAAAGGACTGACCAAGTTGCATTGCACGAGGCGATGGAACAAAATACGATTTCAATAGCCAAGGCCAACATAGTGGCAACTCTGCCCGCGCAAACTGCTATACTCGGTGGTGGGAACCCAAAGTTTGGAAGATTTGATCCTTATCTGCCGATAAAAGAACAAATTGATGTTTCAGAAACACTGTTAGCAAGGTTTGATTTGAAGTTTGCTTTGCGCGACATTCCGAACGTGGAGCAGGATACAAAAATTGCTGATCATATTCTGAAATCAAGACACTACGGAGAGGAAGAAGTCAAGCCTGTAATAGATTCTGATACTTTGAAAAAATATATTGCTTACACAAGGAAGAACTGTCATCCAAAGCTGTCGAGAGATGCTGGAGAAGAGATCAAGAACTTCTTTGTTGGTTTGAGGGAAAGGGTGATAACAGAAGAGGCACCAGTCCCTATCACTCTGAGGCAGTATGAAGCGTTAATAAGGTTGGCAGAAGCTTCGGCAAAAGTTCAATTGAGGGATGTTGTCACCAAAGAGGATGCCATCAGGGCAATAAACCTGATGAAAGCTTCTTTGAGACAATTTGGTTTTGAAGCAGAGACTGGAAAATTTGATATTGACAGACTTGAAGGAAGAGTGACTGCAGTTCAGAGAGGAAGGATAAGAATCATTTTGGATGTCATAGATGAGCTAATAAAAACCATGGGAAAGACAATCCCGAAGGAAGACATCATCAACCTTGCTAAAAGCAAGGGAATGAATGAATTTGACGTGGAAAAGATTTTGTATGAGATGAAAAATTCTGGAATAATATTCGAGCCTAAGCCAGGTCTTCTTCAGAAAATGTGAACAATTTTAAATTAGTTTGACAAGGAATTACAAATGGTTGAGAAGAAAAGGTCTGTGGCAAAAAAAGTAAGAATTTATGATATTATTAACGGTGTTTTCTTTCATGGCAGCAAGATAGAGATGAAACCAAGCTACGTAATAACTCCTTTTGGGGAAAAGGTTTCTAGGGTCAATTTGATCGGAACGGCAACAAATGTTTTCCTGGCAGAAGATGGTAATTATGGCAACATAAGTATTGACGATGGTAGTGGATTGTTAAGGGCAAAGGTTTTTGGCGAAAGTGTTAGTCTAATCAAGGATGTTGCTATTGGTAGTCTTCTGCTTGTTATCGGCAAACTTAGTGAGTATAATGGAGAGGTTTACGTCAACGCAGAAATCGTGAGAAGGATTGAAGACCCAAATTATGAGAATTTGAGAAAACTTGAGATGCTGAAGGAATTGAAGGAGAAGAGGAAGATGACTGAAGAGATAAAAGGATTGATTGATCAAATGTCTGAAGAAGAGTTAAAGGATTATGTGAAGAAATATGGTTTGGATGCAGAGAGTTTGAGGATTGTTAGGGAGAATTTAAAAATAGAGAGAGAAATAGATTATAAGCCGAAGATCCTGGAGATAATTAAAAGCATGGATAAGGGTGATGGTGTGGAGATAAGCAAGATATTTGAGGTTGTTGACTTGCCTGAAAAACTGGTTGAAAATGCATTGAATGATTTATTGAGCTCTGGCACTCTCTTCGAGCCCAAGCCAGGAATAGCGAAGGTGGTGTGAATGAGTTATGAAGAACTGCTGAAGAAGGCGATGGAAAAATTGCCGAAAAAAACTGAGAGTGGAAAGAGATTTGTGGTACCAGCACCAGAGTTTGAGTTCAGCGGAACAAAAACAATTTTCAAAAATTTCAGTGTGATGTTGAACGTATTGAGAAGGGATTCCCATCATTTTTCAAAATATCTCTGTAAAGAGCTCGCTACACCAGCATCTGTTGAGAGCAGTTTCTTAATCTTCCAGAGAAAGCTTCCGAGTGGTATACTTCAAGAAAAGGTTAATTCTTACATCAAGGAATTTGTCTATTGCAAGGTTTGTAGCGAGCCTGACACTAAAATTGTGAAAGAAGACCATACAACGTTTATCCATTGTGAGGCTTGCGGAGCAAGATATCCAGTTAGAAATGTTTAAGGAGGGAAGTTGAATGGGTTGTGGTTCGAAAAAAACAAAGAAGAAGTGATTGAATGTTCTGGTGCAAAGTATTTTCTAGCAAAGCAAATGTAGTTGTGGCTATATGCGATGAGGAAATCTTGGGAAAGAAAATCAAAATGAGGCATGATGGATTCAAAATAGAGATCAGCAAGAATTTCTACGGGGGAAAGTTGATAGATGAGAGCGTTGCTGTGAGAGTAATGAAGAGGGCGACGATAGGAAACTTGATGGGAAAGAGGATTGTAAATCTGGCTAGCCAGAATGGTTTTATTATAAAAGAAAATGTTATTTTTATTGATGACGTTCCGCACGCACAGTTTGTTAAAATCTAGAAAAGCCCAGTTCTTCGTTCTTTCTGCATTCGCTATAGTGACTGTTGTATTTTTCCTGAGCCAGTGGATTGAGCCATATACTATAGTTGACACTTCTTCTATTGCCCTAAGAGAAGAATTTTTCATTTTCAACAACATAAAGGAAAAGGTTGTGGAAACTGTGAAGAACAGCGCGAATTGTGATGATCTGATGTACAATCTTGGTGAATATCATTCTTTTACTGAGAATTTTGTATTGACGAGGGGTCTAGACCTCAATTTAACCTATTACAATATGGGCGTGTGCAACGATGCGAAGTTGGACACATTTTTCGTGATAAAATTGAAGTCCTCTTCGTCTTACATCGAGAGTTCGTTTTTTGTGAATAAAACTGGGTTATTCAAGCAATGATTTTAATTCTTCATTCTCTATCCCAAGAAATGAAGCGATCTCATGTATATTTTTCTTTTTCTTCGCGATTATTCTGAGAAATGGTAGATATTCGGATCTCAGTTTTTTTGTAGAAGCATGCAGAGATTTGGAGATTTTTCTCAAAGTTTCGCTAGAAGCTTTTCTGAAAATTTTTGTGCCTCCTAAAATCATGATGTTGCTCGGATACTGGTATCTTGTAAACTTATGATACATTTCTCTTTTCGCAGTTGCTACCCCTGCGGTCATCAGGTCAATCATATAAGCCCTGAACCTCCAATTCTGTCTCGAAGAAATTCTCTGCCTGAATAAATCTGCTTTACTCAGTTTGTCAAAAGCCTTTGCCACTTCTCTCGGGTCTTCATACTCGCGAGAGATGTTGTTTTCAATCCACCAGAAAATTTCTTCCGGGTCCTTATCCACGTCGTTTATCGCAAGCTTGGCGACCAAAGCAGTTTTAGTTTTGAAAATCATCTTGAGCGCATCAAAAATATTTTTTTCCCTCTCCCTGTGACCCAGAAACTCAATATCTTCTATGAAAATTTTCTCCTTTCCTTGGGAAAGCATCTCAAGGTCATTTATCGCAGATCGTAGATCGCCCTCAGATTTCTTTGCAATCTGTCTTAAAATCTCTTCATCATATTTTATCCCTTCGTTTTCGCATATCTGCCTAAGCCTTTTCTCTATGTCCCAAACTGGGATTTTTCCAAATTGGACCAACTGGCAGTACTGTCTTAACGTCCTCATTTTGGGATCAAAGGGATTGTTGGCTGTTAGCACTACAGGAAATCTGGATTCTTTTATGATTTTTATGACAGCTCCTATTCCGCCTAAGTCTGCCCTTCCTGCAATTCCATCGCACTCATCGATCAAAAATACCTTGGATTTTTTGAACAGCGGTGCTTGCTTCATGGACTGCCCTAAAACTTCTTGGATTTGAGAAGCGCTTCTCCAGTCAGACGCATTCATCTCGATGAATTCAAGGTTTTTTTCATTGGAATATGCGTGTATCAAAGCAGTCTTGCCAGTTCCAGGCATTCCGTAAAAAAGTAGGGCCTTGTCTCCAGGCTTCCATTTTTTAATCCAGTTCAAAAAAACATCTAGGACTTCTTTCTGATCCACAAACTCATTCAGATTTTTTGGTTTGTATTTTTCTGTAAAAGGCATTCACTCACTTTGATTTTTAGAGAAAAGTAAGAAATTAGCTAAAAGTGCTTCCAACTGAATTAAATCATTCCCGCCTTCAGAGATTCTGAACTCATATTCCCCACATCTTTCCAAAAGCTGAACTTTTGCTTCCTCTGTCAATGGGAGAGAATAGATTTGCTTGTGAATTTCTCGAATAATATCCTCTCCTGACAATCCTTGCCTCAGGAGCATGTCCTGCAGTTTCTTCCTAGCATCTTCAAACTTTCCATTCAAGGCAAGCTCGAGCATTTCTTTCACATCATCTGGTTTTGCTTGGGAAGCAACATCGTAAACCATTTCTTCCGTTATTTTTTCCCCAAGGACTGCAGAAGCTTGCAGAAGATTTGCAACCTTTCTCAAATCTCCCTCAGAAAGATAAATTATTGCATTCGTGGCATCATCAGTTATTTTCAGTTTTTCTCCCTCGACAATTCTTGAAATGAATTTTTTTATGTCAGTTTCGTTCAAAGTCTTGAACCTGAAAACTGCACACCTGCTTTGCAAAGGTTCGATTATGCGGGAGGAATAATTTCCAATCAATATGAAGCGGGAGATAGATGTAAAAGTTTCCATGGTTCTCCTCAAAGCCTGCTGAGCATCAATAGTGAGATTGTCTGCTTCATCTAAAATAATTATTCGGAAGGGTGCTTCTCCTATGGACCTGCTTCTGGCAAAATCCTTCACCTGTCCCCTGATCACATCTATGCCTCTGGCATCTGACGCATTACTTTCAAGAACATTCTGCCTCCATTCTTTGCCATAAATTTCATGTGCTATGGCCAAAGCAACGGTAGTTTTGCCCGTGCCAGCAGGACCAGCGAAGAGCATGTGCGGAATGTTTTTCTCCTTGACAAAAGCCTTAACTCTCTCAACCACGTGCTTCTGGTTTATTACTTCGCTCAATCTTAAAGGACGATATTTTTCTGACCAGACAACCATCTCAACCAAAAGATCACCTAATCTATATTGATTATAGTATTTTTAATTATCTTAGTTTCTTGATTAAATATTCATCCTGTTCAAGCCTTCAGTCAAAATGGTGGTTTCCCTGTCTATCAGGTTCTTAAGCTTTATCATCAATTTTCCAGCATTCTCTAAATTCTTGTGAGCTAGATTTATGTCTTCCTCTCTTAAAACCTCATTGAACAATTTTGAAATTTCATCAAGGTATTCTTTTTTAAATCCTTGAATATTTTTCATTTCTTCTTCCTTTTCCTTGAAATATTTTTTAAGACCATCAACAATCGCCTCGTTTTCAATTGAGCGCAAAGTTTCTTCTATTGTCATTTTCATAAAATCTTTTTCCAAATTTTTCAGGTAAACTATCACAAGTCTTGCCTTATCTTTCATATTGTCGATATCTTGACTTGCGAGTGAAGTTGAAATCACATTCTGTATGTTATCAAAATCTCTCATGTATTCTCCTACAACATCTCCCATTTCAAAAGTTGGTGCTTTTTTACTTGATTTCCCTTTTCGAACAAGATAGATGAATATCGAAAGGAAAATAATGGATAAAATAAAAACTATGAGTAAAGGTAGATTCATGAGTTTTGAGATTGTTTGTGAAAGTGGAGATTCAGTAGTTGGGGGAGATGTGGTTGTTGTTTGTCTGATTTGTGCGCCCTGTTGATTAACCACACCAATTTGCACCACCATGGATGTGCTTCTCCCAATTTTGTCCATGGAATAAACTCTTACCGTGTATGTGCCGTCTGTAACATTAGCGCTGTTCCACATGGTAGAACAATAATCAGCCACACAATTCATTTTTTCCCAATTACCAGAAGCACCACCAGATTCTATCCTAAAGCTTACGTTGGCGACACCAACTCCATCGTCTTTTACCAAAGCTGAAACATTAACATTGCCACTAACAGTACTTGCTGATGTTGGTGAGAGGATTGTAATTTTGGGGGGCAAATTGTCTATGATAATGGATGTTGAATTTGTTCTTTCATTTTTTGCTTTGTCCAAAGTTTTGAAGACAAGTTGATGATAGCCATCTCGGATTGATTTGGTCATTAGAGTTGCTGTACATGTTGCAGTGTGATTATCATCAGAGCAAGAGAAACCTCCCTCCACATTTTTTATGTCAGTAAAATTATATTTTACCGATTGAAAGTCTAGACCAGAATATGTGTCTTCTACCCGAAGTTCAAGAACAAAACTATCGGAAAGGGTTTGATTGGGCTGTGGTTTGATTATAATAACTCGTGGTAGCTCATTGTCAATTGTTGAGGTTATCTTGAGATAAGCATCATTGCTTAGAACGTCGCTTGCTTTTGCGTACAAGCTAACAGTTTGATTATTCTGGTAAATAGTTGTATTCCATTTTTCCACGCTTGTGAAAACTTTTTTATCCGTGGTGGTCATGGTCAGCCATGTTGAATTGTCAAAAGAATAGTTGACATTAGAAGCATTGACTTCCGAGTAAGTATCGATGACATCGATTGAAATGATCGGGCTGTCCGAAGAAAAGCTTTCATTTTTTGGCGAAATAAAATTAACTTCTGGTGGGCTTCTATCGATTCTCACCCTAAAACTATTTGAAGAATTACTCAGGTTCCCATAATTACCGCTCGTGTCGTAAGCATCGAAGTAATAGAGGAGCCAATTGCCATCATGGACTAGCGCCTGCAGATTCGGAATGGTTGAATTGCAGGACCAGTTTGCGGAGGAAATGAGAAAACAATTCATGGTCATATTTGTCCAAACAGAAGTTGGATCTTCCACCTTTGCATGCAATTTTACTGTTGAATTGTCAAGGTTTTCCTCTGAGATGTTAACTGAAAAAACGTCTGTATTTCTGCCATAGATGTAGGAATTGTTTTGAGGAGTTGGACCTGCGAAAAGGGGCATAGCTTCTACTTCCTGAAGAAAGAAAAATAAAGCTAAAGTAAGAAGAATTATCTCCTTGAACATGTCATCAATCCTTATTACGTCGGGATAAATGATATAAATGTTTCTCCTTTCTTGCTTGCACTATCTATGATTGAAAGATGGAGGAAATATTTTTTGCCTAAGTAAAGACAAGTTGTGAGTGAAATGGAAAAGTTGCCACCAGAAAAGCTTGTCCTGTTGCTTGCCGTCGTACTTTCTATTGAAATAAAAACATTTCCTGAATTAACAAAATTTCCAGCAGCGTATATTGTTCTTCCTTGAACGGTTATTGTTTTCTGGGAACATATTGTGCTGGGCTGTTGCAGGATGATGTCAAACGTGTCGCCACAGCTAACAGTGTCTGTGGTATTGCTTGCGCTCACATTTGCTTCGTAACTTCCGATATCAAAGGATTGGCTAAAGATTGCATAATAAAATCCGTCTGAATCGGAAGTTGTGTTCTGTGTTGTTTTGAGTGTTCCTGACTTGCTGATGTTTACTATAATATTTGAAGTGTTGCTCACTTCACCACTGACATTACCCATGACAAGAATCGTTGAACCAATACCATAGGGTCCTCCTGCCTTACACGTTACTGTTAGTGACCTTGCTATCTGGGAGAAAAATAAAAGGGAGAAAAGAAGAAAAATCAGCAAGCTAAGAGAAAATCTCATAATAATCATTTCATCAACGTGCTATAAATTGTATTTCGCTCCAAGAGACTCTTCCTGTGGACGAATCGGTGATTTGAACAATTGCTGTGTATCTCCTGTCAAGGACGAGACAGCTGACAAAAGTGACTATCCATCTTCCTCCTGTGAAGCTTGTGCTGAATTCATCTCCATTCTCTTTTATCATGATCTTCACAGTCCCAGAGGAAATCGAGGAGCCGGTAAGATAATCGAGGGCAGTCCCACTCAAGCTGACAGTTCTTTGGGTACAATCACCCAGCCTTTCTATCACTTTGAATGTATCGTTGGCTGAAGCGTTTGCCGAGGAGTAGTTGGCTGAAACTTCTACTGTATAGGTGCCAACGTCAAGAGTTGTGAAACTTGTTGAGAATTTTCCAGATGATGATGTTGTCATGTCCTTGCTTGCCTTGAGTGTTGCGCCTTCATAGATTTTAATTGAAACATTGGCGTAGGCTACAGATTCACCAGCAAAAGTCACATTCCCCACAATCAAAACAGTTGGTAGGGTTTGGTTTTTGACGTAGGGACCACCTGCCTCAGCATTGACAATAAGCTCACCACAACATATTTTGTTGGGATAGGTGTTACAGTCAGCCACATGGGAGTTTGTTTCGTATAACAAGGAAGCGATACAGATTTCACTTGCCGTGCAAGAGTTTTTCATCACACAGTTCACGTATTTACTGAATGTCACGCAAAGTTTGTAAGGAGCGTAAGCTTTTCTTGCCGCATGTGAATTGTTTGCCTTGTAGAAGGTCATCACTTCCCTTTCGTCGCTATTGCAAGTGGTTCTCACGTAAGAAGAGGTAACGTTCGGGCAACAGACTTTTTTATCATAGTAAGAATAATCTCCAGCATGAGAATTGCTGTCATTCCAAACAGAGAAGACAGGATATTCATCAGATTCACAACCATTGGTTCTTATTGTGCATGTGGAAGCTAGTGTAATGTGCAGGGAAAGAAGAAAAAATGTTAAAATTAAAATGATCAGAACTTTTTCCATATTATTTATTTGTTTTCTCTATTAATTTATTTTATTTAACAAAATCAGTTAATTTTTAATGTTTCATATCTTTTTCTCTTGGTTTGCAGGTCTGAATTATATTCTACAGAATACAAATGTTTAAATATTATATCATTTATAATACATTTTGATATCAAAAGGATATAAAAGTGATGAATTTTTGATAGCGGTAGCTATGGGCAATGGAAAGAGGATAATAATCGGTCTGACTGAACAACAGAATCTAGATTTAGAGAAGTTGCTAAAGCGTGGTGTATATCAAACTAAGGCGGAAGCTGTAAGAGATGCTGTCAGACTTTTGATTAGAACAAAATCAGAGGAAATGAAAAAATGATAGTTAGTATTCATAGAACAAGGGAAAGATCAAAATCAAAGGGATTAGTAGTTTTAGCAGTTTTTCTAGGCCTAACTTGTTCGCTTTTGCCTTCCTTGGTTCTTGCTCAAACCCAGTCCCATCCTCTTTCAGAAATCACTCCGATGGATGTAAATTTTAATTTGATAGGAATGAACATAACAAATGTAAACTATATTTTCTTCGGGAATGGTTCTATTGATACTTATCTCTATCGTTCTAGCACAGGAATATTGGGTTTGACGAATAGCTTGCTTGTGAGCAACTGGGTAAATGCCTCGAGTTTCAACGCATCGAATCAAATCTGTTTAGGTGGTGTATGTAAATCCAGTTGGCCTTCCTCTTTAGTTGGTGGGAGTGGAACTGCTACTCAAGTAGCATTTTGGAGTGCAAGCGACACATTAAGCTCTGATAGTAATCTGTACTGGGATAACACAAATAAGGGATTGGGTATAGGTACTTCAACAATAGCCAGCGGTACTAAACTAAATGTAAGTGGGGGTAATGTTTCTATAGATTCTAATACTCTTTTTGTTGATTCTACTAACGATAGAGTCGGCATCGGGACGACGGCGCCAGCAAGCAAGCTTCACATATCAACATCAGGCTCAAGCACTGTGATAAATGCGAGTAATGGGACAGTAAATACTGGGCTGTACATTGGGACTCTAGCAGGAGGACAGGCAGGAGCAAGCATCGGAACTGATAGCGATCATCAATTCAGACTTTTCACTGTTGGAATTGATAGGCTTACTATTGATACGAGTGGTAAGGTAGGTATTGGAACGACCTCACCTGTTAAAACCTTAGATGTAGTTGGAGATATCAATGCTACAGGAATTTATTATGCAGGTAGCTCTGGTATACAATTAACAAATACCACTGGATATTTGAAAACTGCCGCTTTAGATGCCGCTATTTTATCGACCCCAATGTCTAGTGATTTGGATATGAACAGCTATAACATAACAAAAGCAGATTACGTTTTCTTCGGTACTGATAATGGAATAAATCTCTACCGTTCAGCTGCAGATATATTAAAAACAGATGATAGTTTTATTGTTGCTGGGGATTGGTTGAATGGAACTAGCATCAATGCCTCCAACCAAATTTGCTTAGGAGGAATTTGCAAGACAACTTGGCCAGCAGGAACTGTCACTAGCGTGACTGCCACAGGTGGGTTGACTGGTAATCCAAATCCAATTACTAGCTCTGGTAGTATCTGGATCGCATCAGAAGGAGTAAACGAAACTCATCTGGCTAGTTCAGTCGCGGGAAACGGATTGACAGGAGGAGCCGGATCTGCTCTGGCAGTTGGTGCTGGAACAGCTATCAGTATAGCAGCTGATTCTGTTTCAGTCAGTTACAATACTACAGCTATGACAACTGATGCAAACAGCAAGCTGACTCTGACTGATGCCTACATGACTGGCTCAGCTTATGATTCCAGATTCTTGAATGTTGGAGAAAGCCACACGCATGCTGCTGGAGATATAACATCTGGTACTTTAAGCAATGCAAGACTTAATAGCAATTTGGCATGGATTAATAATTCTCAGATTTGGACTGCTGCTCAGACGAGTATGACAATAAACAGTTTGATTTTGGGAGGAAATATGGATGCCAACAGCAAGAGCATCACTGCTGCTGATTGGATGAATGCAACCAACTTGAATGCTTCCACTGCTATATATGGTCAGACGATTTATGAAGGTGGAACTGCTTTGAGTAGTAAGTATGGTAGTTCAAGTCATACACATGATGCTGCTAACATCACTTCAGGAACATTGAGTAATGTAAGATTGGATACAAACATTTATTGGATCAATTCGAGTACAGGATTGTCTGCTAGTAACATCAGTTCTGGTAATTTGGCCATAGCAAGAATGCCAACTGGTGGTGCATGGAGCTTGACAAGTGATTTAAATATCAACAGTAACACATTGGTTGTTGATCAAGATGCCAGCAGAGTCGGCATTGGAACAGCCGCGCCAAGCACTGCACTAGATGTTTCTGGGGGAGATATAGAGATAAACGATGGTGCTGCCACAGGAACCAACAAAATAAAAGGTAATAGAATTTTCTATGCAGGAGACGAAACAGAAGTTACAACCACAAGCACTTCTTACACCCTTAAGAAACAGTTCACAGCAATTTTTGATGATACCTATGGAATCAAGCCGACATATGTCAACGTGATAGCGATGCTTAAAAATTCTGATGGAAATCAAACGAGTCTGAATGTGACATTGTTAGGATGTGCTAGCAATCTGAATTGGAATACCACAAGCACAACCTATACTTTGATAAAAGGTTCCATCGATGTTTCCGCCTGTGGAAACGGGAATTACACAACTAATATTTATTTGAAAACAAACTCTAGCACCGGAACTGCTTACAATAACGTGATAGAATTTTATCTAGTCGGTTAGTGACAGTATGAAAACATGTCCAAAACATCTGAAACATTTGACAAAAAATATCAGAAGAAAACCAATCATGATCTTAGCCTTGTTTTTAATTTTCCTTTCTTCTTTTTTCATCTTATCCAAGCCGGAAGAATTTACAGGGATTAATCTGAACCAAACAAACACCACCACAACAACAAAACCATCCCAAGAGAATGTGAGTATAGAGATACCGGCAGGAGTAGTTGAAATAGGAAAAAGTGGAAGGATAAGGATAGTTTAATTTTTATTTAAGGACGACAAAATTGAATTATGAGGCTTATTCATATCGGCATACTTCTCTCTGTAATTTCAATTGCCGTTTCTGCATATTTCCTCTTCTTCACTAGACAGGAGGGTGGTGGAATTATTGGGAATGTTACTACAACAACTACTTCAGAAGCTGCAGGTGTTGGAAGGGGAAAAGTTTTCACCCCTGTTACAATAAAGGAGCCTGCTGGGAAAAATGAGATTTCCATATATTCAGATCGTTTTGAACCTAGTCAACTTACCATAAGCTTGGGAGAAGAAGTTAATTGGACGAACAAGGATAGCAAGGATCACGTAATCGTTTTAAGCAATCCTCCTTTGGAAAAAACAGTCCTAGCTGGAACAAGTTTTGTGTTTCAATTCAGCTCGAAAGGAACAGTAGAAGTTTCCGATAAGGATACAGGAGCAAGATTAAGCATAACTATCAGTTAAACTATCTTTATCCTTCCTCCCCTTATCTTTATCACACCACCACAGTTCCATGTACCATCAAGATTGCATTGGCATTGGCCTATTTTATCATTTGGGATAAGGTTTGCTACTTGGGAATAGGATGATGTGTCCGAGTTACTGGTTCCACAGTAGTACAATTGTCCATCATAAGTGGCATATCTGTAGTTTGTAGTTCCTTGGGTGTTGTGAGCGATATTTTCTCCTGATATACAGGCAGCAGCACTTCCTGTGGAAGATAATTCAACCAAATCATAACAAGCAGAATCATGTGAACATTGAGTAGAATCACAGCACCAAGCCCCAACACTATCAGGATCATTCTTACACTCATTGTAGCATTCGCCTGCTGAACAACTGCATGCGTTTTCTTTCCTACAAGTGAAAGTTTGCACAGAAGTTATAGCAGTATAAGGTTCATATGTCGCTTCGGTAGACTGACAACGCCCATAATAATTGTTTGTTCCAGTAGTTATGCCAGAGCAGCAAGAAGGCAGTAAATAGGTGCAAGTAGGATTCGCGGAAACACCCGTGACGTTGTAGCACCAGCAATTGGTGTAAGTTCCATAAACACAATTTGTGCAATCAGAAGCGTTGCATATGTAGCCTCTTACGTTGTTGGGCGAGTCGCTACAAGTCAGAGCAAATGTAACAGTACTGCCAGCTATCTGAGGATCTGGGGTGTCTGAAACGGTTGGTGGGGATGGTGTGGGTGTTGCTGCAAAAACTATTCCTGAATATGGCGTCGGCCTCAAGGGAAAGAAGAATAGGAAAAGCGAGAAAATGAGAATTATAAAATAATTTATAATGTTTGATCGGCTTTTTCTCATGATTGGACCATTTCCCGCTTAAATAAATTTGGATTTTGAGATAAAAAACCTTTTGGTCTATTTGTGCAAATAGATATCGTAAGCGGGAATTCCCTCTATTCTCTCAACAAGAATGTAGCCTGACATAAACTGTACGAACTTGGGATTGGACAAGTAGTAACTCTTGTTGTCGAACCTGAAATCTATAAAAATTTTAGGAGGATTTTTCTCTAGTTTTTGGATGAATTCTGTTTCACCTTCAAATGAGATGTGCTGCAAGTATGAATCGGTGTAATCATTGAAAATTTTAACTCCTTTCGTGAGCGAGATGAAGTTAACCATAGCTGGTTCGCCAAAAATTGTTTCATTTTTTGACACATTTTTCTGGACCAATTCTGAAATGTAGTAAAATTTAAAAGAATGTTTGGGGTTGAGGTAGAAGTCAATTGTTTGGAAGTTCGAGAGAATAGATAAAAATAGAATGGCAACTACAACAATTTTGGCCGCCTTGTACCTTGACTTCATAAAGATTCTACCCAAGCCTATGCACAGGAATGGAATTGATATCAGAAAATAGTGATAATAAACCGGGTTCATAAGGAATAGGATCATAAGATCTGCAAAGAGAGGAGTGGTAGCGAAAAAGATTAAATCCATATCTCTTTCAACATAACCAATAAAAATTGCTATTGCCGACAGGAACAATGTGAAGAAACCTATGGAAAAATACTGGGTCATATCTGTTGTTCCTTTTGGTCGTTGAAGATGATATAAGATTGTTTGGTTGATGTACTCAAATCCAAAAACGAAAGAGAAAATTGAAAAAGATATCAAAAGGAAAATTGAAAGAGGTTTTAAAAAATTCAATAATTTTTTTCTTTTAAAATAGATATATGAAATAAAAAATGGGAGGTAAATTAGAGAAATGTATCTTGTGAAAATGGCAAGATTGTAAAAAATCGATGCGGGTAGTGGCTTGTTTTTCAGTATCAGATAAAATGAAATCAAAATAAATAACATGCTTTCCCACATTCCAATTCCGATCAAAGAGAAAATTATAAAAGATGGAGTGAATAAGAAGATAATTGAAGATGTAAGAGCTGTTTTCTTATCGTAAATCTCTTTGACTATAAGAAAAAGTACCAAAACACAGGACGAACTGAACAGCAATTGAAATATTTTAACAAGTGAGAAATTCATGCCAAAAATTTTAAAAAGAATGGTATAAACAAAAATTTGGATGGGGGGGTGTGCTAGGAAATAATCCTTGTATGGGATTTTACCGTCGAGGATGAGTTTACCTGCGTTGAAGTAAATGGTCTCGTCCGAATAGATTGGGTGTAGTAAGAAGACCCTTACAATCATCGATAACAAAAGAACAATGGTCAAGTATTTGAATTCTGTTGCTTTTTTCAAGATTTTTTTAAGCATGCTATCTCAGATCTCCATATCAATAGAAAGATAATCAACAGGGGAATTAAACACAGGAAAGGCACGTAAAAGCTGTCAAATGGAAAAGTTGGTTTTTTTGACAGGGGAAAAACTCTTATATCTACAGAAAGGTATCCATTTGAAAGACTTTCAAAAATCCTGCTCCTTGGACCATTCTTTAGAAACAGTGGCAGATAGTAGTTGAACAGGGGATTGGGAAAAGGCTCAAATGTATCCTGTTTTGTCAGATATTCTTTCTTCATTTCCATTGTATGAATGTCGGATATGTAATCTTCGGGTGTCTGAAGGCCTAGAAAGTTGACAAAGATTGAAAGAAAAATTAAAATCGAAATGAGTATGAGTTTTGCTTTTTTGAACACAAAGGCCATCGGCAAAATTAAAAATGGTATTACGGGCATGAGATATCTGTTGCCAAAGCCGTAACTGCCCCACCAGCTAGACCTCATCGACAAGATAAACAGAAATGAAATAAAGATGGACAGAATAATCAGAGCTTCAATCCTATATTTTTTGTGCATGTAAAATAGGCCGATGAAAGATAAAGCTAGCACAGGATAATAGAACAGCAGGCCTCTGTAAGGGTCTACCAGTAATCTAAAGATGACATAAAAGTTTGGAGGTGATGTCGTGAAGTGGAGATGTCTCAAAATTTTTTCCAATTCTTCATATGGAAAAATCGCATTTTTTAAAATTTTTGAAGTTGAGGAATTGGTTTCGTCTGGATATGCTGAAATATAAATGCTTCGATCTATGTAGGATTTAGTTGAATCAAATGGTGTGCCAAAGATTGAGAAGTTGTACAAAAACATGGGCAATATTCCTAGAAAAGCTCCAAGAACGAAAAGAAGTGCTTTTTTTCTGTCTATAACGTATGAATAGATGAAGAGAACAATAGCAATCAACACAACAATGTTTTCTGTGACCACACCAAACCCAGCAAGAAGACCAGCTAAGATAAAATATTTCTTGTCATATTTCTTTTCATTTTTCATCTTGAAAAGCAGATAGAATGACAGGAATGTGAAGAAAGCTGCAGCAGCATGTCCCATGAAGATCAGGGCTGCCGGGAAGGCTAGAGTTCCTAAACCATATGTTAATGTTACCAAAAGCCTGTGTTTTTCTTTTTCCAAAAAATTTTTCAGTGTTTTGTAAACAAGCACAACCAACAGCGCTGAAGGAAGACAAGACATGAAAATTGTGATGAGTATCATCGAGGTGAATGTGAAGAAACCTGGGTCTTCAGGAGTGGATATGGAAACGTTGTTTATCAACAAGGTGACGTAATTTTTATTTCCAGCATACTTTTCTTTAAATTCTTGTGGGAAAGGGCTGTATGCAAGCTCCCATGATTTATATGCTGGAGCTGCCAGTAAAGACAGGCCTACATCCTTATCAGAATAATAATGTCCCCTGTAATACGATCTGTCGCCAGTGTGGTTGGAATAGCTGTCTATCTCAAATTTTCCTTCTTCAGTTATGGCTTTTGTCAAAGAAAGTCTAGATTCTTCATTCCATCCGAACCATTGGATAAAGAATGAGTAGAGGATGAAAAAAGTTAAGAAAATCTTCAATTCTTTTCTCATACAAATCCCGTTAATTTAATTTTCGATTTTAATGGATTAAACTTAATAGAACTTCACAGAAATGTTCTGAGGTCATATTTTCTGGCAATTTAATTTTTTTGTTGAGAATCAGAAAACCTTTTTCTTCAGGTATAGCAGAAATTGCCCTTCTCAAAATGAAGTCATTGAAAGAGAGCGTTTTATTCAAAATGGAAAATCTTTCGTCCTCAATTATCGGGGATATATTTCTTTTCAAATTGATGCCTTTCTCAAATTCTTCAACTATAAAAATCTTCTGCCCAGAAGGCAATGTGCTTGACTCGTTGAAGGCCTTTTTCAATTTTTCCTTATTTTCCTCAAAATTTTTTTCATCGATGAAAATTTTCAACTCTTGATCCAAACCTTCCTCAAGTGTGTATGCCTTTGTTTTCGAAAAATCAATCTCACCTCTGTAATCAAATTCAAGCATGCCCATCTCGTTCAAAATTTTATTTATGTCAATCTTGTCAACAATTTTTGGAGGATACAACTCTTTGGCCCCTCTATTTGATACGAGAACTATGGTCTTACCTGGTTGATTAAGTTTGCCGATAAAATCATCCAATTCAATAAAATAACTTTCTATAACTCCATGATACTTCTCTTTTTCCTGTTCATTTATGTAGGCACTAAATTTCTCTGGGTACATATACATCCAAAAATATTGCTCTATCATCATAGGAGAAGAGAGCACAAGAAAGGAAACTTTTGGTTGAAACTTCTCTCTCAAGTAGAAAAATTCTCTTGCCTTTCTGTCGAGGAGATAAAACTCATAGACTAAATCTTTTTCAATCTTATCTTTTGGTAACATTATCTTTAACCAATAGACTTTTCTAAAAAATTCTGTCACGGGGTTCTTGAAAATCAGCAAAGCTTTTGAATCGTAAATTTCCTCAGGCCATTCTTTTCTGCCTTCAAATTCGTCTGGAACCATGAACGAGCCCATTTCAGGAACATTTGGCCAGTAAAGTGTTCCAAAAGTTACATTTCTCTTTTTAAGTTCAGTCCATATTGAAGTTCCATTACAGTTTGCGAGTGAATTCCAAGCTGAATAGGAGTCCAACGGTGAAGTTGTACGAAAAGTTGAAAACATGCCTTCTGTAACAATCCTCTGAAGATTTGGGAGCTTGTTTTTTTCCATCAAATGTTGAATAATTTCATAATCCCCGCCATCCAATCCTATAACCATAACCTCTTTTTCAGGCAAATTAAATAGAAGAGGGTAGAGAAATGGGTAGAGTAAGAAAAGGGAAAGAATCGTGACCGAGATGGCTATAATGAGTACATTTTTAAGCACCATAATTTTGTTTTAGAGCGTTAAGGATTTATTTACCTGGGTATTTGCCTAAGAATAAAAGAGAAATTTATTCTCAGATTTAGGGAAGGGGGAGCCAGAGGTAGACTATAACAACCTTAAATATCTAATGGTTTTTATGTTAAAATATGAAAACGTTAGAACTATATGATCATTTTGACGGAAATATTCTTGACTTGTGGGAAATTACAATTCCTGACACTGTTTATAAAGAAGATGTCTCTTTAACAACAAAAGACAGTATTTTAACATTTGAAGTAACAAAAACAAAAAAGAGTAAAGATCCCTATGACTGGGAAGGTCCAAGATTAATAGCAAAAAAACCTGAATTAGTGGGAGCAGAAACTAGCTTAGGTTTGGATTTTAGAAATTGCAGGGGAAATGGAAATGTGTACGTAAGAGGTATAGGATATGAATTTTTATACTTATTGGGAATAGATAATCCCAGCAGTGATATCTTCTTCCATGTTTTTGATGTAAATACTGGTCGGTATGTCCCGGGAGGCAGAATTCATCATAAGGGCCATTTTCCTAATAGAACTACTCTTATTACACCAGAATTAGTTTCACTTGGAATCAGGTGGGAAGAAAACAAAACTTTTTATTCAATCGACGAAAGACAGTATGGGTTTAGTACCCCAGAAAGATTAGGAAAAACATTGAGTGAAAGGTTGTTAAAGGATTCTCGGCAAATTGCAGAAAAAGGATTAAAAGAAATTTGCATAAAAGTTGACCTGTACACACCAAATGAAAAGATACCCAGCTCAATAAAGGCCCTAATAGATAGGGTGGATGTATTATCTAAATAATATTCATAAAAATAAACTATTTTTATGGGAAAATTTACAAGAAACTTCTTCATTTATTGTATAACCAATTTCGTTTGGGCTGCTGTGTTCAACCTTTGGTACGGGTTTCTTCCAAAATTTTATGAAGTTTTGGGAGCCTCAGTAATAACAATTGGTTTTCTTTTTTCTCTGGAAAGGGTATTTGAGGGATTTTCAAACATTTTTGGCGGATATTTTGCCGATAAATATGGAAGGAAAAAAGTAATAATTTTTGGTTCGTTCATAGGCAATATCTCTCTCTTGATTTTATTCCTGGCAACTAATTGGCTGTGGTTAATACCAGCAATAGCTTTTTTCTGGATCACAGTCGGTATACAATCTCCAACAATTGCAACATTAATAAATGAATCTATTTCAAAAAAGAGAAGAGCCTCTGCTTTTTCTATTCTTTCTGTCACAAGTTTAATTCCTGCCATTTTTACTGTTTCTCTTGGAGGTCTACTTATAGAAAGGATTGGGTTGTTGAATGGAATAAGAACTTCTTTGTTGATTTCATTCGTCGTTGGAATGATTTCAACACTAGTTTATATATTGTCCTTAAAAGAGACTTTGAAATTACCTAAAAAAATTAAAGTAAAAATAAAATGGAACATACCAAGAAAGGTTTGGTATTTCATAATAAGTTATACTTTACTCATGTTTGGTGTTTCCTTGGTTAGCCCTTTTGTTATTCTATATTCCCAGAATGTGATAGGAATAGGTATGTTTAACTGGGGAATTGTACTCAGTTTTTTCACAGTATTTACATTAATAGCCACTATTGTTGGAGGTGTGCTATCAGATAAATTTGGAAGGAAGAAAGCTATATTGTTCTCATTTGTTTCCCTAATTTTTCCCATGTTAATAATCTTCTCTAAAAATTTAACTGACGTTATCGCGGCACATATATTTGCTAGCACTTTATTTTTAGGATCATCTTCGATAGCTGTTTATGTATTTGAAAAGTCAAAATCTGCAAAAACTATTGGAATCGTTAATTTTTCTATAGCAATAGCCATGGCTTTGGGCAGTCCTCTCGGTGGTTATCTGTATTCTTTATCTCCACAATATCCTTTCATAGCCTCTAGTTTCGTCAGAGCTGTTGGTTTGATAATAGGAATTCTTCTTATCTAAAAGATTTTTCAATCTATTTCTTATCTTTCTCATTTTTGTCAAATTGGGTTCAAAGATTTATTTTTTATCTGATAAACTCTTCTTATGTTTAAATCTCTAAAAAGAGTTTATTCCTCAAAGGATATCATATTCAGATTAGCATTAACCGATCTTAAGATAAAATATGTGGGTTCCTATCTCGGTATACTCTGGTCTCTGCTTGAACCCCTCCTTATAATACTGGTCTATTCAATCGTCTTCCCTATCATATTGAAAGCAGATTTCCTGGAATGGTTCCTGTTCTTTATCTGTGGTTTGATTCCTTATCGTTTTATCAGAAAAAGCATAACCGAAATGACAACATGCCTAGTAGATTATTCGAACATACTAGAGAAATCTCAAATGAATGCTGAAAACATAGTTTTTGCAAAGGCGGTTTCAACATCAATCTCTTTCCTTATAGAACTTTCCATACTCTTTGTGCTTGTGAGTATTTTCATTCCACCAACCCTATTCATCTTCTTGTTACCTATTGTCTTTTTGATAAATTTTTTCATGAACCTAGGATTTGGGATGTATCTTTCAGTTCTTTACCCAAAAATGAGGGACATAAGTTATATCCTCACAATTCTCTTTGAGGTGTTGATGTTTTTGACTCCCATCACCTACAAAATTGAATACATACCAAGTCTCTATAGGGGGGTTTACATGCTAAACCCTATAGCAAGGCTAGTTTATATCTATCAGGCTATTTTCCTTCATTCTTCTCAAAAATTTGTTGAATATTTTTCGATATCACAGGAATTGCTCATTTTGTTTTTATTTTCTTTAATTGTATTTATTATTGGGTATAAAAAATTTGAAAAAGAAAAAGATATTAGCCTGGAGCTGATTTAATGAGTGCAATAGAGCTGAAAAACATTTGGAAGGAGTTCTTGCTTGAAAGGGAGAGGGAAGTCACACTTAAAGAAAGGTTTGCAAACTTGAGGAAAAAGAGGAAAGTGGAAAAAATCGTAGCATTAAAAGGTATCAATCTGATCATTGAAAATGGAGAATGTTTTGGGATTTTGGGGAAAAATGGGTCTGGAAAAACAACTCTTCTAAAAATAATTTCAGGTATGCTCAAACCAAATAACGGATTTGTAAAAGTCGAGGGGAAAGTAATTCCAATACTAACGCTTGGTCTTGGTTTTCAAAGGGAACTAACAGCAAAGGAAAACTTGTATCTCTACGCCTCGATACTAGGTCTAAGCAAAAATGAAATTGATAGCATTTACGAAAAAATAGTAAAATTTTCTGAACTACAAAATGTCATGGATGTAAAACTTAAAGATTTTTCAGATGGTATGGTAATGAGATTATCTTTCTCGATTGCATTTCATATTAATGCCGATATCATACTCATAGATGAAACATTGGCTGCAGGTGATGCTGCATTTCAAACAAAATGTTTGGAAAAAATTGAGCAATTGAAAGAAGAAGGCAAAACGATAGTTATTGTTTTACATTCAACGTCTGAAATAAGGAGATTTTGTGATAGGGCTTTGATACTTGACAATGGTGAGATTATTTTTTCAGGAGAAGCATTGGATGCATGTGAAAAATATGATGAGATCATTGAAAGCGATAGGTTAAAGAGGTTTAATGAGTTTGTGACAAAAGAAACTGGAGTTGTGTTTAATGCTATATGTGAAGAACAATTTGTTTTAAAAACAGGTAAAATGTGTTTGATGGAGTTGGAAATGGATCAAAATTTAGAATTAGCTGAATTACTTTTTGTAGGGGGAAGATGTTTTAGTGTTTTTAGCAAAAATGTTAACAATGGTAAAAAATTTTTCCAAACGGATTCTTTACCCGTACCTCAAGACGAGTATAATGTTTGGATTAGACATGAAGGTAAATTTTTATCAGAAAAGCCTTTCAAAATTCTTGTGAAACATGCAGAAGAAAGCGAGGAGAATAAAATTTATATGCTGCCAAATTCTAATTCACCATTTCAAGATTTGACTATTGTTTTCGGTGAAGGGGCTGAAACAGAAATGGGGGCGTTTGAAAAAGGTAAAACCATATTTGTTTTCAAAAATTTAGAAGAAATAGTAAAAAAGGATAAAGCCTGTCTATTCATCGAAAACAAAATATTATCTGCGGGTAAAGTAGAAGATGTTTTGGCCGAAGTTAAAACAAGAATTTGGAAGAATCTTGCCATTAAATATTTTTATGAAATTTTATCAAATAAACAAATAGGAAAAGTTTTAATGGGAATCTCATGAAAGAAATAGTAAAAAAAATTATGGAAGTTGTGGGAAAGGAAGATTTAGTATTTGTGGGGCCCGAAGAACAAGCTGGAATAAAAGTTATTCGACCCGAAGAAATAGACCTCTATCCAAGAAAGTATAAAAATATCATTGTAGATAGCATTGACCAATTGGATGAGGAAACCATAAAAAAATTAGCTGACATGACGGATTCTCTGTGGATACCATTTTCTATTGAAAAGTTAATAAAGAAGGTTGATACTACGATTGAAGATATGATTGAAAAGAAAGATTTTAAAAGCATTGACATAAACGAAAAGATGGAAAATTTAAAAAAATTATCAGGAGGTAATGTTTCTATTGTGAATTTTGACTTACCTGAAATGGCTGTTGTAGTATCCAAAGGAAGAGAAACGCCTTCAGTAAAGGGTCTAAAAATCGAACCCCTTTCTTCATTTTTCATTAACCTAAGTATGGTTGAATATCTAAAATCAAAATTGGAAGAAGTAAAAAAAGAAAAAGAGAGATTGGAAATTGAATTGAAAAGATCTCAAATTGAATTGGAAAGATCTCAAAAAGAGATACTTAATTGGGAAAAGGCCATGAAAATAGAAAGAAGAGAAATGGAAAACACTAAAAAGAGTTTTAGGAAGGAAATTGTTAGATTTTTAAAAGAAAATGAAATAATGAAAAGAGATATAGAAAATAAAAATGAGGAAATAAAGGAGATTGAAATGCCCTACCGGAAGGAAATAGAAAATATAAAGGAAGACATGGAAAAGATGAGGGAAGAATTGGAAACAACTGTTTTTGAGATGGGGTTAAAACTAGAAGAAGAATTGGAAAGACGTAAGTTGCAGGAAAAGGATTCAAAATGAAAGTTTCTGTAGTTGTTCCTTCAGTAGGAAGAGAAACTCTTTTTGATTGTCTGGAATCTTTAAAAAATCAGAATTATGAAGATTTTGAAGTTTTAGTCGTTTCATTTGAAAAATCAATAGAAAGTAGAGTTGAGAATTTAGGCGCAAAATTTATCTTTTCACCCAAAGCAAATGTTTCTTTTCAAAAGAATTTAGGAATTAAAGAAAGTAGGGGTGAATATGTTTGTTTTATAGATGATGATGCAATTGCTGAAACTTCCTGGATAAAAAATCTTATTGAATCTTTCACTGATCAAGAAGTCGCTTGCGTTGGAGGAAAAATAAAGTTAATTATTGAAAGTGATTTAGCTAAAGAATTTAAAATAGAAAGAAAAATAATTGGGGGATTTCTTGGAGAAACTCTCTTGAACATAGAGAGAGGAGAAATAAAAGAGCCTCTCCTATGGGGTTCTAATATTTGTCTTAGGAAAAAAATCTTTGACGAAATTGGTTATTTTGATGAAAAGATAGGACGAACTCCAGATTTACCGCTTTGTAACGAAGAAATAGAAATCCAAGAAAGAGTTCTAAATAAGGGATTTAAAATTATTTATAATTCAAAGGCTTTAGTTTGGCATAAAATTTTTCCAGAAAGACTCACCGAAAGTTATTTCTTGCAAAGAAGTTTTTGGCAGGGATATAGTGAGATCGTTGCTTCAAGAAGATATGAGAATATTAAGAAATTCGTTGAAAGTTCTAAAATTGGTTTTTGGGGTTTTTTAATGAAAGAGAAAATTTTTGAGAACATTTTCGAAACAATTATTAGTGAAAATGTAAATGAAAAAATTTTTAGATATAAAAAAATAGGTAGGATTGCTGGCTTTCTTGATTTGGCAAAGAGTGAGTGAATGGAAGAGTTAAATAGAAAACAGATCGTAAAATATATGCTATCTTATTTAACATTTGTTCCATTTACAAAACCTTTTTTTATAAATTTTGGCCTAACACACAGATGCAATCTAAAATGCAATATCTGTGAAACTTGGAGAACTTGGTCAAAATCAGAGAAAGAATTAAAATTAGAAGAACTCAAGAGAGTCATAAATGAAATTGGCGAGTGGGGTGGTATAAATGTCAGTTTTGCTGGCGGTGAACCGTTAATCAGAAAGAATGACCTTTTGGAATGTATTAAACTGGCTAAGAAATTGAACCTTACCACACATATCACATCCAACGGCCAGCTAATAGATAAAAAAGTTGCTGAAGAGTTGGTTTCCTCTGGACTAGATTATCTTCAACTGTCTATAGATGGAGCAAAAGAAGAAACAAACGACTACATAAGAGGCAAAGGCACTTATAAAAAAACAATAAGAGCAATTAAAGAAGTAAAGAAAGCTAAAGAAAAATTAAATTCTAATTTAAGACTTTCTTTAACCAGTGTTGTCACGGACAAGAACATAGATGAACTTCTGGACATCGTAAAAATTGTTGAAGATTTCGGACTTAGTGAAGTATCATTCAATCCATACAACCTAGACACATCTTATATGAAAGACAAAAATTATGAAAATGATGAGTTTTGGGTGAAACAAAAAAACATACCAAAATTGAGAGAGGGTTGCAAACAATTAATCAGAATAAAAAAACAAAATGGAATTATTGGAACACCAATTTTCATGTTAAGGATGATGCCGAATTATTTTGAAAAAAAGAGAAATTTTAGAGAAGGAATTTGTTTGGCTGGGTTCAGCTATATTTACATAAAACCGAATGGAGAAGTTGACGTGTGTGGGAAGGGCCCATCGTTAAATGTCAGGAATCATTCCATCAAAAATATATGGTATAGCTTAAATTTTGCAAAAACAAGGTTAAACATAGTGAGATGTAGCAGACCCTGTCTGATGCTTTGTTTCCCGAGAATTTCTTTTTCAGATATTTTAGGGCGATAACATGAAAATATTGTATCAAGACTTTTTAGGTTTCATCAAAGATTATGCAACAAACAGTTTATCTTATGAATTAAACAAACCGTTTGTAAAACCTTGGAGAGTTAATTTTGATATAACACATAGATGCCCATTGAGATGTGTGATGTGCAATATTTGGAAAACTAAAAGTAAAAAAAAGGAACTAAGTCTCGATCAACTCAAAAGAACTGTAGATGAAATCAAAAAATGGGGGGTTGAGCACGTATCATTCGCTGGTGGGGAAACTCTGGTTAGAAAAAATGATGTTGTTAAACTCATAGAATATGCTTCTTCAAAAGGGATGAGAACAGACTTGATAACAAATGGGTATTTCTTAGACAAAGAAACTTGTAAGAGATTGCTTAAATCTGGTGTGAGTAAAATTTCTCTTTCTGTGGATGGGGCAAAGAAGGAAACACATAATAAGATAAGAGTGGGGGGGAGTTACGATAAGGTTATTAGAACAGCCAAAATTTTGGGTGAATTGAAGAAAAAAATGAAAGTTAAAACTGAGTTGGAATTCACCACAGTAATTCTTTCCTACAATTTCAGAGAGCTGGTCGACATCTTTTATCTTATGAAAAGCCTTAATTTTGATTTTATAACCTATCAAGTTGTTACTCCAGACAACAGCTTTACTGTCAATTCTAAGCAGTTAAAGAATTTTTATGAAAGCAGACTTTGGATAAAAGGAGATGATGTGAAAGAGTTGGAAAAAATAACTGAAAAGTTGATAGAATTAAAGAAAACTGGTTGTATAAGGAACACAAGAAGCTATCTTAAAAAAATTCCCGAATACTTTAAAGCTAAAGACAAATTCAAGCCAGGTAAATGTATAGTTGGGTTTAGCTACGTTAACGTAGATCCGTATGGTAACATAAATGTTTGCGGGCTTGGTCCGAACTTAAATGTCAATGATGGGAAAATCCAAGAACTTTGGAATAATGAAGAATATAAAAAGACCAGGGAATTGATAAAAAAATGTAACAGACCTTGTCTGATGCTTTGTTATGATAAATTGAACTTTAAGGAGCTTTTTGAAGCATGGCGGGAGATAAGAGGATTGGTTTGAACGAAAGAATAAGAAAAGCAGAAATTTACATGAAGTATTACTTATCCGATATTCTCAAACAACCACTTATTTATCCCAAGGAAGTAAACTTCCAAATGACTAACAGATGCACTTTGCAATGTAAGATGTGCAACATATGGAAAATACGTAAAGAGGAAAAGGAAATCAGTCTGGATGAAATGAAAAGAATTTTGAGAGAAATAAAAAACTGGGAAAACACAAAATATGTTTCATTTGTAGGTGGGGAATCATTAATAAGAATGGACGACACGCTTGAGCTAATAAAATATGCAAATTCTCTTGGCTTTCACACAAACCTTGTTTCAAATGCAACATTCTTGAATGATAGTGTTTGCAAAGAATTGGTCGAAGCTGGATTGGAAAGGATTGCCTTGTCTTTGGATGGGGCAAAAAAAGAGACACATGATTATCTAAGAGGGGAGGGAAACTTTGATCAAATAATGGAAGCTGCTAAAGTTTTTCTAGCCCTAAAAAAAGATCATAACATAAAAGTTGATTTTGCTACTGTTGTCATGGCTCAAAATTTTAGAGAATTGATTGATCTTTATTGGATGGGAAAGAAAATTGGAGTGGATCAATGGTTTCTTCAATCTGTTGTTCTCGACAACACTTTCCATGAATTTGACTATAATTCACCGATTTGGATAAAAGGTGATAGTTTGAATGAACTAAAAGGAATAATAAACGAATTGATTGCGTTCAAGCTCAAAGACAGAAAGTTCATTTACAATTCAGTTGATTATCTTAAGGCGATTCCACAATATTTTGAACTGAAGAAGGAGTTCAAGCTTGGGAAATGCATGGCCGGTTATTATTCATTGAACATAGATCCATATGGTTTCGTAAGCATCTGTAATTACGGACCAAATATTAATCTGATAGGGAAAAGTGTTTCTGAGGTTTGGAAAAGCCCGGAATTTAAAAAAACAAGAATTTTGATAAAAAAATGCAAAATGCCCTGCATGATGCTTTGTTATCAAAGGTTCACTATTTCGGAATTGATAAAAGCTTTTTTCCATGGTGATTAAGTGAATGATGTTTCTAATGCAATGGAGATGGGTAAAAAAGTCGGGCCGAAGCTCCTGATGATTTCTACCACTGACTATTGTAACCTCAAATGCAAAACATGCTGGAGACTGAAGAGAAGTGCAAAATTCAACCAGCCTTCCTTCAATTTTCTTAAAAAAATTATAAAAGAGGCGAAAGAGATGAGTGTGGAAACAATTGACCTCACGGGTGGGGGTGAGCCGTTTATAAGAAAAGATATTCTTGAATTGATGAAACTGGTAAAGAAGCTTGGAATGAGAGGAACACTAACAACTAACTCCACATTGATAAAAAAGGGTGATATCGAAAAGATAGTTAAAATGGGATGGGATGAAATAAATTTTTCTCTCGATGGCTCAACACCTAAAACTAATGATTACATAAGAGGTAAAAATGTCTTTGAAAAAGTTTTAACAGTTATCAAACAATTTCAAGAAAACAAAAGTTCCTTGAAACCTGTGTTGAGGCTTACTTTCACAATAACTAAAAACAATTTGAATGATATACCAAATTACATCAAACTAGCTAAACAGCTGAACATCCAAAATATAAACTTCTCCACACTTTTTGAATGGAGTTCTAACAAAGAGTTTTGGTTAAATAAATCTAACAAAAAAATAGTTAATAAAACAATCGAGAAGAGTTTAAGCTTAGCAAAAGAATCGGGAATAAAAACTAATCTAGAAGAAATTCTGACATTTGGCCTTTGGGAACACAATCCGCCAAAATTTTGTTTTGCGCCCTGGCACATGCTTTTTATCAATGCAACTGGAGAAGCCATGGCATGCTGCACGCTCGCTTCTTTATACCAAAACAAATTGGGTAAGGTGAAAAGTTTAAATGAGGTTTGGTATGGTGAGAAGATGGAAACTCTGAGAAAAAGAATGAAAAGGAAAATTTTCTTCAGGGAATGCAAAATGTGTTTACCGGAATTTATTCAGATGTTCAATCAAATGTACGACGAGGTGAAGAATGAAAGTTGAAGAAATAGGAAAGAGACTAGAGCTTTGGAAAGGTGGGAGAAAAGCAGGACCGGTGAGAATGGAACTTCACCTCACGGATTCTTGCAATTTAAATTGCATATTTTGTTGGAGAAAAAAGTCAGATAAAGTAGGAAAGAAAGAACTTCCGGAAAGAAAACTTTTACAAATAGTTAGAGAAGCAGCAAAGCTCGGGGTTAGGGAATGGGTGATTTCTGGTGGTGGCGAACCTCTTTTGAGAAAAGAAACCACTTTAAAAATTTTGAAAGAAATAAAAAAGCACAACATGTGGGGTTTGCTGACAACTAATGGGACATTGCTTACGAAGAAGGATGCGGAGTTTTTGGTTGAAATAGGTTGGGATCAGGTTCAATTCAGTATAGATGGTCCTAATAAAAAAATAAATGACTTTCTTAGGCCGCCAAATTCATTCGATAGAATTTTGGAAGCTGTAAAAATATTGAGAGGAATGAGGGATTCAATGAATTCAAGGAAACCGTACATTGGATTTAACACAATACTGAACAGGATGAATTTTGATAAAATAAGCGAAATGATTGAATTGGCATATAATGTTGGAGCTGATCTTGTGTTCTTCGAACCAATCTATCCCGGATATTCAGAAATAGATTTAACAATTCCTGAAGAGAAAACAAAAGATTTAGTTAAATCTATAAGAAAAGGTGAAAAAATTGCCAGGAAGCTTGATATTGATACAAACATAAAAGATTTCTTAGAAGTTCATCTGGCTGACAAAACAAATCTAAGAGAAAAAATTCTTGAGGAAGTTGAGGGGTTGAATGGTTTTATTGAAGCTCCTTGCTTTAGGCCTTGGTATCTTATGGGAATTAAAGCTTCGGGATTTGCAGGATGTTGCTCTACTTTTGAGATGGGGGAATTTGTCCAAGAAAAGCATTTGGGAGAAGTTTGGTTTGGAAAAACTTTCAACAAATTGAGAGAGGAAATGGTAAACAAGAAAATACCTGACTACTGTTCAAAGTGTAGTATAGTTGTTTTGAACGAAAATAGATTTTTAAGAAAAATGTTGATGAAAGATGGATGAAAAAATAAAAAGGCTGGTTAAATGGTCAAAAGGTAAAAAATCACCACCCCTAACTTTAGAATTAAATGTAACTAATAAATGCAATCTACTTTGTAAAATATGTTGGTTGAGATCTGCAAAACCAAATTATGATGAGGAGATGAGTGACGAAGAATTACTTCAAATAATAGATGAAGCTGTAGTATTTGGTGTAAGAGAATTTAGATTCCCCGGTAGCGGTGAGCCATTAATGAGAAAAGATGTTCTTCTTAAATTGATGGAAAGGGTGAAGGAGAATGGGAGAAGTGGACTTCTTATATCTAATGGCACATTGTTTTCTGAAGAATACATGAAAAGACTCATAGAAATGGAGTGGGATGTTCTAACTATAAGCCTAGATGGACCATCCTCGGAAGTCAATGATTCAATTAGGGGTGTAAAAGGTGCTTTCAAAGAGGTTATCAAAAACTTGGAATTTATCAAAAAATGGAAGACAAGACTGAAAAAAGATTATCCTTGGTTAAGGATGAATGTGGTTCTGACCAATAAAAATTATGACAAACTTGAGGAAATGGTAGATTTAGCACACAAGTTTGATTTCAAAGAAATTTTGATCCAGCCCATGACCATATTTTCTAAAGAAGGCGAAAAACTTAAAATAGAAAATGTGGAGAGTGCGAAGAAATATCTGGAATCAGCTAGTCAGAGAGCAAAGAAACTTGGGATGAAAACCAATATGGATTCTTTCGTAAGAAATGTCATAATCGAAAGAACTAATGAAATGGGAAAAATGATTGAAGAAGAGATTGAAAACTTTGATGACAAATTCTTATCAGTACCTTGCTACGAACCTTTCTACAATCTGATAATTATGCCTGATGGCAAAGCTGGTCCATGCGCAATTGGTGGTGGTAAAACTGAGGCTAGCCTGAGAAATAGCAGTATTGAAGAAGTTTGGTTTGAACATTTTGAGGAATTTAGAAAGAAGATGCTTAATAAGGAATTGTTCCTGTTCTGCTCTCATTGTTGTGTCCCAATATTTTTGGAAAACAAAAAATTAAGGGAGGAATTATCAAAGGTGATTTAGTGAATGTTGAAAAGGAAGCTGTAGAAAGACTAAGGAATTGGCATGATGGTAAGCGGGCGTCGCCTCTACATATTGACATAGAACCCACCTCTTCATGTAATCTGGGATGTAGGTTTTGTTGGACAAGGTCGGAAGAAAGAGTGAAAAACTGCCAGTACCAAAGAACATTAACCAATGAGAGATTGATAGGGATAATTCATGAAGCAGCAAGACTTGGGGTAAAGGAATGGGAAATTGCGGGTGGTTGGGAGCCCATGTCAAAACCACAAACTGTCTTCAAGATGATGACTCTGATCAAAAAATACGGGATGTTTGGGTCGATAACAACAAACGGGATTTTGTTCACAAGAAATATGATTAAAAAACTTGTGGAGATTGGTTGGGACCGAATACTGTTCTCCTTAGAGGGTCCAGATGCTGAAACTCATGATTATTTGACAAGGGTTAAAGGATCTTTTGCGAAGGAAACAAAAAATATAAGATTATTCAAGGAATGGAAAGAAAAACTTGGTAAGAAAAGGCCCCTGTACTCAACCCATTCAGTTCTGACCAACAAGAATTACAATAAATTGGAAGAGATGATTGAACTTGGTAAAGAATTGGGATGTGAAGGAGTAAACTTCGAACCACTCATGATTTGGTCCGAGGAGGGAGAAAAATTAAAGTTGAATAAAAAGCGAAGAGAAGAACTTAAAATTCATATAGAAAAAGCATTTAAAAGGGCAAAGGAGCTCGGAATTTGTACAAATGTCGCAAACTTGAGAGAGGAGAAGTTGGTAAACAAGAAAGACATGAGAAAAATTATAAAAGATGAAATGAGTCGTGGTGAAAAAAATATCCTCAGTTCTCCCTGTCTCAGTCCTTGGCTCAATATGGAAATAAGGGTCAGTGGCAGGGTTACAGCTTGTAGAATTTGTAATGATGAAACTGGATGTGAAAATATATTGGATAAAAGTTTGGAAGAGATTTGGTTTGGGAATTATTTTGAGAATGTGAGAAAGAAGTTCATGGATAAAAATTTGCCAGATTATTGTAAGGATTGCGCAAGTGGTTTGGTCGTTGATATGAGAAATTTGAAAAATCAATTAACCAAGGAAGTTAAACCTCTTGAATGGGCAAAGAGGAGAGTGTTCTAGATGGATGAACATGAAAAAGAAATGTATGGAAGAATTTTGAATTGGTTCAAAGGAAAACGGCAACCACCATTCAAAATAGATTTGGAATTGCACAGACGCTGCAATCTCAAGTGTTGGTCTTGTTCTAGAAGGTCCGATCCAAACTATGAAAAAATAAATGAATATTCTAAGAAAATTGAAATGCCGAAGGAAAACTGGCTAAGAATAATTGAAGAAGCTCGTGATCTTGACGTGAGAGAATGGCACATTGCAGGTGGTGGGGAACCGATGTTTTTGCCTGAAGTAACAATGGGTGTGATGAACTTTATCAAAAAATTCGGAATGTTGGGCATAATAACTACTAATGGTGTTTTATGGAACTCAAAACATATAGAAGAAACAGTAAAAATGGGATGGGACAGAATACATTTCAGTATCGATGGACCGGATGCAAGAACCCATGATTATTTAAGGAATGTTCCGGGGACATTTGAAAAAGTTGTAAAAAATGTTAAGCTTTTCGAAAAAATTAAGAAAAAATATAAGAGTGATAAACCGATGCTAAATATGAATACAGTACTCTCGGTTGAAAATTACAAAAAATTGCCAGAAATGGTTGAGCTCGCACATAAAATGTCAATAGAATACATGTTTGTCGAACCTCTGATCGTTTATTCAAAATACGGTGAAACGTTGAAATTAAAGGAGCAGCACATAAAAGACTTTCCAATATATTTAGAGAATGCCGTAAGACTTGCGGAAAAATATGGTATAATAAATAACTTTTCTGGTCTTGACCAAAATTTGGATACACAATTGATAAGAAAAAGCAGTGCCATGAATGAAATACTGAAATCCGATATAGAAAAAGTCGATGAGATGAATTTAAAAGGATTTGTTAAAGACTTTCTTTCCGTACCTTGTTATAAACCTTGGTTCCATATGACTATAAAATGTGATGGACGAGTAACGTCTTGCGACGTGCCGATAACAGGCGGAGATAATATAAAAAATAAATCTTTAGCTGACGTGTGGAACGGAACATATTTTGAAAATTTAAGGAATCTGCTTAAAAGTAAACAAATACCAGAATTCTGTAATCTATGCAATCCTAGTCATACTACTCAAAGAAGGAGGTTTAGGCTTGAGGTTCTAAAACTAATAGAACCACAACTTAACTTTTGATATCAATTGTGATGTTATGGAGGAAAGAATAAAAAGACTTGTACATTGGATGGGAGGAAAAAAAGAACCACCCACAACTATAGAACTCATTCCAACTGATAGATGTAACTCTGCTTGTAAAACATGTTGGAGAAGGGGATTTACTGAAGAACAATTAGAGGAAAGAATCAAGAATGAAATGACAGATCAAAGAATTCTTGAATTAGTAGAAGAAGCGGCTGAAATGGGAGTGCTAGAAATAGCAATGGTTGGGGGAGGTGAACCATTAACAAGAAAGGTGACATTCGATGTTATGAAGAAAATTAAGGAATTTGGAATTATTGGAGATATAGTTACGAATGGAACCCTCTTAAATGATGAAATGATTCAATTCATGGTAAAAAATGGTTGGGAAAGAATAAAATTCAGTGTTGATGGGCCAGATGCAAAAACCCATGATTATCTGAGAGGGATAAAATGCTTTGATAATGTTGTTAAAAATATCAAAAAATTGAGTGAATTAAAAAGAAAGTTAAAGGTTAATAATCCTAGGATAATCTTTAACACTGTTATTTCAGACGTAAATTATAAACTATTACCCGATATGGTAAAACTTGCAAATAAAATTGGGTGTGAAGAAATACTTTTGCTCCCCATGACCGTGTTTTCAGACTCTATGAAAAATATGAAATTAGATGAAAAAGAGACCAATGAATTCCAAAGAATTTTGTTAGATGCCATGGAATTATCGAAAAAATATAACATATCGACAAATTTTGAAAATTTTCTTAATAGCAAATATATAGAAAAAACTGATAAAATGGATGAAGTTATAATGGAAGAAGTAGAAATGATTAAAAAAGAATACTCAATCAAAAATGATCCTATTGAAAATTTCAAATTTTTACCATGTTTTGACCCATGGTATCATGTTACCATCATAGCTAATGGGAATATTGCCCCTTGTTTTGGTTCATGGGTTTGGGAAACAAATGTGTCCATAAAAAATCATACTTTAGAAGAATTGTGGTATGGAGAGTATTTTGATAAATTCAGAAATATAATGCTTATGAGAAAATTGCCAAAAAGTTGTGCCACATGCTGCGTGTGGAAAGTTTTCACAAATAGAAATATTAGAGATCGTATAGATGAGAGTGTAAGAGAGTGATATCAACGGTTAGAACTAAAAAGATGAAAGAAGAAATTGAAATTCTTAAGCTTCAGCTTGAATCAAGAGAAAATGAAATATCTGAATTGGGAAAAGAAGTTGAGGAGCTACATAATTCAATAAGCTATAGAGTTGGAAGAAGTATAGCTGAAATTAGGATTGGAAATATGTTGAAAAAATTTCTAAAAAAATATGTATTTAAATAAATCATTGTGATATGGAATGAAAGTTGCTTTAGTTCAATGCCCACAATGGGATTTGGAATTACCACCACTTGGTATAGCATATCTATCATCCTATATTAAAAAAAATGATCATAAAGTTAAAATTTTTGATTTTAATATTGATTTATTTCATGAAGTAGGCGAAAAATATAAGAAATATTGGGAGGTTGGTTTTGATTTTGATATTTTTTGGAGAGAAAGAGAAAAAATGGAAGAATTGAACTTGATAAATAAAAGTATTTTGGATATGTGGTTGGAAAAAATTATGAAATTTGAACCAGATGTTATTGGTTTTTCTATGCTCGTCAATACGAAATTAGTTAGTCTAATTTTAGCGGAAAAAATTAAGGAAATAAACCCTGATATAAAAATAATTTTCGGTGGTCAGGAATGCCTTAAAGATAGAAGCGGGTTTGAGATTGTTAATAAAAATTTTATTGATGTAGTTGTTCAGGGTGAAGGTGAATATACACTTAATGAAGTTATCAATAAAATGAAAAACAACGAAGAAATTGAAAAAGTTTCTGGAATACTTATGAAAAAAAATGATAAGGTAATCGATAATGGTACTTCAATTGTTATAAAAAATCTAGACCAAATTCCTTTTCCAGATTTTGGAATGTTTAATCTCGAAAAATATCTAAGAAGTAATGCTTTGCCTTTGCTAATGAGTAGAGGTTGTGTTAATAGGTGTGTTTATTGTAGTGAAAGAATTTTTTGGCAACAGTATAGGTGTAGAAGCGCTGAAAATGTTTTTGAAGAAATGAAACACAATATCAAAAGGTTTAATAGACGTGTATTCTTTTTTAATGATTCATTAATAAATGGTAATTTGAAAGAATTAGAAATATTGTGTGATTTGATTATTGAATCGGGATTAGAAACTGTTTGGAATGGAAATGCAATAATAAGGAAAGATATGAGTCTTAAACTACTTCAAAAAATGAAAAAAGCTGGTTGTGATGGATTGGTCTATGGAATAGAAAGTGCTTCAGAAAAAATACTCAGAAAAATGGGAAGAAATTATAATGTAAAAGATGCGGAGAGAGTTATAAAAGATACCGCAAAAGTAGGAATAGTACCAGCAACAAATTGGATATTGGGCTTCCCTGGCGAAACAAACATAGATTTTATGAAAACCATTTGGTTCTTAATCAAAAATAGAAAGTACTTAAAAATCACACGACCTGGTGGTTCACCGTTCGTTGTTCTAGCTTCCACGGATATATACAAAAACTGTAAGGATTATGACGTTGTACCTGGTTTAAATGGACCAGATTGGTGTAGTGTAGATGGAAAAAATACAAGGGAATTGAGAGAAAAAAGAGCAAATATGTTTAGAAATATCGCAAGGATGCTTAGAATGATTGATTGAGGTATTAAATATGAATACTGCGACTGAGAGATTGATGAAATGGTCCAACGGTAAAATGGCGCCACCGTTGAAAGCTCAGATCAACCTAACTAGAAAATGTAATCTAAAGTGTATATTCTGTTGGCAGAGAACGTATGATGATTTGAGCAAATTCAGTGAAAAAGAAAGAATAGAACTTAAAAAAGAAGTATCGGAAAAAAGATTGAAAGAATTTGTAGAAGAATGTGGAAAAATAGGAGTAGAAGAAGTTACGATTACTGGAAATGGTGAAGCATTGATTAGAAAAGATTTAGTTCTTGATTTAATGAAAATAGTTAAAAAATATGGGATGAGGGGTAATTTAACTACCAATGGAACGCTCATAACTCCTGACATGGCAAAAGAAATGGTTGAAATTGGATGGGATTACGTACTTATCAGTATGCAAACGCCTGACGCCAAATCACAGGATAGAATAAGACAAGTCAAAGGCTCTTATAAAATGACTGTTGATGCAATAAAATCCATAAACATGTGGAAGAGAAAATTAAATAAAAGTTACCCTAAATTGGCATTTGGGATTGTGGTTTTTAATAAAAATTATAACAAATTAGTAAAGATGATAGATTTTGCAAAAAAATTGAATGTAGAATTCTTATGGGTTTCTCCAATTAAAGGCGAGGCAAAAAATATGCTTGAATTGAGATTAAACGATCGTGAGATTGGGGTTTTAGAAAGACAGATTTTAAAAGCAAAAAAACTAGCTGAAGAATTTGGGATAATAACGGATATGGGCGTTTCGTTGAAAGAGGTTGTGATTAAAAAATCGAATGAAATGAACGAGGTTGTCTTAGATGATGCTAGCAAATATTCTGAATTGGCAAAAATTTTAGAAAATGATTTTATATCAAAAGTATGTTTCGAACCATGGTTGGGGGTGTGTTTAGCTGAAAATGGTAGAGTTGGACCTTGTCAAGAAAGGTTTGGTGAGTTGAATCAAGATGATGCTAATGAGAAAAATATAGAAGAAATTTGGAAAGGAAATTATTTCAAGAATTTTAGAAAAATGATTTTGGATAATAATTTAGAAAAAAAATGCAAGTTTTGTGCTGCATCAACATTCTATCTTACAAAAAATATAAGAAAGGAATTGATTTCAAAATCGTTTTTCGACAAAATGTCTTGCTTGAACAAAAGGTGATTTCGATTAGATTAAAAGAAGAGAACGAGAAAAAATATATGAAAGCTGTTGATCTATTAGAAAAAATATTGAATTCGCCTGATGGTTCTAGTATATCTCCTGAAGAATATCAAAGAGGATTTGATCATTTAAATGAACTTCTGATAAGTTTGGTTAAAGAAAAAAAATACGAAGAAGCTATAGAATTGTGTGATAGATTAAACAAAATAATTATAGATAAGTGGCAATTAATTATGCCCAATAGCCCATTTAAAGAATTTGTATTTGATACAGTTGGGGATGTTTACCTTTCAAGAAGAGAATATGAAAAGGCAAGACAAACTTATGAAAATATATTGAAATTGGAAAATACATCTTTACAGACTAAATTTGATGCTCATTTTAAGTTAGGTATAATCCATGAAAAATTGAAACAATCGGATAAATCAATTCATTCTCTAAAGAAAGCATTATCAGAAAAAATGATCCCTCCTCAAAAAAGGTGTGTGGTGTTATCGCATTTGGCAGAGTCTTATGTCATCTCAAAGGAGGGGATTAATACTAACGAAATGCTGAAAATTATTAAAATTTCTAGAGATGTGTTTGAAAATTATTTTTATGACACATGTCTTGTCTTATTTTCTATATCGGAATTAGCCAAGGTATTTTATCTTATTAAGGAAAAAGATATGTACAATCTTTGCTTTGTTTTATTAAAAACCATTGAAAAATTAGCAAAGGAAGATAAAAATAGATTGAGTGTTTATCAGAAATTGTGCAATAACTCTATAATTTTCTTTATAAACAGAACAATAGAACTGGATAAAGTACAAAGCTCAACTAGTTATAAAATTGGGTCAAAAATAAAAAAATTATTTATAAACAAAAAATTCTCCAATAAATAGTACATCCATACCTGTATTATAGAACACTCTCAAAGCATCTTCCGGTGTGTTAATTATGGGCTCCCCTCTTAAATTAAATGAAGTATTCAAAACTATGGGCAAACCAGTTAAACCTCTAAATGAATCGATTAAATTGTAATATTTTTCGTTTGCTTCTTTAGTCACTGTTTGAACTCTAGCCGTTCCATCAACATGTATTACAGTGGGAATTTCCTTCCATTTTTCTTTTTTAACTTGGAAACTCAGAATCATAAAAGGACTTGGGTAAGGATTCTCAAAATAATCTCCAAAGTGTTCTTGTAAAATTGATGGTGCGTATGGTCTAAATGGTTCTCTCTTCTTAACTTGTTTGTTTAGCCTATCTTTCAAATCTAATCGAGAGGGATCTATAAGGATTGAGCGATTTCCTAGAGCTCTGGGTCCAAATTCTGATCTGCCCTGGAACCACCCAACAATTTTGCCTTTTTTCAATAACTCTGCAGTATGTTTATAATCACTTTTTTCATATTTTATTTTTTTCCCAAATTTTTTCGATTTGGTGAAATCATAAATTTTTTTGTTACTTAAAATGCTCTCAACATAATCTGAAGAAAATTCTGGTCCTAAAAATGCATGTTGCATTTTTTCACATTTTCCATCATTAGCCAAAATCGCTGCTCCCAATGCAACTCCAGCATCGTGCGTACACGGTGGAATAAAGATATCTTCAACCAATTCCCTCAATTTAGAATTCAAAATACAGTTCAAAAAAGTTCCCCCAGCCAAGCACAAATTATCAGACTCATTATAATATTTTTTTAAAATAGATTTTACCTCTTCCTCTAGCCATGTTTGAACTGATGCGGCTATATCCTCCCTTTTATATTTTTTAAATTCTTCTATTTTTTCTCTTTCAGCTTGAGACATTTTTTTAAAGGTTAGTTCATACATTTCTAATGGATTCAGATTCAGATCGGGCATCATCCTTCCATGAGCTTCGATGAAATAAACATGTGTCTTAATGAATGGCATCAGATCGTTTATTCTATCTTTTAAAATGGGGTTTCCGTACGAAGCTAAAGCCATCGTCGTTCCTTCGTTAAACGGACCGAGCCCACATAAGCGTGTTGCTAACTCGTACACATAACCAAAAGAATAAGGTGTCTTCCATTCTTTAAGTATTTTGATTTTTTGTTTTTTTCCTTGGCCAATTGTAGCGGTTGTTAAATAACCTCTGCCATCAGAAGTCATAATGACCGAATCATCAAATCCGGATGGGAAAAATGTAGATGCTGCATGACACAGATGATGGTCGAAAAAGTTTATATTATAGTCTCCCTTCAACCCATTTTTTTCTAAAACATATCTTATACTCTGAACCTGAAAATTCTTATTTAAACAAGAGATTTCGTCTCTCGCCGAAGCATAAAGACCCATCTCAAAAAACATTTTTATCTTTTCGATTTTAGTTGAAATTGTTTGATGAAAGGTTGTAATCACATCAATGTCATCAATCGTGATGCCAGCTTGGTTCAAACAAAAATTAACTGCACTTATTGGAAATCCAGTATAATATTTGAATCTATTGAACCTCTCCTCTTCTGATGCCGCAACTATATGCTCATTTTTCATCAGTACTGCAGCAGAATTATGGTTCTCGTAGTTTAATCCTAATATGTACATTCTATCAATTCTATTTGATACCTTAAAAATATTAATATACGACTATTGTAATTAAAACATATGGATGAAAAAATTGAAAGGTTATTTAAGTGGTCTAGAGGTGAAAAAGCTCTACCATATAGATTAGATATAATGATGTATGATGGTTGTAATCAAAGTTGCAAATTCTGTTTTAGACATTTTGAAAAGGCTGGTGGAGAGGGGAGGATAAAAGAAAGTGAATACTCAAGAGTAATTGATGAAAGTGTTAAACTCAAAATAAAAGAAATTTGTATCAATGGTTATGGGGAGCCATTTTTTTGTAAGCAAAAAACTTTAAATATGATGGAAAAAATAAAAGACTATAATATATTAGGTGAGATTTTTACTAACGGTACGTTATTAAATGAAAGTGATATCAAAAGAATTGTTGAAATCGAATGGGATACCATGCTTTTTAGTATTCATGGACCAGATGCTGCAACTCATGACTATTTGGTTAGTTTGCCAGGTGCTTTTGATAGAGCGATAAATAATATTAAATTTATTAACAAATGGAAGAAGAAATTGAAAAAAGATAAACCATATATAGAAATGACATGTGTTTTAACTAACAAAAACTATGACAAAATAAAAAAATTATTTTTATTATCTAAAAAATTAAATGTAAAACTAAGTATAAATTCACTAAATATGTTTAACGAAAAGCTAAATAACTTATTGATAAATAAAAGTCAATTAATCGAATTAAAAAAAGATATAAAAGAAATTGAAAAATATGTGTATGTAGATTATGCAATCAATAACTCGTTTTCATCAAAAAAACCTCTGTCTGGAATAAAACTAATAAAAAAAATGATTGATAATGAAAAATCCAAAATTAATTTTTTAAATTCTCTTTGTCTTGCACCTTGGTATAAAATGGTTTTAAATGATTTTGGAAATATTGTTCCATGCTACTCAGCTAAAGATGAGGGAGAAAATATAAATAATAAAACTTTAAAGGAAATTTGGTTTGGGGAATATTTTGAAAAATTGAGAAATGACATTTTAAATAAAAACCCAAGAAAATATTGCAATATATGTCCTGACATAAATCTAACTAAAGATATTTTAAATAATATGAAATCAATTAATGATTTAAAATTATAACTTTAAAATTATTTGATTGATTCTATGAACCACGAAACTGTTGAAATGGAAAGGATGAAAAAAATAAAAAATTGGTTTAATGGAAAGAATGAGATACCATCAAGAATACACGTAAATACAACATCAAAATGTAACCTTAAATGTAAATTTTGTTGGCAGAGTATAGGTAAGAAGAACTCAAATTTAGAACAGATATCAAAAAATAGAATCCTCAGTTTAGTAAAGGAAGCAAAAGAATTAGGTGTATTAGAATGGCAATTATCTGGAAATGGTGAACCATTTTGTAAAATTGATTTTACTTTACCATTAATGAAAAAAATAAAAAAATATGATATGTACGGAAATGTTATAACAAATGGAACGATGTTGAATCGCGAAATAATTAATGATATCGTCCAGATGAGTTGGGATTATATAATGTTTAGCATAGATGGCCCTAATGCTGAAATACATGATGAGTTAAGAGGAGTTCCGGGGACATTTGAAAAGGTTGTGGCGGCAATGAAAATATTAGTTGAAACAAAAAAATCATTAAATTCTAATTGGCCCGATTTCTCTATAACAACTGTCATCAATAAAAAGAATTATGATAAAATGAGTGAAATGATTAATTTAGCTCATAATTTACAATGTAGTGGATTGATTTTAAACTTAATGGTAGATTATGGTTTTGGGAGTGAATTAAAATTAAATGAAGGTGAAATTTTTGAATTCAAAAAAAATATAGAAAAAAATATAAATTTAGCAAAGGAATTGAATTTAGAAACAAATTTTAATATATTTTTAGAAAAAAATGATATCAAAGAAGATCATAAAATAACCAATCCAAAATGTTACGAGCCTTGGTATAATTTAGCTATTGATATATCTGGAAACGTTGGACCATGTTGTGAAAGATTCAATGAAAAAGGTCAAGAAAATATAAATAATAAAACTTTAAAGGAAATTTGGTTTGGGGAATATTTTGAAAAATTGAGAAATGATATGATTAATGGAAATCTAAATAAAGTCTGTATAAATTGTCCATTATGGCATCAAAATTTAGCAAATAAAATAAAAACAAGTTTGATATAATGAGACAGGAAAGAATTAAAAGAATAATTGAATGGTCAAAGGGAAATTTATTGCCTCCCTGTAACATTGATTTTTTACTTACGAGTAAATGTAATTTAAAATGTAGATTTTGTAGATTTGGTACTGAAAAAAGAAAAATAGATTATTCAAGAGATTTAACACATCAAGAAATTCTTAGAGTTGTCAACGAAGGATTAAAATTAGGTATAAAAGAATGGTACATCGAAGGAGGAGAACCATTATATTATCCAGATATATTTTTACAAATAATCGAAATGATAAAAAAGTATGATACGTTCGGAAATGTTAATACTAATGGTACACTTTTTAATGATAATATAATAAAAAAAGTTTTTGAAACTGGATGGGATGAAGTAACATTTAGTATCGACTCTGCTAATCCTAAAATACATAATGAGTTGAGAGGAGTTCCTGGGACATTTGAAAAGGCTGTAGCGGCAATAAAAAAAATTCAGAAAATGAAAAAATTATTACAAAAAAATAAGCCAAAAATCAACATCCATAGCGTGATAACAAATAAAAATTATAATAGTCTGGATGAAATTATAAAATTAGCTCACAAATTAAAAGTTAAAGACGTAGTTTTCACCCATTTATTTAAAATGAATAAATATTTTAATGAATTAAGTTTAAAGAAAAAACACATAAATGGTTTCGAGATAAATGTAAAAAAAGCATATGAATTATCATTAAAATATCACATGAATACAAATCTTGAGGATTATATTAAAACTATACGTGTAAAAGATTTAGGAAAAATGGATATTTTACTAAAGGCAAGGAGTAGGGAAAGTAATAATAATAAAATACTATCAATACCATGTTTTGAACCTTGGTACCAAATTATTATTTTAAATGATGGTAAAGTAGGATTTTGTGGTTACTATGCTGGAAATGCAAAATCTGAAAATGTGAAATCAAAAAAATTAAAAGATATTTGGTATGGTAAAAATTTTGAAAATATTAGAAGAAAAATAATAATAGAAAAATTACCAAAATTTTGTTGTATTTGTCCTACATCAAGAATTTTAAGAAATGAGAATTTACGTAATGATTTAAAAAATATTTTAAGTAATAAATATAGTGAATAGATGAAAGAAGAAATTTCTAATTTAATGAAATGGATGTCTGGAGAAAAAACACCACCATTAATTGTAGAACTTTTATTTGGAGATGGATGTAACCAAAACTGTAAATTTTGTGCTTCTCATAATGGAGAAAAAGGACCCCTAGGTCAGTATGAAATGGAAGATAAACTAACTGAGCATGATTATCTCAGATTAATAAAAGAAAGTGCTGAATTAGGAGTTAATCTTATACAATTATCTGGGGATGGTGAGCCACTATTTGATAAAAAAAAGGCAATGGCTATCATGAGAGAAATAAAAAAATACCATATATCTGGACGTATAAATACTAATGGAGTATTATTTACAGAAGATGACATAAAAACATTAGTTGAAATTGGTTGGGATTTTATTATTTTTAGTGTAGAATCACCAGATGCTGCAACTCACGACTATTTGGTTAGTTTGCCAGGTGCTTTTGATAGAGCGATAAATAATGTAAAGAGGTTTAACTATTGGAAGAAGAAATTGAAAAAAGATAAACCTGAAATAGAATTTAAAATGGTATTGACTAATAAAAATTATCATCAGATAGAAAACATGGTAGCTTTATCACATAAATTGAATGTGCATCTTCGGCTAGATAGTTTGATAGTTTTTCATAAATGGGGTGAATTATTAAAACTGGATAAAAGTCAAAAGGTGGATTTTAAAAAACATTTGAATAGAGCTATAAAATTGTCTAAAAATAGCCACCTTAGATTCAACGTATCTGACGAAATATTAGATGACATATACAGCATAAAAAGAAACCATAATGAATTGAAAAATTTTCAATTTCCAAAATTTAAAAATAATAAATTTCTCTCATCTTCATGTTATCTACCTTGGTTAAGAATGTTAATAAGTACAAGAGGTTTTGTTGGACCATGTGGATTTTCTACAACAAATGAGAATATAAAGAATAAAAGTTTAAGAGAAATTTGGTTCGGTAAAACATATAATAAACTGCGTTTTGATAGATTAAACCAAAAATTAGGAAAATATTGTTCTACATGTGGTGATATTCAATACAATGCTATTATACGAAGCGCTTTGAATAAAAGAGTGAGTTAATGGATGAGATAGTTTCAAGAATAATTAAATGGATGGAAGGTGAAAAGGCTCCACCTAGTGTTCTGTCATTTAATATGATAGATGGTTGTAATCAGAGATGTAAATTTTGTGATTGGGTTTTCTTCCCATTGCTTGAAGTCCAGAATAGTTTGATTGATGAAGATTACTATAGGTTCATCAAACAAGCTGCAGAATTAGATGTAGATGAAGTACGAATTTGTGGGGGTGGAGAGCCTCTATTTAATAAACATCTTACATTAAATATGATTTCTTTAATCAAAAAATATGGAATGAAATGTCATTTAATAACAAATGGAACACTCTTTACCGATAATGATATTAAAAAATTGATTAAATTGGGAATTGATTTTATTGAATTTAGTATTCATGGACCAGATGCTGCAACTCACGACTATTTGGTTAGTTTGCCAGGTGCTTTTGATAGAGCGATAAATAATGTAAAGAGGTTTAACTATTGGAAGAAGAAATTGAAAAAAGATAAACCTGAATTAAATTTTTGGTTAGTATTAACTAAGTTGAATTATAATGAATTGGATAAAATGATTCTTCTAGCAAGTGAACTTAATATAAATCATTTAGAGATTTCTGAATTATTTATGAGATCTAAAGAATGTAAAAAATTAGAAATAAACGAATCTCAGAAAAATGAACTTTATAAAAACATTCGAGAATTAAAAAAAATTGCTGAAAATCACCATATATCATTTGAAATTCATGAAACAATATTTCATAAAGGTGATGAACAAAAAAATAAAGTTTTTAGCATTTTAAAAATTGATAAATCTAAGCATGATTTATTAAATGTCCCTTGCTACGATTCTTGGTACTATTTAACTATTAATGGTGATGGCAAAGTTGACATATGTCCAGAAATAGTTGGAAATTATCTTAAAATTCGTGTAAACAATAAAACTTTAAAGGATATATGGTATGGTAATGAAATGAAAAAAATAAGAGAAAGAGTACTCAAAAAAGAAATTTCTGGTAAATGCCAAGATTGTTGTAATTTTAAGGCTTCAAAAGAAATTCGGGAGAATTTAAAAAATTTGGTGAAAAATTGTCTGGAATAACTTTAATTCAATGCCCCGTTTGGTCTGTAGATTATCCAAATATCGGAATTGCATCATTAACTGCTTATTTAAGAAGTAAGGGATACCAAGTTTGTCCAATTGATTTTAACATAGAGTTCTATTATAATTCAGATCAGGAGATTAAGGATGAATTTTATCATCGTGAAATTTGGTCTTATGAAAATTTTAAAATCAAAATAGAACCAATTATAGAAAATAATTTAAATTCTTGGTGTGAGAGAATTATCAATATTGGAAATCGAATTATAGGTTTCAGTGTCCAATCTAAATCTTTACGTTCTTCTCTAATGTTGGCTAAGAAAATAAAAGAAACAGATGAAAAAAAAATTATAGTCTTTGGCGGTCCAAGTTGTTCAGCAATTGAAAGTAGAGAGAGTGTTAATATTCCTGAAGTTTTCTCGAAAAAAATTGTAGATGCAGTTGTGATTGGGGAAGGTGAAAAATCATTAGAAGAACTATTATCGATTGTCAAAAGAGAGGGAAAATTAAAGGAATGTTCAGGAGTAAAGATAAGAAGTGGAAGTATTGTTGTCGATGGGGGTGAAAGACCATTAATAGACAATTTAGATTTATTGCCATTTGCGGATTATAAAGATTATGATCTATCAAAATACATAAAGGCAAATTCATTTCCCATATCCACTAGTCGGGGATGTCCTTTTTCGTGTACGTTTTGTTCGGAAAGACTCTTTTGGAGAAGATATAGATATAGAAGTGCAGAAAATATTTTAAAGGAATTAAAATTAAGAGTTAAACAAGGACATAACAATTTTGTTATGACAGATTCGTTAATTAATGGTAATATATCAGAATTGTCAAAGTTATGTGATTTGATAACAAAGAGTAAATTAAAAATTATCTGGGGAGGAAACGTAAAAGCTAATCAAAAAATGGACAGAAAGATTTTCAAAAAAATGAGGGATGCTGGTTGTGAATGGTTGTGCTTTGGAATTGAATCAGGTTCGGATAAAATTCTTAAATCTATGAATAAAGGCTTTAATTCAAAAACAGCCCATGAAAATTTAAAAAATTCTTATAAGAATGAAATTTTCAATTTAGTGAATATCATTGTCGGATTTCCAGGAGAGAGCAGATGGAATTTCTTAGAAACCCTACTTTTCTTATTTAAAAATCGGAGGTATATAGGAGCAATAGGTAATTTAGGACACTGTTATATATATCCAGAAACAGAGTTGCATAAAAATCATGAAAATTACAATGTTAAAATAATCAATGACAATTTCTGGATATCAAGAGATGGAAAAAACAATTACTATGAGGAAGCATTAAGATTAAATTTTTTCAACAAATTCGTTAAATTCATTGGAATTAATACTGAATTCTCTAGTTATAACATTGAAAATGATTATAGAAATATAGCTGTTTTTTACTTATGTATGAAAGATTACAAGAAAAGTTTAAAATTTCTTAAACTGGCTGTGTCCAAAAATCAGAACGACGAGTGGGCAAAAAAAATGTTAGATGATGTAATTAAAAAAGCAATAATAATTAATTCAAATGAAATTGAATAATTCGAAAAAATAAGAAAAAAATTAATCAATAGGAAAAATCTCTCTACATGAATAGATTGTGCGTCTTCACGAATTTTTAAAAATGAAGAAATAAAAAATCATATAAGAAAAGCATTGTAATCCAATTTTCATGCTTTAATCTGAGTATGTAAGATTTTCAATTTATTATTTACGGAGAATAGATGAATGATTACTTTACCCTGTAGATACACATTCCATCAAAATCATCAACAAATTCTAAGTTCTCCCATAGTCGATTGTCAAACGTTTGAGTGTTACACCATTTCGAATCTGCAACAATTATATCACCCGAAGAAAAATGCTTTACTCTATTAAAAGTTTCATTGTCTATAATACCTAATTGTTCTGAACTACTACATTCATAATAAATTAAATTATATTGTTTCCCAAAATTTAAGTAATTAAATACATTATAAATGTTTCTTTGTAGTATTAAATTATTGGTTTTTAGTATACGAGATTGAAATTCAGAATATCTATCAAATAAAATTTGATTTATGTCTGTAAAACCAAAAGTTATTATAGCTAATATTGTAATGAAGAAAAATATTTTTCTTCCATTGAAATCTAGATTTTGTACTAAACTGAATACAAATAATATAAAAAATAGTAGGAAATGTGTAGGACTGCGAGAAGGTACAGGTGATAGTATTTTTATAAGAAATACCGAAATTGACATAAAAATTAAAAACTTGTTTTCATCTGTTATCTTAATGAAGCTGTATGAAATGATAGTACAAAATAAAAGTGTTAGAAGAGGAGTCAAACTCTCTCTACTGAAAATTCTTGATAATGGGGTCAAAATTAGATCATTAAAATGATATAAATTTATTGTATAATCAATTCCAGAATATTTCATACCTAAAATATAATAATAGTGTTCAATAGAATTTTCAATAGAAATGCTATTTAACAAAAATAAGCTTGGTATCATTATAAACATAAAAAATAAAACACTTATAAAAAATTGTTTTAATTTTATTTTTTTCATAAATACAAGCAAGATAAACCAGAACAGTAATGGTATAGTAAGAAAGAATGCACTACCGTGATTATATATATCTATGGCGAGAAAAATAAACATAGCTAGCAAATAAATTGTTTTTTTTGACCTGTACCATTTAAAATAGAAATAAATAACCAAAGTTGTGAATAAAACTATTAAAGGATCTACCATAAATTGTCGCAAGGAATAAACAATAAATTGATTTGTGGAAAATACTAGTGATACTAGAAATGCCTTGTAATTATTACCAGTTATCATTTTTACAGTGAAATATACGACCAATATACCAATAACGCTATAAAAGCTACTTATGTACCTATAAGAAGGGAAGGAGTTTATAAAAAAGAATGGTTTGGAAAGAAAAATTAAGGGTAAAAATATAGTAGAAGGGCCATACGAATTTTCTATATAATTATTTAAGAGAGTTATGATATCCTTATCCATTAGGCCTGTTATCCAATACTCATCGCTTTGGAAGAAACTACTTTTTTCAACGTTCCAAAAAAATAAAAATGTAGATATAGTAATTATAACAGAAATCAAGCAGATGTCAGCCTTAGTAATATTTTTAATAAAATAGAATTTTCCCATAATTATTATTAACTATTTGTGAATTAACAATTATGGGAAGGTTAATGATTGGAGATGAAATAATAAAAAGAATTGTAGAGTGGTCTAAGGAAACCCCAAAAGGTCCCACAAGCATGCACATCGACCCGACAAACAGATGTAATTTGGGGTGTAGATTCTGTTGGCAACGCTCTCATGAACGGTTTGGGTGGCTAGATAGAAAAAGTGAATTAACTGAAGAAAAGCTTTTAAAAATAGTTAGAGATGCAGCTAACCTGGGAGTAAAGGATTGGCTGATTTCTGGTGGTGGGGAGCCTTTTGTTAGATTGTCTACAACAACAAAACTAATGAGTGAAATAAAGAAGCATTGTATGTACGGTGATATAATCACAAATGGTGTTTTACTTGACAAGTTTCACATAAGAAAAATTGTGGAAGCAGAATGGGATGTCATAAGATTTAGTGTGAACGCTCCTGACGAAAAAACACATGATTTTATGGTTGACTTCAAAGGAACTTATCAAAAGGTCATAAAGAATATAAAAACAGTAGAAAAAATAAAAAAAGAATTGAAAAGAGACAAGCCTGCAATTGGATTTAACACTGTGATAACTGGCAGGAATTATTTTCTGTTTCCCTCTTTGGTAGATCTGCTCGCTGAATTGGGGGGGAAGATCCTTAACGTACAGACAATAATTCTTTATGACATAATAGAAAAAATTTGGTCATTGAACAAAGAACAAAAAAAGGATTCGATAAAGTATTTCAAAGAAGCTGTAAAGAAATGCAGAAAATATGGAATAAGGACCAATCTTGATGAGTATACGAAAGAAGATGTGATAGAAAAAACCACAGAAATGGACACGATAGTACAGTTGGGGGAGAGAGAAGTGAAAAAAGTTAAATCAAAAAATAAATTGGTGAAAGCGTTTTGCTATGAACCATTTTATTTAGTTACTATAAGAGCGAACGGAACAGTTGGTTCTTGCAGGCTTTTTGGCGATCAGGGAGACACTCTCCATGCAAAAACTCTAAAAGAGGTTTGGTTTGGTGAATATTTCAACAGAGCGAGGAATACATTACTGAAGGGTCCTCAATCATTTTGCTCAAAATGTGGTTCGAATGAGTTTTTAGAACAAACAAGAATAAGAAATGAATTAATGAAGGTATTGAGGTAATGTTCGAGGATAAGATAGCTGAAAGAATTTTGGAATGGGAAAATTCAAAAATTGGTCCGTTTGAAGTCCAACTCAATCCCACAAATAGATGTAATTTAAAGTGCAAATTTTGCTGGTTGAGGGATTTCGACAAAAGTAAGTTAAACTACGAAGAACTCAGCACAAGGAAATATAAAGAAATAATCAAAGATTGTCACAGAATGAAAGTTCATACAATTGAGATTACAGGTGGGGGGGAGCCGCTGATGAGAAATGATATTTTGACGTTGATGAAAACCATCAAACGTCACAATATGTTTGGCAGGCTTATAACAAATGGGACACTTTTGACTGATGAAATGATAAAGAATCTGATCAGAATAGGATGGGATGAAATAGTATTCAGTTTGGATGCTCCTGAGAAAAAAGTAAATGATTATCTGAGAGGTAAAAGTTTTGACCACATAGTTCGAGCAATACAAACATTGCAAATCGGAAAAATCAATGCAAAAAAAGAAAAACCAACGGTAAATATTCACATGGTCTTATGCAACAAGAATTTTCATCTCTTACCAAAGATGTTTGAATTTGTCTACAATTTGAATTGCAGGAATTTGCTTGTAGAACCAATTGTCTTGCTTGCGAGTAAAACTAAAGCAGGTAAAGAACTGCTGTTCACGAAAAAAGATAAAAAAGATTTATTGAAATACATTCAAGATGCCACAAAAATTGCCTATAAACACAATTTTCAGACGAATGTTGACAAACTTGAATTAGATTTAATAGAAAGCACGGCAAAAATGAAGAGAATTATTGAAGAAGAGGGAAGAAAAGAAAAGAATTATTGGTCATCCTTGCCGTGCTATCAACCTTTTTATCATATGATAATCAGACCTTGGGGAACTGTGGGTCCATGCTGCATGTTCGATAACATTGGTGAAGATGTGAATCAGAAGTCATTGAAGGAAATTTGGTTTGGAGAGTTGTTTGAAAGAACAAGAAAAGGATTTTTAAATAGGCGTATAGCTGACTTTTGCTCAAAATGCAACCCAAGCCAGGTTCAAGAAAACAGAAAGATAAGAGAATGTATAAAAGTTTTAAGTGGTTGAGATGGACGAAAAGATAAGAAGATTATCAGGATGGATAGATGGGAGGAGAGAAATGCCGTATACCTTGGACATTAATCCTACGGACAGATGCAACCTCAAATGCATTCATTGCTGGCAGAGGGCATTTAAAAAAATCGATTCTAATTATGAACTTCCAGACTATAAGCTAATTGAAGTCGTTAAAGAAGCTATAAATCTTGGGGTTGAGGAATTTGAAATCACAGGTGGGGGAGAACCACTAATAAGAAAAGAACTGATCCTAAAAATAATGGAAATTATCAAAAGCAATAAAAAATTTGGAAATATCACAACAAACGGTATTTTATTTAACTCAGATGATGCGAGAAAAATTGTAAAGATTGGTTGGGACAGGGTCATATTTAGTTTAGATGGACCAAATGCTAAGACAAATGATATAATACGTGGAAAAGGAACTTTTGAAAAAGCAATGAAGTCTATAAATCTGATAAACCGGACGAAGAGAAAGATGAAAATCAAACTTCCGATTATCAAATTCAATGTAGTCATCAACAAAAAAAATTATAACAAAGTTGAAAAAATGATAGAACTGGCTAAAAAAGTTAATTGCTCTGTTGTCCATTTCGATTCTCTTACGGTTCATTCTGAAATTGGGAGAAAATTAAGATTAACCAAAAAACAAGAGACGGAATTTGAAAAAAATGCAAAAGCTGCAAAAAAAATGGCTGAAAAGTTTGGAATTTGTACTGATGTCGGTCTTTTAACAAGTGGTTTTTTAGAAAAATCAAATGAAATGGAAGACATACTGGAAAAGGAAAGCAATTCCAAAGATTTTTCTTCTTTAGTCTGTTATGAGCCTTGGTGGCATCTGGTGATAAAAACCAATGGTAGTGTTCAACCTTGCTGTCTGTATGATGAAAAACAGGAAAATGTGAAAAATAAATCTTTAGGAGAAATCTGGTTTGGAGAGTTTTTTGAAGGGATAAGGGAAAGTATGAAAAACAAAAAACTCTCAAAATACTGTTCTATCTGTAACGCGGGACAGGTGTTTGAAAATAGAAGGATAAGAGAGGAATTGAGACGTGGATGAAAAGATAAGAAGATTAGCAAGATGGGTAGAGGGAAAAAAAGGAATGCCGTTCAGTATAGAATTAAGCCCAACGCTAAGATGCAACCTGAATTGCTTATTTTGCTGGAGATATGGAAAAAAAGTTGATTACGGAGATGAGTTGATATTAGAAGAATATAGGAGAATTTTGAAAGAAGCCAGCCAGCTCAAAGTGAAAGAAATAAGAATCATTGGTGGCGGAGAACCGATGTTGAGAAAAGACACCCTTGAAGTGATGAAGGAGGTTAAAAAATATGGAATGTTTGGATACATTTGTACAAACGGTGCTCTTTTTTCTGAAGACGTGATAAAGACATTGGTAGAAATTGGTTGGGATCATGTAAAAATAAGTCTCCATGGACCAAATAGAAAAATGCAAAATTTGTTAGCCCAGGGAGAAAGTTTTGAAAAAGTTGTAAAAAACATAAAAATTTTTGTTAAGTGGAAGAAAAAGTTGAAAACACAAAAACCAAAAATCGAAATAGGTCTGGTTCTGAATAGTTTAAACTTCAGAGAAATTGTACCAATGGTAAAAATGGCAAAAAAACTAAATGTTCAAGCTTTCTTTATAGAACCAATAACCATGTACACAGAGAAGGGAGAAGAATTAAAATTGAAAAAAGAAGAGGCAGAAGAATTCAAGGAAATAGTAAAAAGAGCTTATCCCTTAGCAGATGGCTTGGAAACAAACCTGCAGCAATTCTTTTCTCCTGAGCTGATAGAAAAAACTGGGAAAATGACAGAAAAAATCAAAAAAAATATAAAAAGCGGGAAAAAGAATTTTCTTTCTATCCCTTGCTTTGAGCCATGGTGGAGAATGGGAATAAGGGTTGATGGGTGGGTTTGCCCCTGCGGTTTTTTAGACCAAGATACCACAGAAAATGTTAGAGAAAAAAGCTTGAGAGAAATTTGGTTTGGGAAATATTTTGAGAGGAGAAGAAATCAATTACTTCAGAAAGATATGCCAGAATATTGCCAAAAATGCTGTACCACTCTGGTTCAATACAATCAAATAATAAGAAGAGCTCTCAAAACTCATATCCTGAATGCAAAAATTATGACCGAAATATAGAAAATGCCGCTTCCAAGAATTATCATGTCCCTTCCTATGGATCGGTTGATTCCCGAGCCCATGATGTAAACGCCTGCTGAAAGTAGAAGAATACCAATGACAATAGAGTAGAACAAGATGTTGTCCGTTCTTGTTTTGATTTTTTGAAACAAACTCTTGGCCTTTGTATTGATTTGCATGTTCTTTATTTTTAATTTAGAATATTTATTCTTATGAAGATTTGTGTGGTCAGCAGGGGAGATCTACCTCTATTTCCACCGACAGAAGGGGCTTCGGTCAAGTTATTTTATACGTTAAAAAATCTTTCAGAGCTTGGAATAAAAGTTTACTTTGTTTCAGCTGAGGGGAACCACTATCTAGAGGTAAAAAATGGTAAATTCGTTAAAAGAAGGTATCCTGCAACAATCGCTAAGAGTCTGATAGGGATTTTTCAAAAAGTTTTCTTGTCTATACTTGGAATTCCAAACGATATTTTTGTAATTTATCATCCACTTGTAAATTTTAAGCTTTGGTTGAAGCTTTTTTACGTAGTGTTGAGAGAAAAGATAGATCTGATTCAGGCAGAATTCACAGCATTTGGTATACCAGCTATATTCGTAAAATTGTTCACATTAAAACCGGTAGTTATGGTAGAGCATAATGTGGAGTCATTCCAACTGCCCAAAGTAACGAACTTAAGTCCTATTGGAAAATGGGTTGTGAAAATTGTTGAGAAATTTGTTTGTACCTTTTCTGACAAGGTCGTAGTAATGTGTGCTGAAGAAAAAAGAAAGCTTATTAAATTAGGAATTGATAAAAAGAAAATCTCTATAATTCCCCATGGAGTTGACTTGGAATTATATAAAAATCTAAACTCAAGAAGGATTGAGAAAAGATATGGATTAAAGTTTCCAACCCTAGTTTTTCATGGAATATATTCCTATAAGCCAAATTACGAAGCCATAAAAACAATTGCAGAAAAAATACTTCCAAGATTGGAAGAAGGGGGAATTAAGACCAAGTTTCTAGCCATAGGAGGGGTTCCTCCTGCTGATATAAATTATCCAAATATAATTTTTACTGGTATGGTAAAGAATTTAGCAGATCATATAAATGCTGCAGACATAGCCATAGTACCTATTCGGACAGGCGGTGGGATGAGGATGAAAATCCTAGAATATTTTGCTGCAAAAAAACCAGTAATCTCCACCTTTAAAGGTTCTGAGGGAATTCCAGTAAGAAACGGAAAAGAAATAATTTTGACAAAGGTTGACGATTTTCCAAGGCAAATCATGAGGTTGATTAAATCTAAAGGGCTGAGAAGAATGTTAACACAAAACGCTTATCGATTTGTGGAGGATTATGATTGGAAAAAAATTTGTATGAAATATGTTAGTTTGTATGAAAAATTATTAAAACAAGTCAACTATTAATTCATTTTTAATAAAAAATAATTATGAAGATTTTGTTTATCACACCATTGAATATCTTTCCTCCATATTGGGGAGGAGGTGTAAGAACTTATGAATTGATAAAATATTTGACAAAAAAGCATCAAGTTTTTTTACTTTTCCCAAACTACAAGCAGTTTGAAAATGCTGATCCAACAAAATACAGAAAGGAATTAGAAGACCTTGGTGTGAAAATTTACGGGATAAATTCGCTTGTAAAAATACAACAGCCTTTAGTTAAGCACATCAACCCGGAAATAGTTTTGAAGGGGCTGCAATTAATTTTCTCTAAAAAAATAGACTTGATAATTTGTGATTATCCTTGGTCGGGAATTGATGCTTTGACGATTTATTTTCTAACTAAAAAGCCAATGATATTCATTGAACATAATGTAGAATACCTAATTAAAGAACAGACGAGATCAAGGTACATTCCTCTATTCAAACAGTTGGAAAAACTTCTCTGCAAGTATTCAAAAAAAATTATTGTGGTTTCGGAAATTGACAAAAAAAGATTATACAAATTAAGCGTGAAATCAAATAAGATATTTGTTATAGAAAATGGATTTGACGAAAAAAAATTCTATCCCAACTCCAAAAATAATCAAAAAGTCAGAGAACAGTGGAATGTCGGAAATAGCCCAATGATACTATTTGACGGAAAACTGAATTATCCCCCAAATAGAGAAGCATTGTTTTTTATCTATTATAATATCATGACAAAGGTTTTAGAAAAGGTTCCAGGAGCAAAATTCATGGTAGTAGGTGGTGGGTTGGATGTAAAATTCATACATCCTTCACTCATATTCACGGGGTTGGTTGATAATATCGAAGATTATCTCAACGCGGCGGATGTTATAATCGTACCCATTGTAAGCGGTGGTGGTACAAGAATTAAGATCATAGAAGCAATCGGGTGTGGAAAAACTGTTATCACGACTTCGAAAGGTGCAGAGGGGCTGGTAAATAGATTGACACTTCCTTTTCTTAAAATTGCCGATGATTGGAAATTGTTTTCAGAATATATAATCTCGACAATAAAGGGTGGTGAAAAATATAAAAAAGTACCCAGAGGATTTATTAAAAAATATTCTTGGGATAAAATTTATGAAAAAATTGATAGTGTGGTAGAAGGATAAAATGAGCAAAAAATTTATTAAAGAAGAGGTAGTTATAATAATAACAATTTTGATATTTTGTATTTTACCAAGCATGGGTTTTTCGATAGAGAATGAGTGTTTATCTCAAATAAATGGAGATTGGATAATAAAAAATGAAACTGTTTGCTCAAATATGGAAATAATTCTTACAGGCAATTTGAAGATAGAAAATAACTCTCTGACATTAAAAAATGTTATACTAAAAATTAATTCCAGTTATAATGGACAATTTTTTATAGGTGTATATAAAAATGGATTGCTCTATGTAGAAAACAGCACAATAAGTGCAGTAAATCATAATAAAAAATATAATTTTTGGTATTATCCAGAGAGCTATGGAGCTATAAATTACTCGGTTATAGAAGATTTAAGTGGGCCAAGGATACATCATAAAGATCTAGAAAAATATTGCCCGCCAACTGAAGATTGTAATAGTAGCGAGGGGTTGTTTATTGGTGCAGATAATTTTATTATTGAAGACAGCATAATTCAAAATTCAAATAGACATGGTTTAAACATTAGAGCAAAAAATGTTACTATTAGAAATAATATCATTAGAAATAATTTTTGTGAAAACATAAACGTAGAAGGAAATGAAAGAATTTTTTTAAATGGCAAAATTCATAACAATGAAATTTATGGGAGCTCGGACTGCAACGGAATAAATCTGGCATATGGAGAATTTGAAATTTATAATAATAGTGTACATGATAACGAATTCAATGGAATAGAAAGCGCTTTCTCAAATGTGACTATATATGATAATATTTTTGAAAATAACGGAGATAACGGTGTTAACAACAGACATAATTCTAGCACTGTAGTTTATAGAAATACAATAAAAAACAATGCCCACAATGGAATTTTTCTTGATTGGAATCTAAAAAACCAAATTCATATTTTTAATAATTATATTGTGAATAATTCTATTAGTGGAATTACTGTTTACTCTACTTCTAATGTGATGATAGAAAACAATACTATTAAAGAAAATTGGATAGGAATAAAAGTAGCGAATATACATTCATTTTTTGGAGAAATTTTGATTCCAAATTCTACAAAAAATGTTACTGTTAGAAGTAACAAATTTATAGATAATAAGTTTTTGACAGATATAAAAGGAGATACAGAAGTTTTTATGACTGATAATATAATTGAAGAAAGAAATAACTATCAAGTTATTTGGATTTTCATAATAATTTCAACAATTTTATTATTTCTTAAAAGAGATAAAATTGTTAAAATATTAGTATATTCTAATAAATAAAATCAAAAAAATTATCAAAGAGACTATGAAAAGTATTTTTCCGTCCATCCATTTAATTTTGGCCTTAATTAAACCTAGGAATTCTTTTTTCCATATTAATAAAACCAAAATGAATATTGGAACTAAACATAAAAATTTTGTAACCAACTTAACTTCTTGACCGTTAAAACTAAAAATAGTAATAGGTTCATAGTTGAACTCAGTTCTTCTAATATCAGGTATTGTTCCACTAATTGCACCTCCAAAAATTGGACTACAAGGACCATTTTTTAAAAAAAGTGGAAAGTAATAATCCAACAAAGGATTTATTTCGAAAGAAGAAATTTTTTTACGAAATTCTGGATTAGTTTCCCACAACTCAGTATATCCGTATGTACTGGGTCTAGTATAATCCTGTAGGCCTAGAAAATTAATGAAAACACCCAAAGCAATTATTATCCAAGCTACTTTCAGACCAAATTTTTGTATAAAGTATATAAAAGGAATGATTAAAAATGGACTTGATGCTGTTAAATATTTCATACCAAAAGATGCGGGTAAAGGTATTTTGTATAACCAAAAACTACTAGAAAAGATAATTAAGATACAAAAGATTAAAATGAAAAGAATGCTTTCTTTCTTAAAATTTTTATACATGAAATAAAAAGAAATGAGACAGAAGGAAAAAATTGGGTGATAAAAAAATACACCTTTATAAGGCAAAAGCCAAAATAACATCCATAAAGGGTTCTGTGCTGCATAATAACCATAGTAGTCTAACCAAACTGATTTAATAGAAAAATCTGTACTTATTCCTTCTGCTCCACCTTTATACCATATGGTAGGATCATATTTCAAAGAAAGTATATCACTAGAAAATAAGATATTGTTATAAATCAAATTGGGCATAATACCAATCAAAACTCCTATTAGAAACAAAAGAATCTTTTCTTTTTTAATTAGAAGCAAGTAAATGAAAAATAAACCTGCTATCAGTATAAGTTCTGGACGAATACTAACTCCAAATCCTAGAAGTATACCAGAAATTATAGAATATTTATTAATATTTGTTTTTGCATTTTTTATTTCAAATAATAAGAAAAATGAGAGAAAAACAAAAAATGTGGACGTTCCAGATCCTGTAAAAACTAACGCATTAGGAAAAATAAGTGTAGCTAATCCGTAAGCAATCGTTAAAGATAGCCTGATTTTTTCTTCCTTGGTAAAATGTTTAGAAATTTTATAAATTAAAACTGTGCTCATTGCTGAGAAAAGAGAAGAAGTAAGAGCTGTTGATAGTATCATTGAAATCAGAATTAGTGCTCCAGGATTTGGTTCATAGAAGAACTCCGCTTTTCCTTTATAAGGAATATCAATATAATATTTTTCAATTATGTTATCTTCCCTATATTGATCAGTAAAATTAGATGGTAAAGCAGAGTATATAGAATTAAAAGTTGCATAAATAGGAACAGCTAAAAATGGTTCACCAGGCGATTTAGATGTATAGTAATGTTTTCCCTGAACAAATCTATCTCCAGTATAGTTTGCAAAACTGTCGATTTCAAATCTATTTTCTTCAACTATTGCCCGTATTAAAGCAAATTCTGAATCTTCGCTCCATCCATCCCACTTAGAGAAATAACAATAAATTAAAAAAAATGTTAGAAAAATTTTTAATTCCTTCCTATCTAAAATCTTCATATAATAATTTTAAAAATTGCAACATAAATAAATTTACAAAGTTAGGAATGTTTTTACCATTTCTAATAACGAGCTATTCATTACATCTGAAACTTCTGTAGTGAATTCCTGTAAACACCCTACACAATTTTTTTTTCTTAATTCAAATTCTTTGATTTTTCCTGATTTAAGAATATCTTTAAGTTTTTGATTCCTTAAATTGCCTATTGGAGATGTAAATTCAAGGCAATGACAAGGAAGCACATCCCCAGATGGGTCAACAGTTAAATAAAGTCTCCCGCCATTGCAAGTGAATTTCTCTCCAGAAAAAAATTCAGGTATTTTGTTTAAAAATGTTACTGTTGGTCTAATAAATTTTGGATATTTTTTCTTAATTTTCAATAAATCATTAACAAGTGCTTGAGTTTCAGTGACTGGCACATTAAGTCTTTTTACATAATTTACTGGCTGGACAGATATGAAGTCTACTATTTTCTTTTTCAACAAAGTTTTTGTAAAGGGTATAAGTTCTCTATAGTTATACTTATTAAGTACAAAATTTATACCGATTAAATTATCCTCTTTTACAGAGTTTAAGTATCTAATTCCCCCAACCGCCAACTTAAAACCATTTCTAGTCCTTCTTATATAGTCATGTGTTCTTTCAAAACCATCTAACGAAATTATAATTGTTTCATAACTTTTAACTAAGTTTTTTGCTAATGTTTTTGTAATTAAAATACCATTAGTATTGATTGAATTTCTTATATTTTTTTCTAATAAATATTCACCAATTTCTATAATATCTTCCCTTAGTAGGGGCTCTCCACCTGAAATTGCACAAATGGGTATACTTAGCTTATTCATTTGATCTATTATTTCAAAAATTTCTTGTGTTGTTAATTCTTTTTTTACATGTTTTTTAAAGTTACCACAAAAAATACATTTCTCATTACATCGATAAGTTGGCCAAATAGCTACAATAATCGGATAAGATTTTCCTAATTTATGATAAAAAATATTTCTGGCAAGCCGATAACCAAAAATGAAATTTTTACTTGTTTTTTTCGATACACTCATGTTACTTATTTAAAGATTAAATATTTTAAATTAATTCAACTTAGCAGAATTTTTTAATCATATACAATTAAATACTAATTTTAACTCACCATTCCTTCTCTTTTGTTTAATTATTCCTACACTATGTGTCCAAAACGGAATGTAGTTAAAATCTGTTGTTATTTGATATACAGTTAAATAAACAAAATTTTTCTTAAAAACATCATAATAAAGTTTTGTCGAATTTAATAAAAATTTCCAAAAACTGAATAATAATGGAAAATATTTTATTAAACCCAAGTAATTTTCTTTTTCAAAATCTGAGTTAATTTTCTTAAGATCTTCAGTTGAAATGGCTTCACTTAAAAAATTGTCATCAACTTTAAAAGGAATGTTAATAATTTGAGATCCAGTTGGAATATTTTTTCCAAATTTTATTAAAAAATTATGAAGGTTCAATTTGAATCTTTCAAATTCAGAAAAATACTTTTCATCACATTTCACATATTTAGATTGAAGTATTTTTTTAATTATATCTGAATATGTAAAAAATTTTCTTTGAGTTATCTCTAGCCTGCCAAATGGACTAAGAGGTACTAGAAATAGACCTTTTATAAAATCCTTATTTTCGATTAAAAATGGTATCAAATTTAAAATTTCATTCTCATTTATATTCTCCATAACTACGGGAGCTAAAAAAGTAAATATTTTATGTTTTTTCAAATTTTCAATTGCCTTAATTTTAAGGCGATAATTTTTTTCTTCACCAAGTTTTTTATACACATCATCAAACCCCTCAAAAGAAAGGAATACTTCTTTCAGTCCAGCCCTCTTAAGTTTTTTAACATAATTGGGATCGGATAACTTCAACCCATTTGTAAATATAGTAGGGATGTTGCCAGACTCTTTAACAAGCTCAATTATCTTAAATATGTCGTCTCTTGTTGTCGGCTCTAATCCAAAAAGCATGAATTTTTTATTTTTACCTATTTTAGAAAGTACGTATTTTATATCCTCAATACACATCTCTTCTGGTTTTAAAAATTCCTGTGCAAAACATACTTTACATCTAGAATTACATTTTTTTGTGATAAACAAATAAATCATATTTCCATATCTTCTTATTTTTTTCCAGTCTTCTTCCTTTGGTTCAAATGCTCTATTTAAACTTGAAAAATTAGTTCCTTTTCTTGTCTTTATCATATCTTTGAAAAAGGAGAAATCGTTTTCAAACAATGATTCGTACCAAATGTCATTAATTTTTTTTCTTACAAAAACTTTATTATCTCTTCTAATAATTTTGATGCCCGTATCTTTCAAAAAAGAAAGTAAATAAGTTACATCAGAACCCCTTATTTTATCTGATTTAAAAACTAGGGAAGATTCCTCAGGATGTATTATATGTACTTTTTTCATACTATCTCATCATAAAAAGCTTTAGCTCTAGCAAATTTAATATGTCTCAAAAAGGCCATGTGAAATCTTTCTATACCTGAGAGAATGCCTTCATTTGAAAGATAGCCTTCACCCATCATGCAATTTCTGTTGCAATATCTTCTTTGTTTCCTAGACTTAACATAAACTTCTGATTCCCAAATATTTTTTGGGTTACTTAATCTTAAATTTCCCAAATTTTTTGGGAAAAATTTATTAGCCAAAAAACAGGACAGAACATCACCATTAGCAGCTATACAAAATTGATCGAACGGAAGATTACAATATATTTTTTTAAAAGTTGGGGCCGACTTTAGAAAATATTTTCTAATCAATTCTAAATTTTCTACAGAATTAAAAATAGGATATCCCTCGCGTTTAAGCTCGATGAGTTTGTCCATTACTAAATTTACTTTCTTTTTATCCTTTGGCCACATCTCTTCTCTTATTTTTTCATCTTTTATAAATTCTACTCTTACCTCCACGAATTTTATTCCATTCAATTTGTTCTTGTGAGCAAATTTAACTAGATCAGGCAATTCATCTAAATTATACCTGTTTATAACTGTGTTTAATGTTATGTTAATCTTCTTGTTCTTTAATAAGTTAATAGCGAACATAATTTTATCAAACTGACCTTTCTCTCTTAGTTCATCATGAGTTTCTTTTCTTACGCCCTCTAATGAGAAAATAATTTTTGGTAAGTGAGAGTTAATAGTTTTTTTGATTTTTTCGTTATCAAATAATGAGCCATTAGTTGTTACATCGGTGATTATACCAATTTTGTTTGCAAAATCGATTATTTCAAATATGTCTTTTCTTAAAAATGGTTCGCCACCACATAAATTTAGATAAAAAGTACCCAACCATTTTCTAAGCTCAAGAATTACCATTTTCCATTCTTTAGTTGTAAGTTCATTTGGATGTTTTTTATGAGGAAGGCTACAGTATCTGCAATTTGCATTACAAGCATGTGTTAAATAAAGTAAAACAACTAATGGTTTACTAAAGTTTGTACTAAAATGCCTGTCTATCTTTCTAAGCCAATAATGGTTAAAAGCTCTTAATGAAAATTTAATGAATCTACTGTCCATACAATTATAATTTAATATGAAGGTTTTAATTTCTTCTATACCACCACTCATTCTTTGATATTTCTCTTAAATTTTTGATTAGTTTAATTCTAACCCTTTATTTTTAACTTTAAATCTCGAGTTTTGATGGCTCCTTTATTTTATCTCTATCCAAAAAAACTTCACAAAAAACTTCTAATGTGAATAAATTCCAAAGTTTATGATCATTAGGATAGAAAGCATTCTTTTCAACAAAATCAGCAAGTGATCCAAGATTTTTATTCAATATTTTCCTGTCTTTCAATTTTTCAATGAAATAAAGTATAACATCTTTTTGCTCACCTACCCAATTTTCTTGAGCATCCCAAGCCTGCCATTTTCTGTTAACTATTTCGTCAGGTATTTTACCTTTCATCATCTTTTTTTCTAAATATCTTGGTACATTATTTTTTACTTTGATTTGAGAGGGTATGGAAAAAGCAAATTGAAGAAGATCATGATCAATAAAATGATTGGCAACATCCTGACGTATGCAGAAGTAAGGCTGAGATAAAAACCAGACATCTAAATCCAAGTAGGCAAAGTTCTTCAAGAAATCTTTTGATTGTTTCATATCGACCCCTAATTTAATCCTATTCACAATATCTGAGTTCAGTATGTCTGGAGTGAAGAATGTTTTATTTTCACTTTCTGTATATGGATCTCTATATTTTGCGTAGAATTCAAAAATATTAGAAGAAAAACCAGTTACAATTTTCTGAAGCATGTGATTAGGAATTACTTTGAAAAGTTTAGTCATGTTTCTCAAAGGTTGAGGTATAATGCTTCTTAATGTACCTAGTTTTTTCAGAATCGGATGATCTTCTCTACCAAAAAAAACTTCTTCTGCCCCCTCTCCGAAAAAAACATATTTTTTCTTTCTAGACATTTGGGTCAATGAGAAAAGGAAGAAACCAACAGTGCGAGGCATCTCAATATACCATAAAGATTTTGATGCAAGTTTTATCATATCCTTGGAGTCAGGAATTATTTCATGATGATTTGTATCAAAGTATTCTGCTGCAATTCTTGAATATCTCATATCTTCTTTGACTCCGATTGTATAAGTATCCACAGGCTCTTCTGAAAATTTGTTAAGAAAATATAGTATTGTTGTTGAATCGATTCCTCCCGAAAGAAAAAGACCAAATTTTTTATAATTACATGTTTCCATTCTTTTTCTCACAGATTCGTTCATTAAGTCAAATAATCTTTTTATAAAGAAATCTTCTGTACCGTATATGGTTTTATCTAAATTAATATTCCAGTATCTTCTTATACGAATTCCATCCTTATCTATTGTCATCATACAGCTTGGTGAAATTCTTTTTATATCCGAAAACATTGTGTTTGGGTGAATGATATGCAAAAGAGCCAGATATTCTCTGATACTTCCGTAGTCAAGGTCTCTTTTTACTTCAGGAAATACGAGTAAGGATTTGAGTTCAGAAGAGAATAGGAAATTTCCATCCACGAAAGTATAATATATGTTCTTATGGCTAGCTATGTCTTTAACCAGAACTAGCTTTTTTTCGTTAGAATCCCAGAGTGCTAAAGTAAAATCACCATCCAAGTATTTTGGAAAATTCATTCCGTAGTCTTCATAGAGATGAGCTACAATTTCGTCATGTGTATCAGTATAAAATCTATGGCCTTTCATTTCCAATTCGTGTTTCATTTTTTTGTAATTGAATACAGAACCGTCCATTACCACAAATACAGATCCATCCTCATTTAGAATAGGACGTTTAGATTTATCTTCAGGCCTTAAATTTAATAGACAATGTGCCAGTCCTATGTAATCATCAACGAACACAGATTGCTTATCTGGTCCTCTATGGTCAATGACTTTTAACATTTTTATTAATAGTGATTTATCGATATGCATATCCTTCAAATTAATTATGCCACATATTCCGCTCATAAAATTTCCCTTTAAATAGTTTTTATATAGAAAGTTAATATAGACTGTATGAATTTAATAAAATTCTATAACGTTAATGGATGGATAAGAAATTTAGGTATACCTTTGATTGCAATTTTAAACTTAGGCTTTTTTCCAAATCCATTATATGTCGTAGTTGTTTTACTTCAGCTAACATTCTTACAGGCTTGGTCATTTTCTATAAATGATTATTTTGATGCTAAAATTAGAAGAGAAAAAAATTATATCGCGCGCGTGCTCAAGATTTATTCATCGCATAAAGTTCTGTTTTTATGCGTGCTTCCACTTATTTTTCTAATTTCTACTTTTTTCATTTTTCATGGAAATATCATTTTGTTGCTACTTTATATATTTCTCTATGATTTTCTCTATGAATTTCCGCCTTTCAGACTTAAAAGAAGTTCTTTCTTCTCAATTCTAACTAGTCCGATATGCCTTGTTCTTCTACCGTACCTATATGCTTACTTATCTTTTACAAGTGTGTTTTCGATAAAAGCAATCATGTTCCTACTTATCCTCTTTTTCTATATGGCTTTTCATGAGATAATTCATCAAATAGCTCATTCAAGAAAAGAAAAAATTCTGCCAAAACGCTTAGGTATAAAAGATGGGATTAAAGTTGCGCAATTTCTTTTGTTAATACCACTATTCGCTTCAATAGTAGCAATCGCTTTAGATTTGTCTCAAAATTTAGTATTTATTATAACGATTATATTCTCTACCTTTAGAATTTATAAAATTTTAAAGGCAGAACCAAAACCAATAGTTTTTGAAAGGATAAAAAATAGTTGGCATAAATTTTATAGTGTTCATGAGGGAATTCTATATGTAGTTCTCTTAATTTTTGGAGCTTATTCTTAGTTTTGAATTGTTTCTATCTAAAATTTGGACTGAAAATTAGTTTGATCGGAAATTTTAAATTAAGTAGTGATTTCTCCTACATAAAATCTATCAATAGCTAACCATTCGCCACACATTTCTCCACAAGGGCCACCAGAAAATACTTCTATTTTAAAAGTAATGTTTTTACCATCATATTTTGAGATATCCAAAGCAACAATTTTCCAACCGTCTCTAGAATCCAAAACATCCTCATATATCCTTTCTTCTATATTAGTTAAAGTATCAGTAATTTTTATTTTAACTACAGCATCTGAGCAACTAACTGAGCAGGGTTCCAAAAAATCTGCAAGATTAGCAATTTCAGCAACCAAAACTGATTTGTTTTTTAATGTTACATTTTGTGCTATAAATACTCCAAAATTTATAGCTGGGGGGTGTTCAACAACTATTCCTTTTTTATTACCAAACTTTTGGGGCAGAGGACCTTCATAATAAAACCCATAAGAGTTACAGTACCAAGGTGCCCAAACTTCAGAATTGGCTTCTCCTAATATCGCAAAAGGATATTTTCCTGTATTTGAATGAGAAAAGATTTGATAAGAAAGGTTGGCTAACGGTCCTATATTGAGCCTTAAAATATATGTTTCATTCCAATCTACTTTATCAAAAATTAAGTCGGGGTTAGCAGAAATTACATTTATTTTATTTTCATCAATTCCTTTAAGAATAGGAACAGTAGCTGTAGCATATCTCGGTTGTTTTACGAAAACGAAATAACCGAAAATCAATAAAATAACTATTGAAATACCCAATAAAATCAATAAAAATTTTCCGAGTTTCATATATTCCCCTATTTAAATGTTAGCATTCTTTTTTATATCTTTCTTCGTAATACTACCATTATGGAGGGCTGTTGCTATCAAAACAGCGTAAACTCCCCTCTTCTTCAATTCAATTATATCAGCTAAATTTCTTACCCCTCCACCATTGATTATCTGTATTTCAACCGCATCTAATATTTTATCTAAAATCGAGAAATTTATTCCCTCTTCGCTGCCAACTCTTATCAGGTCTAAGACGATTATTTTTTTAACTCCCAACTTTTCAAAAGTCAATGCAACATCCGAAGGGTCTTTCATACTTATTTCTGAGCAAGAGCTAAGTACCTTTCCATTTTTAATATCCAAACTCAGAATTATTTTCTCATTTCCAAATTTTTTTAGACATTTTTTAACGAAATCTAAGCTCTTCACTGTTTCTGTTCCAATGATTAGGTTCGAAATTTGATACTTGAAGATTTCTTTAACAGAGTTTGTGTCGCTAATTCCGGCGTCTACCATCAATTCCAATCCAGTGGCTTCAGAAATTTTTCTGATTGTTTCATAATTTTTTCCCTTTCTAAGAATCGAATCTAGGTCTGCGATATAGAGTTCTTTAAAACCAAGGTTTTTGAATGCCATTGCGACTTCTAGAGGATTAGAAGAGTCACACATAACACTTTTAATTGGTTTATATTTTTTTCTTTCTCCTCTTATTGCATGCACGACAGTACCATCCAAAATGTCCATCACAGGAATGATTTTCATCAAATTTAATTATGTTAAATTTAAATAATACTATATGAAACTACTTGTCAGTGTAACAGATGAAAAAGAAGCTATGGAGGCACTTAAAGGAGCAGATGATATAATCATTGATGTCAAAAACCCTAACGAAGGATCCTTAGGTGCAAACTTTCCGCACATAATAGCAAAAATCAATAAAATTGTCCCGAATGGTATTGAGATTAGCGCTGCTATTGGAGACATGCCTAATCTACCTGGTACTGCATCTTTAGCTGCCTTAGGTACAGCTATGTGTGGTGTGGACTATGTGAAAGTTGGATTAAGAGGGTTGAAAACCAAAAGAGAAGCAATATACCTAATGAAAAACGTTGTAAAGACTATCAAAGAATTTGATAAATCCATAAAGGTTGTAGTAGCTGGATATGGGGATTATACAAGGGCAAAAACATTAGATCCTATGGTTATACCTGAAGTCGCATATGAAGCAGGAGCAGATATGGCGATGATAGATACAGCCATAAAAGATGGGAAAAAATTGCTCAATTTCTTAGAGGTTTCATACCTGAAGAACTTCGTTAAAAAGGCGCATAAGATGAGTTTGATGACAGCTTTGGCTGGCTCTTTGGAAAAAGAAGACGTTGGAAAAATCTATAAGACTGGTGCAGATGTATTTGGAGTTAGAGGAGCTGTTTGTAACAGCGGGGATAGAGTAAGAGGAGAACTTAAAAGCAACTTAGTGAGAGATCTCGCTGAAGAAATCCGTAAGTTGAATAGTTAAAATATTTCCGTGCAAATTATTTTCTTTCCTTTGAAAATTTCATCAATTCTTTTGGGGTATTCTCCATTAACAATGTAACATCTAATCTTGTGCTTCAAAAGAATTTTTGGAAGGAATTTATCAACACAAGTTTTTTTATTCCAGCTGAGTAATTTATTAGCTGATATTTTTTTAATAAGTTTAGCGTTTGAATTTTTCTTTGGATCAGAAGAAAATATTCCATCAACATTTTTTACCAAAATCAGCTTTGGCGCATTAAATTTTTGAGCAATGTGTGCAGCGATAGAATCTGATGTCACATCCCAAGAATTTGGTAGAGGATCTTCTTTAAACATATACTCTGATGATAAGAAGATTATAGGTTTCTTTTGAAATGTTTTGGGTATTTTCAGCTTATTTAACAAAGAAGCGTTCATTAAATGAGATAGAAACAAACCATATTGATCCATAGCTAGAATAGCCATTTTATGAGAAATTTCATTTGGCAGATGGAATTTTTTATCGAATTTTCTTACTATATCAGCAAATTTCCCACCTCCCGGAACAATTAAAAATTGGAAATTTTTGGAAATTTTTTCAAGAATTTTACACAGTTCGGCCAAATGAGGAGAGTTAGCTAAACTTCCACCAATCTTAATAATAGCATCCATACAATCATACTAAATATTGTTAAATAAAAATATTTTGACAAATATCAACTCCTTAAAATCCTCGAAAGAGTTTTGAGATCGTTCACCAAAAAATCTAGACCAAAGAAACGCCATGTTGGCATGAATTTAATAAGTAACTTGTGATACCATCTCAATTCATCTTTGACCAAAACTGTTTTCATACCACAAAATTTTGCTCCTAGAATATCATTAAGTAAATGGTCACCTACAAACAAAATCTCAGAAGGGTTGACGTCAAATCTTTTCGCAGCTACCAAAAACATGTCTCTCATGGGTTTTTTCTTAAATTTTCTAGGTGTGACCAATACATCTAAATATTCGCTTATATCGAGTACGTTAATCTTTTTCTTGGCATCATTAAAATTCGAATTCGTAACAATACCCACCTTGTAACCCATTTTCTTAATTCGCTTCAAGATCAATCTTGGTTCAAATATTTTATCATTATTATTTAAGAAAAGAGTGTAATCTAGATCGAATAAAACACATTTAATATCCATAGTATACAAACTCCTCTGATTATAGTAGTTAAATTATAAGTTTAAGTTAAAAAATTTGACTAAACTATAGCAGCTGTTCCCCAGCATGCCATGAAAGCCTCGGCCTTATCTCAATTGTGAACACTTTCTCCAAGTTGTCATCGAGAATTATCGCACTCCTCTATAACTGGACATATAGATGTTTTACAGATTCGCAACGGGTTAATTCACATTTTAGACTACAAGCCCGAAGCAGAAAAAGTAAATAAAAGTTTGTCATGGCAATAATACCTAGAAAAGAGAATCTTTTGCATACTATTTTCAACTCACTTGAAAACTTCTTCTGTATAGTATTTTTGTACAAATTCATTAATTTCATAAAGTTTAAGAGTTTTTAAAAGTGCCTCGGGGCTCAACTGCAAACTGGACATGGGGCCTTGAATAATTTTAGTAAAATTAAGTTTGTCTTTTTTTCTTTGAGATAAAATGCTAAATCTACTTCTGCTTTAGTTAACGAGACTATTCCTATATATTAAAATTATTTCCTTACAAATCTTTCTGCCCTTTCTATTATCTCTTCTCTGAGTCTTGGATTTAACGATATTTGTAAACCATAAGCAGTAGGCTTACTCATCAACAAACCTTCTTTTATCAACTCTTTAGCCATATCAATGTATCTTCCACTTAAATGTTTGGGTATCCCTTTTTTCACAGATTCTATTGCAGTATGTCTTCCTCCCCAGTATTTCTTCCAATGCAGCTTGAAAAGAATATGAGATTTTATTTCTTCATCAGTTACTTCAGGCATATTTTTACTTAGTTATCGCTAGAATATAAAGGTAT